>Ga0308157_10000033_pt1 | contig 658557 bp, 616 predicted proteins | sample PhyBR1_FD_201035 | JGI IMG/M metagenome (GOLD analysis project Ga0308157, IMG submission 201035) | Phyllosphere microbial communities from UC Gill Tract Community Farm, Albany, California, United States - DLSLB.R1 | ecosystem: Host-associated > Plants > Phyllosphere > Unclassified | place... | reverse complement strand
ATTTCGCATTTACGGGCACATTTCCCCGGTGATCGGCCCCGGTCGAACACGGGGCGTGGTTTCAGCGCCGGTGCACAGCTTCCCTTCTTTTTGGGTGGGGTGTGGGCACCGGCGCTTCGTCGTACCCGGGTCCACTGATCGATAGGCTCGACGGTGTGACTGAGTTCTCGGGCCATCTTCCCGGGAGCCGCGACTACCGTCGCCTGCTGGTCGGCCTGTTCTTCGGTGGCGTGGCGACCTTTGCCCAGCTGTACGCGACGCAGGCCGTCCTCCCGGCAATCGCCGGCGATATTGCGTCGGGTCCGGCAGGGGTGGCGCTGACGGTCTCGGCATCCACTCTCGGCTTGGCTACAGCGGTCATCCCGTGGTCGCTGGTGGCCGATCGCATCGGTCGCGTGCCCGCCATGGCCATCGGCTTGATCGCGGCGACGCTCCTCGGGGCTGTCACGCCCTTCGCCGACGACCTCGGCGTGCTGCTGACGCTGCGCCTTCTCGAGGGGGCGGCGCTCGGTGCCGTCCCGGCTGTCGCCCTCGCCTACCTGAGCGAGGAAGTGTCGCCCCGATTCGTGGCGGCGGCGGCCGGCTCCTACATCGCGGGCACGACCGTGGGCGGTTTGTCGGGACGCGTGGCCTCGGGCTGGATCGCCGAACTGGCCGGGTGGCGGTGGGGGGTGGCATCCGTCGTCCTTCTCTGCGTGGTCGCGGCGGTGGTCTTCTTGTGGCTCGTGCCGGCGGCCAGGGGATTCGTTCCCGGTCGGTTCCGGACGGTGAGGGGACCGTCGGTGAGACGGCGTCTGGCGCTCAATCTTCGCTCTCCGGTGCAGATGGCGCTGTACGCGCAAGCGTTCCTGCTGATGGGCGCCTTCGTCGCGGTATACAACTATCTGGGCTTCCACGTGGCGGCGCCGCCGTTCGCGCTGCCGCCGGCGGTCGTGACGTTGTTGTTCCTCGCGTACCTCGCCGGGACGGTCTCGTCTCCGCGTGCGGGCGCGCTGGCCGTGCGGTACGGCAGGCTTCCCCTCCTGCTCGGCAGCACCGCACTCATGGCGGCGGGCGTGGTCGTGATGTTCCTGCCGTTTGTCGCCGCGGTGATCGTGGGGCTGCTCGCCTTCACCGCCGGCTTCTTCGGGGCGCACGCGGTGGCCTCGGGCTGGACTCCGGTCGCCGCCGATCCCGAGGCCCGCGCACAGGCGTCGTCGCTGTACTACCTCGGGTACTACGCGGGCTCGAGCCTGTTCGGATGGCTGCTGGGGCTGGTCTTCGCCTCCGCCGGGTGGGCGGTGTTCCTCACCGTGGTGCTCGGGATGTGCCTGCTCGCGCTGGTGATCGCCTGGTCGGCCCTGCGCGGGGCCCCGTCCCGTCCGCGGTGAGCCCGGCGGAACGCGCGCACGACGGATCTGTCGACACCCGGCGGGTCGAGGTCAATGCCCGAGGTCGATGTCGGTGGAAGCGACTAGCGTCGGATATGACGTGAGGGAGGTCGGGAGTGGACGACGCCGATGAGCGCGCTGTGATGGACGACGAGATGGTCGATGCCGGTCGGAACGACGCGGATGACATCGATGCCGAAGAGGCGGTCGAGACGACGACCGAGATCAGTTACGACGAGCAGCGCTATCCGGCGCGACCCCGTCGGCTACGTCCCCGCGACCAGTTCCGCGGTGGCACTCTCCGTCGATTCCTCACCGATCCCCGCAACGCGAACGGCGGCAATCCCTCCTATGTGGAGTGGCTCGTCCGTCAGTCGATGCTCAAAGACGCCGATGTGCTGAGCCGGCAGTTGTCCGGCCAGCCCTCGATGTGGCGTAACCCCTACGCCCGTCCGGACGCGCGACGGGCCATCGAATCGACCGACGTCTGGTTCACGGCCTATCCGATCTCGCTCATCACCCGCCCGGGGGAGTCGTTCCTCGAGGCGCTGGGCGATGAGGCGTTGTGGGAGGCCTTCGAGTGGGTGGGGATCAACGGCATCCACACCGGTCCCGTCAAGAGAGCCGGAGGCATCACCGGCTGGCAGGAGACCCCCAGCGTCGACGGTCACTTCGATCGCATCAGCACGCAGATCGACCCCGAGTTCGGTGACGAGAACGCCTTCCGCCGCGTCGCCGACGTGGCGGAGTCGCACGGCGGCAGCGTCATCGACGACATCGTTCCCGGTCACACGGGTAAGGGCGCGGATTTCCGGCTCGCCGAGATGGCGTACAAGGACTACCCGGGCATTTACCACATGGTCGAGATCCCCCGTGAGGACTGGGATCTGCTTCCCGAGGTGCCCGCCGGGCGCGACTCGGTCAACCTCGACGCGGAGACCGAGCGGGAGCTCAGCGCACGCGGCTACATCATCGGCGAACTCCAGCGCGTCATCTTCTACACCCCGGGGGTGAAAGAGACGAACTGGAGCACGACTGCTCCGGTCGTCGGGACCGACGGTCTCGAGCGACGCTGGGTCTACCTCCACTACTTCAAGGAGGGGCAGCCGTCGATCAACTGGCTCGACCCCACCTTCGCGGGGATGCGGCTCGTGATCGGAGACGCCCTGCACTCTCTCGGCGATCTCGGGACGAGCGCGCTGCGACTCGACGCGAACGGTTTCCTCGGTGTGGAGAAGAGCGCAGAGGGCCTTCCCGCGTGGTCGGAGGGGCACCCGCTGTCGCACGCGGCGAACCACATCATCGCCGGGATGGTCCGAAAGGTCGGCGGGTTCACGTTCCAAGAGCTGAATCTCACGATGGAGGACATCCGCGACACGAGTGCGGTCGGCGCCGACCTGTCGTACGACTTCGTCACGCGGCCCGGGTACCACCACGCCCTGGCCACGGCGAACACGGAGTTCCTGCGGCTCGCGCTCACGACGGCGCTCGAGACCGGCGTCGAGCCCGTGCAACTCGTGCACGGCATGCAGAACCACGACGAGCTGACCTACGAGCTCGTGCACTGGGCCACGACCCACCGCGACACCGTCTACCCCTTCCGGCACGAGGAGCACACCGGGGGAGAGATCGCCGAGATGGTGCGCGCCGATCTCACCGAGAAGCTCACCGTCGACGCTGATTACAACCTCGTCTTCACGCAGAACGGGATCGCCTGCACGTCGGCATCCCTCATCGCCGCGACGCAGGGCAAGGCGACGCTCGACGAGATCACCGACGACGACATCCCGGCCATCCGCGATGCCCACCTGCTGCTCGCGAAGTACAACTCCTGGCAGCCGGGGGTCTTCGCCCTCTCGGGCTGGGACCTCACGGGCTCGCTCACGCTTCCGGCGGACGACGTGCGCCATCTCATCTCGACCGGCGACACGCGCTGGATCGAGCGGGGAGCGCACGACCTGCTCGACGTGGCCCCCGACGCGGCGTCGTCGATGTCGGGCGTGCCGCGCGCGCGCTCGCTCTACGGTTCGCTGGGGCGGCAGCAGGAGGACCCGGAATCCTTCCTGTCCGGGCTGAAAGAGATCCTGAGGATTCGCGGGGACCACGGCATCGCCATCGCCTCGCAGGTCGACATCCCGCAGGTCGGGCATCCGAGCATGCTCGTCATGGTCCACCGTCTCGACGGGGGTGACCGACGGGACGAGTCGGCGCCGCTGCAGATCACGGTGCTGAACTTCTCGGGCGAGACGATCGAGGGAACGGTCCGGTCGGAGTGGCTGGTGCCGCAGAGCACGGCGATCGACGCGGCGACCGGCGAGGCCGTGGGCCGGGTGGACGAACTGCAGAGCTTCTCTCTCGAGCTCGGGCCGTACGCCGGTCTGTTCCTGGTGCTGGAGGCGCCGGCCGCCGACGACTGACGGCGATGTCGGGGGTCGGGCGTAGCGTGAGCGCATGTCCGCCCCCGACTGCCTCGTGCCCGATTGCCAGCGAGCGGCCGATCCCTCCGCCCCGGTGGCCCTCTGCACCTGGCACCTGGGCGTGAGCGCGGACTGGGCGTCCGGGCACGACGGCGTAACCGACGTGCTCCCGGCGCCCTGCCGACTGTGCGGGTCGCGGCTGGGTGTGCGGTGGCCGAGCGGGTGGCTCTGCGCGGTGTGCGAATGGCGGCACGGAGACCCCGTCGACGGCGAACTGCCGCCGCCGCGCGTCGACGTCGTCTACTATCTCCGATTCGAAGACCGCATCAAGATCGGTACCACGGCGAGCCCACGCCAGCGACTGGCGGCGATCTGGCACGACGAACTCCTCGCCTTCGAGCCGGGGGACAGGCTCGTCGAGCGGCGCCGACACGGGCAGTTCGGCGAGGAGCGCTTCGGCAGGACCGAGTGGTTCCGCCGCAGCCCCGCGCTCGACGCCCACGTGGCCGATCTCGCGGCGGGCGTCGACGACCCATGGGCGTTGTACGCCCGGTGGACGAGCGCGGCGGTCGCGCGCCGGGGCTGACGGCTGTCGCTTGCTCCGTGCGCTCCGCCTCCCCGTCTGCCACGAGTGCTCCGCCGTCCACAAGCCTCAGGGCGCTCCGAGGTGAGCGGTCTACGGTTCGAGACACACGATCCGAGAGGCGCACCCATGGGCTTGTTCGACAGACTGTTCGGCTCCGGCGACGACGCCTCGCGCCGAGCCCCCGAGACGCCGGTGCCCGACGGTTCGGCGAGCGGCTCTCGCGACGCCGAGGGTCGGTACGCCCCTCCGCCCGCGCAGCAGCAGGTGCCGGCCGCCGCATCCGGGCCCGACGAGGACCGCCAGGCGATCGAACGCTACCGCTACCTCCTGCGGACGGCGCCGCCCGAGACGGTCGAGCAGGTGCACGCCGAAGCGTTCGGTCGGCTGACCCCGGCCCAGCGTCAACAGGTGCTCGCCGAGATGTCGGCCGGGTTGGCACCCGCCGAGCGTCCCGCAAGCGACGATCCGGCATCGTTGGCCCGCGCCGCCACCCGCGCCGAGTACTCGCAGCCCGGCTTCATGGAGCGCACCTTCGGCGGGCGCGGTTTCTCGAACGGGCCGGGTTTCGGGTCGATGCTCGGAGCCTCGATGCTCGGGACGATCGGGGGGTACGTCGTCGGTTCCGCTCTCGTCGGGGCGATGTTCGACCCCGGCTACGACGCGGGATACGCCGACGGCGCGGCAGCGGACGCCCAGGCCGACGCGGATGCCGCCGGCGTCGCGGACGTGTCGGGGACGGACGCGGGCGCGGCCGATTTCGGCGGTGACTTCGGCGGTGACTTCGGCGGGGACCTCGGGGGAGATTTCGGCGGCGATTTCGGGGTCTGACCCCTTCGCGCGCGCCGTCACGACCCTCTGACCGGCGTGCCGGAGCACGCCGCCCCTGTCACGCACTCGGAAAACGCTATGGTCGAGGCCATGGCGCCCCCGACCTCGAGTGAGCGCTTCGGTCTGCGCCGCAGCATCGTGGCGAGCCAGACGCTTCTCGCCGCAGCGACCCTCCTGAGTGTCGTGGTCTCGATCTCGGTGGGGCAGGTGGGCCACGCCTCGCTGTTCTTCGGGGGGACCTCGCTCGTCTTCGCGGGTGCGATCGCCGCCGTGCTCCTGCCGTGGCAGCGCATGCCCCGGTGGGTGGTCGGGTTGTTGCCGATCGTCGACGTCGTGGCGATCGCCATCATGCGCGAGAGTTCGCCGCTGGCCGGAGTCGGTCTCCTATGGATGTTCCCCGCGATCTGGATCGGGACGGTGTTCGGTCTGCGCGGCGTGGTCGCCGTTTCGTTGACGGTGTCTGCCGTGATGGTCCACCAGCTCACGACCGATGACCTGCAGAGGTTCACCGCGTCGACCCTCGTGCTGCCTTTCACCGTGGCGGCGCTGTCATCGATGGCCGCGTTCACCGCTCGACGATCCCGCGCCCAGCGGGTGCTGCTCGAGAAGCAGTCCGCCGAACTGCGTCGCGCCCTCGAGCGTGCCCGGCGTCAGGAAGACCTCGTCACCGAGGTGCTGGATGCCGTCGACTTCGGCGTCACGCGTATCACCCCGACCGGAGAGTTGTCCGTCACCAACACCGCGCACGGGCTCCTGTTGAACAGCACGGACGCCTTCGGTCGGGATGTTGCGGTGTTCGCCGCCGACGGATCCACCGCGATCGCCCCCGAGTCCGCTCCGCTCGCGCGCGCGCGTTCGGGCGAGGTGTTCGAGGGCGAGGTGGTCTGGTACGGCCTTCCGGGGGAGGGCCGGCGCGCCCTGAACGTCACCGCGCGTCGTCTGCCCCGCAGCGACGCCGGCGAGGCCGGGGCGGTGGTCGTCTCGCGCGACGTGACGGTGGAGGAGCAGGCCCGTCGGGCTCGCGAAGACCTCGTCGCCAGCGTCTCGCACGAGCTGCGCACCCCGCTCACCTCGATTATCGGCTACCTCGATCTCGCACTCGACGATGACCGGCTCGATCCCGCCACCCGGGAAAGGCTCGAGGTGGCCGAACGGAACGCCTCCCGGCTTCTCGAACTGGTCGCCGACATCCTCGCGGTGTCGTCCACGTCGCGGGAGGGCTTCGGCGTCGATCTGGATCTGCGCCCGACCGACGTCTCCGCCATCGTCCGCTCAGCGATCGAGTCGATCGCGTTGAAGGCGCAGGATCACGGCATCCTGATCGAGGCCGGCGACCTGCCGACGGCACACGCTGTGGTCGATGGACGTCGGGTGCGTCAGGTCATCGACAATCTGCTCTCGAACGCCGTGAAGTACAACCCCCGCGGGGGGTCGGTTGCCGTCTCGGTCGAAAACGAACCGCGCTCGATCACGGTCGTCATCTCGGACGACGGGCCGGGTATCAGCGCGAGCGAGCAGGTGCGCCTGTTCGAGCGGTTCTTCCGGGGCGACGCCGTGCGCAAATCCTCGACCCACGGCAGCGGGCTGGGCCTCGCCATCAGCCGAGACCTCGTCCGCGCCCACGGCGGCGAGATCACCGTGCACACGGCAGCGGGCGAAGGGGCGACCTTCACCGTGCGACTGCCACGCGATCCGAGGGAGACCCCGTGAACCTCGACGTCCTCACCCTCCAGGCCGCGGCGACCCTCGTGATCGTCATGTCGACGGTGATGTACCTGCTCGATACCCTCATGCTCAAGGATGGCCTCCCCGGGCGACTCTGGGCGAGTGCTTACCTGTCGGGGACGTTCTCGGCCACGTGCTACTTGGCCTGGCTCCTGCTTCCTGATGTGTACATCGCGGTCGCGGTGGGCAACGGCGCGTTCGTCGCCGCGACCGGCTTCATCTGGCTGGGATGCGTCGCCTTCAACGGCGGATCCGTTCGCCGCGCCGCGCTCATCCTCACGGCGACCGTCCTCGTGGTCGTCGTCGCCGCTCTGGCCGCAGGTCCCGGGGGAGGATCGTGGGCGGGGGCCGTGCCGTTCTTCCTCGGCAATGCGGTGTTCGCCGCGACGGGGGCGATCGAGACGCGTCGAGGAGCGATCGCCCGTCGCTGGAGCTCGTCGGGATTGACCTTCGTGCTGGCGGTCGAGACGGTGTGGTTCGTCGCCCGCGCGATCGTGTTCGTCTCTCTCGGTCCCGACAGCGCGGTGTTCCGCGACGCGTTCGACACGCGTGTGTCGGCGATCCTCACGATCTCGCTCGTCATCGCCGCGGTCGTGGTGACCTCCGTGCTCCGGGCCAACGAGTCGGCGCTGCGCGGGACGTCCGAGACCCGGCGGCTGTCGGTGGACGCGAACGGCGTGCTCTTCCGCGAATCGTTCGAGGCCACTCTCGCCATCATCTGTTCGCGGGCCGAGGAGGCGGGCGAGGGCGTGTGCGTGATCGGCATCCGGATCGATGATCTCAAGCAGGTCGCCGTTGCTTTCGGCCCCGATGACGCCGAGCGGCTGGCCCTCGAGGTGCGTGCGTCCGTGCGTCGGCACGCGCCCACGATGGCCCTCGTAGGAGAGACGGATGCCGCCGGCCTCGCCGTGGCGTTCACGACGACGCCGACGACGGACGTGCGCCGCGCCGCTCGCGTTCTGCATCAACGCGTGGTCGCCGACCTCGCGCGCCTGGGCGCCGCCGTCGTGCCCACGGTGGGCGTCGGAATGGCTCTGGCCGCAGACCATGGCTACCATTCGGTCGCACTCACGGCCCGAGCGGACGAGGCCGCGGCGCACGCGGCGGCGACCGGCGAACAAGCCTTCGGTCTGGCCTGAGTCGGACTCAGTCCCGGACGGAGTTGGCGAGGTCGGTGACCCGCTGGCGGAGCTCGCGCGGACGGAACGGCTTGGTGAGGTAGTCGTCGGCGCCGGCCTCACGGCCCGCACGCTGTTCGTTCTCGTCCGCCCGCGCACTCACCATGAGGATGCGGGTGTCGCTGAACGCGCGGATGCGGCGCGCCGTCTCGAACCCGTCGATTCCCGGCATGCTCACGTCCAGCGTCGTCACGACGGGGTCGTGTCGACGGACGAGTTCGATGCCGTCGAGGCCGGTCGCGGCCGCGTGGACGATGTATCCGGCGCTCTCGAGCACCGCCGTTACGAGGAGGCGGATGTCGAGGTCGTCCTCGATCACCACAGTGGTGTGTGGGGCGGTCATGGCGGAGCTTTCGTCGGGCCGGAACGGGTGTGCGGCCTGGGCAAATGCTAGACGACGGGTGGCCGATGCGCCTCCCCGGTGGGAGGACGTGCGGATGTGGCATCCTCGATGGGTGCCTCTTCTCGCGTTGACGGGTGGGATCGCCTCGGGCAAATCCACCATCGCCGCCCTGCTCGCCGACCGTGGAGCCGTGGTGGTCGACGCGGATGCGATCGTCCGGGAGGTGCAGGGCCCGGGGTCCGTGGTGCTCGGCGCGATCGCCGACGAGTTCGGCGCGGACATCGTACGTCCCGACGGGTCGCTCGATCGGGCCGCGCTCGGAGCCCTGGTGTTCGGTCATCCCGATCGACTCGCGCGCCTCAACGCGCTCGTGCACCCGGCCGTGAGCGAGGAGTCGCAGCGGCGTTTCGCGGAGGCCTTCGCCGCGGACGCAGGTGCGGTGGTGGTGTACGACGTGCCCCTGCTCGCCGAGGCCCGCGGCGGCGACTCGTGGGACCTGGTGATCGTCGCGCACTGCCCCCCGGAGCTCCGCGTGCGGCGGCTCGTCGAGAACCGTGGACTGACCGAGGCCGACGCCCGCGCGCGCGTGGGTTCGCAGGCGAGCGAGGAGGAGCGCCTCGCTCTGGCCGACGTCGTGATCGACACGTCGGCCGACATGGATGCCACGCGTCGACAGGTCGACGAGCTCTGGGCTCGGGTGGTCCGTCCCGCCTGATCGGGGCGATTCGGACGCGGTCGCTCGCCCACGGCGAACGCAACCCGACCCCGATGTCGGAGGCCCCGCCTACGCTGGAAGCATGCAGGCCACGCGCTCCGTCCGCCCCTTCGAGGTCATCAGCGAATACACGCCCTCCGGTGATCAGCCACAGGCGATCGCCGATCTCGCGGGGCGCATCAACGCCGGTGAGACCGACGTCGTGCTGCTGGGTGCCACGGGTACCGGCAAGTCGGCGACCACGGCGTGGCTGGTGGAGCAGGTGCAGCGTCCGACGCTGGTGCTCGCGCACAACAAGACGCTGGCCGCCCAGCTGGCGAACGAGTTCCGTGAGCTGATGCCCAACAACGCCGTCGAGTACTTCGTCTCGTACTACGACTACTACCAGCCCGAGGCCTACGTTCCGCAGACGGACACCTTCATCGAGAAGGACAGCTCGATCAACGCCGAGGTGGAGCGCCTTCGGCACTCGACGACGAACTCGCTGCTCTCGCGCCGCGATGTCGTGGTGGTGTCGACGGTTTCCTGCATCTACGGCCTCGGCGCGCCGGAAGAGTACCTCCGCGCGATGGTGGCCCTGCAGGTGGGGGAGCGGTACGACCGCGACGCACTCATCCGCAAGTTCATCTCTATGCAGTACAACCGCAACGACGTCGACTTCTCGCGCGGAAACTTCCGCGTGCGGGGTGACACGATCGAGATCATCCCGGTGTACGAGGAGTACGCCATCCGCATCGAGATGTTCGGCGACGAGATCGAGGCCCTATATCTCCTCCACCCCCTGACCGGCGATGTGATCGAGAAGATGGACTCCGTGCCGATCTTTCCCGCATCGCACTACGTCGCCGGGACGGAGACGGTTCAGCGTGCGATCGGAACGATCGAGCACGAACTCGAAGAGCGTCTGAAGGAATTCGAGTCGCAGGGCAAGCTCCTCGAGGCGCAGCGTCTGCGCATGCGCACCACCTTCGACCTCGAGATGCTGCAGCAACTCGGGTTCTGCTCGGGCATCGAGAACTACTCGCGGCACATGGACGGCCGTATGCCCGGCGACCCGCCGCACACCCTGCTCGACTTCTTCCCCGACGACTTCCTGCTCGTCATCGACGAGTCCCATGTGACCGTCCCGCAGATCGGGGCGATGTACGAAGGTGACGCATCTCGCAAGCGCACGCTGGTCGAGCACGGTTTTCGCCTCCCGAGCGCGATGGACAACCGCCCGTTGCGCTGGGACGAGTTCAAGGAGCGCGTCGGCCAGACGGTCTACCTGTCCGCGACGCCGGGCCGCTACGAGATGGGCATCGCCGACGGTGTGGTCGAGCAGATCATCCGTCCGACCGGTCTCGTGGACCCGGAGATCATCGTCAAGCCGTCGAAGGGACAGATCGACGACCTGCTCGAAGAGATCCGCGTCCGCGTGGAGCGCGACGAGCGCGTGCTCGTCACCACCCTCACGAAGAAGATGGCGGAGGAGCTCACGGACTTCCTCGGCGAGCACGGGGTCCGCGTGCGGTACCTGCACTCCGACGTCGACACGTTGCGCCGCGTCGAGCTGCTCACCGAACTGCGCGCGGGCGTCTACGACGTGCTGGTGGGGATCAACCTCCTGCGCGAGGGTCTCGACCTTCCGGAGGTCTCGCTGGTGTCGATTCTCGATGCCGACAAGGAGGGGTTCCTGCGCAGCGGCACGTCGCTCATCCAGACCATCGGTCGCGCGGCGCGAAACGTCTCGGGTGAGGTGCACATGTACGCCGACAAGATGACCGACTCGATGACCAAGGCCATCGAAGAGACCGAGCGCCGTCGCGAGAAGCAGATCGCCTACAACCTCGAGCACGGGATCGACCCGCAGCCGCTGCGCAAGAAGATCGCCGACATCACCGAGGTGCTCAACCGCGAGGCGTCCGACACGAAGAACCTCCTGGCGCGCAACGACAAGTCCGGCAAGGGCAAATCGCCCACGCCGTCCCTGCGCCGTACCGGTATCGCGGCCGAGGGCGCCGATCAGCTCGAGTCCACGATCGCGGATCTCACGCAGCAGATGCTCGCGGCCGCGGCCGAGCTCAAGTTCGAGCTCGCCGGACGCCTGCGCGACGAGGTGCAGGACATGAAGAAAGAGCTACGCGCCATGGAGCGCGCCGGTCACGCCTGACTTTGATCGGGTCCGGCGGAGGTCGTCATGGAACAACGCGTCACGCTCGTCACCCTCGGCGTCAGCGATCTGGAACGGGCGATGGCCTTCTACACGGCGCTCGGGTGGCGAGCGCATCCGTCGTCGGTCGCCGGAGAGGTGGCGTTCTTCGACGTCGGAGGTATGGTCGTCGCGTTGTGGGGAAGGGCGAAGCTCGCCGAGGACTCTGGGGTCTCGGATGCCGGGGGCTGGGGCGGGGTGACCCTCGCCCACAACGTCGGTCACCCGGCTGACGTCGATGCGATCCTCGAGGAGGCTGAGGCGGCGGGAGCCCGGCTCGCGCGCGCGGGATCGGACACCCCGTGGGGCGGGTACTCCGGCGTCTTCATCGACCCCGACGGCCACCCCTGGGAGGTCGCGGTCAACCCGGGCTGGCCACTCGATGACCGGGGGAGGCCCGTGCTCGACGAGTAGGTCGGGTCCGCGTCGGAGATCAGGGGCAGTGCAGGAGGGGCTTCGGTCCCGACCGGTCGACAGCGTGCTCGGACATCGCGTGACCGCACAGGGGACACGGGCGCTCCGTGCGGACGGGCTCGGGGGTGCTCTCGTACGGGCCGACCGACGCGGGGCCGGCGACGCGTATGAGACGTGTGTTGAGGTATTGGTACCAGCCGCCGGCGTCGCGGACGCGCTCGCGCAGAGGCGGGCGGTCGGCATCCCTTCGTGTCATGATAGTTAGTGTACTAATGAATTGGAAGGAGCGCACGTGGACGACCCCCTGAAGCTCGAGAACCAGGTGTGCTTCGCGCTCGTCACGGCCGCCCGGAACGTGGTGTCGATCTACCGCCCCGTGCTCGAGCCGCTCGGTCTGACGCACCCGCAGTATCTGGTGATGCTCGCGCTCTGGGAAGAGGAGCCGCGCTCTCTCGGCGCTCTCGCCGTCGAACTCGCGATGGAGCCCGCCACGCTGTCACCGCTCGTCAAGCGCCTCGAAGCCCAGGGGAGGGTCGCGCGGTCACGACGCATCGACGACGAGCGCGTGCTCGACATTGCACTGACGGACGAGGGTCGCGCTCTGCGCGCGGCCGCGCTCGAGGTTCCGGGCAAGATCATGGAGCGGGTCGGGGTCGACCACGATGCGCTCGTGGCGCTGCGCGACGGTCTCGCTCCCTTCGCGGGACCGACGCGCGACTGACGCCCGGCCTCGAGCGACACGGCGGGGCGTCCAGGGCGGGGCGTCCGGGGCTCGGCGCCGCGGGGCCCGCACTCTCGCACATCCGTGCGCCCCGGGCGAACCCGGGGCCGATGTCGGAGGTCCGACCTAGACTTAACAGGTGCCCATCGTTCCTGTCGCCCAGCCCTCGTCATCCGCGAATTCCGGTACCAGCGGAAAGCTGAGTGTCCGGGGCGCGCGTGTCCACAACCTCAAGAACGTCGACCTCGACATCCCGCGCGATTCGCTCGTCGTCTTCACCGGGCTGTCGGGTTCGGGCAAGTCGAGCCTCGCCTTCGACACGATCTTCGCCGAGGGGCAGCGTCGGTACGTCGAGTCGCTGAGCGCGTACGCGCGCCAGTTCCTCGGACAGGTCGACCGGCCCGATGTCGACTTCATCGAGGGCCTCAGCCCGGCCGTCTCGATCGATCAGAAGTCGACCAACCGCAACCCGCGCTCGACCGTCGGCACGATCACCGAGATCCACGACTACATGCGCCTGCTCTGGGCGCGCGTCGGCGTTCCCCACTGCCCCGATTGCGGCGCCCGCATCCAGCGTCAGACCATCCAGCAGATCGCCGACCAGCTGATGGAGCTGCCCGAGCGCACGCGCTACCAGATCGTCGCCCCCGTCGTCACCCAGAAGAAGGGTGAGTTCGTCGACCTCTTCAAGGAGCTCAGCGCCAAGGGCTACGCCCGCGCGGTCGTCGACGGCGAGCTCGTCCAGCTGGCCGAGCCCCCGACACTGAAGAAGAGCTACAAGCACGACATCGCGGTCGTCGTCGACCGACTCGTGGCATCCGGCGACAACCTGAGCCGCGTCACCGACTCGGTCGAGACCGCGATGGGCCTCGCCGGCGGCATCATGCAGGTGAACTACGTCGACGAAGAGGGTGACGACGCCTGGCAGTCGTTCTCCGAGAAGCTCGCGTGCCCCAACGGCCACCCCCTTCAGCTGACCGAGATCGAGCCGCGCACGTTCTCGTTCAACGCGCCGTTCGGTGCGTGCCCCGTGTGTTCGGGCCTCGGCACGCGCATGTCGGTTGACGTCGACCTCATGCTGGGCGATGAAGAACTCTCCATCCGCGACGGAGCGATCCTGCCGTGGACCACGCAGGGCAAGGGCCTGTTCCAGTACTACGAGCGCTTGCTCGAAGGGCTCGCACGCGACCTGGAGTTCTCGCTCGACACCCCGTGGAGGGACCTCTCGCACGACGTCCAGCAGGCGGTCCTCCGCGGCGAGAACTACAAGGTGACCGTCAAGTGGAAGAATCGCTACGGCCGTGAGATGCGGTACTCCTCGGGCTTCGAGGGCGTCGTTCCGTACATCGAGCGCCAGTACCTCCAGGCCGAGTCCGACACGCAGCGCCAGCGCTGGTCGGAGTACCTGCGCGAGGTTCCCTGCGCGGTCTGCGACGGCGACCGTCTCAAGCCCGAAGTCCTCTCGGTCCTCGTCGACGGCACCTCGATCGCCGCGGCATCGCGCATGAGCCTCGCCGACGCGCGGGACTTCTTCTCGCAGCTCACGCTGACCGACCGCGAGGCCACGATCGCCGCCGCTGTGCTGCGTGAGATCCGTGCTCGTCTCGACTTCCTGCTGCAGGTCGGCCTGAACTACCTCAGCCTCGGTCGCGCCGCCGGCACGCTCTCCGGCGGCGAGGCCCAGCGCATCCGCCTGGCGACCCAGATCGGCTCCGGGCTCACGGGCGTGCTCTACGTGCTCGATGAGCCGTCGATCGGCCTTCACCAGCGCGACAACCGCCGTCTCATCCAGACCCTCGAGACCCTTCGCGACCTGGGCAACACGCTGATCGTCGTCGAGCACGACGAAGAGACGATCCACGCGGCCGACTGGGTGGTCGACATCGGACCCCGCGCGGGCGTCGACGGTGGGAACGTCGTCCACTCCGGCCCTCTCGCCGAACTCCTCGAAGACGAGCGCTCCCTCACCGGCGCCTACCTTTCGGGGCGCCGTTCGATCGAGGCGCCCAAGAAGCGCCGCAAGATCGACAAGAAGCGCCAGGTCACGGTCGTCGGGGCACGTGAGAACAACCTGCAGAACGTGACGGCCGACTTCCCGCTCGGTGTGTTGACCTCTGTCACGGGGGTCAGTGGCTCGGGCAAGTCCACGCTCGTGAACGGCATCCTGTACGAGGTCCTGGCGTCCAAGCTGAACGGCGCTCGGCGCGTGCCCGGCAAGCACACGCGCGTGACCGGACTCGACAACCTCGACAAGGTCGTGCACGTCGACCAGGCGCCCATCGGCCGGACGCCGCGCTCGAATCCTGCCACCTACACCGGCGTCTTCGACCGCATTCGCAGCCTGTTCGCCGAGACGCCCGAAGCCAAGGTGCGCGGCTACCAGGCCGGGCGCTTCAGCTTCAACGTCAAGGGCGGGAGATGCGAGGCGTGCTCCGGCGACGGCACCTTGAAGATCGAGATGAACTTCCTGCCCGACGTGTACGTCGACTGCGAGGTCTGCCACGGAAAGCGCTACAACCGCGACACCCTGTCGGTGCACTACAAGGGCAAGAACATCGCCGAGGTGCTCGAGATGCCCATCTCCGAGGCCGCGGACTTCTTCGAGCCGATCCAGGCGATCCACCGCTACCTGCGGACGCTCGTCGATGTCGGGCTCGGGTACGTGCGTCTCGGCCAGTCGGCGACCACGCTGTCGGGCGGTGAGGCGCAGCGCGTCAAGCTCGCGACCGAGCTGCAGCGCCGGAGCAACGGCCGTTCGATCTACGTGCTCGACGAGCCGACGACCGGTCTGCACTTCGAAGACGTGTCCCTGCTGCTGAAGGTGCTCAACGGTCTCGTCGACAAGGGCAACACCGTTATCGTCATCGAGCACAACCTCGACGTCATCAAGAGCTCGGATTGGGTCATCGACCTCGGCCCCGAGGGCGGCGCCGGAGGGGGAACGATCGTGGCCACCGGCACGCCCGAGCAGGTCGCGAAGGTCGAGGGTAGCCACACCGGTGCGTTCCTCGCGGAGCTCCTCGAGACCGGTCGCACCGGCGCGCAGCGCAACGCCGCGACGGTCGAGACCGGCGACCCCGAGCGAGAGCTCGTGAGCGCGGCGCGCTGAGCATGGCATCCCGCGAACGGGTGTCGCACCTTCCGTACCGCCCCAAGGCCGGCGAGATCCCCACCAACCCGGGGGTCTACCGGTTCCGGGACGCCGAGGGGCGCGTGCTGTACGTCGGCAAGGCGAAGAACCTGCGCGCGCGCCTGTCGAACTACTTCGCTCCGCTGCACTCGCTGCACGAGCGCACGCGCCGCATGGTCACCACGGCGGCGAGCGTGGAGTGGACCGTCGTGCCCAGCGACGTCGACTCGCTGCAGCTCGAGTACATGTGGATCAAGGAGTTCGATCCGCCGTTCAACGTCCGCTACAAGGACGACAAGTCGTACCCCTTCATGGCGATCACGCTCGCCGACGAGGCGCCCCGGGTGATCGTCACGCGCAACCCGAAGATCCGCGGGGCGAAGTACTTCGGCCCGTACCCCAAGGTCTGGGCGGTGCACGACACGATCGACCTGATGATCAAAGTCTTCCCGATCCGCACGTGCAGCGACTCTTCGTACAAGAAGGCGATGGCCTCCGGTCGACCGTGCTTCCCGGGCCAGATCGGGCGCTGCGGCGGTCCCTGCTCGATGAAGGTGACGATCGAGGAGCACCGCGCGATCGTCAACGACTTCGTCGCCTTCATGTCGGGCGGCGACCAGCGCTTCGCGCGCGAGCTGACGTCGCGCATGAAAGAAGCGTCGGCCGCGATGGACTACGAGTCGGCCGCGCACTACCGCGACCGCCTGCAGGCCATCGACGCCGTGCTCGGCAAGAGCGCGCTCGTGCTGGCCTCCGACACCGATGCCGATCTCTTCGGCATCGCCGAGGACGAGCTCGCCGCGACCGTCCAGCACTTCGTGGTGCGCGGCGGACGGGTGCGCGGTGTGCGCGCCACCACGATCGAGAAAGAGATCGACATCTCCGGCGCCGATCTCGTCGATCAGGTCCTCCAGCGCACCTACGGAGACGCGGACGCGAGCGACATCCCGCGACAGGTGCTCGTCCCCGAACTCCCCGACGACGCGGAGCAGCTCGAGGACTGGCTGCGCGAGCGCCGGGGCCGCCCGGTGACCCTGCAGGTCGCCCAGCGCGGCCGCAAGGCCGACCTGCTGAAGACCGCGACGCTCAACGCGCAGCAGGCCCTGATGCTGCACAAGACGCGCCGCACGAGCGACTACGTCGCCCGGTCGCAGGCCCTCACCGACCTGCAGGAGGCGCTCGGCATGACCGAGGCGCCGTTGCGCATCGAGTGTTTCGACATCTCGCACCTGTCGGGCACCAACGTGGTGGCATCCATGGTCGTGTTCGAGGACGGTCTTCCGCGCAAGGATCAGTACCGCTCCTTCGGCGTCGCCGAGACGACCGACGACACCGATTCGATGTACCAGGTGCTCAGTCGTCGGCTGGCGTACCTCGACCGGCCCGACGAGATCGAGCCCGAGACCATCGACGGGGCGATCGTGGCCGATCCCGACTCCGAGGAGGCGACGGCCGACGGCGATGTCGTCACGGCCCGGAAGAGGCCGCGCTTCGCCTACCGCCCGCAGCTGCTCGTGGTCGACGGCGGTCAGCCCCAGGTCGCCGCCGCGGCCCGTGCCCTCGCCGACGCGGGCCACGAGGAGATCGCGTTGTGCGGCATCGCCAAGCGTCTCGAAGAAGTGTGGCTGCCGGGGGAGGAGTACCCGGTGATCCTCCCGCGCACCTCGGAAGCGCTGTACTTGCTGCAACGTCTGCGCGACGAGGCCCACCGCTTCGCGATCGTCCATCAGCGCAAGAGGCGCAAGCGCGACATCACGAGCGTGCTCACCGAGGTGCCCGGACTCGGAGACACGCGTATCAAGGCGCTCCTGCGGCATTTCGGGTCGGTCTCGGCGTTGAAGAACGCCACCCCCCAAGAGATCATGGAGCTCCCCGGCATCGGGCCGACCCTCGCTGAGAACATCCATAGCCATCTGGCTCGGTAGGCTGGACCGACACGACGGGAGGCGATCGCCCATGGAACCGGCACGCGACGACGAGCCAGGCGAGGTGCTGATCGTCACGGGCATGTCGGGCGCCGGGCGATCCACGGTCGCCAACGCCCTCGAGGACCTCGACTGGTACGTAGTCGACAACCTCCCTCCGCGCATGCTGCGGCCGCTCCTCGAGCTCACGGAGCTCGCCGGTGGGGCGGTTCCGCGCGTCGCGGTCGTGGTCGACGTCCGAGGCCGATCGCTCTTCGGCGATCTCCCCGAGGCCATGCGCACCCTGCAGGCCAACCGGCAGGTGCGGGTGGTGTTCCTGGATGCCAGTGACGCGGTGCTCGTGCGCAGGTTCGAGGCGGTGCGCCGGCCGCACCCCCTCCAGCACGACGGCACGATCCTGGACGGCATCCGTCGCGAGCGGGAGCGACTGGCCCCCGTCCGCGAGGCCGCCGATGTCGTGATCGACACCTCCGCCCTGAACGTCCATCAGTTGTCGTTGCGGGCGGTCGAGCTGTTCGGCGAAGAGGGTGCTGCGCGTCACACCGTCACGCTGATGAGTTTCGGGTTCAAGTACGGCCTGCCGCCCGACGTCGATCTCGTCGCCGACATGCGCTTCCTGCCGAACCCGTTCTGGAACGACGATCTGCGCGCGCTCACCGGCGAAGATCCCCGTGTGCGGGAATACGTGCTGGGTCAGCAGGGCGCGGCGGAGTTCCTGGACGCGTACGCGGCGGCGCTGCGCCCCGTGATGGAGGGGTATCAGCGCGAGAACAAGCGGCATTCCGTCGTGGCTGTGGGCTGCACGGGGGGCAAGCATCGATCGGTGGTGATGGCCCGGGAGTTGGCTGCACGTCTGTCCGATGTGCCCGGGGTGGCCGTCCGCGTGGCTCACCGCGACCTCGGTCGCGAGTAGGCTGTACCGTCGTCCCCGCCGCCCCCACCCGAGGAGAACCGTGCCGCTGACCGCCGACGTGAAGGCCGAACTCATCACCGTTCGCGACCCGCGCCCGACCGCGCGCGTCGCCGAGCTGACGGCCCTCCTGCGCTTCTCCGGTGGTCTGCACTCCATCGCCAACCGCGTCGCGGTCGAGGCCGAACTCGACTCCGACATCCTTGCGCGCCGCGTGGCTCGCGACCTCATGGAGCTGTACGGCGTCCGTCCCGAACTGCACCACGTGCAGGGCTCCGGCGGGCGTGCGGGCGGGCTCTATGCGGTGCGCGTGATCGAGGCGGGCGAGACCCTCGCGCGACAGACGGGACTCCTCGACCAGCGCCGTCGCCCCGTGCGCGGCCTGCCGAACAAGCTCACCACCGGTTCGCGTCCCGACCTGAGCGCCATCTGGCGCGGAGCGTTCCTCGCCGCCGGCACCCTGAGCGACCCCGGTCGTTCCGCGGCGCTCGAGATCTCGTGCCCCTCGTCGGAGGCGGCGATGGCTCTCGTGGGGGCGGGACACCGCATCGGCATCCCCGCCAAGGCCCGCGAGGTGCGCGGAGTGCCGCGCGTCGTCGTCCGCGACGGTGAGGCGATCCGCGGAGCTTTGTACGAGATGGGCGCCCGCCGCACCGCGGGGGAGTGGGACCAGATGCGCCAGCGCCGCGAGGTGCGGGCCGGGGTCAACCGTCTCGTCAACTTCGACGATGCGAACCTCCGTCGCTCCGCGCAGGCTGCCGTCGCCGCGTGCGCGCGCGTGGAGCGCGCTCTCGAGATCCTCGGCGACGAGGTCCCCGCGCACCTTCAGCAGGCGGGCGAACTGCGCTTGGCGCACCGCGACGCGAGCCTCGACGAGCTCGGCCACCACGCTGACCCGCCCCTCACCAAGGACGCCGTCGCCGGCCGTATCCGCCGCCTTCTCGCCATGGCCGACAAGAAGGCCGATGTCGAGGGTATCCCGGGCACCGAGGCGGCTGTTCCGGTGGGTGCCGAGGACTGAGTCCGGGTGGGATGCCGACGTCGAGGCATCCGCGAGCGTGACGTCGTTCCTCTGCATCGTGCAAGCCGCAGCATCCTTCGCGGGCTGTGAGCGTGACGTCGTTCCTCGGGATCGCACGCGTCCCGGCATCCCTCGTCCCTCCGACGCGCCCGGGCGTTTATCTTCCGTCATTCGGGGAAGCAACCCCGGTGCGCCGTGGTTACCCCTCAGTAGGATGAACTCGTCACCCTCGCTGCTCGATCCCTCGGCACGTCGTCTCGGCGAAGAGGTTTCGGCAGCGCCCGATTCGGAAGTTGAGATCATGGCGAAGTACACGCTGCCCGAACTGCCCTACGACTACTCGGCGCTGGAGCCGCACATCAGTGCGACCATCATGGAGCTGCACCACAGCAAGCACCACCAGACCTACGTCAACGGCGCCAACACCACTCTCGACCTCCTCGCCGAAGCGCGCGAGAAGGGCGATTTCGCCAACATCAACCGTCTGCAGAAGGACCTCGCGTTCAACCTCGGTGGTCACACGAACCACTCGATCTTCTGGACGAACCTCTCGCCCAACGGTGGGGACAAGCCCACCGGTGACCTCGAGTCGGCCATCGACGACCAGTTCGGCTCGTTCGACGCCTTCCGTGCGCAGTTCACCGCCGCCGCCCTGGGCGTGCAGGGCTCGGGCTGGGCGGGTCTGTTCTGGGACTCGATCGGCGAGAACCTCGTCATCCAGCAGTTCTTCGATCAGCAGGGTCAGATCGTCGCGGGCACCGTGCCGATCCTGCTCCTCGACGTCTGGGAGCACGCGTACTACCTCGACTACAAGAACGTCCGCGCCGACTACGTGAAGGCGTTCTGGAACATCGCGAACTGGGCTGACGCCCAGCAGCGCTTCGCCGCCGCCCGAGAGAAGACCGCGGGTCTGCTGGTACTGTCGTAAACGGTGCGGCGTCCCGGTGGACACCTCACCGGGACGCCGTTGTCCGCCAGCGAACACCGCAATCACGCGCTTCTCGCGCACAACTGATTCAGGAGATATTCCGTGACCGTCAAGATCGGAATCAACGGCTTCGGCCGTATCGGACGCAACTACCTCCGCGCGGCTCTCGCGCAGGGTGCCGACCTCGAAATCGTGGCGGTGAACGACCTCACCGACAACAAGTCGCTGGCGCACCTCCTCAAGTACGACTCCGTCGGCGGCGTGCTGACCGAGGACGTCTCGTACACCGCAGACTCCATCACCGTCGGCGACAAGACCATCAAGGTCTTCGAAGAGCGCGACCCCGCCAACCTCCCCTGGGGTGAGCTGGGCGTCGACATCGTCATCGAGTCGACCGGTCGCTTCACCAAGGCCGAAGACGCCAAGAAGCACATCACCGGTGGGGCCAAGAAGGTCCTCATCTCGGCTCCCGCCACGGGCGACGACGCCACGATCGTCATGGGCGTCAACGAAGAGACGTACAACCCCGAGACCGACGTCATCATCTCGAACGCGTCGTGCACCACGAACTGCCTGGCGCCCCTCGCCCAGGTGTTCAACGAGGCCTTCGGCATCGAGCGCGGCTTCATGATGACCGCTCACGCCTACACCGCCGACCAGAACCTCCAGGACGGCCCGCACAGCGACCTGCGTCGTGCGCGCGGCGCGGCGATCAACATCGTCCCCGCCTCGACCGGTGCCGCCAAGGCCATCGGCCTGGTGCTGCCCGAGCTCAACGGCAAGCTCAGCGGCTCGTCGTACCGCGTTCCGGTTCCCACCGGCTCGATCGTCGACCTCACGATCGTCACGCCCACCGAGGGACTGACCGTCGACCAGGTCAACGAGGTCTACAAGAAGGCCGCTGCCGAGGGCCGCCTCAACGGCATCCTCCAGTACACCGAGGACCCGATCGTCTCGAGCGACATCCAGGGCAACCCGCACTCGTCGATCTTCGACGCCGAGCTGACCAACGTCAGCGGCAACCTCGTCAAGGTCTCGTCGTGGTACGACAACGAGTGGGGCTACTCGAACCGTCTCGTCGACCTGACCGAGTACGTCGCCGAGCGTCTCTGACCCTCCATGGCTCTGCGCACCCTCGATTCGCTGGGGTCGCTGGCCGGCACGCGCGTCATCGTCCGTTGTGATCTCAACGTTCCCCTCAAGGACGGGATCATCACGGACGATGGCCGCGTGCGCGCGTCGCTGCCGACCCTCAACGCACTGATCAACGCCGGCGCGCGTGTGATCGTGTGCTCGCACCTGGGCCGCCCCGACGGGGCCCCCGACCCGAAGTACTCCCTCGAGCCGGTCGCGCAGCGCCTGTCCGAGCTCCTCGGTCAGCCGGTCGCGTTCGCGCGCGACACGGTCGGCGAGTCGGCTCAGGATGCCGTGGCCTCGCTCGAGAACGGTGAGGTCGCCGTCATCGAGAACCTCCGCTTCAACGCGGGGGAGACCTCGAAGGACGAGTCCGAGCGCCAGGCCTTCGCCCGCGAGCTCGCCGGTCTCGGCGACGCCCTCGTGTCGGACGGCTTCGGCGTCGTACACCGCAAGCAGGCGAGCGTCTACGACCTCGCTCAGCTGGTGCCTTCGGCCGCCGGCCTTCTGATTCAGAAGGAGCTCGAGGTCCTCGACCGTCTCACCGAGAACCCCGAGCGCCCCTACACGGTCGTTCTCGGCGGTTCGAAGGTCAGCGACAAGCTGGGCGTCATCGAGCACCTGCTGCCGCGCGTGGACAAGCTCCTCGTCGGTGGCGGCATGATGTTCACCTTCCTCGTCGCCGAGGGGCACAAGGTCGGCGCGAGCCTGCTCGAGCAGGACCAGATCGACACCGTGAAGGGCTACCTCGCCACGGCGAAGGAGCGCGGCGTCGAGATCGTGCTGCCGTTGGATGCGGTCGTCGCCGCCTCGTTCTCGGCGGACGCCGACCACGTGGTCGCCGACGCGGACGCCCTGGAGGACACCGCCTTCGGTGCCTCCGGTCTGGGCCTCGACATCGGCCCCCGCACGGCGGAGATGTTCGCCGACGCCGTCCGCGGCTCGCGCACCGTCTTCTGGAACGGCCCGATGGGCGTGTTCGAGATGAAGGCGTTCGAGTCCGGCACCAAGACCGTCGCCCAGGCGCTCACCGAGGTCGACGGCCTCAGCGTCGTCGGCGGTGGCGACTCCGCCGCGGCCGTGCGTCAGCTCGGCTTCGCCGACGAGGCGTTCGGCCACATCTCCACGGGTGGCGGCGCCAGCCTGGAGTTCCTCGAAGGCAAGAAGCTCCCCGGACTGGAGGTCCTCGGATGGCAGTGACCAGAACCCCCCTCATCGCCGGCAACTGGAAGATGAACCTCGACCACCTGCAGGCGGTCGCGTTCGTTCAGAAGCTGCACTGGACGTTGAAGGAAGCCAAGCACGAGGCCGGAAGCGTCGAGGTGGCGGTCTTCCCGCCGTTCACCGATCTGCGCACGGTGCAGACGCTGCTCGACGCCGACAAGATCGACTTCGCCCTCGGCGGTCAGGATCTGTCGGCTCACGACTCCGGCGCGTACACCGGCGAGATCTCGGGTCAGTTCCTGGCCAAGCTCGACGCGAAGTACGTGATCATCGGGCACTCGGAGCGTCGTCAGTTCCACAACGAGACCGACGAGGTCGTTGCGGCGAAGACCCGGGCGGCCCTTCGCCACGGTCTCGCGCCGGTCATCTGCGTCGGCGAGACCTCGGAGGACCTCGAGAAGTTCGGCGCCAGCGCCGTTCCGGTCGGTCAGCTCGAGGTTGCGCTCGAGGGCGTGGCCGCGGACGCCGACATCGTCGTGGCCTACGAGCCGGTGTGGGCCATCGGTTCGGGTCAGGCGGCGACGCCCGACCAGGCCCAGGAGGTCTGCGCCAAGCTCCGTGCGGTCGTCGCCGACAAGCTGGGCGCCGATGCGGCTGCTCGCACGCGCGTCCTCTACGGCGGTTCGGTGAAGTCGGGGAACATCGCCGGCTTCATGCGCGAGCCCGACGTGGACGGCGCCCTGGTGGGCGGTGCGAGCCTCGTCGTCGACGAGTTCGCCGCGATCGTTCGCTTCCAGAAGCACGTCGGCGTCTGACGCCGGCACGATGCCCGCGGCGCTCCGCCGCGGGCATCCGTGCGTCTGGGGCGCCTCCCCGTATACTTGACGCTTGTGCGGTCGACCTGATCGCTACGAAAGGCTTTCGACTGTGCAGATTCTCGAGTTCGTCCTGCAGGTGCTCCTGGGTATCACCAGCCTCCTGCTGACCCTGCTCATCCTGCTCCACAAGGGTCGCGGTGGCGGTCTGTCCGACATGTTCGGCGGCGGCATGAGTTCCGCCCTCGGCTCGTCGGGCCTGGCCGAGCGCAACCTCAACCGTTTCACGATCGTGCTCGCGCTGGTGTGGTTCGTCACCATCGTGGGTCTCGGTCTCCTCACCAAGTTCGCGGAGATCTGACATGGCCACTGGCGGCAATGCCATTCGTGGCTCGCGCGTCGGCGCGGGCCCCATGGGCGAGCAGGATCACGGCTTCCACGCCGACCGCGTCGCCGTCTCGTACTGGGACGCCCTCGGCAACGAGACCGTCCGGTATTTCGCCGCGGGAATCCCCGACGACGAGATCCCCGAGACGATCGACTCTCCGCACTCCGGGCTCCCCGCCGGGCGCGACAAGGCCAACCCGCCGGCTCTCGCCAAGGCGGAGCCGTACAAGACGCACCTCGCCTACGTGAAGGAGCGCCGCAGCGACGAAGAAGCCGCCTCGCTCCTCAACGACGCTCTGCAACAGCTGCGCGAGCGTCGCGGACAGTAAGTCCTCACCGCGCGAACGAGAGAAGGGCCGGATGCCATGGCATCCGGCCCTTCTTCCGCTCCACACCCGCGTGGGAGGGTGTGGGCGCGTGGGGGGACGGACGCTTGCGCGCGCGTCGGCGGTCGGAGTCTGCTCAGCGGACCGGGGAGTCCGTGACGATCCTGGTCCAGGGGCCCGCGGGCACGTCGGCGTCCTCGACGAAGGCCCAGTCGACGCGGTCGTCCTCTCCGTCGAGATCCGAGAAGCCCAGGCAGCCGTTCAGAGCCGGCGAGACGTCGAGGCCCGCGCCGTTGTACCGCGTGTTCGCGGGACGACGATCGTCGGAGCCGAACACGTAGGCGGCGTCGCGGTATTCGCCCGGCCCCGCGTCCTCGATCTGGCCGTAGCAGACGTGTCCGTCCGTGCGCAGGACCACCCACCGGTTCTTCATGAGGCTCTGCGAGGGGTCGCCGACGGCCGAGGAGTACGCCGGCTCCTTCGCCCACGGGATCACCGAGCCGCGCGTGGCGAAGCCCTGGTCGTCGTTGACGTCGTCGAACGGCAGGTCGAGATAGAACGGGTTCTCGCGTGGCGTCATGGCGGTGGGGAAATACCCGGCGTCGGCGGTGCGGGCCTCGGTGCGACAGTCGGCGCCGTCGACGATCCCATCGCAGCCGCCGTACGAACTCAGCCAGTCCGAGTCGTACGTCGAGATGCGCTGGCTCCCGTCGGAGGCGTTCGGGTCGAACACCTCGCCCACCCAGAAGGTCGTCGCCACCACGTCGGTGTGCCACGGGTAGCCGGTGGAGGGGCGCAGCACGGCGTGCGGGGCGCACGCCGACAGGCCGACGGCGGCGACCACCACGAGGGTGATCGCCGCCGCCGGCCGCAGCGTCCGCGTCATCCGGTGACGTCACTCTCAGTGGGGTGGACCTTCTCCACCGGGCCCTGGGGAGGTGTCGCGGTCATCGGGGCGAACGAGGGGGCGGTCACGGTGGCGGGAGCCAGGGACGGGGCGCCGGCGCTGTTGTAGAGCTGCAGATCATCGGTGCGGAGGGTGCCGTTGCCGAAGATCGTCAGCGCGAAACTGATGCCGTTGTAGCCGGCGGGGATCGCGGACGTCGTCCAGTCGGCCTGCGTCCAGTCGGCGGCCGAGGCGAACCACGGGCTCGAGGTCCAGTACGACCACGAACCGCTCGTCGACCGGAGGTAGACCGCGAACTGCGTCACGCCGCTCGACTGGTACCACTCGCGCAGCGTGTAGGTCGTGCCCGGTGTCACGGTGGGGGAGCACTGGCCGAGGTCGAACTGCGGGAGGAGCTTGGCATCGCCGTCGACGTACGAGGACATGACGATTCCGCTGGAGATGTTCCCCGTGTGCGCGGGGGAGCCCGTGCTGAACGCGGGGGAGTTGTTGCCGTAACCGCCCCTCATCCAGCAGTCTGGGGCACCGGTCTCCATGCTCGGATTGACGATGCCGTTGGTCGACCCCGTCACGGCGGGCACCGAGGGGCCGTCGACGACGGGCTTGGCCGTGCCGCCGATGACGTCGCCGATCGTCTTGACCACCGTGCCCGCCGCCTGTCGCGTCTTCAGCCACGAGGTGAATTGGCTGAACAACGACGTGGTCACCGCCAGGTCGCTGCACGCGTCGTCGCAGACGTCGTGGAAGGTGTACTGCACCCACCCACCGCCGTTCTTCTCGGCATTCGTGACCCCCGCCTTGAGGTCGACGAGTGTCCAGGTGGCGTCGACCTGGTCGAGGGCCTTCAGCGCGTACTTGTCGGCCGGGCGGGTGGACTCCGCGTAGGCGCAGTCGGGGCAGCCGAAGCGGCTGCGGATGTCGCCGAGGAGGCGCCCGCTGATGTACCCGCAGTTCGCCACGGCCTTCTCGACGGCGGGGGTCGACGAGGCGAACGGGTAGGCGAAGCTGCGCACCGTGAAGCCCCACGAGGTGAGGTTCTTCCGGTCGGTGCAGATCTGACGTGTGGCCTCGTCGACGCTGACCTGCGCGAGGTCGGGGTGGTTGACGGTGTGCCCGCCGATCTCGTGCCCCGCGTTCTTCAGGTTCGTCAGGTCGGTGCGGGTCATGTGCCCCGCCGCGCCGATGAACCCGGAGTTGATGTAGAACGTCCCCTTCATGCCGTTGGCCTGAAGGGCCGGGAGGGCGTTGAGCTGGTCGGAGTTGGCATCGTCGAACGTGAGGCTGACGACGGTGCGGGTCGCGGCCTGGGCCGGCGCCGCGGCGGGCGATGCCGCGGCGATCAGCCCACCCGCTCCGACGGCGACGGCGGCGAGGACCGCGAGGGCCCGGAGTCGCCGACGCCCGGGGGCGACGTGTCGATGGTTCATGGGGGCGTCCTTTCGGGTGGGGCGGGTGCGTCGGCGGATCTGAGAGTCGTCGGGGCCGGGAACCTCGGAGGCATGGCCGGTCACGAGACCGTCACCGACTTGGCGAGATTGCGGGGCTTGTCGACGTCGCGGCGCAAGCGCAGGGCGAGCTCGCGAGCGAACATCTGCAGGGGCACCACCGTCTCGAGCGGTCCCCACGACGGGCCGGTCCGCGGCAGGTGCAGGGGGATGCCGCCGACATTCAGCACGCGTTCTCCCACGCGCAGCACGCGGCCGCCGCGGGCGAGGACCTCGGCGACGTCGACGTCGAGCCGCGGATCGCCGTTGTCGACGACGAACACCGGGGTGCCGACATCCACCAGGGCGAGAGGGCCGTGCTTCAGTTCGCCCGCCGGCTGGTGCTCGGTCCACCGGTACGACAGCTCCTTCAGCTTCAGCGCCCCCTCGGCGGCGTAGACGAGACCCGAGCCGCGTCCGATGAAGAGGAAGCCGGGGGCGTTGACGAACTCCGCGGCCATCTTCGCCGCGGGGCCGCGCCAGGTGTCGAGAGCGGCCGACAGCGCCTCCGGGGTCGCGGCGAGCGCGCGGAGGTCAGCGTCGAGGGCCATCGCGTCGGCCCGTGACGAGACCGACAGCCCCGAGAGGGCGAGGCAGGCGCCGGTGAGGACCTGGGCGACGAACGTCTTCGTCGCGGCGACCCCGATCTCAGGACCGGCGAGGCAATCGAGCGTCGCATCCGCACGACGGGCCAGCGTCGACGACGGGTTGTTCGTCAGGGCCAACACGGTGCGCCCGCGGGCCGGGAGGCCGTCGAGCGCCCGCAGGACGTCGGCCGTCTCACCCGACTGGCTTAGTGCGATCACCAGCGTGCGCGGCTCCCAGACCTTGTGCGCCGCCTCGCTCGCGACGAGCGTGCGGGTGGGGAGGCCGCCGAGGCGGGAGAACACCCCGGCCACCGCACGGCCGGCGTGCAGCGACGTCCCGCACCCGATGACCGTCACCCGGTCGACGTCGTCGAGCGGGGGGAGGCCCGTCCCCCGCCAGAGGGCTCCGTCGGCGATCCCGGGGGTGAGGACCTCGAGCACGCGGCGCGCCACGGCAGGCTGCTCGTCGATCTCGTTGCCCATGTGATCGCGGTGGCGTCCCTTGCTTGACAGGTACGCCGTCTGCGGGACGGGCCACCGTCCCCGCGGGCGACAGCTGCCGCCCGCGCGGTGCCAATGCATGCCCGCCGCGTCCACCTCGACCACGTCGTCGTCCTCCAGTACGCGGAACGCCTCGACCACCGGGGTGATCGCGCCCACGTCGCTCGCGAAGTAGACCCCCTCCTCACCCTCGGCGAAGATGAGGGGCGAACCGTGCGCGGTCCCCGCGAGCGATCCCGACCGGGTGTCGAGAGCGACGATCGCCCACGACCCCTCGAGGCGCGTGACGGTGTCGGCGAGAGCGTCCCCCAGGCCCACCCCGGGGCGCAAGGCCTGCTCGAGCAGATGCACGATCACCTCGCTGTCGACGTCGGTGGCGAACCGGTGTCCGTCGGCGACGAGCTGCGCCCGCAGTACGTCGGCGTTCTCGATGATCCCGTTGTGCACCAGGAACAATCGGCCGCTGCAGTCCTCGATCGGGTGGGCGTTGCGTTCGCTGACCTCGCCGTGGGTGGCCCAGCGGGTGTGACCGATCGCCGAGGTCGTGGCATCCGTCCCCGATTCGCCCGAACGCACTGCGTCGGTGAGGGATGCCACGCCGTTCAGGGTGCGCACGTGCAGGGCCGTGCCGTCGACGTGCCGCGCGGCTATGCCGGCGGAGTCGTAGCCCCGGTACTCCAGACGCTCGAGGGCGCTGCGGGCGCGCGAGGCGGCGGACGTCGGTCCGCGGTAGGCGGTGATGCCGCACATCAGAGGACCCCGCGGAAGGCGCCCGCGCCGGCGAGCGGCATGGCATCGGAACCGAGGCGTTCGCGCGAGAGCAGGTCGGCGGCGACGCGCATGATCGTGGAGGTCAACGAGGTGTGCGGCTCGTAGCCCACAAGGTCGTGCGCCTTGGTGTTGTCGGGGACGCGGCGCCGCATGTCCTCGAACCCGGGGGCGTACGCCTGCTCGTAGGGGACGAGCTCGATCGTGCTCCGGCTGTCGAGGGTGCGGATGATCTCGGTCGCAAGTTCGAAGATCGAGATCTCGCGCGCACCGCCCAGGTTGTAGGCCTGACCCCGGGCGCGCGGGTCCCTCTCGATGAGCACCATCGCGGGCACGACGTCCTCGACCGCGGAGAAGCAGCGCGTCTGCTGGCCGTCGCCGAACACGGTGAGGGGCGCGCCGCGCAGGGCCTGCCCCACGAGGTTCGGCAGCACCATGCCGTAGCGACCGGTCTGGCGGGGCCCGACGGTGTTGAAGAGGCGGACGATCGAGACGTCGAGGCCCTCCTGATCGCAGTAGGCCTTGGCGAAGGCCTCGTCGATGCCCTTGGCTCCCGCATAGGTCCAGCGGGAGAGGAGCGGGTCGCCGAGGACGCGGTCGGAGTCTTCGCGCAGGCGGTCGGCGGTGTTCTTGCCGTACACCTCGCTCGTGGAGACCATGAGCACCGAGGCCTGGTGTTCGATGGCCGCCGTCAGCACGTTCTCGGTGCCGTGGATGTTGATCCTCAGACCCCGCAGGGGCTGCTCCACGATGAGCTTCACCCCCACGGCCGCGGCCAGGTGGAACACGCGGTCGCATCCCTGCATCGCCGCGCCCACCGTCTTGGTGTTGAGGATCGAGCCGTGGATCATCTCGAGGCGCGGGTTATCGGCGACCCCCGCGAGGTTGCGGGCCGAGCCGGTCGAGAGGTCGTCGAGGACGACGACCTCGTCACCGAGATTCAGCAGGTGCTCGACGAGGTGGCTTCCGACGAACCCGGCGCCCCCGGTGACGAGCGTGCGCGTCCGCGCGGCGGCGGAGTCCGGGTAGACCGTGACGCCGCTCACAGGAGCACCCGCCCCGCGATGTCGCTGCTGCGGTAGGTGCCGTCGACGACGACCGCGTCGCCGTCGAGCCAGCCCAGGTCGGCGTCGTGGTGCCGGGTGTGCACGAGCACGATGTCGGGATGGAACGCCGCCGGATCGGGCAGCGAATCGCGTTCGCGCCCGGACTCGAGGCGGATGTGCGGGGCGTGGGTGTCGACGTACTGCACCTCGGCGCCCACGTCGATCAGGTGGTCGATGATCTCGAGGGCGGGGGATTCGCGCAGGTCGGCGACATCGGGCTTGTAGGTGACGCCGACGACGAGCACGCGGGCGCCGAGCGTGCCCTTGCCGGCGCGTCCGAGCACGTCGCGGATGCGGTCGACGACACGGCGCGGTCGGGCGGCGATGCGCGTCATGGCCTCGGTGATGACACCCGCGTCGACGTGCAGCGCCTTGAGTTGCCAGAGCAGGTAGTGCGGGTCGCACGGGATGCAGTGTCCGCCGACGCCGGGGCCGGGGTAGAACGCCATGAAGCCGTAGGGCTTGGTGCTCGCTGCCTCGATCACCTCGGTGACGGGGACATCGAGGGCACCGCAGATGTCGGCGAACTCGTTGGCGAGGGCGATGTTGACGGCGCGGAAGGTGTTCTCGAGCAGCTTGGTCATCTCGGCGGTGGCGAGGCTCGACACCCGGTGCACGCGCGCCGCGTAACGGGCGAGCAGACGCGCGCCCTCTTCTTCGCACTGCGCGGTGGCCCCGCCGACCACGCGGGGGACGATCTCTTGGGCGAAGCCCACGTTGCCGGGGTCGATGCGCTCGGCGCTGAAGGTGACGAAGACGTCGCGTCCGATCTGCATCCCGCGCTCGCGGAGCGGCTTCTCGACGAGGTCGTGGGTGCAGCCGACGTAGGTGGTCGAGGTGAGCATGATGAGCTGCCCGGGCCGGACGGCGGCGACGACGGTGGCGCACGCCGCCCGGAGCGCGGTGAGGTCCGGGACCTGCTGGTGATCGACGGGCGTGGGGACGCACACGACGACCGCGGACGCGCGTCCCAGCTCCGAGGTGTCGCTGGTGAGCCGGAAGCCCGCCGGCGCGTGCAGGGCGGTCTCGAGGCGCTCCCGGTCGGATTCGATGAGGTCGGCGCTTCGCGCGGCGATCTCGCGTAGGCGCCGCGGCGAGACGTCGAGGGCGAGAACGCGCGACCCGCTGGCGTGATAGGCCAGGGCGGTCGGCAGACCCACGTACCCGAGCCCCACGATGGCGACGTCGAAGTCGAACGTCCGCGTCGGGGCGGGAGCCGGGGGCTGCGGCGCGGTGATCACGTCGGCCCGGACATCGAGAGTGGACATCTTCATCCTCCAAGGCAGGGTCCGAGGGGGCGGCGGGGGAAAAGCCGTGGCCCCTCGGACGATTTCGGGTGGTGGGACGGCGTCCGATCGGGTACGGACGCTGATCCGGGATCACCGTGCGTCGGCCGCCCGGGTCGGGTCAAGGAATCCTGGACGATCTTGCGGTGTCCCGCTCCCCGCATCGCGATCTGCGGCGAACCGCAACCGCAACTGCGGCTCGAGGCGGCCTCGGCGAGCGCCGGGTCGCGTACGGTCGCCTGTGACGCGTCATCTGCTCGCCCGACTCGGAGGCGCGACCCGAACCCTCGACCCGAAGAGGTGGGATGCCATGACCCCTGCACTCGTCGTGCTCGTCGCGGTGTGCACGATCGGTGTGTCGACGCTCGTGTGGGGCACGGCGGCGGTGTGCCGTCTCATCGCCGAGCGTCGGCCGTCCGCCGCGCTGCTGAACCCGTCGATGTACTTCCGCAGCGCCGAGGTGGCGATCCTCATCGCGGCGCACAACGAGGAGCTCGTGATCGCCGACGCGGTGCGCGCCGCGCGCCGGCTCGTGCCCGCGGGCAACGTGTTCGTCGTGTCGGACGGCTCCCGCGACGACACCGTCGAGCGGGCGCTGGCCGCCGGTGCCGAGGCCTGGGACCTCACGCCGAATCGGGGCAAGGCGGGCGCCATCCGGGCGGGCCTCCGTCATTTCCGGATCCCGGAGCGGTTCCCCCTGCTCCTCCTGCTCGACGCGGACTCCCGGCCTCGCCCCGATTACCTGCGTACGGCGCTTCCGCAGTTCACGGACGAAGGCGTCGTCGCGGTGGCCGGTCGGGCGACCACGTCGGCGGATCTTCCGCCCACGGGCGTGGGGCGCGTGCTCACCTCGTATCGCGAGCGCACCTACGTGTGCACGCAGTACCTGCACAAGTTCGGGCAGGCGGCGCGGGGCGCGGATGCCGTGGCGATCGTGCCCGGGTTCGCCAGCCTCTATCGCACCGATGTGTTGGATCGCATCGACATCGACGCCCCCGGGCTCTCGATCGAGGACTTCAACATGACGTTCGAGGTCCACGCGAAGAGGCTCGGGCGGATCGCCTTCCATCCGGAGTGCGCCGTCGCCGAGACGCAGGATCCTGCGGTGCTGCGCGACTACTCGGCACAGGTCCGGCGCTGGAGCCTCGGGTTCTGGCAGACGGTGCGCCGCCACGGGCCCCATTCGGGCCTCTTCTGGTCATCGGTCGGCGTCTTCGCGGTCGAGACCATCGTGTCCAGCCTGGTCCTGGTGGCGATGCTTCCGCTTCTGGTCGTGGGAGCTCTGGCGGCGATGGTCGCCGCGACGGCCGACGGTGCCGTGGCGGCGACGGCGGCGGGGGTGGCCGCGGCGCTTCCGGTGCTTCCCCTGGCCGCGGGGTTCCTTGTCGTCGACCTCGTGATGAGCGCGTTCACCTGCGTGGTCTCGCGCACGCGCCCGCACCCCCGGATGCTCGTCTTCCCCCTCCTGCGGGTGTGGGACGCGACCCTGTGCCTGCGTGCTCTCGTCGCCGCGCTCGGGCGCCCGTCCGACGGACGCTGGCGCAGCCCCGATCGCCGGATGTCGCAGCCGTCGCCCCAACCGGTGGCCGCGCGGATGGACTCTCCGCTCAACTCGCCGCTCCGCGAGGGTGGGCCACGAGCTGTACCCGTGAAGTGATGCCGAGCTTGCGGTAGATGCCGGTCAGGCGGAGCTCGACCGTGCGGAGCGAGATGAACAGGGCTGCCGCGATCTCGCGATTGCGCAGCCCGCGCTCGACGAGGGCGACGATCTCCCGTTCGTGGCCGGTGAGCTCTCGCGCGGCGCGACCCGGTCGGGGGCCCGGGACGGCGTCGCCACCGAGCGCGCGGACGACCGGCACGCGGGCGTCCGGCAGGCAGCGTTCCTCCGCCCGGCGAAGGCGTTCCCGCTCGAGAGGGGCATCGTCGCCGCGGAAGAGCGTTTCCGCATCGCGGAACGCCGCCGCGCCCTCGCGCCCCGATCGGCAGACGGCCCGCGAGCGCGCGAGGGCGAGGTGTGTCCAGCGCCTCGTCGAGTCGGCGGCCGTGCGCTCGAGACGATGGAGTTCTTCGCGGGCCTCGTCGTGTCGGCCGTCGAGCCAGAGGGCTTCGATGAGGTCGGCATCGAGACGCATCACGGCGGCGTCGTCGCCCGCATGGAGGGAGCGGGCTTCGTGCAGGTGCAGGATGGCCTCGGCGTACCGCCCCTCGCCGAGGGCGAGAGATCCCTCGATCGCGGCGAACCACGGCGTCAGGGCGTTCGCGCCTTCGCGGCGGGCACGCTCCCGCGCCCGTTCCACGAGTTCGGCGGCACCGGTCGGCGGTTCGTGCATCGCCGCCTCGGCGGCGAGGATGAGCGTGCTGGCGGCGTCGGTGCTGCGTCCCGGGATCCACTCGCGCTGCCAGGCGATGACGGCTTCGCGTGCGGCGACCGGGTCTCCGGCGCGGACCTCGACCGTGACGAGCTGGCGCAGAAGATGCTCGCGCCACATCGGGGCGTGTCGCGGGGAACGGTCCAGCTCGGTGCGGATGATCCGTCTGGCCGTGCTGTAGTCCTCGCGTAACAGGGTGAGTCCCGCGTACAGCAGGGCATGGTCGATCTGGATGTCGTCGCCGTCGTCTTCGAGACGGATGGCCGCCGCGGCGTGGCAGCGCCCCCCCATTTCTTCGGCGATACCGGCGAGGAGCGCCGTCTGGGTGGACGCGACGCCGAGCTCCACGGCGAGGGCGATCCGTTCGACGGCGAGGTCGACCTCTCCGCGGTGCAGGTGCAGGCGGGCGCTCTCGCAGAGAAGCCTCTCGGATGCCGCTGCCTCGGCGCCGACGAGCGGATCGACGTGATCGAGCACGGTGTCGTCGACCGTGTGGTCCACGGCCGCGACCGCGCGGAGGCGCGCGATCGCGGCACGCGTGCGGGTCGCGGGATCGCCGCTCACCCCCGACCGCCGGAGGTAGTGCTGACCGAGGAGGTCTTGTCCGCCGAGTACGAGCGCTTCGCCGAGGTCGACGAGGAGTTCGCAGCGACGTGCTTCGTCCATCTCCCCGGCCAACGCCCGCTCGGCGAACTCCACGGCGGCGGCAGTCTCGGCGTCTCGAGCGAGCAGGATGGCGCCTCCGAGAAGGGCGCTGCGGTCCGCAGCCGGGTCGAGGAAGCTCTCGTGCCAGCGACGCGTCGCCGGGTGTGCGTCGGCGTGGTCGGTCGCTCCCCGCGCGTGCAGGGCGCGACGCTCCTCCGGACTCAGCCCGGCGTGCAGGCGCAGCCGATGGGCCGGGTCGGCGATGCGAGCGAGGCCGCCGTGAACGGACACGATGCCGTGGTCGAGCAGGTCGTCGACGTCGACACCGTGCTCGCCGGCGGTGGTGCGCAGACGATCGAGGCCGTACACGGGACCTACGGCGAGAAGGTCGAGCACATGCGCCCACCTCGGGTCGAGGACGCGGCATTCGCGCTGCTGTCGCCGCTGCGGCCGCTGCTCGCGCAGGCGCAGCGGAATGCTGAGAGGCTCGTCGCCGTTCGCTTCGGCGGGGGTGAGGCGCAACCCCACCAGCATGCCGGGATCACCGGCGGCGAGTTCCGCAACGATCCGCAGCACGGCTCGGTCGGCGCCCGGCCCGAGGACGCTCCGCGCGAGATCGACGGACTCGTCGAACGACAGCCGCTGGATGCGGGTCTGCAGCATGCCGGCGAAGTCGTGGCGTCCCTCGAACGAGCCGCTCGTGGCGATCACGCTGACGCCGGTGCCGCGGAGGCGTCCGAAGACGTACGACAACACGGTGATGCTCGCGCTGTCCATCTCGTCGAGATCGTCGACCACCACCACGCACGGTTCGGCTCGCAGCAGGTGGAGGGTGCGGCTGATCTCTTCGGCGAGAAGGTGCTCCGGCCAGTCGCCGCCGCGGGAGAGGACGCTGTCGACCGCGTCCCGTCGCCCGTCGTCGAGCGCGGCCACCACCGCGGTCACGCCCGAGAGCGGCCACATGCGCTCACTCGGGCTGGCCGTGACCACCACGGCGTCGTGGCGCGCGGCGACCTCGCGTGCCAGGGCGGACTTACCCGCCCCGCTCTCGCCGACGAACAAGCCCGCGGAGCCGCTGCCCGAACCGATCAGGCTCGCGGCGACGTGCAACTCTCGATCTCGACCGACAAATGGCATCCGAACGCTCCCTACTGCGTCGGCCGTTCGTCGCGGATCGACCCTCACGGATCGAGCCCCGCCGAGCGGACCAGGATGCCCCCCACGAAGAGAGTAAGACGGCGTCGCGCGGATGACAATGGGTGGGATTCCCCTACAGACGAGCGCGCACGACGCGGAGGACCGGATGCCGTGTGGCATCCGGTCCTCCGCATCGTGCGTCCGAGCTCGCGGCGCGTGCGGGGGACAGCCCCCGTCGGGAGCTCCCGCTCCTCAGTACTCGCGGTCGATGAGCTGCGGCGGAACCTGATCGGCCGCGACCTCGTCGACGAAGAACGCCGTGCGACGGCGGCCCTTCGCCCCGGCCGCGGGCACGCTCTGATAGCTCGCTCCAGCGAGGGCGAGGCCCAGGGCAGCGGCCTTGTCGGCGCCGGCGACGACCATCCACACGCGTTTCGACGAGTTGATGACCGGCCGCGTCAGCGAGACCCGATCGCTCGGGGGCTTGGGGGAGTTGCGCACCGGGACGGTGGCCCGATCGGTCACCGAGATCTCGGGGCGATCGGGAAACAGTGAGGCGATGTGCGCGTCGGGTCCGACCCCGAGGAAGCAGATGTCGAAAGCGGGCCAGGGTCCCGTCTCGCTGCGGTCCGAGGGAGCGAACTGCGCCAGCTCGTCGGCGTACGCGATCGCCGCGGCGTCGAGGTCGAGCCCCTCCTCGCTCGAGGCAACGGTGTGGATGTTCTCGGCCGGAATGTCGAGGTGGTCGAGGAACGCCTCGCGCGCCTGCTTCTCGTTGCGGTCGTCCGAGTCACGCGGAACGAACCGCTCATCGCCGAACCAGAAGTGCACGAGAGACCAGTCGATCCGCCCGATCCGCTCGTCCTGCGCGGCCGTCCGCAGCACCGCGCCGCCCATCGTGCCCCCGGTGAGGCACACGTGCATGCGCTTGCCCTCGGCGACCCGCTTGACGATGCGGTTCACGAAGCGTGTGGCGACGTACGAGGCGAGGGTCTCGGCATCCGGCTTGATGATCACCTGCTTGATCGAGCCGTTGTCGGTCATGAGTCGTTCCGCTCGGTCGCGGCGAGCAGCAGGTCGTGCCCCTCGGTGATCACGCGACCGTAGAGAAGGTCGGGGTCGAGGCGGCGCAGCTCCTCGGCGAGACACTCGCGCAACGTGCGGCGCGGGAACGCCAGGTCGTGGGTGGGCTGACCGGGCTGCGTCAGCACCGCCACCCCCGCCTCGGGTCGCTCGAGCATCGTGTCGCCGCTCGGACGGGTGAGACGCACCGACTTGATGCCGCTCTCCCACTCCTCGGCCGGCAGGTAGGCGTAGTCGACGGGAGCCTCGAGCTTCATCCCCAACCAGGCCGCCAGCAGAGCGGTGGAGGGGGAGTCAGCGGCCCCGCGGACCTCGATCGCGGTGACGGCCTCGTACGGGGGCTGATCGAGCACGGCCGCCAGCTGCTCGCGCCAGCGCGTCACCCGGGTCCAGGCGAAGTCGGTGTCTCCGGGGGAGTAGTGCTCGCCGAGCCGGGCGACCCAGGCGGCCGGATCGGCCTGCGACGAGGCGTCGGTGATGCGACGCTGCGCGATCCGACCGATCGCTGAGTGCGAGGGGTCTTCGGGCGCGTCGGCCGGCCACCAGGCGACGACCGGTGCATCGGGGAGCAGCAGGCCGGTCACGAGGCTTTCGGCGTTCGAGCCCGCGGCGCCGTGGGCGCGGAGCACCACGACCTCGCTGGCGCCCGCGTCGCCGCCCACGCGGATCTGGGCGTCGAGGCGGGGCTCGTCGTCCTCGTCGCCGAACAGAACGGCGATGACGCGCATCGGGTGCTCGCGCGAGGCGTCGTTGGCCGCTTCGATGACCTCTTCTTCGGCGCCGTGGTGCGTGACGATGATGAGCGTCAGCACGCGGCCGAGGGCGACGGCGCCGCCCTCTTCGCGCACGCTGACGAGCTTCTTCGAGATGGCGCTGACGGTGGTGTCGGGCAGATCGATGATCACGGGCGTCTCCAGGTGCGACCGTCGCGGGCGAGGAGTTCGTCGGCGGATGCCGGACCCCACGAACCGGGCGAATACTGTTCGAGCGGACCGCCCTGGGCGGACCAGAACTCCTCGATCGGGTCGAGGATCTTCCAGCTGAGCTCCACCTCTTCGTGCCGGGGGAACAGCGGCGGATCGCCCAGCAGGACGTCGAGGATGAGGCGCTCGTAGGCCTCGGGGCTGGCTTCGGTGAAGGCGTGTCCGTAACCGAAGTCCATCGTGACGTCGCGCACCTGGGTGCCGTCGCCGGGGACCTTCGACCCGAAGCGGATCGTCACGCCCTCGTCGGGCTGGACGCGGATGACGAGGGCGTTCTGCCCCAGCTCCTGCGTCTGGCTCTGCGAGAACAGCTGCTGCGGCGCGCGCTTGAACACCACGGCGACCTCGGTCACGCGGCGACCCAGACGCTTGCCGCTGCGGACGTAGAAGGGGACCCCCGACCAGCGGCGCGTGTTGATCTCGAGCTTGATCGCCGCGTAGGTCTCGGTGACCGATTCGGGGTTCATGCCGTCTTCCTCGAGGAAGCCGAGCACCTGCTCGCCGCCCTGCCAGCCGCCGGCGTACTGACCGCGAGCGGTCGCCTCGGCGAGGTTTTCGGGCACGCGGACCGCGGCCAGGACCTTCTCTTTCTCGGCGCGCAGGTCGGCGGCGTTAAAGCTGATCGGCTCCTCCATCGCCGTCAGGGCGAGCAGCTGCAGCAGGTGGTTCTGGATCACGTCGCGCGCCGCGCCGATTCCGTCGTAATAGCCGGCGCGACCACCGACGCCGATGTCCTCGGCCATGGTGATCTGCACGTGGTCGACGTAGTTGCGGTTCCAGATCGGCTCGTACAGTTCGTTCGCGAAGCGCAGCGCGAGGATGTTCTGCACCGTCTCTTTACCGAGGTAGTGGTCGATGCGGAAGATCGCGTCGGCGGGGAACGCGCTTTCGACGACCTCGTTCAGCTCGCGCGCCGAGGCGAGGTCGTGACCGAACGGCTTCTCGATGACGACGCGGCGCCAGCCCGAGGTCTTCGTCTCGTCGTCACCCACGAGCCCCGACGCCTTCAGCTGCGTGGTGACCAGCGGGAAGGCCTTCGGTGGGATCGAGAGGTAGTAGGCGTGATTGCCCATCGTGCCCCGCTCGGTGTCGAGCTTGTCGACGGTCTCGCGCAGACGACCGAACGCCTCGGGGTCGTCGAACTCGCCCTGGACGAAGCGGATGCCCTCGAGGAGCTCCTTCCACGTCTCCTCGCGGAACTCCGTACGGGCGTACTTCTTGACCGACTCGTACACGACCTCGGCGAAGTCCTGGTCCTCCCAGTCGCGGCGCGCGAAGCCCACGAGCGCGAAGCCCGGGGGCAGCAGGCCGCGGTTGGCGAGGTCGTAGACCGCCGGCATGAGTTTCTTGCGCGAGAGGTCGCCGGTGACGCCGAAGATCACGAGGGCGCTCGGCCCCGCGATCCGGCTCAGACGGCGATCCTCGGGATCGCGCAACGGATTGTGACCCGGAGTGATCTCTACGACCATGCTTTACTGCGCCGCCTCGAAGAGTGAGAGCACGTCGACCTGCGGGTCGGTCAGCGTCAGCGTGACGACGGGGCGGCCGTGGCCCTCCGCCAGCACGCTCGCGTCTCCCGCGGCCTGTGCCTGGATGAGTTGTCCGAACGTGAACGGTCGACCGGGGATCTCGAGGTCGACGTCGGTGCGTTCGATGATCTGGAGGAACACGCCGGTGGCGGGTCCTCCCTTGTGGAACTGTCCGGTGGAGTGCAGGAACCGCGGTCCCCAGCCGAAGGTGGTGGGGCGACCCGAGTCGGCCGCCACGAGTTCGCGCAGTCCCGCGAGCTGTGCCAGCTCGAGACGATTCACGTACGCCTGGACGCTGACGTAGCCGGCGGCCGGGACCGTTCGCCACAGCGCCTCCAGGACGCCCGCGACCGTGCCGCTCGCCGCGAGGGCGGGGTCGGATACGCGCACCTCGACGCCGCGGTCGACGAAGACCGGGGCGGTGGGGGCGGGCTGCGTGTCGAGCAGGCCGCGCGTCGCCTCTTTCGCCGACTCGACGTCGGGCTGATCGAAGGGATCGATCCCGAGCAGTCGGCCGGCGATCGCGGTGGCGTACTCCCACACGACGAACTGCGCGCCGAGCGAACCGCTCATGAGCACCTCGCCGGTGTGCCGCTCGAACAGGTGGAACGCCTCGGCGTCGTCGACGAATCGCACGACCTGCACGTCGTCGGGCTTCGACTCGAGCTCAGGCGACACGGGGAGCAGGACGACGGGCAGGATGCCGGTGCCGTCCTTCCCCGTCGATTCGGCGACGAGCTGCTCGATCCAGTCGGGCAGGCCGATGATGTGACTGCCGTCGGTGACCAGGCCGAGCTTGTCGCGGCGGTGTGCCCCGCCGCCCGCGATCGCCGCGGCGAGCACGAGGGCCGGGTTCTCGGGGGAGTCGATCGCGACCTCGAGCAGAGTGGCATCCGCCTCGTCGAGGAGGTCCTCGATGTCGACGCCGGCGAGGCCGGTGGGGACGAGCCCGAACGCCGTGAGCGCCGAGTAGCGTCCGCCCACGGTCGGATCGGCGGTGAACACCCGGTATCCGTCGGCGCGAGCAGACTGCTCGAGCGGGGAGCCGGGATCGGTGACCACCACGATGCGACCGACGGGGTCGATGCCGAGGTCGCGGAAGGCGGCCTCGAAGGCGCGCTTGGCCGAGTCGGTCTCGATGGTCGAGCCCGACTTGCTCGAGACCACCAGCACGGTCTGCTCGAGACCGCCGGACTCGGCGTCGCCGTCGATCGCGGAGAGCACCTGGCCCGGAGCGGTCGAGTCGAGGATGACGAGCGGCACGCCCGCCGACTGCGCGATGACCTCGGGCGCGAGCGAGGATCCGCCCATTCCGGCGAGGACGACGCGGGTCACGCCCTGCGCGACGAGTTCGTCGCGCAGGGCCGTGATCTCGGACACGAGCGGGCGCGAGACGGTGACCGCCCGCACCCACCCGAGTCGACGCGACGCCTCGTCCTCGGCGGCCGCGCCCCACAGGGTGGGGTCGGCCGCCGTGATCCCCGACGCGATGAGCGAGCCGGTCAGGCCCGGCAGCTCCGCGTCGACGACCGACTTGACGTGGCCGGTGACCTTGACGGCGAGAGTCACTGCGCGGCCTGGGCGCTTCCGGCCTGCAGCGCGGTCTTCACGGTGTCCTGCAGCTCGTGCCACGAGGCGATGAACTTCTCGACGCCCTCGTCTTCGAGCACCTGCGTGGCGTCGGCGACGTCGACGCCGGCCGCGGCGAGCCGGTCGAAGACCTCGTGCGCCTCGGCGTAGGCACCGGTGACGGTGTCACCCGCGATGACGCCGTGGTCGAAGGTCGCCTCGAGCGTCTTCTCGGGCATCGTGTTGACGGTGCCGGGAGCGACGAGCTCGGTCACGTAGAGCGTGTCGGGCAGTGCGGGGTCCTTCACGCCGGTCGACGCCCAGAGCGGACGCTGGACCGTGGCACCGGCATCCAGCAGCTTCGTGGCGCGCTCCTCCGAGAACTTCTTCTCGTAGAGCTCGTACGCCAGGCGCGCGTTGGCGATGCCGGCCTTGCCCTTGAGGGCTGCGGCCTCGTCGGTGCCGATCGCCGCGAGGCGCTTGTCGATCTCGGTGTCGACGCGCGACACGAAGAACGACGCCACCGACTGCAGGGTCGAGATGTCGTGACCGGCGGCCTGCGCCTTCTCGACACCGGCGAGGTACGCGTCGATGACCTCTTCGTAGCGCTCCAGGCTGAAGATCAGCGTGACGTTGACCGAGATGCCCGCACCGATGACCTCGGTGATGGCGGGAAGGCCGGCCTTGGTCGCGGGGATCTTGATGAGGACGTTCTTGCGGTCGACGCGGGCCGACAGGTCCTTCGCCTGGGCGATGGTGCCCTCGGTGTCGTGGGCGAGGTCGGGGGAGACCTCGATCGACACGCGGCCGTCGACGCCGTTCGTGGCCTCGAAGACCGGCAGGAAGATGTCGCACGCGTCGCGCACGTCGTCGGTGGTGATGGAGAAGATCGCCTCGTCGACGCTGGCGTCGGCGGCCGCGAGCTCCTTGACCTGACCCTCGTACGCCTCGCCCTTCGACAGGGCGCCGGCGAAGATGGTCGGGTTCGTGGTGACACCCGAGACGTTGCGCGACTCGATGAGCTCGGCGAGGTTGCCGGACTGGATGCGCTGACGCGACAGGTCGTCCAGCCAGATGCTGACGCCGGCGGCCGAGAGGTCTGCGGTGGGAGTGCTCATTGTTCTGGTTCTCCTCTGATTACTTCTTCGCGGCGGCCAGCGACTCGCGCGCGGCCTCGACGACGTGCTCGGTGGTGATGCCGAACTTCTGGAAAAGGGTCTTGTAGTCGGCCGACGCGCCGAAGTGGTCGATCGCGACGGAGCGGCCGGCGTCGCCGACGATGCCCGCCCAGCTGAGCGCGGAACCGGCTTCGACCGATACGCGGGCCTTGACCGACGACGGCAGCACCGACTCGCGGTACGCCTCGTCCTGCTCGGCGAACCACTCGAGCGAGGGGGCCGACACGACGCGGGCGTGCACGCCCTCGGCGGCGAGCTGCTCGCGCGCCTCGACGGCCAGCTGCACCTCGGAGCCGGTGGCGATGAGGATCACGTCGGGCTCGCCGTTCTTGGCCTCGGCCAGCACGTACGCTCCCTTGACCGCGCCTTCGGCGGAGGCGAGCTCGTCTCCGGATGCCGCGCCCTCGCCGCGGGCGAAGACGGGGATGTTCTGGCGGGTCAGGGCGATACCGGCGGGACCGGCGGTACGGCGCAGCATCTCGAGCCAGACGACGCTCGTCTCGTTGGCATCCGCCGGACGCACGAGGGCGAAGTTGGGGATGGCGCGGAGCGTGGCGATCTGCTCGATCGGCTGGTGCGTCGGGCCGTCCTCACCGAGGGCGACGGAGTCGTGCGTCCAGACGAAGATCGTGGGGATGTTCATCAGAGCGGCCAGACGCACCGGCGGGCGCATGTAGTCGCTGAAGATGAGGAACGTGCCGCCGAACGGACGCGTGGGGCCGTGGAGCACGATGCCGTTGAGGATCGCGCCCATGGCGTGCTCGCGGATGCCGAAGTGCAGCACGCGGCCGTAGGGGTCGCCCGACCACTCGTGCGTCGACCAGCTGGCGGGGATGAAGGACTTGGCATCCTTGATCGTCGTCAGGTTGGACTCGGCGAGGTCGGCCGAACCGCCCCAGAGCTCGGGGAGCTCCGCGGCCAGGGCGTTGATGACCGTGCCGCTCGCGGCGCGGGTCGAGACGTCCTTGCCCGCCTCGAAGGCGGGGAGCGCGTCGGCGATGCCCTCGGGGAGTTCGCGGGCCTGCAGGCGGTCCCACAGCTGCTTGCGCTCGGGGTGGGCCTCGGCCCACGCGTCGAACTTCTGCTGCCAGGCGGCCTTCTCGGCCTCGCCGCGCTCGACGAGCTTGCGCGTGTGGGTGATGACGTCGTCGGCGACGGCGAAGTGCTGCTCGGGGTCGAAGCCGAGTACCTCCTTCGTGGCCTTCAGCTCGTCGGCGCCGAGGGCCGAGCCGTGGATCTTGCCCGAGTTCTGCTTGCCGGGGGAGGGCCAGCCGATGATCGTCTTGAGGACGATGAGCGAGGGCTTGCTCGTCTCGCCCTTCGCGCGCTCGATCGCGGCGTGGAGTTCGGCGACGTCCTCGACGTATTCGCCGGTCTTCTTCCAGTCGACCGTCTGCACGTGCCAGCCGTAGGCCTCGTAACGCTTCTGGACGTCCTCGGTGAAGGCGACGTTGGTGTCGTCCTCGATCGAGATCTGGTTGGAGTCGTAGATGGCGATGAGGTTGCCGAGCTCCTGGTGGCCGGCGAGCGAGGAGGCCTCGCTCGTCACGCCCTCCTGCAGGTCGCCGTCGCCGGCGATCACGTAGACGTAGTGGTCGAAGGGGCTCTCGCCGGCCGGCGACTCCGGGTCGAACAGGCCACGCTCGTAGCGGGCGGCGTACGCGAAGCCCACGGACGAGGCGAGACCCTGGCCGAGGGGGCCCGTGGTGATCTCGACACCGTCGGTGTGGCCGTACTCGGGGTGGCCGGGGGTCAGCGAGCCCCAGGTGCGCAGCGCCTCGAGGTCCTTCTTCTCGAGGCCGAAACCGCCGAGGTAGAGCTGAACGTACTGCGTCAGCGAGGAGTGACCGACCGACAGGATGAAGCGGTCGCGGCCCGGCCAGTGGGTGTCGGCGGGATCGTGGCGCATGACGCGCTGGTAGAGCAGATAGGCCGCGGGTGCGAGCGACATCGCGGTTCCGGGGTGGCCGTTGCCCACCTTCTCGACGGCATCCGCCGCGAGGATGCGGGCGGTGTCCACCGCGCGCCGATCGATGTCATCCCATTCGAAGTCCGACAACTGGGTCGCCTTTCTCGATACTGAGCGCCCGGGTTCACTTCCGACGCCGCACTCACCACCGTAGGAGTGGGAGAGGGGTGGGGTGTCGGCGCGGGGCGCGCGTTCATCGCCAGCATAGCGAGAACGCCGCCGCAGGTTGCGGAGCGTGACGGGGCTCGACAGACGGCCGGTCGTGTGGTGGAGATGGCATAGAATCGAGGAGGTTCTATACGCGCTTACCCCGGGGGACGATGGACATCTCGACGACGTCGCACGTCATTGCGACGACCGATCGCCGCTCCGTCGGACGCACCCTCCGGGCCTATGTCGCTCTGACCAAGCCCCGCGTCCTCGAGCTGCTGCTCGTGACCACCGTGCCGGTGATGATCCTGGCCCAGGGCGGTCTGCCCAACCTGTGGCTGATCCTGGCCACCGTGGTCGGCGGCTCGCTGAGCGCGGGCTCGGCCGCGGCGTTCAACATGTACCTGGATCGCGATATCGACGCGCACATGCAGCGTACGGTCAACCGGCCGCTCGTGACGGGCGAGGTCTCGCCCCGCGGCGCTTTGGTCTTCGCGTGGACGCTCGCTGTCGTGTCGACGGTGTGGCTGTGGGCCTTCACCAACGTCCTCGCGGCGGGTCTGTCGGCCGCGGCGATCTTCTTCTACGTGGTGATCTACACGATCATCCTCAAGCGCCGCACCGAGCAGAACATCGTCTGGGGCGGGATCGCCGGGTGCTTCCCGGTCCTCATCGGCTGGTCGGCCGTGACGGGCTCGTTGTCGTGGGCGCCGTTCATCCTGTTCGCACTGGTGTTCCTGTGGACGCCGCCGCACTACTGGCCGCTGTCGATGAAGTACGCGGCGCAGTACGACGAGGTCGACGTGCCCATGCTGGGCGCCACCCGCAGCGGTTCGCAGGTCGGCCTGCAGGTCATTTTGTACGCGTGGGCGACCGTCGCATGCTCGCTCCTGCTGATCCCGGTCGCACCGATGGGTCTCGTCTACACCGTGTCGGCCCTGGTCTTCGGCGGCTGGTTCATCTACGAATCGCACCGCCTCTACTCGCGCGCCGTGCGCGGGGGCGAGCCCCGGCCGATGCGCGTGTTCCACGCCTCGATCACCTACCTGACCCTGCTGTTCGTCGCGATCGCCGTCGACCCGCTGCTTCCGTTCTGATCGGATTCGACAGCGCCCGTCCCGTCTTCGGGGCGGGCGCTTCGTCGCTTCGGGATACCGGCTCTCCACGTCGCAGGGGAAGCCCCCCCCCGCTGCGACGGTCAGCCGTGGGGCGCGGAACGGTCGGCGTCCGCCGCCAGTTCGAGGCTCATCTCCAGGAGTCCTCCGTCGTCGGGGCGAGGGGCTCGTCCGAGCACGCGCAGTTCCTGCGTCCGTCCGGTGGGGACGAAACCCCTGCGGGCATAGAACCGTCGGGCGGGCACCGCGTCCTCAGCCACCCAGAGTCGCAGGACCGTCCCGCGGGAGTCGGCCCACCGCAGGATGAAGGCGAGCAGGGCATCGGTGACGCCGTTCTCACGTCCGCGCGCGTCGGGGGTCACGTACACGCCCGTGAGCACGGGCTCGGGGCCGTGGGCGTCGCCGAGCTGTGCGTTCATCATGCCGAGCCAGCGGCCTGACGCATCGTCCGTGGCGACAACGCTGGTCGTATCGGCATTCTCGCCGCGGCGCGCCCGCATTCTCCAGCCGTCGTCGGGGATGAGGAGCGTCTCCTCCACGGTCGCGCCCCACGAGACGGGGTTGTCCAGGGCATTCTCGATGCGGAACGCCCGCACGTGGGGCCAGTCCTCTTCCCGGGTTCTGCGCAACGTGTACATGTTGTCAGCCTAGGTAACGTGTCTCGCCCCCGCGCACGAAGCGCCCGCCCCAGATGTATGGGACGGGCGCTTCGCGAAGAGAGGATCAGCGGCGTGTCGCGTCGTCCCCGGCGTCGAGGCGGGGCTCCTCGTGGTTGGCGGACGCGGCGGCCTGCGGGGGAGCGGTCGCGGTCGAAGGCACCTCGACGTCGGCGTCTTCTACCGCGAGGGGGGTTGCGGTCGTGGCCGGGGTGAACGGAGCGGCGGGGACGGTGCTCTCGGCGGCCGTCTCGTCGTCGCTGTTCCAGTCGATGGTCTCGATCGCGACGTCGGGGCGACGGGTCAGCGTGGCCGCGGCGGCGAGGGCGAGGACCGCGACGATGCCGATGGCGCCGGCACCGAGCACAGCGGCGCCGACGACGACCCACGACTGGCCGACGTAGACCTGCACGACGGTGGCGTTCGGGTCGTTGAGCACCTGCTCCATCGCGTCGATCCCGTTCAGGACGATCGCGAGTCCGCCGGCGATGGCGGCCAGGGATGCGACGACGAGCACCCAGAACGGGATGCTGGTCACCAGGCGGGGACGAGTCTTCATGGGGAGTACTCCTTGTCGTTCCGACAGGGGGTGTCGGGCGGCGGGTCCCGAAGCGGGGGACGACGGGACGGTGGGCACGGAAGTGCCACGATCAACCATGACCTATGAGCCGGTGCTCCGTGTAGGGGTCGCCGATGAAACGCCTATGAGCGTATAAGGGGGTCGCGAGGCCCTCGCGCGGCGGGGCGTGATCCCGTCGGCGGAACGCGCGCGGGCGCCTTCGGCGCCTCAGCCGTGAACAGCCGCCGTCTCGCGCGCGGCATCGTGACGCCCCGCGATCGCGGGCACCTTGAGGCGCAGCACGACGACCGTCATGGTCGCGGCGGCCAGAGCGGCCAGAACCATGTGGGTGCCGACGGCCCACTCGGGCAGACCGTTGCGGGCCTGGTAGAGCCCCACGGCGATCTGCACCAGCTCGACGGCCAGAAGGGCGGCGGCCCAGCGGCGCACCGGCAGGCGCAGACGCCAGGCCGCGATGACCACGACGAGCGTCAGGGCGAACAGGGCGTATCCCGGCCAGGAGTGCACGTGCTCGAGCACTTCGGCATCGAAGCCGTTGCGTCCGGCGGAGGCGTCGCCCGAGTGCGGGCCGGCGCCGGTGGTGAGAACGCCGAAGACGATTGTGAGGGCGAGGACGCCGGTCGTCGCGTGGACGAGCCCGGCGAACCAGCGAGGGGCGGCGAGCAGGCGCGGCCCGGCCGGTTGATTCATCCGCACGAGGAAGGCGGCGCACACCGCCACGATCGACACCGACGCGATGTAGTGGAACCCGACGATGAAGGGGTTCAGCCCGGTGAGCACCGTGATGCCGCCCACGACCGCCTGTGCGATGATCCCGACGAGCACGACGAGCGAGAGCACGAACAGCACGCGGCGCTCGTGACGCATGCGCCATACCAGCACGAGCACGGCGAGGGCGAGGATGCCGACGAGCCCGGTCAGCGTGCGGTTGCCGAACTCGATGATGCCGTGGATGCCCATCTCGGGGGTGTTCACGAGGGAGTCGGGTGTGCAGCGCGGCCAGGTGGGGCAGCCCAGGCCCGAACCCGTCAGTCGTACGGCCCCGCCGGTGCCGATGATCAGCACTTCGGCGATGAACGACAGCCACGCGAAGACGCGCACGCGACGGTCGACGTCGGTCGGGAGCCACTCGATGATCCGTCGCAGGGGTGCGGGGACGCGTGTCGAGGCGGAGGGGGACGAGGCGGAGGGCATGCGTACGGCTTCCTGGCGTCGAGGTGCTCCGGACTGTCGGGAGAGTGGGCCTGCCATGCCGGGAGCGGGTGTTGCCTGTAGAATCGAAGGGTCCGGGTGCAGCGCTCGCGCGAACCGCACCCACGACAGTCTAGGCGCGCAGCCAGCGCCTTCGAGCGGGCCCACCAGCGACCTTCCTGAGACTTCGACCGGAGTCCGGAATGTCGGGGCGGATGACACCGTTGTGGCCCGAGAAGGAGAGTGATCACCATGTCCGATGTCCTCATCGACCGACCAGAGCTCGAAAGCCTGGGGCAATACGAGTTCGGCTGGCACGACACCGACGCGGCGGGCGCGATCGCGCAGCGCGGCATCAACGAAGACGTCGTCCGCGGCATCTCGGCGCTCAAGTCCGAGCCCGAGTGGATGCTCAAGACGCGCCTCAAGGGCTACCAGCTGTTCGGCAAGAAGCCGATGCCCACGTGGGGTGCCGACCTGTCGGAGATCGACTTCGACAACATCAAGTACTTCGTGCGCTCGACCGAGAAGCAGGCCCAGACGTGGGAGGACCTGCCCGAAGAGATCCGGAACACCTACGAGAAGCTGGGCATCCCCGAGGCCGAGCGCCAGCGCCTGGTCGCCGGCGTCGCCGCCCAGTACGAGTCCGAGGTGGTCTACCACCAGATCCGCGAGGACCTCGAGCAGCAGGGTGTCATCTTCATGGACACCGACACCGCCCTGCGCGAGCACCCCGAGTTCTTCGAGGAGTACTTCGGCACCGTCATCCCCGCCGGTGACAACAAGTTCGCGGCGCTGAACACGGCCGTCTGGTCGGGCGGATCGTTCGTCTACGTCCCCAAGGGTGTGCACGTCGAGATCCCGCTGCAGGCGTACTTCCGCATCAACACCGAGAACATGGGTCAGTTCGAGCGGACGCTGATCATCGCCGACGAGGACAGCTACGTCCACTACATCGAGGGCTGCACCGCTCCGATCTACAAGAGCGACTCGCTGCACTCGGCCGTGGTCGAGATCATCGTGAAGAAGAACGCCCGCGTGCGCTACACGACGATCCAGAACTGGTCGAACAACGTCTACAACCTCGTTACCAAGCGTGCCGTCGCCCACGAGGGCGCGACCATGGAGTGGGTCGACGGAAACATCGGCTCCAAGGTGACGATGAAGTACCCCTCCATCTACCTGATGGGCGAGCACGCGAAGGGCGAGACCCTGTCGGTCGCCTTCGCCGGTCCCGGTCAGCACCAGGACGCCGGCGCGAAGATGATCCACATGGCTCCGTACACGCAGTCGTCGATCGTCTCGAAGTCGATCGCCCGCGGCGGCGGTCGTGCCGGGTACCGCGGCGAGGTGCGGGTGGACGCCAACGCGCACCACTCCGCCAACACCGTGCGCTGCGACGCCCTGCTCGTCGACACCATCTCGCGCAGTGACACCTATCCCGCGATCGACATCCGCGTCGACGACGTGCAGCTCGGACACGAGGCCACGGTCTCGAAGGTCAGCGAGGAGCAGCTGTTCTACCTTCAGTCGCGCGGCATGCCCGAAGACGAGGCCATGGCGATGATCGTGCGCGGGTTCATCGAGCCCATCGCGCGGGAGCTCCCCATGGAGTACGCGCTCGAACTCAACAAGCTCATCGAAATGGGCATGGAAGGATCCGTAGGCTAAATGACGACTGCGACCGAATCTCCCGCAGCCGCCGAGGGTCACATCGACCCGGCAGCCCTCGTGGCATCCGTCGTTCCGGTGCAGACGCGCTCGGAGCGTCTCACCTCGTTCGACCCGGCCGACTTCGGTACCCCGACGGGGCGCGAGGTCAACTGGAAGCTCAGCCCGATCGCGCGCCTGGCTCCGCTGTTCGTCGACGAGGCCGGTCCGACCGGCGTCATGACCGTCGACGTGCAGGCGCCGGATGCCGTGGAGCAGCTGCGTCTCGCGGCCGGCGACGCGCCGCGCGGTGAGCACTTCCGCCCCGAAGACCTGCCCGCGGCCCTCGCCTGGACGCACGAGACCGAGGCTCCGCTGCTGCGGATCCCCGCGAACGTCGAGCTCGACGAGCCCGTCGTCGTGCGCCTGACAGGCACGGGCGGCCTCGCACACGCTCACGTCGTGATCGAGGCGCAGCCCAACTCGCGCGGCACCGTGGTGCTGCGTCACGAGGGCACCGCGAACCACGCGCAGAACGTCGAGATCATCGTGCGCGATGGCGCCGACCTCACCGTCGTGTCTGTGCAGCGCTGGAACGATGACGCCGTGCACGCGGCATCCCACCAGGCCCGCGTCGACCGCGACGCCAAGCTCACGCACGTCGTGGTCAGCCTCGGCGGCGGCGTTGTGCGCGTGAACCCCTCGGTGGAGCTCTCGGGCCCCGGCGCTGAGGGGCGCCTGTACGGCCTGTCGTTCTCGGACGCCGGCCAGCATCTCGAGTCGCAGGTCTACCTGCACCACAAGGGTCCGCACACCGTCGGCGACGTGCTCTACAAGGGCGCGCTGCAGGGCGAGAGCGCGCGCAGCGTCTGGATCGGTGACGTCCTCATCGGACCGGATGCCACCGGCACCGACTCGTACGAGGCCAACCGCAACCTGGTGCTCACCGACGGCGCCCGCGCCGATTCGATCCCGAACCTCGAGATCGAGACGGGCGACATCCAGGGCGCCGGCCACGCCAGCGCCACGGGTCGCTTCGACGACGAGCAGCTGTTCTACCTGCAGGCTCGCGGCATCGCCGAAGACGAGGCGCGTCGTCTGGTCGTGCTGGGCTTCCTCAGTGAGATCGTGCAGCGCATCGGCATCCCCGAGCTCGAGACCGAGCTCATCGAGGCCATCGAGCACGAGCTGGCCGAAGGAGCCGCCGCGTGAGCGCTTCGCGCGTCTGCGCCCTGAGTGAGCTCGTGCAGGACGAGGCCCGTCGCGTCGAGATCGACGGCGTCGCCATGGCCGTCGTGCTCGACGGCAACGGCGAGGTCCACGCGATCGGCGACGTGTGCACCCACGGCGACATCTCGCTGTCGGACGGCTTCGTCGAGGGCGAGACGCTGGAGTGCTGGGCCCACGGCTCGGCGTTCTCGCTGAAGACCGGCCGCCCCCTGAACCTCCCGGCCTACGAGCCGGTCCCCGTGTACGAGGTCGTGATCGACGGAGACGACGTGCTCATCGATCCCGCCGTCACCAAGGCGACGGCCTGAGCCGCGCCCACGACCTGAAGACTTACGAGTAAGGAACACCATGTCTGTCCTCGAGATCCGCGACCTCCACGTGACGGTCGAGACGGAGAACGGTACGACCCCGATCCTCAACGGCGTGACGCTGACCATGCGCACCGGTGAGACCCACGCCATCATGGGCCCCAACGGCTCCGGCAAGTCGACACTGGCTTACACCATCGCCGGCCACCCCAAATACACCGTCACGAGCGGCTCCATCACCCTCGACGGTGAAGACGTCCTCGAGATGAGCGTCGACGAGCGCGCTCGTGCGGGCCTCTTCCTCGCGATGCAGTACCCGGTCGAGATCCCCGGCGTCACCGTGACGAACTTCCTCCGCACGGCCAAGACGGCCATCGACGGCGAGGCTCCGGCCATCCGCTCGTGGACGAAGGACGTCAAGGGTGCGATGGAGAACCTCCGCATGGACCCGAAGTTCGCCTCGCGCAACGTCAACGAGGGCTTCTCGGGTGGCGAGAAGAAGCGCCACGAGATCCTCCAGCTCGAGCTGCTCAAGCCGAAGATCGCCGTGCTCGACGAGACCGACTCCGGCCTCGACGTCGACGCGCTGAAGATCGTGTCGGAGGGCGTCAACCGCGCGAAGGAGCAGACCGACCTCGGTGTGTTGCTGATCACGCACTACACGCGCATCCTGCGTTACATCCGCCCCGACTTCGTGCACGTGGTCGTCAAGGGCCGGATCGTCGAAGAGGGCGGGCCCGAGCTCGCCGACCGACTCGAAGAAGAGGGTTACGACCGCTTCCTCGAGGCCGGTACGCCGATCGACGCGTAGGATCGTTACATGACCGCAACCCTCGCTCCCGAGAAGTATGACGAGGTCACCGAGGCTCTCAAAGACGTCATGGACCCCGAATTGGGGATCAACGTCGTCGACCTCGGCCTCATCTACGATCTCGCGTGGGACGACGAGAACGACGCGCTCGTCATCCACATGACCCTCACCTCGGCCGGCTGCCCGCTGACCGACGTGCTCGAAGAGCAGACCGCCCAGGCCCTCGACAACGTCGTGGAACGCTTCCGCATCAACTGGGTGTGGATGCCGCCGTGGGGTCCCGAGCGGATCACCGACGACGGCCGCGACATGATGCGCGCTCTCGGCTTCGCGATCTGAATGCAGGATCTTCCCTGAACGCCCATTCCTCCGGGGGTGGGCGTTCGGCGTTGGGGCGACTGAACGGCGACCCTGGCCTCGACCGGCGCCCTTCCCGGGCCCGTGTGTCCTCCTCTGACGCGCCGGGTGCTGGCATCCGGGGTCCTCGTTAGGCTTTTCGCATGAGCGTTCCTCCGTTGCAGGCCCTGCCGCTCGAGCTTCTGCGTCAGCGCAGCAGCACGAAGTGGCGCTCCTACGACGACGACGTCATCCCGATGTTCGTGGCCGAGACCGACTTTCCGCTGGCGCCCGCCATCACCTCGGCGCTGCATCGTGCGGTCGAGATCGGCGACACGGGGTACACGCCCCCGCGTCCCGGCATCGACCTCGATTTCGCCGACTTCGCCGAGCGGCAGTGGGGGTGGCGACCGGATCCGGCGCGCATCCGCTGGACGGGCGACGTGATGATGGGTGTCGTCGAGGTGTTGCGGGGGGTGACCTCGCCCGGCGATCGGGTGATCGTGACGCCCCCGGTCTACCCGCCGTTCTACGACACGGTCGAGGAGGCGGGGGCCGTGGTGGAGCGCGTCCCGCTGATCGACGACGGGGAGCGCTGGCACCTCGACCTCGACGGCATCGAGGCGGCCCTGGCGGGCGGAGCGCGCGCCGTGCTGCTGTGCAACCCGCACAACCCCACCGGGACCGTCCACTCCCGGGACTCCCTGGTTTCTCTCGCGCGCCTCGCGAAGCGGTACGGCGCCAGCGTGATCAGCGACGAGATCCACGCGCCTCTCACACACGCCCCCGCGGTCTTCACCCCCTTCCTGGATGCCGGGGACGAGGCGGCCGCGGTCGGGTACATCGTGACGAGTGCGAGCAAGACCTACAACCTCGCCGGGCTGAAGTGCGCCGTCATCGTGACCGGCTCGGAAGAGACCGCGGCGGTCGTGCGCGCCCTGCCGTGGGAGGTCGAGTGGCGCGCCGGGTTGTTCGGCGTCATCGCGAATCGCGCCGCGTTCTCGGCCGAGAGCGACGAATGGCTGGCCTCTCTGCTCGTGGCCCTGGACGACAACCGTCGTCTGCTCGCCGATCTGCTCGCGGAACATCTGCCGCTCGCGCGGTATCGGATCCCGGAGGCGGGCTTCCTCGCGTGGGTCGACGTCTCGCCGTACGGCTGGGGCGACAACCCCGCTCCGTTCATCCGGCGCGAGGCGCAGGTCGCCCTGCACCACGGCCCGCTCTTCGGGGTCGAGGGGATCGGGCACGTGCGCGTCAACGTGGGCTGCGCTCCCGAAGTGCTGCGCGAGGCGATCGAGAGGATCGGGAAGCTCGTCGATCGCGCGTAGCCGGCTCGGGTAGCTCGCCGTCGAGGCAGCGACGTGGCATCTGGAAGCAAGGTAAGGATATCCTTATCTCGTGATCACTGCCACGCGTCCCGCCTACCGCCCGTACGTCGCCGTGGTGAAGGCCGCGCGGCGCCTCTCGCCGCACTTCGTGCGCGTGACGTTCACCTCACCCGACTTCGACGTGTTCGGCACCGATCGGCGCGACCAGCGCGTGAAGCTGGTGCTGCCCGGCCGCGACGGCTCGGTCTGCGACATCGGACAGGAGGACCCGGATGCCATCGCCAACGGCGAGTGGTACACCCGCTGGCGCGACCTGCCCGACGAGGAGCGCATGCCGTTCCGCACCTACACCGTGCGCCGGATCGACCCCGAGGCGCTCGAGCTCGACATCGATTTCGTCGTGCACCACGACGCCGGACCGGCCGGCTCCTGGGCCGAGGCGGCGACGGTGGGGGACCACCTCGTGGTCGTCGGCCCCGACGCGCGCAGCGCCGACTCCGCGCAGGGGATCGACTTCCACCCCGGGACCGCGCGACGCATCCTGCTTGCCGGCGACGAGACCGCCGCCCCCGCGATCTGCGCCGTACTCGAGGGGCTCGAGCCCGGCCTCGAGGTCGACGCGTTCATCGAAGTACCCGATGTCGACGACGCCCTCCCCGTGCGCAGCGGAGACGCGCGCGTGCACTGGCTCCCGCGGGGCGAACGCCCGCACGGCGAGGCCCTGATTGAAGCGATGGAGGCCTGGGCTGCGGCATCCGGTGACGTTCTGGAGCGCGCGGCCGCGCCCCGCCCGCAGGTGCTTGAAGAGATCGACCTCGATGTCGACCTGCTGTGGGACAGCCCCGCCGATGCCGAGGGCGAGTTCTACGCGTGGATCGCGGGGGAGTCGTCGACCGTGAAGCTCCTGCGGCGCATGCTCGTCTCGGGGTGCGGCGTCGACCGCGGCCGCGTCGCCTTCATGGGCTACTGGCGGGCCGGGCAGGTCGAGCGTACGGCGTAGACGCCCGGCATGACGACGACGGAAGCCCCGGCCGAGGCCGGGGCTTCCATGGTTCTCGCGACCTCTCAGGCCGTCTGCACCTGCGCCTGTTCGGGCTCGTCCACGGTGTGGTGCCGGCCGATCGGGATGACCATCGGCCGCCCGGTCAGGGGATCGGGCACGACGCGACTGTCGAGACCGAAGACGCGACGCACGGTCTCTTCGGTGAGGACGTCGGAGGGGTCGCCCGCCGCGATCACTTCGCCCTGGGCCATGGCCACGAGGTGGTCGGCGTAGCGGGCGGCGAGGTTGAGGTCGTGCAGCACCATCGCCACGGTGGTGCCGCGGTCGCGATTGAGGTCGGTGAGCAGGTCGAGGACGTCGATCTGGTGACTGATGTCGAGGAAGGTCGTCGGCTCATCGAGCAGGAGCACGTCGGTCTCTTGAGCGAGGGCCATCGCGATCCACACGCGTTGGCGTTGACCCCCGCTGAGCTCGTCGACGGGGCGGTCGGCGAGGTGCGTGACGTCGGTGGCCTCGAGGGCACGCGCGACCGCTGCGTCGTCGGTGCTCGTCCAGCGCGAGAGGGCGCCCTGGTGCGGGTGGCGACCCCGGCTGACGAGGTCGCTGACGGCGATACCGTCGGGGGCGATCGGCGACTGCGGAAGCAGCCCCAGAACCCGGGCGACCTGCTTGGTCGGGAGGCGATGGATCGACTTGCCGTCGAGCAGAACCTGCCCTGTCGAGGGCGTGAGCAGACGGGCCATCGCCTTCAGCAGCGTCGACTTTCCGCAGGCGTTCGCGCCCACGATGGCGGTCACGCGACCCGGCGGCAGGGCCAGGTCGAGGGAGTCGACGATCGTCCGATCGCCGTAGCCGAGCGTGACGCTCTCGGCGGTCAGGGTGCGCTCGATGGTCATCGGATCACTCCTCGGTGGTGGGGGACGGGCTGGACCGGGGTGCGGTCGGCACTCATAGCGAAGTCCCTTCGGATCGGCTGCTGCGGATGAGCAGGAAGATGAGGTACGGCGCGCCCAGCACGCCGGTGATGACTCCGACCGGCAGGCGGGTGCCGAAGGCATACTGCGCGGCGAAATCGGCGACCAGCACGAGCAGGGCTCCGACGAGGCCCGCGGGCAGGATCGGCGAGCCGACCGGACCGAGCAGGCGCACCGCGATGGGGCCGGCGAGGAACGAGACGAACGCGATGGGACCGGCGGCCGCCGTGCCGAAAGCGAGGAGGCCGACGGCCGCCACGATCAGCAGCAGGCGGCTCCGTTCGACGGGGAGGCCGATGGCGGCGGCGGTGTCGTCTCCCATGCGGAGGATCTCGAGTCGCCCGGCCAGGATCAGCAGCACCGGACCCAGTACGACGACCGCGAAGAGGACCGGCATCGCTCGATCCCACGTGGCGTCGTTCAGGTTGCCGGTGATCCAGCGCATGGCGGCGGGGAGGTCGTACTGCGCGGCACGCGCGATGACGTACGAGACGACCGCCTGGCACATCGCTGCGACGCCGATGCCCACGAGGATGAGTCGCGCGCCCGAACTGCCGTCGCGATACGAGAGCAGGTAGATCGCGAGCGCCGCGGCCAGAGCCGCCGCCATGGCGAGGAAGGACACGGCGGTCTCGCCCCAGCCGAGCACGACGATGCCGATGACGGCCGCCGCGCTCGCGCCGGTGTTGATTCCGATCACGTCGGGGCTGGCGAGGGCGTTGCGCAGCATGGTCTGGAAGACGACACCTCCCATGCCGAAGCAGAGCCCCGTCAGCAGGGCCGTCATCGCGCGGGGCAGGCGCAGCTCGCCGACGGTGAATGAGGCTCCGGCGACGCGCTGTCCGGTGAGGACGCCCCACACGTCGGCGGGCGAGTAGAAGGTCTGGCCCAGCATGAGCGAGAGGGTGAACGCGGCCACGACGGCCGTTGCCAGGGTCGCGGTGACGAAGGTCCACCGCCGGCGGCGACGGCGGCGTCCGGCGATGACGGATGCCAGGGCATCCGGTGCCGTGCGGGGCGCGGCGGCCCGGGGGGAGACGTGCGTGGTCACAGGGCTCTCATCTTCTGACGGCGGACGAGGGCGATGAAGAACGGGGCTCCGATGAGGGCGGTGACGATGCCGACCTCGATCTCTTGGGGACGGGCCACGACGCGACCGACGACGTCGGCGAGGGTCAACAGGGTCGCTCCGCCGAGGGCCGAGACGGGAAGGAGCCACCGGTGGTCGACGCCCACAACGAGGCGGAGCATGTGGGGCACGATGAGGCCCACGAAGCCGATGGGGCCCGCGACGGCGGTTGCGGCTCCGCAGAGCACGACCGCTCCGAGGGTCGCGACGAGACGCGCGGTGCGCACGCGGGCGCCCAGGCCCGCGGCGAGCTCGTCGCCGAGCGCGAGGGTGTTCAGTGCCGGAGCGCTCGCGAAGCAGATGATCAGGCCGGCGAGGAGGAAAGGGAGCACCTGGCCGATGGTCTCGACCGTGGCTCCGCCGACGCCGCCGATCTGCCAGAAACGGAAGACGTTCATCACGTCGGTCCGGGGGAGCAGGATCGCGCTCGTCAGCGAGCTGAACGCGACAGCGGTCACCGCACCGGCGAGGGCCAGGCGCAGGGGTGTGGCCCCGCCGCGGCCGAGTGAGCCGATCGTGTAGACGAGGACGGCCGCGGCTGCCGCGCCCAGCATGCCCGTCCAGATGTACATCGACGGCGAGCTCAGGCCGAAGAAGGCGATCCCCGTGACGATCGCGAGTCCCGCGCCGCCGTTGATCCCGAGGATCTGCGGGTCGGCGAGCGGGTTCCGCGTCGCCCCCTGGAGCACGGCGCCCGACACGGCCAGGGCGGCGCCCACGAGGATCGCGAGAATCGTGCGGGGGATGCGCTTGGCGACGGCCGCGGCCGACGTCGTGTCGGTCGAGCCGGTGAGCCCCGCCCACACGTCCGCGGCGGTGACGTCGCGGGCGCCGAAGGTCACGGACAACACCACGGCGACGACGAGAACGGTGACGAGGGCCGCGACGCCGACGACGCGTCGCCGCCCCCAGCGACGCGGGCGGGCGTCGCCGGGGGCGGTCGGGGCCTGTGCGAGAGCGGTCATCGCGCCGACGGACGAGGGTCGTACATCGGGACGAGCGTCGTCCGGACGGACCGCACCGAGACCTTCGGCATCGGGACGGGCCGCACCGGAAACGCGTTCATCAGGACGCGGCCTTCTCGGCGGCCTTGCCCACGAGGGCGATGTAGTCGTCGCCGTAGGACGTGCCGATCGACAGCGGGCTGGGGTTGCCGGCCGCGGCCATGGTGGTGTTATCGGGCAAGAACGCCACGGCGCCGTTCGCGATGGCGGGGATGCGCGACCACAGCGGGTCGGCCTGCAGCTGCGCGAGGGTCGCGTCGGTGCCGTAGCCGGTGAGGACCTGGACGTCCGAGAAGTTCTCGATCTTCTCGGTGCTCTCGGTGAACCAGAAGGTGTCACCGGTGGCGCTGGAGGCCTCGACGGCCGACGAGGGCACGAGGCCGAGCTCGTCGAGGTACGTCGCGCGCGGGTCCTTCGTCGAGTAGTAGCCGACGGTGCTGAGGTCCGTCGGGTCGATGTAGGTGAACAGCGCCTTCTTTCCCGCCAGAGCGGGGTACGTGGCGGACTCGTCGGTCACGTGCTTCTCGAGGTCGGACACCAGCTGCTGCGCCTGGTCTTCGCGGCCGAGGGCCTTGGCATCCGTCAGCGTCATCTGCTGCCACGTGGTGCCCCAGGCGATCTCGGGGAAGGCCACGACGGGGGCGATCTTGCTGAGCGTGTCGTACTGCTCCTGCGTCATGCCCGAGTACGCGCCCAGGATGACGTCGGGCTTCGCGTCGGCGATCGCCTCGTAGTCGAAGCCGTTGGTCTCGTCCATGAGCGTGGGCGTCTGCGCACCGAGTTCGTCGAGCTTGTCCTTGACCCAGGGGAGCATGCCGTCGCCGTCTTCGTCACCCCAGGTGACCTTCGGCATGGCGACGGGCACGACGCCGAGCGCGAGCGCGGCCTCTTGGTTGCCCCAGCTGACCGTGACGACGCGCTGCGGCTCCGCCTCGATCGTGGTCTCGCCGAAAGCGTGGTCGATCGTGACGGGGAAGGACCCCGTTGCCGACGTCGACGATCCTTCCTGCGCGCCGGGGGCGGCTGAGGTACCGGCGCAGCCGGTGAGGACGAGGGCGGTGCCGACGGCGAGTGCCGCCAGTGCGCGGAATCGGGACACGAAGAGCCTCCTGCGTGTTAGGTAAGGATAGGCTTAGTTTAGTTCAAGCCTCGGGTGGGAACGCAAACCGGGATGCCGCGAACCCGGGGGAACGTCTCGGCGTCGAGGTAACGGCATCCGGCATCGGCTCGTCGGCTCGCCCGGCCGCGGCGGGTCCTCGGGCCCACGGGAAATCCGCGCTGTCGGCGGGCATGCAGGGGCGCGTCTTATACTGGGTGGCTGGCCATGTCGGCCTGCTTCCCCATCCCCGAAGAACGGACGTTCGCTGTGCTCGCCGTGCACGACCTCGAGATCCGCGTGGGTGCCCGCGTGCTCATGTCCGACGTGGCGTTCCGCGTCTCCGACGGCGACAAGATCGGCCTCGTCGGGCGCAATGGAGCAGGGAAGACCACCCTGACCAAGGTGCTCGCCGGCGATCTGCTCCCCTCGAACGGCGGCGTCGACCGCGTCGGCGAGCTCGGCTACCTGCCGCAGGACCCCCGCTCGGGTGACCCTGAGATGCTCGCGCGCACGCGCATCCTCGACGCGCGCGGGCTCGGCTCGCTCGCCCTCGGCATGCACGAGGCGTCGATGGCGATGGGCGACGACGATCCCGCCGTCGCGGCGAAGGCGATGAAGAAGTACGGCCGCCTCACCGAGGAGTTCGAGTCGGCCGGCGGGTACGCGGCCGAGGCCGAAGCGGCTTCCATCGCCCACAACCTCTCTCTTCCCGATCGCATCCTCGATCAGCCGCTGAAGACCCTCTCGGGTGGTCAGCGCCGCCGCATCGAGCTCGCGCGCATCCTGTTCTCCGACGCGCAGACGATGATCCTCGACGAGCCGACGAACCACCTCGACGCCGACAGCGTCGTGTGGCTGCGCGAGTTCCTCAAGGGGTACAAGGGCGGGCTCATCGTGATCTCGCACGACGTCGAGCTCGTCGGCGAGACCGTCAACCGGGTCTTCTACCTGGATGCCAATCGCCAGGTCATCGACGTCTACAACATGAACTGGAAGAACTACCTGCGCCAGCGGGTGGCCGACGAGGAGCGCCGCAAGAAGGAGCGGGTCAACGTCGAGAAGAAGGCCACGGCCCTGCAGCTGCAGGCCGCGCGCTTCGGCGCGAAGGCCTCGAAGGCCGCGGCCGCACACCAGATGGTCGCCCGCGCCGAGAAGATGCTCTCGGGTCTCGATGACGTGCGTCAGGACGAGCGCGTCGCCAAGCTGCGTTTCCCGAAGCCCGCGCCCTGCGGCAAGACCCCGCTCATGGCATCCGGTCTGTCGAAGTCGTACGGCTCGCTCGAGATCTTCACCGACGTCGACCTCGCGATCGACCGCGGTTCGCGCGTGGTCATCCTGGGCCTGAACGGTGCGGGAAAGACGACGCTGCTGCGCATCCTCGCCGGCGTCGACCAGCCCGACACCGGACAGCTCGAGCCGGGCCACGGCCTCAAGATCGGGTACTACGCGCAGGAGCACGAGAACCTCGATGTGAACCGTTCGGTGCTCGAGAACATGATGTCGTCGGCCCCTCACATCACCGCGACCGAGGCCCGCAAGGTGCTCGGGTCGTTCCTCTTCGTCGGCGACGACGTGCTGAAGCCCGCCGGGGTGCTGTCGGGTGGAGAGAAGACGCGCCTGTCGCTCGCGACTCTCGTGGTGTCGTCGGCCAACATGCTGCTGCTCGACGAGCCGACGAACAACCTCGACCCCGCCTCGCGCGAGGAGATCCTCGGCGCCCTGTCGCACTACGAGGGAGCCGTCGTGCTCGTCTCGCACGACGAGGGTGCCGTCGAGGCGCTCAACCCCGAGCGCGTGCTGATCCTGCCCGACGGCGTCGAGGACATCTGGGGCCGCGATTACGCGGACCTGATCACGCTGGCGTAATCGGGATCGTCTTCGCGATTGGTGCTGTCGAAGACATCTGGGACCGCGATGATGCGGGTCTGATCACGCTGGCGCAGACGCTCCGGCGTCGCGCGCCTGAGGGCCCTCGGTGCCGCGCTCGAGACCGATCGCTGTGCGGGTCCGCCAATTCCTCGGCATCCCCTCCCGCGCTCACCGCGCGTCGAGCAGGGCGTCCTCGTCGTCGGCGTCGCGATCCTTCGGCCGCTTCCGCGCCCGGTGAAGGGCCACCGGATCGACGCGGCGCTTCTCGCCCGAGGCTCCCTCCGGTGCGGGGACGGGTTCGGGCAGAACGTCGTCGTCCTCGTCCTCCGCCTCCTCGCGGCGGAGCTTGCGCTCGCTCACGATGACGTAGGTGATGAAGCCGAACCCCATCACGGCGAACAGGATCCACTGCACGGCGTAGGAAAGGTACGGCCCGGGGTCGTTGCTCGGCGGGTCGACGGTGTTGGGCGTGGTCGCGGGTGCTGGCGTCTCGGACATGAGCAGACCATAGGCACCCTGCTCGATGGGTCCGGTCTGTTCCGCCACGAGACCGAGGTTGATGGTCGGCACCTGACCCGCTTCGGCGGTGCGCCCCGAGGTCGGCGCGGCCTCTTCGGGGCGGAGGTGCACCTCGACGCTCACCTGGCCCTGGGGCGGCGCGGGGATGTCGTCGGGTTCCGCCTGACGGTTGCCCGGTGGCAGCCACCCGCGATCGACCAGGAACGTCCGGCCGTCGTCGAGACGGAAGGGGACGAGCTGCTCGTAGGCCGCCGAACCGCCGTGCGCGCGGTTGCGAACCAGGAGCTGCTCGTCGGCGACGTACTGCCCCTCCATGCGCACGGGGCGCCATTCGTCGCCGGGGTTCATCTCGGCGCCCGGGGCGAGGAGCTCGCCGAGCGGGACGGGGGCGGCGTCGTAATTGTCGGCCACGAGCTGCAACTGCTCGCTGCGTTCGGCGTTGCGCGAGAACTGCCAGTTCGACAAGAACCCGCAGGCGATCGCGAACAGGATCGCGATCCCGACGTACATGGCCCAGCGCCCGGCGGCGGGCATCTCGCGCGCGCTCACGAGGCGTCTCCGTTCGTCGCTGCGGACCTCACGGGCATGAGGCGACCGCGCGCGTTCGCTTCGACAGACCTGACCACGTCTTCCAGGGTACGTCGGTCGACACGACGCTCACGCGCCATCTCGCGAAAGAGCTGACACCTCGACGGGGAAGTCTCGGGCGCTCAGGAACTCCCGGAGGTAGGACACGTGTTCATCGCACGCGACCCAGGTCTTGCGGCGCTCGGCGGCGTGGATGCGCGGGTTGCGCCAGCGGATCGCCCAGGCGGCGGTCTCTCGGCATCCGGCCCGCGAGCACTCCGCGGGCTCGTCGGTCACGACGGGTCGCGCGGTGACTCGAGGCGCGGGGTCTCGGCGATGCGGATGACGATGGGGCCATCGGCCGCGGCCGCGGGGGCAGGAGTCGCCGCGGGGGCTTCGATCGCCCGTTCAGGGTTGATCGCCTCGGCGGACCCCTGATCGGCGCCGACGTTGGCGACGATGACCGCGAGGTACGGAAGGAAGATCGCCCCGGCGGCGAACACGAAGGTGTACCAGCCGTAGGGCGTGATGACGGCCATCGCGATGAAGCACGCGATACGGATGCCCATCATCACCATGTATTTGGCGAAGCGGGAGTCGGCGTCCTCCCTCGGTGCCTTGGGGAGCGACGTCGCGGACTGGGCGGTGTGCGATGTCTTCACAGTGGTATCAGGGTACGCCCGCGGCGGTGGGGCGGGGCGCGGCCTTACGTGGACTGTTCGACGTCGTGACAAGACGTCGAGCGCGGGTCGCCGGGCGCGCGAGGCACCCGGCGGACCCGCCGCCGAGGATCAGGCGCCGTAGCGCGAGCCGCTGGTCCCTGCGCTGCTCGCGATGAGGATCGAGATCCCGATCACGAACAGGATGACGAACAGCAGCGTGACGTACCCGATGATGACGCCGGCGAGCGCCATGCCGCGGCCGCGCTCGCCCCGATCCTTGATCTGCTTGAGCGAGATGTGACCCATGATCACACCGGCGATCGATCCGACCACCGGGAGGATGAGAACGAAACCGACGAGGGATGCCACGAGCGAGATGATCGCGAGGACGTTGGTGCGCGCGGGGGCGGAGTAGCCGCCGCCGTAGCCGTACCCCGCGTTCGGGGCGCCGTACGCGGGCTGGCCGTATGTCGAGGTCGTGGGCTGACCGTAGGCCGGGGCGCCGTAGGCGGGTGCCTCGGGCGCGGGCGTGCCGTATGCCGGGGGTGCCGGGGTGCCGTAGGGGGCGGCGCCGCCGGTCGCGGCGCCCTCCGTCGAGGAGCCGTAGGGCGGAGCGGATGCCGATGGTCCGGCCGCCTCGTAGGGCGGAGCCGCCGGCTTCGCGGGGGAGTCGTCCCCGGGGACGCCGTCGCTCTGCGGAGCGTACGGGGACGACGACGTGTCGCCGCCCGAAGTGCTGTCTGACCCGGTGTTGTCGGGATGTTGCGGGTCGGTGGTGCGGTCGTCGCTCACGGGAGCCCCTTTCGTCGCGCGTCCTCCCAGCGTTCCAGCGCCGCTGACCCCGTGTCAAACCTCACGGCGCATGGTGATCGGGGCGGCCTCGGTAGGCTGGGCCGGTTCCGTCATCGCAAGCGCAGGAGTCTCACCATGTCCCAGGACCGCGTCGTCGTCGTCACCGGAGGAAACCGGGGCATCGGTCGAGCCATCGCCGAGCGTTTCGTCGCCGAGGGGTGGAGGGTCGCCGTGACCGCCCGCTCGGGTGAGGGTCCCGAGGGGACGCTGACCGTTCGTGCCGACGTGACCGACGCCGCCACCGTCGACGCTGCTTTCACGCAGGTCGAGGCCGAGCTCGGCCCGATCGCCGTGGTCGTGGCCAACGCCGGGGTCACGAAGGACACCCTGCTGCTGCGCATGAGCGAAGACGACTTCGACAGCGTGGTGAACACGAACCTCGGGGGCGCGTTCCGCGTGGTCAAGCGCGCATCGAAGGGCATGCTCAAGGCCCGCTGGGGTCGCGTCATCCTCATCTCGAGCGTCGTCGGTCTGTACGGCTCGGCCGGTCAGATCAACTACGCCGCCTCGAAGAGCGCTCTCGTCGGCTTCGCGCGGTCGCTGACCCGTGAGCTCGGAGGTCGCGGGATCACCGCGAACGTGGTGGCCCCGGGCTTCATCGAGACCGATATGACGGCGGAACTCCCCGCTGACACGCAGGCGGAGTACAAGAAGAACATCCCCGCCGGGCGCTTCGCGTCGGCCGACGAGGTGGCCGGCGTCGTGACCTGGCTCGCCGGCGACGACGCCGCCTACATCTCGGGCGCCGTGATCCCCGTCGATGGCGGCCTGGGCATGGGTCACTGACCGCGAGCGCACTTCCGACGCGTGACCGGGACGATCCCCGGGTGCGCCAGCTGGGCACGGGTCACAGTCGCGAGACTCGCCGGCGTGCTCTCCGGAGTCCGGCGGTGCGCATCGCTCCTCGCCGCCGAGAGAGCTCTCGTGCGGCGTCGCGCCCGTCTCACCGCACGGCGGCGGCGAGCGTCTCGGCCAACTTCTGCGGCTGCGAGAACTGCGGCCAATGGCCGGAGTCGAGCGTGACGACCTCGACGCTCTCGATGCGGTCGACCTCTTCGGCGTAGGCCCCCCAGTCGGCCAGGACGCGGCGGAGCGACTGGGCGTCGAGCTGTCCTGACAGGATCGTGACGGGGATCGCGAACCGGCGCTCGTCGGTCAACGTGATCGGCGACGTCGGAACGCGGCCCGGAACGTCGACGACCTGCTGTGCGGTCCGCCGACGTGTCTCGTCGTCGATGTCGACGACGTCGTCGTCGTCGAAGAAGTCCCACCCGGGGAAGTGCACGACACCGTCTTCGACGGGGAACTCCGAGATCATCGCGCCCGGGTGCGGGACGATCGTGTCGACGAGGATGACGCGCGCGACCTGAGCGGGTCGCCGATCCGCCGCGCCCCACACGACGTTGCCGCCGCCCGAGTGCCCGACGAGCACGACGTTCTCGCCGAGACGGTCGATCTCGTTGACGACGGCGTCGACCCAGTCGTCGATCACGAGGTCGCCCACCGCGGGCCCGGGCAGGGTCACGGGGTGCGGACGATGACCTGCCGCCTCGAGGGCGGGGGTGATGTCGTCCCACGAGGACGCGTCGAGCCAGAGACCGGGAACCAGAATGACGTCCATGCGGCGAGCGTAGAACGGGCCTCCGACATCGGAAAGGGCAGCGCGCGGCAGCAGGCGGCTCCGCGCGCGCCGGCGAGGGATCGAGCCCGAGCCGCTCAGCGGGGGAGCAGGACGACGACCTGGGCCAGGTCGACGGGGCCGATCACCAGATCCGCCCGCTCGCGCACGGCCGGCTTGGCGTTGAACGCCAGTCCGAGCCCCGCGGTCGCCATCATCTCGAGGTCGTTCGCCCCGTCGCCGATCGCGAACGTGAGGGGGAGGGGGACGTCGAGTTCTTCTGCCCAGCGACGGAGCGTGTCGGCCTTGGCCGTGGCATCCACGATCTCTCCCTCGACCTCTCCCGTGAGGGTGCCGTCGACGGCACCGAGCCGGTTCGCGTGCCAGAGGTCGACACCGAGATCGGGGGCGATGGTGTCGAGAACTTCGTGAAAGCCGCCCGAGACCACGCCGACGATTCCGCCGCGCTCGTGAACGACGGCGATCAGGTCCCGAACGCCGGGCGTGGGCTCGATACGGGCGATGGCACGTGCGAAGGCCTCGGTCGGCACGCCGGTGAGCGCCCGCACGCGGGAGCGGAGGCTCGTCGCGAAGTCGACCTCTCCGCGCATGGCGGCCTCGGTGGCAGCGGCCACCTCGGGACCTCGGCCGGCTTCGTCGGCGAGGAGCTCGATGACCTCGTTGCGGATCAGGGTGGAATCGGCGTCGAGGACGACGAGGAATCGGGCGGTCGCAGGCACGCGCTCAACGCTAGCGGGTCGGCGCGGTCGTGCGTCGTGCGGGTCGCCTGCGGTCGCAGAACCCCGCGCCGCGCACCCCGGCGGCGTCACGCGGGGTCATCTCGCACCGCACCCGCCGTAGGCTTCTGCGGTACCCCCGCTTTTTCAGAAGGGACCTCGCATGGCCGACGTCGAAAGCTTCACCCTCGATCACACCGCCGTCCTGGCGCCCTACGTGCGCCTCATCGGCACCGAGTCGGGCCCGCGAGGTGACGTCATCTCGAACTTCGACCTGCGCCTCGTGCAGCCGAACGAGCAGGAGATCCCCACGGCCGGTCTCCACACGATCGAGCACCTGCTCGCGAGCCTCGTGCGCGACCGGATCGACGGCCTCATCGACATCTCGCCGTTCGGTTGCCGCACGGGCTTCCACGTGATCATGTGGGGCGAGCCCTCGGTGGGCGACCTCGTCGACGCGATCACCGGCTCGCTCCGCGCGATCGTCGACGACGTGCAGTGGGATGACGTCCCCGGAACCGACGCGTTCAGCTGCGGCAACTACCGCGACCACAGCCTGCACGCCGCCAAGGAGTGGTCCAAGGAGGTCCTCGCCAAGGGCATCTCGCGCGACGCATTCGAGCGCGTCGGAGTCTAAAAACCCTGTTCCGGATGCCGAGAGGGGCGGCGACCTGCGCGGTCACCGCCCCTCTCGGCCTCCAGAGCCTCTCGGCATCCGGAGTCGTCCTCCCCGCTAAGCGTGGACGTGGACGTCCTTGCCGACGACCGTGATGCCCGTCTCGGTGACGGTGAAACCACGGGCCAGGTCGCGCTCGCGATCGACGCCGATGGTCGCCCCGGGCTCGAGGACCACGTTCTTGTCGAGGATCGCGCGGTGGATGCGCGCCCCCGCTCCCACCTGGACACTGTCGAACAGCACCGAGTCGGTGATGGTCGAGCCGCCCCCGGCGAGGGCCCACGGGCCGACGACGCTGCGCTCGAGGTGGGTTCCCGACAGCACCGAGCCCAGCGACACGATCGAGTCGATCGCGTTACCGATCCGCCCGACCGAGTCGCGCACGAACTTCGCCGGAGGGGCGTTGAAGGTCTGCGAGAAGATCGGCCAGTCGTTGTTGTACAGGTTGAAGATCGGCAGGGTCGAGATCAGATCCATGTGCGCGTCGTAGAACGACTCGATCGTGCCGACGTCGCGCCAGTACGACCGGTCGCGGGGGGTGGACCCGGGCACGTCGTTGCGCTGGAAGTCGTAGACGGCCGCCTCACCGCGGTCGACGAAGTAGGGGACGATGTCGCCGCCCATGTCGTGCGCCGAGGTCGGCAGCTCGCCGTCGTGCGTGACGGCGTCGACGAGGGCGTCGGCGTCGAAGATGTAGTTGCCCATCGAGGCGAGCACCTCATGCGGCGAGTCGGCGAGGCCCGCGGGGCTCTGCGGCTTCTCGAGGAACGCGCGGATCTTCGTCGGGTCGCTGGGGTCGGTGTCGATGACGCCGAACTGGTTCGCGAGCGAGATCGGCTGACGGATGCCGGCGACCGTCGCGCGCGCATCGGAGGCGATGTGGGCGTCGAGCATCTGCTTGAAGTCCATGCGGTACACGTGGTCGGCACCGATGACGACGACGATGTCGGGCTTCTCGTCGCGGATGAGGTTCATCGACTGCAGGATCGCGTCGGCCGAACCCGAGAACCACCGCTTGCCGAGACGCTGCTGGGCGGGGACCGAGGCGACGTACGAGCCGAGCATCGGCGACATGCGCCACGTCTGCGAGATGTGTCGGTCGAGGCTGTGCGACTTGTATTGCGTCAGCACGACGAGCTGACGCAGCCCCGAGTTGATGAGATTCGAGATCGCGAAGTCGATGAGGCGGTACTGACCGCCGAAGGGCACGGCGGGTTTGGCGCGATCAGCCGTCAGGGGCATGAGTCGCTTTCCCTCGCCGCCGGCGAGGATGATTCCGAAGACCTTCGGCGCTGCAGGCATGGCACCACCCTAGGGCTCCGGCGGGCGAGCGGAAACACGTCTGCGGCGCGCCTCGCGCTGTACTACGGTTCGTCTCATGCGCGTCGACATCGTGACCAAGGAATACCCGCCGGAGATCTACGGCGGAGCCGGGGTCCACGCCACCGAACTCGTCAAGGCGCTGCGCGCCGAGGGCACCGAGGTGCAGGTCCGCGCGTTCGGCGCGTCGCGCGACGAGGCCGATACGACGTCGTACGGCGTGCCCGCCGAGTTGGCATCGGCGAACAGTGCGATCCAGACCCTCGGCACCGACCTCGCGATCGTCTCGGACATCGCGGGCGCCGACGTCGTGCACTCGCACACCTGGTACGCGAACTTCGCGGGGCACCTGGCATCCCTTCTTCACGGCATTCCCCACGTGGTCACCGCGCACAGTCTCGAGCCGCTTCGCCCGTGGAAGGCTGAGCAGCTCGGTGGCGGATACGCCGTGTCGAGCTACATCGAGAAGACCGCGTACGAGGGCGCCGCTGCCGTCGTCGCCGTCAGCTCGGGGATGCGCGACGACATCCTGCGCAGCTACCCCTCGTTGGATCCCGAGAAGGTGCGGGTCATCTACAACGGCATCGACACCGAGTCGTGGCATCCGGTGTCTGATGATGCGTTCCTGGCGTCGCAGGGGATCGACCCGTCACGCCCCTCGGTCGTCTTCGTCGGTCGCATCACGCGCCAGAAGGGGCTGCCGTACCTGCTGCGCGCGGCGGAGCAGCTGCCGCCCGAGGTGCAGCTGATCCTGTGCGCCGGGGCGCCCGACACCCCGCACATCATGGCCGAGGTGCAGGAGCTGGTTCGCGGGCTCCAGGCGACCCGCGACGGGGTCGTGTGGATCGAGAAGCTGCTGCCGCGCAACGAGCTCAGCGCGATCCTCACCGCGGCGACGACGTTCGTCTGCCCCTCGGTGTACGAGCCGCTGGGCATCGTGAACCTCGAGGCCATGGCGTGCGGGGCTGCGGTCGTCGGAACGGCGACTGGGGGCATTCCCGAGGTCGTCGTCGACGGCGTGACCGGGCGCCTGGTGCCGATCGAGCAGGTGCAGGACGGAACGGGAACGCCCGTCGATCCCGAGCGCTTCGTCGACGATCTCGCCCGCGTGCTGACGGAGGTCGTGATGGATGCCGACACCGCCCGGGCCTACGGAGAAGCCGGTCGTTCGCGAGCCGTCGAGGACTTCAGCTGGGCGGCCATCGCGGAGACCACCGCGGCGCTGTACGCGGAGGTCGCGGGGACGTAGGGCGTTCGCCTTTGCGGCGCAGCGGCAGATCGCCAAGGTGGTCCTGCGCGAGGCGCGCGGGGGTGTCCTGCACTCTCCACAGGGGCCGCGTGGCATCCGGGAGCCCCTGTCGCGGACAGTAGGCTAGGACCATGCCCCAGGTGCTCGAGTTCTCCGACGTCGTCGTCCGCCGGAACGCGCGGGACATCGTGTCCCACCTCGAGTGGGAGGTGTCGGACGACCAGCGTTGGGTCGTGCTCGGGCCGAATGGCGCGGGCAAGACGACGGTGCTCCAGCTCGCCGACACCCTGCTGCACCCCACCTCGGGTTCGGTGACGATCCTCGGCGAGCGTCTCGGCCGCACCGACGTGTTCGAGCTGCGTCCGCGCATCGGCTTCGCCTCGTCGGCGATGGCGCGTCGCGTGCCGCCGGAGGAGACCGTGCTCGACGTCGTGCTGACGGCCGCGTTCTCGGTCGTGGGTCGCTGGCGCGAAGACTACGACGACATCGACGAGCGTCGCGCGCTGCGCGTGCTCGCCGAGTGGAAGCTCGACCACCTCGCCGACCGCACCTTCGGAACCCTGAGCGACGGCGAGCAGAAGCGCGTCCAGATCGCTCGCGCGGTCATGACCGACCCTGAGCTGCTGTTGCTCGACGAGCCCACCGCGAGCCTCGACCTCGGCGCGCGCGAAGAGCTCCTCGCACTGCTGTCGGGCTACGCGCAGGCGCCGACGACCCCCGCGATGGTGATGGTCACGCACCACGTCGAAGAGATTCCCGTCGGCTTCACGCACGTTCTGCTGCTGCGCGACGGCGAGGTCGTGGCATCCGGGCCCCTCCAGGAAGCCCTCACGGCCGAGAACCTCACGAAGACGTTCGGGCTCGAGATCACACTCACGCACGAAGCCGGGCGATACGCGGCGCGCGCCGTCTGAGGCGCTTCGCCTCGAGGCGTCGCCTTCGTGTCAGGGCAGCGCTTCGGCCTGGTAGACTCTCCCGTTGGTGCCATCGGCGCCGCAGACTTTGACGTCCTGGCAGAATCCAGGACACCACTTCTCAAAGGACCTCCCATGAAGACTGACATCCACCCCACGTACAAGGCCGTCGTGTTCCGCGACCTCGGTTCGGGCGACACGTTCCTCACCCGTTCGACCGTGTCCAGCGACAAGACGATCGAGCTCGACGGCGTGGAGTACCCCGTCATCGACGTGGAGATCTCGTCCGCTTCGCACCCCTTCTACACGGGCAAGCAGCGCATCATGGACTCGGCCGGTCGTGTCGAGAAGTTCAACCAGCGCTTCAAGAACTTCGGCGGTCGTTGATCCGCAGCGGTTCTCGCAGCAAAAGCCCCTCGTCCTTCGGGACGGGGGGCTTTCGTGTTGTGTGCAGGAGCCCGGGAGCGGGACGGGGCTCGGCTCGGGCGTGGGGTGGCGTACCGGGGTGCTGTAGAGGGCCGGGGCGGGGACGGCCTCATCAGACGGGGCGGCTGGACCGAGTTGGTGGGGTGCTGTGTGCGGGGACGGCGTCGTTGGGCGCGGTGGCTGAAGCGGGCGGCGGGTGCTGTGTGTGGGGCCGCGGTGGCTGGGCCGGGTGGTCGGGTGATGGGCGACGAGGCGCGGCCATGCGCGTCTCAGGAGTGCGCGGGCTCGCAGGCCGGAAGGCCCTTCAGGAGCGTGGCCCGCTGCCGGGTTGCAACGCGACGAGTCCAGAGCGGTTGAAAGACCCCAGGTCCTCTCGGCGGTCGGTCCACATGCACTGATCGCGACGGACGTCTTGCACGACGACGGGGTCGATGTCGGCGACAGCCAGACCCTCGCGTTCGACGACGTGGGCGATGCGACGCCCGAGAGGGTCGAAGATCGCTGAGCCCCCGATGAAGTCGCTCGGGGCGCCGACGAGACCGCTGAACACGACATAGATGCCGTTGTCGAGGGCGCGAGCGGCGAGGTGAAGGTCGCGACGTCGCTCCCCGCCCGGGAAGTACGCCCCGCTGTTGAGATAGACCGTGGCTCCGGCGGCGGCCGCGGCGGCGGCGTGTTCGGGGAAATTGGCGTCGTAACAGACGGACAGGGCGAGCTCGACGTCGCCCGCCCGGAACGAGAACCCGCCGGTGCCCGGAGTGAAGATCGCGCGCTCGGGCGCATGCAGGTGTTGCTTGGCGTAGACCGGGTGCGCGGGTCGACCGGGCAGGAACAAGAAGTCGGTCAGCGTGCGGTGGCCGTCATCGGCCTGCACCGCGGTGTTGACCACCGCGACGACACCGGTCGTGTCGACGGCGCTCTGAAGCGGACGCAACCACTCCCGGTCGTCGATACGCGGGAGGGCGCGTGTGAAGGCGTCCTCGTCGTACCCGGTGAGGAAAGCCTCCGGGAAGAGGACGACATCCGCGCCAGCGTCGGCGCTCGCGGAGACGAACTGCGCGGCGCGAGCGACATTGCGGTCGGCGGCGCCGGGGACGGACTCGGCCTGGACGGTAGCGATGCGGACGGTCACGGGGACCAGTCTGACAGGGCGGGTGGGGCGAGTTTCGTGCGGGTGCCGCGGTGCGCTCGCGGAGGCGGTGGGGCGTTGGGGTGGCGCTTTGTGCGGAGCGAATTACCCGGTGCCCGGCCACCGGGGTGTCCCTTGCTGGGTGCTGGGTGCTGGGTGCTGGGTGCTGGGTGCTGGGTGCGCGGGTGCTCGTTGCCCGTTGCCCAGTGCGCGGGGCGCGTTGCCGGTGCCGGGTGTTCGTTGCCCGGTGGCCGTGGCTGGGCGTTCATTGTCCGTGGTTCGCGGTTCGTGGTTCGGTGCGCGGCGCTCAGTTTCCGTTGCTCGTCGCCCATCGTTCGGCATCGTTTCTCGGATGCCGGATGTTGAGCGCTGATTGTCTGCGCCACGGGGCAGCGCTGCGGGTGGTCGTGCTGGCTGCAGGGTCCCGCGGAGCGCATCACGGCCGCCACTCCGTGGGACGGGGGCATTCCGTCCCGTCGCTCGCTCTTCGAGGGCGGCGGGCACCGGGAACCCTCTCGAGGGGCACAGGTCTAGAACGGTGGCGGATCTGTGCCGTACCTGCCGCCGAGGGGTGAAATCCATGCGGTGTCGCCGCCGGATGCGCGATCGAGGTTCCACCGGGTCTCGTGTCGGAGGCGGTGGTGGTGGCGACATTCGGGGTCGAGGTTGTCGTCGTCGGTGGTGCCGCCGTCGACCCACGCGGTGAGATGGTCGATGTCGCACTCCCGCGCGGCGCGGCCGCAGCCGGGGAACACGCACGTGGGCGAGGTGACGCCGAGCCACCGTCGGAGCGCCACGGGAACGCGGTACGTCTTGCGGTCCAGCACGAGCGGCGCGCCGGTCACAGGGTGGGTGAGAAGCCGGATCCACGAGGTGGCGTTTCCGGCGAGCCGTCGTGCGGTCTCGAGGTCGATCGGTCCGTAGCCCTCGAGCGTAGCCGGCTCGGTGTCGTGACCCAGGAGAGTCAGTGCAGGGATCGTTATGACGACGGTTGCCGGGGGTGCAGCCCGGAAGGTTCGCCCCGCCGCGGGTTCATGCGGTGTGGGGTTCCCGGCAGCGGGTGTGCGTGGCGCGGGGCGTTCGGCATTGCGTCCGCGCGGCGCGGGGCGTTCGGTGTCCGGTGGGCGCGGTGCGGCCTGTTCAGTGTGCGGTGGGTGCGATGCGGCCTGTTCTGCATCTGGCGCTCGCGATGCGGGGCCCGCGGTGTCGGGAGCGTATCGGGCGGGCTCTTCCGCGTCGGGGGCGAGGCCTTCGGCGCGCGATGAGGGAGGCGCGGCCTCCTTCGAATGGCGTGCCGAGCCGGCCGCGATGGGGATGCAAGTGGTGATGTCGTGCGGATCGCCCGCAGACTCGGCTTCGACGGGCGCGCGAGTGGCGGCGTCGCTCAGGCGGGTCACCGCGTCGGCCGCGACGGAACTTTGCTTCGCAATGCCGGCCACCGGGGGCGTGGGCACGGCCGCGCCAGGCGGGGAATTCTCGGGCACGGTGTTCGAGGACGGAGCCGTCGCGTCCTGGCCCGGATCCTCCGTCATGGTGACGAGGTCGGCGAAGGCATCGGCGCGCAACTGTGCCAGCGTGCGTTCTTCATCGGGTGCCGCGCGAAGGTGCCGGGCCGCGCGATCCAGCCGCGACATCACCGCGCGGGCGCGATCCGCGGGGAGAAGGGCGTGCAGGGATGCCATGCCGTCGAGCTCGGCCCTCATCCAGACGCCGCGATCCTCGGCTGCCCGGCGATGCCGAGCCTCGAGTGATTCGGCATGGACACGCTCGCGGATCGCGCGGGCGGCAACCGCGAACTTCGCCGGGGGGAGGACGAGCGCTTGCGGGCACGCTTCGTCGTCGAAGCGCTGGAAGGCGGCGTCATCGCCCGCGGGGAGCGTCGACGCCAGTCGAGCTGCGTCGACCGCGTGCTTCTCGGAGAGGAGGCCTTCACCGAAGGCGGTCCACAGCTGCGGGCACCCGGCGGCCAGCGTCCGCGCGTGGGCGGCCCTCGTCCGAACGGTCTGCTCGGACAGACGCAGGCGGACGGCGACCTCGGCGACGGCGGCGCGCTCAGCGAGGTCGATGCGATCGCGACGCACAGCGCCGGGGGTACGGCCGCGGGCATCGTTCCACGCGCGGTCGAGAGTGGGGTCGGGACCGACCCACGGAGTGGGGTCGAACGCGGCATCGTCGAGGATCGCCAGAATCAAGCGGTACTCGTCGGCGGTTGCCCGCTGCCTCTCGATGACGACGCACTCGAGGTGGCCCAGCCGCGCATCGATGTCAGTGACCGCGGCGGCGCCGCCGTCGAGCGGAGAGAGCAGGTCGTCTATCGACCAGGCGTCGTCATTGTCGCTGGTGCCGGACGACGTCGCTCTGCCCGGAGTGGCGGCCGGGACGGCTGCGGAAGATGCCTCGCCCGACTGCGCGGGTTCGTCGCCGGACCACCACTCGACATCACCGCTCTCACGGAAAGCGGCCCATTCGGCCTCGAGTTCGAGCTCGTCGTCGCTCGGCCACGGGGCCCCGTCGCACTCTCGGAACACCGGCGTTGGCCGGCCTTCGGAATGTGCGGTGCGGGTCATGGGAGAAAGCTATCGGTGACCTCCGACATTGAGTCGAGGGTCTGTTCGACGGAGCCACGGCCGCGCGGAGGGCGCCCGATCGAGCACCTCGGGTCGCTCCGTGGGTCCCTGACGTGGGCGCCCGTCGCAAATGCGCAGGCGTGCACCGTGTCAGCGTTGTCCGTAAACGGCACAACCCTGTCCTGCTCGCCGAGAGGCGAGGGTCGCGCCGCGAACAAGAGCGCCACCGTTCCGTCGATCGCCACCGCCTCACCCGCCTCCGGGGTGAGACGGGCGACGGAGGCGGCTGCGCAGCCGGCCGTCCACCGCCTCGCCCGCTTCCGGGGTGAGCCGTGTGACGGAGGCGCCTGCACAGCCGACCGGCTCACGACGAACCGCCCCCGCGCCCGGCAACCGGGGGCGGGGGCGATCCTCACGACATGCTCAGACCGATTCGACCCGACGAGCGCCACGCCGGCGTCGCATCGCTGCCACCGATAGCACCGAGCCGCCGACGAGAGCCGCGAGAGCCCACAGGATCGCCGCGATCGGTGCTTCCGAGCCGGTCGCTCCGAGCTGCCCGCGAGGGGGCGAGGCGACGGCCGCTCCCGATGCCGAGGCCGAGGGCGAAGGCGAGGGGACGATCGCTGCGACGACCGGGCCGAAAGGTGCGCTCGTGCGCGACTGGGCGACGTACCCGGCGAGGCTGCCCGTGACGGTCACCGTCACCGCCCGTCCTACGGCGGCGGCGGGGATGGTGAAGGTCGGGGTCGTGGCATCCGGGATCGGGGTTCCGTCGACCGCCCAGGAGTACGCGAACGACGTGCCTTCGGTCCACCCGGGGGCGGTCGCGGTGAGCGTCGCACCGGCTGACGTGTCACCCGTGATGACCGGCGCCTGCGCGTCGACCGGGTACTCCTGCACGGCGAGGGTGCTCGAGCACGACGCGCAGGTTCCGCCGAGGCTGGCGGCGGCCTCGGTGGTCAGCGCTCCGCCCGAGGCGTCGTCGGCCACCGTCGCCGCGAACGTCGTCGTGGCCGTCCGGCCCGGATCCGTCGCCGGAATGGTCCAGACGAGCACGTCGCCGGCCAGGGTCACGCCGGCGGGCAAAGCCGTCTGGTCGATGGAGGCCCGATCCAGGATGCCGCGGACATCGAGCCTGGCGGTCGACGAAGCGAGCGGGACGAGTCCGGTGTTCTCCGCCGTGAGGGTGTAGCTCGCCGAGCCGCCGCGCTCGAGTGGGGCTGTCGCGCTCGTGGACAGCGCGAGCGTGAATTGGTCAGGCCACGCGGGCTTGTCGGCATCCAGGATCCAGTCCCGGTAGAACGCCTGCAGGTCACGGCCGGAGAGCTCTTCGGCGAGGGCGAGGAGATCGGCGCCGGTCCTGCTGGTTCCGGCGTGAACCAGTTGCCACTGCTTCACCACGTCGAAGAACGCGTCGTCACCGATCGCGACGCGCAGCGCCGCCCAGAACTGCGCCGAGCGGTCGTAGGTCTGATAGTCGTACAGCGAAGCCGAGTCGGTCTGCGCACCCGGGGCGATGGTCCACCTGCCGTCGCCCGCGGGGGTGCTGTTCCACGCGTCGAACTGCGCCTCGCGGGACGGAGTGCCCGCACCGAAACCGTCGCTGCCGGCGTAGAAGCTTTCGGACCAGGTCGCCATGCCCTCGGCGATCCAGATGTCGGTCCACGTCGTGGGAGACACATTGTTGCCGTACCACTGGTGGGCGAGCTCGTGCACGAGGGTGCTGAACCCGATCCGCGTCGGAAAGAAGGAGCGGTCCTGCGTCTCGAGCGCGTAGTTGATGCCGCGCGGCACGCGGTCCACGACCACCCCGGCGCTGCGACCCGGGTAGGGGCCGTACACGGACTCGAGGTTGCGGATGATCGGGCCGAGCTGGCTCACCGCCGTGGTCACGGTCGCCTTGTTGGCGGTCGTCGACGTCGAGTCGACGAAGGACCACGCGGGGATGGTGCTGCCGTCGGTGAGCGTCACCGACGATTCGATGACGTCGTAGCGGCCGATCGAGATGATGAGCAGCTCGGATGCCATCTGCTTCGTCTGCTGCCAGGCCCAGGTCGTGCGGGTGCCGTCGGTCGACGGCGTCTTCGAGAGCAGCTCGCCGTTGCTGACGGCGGCGGCCGGGGCCGCTCCCGCGCCGGTCGCGTCGGAGAGGGTGGTCGGGACATCGAGCGAGATCGAGTAGGTCGCCTTGTCGCCCGGAGTGTTGTTGTGCGGGAACCCGGTCATGTTGCCGACCGGTTGACCGAGCATCGTCGCCCCGTCGGTCGTGGCGTTCCACCCTTCGTACGAGCCGTCGGCGTCGACGTGGGCCTGCGGGACTCCGTGATAGGCGACCGCGACGCGAAACTCACCGGAAACCGGGGTGGCGGGGGTCACGACGAGCTTGTGTTCGATCGCGCCGGCGTCGGTCTCGCGCAGCCACGCAGCGGGCGTGCCGTCCACCGTCACGGAGTCGACCACGAGTCCTTCGAAGTCGAGCGAGAAGCTGCGCAGCGGTTCGGCGGCGCGGGCGGTCATGGTCGAGGTCGCGACGATGGAGCCGGCCACGACGGAGCCGGTCTGAACCGCGTCGGGGGTCCACGCGAGGTCGATGTCGTAGTCGAGGGCGTCGTAGCCGCCGTTGCCGACGTTCGGGAACATGGCGTCACCCGAGGTGCGCGCGCCGTCCACGGGGTCGGCGGCGATCGCCGGGGTGACCGCGGCGACGGATGACACGACGAGCCCCGCCGCGAGCGCGGCGGTTCCGAGGGACCGGACGGACCGGTGGAGAAGGGAAGGGTGCGAGGGCGGAGCTGCCGGAGCCTGGCGCATGGGTTCTGTCGTCCGTTCAGAAGATGCGGCAGCGTCGTCCGGAAGAGCGCCGCCGAAGTGGTTGTCGCCACCGTAGGGGCGGCACGTTTCGGCGGCGTGTCGAACGAGGGCGGGATTCGTCACAGGCGATGCATAGGGGATGCCGAGTCGCGCAGCCCCGGATCAGCTCGGCGACGTGGGCGGACGAGGCGGAGACGTCACGGCCGACGAAGACGCCGTGCGATGCGGCGGCAGCCGCGCGAATCCTACTCAGCGAATCGGCCATGCCCCGTCGATCGCCGGAGCCGTGGCATCCAGCCGACCGATCTTGACGAAGTACTCCGTGAGGCTCTCGGCTTGCGCGCGCGCCCAGCCGATCTGGCGGGTGTGGAGCTCGTCGAGGGTCGCGGGCAGCCACGGGCCGAACTTCTCGGCGAGCGCGAGGGCGAGCCGGCCCGCGGCGACGGCGTCGGCGCAGGCTTCGTGCGCGGACTCGAGGGGAACGCTGTAGTACTCGGCGACGACGGACAGCGTGCGCTTGCCGCGGCGGTAGCGGTCGAAGGTCTTGTCGACGACGAGGGGGTCGATGACGGGGGAGGGGGCGGCGATCGGCGCCACGCCGTGACGCACGGCCTCGTTCTTGAGCATCGAGAAATCGAAGGGCGCGTTGTAGGCGACGACCGGAATGCCGGCGGCGAAGAGCGCCCCCAGAGCCTCGACGACCTCGGCCACCACCCGCGGTGCGGGGGCGCCCTCGGCACGAGCGCGTTCGGTCGAGATCCCGTGGATCGCCGCGGCCCCCGCGGGGATCTCGACGCCCGGGTCGGCGAGCCAGTCGCGGGCGTCGACGACGCGGCCGTCGGCGTCGAGGACACCCACGTGCGCGGTCACGATGCGATCGTTCTCGACGTCGATCCCGGTCGTCTCGAGGTCGAAAACGCCCACGAGGCGCGCCCACTCGGGCGTCTGGAAGAGGGGGAGCGGCTCGGCCTGCCACGTGGTCATGCGCTCACGCTAGAGCGGGCCTCCGACATCGCCGTCGAGGCGCGCAGGAACGGGGGTGGATGCCGTGGGCTCGAGCGTGACGCAGGCTCCGCGCGGCCGGAGTCGGCGCGAGTGGGGTGGGGGCGAGGCGCAGGCCCCATGTCGGACCCCCTCGTAGACTCGATCCATGCCGAACCCCTACGCCGACCGCCTCGCTCAGATCCCCGTCGTGCGGCGCGAGGCGAGTGTTCTCGGGGGAACTACGGCGTACTGGGTCTACGGTGCCGACGCCGCCGAGACGACGATCGTCGCGGTGCACGGCTTCCGCGGCGAGCACCACGGGCTCGATCCGGTGGTCGCGCATCTTCCCGGCATCCGGGTGGTCTCTCCCGACCTTCCCGGGTTCGGCGAGACCGCGCCCCTCGACGGACGCCCGCACGACCTCGACGCCTACGCCGCCTGGCTGCGCGCGTTCGTCGAGACCGTCGCTCCGGATGCCGTCGTGCTCGGCCACTCGTTCGGTTCGATCGTGTCGTCCGCGGCGGTGGCGGGCGGGTTGTCGACCCCCCGACTCATCCTCGTCAACCCGATCGGGGCCCCCGCGCTCGAGGGTCCTCGCGGGATCCTGACCCGTCTCGCGGTGTTCTACTACCTCGCCGGGGCGAAGCTGCCGCGCGCGATCGGCGAGGGACTGCTGCGCAACGGGCTCATCGTGCGCGTCATGAGCAACGCCATGGCCAAGACGCGCGACCCCGACCTGCGGCGCTTCGTGCACGAACAGCATGACGAATACTTCTCGCGTTTCGCCGACCGTGACGTGCTGCACGAGGCCTTCGTCACGAGCGTCTCGCACGACGTGCGCGAGTTCGCCCCGCGCATCGCGCAGCCGACGCTGCTCATTGCGGCCGAAAAGGACGACATCACCCCGATCGAGGCCGAGCGGCACCTGGCGACGCTGTTCCCCGACGCCCGGCTCGTCGAGATCCCCGAGGTCGGACACCTGATCCACTACGAGACGCCGCAGGCCGCGGCGCGGGCGATCGCGGAGTTCCTCGGCTAGGCCTCGGCTCGACGCTTGCGGTACGCGTTCACGTTCATCCGGTTGCCGCAGTTGCCCGCGTCGCAGTAGCGCTTCGATCCGTTCTTCGAGAAGTCGACGTACACGCCCTCGCAGTCGTCCGCCTCGCAGACGCGGACGCGCGCGTACTCATCGGCGCGGATGACGTCGACGAAGGCCAACGCCGATTCCACCAGGATGCGCGTCGCCAGGGGATCCGCGGGGTCGCTCGCGTGGATGTGCCAGTCGAGCCCGTCGTGGCGCACGAGCTGGGGGAGCGCGCGCCCATCGGCGAGCATGGCGTTCACCAGGGGGACGGCCCCGTCGCGATCCGCACTCCATAGCTTCAGGAGACGGGGGCGGATGCCGCGGACGGCGGCGAGCTCCCGGGCGTCGCGCGTGCGCGAACCGGTGTAGCCGTGGCGGTCGGTGAAGGCCTCGAGATCCGCCGTGTCGACGAGGGTGTCGACCCCGCTCACCTCGGTGTGCGGCAGGGTGTTCACGAGTTCGACGGCGGCGCGCAGCACCAGTTCGGTGTCACGAATGAAGACCACGTTGACTCCTGACAGGTAGAGGCCGTACTGTCACGAGTGTAAACCCCCTTCACTCGTGACAGCAGGCCCGCATGACCACGTCTTCCGTGACCCTTCCGCGTCCCACCCACCGCGGATCCACCGCCGTCACCGGCCTCGCGATCGCCGTCGCCTCGGCCCTGGCCTTCTCTTCCAGCGGCCCGTTCGTCAAACCCCTGCTCGACGGCGGGTGGTCGCTCGGCGCGGTACTCCTCGTGCGCATGGGACTCGCCGCCCTCCTGCTCTCGCCCGCGCTGATCCTCGCCATCCATCGTCAGCGCGGATTTCTCCGCCGACACGGGCTGCTCATCGTCGCGTTCGGGCTCACGGCAGTGGCCGGTTGCCAGCTCTTCTACTTCGCCGCGATGCAGCGGATGCCGGTCGCCGTCGCCCTGCTCATCCAGTACATCGCCCCGGTGCTCATCGTCATCGCGGTCTGGGTGCGCACCCGACACTCGCCGTCGAAGGCGGTGCTCATCGGCTCCGTCGTCGCGATGGCCGGTCTCGTGCTCGTCGTCGACATCAGCGGGGCGCGTTTCGACCTTCTCGGCACGATTTTCGCGCTGTGCGCGGCGGTCTGCGCCGCGGCCTACTTCGTCATCGCCGGGCGCGCGGGCGACGACCTCCCCCCGCTCGCCCTCGCCGCGGGCGGTTTGCTCACCGGAACCCTGCTCATGGGTGTGCTGGTGGTCACGGGGGTCCTGCCCTTCGCCGCCCCCTCGATCACCGTGTCACTCGCGGGACTCGAGCTCCCCGGCATCCTGCCGCTGCTGTGGGTGGGCGGCGTGGCGACCACCGTCGGCTACGCGCTCGGGGTGATCGCGGTGCCGCTCATCGGCTCGCGGCTCGCATCGTTCGTGGGTCTCAGCGAGGTGCTGTTCGCCCTCGGATTCGCGTGGCTGCTGCTCGGCGAGACGCCGGCGCCGGTCCAGTTCGTGGGCGGCGCGCTGATCCTCGTGGGCGTGGTGCTCGTGCGGATGGACGCCGGTGGTGCGGTCGAGGAGAAGACCGAGACGGCGAGCATCCCGGTGGTGCCGGCGCCGTAGAAAGCTAGATGTCCTCGCGCGCCAGCTGCATCAGCGGGCCGACGCGGTAGCCGATGACCTCGCCCATCACGAGCGACGTCTCGGTGCGCTCGACACCCTCGATGGCCAGGATCCGGGCGTCGGTGTCGAACAGGTGCTGGGTGTCGCGGCACGCCACGCGCACGAGCAGGTCGACCTGACCGCTGAGTCCGTGCGCCTGCAGAACCTCGGGCACCTTGGCGAGCTCCGCACGGATCGCCGGCAGCTCCGCCTGCCGGACCGTCACCTGCAGGAACGCCTCGATGGGAAAGCCCAGAGCCTCGGCCGACAGCGTGCGTTCGTACGAGAGGAAGACGCCCCCGCGCTCCAGGCGGCTCATGCGCGCCTGGACGGTGTTCCGGGAGAGTCCGAGTTTCTCGGCGAGCGCGACGACGGTGGCGCGCGGATCGGCGGACAGGGCGCGGAGGAGGTCGAGGTCGACCGCGTCGAGCTTGCTCATGGTGCGAAACATTAGCAGCGTGAAGGTCGGTCGCGGTGGGCACGATGCTCAATGTGACGGCGAGGTCTTGAGCGGGGTGCATTCCGCGCGTACGGTCGGCCTCGTCGGCGGTGCTGCCGGCATCCGTACGCCCCGGCTCTCACGAGGAGCCCGGGCCGCACTGGAGGGATGACGATGACGTACACCCAGACCCGAGGCTCTTCGACAGAAAGAGCCGGCGCCCCCGACGGCGTCGACGACGTGCTCCGCCTCCTCGAGCCCGACGGCTCGCGGATCGCCGACGACACCCTCGACCCCTGGGTGGCCGATCTCTCGCCGCACGAGTTGCGCGCCCTCCACCGCGACATGGTCCTCACCCGTCGCCTGGATGCCGAGGGCGTCGCCCTGCAACGCCAAGGACAGCTCGCCCTCTGGGCACCGTGCCGGGGACAGGAGGCCACCCAGGTCGGCACCGCCCACGCTCTCGCCCCGGGCGACTTCGTCTTCCCCAGCTATCGCGAGCACGGAGTGCTGCTGGGCCGCGGTGCCAAGCCCGCCGACTACGTGCTGGCCTGGCGCGGCGAGGAGCACTCGGCGTACGACCACACCACCATCAACGCCGCGCCTCCCCAGATCATCATCGGTGCGCAGTCGCTGCACGCCACCGGTTGGGCGATGGGCGCGCAACGCGACGGCTCGACCGATGTCGCCGTCGCGTATTACGGCGACGGGGCGACGAGCCAGGGCGACGTCAACGAGGCGATGGTCTTCGCCTCGTCGTTCCGCGCTCCCGTGGTGTTCGTGTGCTCGAACAACCAGTGGGCGATCTCCGAACCCGTCACCGTCCAAGCCAAGTATCCGATCGCGGGCCGGGCGCCGGGGTTCGGCATCCCGAGTCTCCGCATCGACGGCAACGACGCCCTCGCCTGCGTCGCGGCCATGCGCTGGGCGCTCGACCGCGCCCGCCGCGGCGAGGGACCCTCGTTCATCGAAGCCGTGACGTACCGCATGGGACCGCACACCACGAGCGACGACCCCACTCGCTACCGCGACGCCGCCGAGGTCGACGAGTGGGCGCAGCGCGACCCGATCGCCCGGCTCGAGGCCTACTTGCGCGCCGAGGGGATGCTCGACGACTCCGGAATGGACGAGGTCGCCCGTGCCGCCGACGCTCTCGCCGCGGAGGTGCGCGCCGCGTGCATCGGGGCCACCACCCGCGCTCCCGAGACCATGTTCGACCACGTGTACGCGGAACCCCATGCCGGCGTGGAGCGGCAGAGGGCCGAGTACATGGACTACCTCGCGGGGTTCGAGCAGGAGGGCGCGCGATGAAGGTGTTCACCACGGCGGGCTCGTCGGCAACGTCACAGGAGGTGTCGCGATGACGTCCCTCACTCTCGGCTCAGCGATCAACGCGGGCCTGTCGAAGGCCCTCGAGAACGACGACAAAGTCCTGCTCATGGGCGAGGACATCGGCAAGCTCGGCGGGGTCTTCCGCGTCACCGACGGCCTGCAGAAGCGCTTCGGCGCGCAGCGCGTCGTCGACACCCCGCTCGCCGAGGCCGGCATCGTCGGCACCGCGGTCGGACTCGCGCTGCGCGGTTACCGGCCCGTCGTCGAGATCCAGTTCGACGGCTTCGTCTACCCGGCCTTCGACCAGATCGTCTGCCAGGTCGCGAAGCTCCAGTACCGCAGCAACGGTCGCATCCGGATGCCGCTGGTCATCCGCATCCCGTGGGCCGGAGGCGTCGGCGCGGCCGAGCACCACTCCGAGTCGCCCGAGGCGTACTTCGTGCACACCGCCGGACTCCGCGTGATCGCCGCCTCGAACCCGCAGGATGCCTACGTCATGCTGCAGCAGGCGATCGCCTCCGACGACCCGGTGATCTTCTTCGAGCCCAAGCGCCTGTACCACTCCAAGGGAGAGGTCGATCTCGACGCCGACCTGGCCGACGCTCCGCCGATGCACCTGGCCCGCGTCGCCCGCGAGGGCACGGACGCCACGATCGTGACCTACGGCGCCCAGGTGCGCACGGCACTCGACGCCGCGCTCGCGGCGGAGGACGACGGGATCTCGCTCGAGGTCATCGACCTGCGCTCGCTTTCGCCGATCGACATGAACACGGTCGCGGCATCCGTCCGCAAGACCGGACGCGTCGTCGTCACGCACGAGGCCGCGCGCGAAGCGGGAGTCGGAGCCGAGCTCATCGCGAGCATCACCGAGGAGTGCTTCCACTACCTCGAGACGCCGCCGCGGCGGGTCACCGGGCACGACATCCCCTATCCGCCGTCGAAGCTCGAGAAGCATCACGTGCCCGACCTGGATCGGATCCTGCACGCGGTGGACCTGGTGCTCGAGCGCGGGGCGGGCTCGGAGGTGATGTCGTGATCGCGGAATTCCTCCTTCCCGACCTCGGCGAGGGCCTTCCCGAAGCCGAGATCGTGCAGTGGCATGTGGCCGAGGGCGACACGGTCACCCTCAACCAGACGATCGCCGAGGTCGAGACGGCGAAGGCGATCGTCGAGATCCCCTCGCCGTACGCCGGCACCGTGCAGGGTCTGCACGCCGCGGCCGGAGACGTCGTCGAGGTCGGCTCACCTCTGGTGTCGTTCGACCTCGGCGGGACGGAAGCCGGCTCACCGGCGTCCCCGTCCGTCGAGGCGACCCGGGAGGCCGGGGCAGGCGCGGCTGTCGAGACGGTCGCCGAGGCGCCGCTCGACGCCCCCGCCGACGACATCGCCGCTCGCGCGACCCCGAACCTCGTCGGGTACGGCGCGGCCCCGGCATCCGGCAACCGTCCGAAGCGACGGGCCCGGGGTGGTGGGACGGCGGTGATCGACTCCGACCACGCCGTGCGCGAGGCCGCTCCGCACGACGTCGTCAAGACCGGTCCGATCGACCTCCCTCTCGAGCGTCCGCGCTCGACCCCGCCGGTGCGCAAGCTCGCGAAGGACCTCGGGGTCGACCTCGTGCTGGTCGCCGCCGCCCACCCGGGTGAGATGGTCACGCGCAGCCACGTCGAGGAGTTCGCCGCGCGCACTCCGGCGATGGCCGAGCCCACGGCATCCGCCCCCGCTTCGACGTCGCCGGTCCCCGCGGCCGGCCGGACCGGCGACCGGGTGACCCGTACGCCGATCCGCGGGGTGCGCAAGCACACGGCCGCGGCGATGGTGCAGAGCGCGTTCACGGCTCCGCACGCGACGACGTTCCTCACCCTCGACGTCACCGCGACCACCGAGCTGCTCGCCTCGCTCAAGACCGACCGCGCGCTCGACGGCCACCGCATCGGGGTGCTCGCGATCGTCGCGAAGGCCGTGTGCCTGGCGCTCGGGCGCACGCCCGCGCTCAACGCCAAGTGGGATGAGCCGGCGGGTGAGATCGTCGAGCACCACTACGTCAACCTGGGGATTGCCGCCGCGACCGACCGCGGTCTCGTGGTTCCGGTGATCCCGGATGCCGACCGGCTCGACCTCGTCGACCTCGCCGACGCGATCGCCGAGCTCGCCGCGACGGCCCGCGCCGGACGCACCGCTCCGGCCGCGATGACCGGCGGGACGTTCTCGATCACCAACGTCGGTGTGTTCGGCGTCGACGCGGGAACGCCGATCCTGAACCCCGGCGAAGCGGGCATCCTCGCGGTCGGCGCCGTGCGGCGCACGCCGTGGGAGCACCACGGCGAGATCGCCTTGCGCGATGTGCTCACCCTCAGCCTCTCGTTCGACCACCGCCTGGTCGACGGAGCCGAGGCGGCGCGATTCCTCACCGACGTCGCCGGCGTGCTGCGCGAGCCCGGGAGGGCGATGCTGCTGCGTTGAGCGGCCCCGCGGCGGCGCGTCCGCCGCGCGGTGCACCGACGGGGTGCCGGGGGAGTGGTCGCCCTCGGCACCTTTGTTTCGGTGCGATTGCGGGGCGGGTGCGGGCTACGGGACGGACGTTCGGGAGTCAGGCCGTCAGTGCGGCCAGCGCCATCCGGGTCAAGGTGGGGCGCACGCGAGCCGCGGGCACGCCGCGCACGCTGTGCGGCGTCGAGTTGATCAGACCGAAGCAGGCCAGGGCTCGCACGCGCCGCTCGGCGGGGGTCTCGGCATCCGGGAGCGCTGTGGCGAGCGCCTCGGTCCACACGGCGACGTACGCATTCTGCAGGGCGCGCACCGTGCGGCGGTCGTCGGGGGAAAGGCGGTCGAGATCCCGGTCCTGCACGCGGATCACATCGGCCTCGGCGAGCGCGAATGCGACGTGGAAGTCGACGAGGGCACGGAGACTGGCGGAGGGGTCTCCCGAAACATCCGCGACGGATGCCGTGTGTGCACGACCGCGAGCGGAGTCGGCGACGCGCGGGGCGGCGGTGGCCGGGTCCGCGGCTGTCCGAGCGGTCGACGATTCCGCGACTCGGCGCCCGCCCTCGAGCAGCCGCTCGCTGACGTCGACGAGGATCGCGCCGAGTAGCGCCTGCTTGCCCGCGACGTGGCGGTACACCGCGGGTCCGCTCACTCCGGCGGCCTCGCCGATGTCGCCGAGCGTCACACCATCGAAGCCGCGCTCGGCGAACAGGCGGGCGGCCGCGGCGAGGAGAGCGGCGCGGCGGTCGGCTTTCGCGCGATCGCGGGCGGTGCCGGGGGAGTCATGCGGCGAGATGTCCGCGCGGGCGGGGACGACGGAAGACACGCGAGTCTCGTCGGCGACCGCAGGGGGCTGGTCGTTCGCTCTTGTCATCGGCATCCGCTCGGGCTAGCCTGGAATCTCAGTTAGCCAACATTAACTGAAAACCCCTCCGGCGGGAACGACCCCGACCGGAACGACGGTGCCGTCGACGATGCGGCACCGAGACGGAGCCGCCATGAGCACAGCACCGGAGATCGCGACAGTGCCCCACGCGTCGTCGATCGATGCGCCCGCCCCCGCCGCGCCCACCCAGCGCGACCTCGCGGAAGAGCTCCGCGCGACGCTCGCCACGGCCGCCCGCGGCGGATCCGACGCCGCGCGAGAGCGCCACACCGCTCGCGGCAAGCTCCTCGCCCGCGACCGCATCGACCGGCTGCTCGACGAGGGAAGTCCCTTCCTCGAGGTCGCCCCTCTCGCCGCCCACGGCCTCTACGACGGCGGAGCACCCGGTGCCGGGGTCGTCGCCGGCATCGGCCTCGTGCACGGACGCCACGTCATGGTCGTCGCCAACGACGCCACCGTGAAGGGTGGGGCGTACTTCCCCCTCACGGTGAAGAAGCACCTGCGCGCGCAGGAGATCGCCCTCGACAACCGCCTGCCGTGCATCTCCCTCGTCGACTCGGGCGGGGCGTTCCTGCCGATGCAGGACGAAGTGTTCCCCGACCGCGAGCACTTCGGCCGCATCTTCCGCAACCAGGCGCAGCTGTCGGCCCGCGGCATCCCGCAGATCGCCGCGGTCATGGGCTCGTGCACCGCGGGCGGGGCGTACGTCCCGGCGATGAGCGACGAGAGCGTGATCGTGCGCAACCAGGGCACGGTGTTCCTCGGCGGACCGCCCCTGGTGAAGGCCGCCATCGGCGAAGACGTCACCGCCGAACAGCTCGGCGGCGGCGACCTGCACGCCCGCCGCTCGGGAGTGGTCGACCACCTCGCCGACGACGACGAGCACGCGCTCGAGATCGTCCGCGACATCGTCGCGACGCTCCCGCAGACGCCCGCGCCGGTCTGGCAGGTCGAGGCGCCGACCGATCCCGCACGGGATCCACAGGAGCTCTACGACATCGTCCCCGCCGACGTCGCACAGCCGGTCGACATGCGCGCGATCATCGACACCCTCGTCGACGCCGGCACCCTGCACGAGTTCAAGGCGCTGTACGGCGAGAGCGTCATCACGACCTTCGCGCGCCTGCACGGGCACCCGGTCGCGATCATCGCCAACGACGGCGTGCTCTTCAGCGAGTCGGCGCTCAAGGCGGCGCACTTCATCGAGCTCGCGGATCAGCGCGGAATCCCCCTGCTGTTCCTTCAGAACATCACCGGGTTCATGGTGGGGCGGGATGCCGAGGCCGGAGGCATCGCGAAAGACGGCGCCAAGATGGTCACCGCCGTCGCCACGACCCGTGTCCCCAAGCTCACCGTCCTCGTCGGCGGCTCATACGGCGCCGGTAACTACGCGATGTGCGGCCGCGCGTACGACCCGCGGTTCCTCTGGACCTGGCCCTCGAGTCGCATCTCGGTCATGGGTGGTGCGCAAGCGGCATCCGTGCTCTCGACCGTCACGCGCGATCAGCGCACCGCGCGTGGTGAGCAGTGGACGGATGCCGACGACCAGGCCTTCCAGAAACCCATTCGCGACCGTTACGAAGAGCAGGGCAGCCCGTACTACGCCACCGCCCGGCTCTGGGATGACGGCGTGATCGACCCCGCCGACACCCGCACGATGCTCGGGCTCGCGCTCGACGTCGTCAGCCGCGTGCCGCTGGCCGACCGGGGCTTCGGCCTCTTCCGGATGTGAACATGAGTATTCCCCCCTTCTCCTGCGTTCTCGTCGCCAACCGCGGTGAGATCGCGCGCCGGGTGTTCCGGACGCTGCGGCGTCTCGGCATCCGCTCGGTCGCCGTGTTCACCGACGCGGATGCCGACGCTCCCCACGCCCGCGAAGCCGATCACGCCGTGCGCGTGCCCTCGTACCTCGACGTCGACGCGGTGGTCGCCGCCGCGGTGTCGTCGGGGGCGGACGCCGTTCACCCGGGCTACGGCTTCCTCAGCGAGAACGCCGGGTTCGCCCGCGCATGCGGCGCGGCCGGAATCGTGTTCGTCGGCCCGGGCGTCGAGGCGCTCGAGGTGATGGGCGACAAGATCCGCGCCAAGGAGCACGTCGCGGCCCACGACGTGCCGACCGTGCCGGGGTTCTCGGCGACCGGTCTCTCCGACGCCGAGATCGCCGCCGAGGCCGACCGCGCCGGATACCCCCTGCTCGTGAAGCCCTCCGCCGGCGGGGGCGGTAAAGGCATGACCGTGGCCACCGGTCCCGCCGACCTCGCCGACGCGCTCGCCACGGCCCGTCGCGTCGCCGCCGCGGCCTTCGGCGACGACACCCTGCTGCTCGAGCGGCTGCTGGAGCGCCCGCGCCACATCGAGGTGCAGGTGCTCGCCGACGCGCACGGCACGACCCTCTCGCTCGGCGAGCGCGAGTGCACGCTGCAGCGCCGGCATCAGAAGGTGATCGAAGAGGCTCCCTCACCCGTCGTCGACCCCGCCACCCGCGCTCGCCTGGGCGAAGCCGCCGTCGCCGCTGCCCGCAGCGTCGGCTACCTCGGCGCGGGAACCGTGGAGTTCCTCGTCGCGGGCGACCGGCTCGACGAGCCGTTCTTCATCGAGATGAACACGCGCCTGCAGGTCGAGCACCCCGTGACCGAGATGGTCACCGGCATCGACCTCGTCGAGCAGCAGCTGCGGGTCGCCGCGGGCTTCGCGCTCGAGCTCGGCGAGATCCACCTCGACGGTCACGCGATCGAGGCGCGCGTGTACGCCGAGACGCCCGCGCGCGGATACCTTCCCGCGACGGGGACCGTGAGCCGGTGGCATCGGGGATCCGCCCGCGTCGACAGCGCCGTCGAAACCGGAAGCGTCATCAGCTCGCTGTACGACCCGATGATCGCGAAGGTCATCGCGCACGGACCCGACCGCGAGACGGCCCTCGCCCGACTCGACGCCGCCCTCGCCGACACGGTCGTGCTCGGCGTCGACACGAACATCGCGGATCTGCGGGCACTGCTCGCCGACCCCGCCGTACGAGCGGGCGACCTCGACACGGGACTGCTCGATCGACGGGGGATTCCGGAGGCCCCCGAACCGTCGCAGGCGGCGCTCGCCGCCGTCGCGCAGAGAGTCGCGGATGCCGAGACCCCGGCCGACGGCTCGGTCTGGGGTCGCGTCGGGGCGTGGCGTGCGGGGGGAGCGGCGGCTGCTCGCACGGTGTCGCTGGAAGACGACGCCGGGCAGGTGCACGCGGTCGCGCCGGGGACCGCTGAAGAAGCCGTCGTGACGGGCGGGCCGGTCGAGTGGTGGGTACATGCCGACGGGGGAGCGCACCGCCTGCGCGTCGTCTCGCGCCGGGATGCCGCCGAGCGCCGCCGGACTGCCGCAGGCCGCGCGCCCGGAGCTGTCGACCCCGACCTGGTCGCCCCTCTCCCCGGAACCGTCGTCGCGGTGCACGTCGCCGATGGAGACGCCGTCGAGGCGGGCGCCCGGCTCGTCACGATCGAGGCCATGAAGATGGAGCACACGGTCGTGGCCCCACAGGGTGGGACGGTGCGGCTGCGCACGTCCGCCGGGGCGCAGGTGGCGCGCGATGCGGTGGTCGCGACGGTGAGCCCTGAGATCCCCCACTCCCACGATTCCGCCGGCATCCCGGCATCCGTTCCCATCCCTTCCCACAAGGAGTCCCACTCGTGAGCATCGACAGCCAACAGGTATTCACCGACGACGAGCGCGAACTGAGCGCGATGGTGCGCGAGTTCGCCGACGAGGTGATCGCGCCGCGCTCGTACGAAGCCGACCGCGCCCACCAGCTGCCCCTCGACCTCGTCGAGCAGATGGGCGATCTGGGGCTGTTCGGCCTGCCGTTCCCCGAGGAGGTCGGCGGTCAGGGCGGCGACTACGCGAGCCTCTGCGTCGCGATCGAGGGCGTGGCGCGCGTCGACCAGTCGATGGCCATCACCCTCGAAGCAGGCGTCGGCCTCGGCGCCATGCCGATCTACCGCTACGGAACCGATGCGCAGAAGGCGGAGTACCTGCCCGACCTCGTCGCCGGGCGCGCGCTGGCCGGATTCGGACTCACCGAAGCCGAGGCCGGCAGCGACGCCGGCGCCACCCGCACGACCGCGAAGCTCGAGGACGGCGAGTGGGTGATCGACGGGACGAAGCAGTTCATCACCAACTCCGGCACCGACATCACCCGCTTCGTGACCGTCACCGCGGTCACCGGGCGCACCGACGCGGGCCGCCCCGAGATCTCGACGATCATCGTGCCCAACGGCACGCCCGGCTTCACCGTGGGCCCCGCGTACGACAAGGTCGGCTGGAACGCCTCTGACACGCATCCGCTCACCTTCGACGCCGTGCGGGTTCCCGAGGCGAACCTGCTCGGTCAGCGCGGTCACGGGTTCAAGAACTTCCTCCGCACCCTCGACGAGGGCCGCGTCGCGATCGCCGCTCTCGCGACGGGAGCCGCCGAGGGCTGCCTCGAAGCCGCCGTCGACTACGCCCGCAGTCGCACCGTCTTCGGCGAGCGCCTGTCGACCCGCCAGAACATGCAGTTCCTGCTCGCGCGCATGCACGCCCGCGTGCACACCGCCCGCCTCGCGTGGGTGCACGCCGCGCGCCTGTGCGACGCCGGTAAGCCCTTCTCGGTCGACGCCGCCGTCGCGAAGATGACGGCGAGCGACGCCGCCATGGCGAACGCGCGCGATGCGACACAGGTGTTCGGCGGCAACGGGTTCATCAACGAGTACCCGGTCGCGCGGCATTACCGTGACTCGAAGATCCTCGAAATCGGCGAGGGCACGACCGAGGTGCAGCTCATGGTGATCTCGCGTGCGCTGGGGCTCACGGGTACCGTTGCGGCATGATCGAGCAGCGCGGCCTGTATCTGGAGGAGTTCGTCGTCGGTGAGAAGTACGCGCACCGCCCCGGGCGGACGGTGACGGATGCCGACAACGTGATGTTCACGACCCTGACGATGAACCCGCAGGCCCTGCATCTCGATGCGGCGTACGCGGCGACCCAGCCGTTCGGTCGTCCGCTGGTGAACTCGATGTGGACGCTGTCGACCCTCGTGGGGCTTTCGGTGGGGCAGCTCACCCAGGGCACGCTCGTCGCGCAACTCGGGCTGACCGACGTGAGCTTCCCGGCCCCGTTGTTCGTCGGCGACACCCTCATGGCCGAGACCGAGATCGTCTCGGTGCGCCCGTCGGCGTCGCGCCCCGGGCAGGGGATCGTCGTGATGGAGCACACCGGCCGCTCGCAGAACGACGAGGTCGTGGCCACCGCGACCCGCACGGTGCTGGTGTGGGCGCTGGAGGCAGCGGCGTGAGCAGGCCCCTCCCCGAGCCGTGCGGCGCGTTCGACGAGGGCCCCGCGGCTGTCACCGCGGTGCGGTGGGGGTGGGCGGCGTGAGCGCGTCGTTCTCGCTCGGTCCCGCGCTCCTGTTCGTGCCCGGCGACCGCCCGGAACGGCTGTCGAAGGCTCTCGAAAGGGCGGATGCCGCGATCCTCGACCTCGAAGACGCCGTCGCCCCGGATGCCAAGGCTCACGCCCGCGCGGAGTTGATCGCCGCCGACCCCGACCCCGAACGCGTCATCGTGCGGGTCAACGGACCCGAGACGCCCGACTTCGCGCTCGACCTCGACGCGCTCGCCCAAACCCGCGTGCGGCGCGTGATGGTCGCCAAAGCCGAAGAACCGTCAGCGCTCACACCGCTCGAGGGATACGAGGTGATCGCCCTGTGCGAGACGGCGAAGGGGGTGCTCTTCGCCCCGCAGATCGCCGTGCTCCCGCAGGTCGTCGCGCTCATGTGGGGTGCCGAAGACCTCGTCGCGAGCCTCGGCGGCACCTCGAGCCGCCGTGACGACGGCTCGTACCGTGACGTCGCACGCCTCTCGCGGGCCCGGGTGCTGCTCGCCGCCGGGGCCTTCGGCAAGCGGGCGATCGACGCCGTGCACGTCGACATCGCCGACCTCGATGGGCTCTCGGACGAGGCGCGGGATGCCGTGGCGTCCGGATTCACGGCCACCGCCTGCATCCACCCGGGCCAGGTCGCGACGATCCGCGCGGCGTACGCGCCGCCGCCCGAGCAGGTCGAGTGGGCGCGCCGAGTGCTCGCCGCCGCCGAGGGCGAGCGGGGAGTGTTCCGCCACGAGGGGCGCATGATCGACGAGCCGATCCTGCGCCACGCCCGGTCGCTCGTCGCGCAGGCGGAAGACTCTTAGGTCGCGACGCCGGCGTAGGCCAGCATCTCCCAGCGGTCGCCGTCGAGGCGGAACGTCGTCGCCGAGCAGTTCGGCAGGCGTTCGCCCTCACGGGGGAACTCGCCGTCGGTGGCGAACATGATGACCTCGCGGATGAGCGCCCCGTGCGCGACGGCGATCACGTCGACGCCGTCGGGCGCGGATGCCATGGCTTCGGCGAGCGCGGCCAGCGCACGCTCGCGCACGACCGGCCAGGTCTCGGCGCCGGGCACATCGGCCGCGTGCCACGGTCCGTAGGTGTCGTAGAAGGTCGGCGCGTCCATGCCCTCGGCCTCGCCGTACGAGCGCTCCTGCAGGCCGGGGAGGCGCAGGGTCACAGACGTGCCCAAGGCCGCGGCGATGATGTCGGCCGTCTCGGCGGCGCGGCCCAGGTCGCTCGAGACGACGACGACCTCACGGCCGGCGTACTCCGCGGCGAGGGTCTCGGCGATGCCGCGCGCCTGCACACGACCGGTGTCGTTCAGGGGGATGTCGGTCGACCCCTGGATGCGTCCCTCGTAGTTCCATGCCGTCTCGCCATGCCGCACCAGAGTCAGAATCGTCACCGTTCGAGCCTAACCGGCGGGGAGTGAGCGGATGCCGGGAGTCGAGCGCTGCTCAAGGGGCGTGTGTGGGGGCGGCGAGATCCATCCCGGGGCCGTCCGCGGGACGACGCTCGAAGCCGTGTCGCTCGTAGAACTCCGCCCGGCCGCGGGCGGCGAACAATTGCACATCGTTCACTCCCCGCCGTCGTGACTCGGCGACGAGCCGATCGACGATCTCGCCGCCCACTCCCGCCCCGCGCGCGGCGGGCGCGACGATCATCTCGGTGACGAACGCGTGCAGCGCCCCGTCGGAGATGAGGCGCCCGATGCCGACCAGCGTCCCGGCGTCATCACGGGCCGAGCAGACGACCCAACTGCCGGAGAGCGCTCGCTCGAAGGTCTCGATCGGCCAGGAGCCCCAGCCGGTCTCGTCGTACAGGGCGGCGAACTCGGATGCCGACGGCGGAAGAAAGGAGTACTGCACGAGCGAGAGGTTAGCCGCTGCGCGTGAGTGCGTCGCCCCTCCCGGGGCCGGGTGAACCGTGCGGTGCCGCGACAGCGCCGGCGATCGCCTCCTGCGGTGCGCACGAGTGGGCGGCTAGAGCAGCCCCGGCAGCCGCTCGGCGAACGCCCGCAGCACGTGCGTCGTGCCGCCGTCGATCTTGACCGCCGCGCGCTGGTCGGCGCGCGTCTCGCCGCGATTGACGATCACCACGGGGAGGCGCTTGCGTCGCGCCCGCTCGACGAGCCGGATGCCCGAGTTGACCACCAGGGACGAGCCGGCGACGACCAGCGCATCGCTGGTGTGCACGAGCTGCTCCGCCTCGCGGAACTTCTCGACCGGGATGTACTCGCCGAAGAACACGACGTCGGGCTTGAGCGTGCCCCCGCACACCGAGCACACCGGCACGACGAAACCGTCGGCGCTCGCCGGGGTGACATCGCCGTCGGGACCGAGCTCGACGTTCTCGGGGAGCGAGATCCAGGGGTTGTCGGCCTCGACGCGCTCGGCCAGGTCGCGGCGGTCGAACACCTGCCCGCACTGCAGACAGCCGACGCGGCGCATCGTGCCGTGCAACTCGACGACGCGGCCGCTGCCGGCCCGCACGTGCAGACCGTCGACGTTCTGCGTGATCACGCCGTTGGCGACGCCCGTGGACTCGAGATCGGCGAGGGCGCGATGACCGTCGTTCGGCTGTGCGGCGGCGAACACCCTCCACCCCAGGTGGCTGCCCACCCAGTAGCGGCGACGCGCGTCGGCACTCGAGAGGAACTGCTGAGCCGTCATGGGCGTGCGCGTCGGCGCCCCCTTGCCCCGATAGTCGGGGATCCCCGAATCGGTCGACACGCCCGCGCCGGTCAGGACGGCGATCCGGCGTCCGGCGAGGACCTCGACGGCGCGATCGATGGATGCCGAGAACTCGGCATCCTGCGTCGTGTCGGTCATGCACACCTCCGTCCCATCGAGTCTATGGCGGGGCGCCGACACCGGCTCGCGCGTGCAGAGCGTGCGCACTCGTCCGAGGGGTCCATGTCGCGGGGAAGCACGCTCGAAAGGGAGACTGGGGGAATGAGCTCCTTCCCCCGGCCCGCCATGCTCGACGTCACCTCCCTTCGCCGCGTGCGTCCCTGGGGCGGCGATCTCGTCGACATCGCCATCGAGGGGGGACGGATCACCGCGATCACCCCCGCCGCCGCCGACCCCATCGGCATCCGGGAATTCGACGGGCGCGGGCTCCTCGCCCTGCCGGGCATCGTGAACGCCCACGCGCACGTCGACAAGTCGTGGTGGGGGCTGCCGTGGCAGTCGTACGGCGGCGAGGGGTCGACCGAGGGGCGCATCCGCCACGAGCGGGAGCAGCGCGACGCGCTCGGCATCCCCTCCCTCGAACGCTCGGCGTTCGTGCTGCGCGAGCTCGTGCGCCACGGCACCACCGCGATCCGCACGCACGTCGACGTCGACACCGGCGTGGGACTCCGCGGGATCGAGGCGGTCGAAGAGGCGGTGGCGGCGTACGGCGGCGCCCTCGACGTGCAGATCGTGGCCTTCCCGCAGGACGGCGTGCTCCGACGCCCCGGGGTGCTCGAGCTGCTGCGCGAGGCCGCGGCCCGCGACAGCGTCACGGGGATCGGGGGACTCGACCCCGCCTCGATCGATCGCGACCCGGTGGGCCAGATCGACGCCCTTACCGCGCTCGCCGCCGACACCGGCGTCGGCCTCGACATCCACCTGCACGACCCGGCCGAGCTCGGCGCGTTCCAGATCGAGCTGCTCGTGGAACGCACGCAGCGCCTCGGCCTCGGCGGTCGGGTCAACATCGCCCACGGGTTCGCCGTCGCGCAGCTCGACCCCGCCCGGCGCCGCGACCTTCTCGCCGCGATGGGCGAGGCCGGCGTCTCGATGACCACCGTCGCCCCGCTGCGGCTCGCCCAGCTGCCCCTCGCCGAGCTCGACCCGGCCGGAGTCCGGCTGGGGCTTGGCACCGACGGCATCCGCGATCTGTGGAGCCCGTTCGGAACCGGCGACACGCTCGGCATCGCCTGGCAGTACGCGCGCGCCGGCGGCCTCGTGCACGACGACGACCTGCTGCGCGTGGTGCAGCTCGCGACGAGCGCCGGCGCGTGGGCCGTGGGGCGGGATGTGCACGACCTCGTCGAGGGCGCGCGCGCCGACATCGTCCTCATGGATGCCGAGAACCCCGTGGATGCGCTCGTCCGCCAGCCCGAGCGGGCCCTGGTGATCGCCGGGGGTCGCGCGCTGCACGTGGCCTGAGGCCGGGGTCCCGCGCGGGGTGAGGTCCCCCTCCGCCCCCCGTCGAGTGTCCAAGACACCCGGACGGTTTCGGGATTCGTCCGGGTGTTGTGGACACTCAGTGCGGGGGGCGATCCCGTCGTGGGCGCTTACCGTGCGGACGGGGCGTGCTGGGAGGATGGGGAGATGCCCGTCATCCCGCTCGACTCCGCCGACGACCCGCGCCTCGCGGACTACCGAGACCTCACCGACGTGTCGTTGCGACGCGTGTCGGAGCCCGCGGGCGGGCTGTACATCGCCGAATCGTCGAAGGTGCTCGACCGCGCCCTGCGCGCGGGGCACCGGCCGCGCTCGGTGCTCGTGCAGGAGAAGTTCCTCGCCGATGCGCTCGCGCTGGTGGGGGAGGACGCCGAGGTCTACGTCGTGCCGGCGGAGATCGCCGAGCAGGTGACCGGCTACACCGTGCACCGGGGCCTGCTGGCGTCGATGCATCGCCCGGCCCTGGCATCCGTCGACGAGGTCGTCCGCGACGCGAGGCTCGTCGTCGTGCTCGAAGACATCGTGGACCACACCAACATCGGCGCGGCCTTCCGTTCCGCGGCGGCTCTCGGGGCGGATGCCGTGCTCATCACGCCCCGGTGCGCCGATCCGCTGTACCGCCGCAGTGTTCGCGTGAGCATGGGCACGGTGTTCCAGGTGCCGTGGACGCGCCTGCCCGAGTGGCCCGAGGCGAAGCCGCTGCTGCACGACGCCGGGTTCCACCTCGCCGCGATGGCCCTGTCAGACGACGCCGTGAGCCTGGATGCATTCTCGGCCGCGGGGCACGAGCGCGTCGCCCTCCTGATGGGCTCGGAGGGCGACGGCCTGAGCCGCGGTGCGCTCGCCGCCGCCGACACGGTCGTGACCATTCCGATGGCCGGCGGAGTGGACTCGCTCAACGTCGCCGCAGCGAGCGCGGTGGCGCTGTGGGAGTTGGCGCGAGGTCGCCGGGGCTGACGCCCGGCGCAGGCCCATACGGGCGTTCCGACGTCACTCCGCCGGCGGAGGCCCGCCGAACGAGCGCTCGCGAATCCAGCGTTCCGACTCGGCCGCCGCACGCACGCGCGGATCGGGGTCGTTCTCGAGCGCCTCGATCACCTCGGTGGGGAGGTCGCGCGCGCCGGCGAGATACCACCTGTCGACGACGGAGCCCTCGCGTAGCACGCGCCGCGCGCGATCGTCGTCGCGGGGGAGGCCCTCGGAAGGGGTGTTGACGCGTCCGATCGCGAGCTGCAGGTGCGCCGGGAGCGTTCCGGGCCCCGCGGGGGTCTCGCCGGCGGTGAAGAGGGTCACGGTGACATCCGCCCCCTCCCATACGAGCCAGTCGATGTCGTCCGAGCCCCAGCGCTCGTCGTCGACGGCCCACGTGGACCAGTCCGGTCCCTCGGAGTCGAAGGTCCACCGGTGCGGCTCGGCCTTCATCGCCGCGGCCACCGCCAGGGCGGCCTCGCGCACCGACCGCTCCGACCCGTCGAGGAACACCGAGACGTTCGGCGCCCATGCGGACGACAGCACATCCCACCCCTCGGTGCCGAAGCGGCCGCTCTCGACCTCAGGGGTCCACCCCGCGTCGCTGAGTCCCGCGGCGAGGTGCTCGGCGTCACGCAGCAGCGTGTCGGCCTCGGCCGCGCGCAACAGCGCGGTGACCGCGTCGGGTAGCGGAGTCACGGCCGTCACACCTGCGTCTCGCGGGAGGCCGCGGCATCGCGCCCGGGGGCGAGCGTCACCACGGGCAGCGGCTCGGGGCGCTTCGCCTGGATGTGGTCGCCCGAGGACTGGTGACGCAGTCGCCGCAGCACCCACGGCACGAGGTACGACCGCGCCCAGACCAGGTCTTTCTCGCGCGCGGCGCGCCACGTCGTGATCGCCTGGGTTTCGGCCTTCATCGGCTCGAGATCGTTGGGCACGTTGAGCGCCCGCAGCACCATGCGCGCGATCTCGTGGTGGCCGAGGGAGTTGTAGTGCAGGCGGTCGTCGTCGAAGAAGCGCATGTCCTGCACCTCTTTCAGGCCCCACTGGTCGGCGACGACGCAGTCGTGGGCATCGGCGATCGCACGGATGTTCTCGTTGTAGATGGCGACCTTGCCCCGGATGCCGCGGAACACCGGCGTGAACTCGGTATCGACCGCCGTGAAGACGACGACGGTGGCGCCGTCGCTGCGAAGGCGTCGGACGGCGTCTTCGAACTGGCGGGACACGGCGTCGGGATCGCTGCCGGGACGGATCACGTCGTTTCCGCCGGCCGAGATGGTGATGAGGTCGGGTTTGAGCGCGAGCGCCGGCTCGATCTGGTCGGCGACGATCTGCGCGATGAGTTTTCCGCGCACGGCGAGGTTGGCGTACGCGAAGTCGTCGACCTGCGCGCCCAGGACCTCGGCGACCCGGTCGGCCCAGCCGCGGTGGCCGCCGTCGGGCAGCGGATCGCCGATCCCCTCGGTGAAGGAGTCGCCGATGGCGACGTAGCGGCGCCAGGGGTGCGGGCCGGGGTTGTCGGACGCGGACGGGGTGCGGGGCGAGTGCGGATCGAGTGTCATCGAAACCTCCGCCCTCCACGGTACCCCCGGCCTCCGACATCGCGAGGGCGCGGTGCTCGGGCTGTCCGTCGTCTGCCCACCCCGGGGCGCCCGCGCCCCCTGCGGGCGTCGACGTCCACAACGCAGGAGTTTCCGACGCGCCCGACGCGGACGTGCGGAGGAATCCGGCAGGATACGGGGGCGGATGCCGGAAGTCCTGCGTTCTGCCCGCCCGGCGACCGGCGACCGGCGCACGGGCGGCGGGCCGCCATCCATACCCCGCGGCGGGGAACGCGGGAGTGACCTATCGTGGATGTTCGCGCTCGCGAAGGATGGAGGTTCGATGCTGGAAGAAGAAGCCCGCACCTCGGCCCTCCCGCACACGGGCCCGGCCGCCGAAGCAGCGACTCCTCGCATCGCCTCGCCCGGCCCGGTCGCGACCCCCGGTCCGGTCGCGAGCCCCGGCCCGGTCGCGAGCCCCGGTCCGGTCGCGACCGCCGGCCCCGTCGCCAGTCCCGGCCCGGTCGCCAGCCCCGGCCCGGTCGCGAGCCCCGACCGAGTCGCCACCCCCGGCCCCGTCGCGAGCCCCGGCGCGTCCTCCGCGCCCGCCGTCCCGGCATCCGCCCCCGCCGACCCGGCCCCCGTCATCGATCCGTCCCACGCGACCGCGCCCGTCGCCGATGAACCGGCGCCCGGGGCGATTCCCGACCCTGCTCTCGACGGGGTAGAGCCCCACTTCGGCTCCTTCGCCGCCGAGCACCTGTCGCCGTCGTTCCCGCAGCGCGCCCCGTGGGGAACCGCGCAGCGCCTCCGCGCGTGGCAGGCCGAGGCGCTCGATCTGTACTTCGGCCTCGACGGACCCGACGGCGTCGGCAAGGGTCCGCGCGACTTCCTCGCGGCGGCCACCCCCGGCGCCGGTAAGACCACGTTCGCCCTGCGCCTCGCTTCCGAGCTCATGCGTCGCCGCGTCGTCGACCGCATCGTGGTCGTCGCCCCCACCGAGCACCTCAAGACCCAGTGGGCCGAGGCGGCCGCGCGTGTCGGCATCCGACTCGATCCGTTCTTCTCCAACCGGCACGCCACGCCCTCGCGGCAGTACCACGGCGTCGCGGTCACGTACGCGCAGGTCGCAGTCAAGGCCGAGGTGCACCAGCGTCTGACGATGGATGCAAGAACCCTGGTCATCCTCGACGAGGTGCACCACGGCGGAGACGCGCTCAGCTGGGGCGACGCCCTGCGCGAGGCGTATAACCGTGCCACGCGCCGCCTGCTGTTGTCGGGGACGCCGTTCCGCAGCGACACCGCGCCCATCCCGTTCGTGGAGTACCACCCGAACGCGAAGGGCATCCGTCTCTCGCGCACCGACTACGCCTACGGCTACAAGCGCGCCCTCGAGGACGGCGTCGTGCGTCCCGTCTTCTTCCTCGTCTACGCCGGTCAGATGCGCTGGCGCACCAAGGCCGGCGAAGAGATGGAAGCCCAACTCGGGCAGGACAACACCAAGGACATCACCTCGCAGGCCTGGCGCACCGCGCTCGACCCGAATGGCGACTGGATCCCCGCGGTGCTCCGCTCCGCCGACCGGCGCCTCACCGAGGTACGCGAAACGGTCCCGGACGCCGGCGGACTGGTCATCGCGACGGACCAGACCGCCGCTCGGGCCTATGCCGCAATCCTGGAGGACATCAGCGGCGAGAAAGTCACCGTCGTCCTCTCGGACGAAGCGGAGGCCTCGGGCCGCATCGAGACGTTCTCGAAGGGCACGAGCCGGTGGATGGTCGCGGTCCGCATGGTGTCCGAGGGCGTGGACGTGCCGCGCCTCGCCGTCGGCGTGTACGCCACGAGCGCGTCGACCCCGCTGTTCTTCGCGCAGGCCATCGGCCGCTTCGTCCGAGCGCGCCGTCGCGGCGAGACCGCGAGCGTGTTCCTGCCCAATGTCCCGCAGCTCCTCGCCCTCGCCGGCGAGATGGAGGCGCAGCGCGAGCACGCGCTCGACCGCGACAGCGACGCGGAAGACCAGTGGAACGCCGAAGAAGACATGATGGATGCCGCCGAGCGCGAGGACAAAGCCTCTGACGCGCTCGAGCAGGAGTTCGAGTACCAGGCCCTCGGCTCGCTCGCGCACTTCGACCGCGTGATGTTCGACGGGCAGGAGTTCGGTCAGCTCGCTGTTCCGGGAACCATCGAGGAGGAGGAGTTCCTCGGCATCCCGGGTCTTCTCGAACCCGAGCAGGTGCACGAGGTGCTCATGTCGCGCGCGACGCGGCAGTCGCGCCACCGCTCCACCCGTGAGGCGACCGAGAAGGAGAGCGGCGTCGAGCCGCCCTCGGTCGACGATGGCGGCCTCCCCGCGCCGCTGCACCGCACGTTGAAGGAACAGCGTCAGCTGCTGAACACCATGGTCGGGCTGTACGCGCGCCAGAGCGGCGAGCCGCATGGCCTGGTGCACGCCGAGCTCCGCCGCATCTGCGGCGGCCCCGCCGTCTCGCACGCGACGGTCGCGCAATTGCAGGCGCGCATCGACGTGCTGCGCAAGCGCGTGCACTCCTGACCCGGGCGCCGCTCCGGAGTCGCCCGCGCGCCGCGCCCCCGGCGACAGACACCAAGCACCCCCGACCTCTGGTTTCGCGACCCCGAAATGCTGGCATCGACGCCCCGGCATCCGCGTCTTTCCGGGCTTCGGGGGGCCGAAATGCTGTCAGTGTGGGCCGACGCGCCCGAGGGGGCGAACCCGCCTCACTACGGTGGGGACGACCCGAAGGAGCACTCGTGACGACCCCCGCCACACCCACCGCCCGCGATCGCCGCCGCTGGGCGCGCTATCTCGTCGACGAACGCGCCGAGGCGCGCGTGTACCGCGAGCTCGCCTCGCGCCGCACCGGGGAGGAACGCGACATCCTGCTCGCCCTCGCCGAGGCCGAGGGCCGCCACGAGCAGCACTGGGTCGACCTGCTCGGCGAGCAGCCGCAGCGCCTGCCCCGGCCCGGAATCAACACGCTGCTCTTGGCGTGGATGGCCCGCCGCTTCGGCTCGATCTTCGTTCTCGCCCTCGCCCAGAACGCCGAGGCCCGCTCGCCCTACGCCGACGAGCCCTCCGCGACCCCCGCGATGGCCGCCGACGAACGCGTGCACCATGAAGTCGTCCGCGGTCTCGCCGCACGCGGGCGCCGTCGCCTCTCGGGTACGTTCCGTGCCGCCGTCTTCGGCGCGAACGACGGTCTCGTGTCGAACCTGGCCCTGGTGATGGGCGTCGGGGCCACCGGCGTGGCACCGAGCTTCGTGCTCTTCAGCGGTATCGCGGGCCTCCTCGCCGGCGCCCTGTCGATGGGCGCGGGGGAGTTCGTCTCGGTGCGGTCGCAGCGCGAGCTGCTCGAAGCCACCGAGGAGAGCGACTTCGCCGACTCCGCTCTTCCTCACCTCGACCTGGATGCCAACGAGCTCGCGCTCGTCTACCGCACGCGCGGGATGGACCCGGATGCCGCTCTCGACAAGGCCCGCGAGGTCGTCACCGCCGCGCAGGCCGGTACCGCACCCGCCGCAGCCGCCCCGGGCGAGTCCTCGCACGAGGTCGTCGGCAGCGCCTGGGGAGCGGCCCTCTCGAGCTTCCTGTTCTTCGCCTCGGGCGCGATCATCCCGGTGCTGCCGTGGATCTTCGGCATGGCCGGCTTCCCGGCCGTGGCGCTCGCGCTGGGCCTCGTCGGCATCGCGCTGATCGGCACCGGCGCCATGGTCGGTCTGCTCTCGGGCGCCTCGCCGATCAAGCGGGGACTCCGCCAGCTCGCGATCGGTTTCGGCGCGGCCGCGGTCACCTACGTGCTGGGCCTACTGTTCGGCGTGTCGGCGGGCTGACGCGAGGAGAGGCGTTGCCTCCAGGCGGCGCCGGCCCTCGCTTCCTGCGCCCCCGGTGTCGTGAGCGCTCAGCCCCGGCTCGCCGCCGTCACCCGCGCGGCCTCGCGCGCGGCGCCGACGTTCTTCCGCCCCGCCCGCGAGCCGGCGAGCTTGGCGGCGATGTGCTCGCGCACCGTCACCGGCTCGTACAGCGCCGGGGCCTCGGCCGAGACGAAGTGGGGGAGCGGGGCGATCACGGCATCCGCGTTGCCGTCGTGGAAGAACGCCGCCGACCGTCGACGCTCGATCGTGCCGTCGATGACCGGTGGCTTCACCCGGTGCAGGGTCGACATCCACCGGTCGTTCGTCAGGCGTGCCGCGACATCACCGAGGTTGACGAGCAGGGCGCCTCGGGCGGGCGAGACGTCGTTCCACGAGCCGTCCTGGCCCAGAACCTGGAGTCCCGCGACCTGGTCCGCCCAGAGCACGGTCACGAGACCGAAGTCGGTGTGTTCGCCCATGCCGGTCAGCTCCGCTCCCAGCTCGACCGAGCCCGGCGGGAGGGCGTAGTTGTTCATGCGCAGCACGTCGATGGAGTGATCGGTCACGTCGTCGAAGAAGTCGTCGGGCACCCGGAGTGCTGCCGCGAAGATCCGCGTGAGAGTCTGTGCGACACGCCGCGCCTCTCCGTAGTAGCCGCGGACGGCCGGCTCGAAGACGCGCGTCTCGGCGGGCCAGGTGTTCTCGGCGTAGTCCGCCGCAGTCGCCGTGCTGCCCGGGTACTCGGTGGCCGAGGTCCCCACGTTGAACGCTTCGAAGAAGTCGTTCATGCGCGTCACCGGATCGACGCCGAGGCTGTAGCTCAGAGACTCGCTCTTCGGCGGGCTGTACCCGCGATTCTCGGCCGCGGGCCGCACGTACGCCTTCTTGGTCCCCAGGGGCAGGGCGAAGAATTCGTCGAGCCCTTCCGTGAGCTCCGAGATCACGGCATCCGGGATGCCATGACCCACCACCTGCATGAAGCCCACGGTGCGACACGCGTGGTCGACCGCGGCGACCACCGCGGCGCGCGCGTCGGGGGAGCCCGGGCCCACCCAGGCGGAGATGTCGATCGTCGGCACGCGGAAGGAAGCCATGATCTGAGGCTAAGCGCGCGATGTCACGTCGGTGTTTCCTCGGCGTCACGGGATCGCGGAGCGGGTTTCCCACGGGTGCGGGGGGGGGGGGGGGGGGGGGGGGGGGTGCCCGCCCCCCCCCCCCCCCCCGCCCCCCCCCCCCCCCCCCCCCCCCCCCCCGGCCCCCCCCCCCCCCCCCGCCCCCCCCTTTCCCGTCGCCCCCTCCACACGCCGCTCCGCGGCGCCTCCGGCCGGTGGGGCCCCAACCCCGCACGGGTTGCAAGCCCGATCCTGTCGCAGAAATGAAAAGACCCCCGGGATGAACCCGGGGGTCTTTCTCGTGTGTGCGCGAGGGGGGACTTGAACCCCCACGCCCGTTAAAGGGCACTAGCACCTCAAGCTAGCGCGTCTACCTATTCCGCCACCCGCGCATCTGGGTGTTTTGCTGCTTTCGCAACGAAGAACGACATTACCACGCTCCCGACCCCGCCTCGAATCGGTGCAGCCGCCCGGGCGCGTCTCGGGACGACGCGCGGCGGGCTGCGACGCTCGCCCCCGGTACCGTAGTGCGCATGCCCGAGCTCGAATCCGACATCCCCGAGGTCGCCCGCGTCGCGCGCGACCTCATCCGGTTCGACACCTCGAACTACGGCGGCGGCCGTGCCGAGGGCGAGCGCGAGGCGGCCCAGTACGTCGGCGCGTACCTCGAAGCGCTCGGTCTCGAGGTCGAGTACTACGAGCCCGTCGATCGACGCACCAACGTCTGCGCACGCATCCCGGGCCGTAACCCCGACAAGCCCGCCCTGATCCTCCACGGTCACCTCGACGTGGTGCCCGCCGTCGCCGCCGACTGGAGCGTCGATCCGTTCGCCGGCGAGATCCGCGACGGCGTGCTCTGGGGTCGTGGGGCGGTGGACATGAAGGACATGGATGCCATGATCCTCACCGCTGTGGCCGACGTGCTGCGCGCGGGGGAGCAGCCCGAGCGCGACATCATCGTCGCGTTCTTCGCCGACGAGGAGAACGGCGGCGTCGAGGGCTCGGCGCTCGTCATCCGCGACCGGCCTGAATGGTTCGCCGGCGCGACCGAGGCGATCAGCGAGGTCGGCGGATACTCGATCGCCGTCGGCGACCGCCGTGCGTATCTGCTCCAGGTGGGCGAGAAGGCCCTCGTGTGGATCAAGCTCGTCGCCCGCGGCCGTGCGGGCCACGGCAGCGGCCTGCACGCCGACAACGCCGTCACGAACCTCGCCGAGGCCGTCGCGGCCCTCGGCCGCACCGAGTGGCCGATCCGCCTGACCGACACGACGACTCAGCTGCTCGAGGGTCTGGCCGAGATCACCGGCGACGACGCGGGCGACCCCGACGCCCTCGCCCTGCGCACCGGCGCCGCATCCAGCTTCATCCGCTCGACCCTGCGCACCACGACGAACCCGACCGGTCTCACCGCCGGATACAAGCACAACGTCATCCCCGACCGTGCCGAGGCGCTCATCGACGTGCGAGTTCTGCCCGGGACCGAGCAGGCGGCGTTGGCCGACATCCGCCGCATCATCGGCCCCGACGTCGAGATCGAGATCGTCCACCAGGACATCGGGCTCGAGGTGCCGTTCTCGGGTGACCTGGTCGATGCGATGATCGCGCAGCTCGACCGACACGACCCCGGGGTGCCCGTCGTGCCCTACCTGATGGGCGGGGGCACCGACAACAAGGCGCTGTCGACCCTCGGCATCGCCGGGTACGGATTCGCGCCGCTGCGCCTACCCGCCGATCTCGACTTCACCGGGATGTTCCACGGTGTCGACGAGCGCGTCCCGATTGACGCGCTCTCCTTCGGTCAGCGAGTTCTCGCCGACCTCATCCGCACGTACTGAAGGACCGCATGCACATCTTCGAGGTCATCATCCTCGGGCTCGTCCAAGGCCTGACCGAGTTCCTCCCCATCTCCTCCAGCGCGCACCTGCGCATCGTGGGCGAGTTCCTCCCGTCGCAGACCGATCCCGGTGCGACGTTCACCGCGATCACGCAGATCGGCACCGAGCTCGCCGTGCTGATCTACTTCCGCAAGAAGATCGTGCGCGTCATCTCGCGCTGGTTCGGCTCGCTCACCGGCAAGGTGCCGCGCACCGACCCCGATGCCCGCATGGGGTGGCTCGTCATCATCGGCACGCTGCCGATCGCCCTGCTGGGCGTGCTGCTGCAGAGCCTCATCCGCGACAACTTCCGGAGCCTATGGATCACCGCGATCGTGCTGATCGTGTTCGGCATCCTGCTGGGGCTCGCCGACCACTACGGCAAGCGCCGTCGCGACCTCGACGACCTGACGTACCCGCACGGCATCGCTTTCGGTGTCGCCCAGGCGCTCGCGCTCGTCCCCGGCGTCTCCCGTTCGGGGGCGACCACGACCCTCGGTCGCGCCCTCGGGTACAAGCGCACGGCGGCCGCCGAGTACTCGTTCCTCCTCGCGGTGCCGGCGGTCTTCGCCAGCGGCTTCTTCGAGCTGTACAAGAGCTTCGACGAGGGCACCGGCCCGTACACCCTCGGTGAGACCGCGATCGCGACGATCATCGCGTTCGTCGTCGGATACGTCGTCATCGCCTTCCTCATGCAGTACCTCAAGCGCGGCAGCTTCCTGCCCTTCGTGATCTACCGCGTCGCTCTCGGCGTGCTGATCATGGTGCTGCTGACCCTCGGCGTGCTGCCGGCGTACTCGGCCATCACCGGCTGATCCCGGATGCCGCGAAGGCGCCGTCCCGTCCGGGGCGGCGCCTTCGTCGTGTGCGGGCCGGCCGTGGTGTCCGGTGTCGTCGACGTGCTCAGCCACCTGGGCATCCCGCGGGAGGTCCCTGAGCCCGTCAAAGGGACCGGGGGAGTCGTCGCCGACCGCCCGCTCAGCGTCGGGGCGGGTCGTCGCGCCCGGGTTTGGTGGGGCCCTCGCCGCCGCGGCGCAGGTAGCGCTCGAACTCCTGGGCGATCGCGTCCCCCGAGGCTTCGGGGGAGTCCCACGTGTCACGGGTCTGCTCGAGCTGGCGGATGTACTCGCTCATCTCGTCGTCGTCGGCCGCGGCCGCGTCGATCGAGGCCTCCCACAGGCGCGACTCGTTCTCGAGGTCTCCGCGCGGGACCGCGATGCCGGTGATCGATTCGAGCTTCTCGAGCAGAGCGAGCGTGGCCTTGGGTGAGGGGGTGTGCCCGGCGACGTAGTGCGGCACGCTCGCCCAGAGGCTCGCGGTCGGGATGCCCACGGTCTCCGAGACATGGCCGATGGCGCTCAGGATGCCGACCGGCCCCTCGTACAGGCTCCGCTCGAGGCCCAGGCTCTGGCGCACGCCCTCGTTGTCGCTGCCCGCGAAGACCGAGATGGGGCGCGTGTGCGGGACGTCGGACATCATCGATCCGAGCGCGACGAAGCCCGTGACGTCCTCCCGGAGGGCGACGTCGATGAACTCGGCGGCGAACGCCTGCCAGGCGCGCGCGGGCTCCACGCCGACCAGCAACCAGATCTCGGCGTCGTCGGAGCGCTTGACGGGGCGTAGGAGCGTGGCCTCGGGCCAGGTGAGGGTGCGGCGGCCCTCGGCATCCAGTCCGACCTGGGGGCGGGTGTACTGGTAGTCGAAGTACAGCTCGGGGTCGACCGAGTGGACGACCTCGTACTCCACATCGCCGCGCAGCATCGACGCCGCCGCCGATGCGGCTTCTCCGGCGTCGTTCCAGCCGTCGAACGCGGCGACGATGATCCGGCGACCCAGTGCGTCCACGCAACCTCCTCTGCCCCGTCGGGGCTGGCTTCCAGAATAGGCGCACCCGCGGAGAGCGAGCCGGTCCCGACCGGCGAACGGTCCGGGGGCCGGACGGGCGTGCGCCGGGCCCTCAATAGGATGGTCCGATGACTTCCCCCGCTCCCGCCGCCGTCCTCTGGGACATGGACGGCACGCTCGTCGACACCGAGCCGTACTGGATGGCCGCGGAGACCCCGCTCGTGGAGCGCTTCGGGGGGACCTGGTCGCATGAGCAGGCGCTCGGGATGGTCGGCCTGGCCCTCGAGGACTCCGCCCGGCTGCTGCAGAACGCGGGCGTGCCATGGGGTGTCGACGAGATCATCTCGTACCTGACCGACGAGGTGCAGCGCCAGCTCGCCGTGACGGGCGTGCCGTTCCGCCCCGGCGCTCGCGAGCTCCTCGCCGATCTGCGCGCCTCGGGCGTCAAGACCGCTCTCGTCACGATGTCGATGCGCCGCATGGCGCTGTCGGTGGTGGAGCTCATCGACTTCCCGGCCTTCGACCTCGTGGTCGCCGGCGACGACGTCGAACGCCCGAAGCCCTACCCCGATCCTTATCTGCAGGCGGCCGCGGCGCTCGGCGTCGACATCCGCGACACCGTGGCGATCGAGGACTCGCCGAACGGCCTGCGCTCCGCCCTCGCGAGCGGCGCCGTGTCGCTGGGCGTACCCCTGATGGTCGCCCTCGAGGGGGTCGGAGCGCACGCGCTGTGGCCGAGCCTCGAGGGCCGCACGACCTCCGACCTGCGGGCGCTCCATGCCGCGCACACCCCGATCCACCCCGAAGAGACACGAGTCACCCGATGAGCGAGACCCCCCACCTGAGCGGCCCCTTCCGGGTCGGCGACCGGGTGCAGCTGACCGGCCCCAAGGGCCGCATGCACACCATCACCCTGCGCGAGGCGGGCGAGCTGCACACCCACAACGGTGTGCTGAAGCACGAGCTGCTGGTCGGCCAGCCCGACGGCAGCGTGGTGACCAACAGCTCGGGTCACGACTACCTGGCCGTGCGCCCGCTGCTGCGCGACTTCGTCATGTCGATGCCGCGCGGCGCCGCGATCGTCTACCCGAAGGACGCCGCGCAGATCCTCGCGCAGGCCGACATCTTCCCGGGCGCCACGGTCGTGGAGGCCGGTGTCGGCTCGGGAGCGCTGTCGCTGTGGCTGCTGCGCGCGATCGGTCCGGCCGGTCGTCTGCTGTCGTTCGAACGTCGCGAGGAGTTCGCCGACGTCGCCCGTGCCAACGTCGAGACGTTCCACGGCGAGATGCCCGCGACGTGGGAGGTCGTCGTCGGCGATCTGGTCGAGAGCCTCCCGGATGCCGTGGCTCCGGCCTCGGTCGACCGCATCGTGCTCGACATGCTCGCGCCCTGGGAGTGCATCGACGCCGCGGCCGACGCGCTGACCCCCGGCGGCGTGGTGCTCTGCTACATCGCCACCGCCACCCAGCTCAGCCGCGTGGCCGAGTACATCCGCGCCACCGGGCTGTTCACCGAGCCTGATGCCAGCGAGACCATGGTCCGCGGGTGGCACGTCGAAGGGCTCGCGGTCCGTCCCGACCACCGCATGGTCGCGCACACGGGCTTCCTCATCACCGCGCGCCGCCTGGCCCCGGGGGCCGTTCCGCCCGAGGTCAAGCGCCGCGCCTCGAAGTCGAGTTACGGCGACGAGGATGTCGAACTGTGGACTCCCGGTGCCGTCGGCGACCGCCAGATCACCGATAAGAACCTGCGCAAGCGCGTGCGCGAGGCGCAGAAGTCCGCCGAGGGGGTCCGGCAGTCCGTCGCGGGCGCCTCGTCGGAAGAGCCCGGTTCGACCGCCTAAACTGATCCGGTGCGTAGACTCCCCGTTCTCGTTGCCGTGACCGCCCTGGCCGGATTCGGCCTCGTCGGGTGCTCGGCATCCGCCGCCTCGTCGTGCCCGACGCCTGCCGACAGTGCGATTGCCTCGGTGGTCGACGCCAGCGGTGATTTCGGCACCGCCCCCACGGTCTCGGTGCGTTCTCCTTTCGTGCCCGAGGCGGCCGGGACCCAGACCCTCATCGAGGGCGACGGGCAGCGCATCACGAGCGACGACCAGCTCTCGCTCGTCGACGTGACGGTGCTCGACGCCGCCACCGGCTCGCAGCTCGTGGCGACCACGTACGGGTCCGACGTGAAGTCGGCGACGCCGCTGCCCCGCTTGACGCAGGCCATCCCCGCCATTGCGCCGCTGCTGCACTGCGTGGCCGAGGGCTCGCGCGTCGCGGTCGCCATCCCCGGTTCCGACCTCGGCGCCCAGGGCGCTCAGGCGCTCGGCGTGAGCGAGGGCGACGGAGCGGTCTTCGTCTTCGACGTGCGCAAGGTCTTCCTCCCCGCGGCCGACGGTGCCGACCAGTACAACGCCGACTCGGGCATGCCCTCGGTCGTCCGCGCCCCGGACGGAACACCCGGTATCGTCATGCCCGCCGGCGACGCTCCCACGCAGCAGCGTTCGCAGACCATCAAGAAGGGCGACGGCGAGGTGCTGACCGCGGACTCCTCGGTCGTCATCCACGTCCAGGGCGTCGCGTGGGGTGCCTCGACCACCTTCGCCTCGACCTGGAAGAACGGCGCGCCCGGCCAGGCGACCGTGTCGCAGCTTCCGCCGGCGATCGCCTCGGCCCTTGAGGGCGCGACGGTCGGATCGCAGTTGCTGATCGTCGTCCCCGCCGACCAGACCGCCCAGGATCAGCAGGTGCTCAAGGCTCCCGCGAACTCCGCACTGGTCTACGTCATCGACGTCCTCGGCACCGTCGGCTGATCGGCATCCCCCGATCGGCCCGCGCGGAGCGGGCTCGCGGGGGTCGCGTGGTGCCCCGTGCCGTTCCGGCTGGTCGCTCGACGCCTAGGATGGGCGGGTGCCCGCCACCGTGTCCCGCAGCGCTCCCGAGGAGCGTCTGGTGAACCTCGTCGTCGCCCTCATGGCGACCGAGCAGGGGCTGACGAAGGACACGATCCTGTCGTCCGTCGCCGGCTACCGGGAGCAGCTCGAGGCGGGTGCGTCGAAGGACGCGCTCGAGAAGATGTTCGAGCGCGACAAAGAGAGCCTGCGCGGCCTCGGCGTTCCGATCGAGACGATCGGCAATCGCGCGGACCCCGACGACCTCCGCGAGGCCCGCTACCGCGTGCCGACCGCCGAGTACGCGCTGCCCGAGGACATCACCTTCAGCCCCGCCGAGGTGGCGCTGCTGAACATCGCGGGCGGCGTCTGGGGGAGCGAGTCCCTCTCCGCCGACGCGCGCAGCGGTCTACGCAAGATCCGCGCCCTCGGCATCGCCGTCGATGAGCCGATTATCGGCTACGCCCCGCGCATCCGCGTCCGCGACGCCTCTTTCGCCGCTCTCCAGAAGGCGATCGAGCAGTGTCGCGTCGTGACCTTCACCTACCTGCGCCCCGGCGAGGCACGCCCGCGCGAGCGCCGCGTGCAGCCCCTCGCGCTCGTCGAGTACGAGGCGCGGTGGCACGTCTACGGCTACGACCTGAATGTCGACGCCGACCGCACGTTCCTCTTGTCGCGGATCGTCGGCGAGGTGACGCTCACGCGCAAGGGTTTTCCCGCGGAACTGCGCGAGGGTGCGGGGGAGCGTGCCCTCGAGGGCCTGCGCGCCGTCGCCGCACGCCAGCGCGCCCTCCTCGAGGTGCACCCCGGCACCGAGGCGGCCCTGCGCCTGGAGCGCCGCGCCGAACAGGCGCCCCAGGGCATCCGCGTCCCCTACGTCGACCTCCACGTCTTCGCCGATGAGCTCGCCTCGTACGGCCCCGAGGTGCGGGTCGTCGAGCCCGCCGACCTGCGCGCCGAGGTCATCCGACGTCTTGAGGCGACCCTCGCCCTGCACGGAGGTGCCGCGTGAGCACCGATCGTCCCGTCGCCGCGCTGGATCGCGCCGCGCTGCTGCTCCAACTCGTGCCGTACCTGCTCGGCAAGGGCGAGGTGTCGGTGGCCGAGGCCGCCGCGGAGTTCGAGGTCGCTCCCGACCAGATGCGCGCGATGGTCGAGCGTCTCACGGTGATCGGCCTTCCCGGCGAGCAGGGCTACTGGCAGCTCCCGCACGACCTCTTCGACATCGACTGGGACCTGCTCGATCGCGACGACGTCATCGCCATCACGAACACCGTGGGGCTCGAGCGCTCTCCGCGACTGACCGCGCGGGAGGCGGCCGCTCTTCTGGCCGGGCTGCAGTTGGCCCGCAGCCTCCCCGGCTTCGGCGACAGCGACCTCGTCACCGGGCTCCTCTCGAAGCTCGCGCGGGGCGCATCGACCGCGCCCGCCGCGGTGATCGTCGCACCCGGGCCGGTCGACGGCGTCCGGGACGTGGTCGACGAGGCCCTGCGCTCGCGCGTCGCGGTCACGTTCACCTACCGCGCCCCCGGGGCCGAGCCGATTAGCCGGACGGTCGACCCCATCAAAGTCCACATCGCGAACGGGCAGTGGTATCTGCAGGGCTGGGATCACCTGCGCCAGGCCGTGCGCACCTTCCACCTCGACCGCGTCGGCGATGCCCGCGTCACCGACATCCCGGCCGCGCACGGGGCCGACCCCGTGCCCGAGCTGTTCGCCCCGGCGGACGACGAGGTCGTCGCGCGCTTCCGCTTCCCCCGAGAGGTGGCGCCCCTGCTGGCCGACTACCTCGAGCGCGCCGAGGTCGAGGACGCCGACGACGGCCGGGCCGTGGCATCCCTCCGGCTCGCCGACGAGCAGAGTCTCAAGCGCCTCGCGGCCCGCCGCGGCGGAGAGGTCGAGCTCGTGGAACCCGCCGGAGCCCGCCGGGCCGCCGCCGCGTGGGCGGCCGCGGGTCTCGCGCAGTACGCGCACGAATCCTGACCGTTCCCGCTGGGTTCCCGCGCGTCGGAGCGGACGACCAGCGCCCGGGTTAGACTGAGACACCGCACGAACGAGACGAGGAGTCCTCATGTTCCAGGGTTTGACCGGATGGCACCTGCTCATCGTTCTCGCTGTCATCCTTCTTCTTTTCGGTGCCGCCAAGCTCCCCGCTCTCGCCAAGAGCATGGGACAGTCGGCTCGAGTCTTCAAGAGCGAGATGAAGGAGATGAAGCGCGACGACGAGGTCGCTGCCGCATCCGAAGCCCCGCGCGCCACCGACATCGGCACCACGCCGACCGTCGCTCCCGAGCCGCGCAGGTCGACCGACCCCACCGTCTAACCCGTGGCGACGGCAGGACCGCCGCGCATCGACGTGCCCGAGGGGCCGCGGCGCGACAAGCGCATGTCGATCGGGGCGCACCTGGTCGAGCTGCGCAAGCGGCTCATGATCGCGGCGCTGGCCCTCGTGGTGGGCATGGTGATCGCGTTCATCATCACCGACCCGATCATCCACCTCATCACGGAGCCCATCCGCGTCATCGCGGAGCGGCGCGGCGACGACTTCTCGGCGCTGAACTTCACGTCGGTGACCTCGGCGTTCGACCTGCGTATGCGCATCGCGTTCTCGATCGGCATCTTCCTTTCAGCGCCGGTGTGGCTGTGGCAGATCTGGGCGTTCATCATGCCCGGGCTCACGCGCAAAGAGATCCGATACACGGTCGGGTTCGTGGCATCCGCCGTCCCGCTCTTTTTCGTGGGCTGCTGGGTGGGCCTGCTGATCGTCCCGCACGTGATCGAGCTGATGTGGGGCTTCACGCCCGAGGGCGGCGTCAACTTCTACAACGCGGTCGACTACTACGACTTCGTCTTCAAGCTGATGATCGTGGTCGGCGTCGCGTTCGTGCTGCCGGTGTTCCTCGTCGCGCTGAACGTGGCGGGCATCATGAGCGGCAAGGCGATCCTCAAGGGCTGGCGCGTGGCGATCCTCATCGCCACCCTGTTCTCGGCTCTGGCCACCCCCGCGGCCGACATCATCAGCATGCTGATGCTCGCCGGCATCCTCACCGTGCTGTTCTTCGCAGCGGCCGGGGTCTCGATGCTGTTCGACCGGCGCAAGGCCCGTCGCCTCGCCGCGGCCGAGATGCCGTCGGGGCCCACCGCGTGAGTTCACCGAGTCCGGCCGAGCGTTTCGCTCGCGCCGCCGCCCGCTCCACGCACCCGCACACGGCGGACTTCGCCGAGATGCAGCGTTTCGAGCTCGACGACTTCCAGATCGCGGGATGCCACGCCCTCGAGGACGGCCGCAGCGTGCTGGTGGCCGCGCCCACCGGTGCCGGAAAGACGATCGTCGGCGAGTTCGCGATCCACCTCGCGATGCTCGAGCCCGGCGACAAGGCTTTCTACACCACGCCCATCAAGGCGCTGTCAAATCAGAAGTTCCACGAGCTGCAAGAGGTGTACGGCGACGACGAGGTCGGCCTGCTGACGGGCGACACCAACATCAACGCCTCGGCGCGCATCGTCGTGATGACCACCGAGGTGCTGCGCAACATGCTGTACGCCGACTCGCCGGCCCTGCGCGGTCTGCGATTCGTTGTGATGGACGAGGTGCACTACCTCGCCGACCGCTTCCGCGGCGCGGTGTGGGAAGAGGTGATCATCCACCTTCCACCGTCGGTGAAGCTCGTGTCGCTGTCGGCGACCGTGTCGAACGCCGAGGAGTTCGGCGACTGGCTCGACACCGTGCGCGGCGACACCGAGGTGATCGTGTCGGAGACCCGCCCGGTTCCCCTCGAGCAGCACGTGCTGGTGCGCGGCGACCTCCTGCCGCTGTTCGACGACCGGGCCGGAGTCGCCACCGCGCAGGTCAACCAGGAGCTGCTGCGCATCCGCGGCGGCAACGCCGGGGGGTACGAGAACAACCGGCGCGCGCAGGAGTACCGCTCCCAGCGTCACGCGGGCGGCCCCCGCCACGCCCACCAGCGGCGCGGCGGTCACAAGCCGTTGCGCGCCCAGCAGGGCCCCCGCATCGAGCGCATCGACCGGCCCGAGGTCGTCGAACTGCTGCAGCGCAACCACCTGTTGCCGGCGATCTTCTTCATTTTCAGTCGCGCCGGCTGCGACGCGGCGGTGCAGCAGCTGCGCCGGGCGAACGTGCGGCTGACGTCGGCCGAGGAGCGCGTCGAGATCCGTCAGATCGTCGACGAGCTGACCTTCACCCTCAAGGACGAGGATCTCGCCGTCCTGCACTTCTGGGAGTGGCGCGACAACCTCGAACGCGGAATGGCCTCGCACCACGCGGGTCTGCTGCCGGCGTTCAAAGAGGTCGTTGAAGAGCTGTTCCGCCGCAAGCTCGTCAAGGTCGTGTTCGCGACCGAGACGCTCGCGCTCGGCATCAACATGCCGGCACGCACCGTCGTGCTCGAGAAACTCGAGAAGTTCAACGGCGAGGCCCGCGTTGCCATCACGTCGGGGGAGTACACGCAGCTCACCGGTCGCGCCGGCCGTCGCGGCATCGACGTCGAGGGCCACGCGGTCGTGCAATTCACCGAGGGCCTCGACCCGCAGTCGGTCGCCGCGCTCGCCTCGCGCCGCACCTACCCGCTCAATTCGAGCTTCCGGCCCACCTACAACATGGCCGTGAACCTCATCGACCAGTTCGGTCGGGCGCGGGCCCGCGAGATCCTCGAGTCGTCGTTCGCGCAGTTCCAGGCCGACCGCTCGGTGGTGGGTCTCGCCCGCCAGGTGAAAGAGGCCGAGGAGTCGCTCGCCGGCTACGAGAAGGCGATGACGTGCGACCGCGGCGACTTCCGCGAGTACTCCACCATCCGCCGCGAGCTGAGTGATCTCGAGAAGATCAATCGACGGGATGCCACGGCCCCCCGCCGTCTGCGTGACGAGCGGCAGCAGCAGATCCAGTCGCTGCGCAAGCGCATGCAGCGCCACCCGTGCCAGTCGTGCCCCGATCGCGAGGCCCACGCCCGCTGGGCGGAGCGCTACTGGAAGCTCAAGCGCAGCACCGACAAGACCCGCCACCAGATCGACCAGCGCACCGGCACCGTCGCTCGCGTGTTCGACCGCGTGGTCGAGGTGCTCGCGGCGCTGGAGTACGTGGCGATCGAGGACGACGGCGCCACGGTGCTGACGCGTGCCGGGCGCACCATGCGCCGCATCTACGGCGAGCGCGACCTGCTCGTGGCCGAATCGCTCCGCCAGGGACTGTGGGAAGGGCTCGACGCCTCCTCGCTCGCGGCCCTCGCCTGCTGCCTCGTATACGAACCGCGGCGCGACGAAGCGGGTCCGGGGGAGCGCGGTCTGCCTCGCGGCGCTTTCCGCGGGGCCCTCGACGCCACCCAGACGCTCTGGCAGGAGCTCGACGACCTCGAACGCGACCACCGGCTGCCGGGCTCGGAGTCGCCCGCCTCGGGTCTCGCGCCGGCGATGCACGCGTGGGCGAAGGGCCTCCCGCTCGACAGCGTGCTGACCCTCGCCGACATGGCCGCGGGTGACTTCGTGCGCTGGGCGAAGCAGACGATCGACCTGCTCGACCAGATCTCGCTGGTCGCCGAACCGCCGCTCGCCAGGACCGCGCGGACGGCGCTCGACTCCGTGCGCCGCGGCATCGTGGCTTACACGTCGGCATGAGCGCAGTGACGATGCCCCGTGGGGCAGGGGCTCCTCCGCTGCGCCTCGCTTTCGCGGCGCCCCTCGCCGTGGTGGCGGGGCTGCTGCTCGTCACCGCGTTCCCCGCCTTCGCCTGGTGGCCGATGGCGTTCCCGGCCGTCGCCCTCGCGGTGGTGACCCTCATCGGTCGCCGGTTCTGGTCGGCCGTGCTGATCGGGTTCCTCTTTGGGGTGGCGTTCTTCTCGGTCAACCTTCTGTTCACCGCTCGCTACCTCGGGCCCATCCCGTGGGCGGCCCTGTTCGTCCTCGAGGCGTTGCTGACAGCCGTTCTGGCGGCTCCGATCGCCCTGGCCTATCGGTGGATGCCACGCGTCGCGCCGGGGCGGGTGGGACGGCTCCTGCTGCTCCCGGCGCTCGTCGCCGCGCTGTGGACCCTGCGCGAGCAGATTGTCGGCTCGTGGCCGTACGGCGGCTTCCCCTGGGGGCGCATCGGCGTTTCGCAGGTGAACGGCCCCTTCGCCGAGGTGGCGTCGTGGGTGGGTATGTCGGGGCTGTCGTTCCTCGTGGTGCTCTTCTGCGCGATGGCCGTCGAGTTCGTGCGCGGCGGTCGCATCCGCCACGTGACCGGCGCGGTCCCCGCGGCGGCGGTGCTCGTCGTACTGGTGGCGTTACCGGCCTTCCCCACCACCGACGCGGGCTCGATCCGCGTGGGCGCGGTGCAGGGCAACGGCCCCGCGGGGTACTTCGACCAGCGCACGCGCAACGCGGTGTTGAACGCGCAGCTCGCGGCATCCGCCCCTCTGTTCGGCCAGAAGATGGACGTGCTGCTCTGGCCCGAGGGCGGCGTCGACTCCGACCCCACCTCGAACCCCGCGACGGCGGCGGCGCTCGGCGAACTCTCCCGGCGAATGGACGCGCCCCTGCTGATCTCGGCCGTCACCGAGCGCGGCTCCGAGCTGTTCAACTCGTCGCTGCTGTGGACGGCGGCCGGCCAAGAGGGAACGACGTACGACAAGAGGCATCCCGTGCCGTTCGGCGAGTACGTTCCCGACCGGTCTTTCTGGGAGCCGTTCGCCCCCGACCTCATCGGTCTCATCGGCCGCGAGTACACCCCTGGAACCGCCCCTCCGCTGATCGACCTCAACGGGGTCGGCGTGGGCCTCGCGATCTGCTTCGACGTCATCTACGACGACGTCGTATGGGACGGAGCCGACGAGGGCGCCGAGGTCTACATGTTCCAGACCAACAACGCGGACTTCCGGGGCACCGACGAGAACCTCCAGCAACTCGCGTTCGCGCAGATGCGGGCGATCGAGACGGGCCGCGCGGTGGTCAACCTGTCGACCGTCGGCACGAGTCAGGTGATCGCTCCGGACGGGTCGACGCTCGACTCCCTGCCGCCCGACACCGCCGGCCACATGCTCACCGACGTCCCGCTGCGCACCGGGCTGACTCCCGCCGTCGTGATCGGGCCGGCCGTGAAGGTCTTCCTCGGGTGGGGCGGCATCGCGGGGCTCCTCGCGGCCGGCCTGATCGCCGGAATCCGGATGCGACGCACGAAAAAGACGCCGACCCCCGAAGGGGCCGGCGTCTGAATTAGCGGGTCAGCGTCAGGCGCTGAGCTTCTCGTTCCCCGCGCCGCGACGAGCGCGGACGAACGCGAGGCGCTCCTCGAGGAGCTCTTCGAGCTCGGGGATGGTGCGACGCTCCAGGAGCATGTCCCAGTGCGTACGAGCGGCCTTGTCGGCGCTGTGGTCGACGGTCGCCGTGCCGTCGCCGATGCGAAGAAGCGCCTCGGCACCGCAGGTGCGGCACTCCCAGGCGTCGGGAACCTCGGCGTCAGCAGCGAAGGTCAGGACGGTGTCGCGTCCGCAGGTGCTGCAGGAGTAGGTGTGTTGTGTACGGTCGTGGAACACGACGCCGTCTTCGCTCTGGAGGCTTTGGGCGCCGAGTCGGATGCCGCGGAGACTGCGGTCTGCCATTTTGTGGTCCTCTCGTCGGTCCCCATGTATAACGTCCGCACCTGTGCGCTTTATTCGAACTGCGCGCGTCCTGACGAGTTTCACAGTGGATGCTCAGACAGCCGCCGTTCCCCCTGTGTTCACCAGCGCGATCGCCGCGTCTGCGCGGTCGGTGACGAGGCCGTCCACGCCAAGGTCGAGCAGTCGGGACATGTCGTCTTCGTCGTTCACCGTCCACACGTGCACCTCGACACCGGCGGCGTGCGCGTCTCGCAGCAATCCGCGCGTGACCACGGGGATCGGCCCCTGACGCTCGGGGATCTGCAGGGCGTCGACCTCGCTCAGAAGAGAACGGACCAGGCGGGTCCGATGCAGTGCGCGAGCGGCGAGCAGGCGGCCGATCGTGGCCGACCCGGGCGAGGTGGCCGGCCGAATCCTCGCCCCCGCGGCCTGCGCGGCGGCGAGGGCGTCTCGTCGACGTTCGTCGGAGAAGCTCGTGACCAGGACGCGCTCGGCGTGCGGGGCGACGAGACGGCCGACCTCGCCCGCGGCGGCCGCGGCCTTCACATCCAGGTTGAAGCGCACGTCGGGGAAGGCTTCGAGGGCCTGGACCAGCGTGATGAGCCCCCCGCGCTCCGACATCAGCTCTTCGATCTCGTGCAAGCGGACGTCGGCGACGGCCCGCGGATCATCGGCGACCCGGCGCAGGTCATCGTCGTGGAACAGCACGACCTCGCCGTCGGCGGTGAGGTGGCAGTCCGACTCGACGTAGCCGGCGCCAGCGGCGTGCGCCTCGGCCACCGCGGCGAAGGAGTTTTCGGCCACCCCGTGCGCGGCGGCATCCGCCGTCACCAGACCGCGGTGGGCGAGCACACGCGGGGCGTCCGGCGAGAGGTAGGGGTGCCTCGTCATCACGGAGCCGAGCTCGGCGGGGGTGCAGCGGCGGGGGAGCCGTCGCCCGTGCGCGAGGCGAACGCGCCGGAGATGCCCTTCAGTGCCTCGGTGAACTCGCTCGGGATGATCCACAGCTTGCTCGACGAGCTGTCGCTGATCTTCGGCAGCGTCTGGAGGTACTGGTACGCGAGGAGCTTGTCGTCGGGTCGGCCCTCGTGGATCGCCGTGAACACCGAGTGGATCGCCTCGGCCTCACCCTGCGCGCGCAGGACCGCCGCCTGCTTGTCGCCCTCGGCCTCGAGGATCGCAGCCTGACGGCGCCCCTCGGCCTCGAGGATCTGAGACTGCTTGGATCCCTCGGCGGTCAGGATCGCGGCGCGGCGATCGCGTTCGGCTCTCATCTGCTTCTCCATCGAGTCCTGGATCGAGTGGGGAGGATCGATCGCCTTGAGCTCGACGCGTCCCACCCGGATGCCCCATTTTCCCGTGGCCTCGTCGAGGACGACGCGCAACTGGCCGTTGATGTTGTCACGGCTGGTGAGCGCCTGCTCGAGGTTGAGGCCGCCCACGACGTTGCGCAGGGTCGTGGTCGTGAGCTGCTCGACCGCGCCGAGGTAGTTGGCGATCTCATAGGTCGCGGCCCGGGCGTCGGTGACCTGAAAGTACACGACCGTGTCGATCGAGACGACCAGGTTGTCCTCGGTGATGACCGGCTGCGGGGGGAACGACACGACTTGCTCGCGCATGTCGATCAGGGGCCGCACGCGGTCGACGAGGGGGACGACGAGGTTCAGGCCGGGGCTGAGCGTCTTGTGGTAGCGGCCGAGTCGCTCGACCACACCGGCGCGGGCTTGCGGAATGATCCGGATCGCGCGGAACAGCACCACGACGACGAAGATCACCACCACGGCCGCGAGGACCCACCCGATCGTGACGGGGATCAGATCGTTCATTGTGTCGCCTCCTGGCTTCGCGCGCGGACGACGGCGGTGGCACCGTCGATACGGACGACCTCGATGCGCGTGGCGGGGTCAATCCGGGTGTCGGTCTCGGCGCGCGCGGTCCACACGTCACCGTTCGAGAGCTTGACCTGCCCGGGGACCGACGCCGACATCCGCGACAGGACGAGGCCCTCGAGACCCAGCAGCGCCTCGACGTTGGAAGGCCGGGGGTCGGCGTCGCGGTGCAGTCGTTGCAGCAGCGGCGGACGCACGAAGAGCAGCAGCGCGACCGAGGCGACGGCCGCGACGATGATCTGCAGCCAGAGCGGTGCGCCCAGCAGGTCGGAGACCAGGCCGACGAGGCTGCCCACCGAGACCATCAGGAACGTCAACTCGCCGGTGAGCATCTCGCACACGAGGAAGACGAGGATGAGCAGGATCCAGCCGATCCAGGCCCACATCTCGACGATGGAGAGAACGTCCATTTCGTGCCTCCTGGCCCGAACGTAGCACTGGCTACCAACACCGGGGCCGGTTCTCATTCTCCGCACAGGCGCCGTCGCCCCGAGGTGTCGTCATCCCGCTCGATAGGCTGGGGGCTGATCCAGAATCGTCAGGAGAACTCCCGTGTCCCAGACCCTCCCGTCCGGCTCGCTGAGCGGCAAGACCGCCCTCGTCACCGGCTCGTCGCGCGGCATCGGCGCCGACACCGTCCGCTACTTCGCCGAGGCCGGCGCGAACGTCGTCATCAACTTCCGTAACAAGGCGCCCCGCGCCGAGAAGCTCGCCGCCCAGCTGCGCGAGCTCGGCGTCGAGGCCCTCGTCGTCGGCGCCGACCTCACCGACCCCGAATCGGTGAAGGCGATGTTCGACGAGGTCCAGCGCACATTCGGCGGTCTCGACATCCTCGTGCTCAACGCCTCGGGTGGCATGGAGTCGGGCATGGCCGAGGACTACGCGCTGCTGCTCAACCGCGACGCGCAGGTCAACGTGCTCGAGACGGCCCTGCCGCTGCTCAAGGACGACGCGCGCGTCGTCTTCGTGACCAGCCACCAGGCGCACTTCATCCGCACCACCCCGACCATGCCCGAGTACGAGCCGGTCGCCCTGTCGAAGCGCGCAGGCGAAGACGCCCTGCGCGAGAAGATCCCGGCTCTCGAGGAGCGCGGTATCGGCTTCACCGTCGTCTCGGGCGACATGATCGAGGGCACCATCACGGCGACCCTGCTCGAGCGGGCGAACCCCGGTGCCATCTCGGCGCGCCGCGAAGACGCCGGCAAGCTCTACAACGTCTCGGAGTTCGCCGCCGAGGTGGCCCGCGCCGCGGTCGACTCGGTGCCTGCCGACAACACCCGCCTCGTCGGAGACACGGGTTCGTTCGGAGGCGAGTGAGCATGCGGCCGACCGACATCGAGACACTGATCGGGGTCGGTCGGCCCGCGATCGCCGCTTCGGGGGCGTTCGCCGTCTTCTCGACCTCTCGCCCCGACCTCGCCGCCGACCGCGCGGTCGGGCAGCTCTGGCGGGTCGACCTGCCCACCGGCTCGCCCCGACGCCTCACGCGAGGGACCGCCGACCGGGCGCCGCACCTGTCTCCTGACGACGCGACGATCGCGTTCCTCCGCGGCGATGACAAGGGTCGCGCGCAGGTCTTCGTCGTGGCCGCGTCCGGCGGCGAGCCCGTGCAGGTCACCGACCAGCCCGGGGGAGTGACCGCCCTGGCGTTCTCGCCCGACGGCGGTCGGCTCGCCTTCACGGCGCGCGTGCCCGAACCCGGCCGTTACGGCACGGTCGAGGGACGGGATGCCGCGGCCGAGCCGCCCCGCCGGATCACCGGCATCCGCTGGCACGCCAACGGGCTCGGCTACCTCGACCGGCCGGCGCAGCTGTTCGTCGTCGACGTGCCCTCGACCGACGCCGAGCCGTTCTACGCGCCGGCGCCGTCCCTCGAGACGCCCGAGAAGCGCGTCGTGGCCGAGCCCGCGACGCAGCTCACCCATGGGGAGACGAGCTGGAGCGGCGTCGCCTGGACCGCCGACGGCGCGGAGCTGCTGAGCGTCCCCGACGTGATCGAGACCGCGCGCCGCGACCTGCGCGACCGGGTCGTCGCGGTCGCGGTCGACAGTGGCGAGCAGCGCGAGGTGCTGAGCTCGTCGGAGAACCTCTCGGTGGCGACGGTCGACGTCGCGCCCGACGGCGCGGTCTTCGTGCTCGCGAACGACGTGGGCGACGAGGGGATCGACTTCGTCGCGCCCGGTGTCGCGCTCTTCGTCCTCGAGACCGACGGACCGCGTCCGCTCACCGACCCCGAGACGATCGACCTCGGCGAGGTCGGCAGCCACCTCTCGTTCGACGGCGACGAGATCCTCGTGCAGGACCGCACGCGCGGTCGCCTGCGGCTCCTGCGTGTGACGCGCGACGGGCGGGTGCAGCAGGTACTCGGCGGCGACCTCGAGGTGAACGGTCATGCCGTCGCGCAGGGCCGGGTGGTGGCATCCGTCGCCTCTCCCGAGTCCTCCGGCGAGCTCGTCGTGATCGAGGGGCCCGAGGTGCGGGCGCTCACCGCGTTCGGTCAGGCCGCTCGCGCGGCGGGCATCGTCGTCCCGGTCGAGCACGAGATCGTCGGTCGAGACGGATATCCCGTGCACGGTTGGGTGGCCGTGCCCGAGGGTGAGGGGCCGTTCCCGGTCATCCTGCAGATCCACGGCGGGCCCTACGCCTCGTACGGCGTGCACCTGTTCGACGAGACGCAGGTGCTCGTCGACGCCGGATACGCGGTCATCTACAGCAACCCGCGGGGGAGTGCCGGCTATGGTCGCTCGATCCGCCGCCGCATGGGCACCCTCGACTTCTTCGACGTCATGGACTTCTTCGACGGCGTCGTCGGCGCCGACCCGCGGCTCGACGCGGACCGCGTGGGAGTCATGGGCGGCTCGTACGGCGGGTACATGACCGCCTGGGTCATCGCGCACGACCACCGCTTCGCCGCAGCGATCGTCGAGCGCGGATTCCTCGACCCCTCCGCTTTCCCGGGCTCGAGCGACATCGGCTCGTTCTTCGGCGACGAGTACGTCGGCACCGACCCGGCGCTCGTGGCCGCGCAGAGCCCCATGGCCGTCGTCGACCAGGTCGCCACGCCCACGCTCGTGCTGCACTCCGAACTCGACTATCGCTGCCCGCTCGATCAGGCGACGCGGTACTACGCGACGCTGAAGCGCAACGGCGTCGAGGCCGAGATGCTCGTCTTCCCGGGCGAGGATCACGAGCTCACGCGCGCCGGGCGCCCGCAGCACCGGGTGCAGCGTTTCGACGCCGTCCTCGAGTGGTGGAGCCGCCACCTGCCGGTGGGGTGAGACATGAACAGGGCCCGGATGCCATGGCATCCGGGCCCTGTTCGTTCGAGATCAGACGGCTTTGCCGAACTGGATCGCCCGCACGATCTGGAACACGCCCAGGATCACGAGCGAGATGCCGATGAGCAGGAACAGGGTCACCGCGCCGAGCAACGGCGAGAAGAGCAGCACGATGCCGGCGAGGATGCTGACGATCGCGAAGAAGATCGTCCATGCCCGCGCCTTCGACTGGTGACCGGCCGTCGTGAGCGAGACGACGCCCTCGATGATCCAGAGGATGCCGACCAGGGTGCCGATGAAGACCCCGAACCACGCGGTCGTGGCCGAGAGGTTGGCGAACGAGAAGATGCCCGCGACGATGAACAGCACGCCGAGCACGAGGTAGCCGATGCGCGCCCATCCCGAGCGCCAGAACAGGCCGATGGCGATGTTCACGAGACCGGCGATGATCACGTAGATCGAGATGATGCCGACGGCGACCTCGGCGGTGCGTCCCGGCCAGATGAGGATGAGCAGACCGATGACGAGTGAGAGGGCTCCGCTGACGCCGAGCGCGGTGCGCACGGCTCCGACGGCGGGGTTGGTCGTGGAGGTCGGCATGGCGAGCCTTTCTGAGTGAAAGCTGGGAACGACTCTCACCCTAGACCCGAAGGTTCACCGCGCGCGAGGACCCTCACGCGGGGGAGTGCTCCAGGAGCAGCGCGACGGTGAACAGCACCGGCAGGCACCCGAGCGTCGAGATGAAGACCACATCACGCGACAGGATCTCACCCACCCCGTACCGCTGGGCGAAGTTGAAGACGTTCTGCGCCGTCGGGAGCGCAGCGAGCACCACGACGACGAACACCTGGTCGGCGGGCAGCGCGAAGAGCGTCGCCACGAGCCACGCCAGCGCGGGCATCGCCACCAGTTTCAGGGCCGAGGCGATCACCACGTCGACGCGGCGCCCCGGCTCGGTCAGCACGCGCTGGCCGTACAGCGACATTCCGTACGACATCAGCAGCACGGGAACGCACGCCCCGGCGATCAACTGCAGGGGATCGAAGACGATCGGCGGCAGATCGATGTCGAGGAGAGCCACCAGCACACCCAGGGCGGAACCGATGAGCATCGGGTTCTTCGCGGTCTGCAACAGGATGCGCCCGACATTGCGGGAACCCGAGGTGGCGGCATCCAGGATCGAGAGGGCGATCGGCATGAGGACCAGCAACTGGAACAGGATCACCGGCGCCGAGTACGCCGCGTTCCCGAGCATGTAGAGCGAGATCGGGATGCCGATGTTGTTGCTGTTCACCTGGCCCGCCGACAGCGCGCCGATCACCGTCTCGCCCACGCGGCGGCGGAGGATCACCGCCGAGACGAGGGCGTAGACCCCGATCACGACCGCCGCCGTGATCATCGACACGGGCAGCAGCGCCGAGAACAGAGTGGCGACGTCGGCCTTCGCGAGCACGGTGAACAGCAGGAACGGCGACAGCACGAAGAACGTCAGGCGGCTCAGCACGGGGCGCGCGTGCGGTCCGAGCAGATCGATGCGGGCGATGATGTAGCCCACCACGACCGCGAGACCGACGACCGCGAAGCCGGTGAAGACGCCGCTCACGCGCCGGACCGGGGGCGAGGGGGGCACGGGGGAGTCATCGGTTCGAGCGTAGCGGGGGAGGAGGGATGGCGATGACGGGGGCGGATGCCGAAGGGGCCTGGCTTGTGACGATCGCGCCTAGTGCTGGGGCTGTGGCCGGCGCAGGATCCAGTCGAGTGTCGAATGCCAGGTCTGGCGCAGGGGTCGACCGCGCCGCCACTCGCGCCAGGTGAGCAGCAGGATGATCAGGTCGAACACCGTCAGCAGCACGAGACCGATGCTCGGTGAGACGAACAGTTCGTACACCTGGTAGACGAGGAAGGCGCCGATCGCGGCGATCGCCCACGGGTACACCCGTCGGGTGCCGAGCATCAAAGCGATGACGATGGCGAGCTTCACGACGCCGTGCAGCAGGAGGTACACGGCGAGGAAGACGACCGTGCCCGACCCGAACTGCTTGATGCTGTGCAGCAGCGCGTTCGCGAGGAAGTCGTTCGGCTCCCGCGCCAGCTCGTGAGCGGTGAGCCGCTGGGCGACGTGCAGGAGCTGGCCGGGGGTCGTGACGAGCAGCACGATCGCACCGACGAGTTCGACCAGGCCGTCGAGGCCCTTCAGGGCGACGCCGATGAGGAAGACGAGATCCATCACCCGTTCCCGCACCTGGCGCTCCTCTCCGGCCCGACGTCGACGGCGGTCGCCGTCAGGGCCGAGTGTAGGCCGTGAGGCAACGGCATCTCGTCCACAAGACCCGGCTGGTCCTCATGCGCGAGGTCTACCGTCGCGGGAATGAACACCTACGCCCCGAACCTCACCGAGATCCTCGATCGCGAACCCCTCCCGGCATCCGGGATCGAATCGGGTGACGTCGACTACGAAGCCGACGGCGTCGCCTACCGCGGGTACCTCGCGCACCCGGCGGGGGAGGGGCGGCATCCGGGGATCATGGTCGTGCACGACTGGCTCGGCGTGACCGACTACGTGCGCATGCGCTGCGACATGCTCGCCCGCCTCGGCTACACGGCCTTCGCGGCGGACGTCTACGGCGCCGACGTGCGACCGGCGCCCGAGGACGCGGCCGGTGTCGCCGGCGGCTTCTACCAGGATCGCCCGCTGTGGAGGAAGCGTCTGACCGAGGCCTTCGCGTACCTGCGTGAGCAGCCGTCGGTCGACGCCGACCGGACCGCGGCGATCGGCTACTGCTTCGGCGGCTCGTCGGTGCTCGAGCTCGCACGCACGGGCGCCGACGTCGGCGCGGTCGTCAGCTTCCACGGCGGCCTGCTCACCGGACCCGAGGGCGAGGCCGAGCAGATCACCGCGAAGCTGCTCGTGCTGCACGGCGCCGCCGATCCCGTCGCACCCGACGACGCGATGCTCGCCTTCGAGAACGACCTGCGCACGGCGCCGTCGGTCGACTGGCAGCTGGTGTCGTACGCGAACGCGATGCACGCCTTCACGCTGCCGGATGCCGATGCCCCCGAGCAGGGCGCGCAGTTCCAGGCGACCGCCGAGCGGCGCAGTTGGGCCGCGATGAAGGCGTTTCTCGCGGAGGTGTTCGAAGCGCGGGCGTGACGGGATTCGCCCGCCACGGGTTCGCATTGCGGTCCGTGGCGGGCGAATCGGGTGTTGCGGGCGTCAGGCGGCGCGCGACGCGGCGAGGGTGCGTCCGGCGGTGACGGCGGCTTGCTCGGCATCCGTCTTCAGTCCTGCCGCCACGTCGGCGAAGGCGTCGAGCGCGGGATTCACGCCGACGAGCGTGAAGGGGCGGTGCACGACGGTGAGGTCGAGTCCCCACACGTCTGCGAAGACGCGGCGCAGCCAGCCGGTCGAGTGGTCCCAGCCCTCCCTGGGGCTTCCGGGCTCGTAGTTGCCGCCGAGGACGGTGACGAGCGTGGCGGGCTTGCCGCGCAGCGCCGTGCCCTGCGGGTCGATGCGCGGGTCGGTGTAGGCGAGGTCGAACCAGGTCTTCACGTGCTGTGAGACGCCGTAGTTGTAGAGCGGGACGGTGAAGAGCAGGGCGTCGGCGTCGATCAGCTCGTCGGCGAGGCGCGTGCGCAGCGCGATCGCTTCGCGCTGGCCGTCGGTGTGCTGATCGACGGGGGTGAAGCCCGAGGTCACGGCGTCGCGCCAGGCCGTGGCGGGCATCGGGTCGGCGGCCACGTCGCGGCGGAGGACCGTCGACGACGGGTGCGCGGCGAGCCATTCGGTCTCGACGAGGTCCCCGAGCTCGCGGCTGGCAGAGGTGGCGGGCAGGATGCTGGCATCCAGACGGAACAGGGTCATGCGCTTCTCCGATCAGAGTGACTATGAAAAACAAAGTGGCTTCGTGAAAGCTAGCACACGTAGGATGGGGTCATGACCGAAGAACATGACGCGCGACAGTGCGACGCTGCCGTCTCGCACGCGTTCTCGGTCCTCGGCAAGCGGTGGAACGGCATGATCCTCGACGTGCTCGGCCAGGGGGAGTTGTCGTTCTCGGGGCTGCGGCGAGCGGTCGGCGGCATCAGCGACGCCGTGCTTTCGGATCGCCTCACCGAACTCGCCGACACCGGCCTCGTCGATCGCCGCGTCGATGCCGGGCCGCCCGTCGCTGTGACGTACGCGCTGACGGATGCCGGATGCCGACTGGTCCCGATCCTGGGTCAGCTCGGCGAGTGGGCCGAAGGCAACCTCACGCGGCGCTGACGGAGACTGCCGCCCGCCGGTGTTACGCCACTGCGCCCACGCCCAAGCCGGCGCGTCCCCGAAGGGTGCGACGCAGCTCTCTCAAGGCGGTTCGCGTGCGGGATTTGACCGTCCCCAGGGGCTGGCCCAGGCGGGCCGCGATCTGCGACTGCGTAAGGCCGACGGTGTAGGCGAGCTTCACACAGAGTCGTTGGTCGGGGGAGAGTTGCGCCAGAGCGGCGTGAAGGTGCGCGCGTTCGAGGTAGTGGTCGACGGCATCCGAGGCCACCTCAGCGTCCTCGACCAGAGATCTCGACCCCACGTGCCGGTCCCGATCGTGAGACGCCTGCGTTGCCCTGATGCAGTCGACGGCCCGGCGATAGGCGATCGTGCTGATCCACGCCTGCAGGGTGCCCTTCGAGGCGACGAACTTCGACGCGTTCTGCCAGACGTAGACGTACACCTCCTGGAGTACCTCTTCGGCCAGAGCGCGATTCACGACCACCCTGAGCACCACCCCGAACACCCGGGCGGAGGTGAGGTCGTACAGCTGGGCGAACGCTGCGCAATCGCCCTTCGCGACGTCGGCCGCCAGAGCGCTCAGGGTGTCGACGGCGTGATCGTCGACGTTATCGGTGTGCGGAGCGCGAGCGGCCATGGGGTGATGCTGACAGATGATCCCAGCGGTGAGAGAGCACTTGCTTGCACCGTTGGAATATGCATCTGAATAAAGTTTGGTTCGCCTGAGGTGGAGCCGACTCCAAGGGTCGCTCGCCAACGTCGTGGGGGCGCCGATAATGCACATTATGTCAGTTTGGATGGAATCCATGGATATCAGGCACCCACCTTCGGGCACCATGGCACGCAGAGTCGTGAAGGTCCGATATAGTCCGTTTCGGCCCATTTTGACCCGAAACGTGAAATCTCCCTGCGGACACGACGGTTCGCGTGCGTTTCGGCGACAGTCATGGGTCACCTCAACCGGGCGTCCGCTCGGTCGACGACTCAAGGAGCGGGAATGCGACGACCCATCATCCGGCGACTCCGACTGTTCACGACGGCCCCGCTTCTTGCGGTAATGCTGATCGTCGTGGCCGTGGCGAGTGCCGTTTCTCCCCCCTCGCAGACGGGCGCCTGGTTCGCTGATGCGAAGTCCGTGGCGGGCAACTCGTTGAAGTCGGCGACGCTCGATGCGCCCCAGAACTTCCGCAACACCTGGAGTTCATCCTCCGGCAACACGCTCTCCTGGGACAGCGTGACGTCGCAGTCCTGGGCGACGGCGAACAACGTCACGTCCGGCATCACCTACCGCTTGACCCGCCACGTGGGTTCGTACCCCGCGAAAGACGTCTACAGCGGATCTGCGACCTCATTCACCGACCCGAATCCCCGCGGTCGCAACTTGCGTTACCGCCAGGTCTCTGCGGGTCAGAAGCATACGTTGGCCATCGATGAGAACGGATATATCTGGGCTTGGGGGTACAACGGCAAAGGTGCTTTCGGGGACGGAACGACCATCTCGACCGATGTGCCCCAGAAGACGATTCTTCCGGCCGGTCGGACCGCGGTACAGATCGCAACCGGCAATATGTGGTCTGCTGCACTCCTGGACGATGGAACGGTCTGGACGTGGGGATACAACGTGGGCAATCTCGGCATCGGCAACACGACCAATCAGGAGTATCCGCAGCGCGTTATCTTTCCCGATGGTGTGCGGATAACGTCGCTCGGTCAGATCATCGGAGACACTCAAACGATGTTCGTGATCGATCAGAACGGAGCAGTGTGGGACTGGGGTATCAATAGCGACGGGCAACTCGGCGACGGCAGTGTCGACAGCACGACGACGCCGCATGTCATTCCGGATCTTCGTGTGCGCTTCATCACGTCGATGGGCGGCCATGTCATCGCTCTGGGAAAAAATGGCGCCGTATGGTCGTGGGGCGAAGGCAGTGACGGCCAAGTAGGTGACCACAGATATCAAGACCGTCTCAGGCCTTACCAGGTCGACATGCCGTCGGCTGCCAGCCGTATCAGGCAGGTCGCGTCTGGTGGCGACTATTCCCTTGCGCTCGACGACGATGGGGCCATATGGGCGTGGGGGGCGATAGCCGTCGGTAACAGGAGTTCGTCGATGGATCCCGTGCTCCTTCCTACCCCACGCCTGCCGAATGGAGTGCAGGCCGCCGAACTGGCCACGGGTCCGAAGATGGGTACGTGGAATCCTTACTGGTTCATCCCCAGCGTTCTTGTGGTTCTTTCGAACGGAGCGATGTTGCAGTACGACATCGAGAACGATAAGGGCATACTCCGCTACAACCTCGTTCTCGATGGCAATTTCATTACGGGCGTCTCTGTCGGTGGCGCGCAACGAGTCGCACTCACCGCGGATCAGTCGAATAGCGGACTCTACTTCTGGACGCTCTCCGATAAAGGCGATCAGTCGGGCGCCGGCGTTGTATGGTCGCCCATCATCTGCCCGTACATGACCACGAAAGCCTCCGACGGCTCCTGCGTCTGGGATGGGAAGCTGAGTTACTCCGTCGATTATCAATACGGGCCCTGGCGTTCTCAAGCCAGTGGTCTCGATCCGTAGAACGACGAGGAACGACGCCCGGTCGGACGTGCATCCGCGCCATCTGGTCAATGGAGGCGATGCGCGCGGGCGGACGCGTGGAGACGGATGCCGGGCAACCGGCGCCGGCCTCGATCGGACGAGCCTTGCGCTCCCCCGGCGCGTCGCCCGAATCGATCGAGGGACAGACGGCGATGAGGCCGGCCCACATGATCACGATCATTTTCCGTCGCTTCAGCCGATCGGAGATGGGGCCTGCTATGAGACCGAAGGCCGCGGAGGTGACAGGCTGGATGGATGCCATCGACTGACGGGAACCTCCTGCACGTGTCCGCCCCACGCGCCTCTGCCCGGGCCTCGACGCTGACCGTTCCTTCCCTGCTCGGCAACGGCATGCCCGTCGCCCGCATCGTGCCCTGACGGTGGTGGCGAGATGCGTCCTTCACGTCTCCACATCCTCGGCGCGAGCGGCAGCGGAACGACGACCCTCGGTCATGCGCTGGCCGCACGATGGGCGGTTCCGCATGCCGACGCGGACGACTATTTCTGGATGCCGACCACTCCACCGTTCCTGCGGAAGAGGGGCGACGCCCAAAGAGTGGCGCTGATGCGGGACATCTTCGTGTCGAGACCGGCGTGGGTGCTGTCGGGGTCGATGCTCGGGTGGGGCGAGTCGGTCGTTGCCGAGTGCGATGCGATCGTCTTCGTCTTCTTGGATCCGACGGAGCGTCTGCGTCGACTCGAAGCGCGTGAGGTCGTTCGGCGCGCAGGCCTGCCGCATGACGACGACGCCTGGCGTGTTTTCACAACATGGGCCGAAGGCTACGACGATCCCGCGTTCGACGGCCGCAGTCGGGCCGAGCACGATCGATGGTTGGCAACCATCGGCAAGCCCGTCCTGCGTCTCGACAGCCGGTCACCGGTGACGGAACTGGTGGATGCCGTGTGCGGGTGGAAACCCCCGGCGGCGTCGTCGTAGCCACCTCCGTCCGACGTCCCCGAGCCCCCTCAAACATGCGCGTCTCGCCCTCCGGACCGACGGTGCGGCCGAACTCGTCAGTCGCGCCGCACCCACCCCGACGTCGCGCCCAGCACCCGCGAGCCGTCGAGGTCGCCCAGCGACAGGCCGACGAAATGGGTCGCGGCATCCGAGGTCTGCCACCGGAATCGCGGCGCGGAGGTCGTCGAGGCCTCTACGACGGTCCTGGCTGCGTCCGCAGCAGTCTGCGCTGACGCGAACGAGGCAGCGGCCCGGTCGAGGTAGGCCTCCTGCAACTGCGCGTACGGGCCGGGGGTGGCGCGGTCCACCGAGTCGACGAACGACGAGGCGACGGCGGCCGGCTCGACGATCGAGACGTCGATGCCGAACGGCGCGACGACCGGGGCGAGCGACTGCATGAGTCCCTCGACGGCGAACTTGGCGGCGCAGTATGCGTCCGAGAACGGCTGGCCCACCGCTCCCCCGACGCTGGTGACCGTGACGATGCGTCCGCTCCCCCGCTCGCGCATGCCGGGGAGGACGAGACGGGTGAGACGCGCCACCGAGAGGTAGTTGGTCTCGAGCTGTTCCTGCAGCTCTTCGTCGCTGACCTGTTCCAGGGTGCCGATCGCGCCGCGCCCGGCGTTGTTCACGAGGATGTCGACGGTTCCCACCGCCTCGATCAGGGAACGGGAGGCCTCGGCATCCGTCACGTCCAAGGCCCGGATGTCGAGCTCGACACCGGCCTCGGATGCCGCGGAGCGCAGGGCATCGGCACGCGCGGTGTCGCGGACCGTGGCGATGACCGTCACCCCCTGCTGAGCGAGCTGGATGGCGGTGTGCAGGCCGATGCCGCTGGTGGTTCCGGTGACGAGTGCGAGAGTCATGTGCTCAGTCTGCTCCTCGAACCCATGGACCCGGTGTGCGGGGTTCGCCCAGCCGGGGCTGCCACGGTCACCGAGTGACCGATGATCTCGCTTCGCCGCCGCCGAACGCCGCGTCCGTCAGCCGGTCCCGGCGGCTGGTCATCCTCGTCGCCACGGCGCTTTTCGTGGTGTCCATCGGCGTCCTCGTGGGCGTGCGGGCCGTGTCCGGGCAGGACGACGACACGACCGAGGTATTGGTCGGACCGTGGGACGGCCGGCAGATCACGTTCGCGGCGGTCCTGGCATCCACCGTCTCCTTCTTCGTGCTCGTCTGTGCGGTTCCTGCCCTGCGGTGGTGGCTGGCGGTGTTCGTGCCGCTGCGTTTCCTGGCGTTCTGCGCGATCCTGCCCGCAGGTTTCCTGGCGGCCGTCGTTTCGGAGAACACCGTCGTGCCGTTGATGGCGAACGGGTGCGCGACGGGGTACGTCGTGCGCGAGAGCACGCCGTGGCGGCACACGACGATCGAGGTCCTTCGGGCGGACGGCCTCGTGGCCACCACCGTCGACCGCGAGTCCCGCCGCGGTGGAGAGCATCCCTTCGCCGACGGTGACTACCGCGTCGACGTCAACGGTGACACCCTTCGGGTTCGGACGTACCCGTCGGGCACTCCCTCCTTCACGCTCCCGGTCGTCGAGATGCCACGCGAATCATGCGGTCCGTCCGATGGTCGCGAGCTGCAGCCGACGCCATCGACCACCGCACCGTCTGCAGCCGACGCCATCGACCACCGCACCGTCTGCGTCCGCGCCTTTCCTCACCGACTCCGACGAGGGCCCGGCACCTGCTCCGATATCCGACGCCCGGTCGGAGGCCACGCGTATGGCGCAACTCACGTTCGACGCCGCAGAGGCTCCGGTGACGGATACCGCGGGGGTGCCGGTGAGCGTGCCCGCGGCATCCGAGCTGCCGTGCGATGGCACGACCGCGATTGCGCTCGACATCCGCACCGCGGACAACGCCGCCTCCTACGCCGCGATCCTCGCCGCGTGGGACGCGGAAGGCTCCTCCGCCGACCGCGCGATGCACGAAGACCTGCGGTACAACGGCTCGGTACGTCTATCGGCCCGCGATCGCTCGAGTATCGACGGGCTGATGCACTTCTTGCTGACGGCCGACTGTCGCGCGCCCTCATGAGAGCAAACGCCGTCGTCTCGGGGGCTCGCGTCCCGGTGCGGGTGGACGGGGGCGCGCGGCTGCCCACGACTCACTGAGCCGGCAGACACCCGCCGTCGAGGATGTAGCCTCCGACCTCCACCGACACGGAGATTCCGGCCACCTCACCGAAGAGGCAGCCGCCCTTGGGGCCGGCTACTGCGAAGAGCACGCTCCGTGCCTCGGCACGAACCTGGGGCGAGAGGGCTCCGGCCCCGACCAGCAGCGCGGCGACCTCATCCGCAGACAGCTCCTTCTCCGCCGCGGCCGCCCGGAGGACGGCGACGACGTCCGGCGAGGCATCCTCGGCAGCCGCGCGCGCCTCGTCGTCGATACCCATCCGGTCGCGGTATCTCTCGTTCGCCGCCATCGCGGCATCCGGGTCGTAGGGAGCGCACTCGGGTGGCAGCTGCACGCCCTCCATCGTCGGGCACGCGTACGACGCGGACACGCTCGGCGTTGGCGTCGGCTCGGCAGCCCCGGTCGTGTTCGACGCGCACCCCGTGACGGCGGCGAGCGAAAGAACGACGGCGAGTGCGAAAGCGGATCTCTTCATGTGTTCCCCCCCCCGCGCACAGTTTCACAGAGACTGTATCCCTCGGCGGGATTTCGAGGCCAGAAGGGAAGGCCGAGGGGCCCGCCATGGTCCGCGCTGCCGGGTAGGTCCCGCGACCCGCGTCGCTCCGGCCGACCTCAGCCGCCCGGTGTGAGCTCCACCCACCCGCCGCCGAACTTCGCCTGACGGTTGTCGCCCGACGAGGTGCCGGTGAGCCGGCGACGCACCCACGGTGCCACGTGCTCGCGGTAGTAGGCGGTGCCCTTCAGCCGCTCGGTCTCGGGGATCTCGCGCAGATGCCACCACTCGGCTGGCGGTGTGAGCCCGACCGACTCGATCACCCGGGCGGCGACGCGATGGTGGCCGCGCGCGTTCATGTGCAGACGGTCGACAGACCAGAACTCCCCACCCGCCAGCTCGCGGTCGAACCAGTTGTAGGCGGTGAGCACGTCGGGGCGCGCCTCGAGACGCTTCTCGACGGCGTGCGACAGGCGGTCGCCGCGCGCCTCGATGAGCTTGCCGAGCGGGAGCCCCGCCGACGGATTGGCCCCCGAGAGCACGATCAGACGCACCCCCTCTTCGTCGCACCGGCGCACGACGTGGTCGAACAGGTCGACGATGCGGTCGATGCCCGTGCGCGGACGCAGCATGTCGTTGCCACCGCCGTTGAACGACAGGTGCGTCGGCTTCAGCGCCAGCGCCGGCTCGAGCTGTTGAGCGACGATCGGCTCGATGAGCTTGCCGCGGATCGCGAGGTTCGCGTATTCGATGGGCTCGCCCGCGGCATCCGCCCATCCCTGTGCGGCCAGGTCGGCCCACCCGCGGACGGTGCCGTCGGGCAGCTCATCGCCGACGCCTTCGGTGAACGAGTCGCCGATCGCGACGTAGCGGACGGATGCCATGGCACGAGCCTACGCGGACGCGCGGAGGGGCTAGGCCAGGGATCGTCCGCGCTGCTCGCGCAGGAACAGTGCCGCGACCACGGCCACGGCGAAGAACGCCGCGAATACCACGAACAGCAACGGCGCTCCCCCGACGCCGAGCAGCGGCGGCACGGCGAGAGGCGCCAGGATCGAGGCGATGCGTCCGACGCCCGCGGCCCAGCCCGACCCGGTCGCGCGCAGCTGTGTCGGGTAGGTCTCGGGGGTCGCGGCGTACAGGGCGCCCCACGCGCCGAGGTTGAAGAACGACAGGGCCATGCCGGCGGCGATGACCGCCACCTCTCCGGTCGCCGTGCCGAACAGCACCGCGGCGACGGCGGAACCGGCGAGGAACGTCGCGAGGGTCGCGCGCCGGCCCCAGGCCTCGATGAGCCAGGCGGCGACGGCGTACCCGGGCAGCTGCGCGAGCGTGATGACGAGCGTGAAACCGAACGAGCGCACGAGGTCGTAGCCTTGCGCGACGAGGATGGTCGGAATCCAGATGAACGCCCCGTAGTACGAGAAGTTCACGCAGAACCACAGCACCCACAGGCTCGCCGTGCGCGCCCGCAGTGCCGGTGCCCACAGGGCACGGACCCGGGGACGGTCGGCGGGAGCGGATACCGAGACCCCCTCCGTCGACGCTTCGAGCGCGATCCGACCCGCTGCGGCCTCGAGATCACGCACGATGACGATCGCCTCGGCGTTGCGGCCGCGAGACGCCAGCCACCGCGGCGACTCGGGAAGACCCCACCGCACGATGAGCGCGTAGACGGCGGGGATAGCGCCGAGGGCGAAGGCCCATCGCCAGCCATCGGCGGATGACGGCACCACGAGGTAGCCGATGAGCGCCGCGGCCGTCCATCCGACGGCCCAGAACGCCTCGAGGAACACGATGAGTCGACCCCGCATGCGGGCGGGCGCGAACTCGCTGACGTAGGTCGATGCCACCGGCAACTCCGCCCCGAGCCCGAGACCCACGACGAAGCGCAGGACGAGCAGGGCTGCGAGACCACCCACCAGGGCGCTCGCCCCGGTGGCCACTCCGTACACCAGCAGCGTCAGCGCGAAGACGTGACGGCGCCCGAACCGGTCGGCCAGCAGCCCGCCCACGCTCGCTCCGATGGCCATGCCGGCGAAGCCCGCCGACGCGATCCACGACGCCTCGGTCGGCGCCAGCTGCCACTGCACGCTGAGAGCGGCGATGACGAACGAGATGAGCCCGACGTCCATGGCATCCAGAGCCCACCCCAGGCCCGATCCGCCGAGGATCCGCCCATGGCGGCGGGTGAACGGCAGAGCGTCGAGGCGGTCGGACACCCGGATGGTGTCGGTGGTCGTGGTCACCGGATGCCGGGAGCGTCGACCGGCGTGGAGGTTTCGGCGAGCATCTCCTCGACGAGGGGGCGCACCCGCGTCCCGTACAACTCGATGCTCGACATCAGCTTGTCGTGCGAGATCGATCCGCTCGCGATCTTCATCTGGAAGCGGGAGTTGCCCAGCGCCCGCACGGTCGCGGCGATCTTGCGGGCGACCGTCTCGGGCGAGCCGACGTACATCGAGCCCTCGGGTCCGACGTCGTGCTGGAAGCGCATGCGGTTGTACTCGGGCCAGCCGCGCTCGCGTCCGATCGTGTTGTTCAGTTCGGCAACGCCCTCGAACGCCTCGTCCCAGGCCTGCTCGTCGGTCTCGGCGACGTGGCCGGGCGAGTGCACCGAGATGGGCATCTGCGGCTTGCCGAGTTCCTGCAGCGACCGACGGTAGAGGTCGGCGTAGGGGCGGAACCGAGCCGCGGACCCGCCGATGATCGCGAGGACCAGACCGTAGCCGTAACGGGCCGTGCGCACCACCGACTCGGGAGAACCGCCGACCCCGACCCACGCGGTCAGGCCCGTTTCGGTTTTGGGGTACACATCGGCATCCTGCAGCGCGGCGCGCGTGCGGCCCGACCAGGTGACGGGCTTCTCGGTGAGCAAGTGCGAGAACAGCTCGAGCTTCTCCTCGAACAGCTGCTCGTAGTCGGCGAGGTCGTAGCCGAATAGGGGGAACGACTCGATGAACGAGCCGCGCCCGAGGATGACCTCGGCGCGGCCGTTCGAGACGGCGTCGAGCGTCGCAAAGCGCTCGTACACGCGCACCGGGTCGTCGCTCGACAGGACGGTCACCGCGGTGCCGAGGTGGATGTTCTTCGTGCGGGAGGCAGCGGCAGCCAGCACGATCTCGGGGCTGGTGACGGCGAAGTCCTTGCGGTGGTGCTCCCCCACCCCGAAGAACGACAGGCCCACCTCGTCGGCGAGCACCGCCTGGTCGACGACGTTGCGGATGGTCTGCGCGTCGGACAGCAGCGACCCGTCGGGGCCGCGCGAGATGTCTCCGAAGGTGTCGAGTCCGAGCTCGAGGGGGCGGGCGTCCATGGGATCTCCTTGCATTCGGATGAATGAACTTTACGCGACGGCGGAGTATTCCCCCGCATCGCCGAGGGGCGCCGCTGAAGCGACGCCCCTCGGGGAGATCAGGCGGAGGCCAGAGCCGCGCGCAGCGTGTCGAGACCCACCCCGCCGATGTCGAGCGCCCGCGTGTGGAACTGCTTCATCGAGAAGTCGGCGCCGCGGCGCTCCTGCTCCTCGTGGCGCACCTGCTCCCAGATGCGCTGTCCGACCTTGTACGAGGGCGCCTGCCCCGGCCAGCCGAGGTAGCGGTTCACCTCGAAGCGCACGAACTCCTCGCTCATGTTGACGTTCTTCAGCATGAACGCCAGCGCGTAGTCGTGGTCCCATGTGCCGGTGCCGTCGAGGCGGGGCTTCTGCAGGTGCACGCCGATGTCGAGCACCACGCGAGCGGCGCGCATGCGTTGGCCGTCGAGCATGCCGAGGCGGTCGGCCGGGTCGTCGAGGTAGCCGAGCTGCTCCATCAAGCGCTCGGCGTAAAGAGCCCAGCCCTCGGCGTGTCCGCTCGTGCCGGCCAGCAGGCGGCGCCACGAGTTGAGCTCGGCGCGGTTGTGCACGGCCTGCGCGATCTGCAGGTGGTGGCCCGGAACGCCCTCGTGATAGACCGTGGTCAGCTCGCGCCAGGTGTCGAAGGTGTCGACGCCCTCGGGCACCGACCACCACATGCGGCCCGGACGCGAGAAGTCGTCGGTGGGGCCGGTGTAGTAGATGCCGCCCTCGTTCGTGGGGGCGATCATGCACTCGAGGTGGCGGATCGGCTCGGCGATGTCGAAGTGGGTGCGGCCGAGCTCTTCGACAGCCTTGTCGCTCGTGCGCTGCATCCACTCCTGCAGGGCCTTGGTGCCGCGGAGCTTGCGCGACTCGTCCTTCTCGAGGAACGCCACGGCCCCTTCCACCGTGGAGCCCGGCAGGATCTCGTTCGCGATGGCCTCCTGCTCGGCGACCATGCGGGCGAGCTCTTCGACACCCCACTCGTACGTCTCGTCGAGGTCGACCTCGGCGCCGAGGAAGTGCCGCGACTGCAGGGCGTACACCTCGCGACCGACGGCGTCGACCTCTCCCGCGGCCGGCGCGAGCTCCTTCGACAGGAACGACGCGAGGCCGTCGTAGGCGACCCGCGCGGCGTTGGAGTTCTCGGCGAGGTCACGGGCGAGCGAGGCGGGGAGCTGACCCTCTTCGGGGGCGGCCTCTCCGACGAACTCGGCGAAGAAGCCCGTGTCGGAGGTGTAGCGCGCGATCTGGGTCACGACCTCGCTCACCTGACGGCGCGCGGGCACGACCCCCTCGGTGATGCCCTGGCGCAGCGTCGCGACGTAGCCGTCGATCGCCGCCGGCAGCGCCTTCATGCGGTCGGAGATCGTCGACCAGTCCTCGACTGTCGCGGTGGGCATGAGGTCGAAGGTCGAGCGGATGTCCTGCGCGGGAGACGCGATGACGTTCAGGTCGCGCAGGTTCGTCTTGGCCTCGTGCTGCTCGATCATCAGGTCGAGCTCGCGCACCAGGTCCATCTTGGTGACGGTGTCGATCGCGTCGGTCGCCTCGGCCGCTTCGAGCGCGGACTTCGTCGAGCGCGCCTCCGACACGAGGGCTTCCGCACCCTCGGGGCTGTAGTCGCCGAAGCGACCGTTGTGCTCGAAACGGCCGATGTAGGTCGCCAGCGTCGGGTCCTTCTCCGCCAGGGTGTCGACCCACGCGTCCGCGATCGTGTCGATCGGCGTGGGAGTGCGTTGTGCGTCAGTCATCCTCCGAGCCTAGGGAAGGCGCGGCGCCCGCGCACGCCCCCTCGGGTGGTTCCGGATGCCGTGACCCGGTGCGACGGCGCGCTCCCGGCCACCGCGCCGAGGGCGGTTAAGGACAGCGCGCTCCGGACTCGGCGTCGGGGCACGGCACCCGCAGGTGCTAGTGCCCCGCCTCGTCCCAATCGCCGCCGCGGCCGATCTGCACGTCGAGCGGAACGGACAGGTCGGCGGCGTCGGCCATGCGCGCGCGCACGATCTTCTCGACGTCGTCCCACTCCCCCGTGGCGACCTCGACGACGAGCTCGTCGTGGATCTGCAGCAGCACGCGCGAGCGCAGGTCGGCGTCGGCGAGATCGCGCTGGATGTGGAACAGCGCGACCTTCATGATGTCGGCAGCGCTGCCCTGGATGGGCGCGTTGAGCGCGGCGCGCTCGGCGTTCTCGCGCAGCACGCGGTTCATGCTCGTGAGGTCGGGGAACGGCCGGCGCCGACCGAAGATCGTCTCGGTGTAGCCGTCTTGGCGGGCCTGCTCGACCGACCCGCGCAGGTAGTCGCGCACGGCGCCGAAGCGGGCGAAGTACTCGAGCATGAGCTTCTTGGCCTCGGACTGCTCGATGCGCAGCTGCTTCGACAGGCCGAACGCCGACAGACCGTAGACCAGGCCGTACGACATCGCCTTGACCTTGGTGCGCATGGCCGGGGTGACCTCGGCGGGCTCGACGCCGAAAACGCGCGCGCCGACGAAGCGGTGCAGGTCTTCGCCCGAGTTGAAGGCCTCGATGAGCCCGGGGTCGCCCGAGAGGTGCGCCATGATGCGCATCTCGATCTGCGAGTAGTCGGCGGTCAGGAGCGTCTCGTAGCCCTCGCCGACGACGAACGCCGCGCGGATGCGACGGCTCTCTTCGGTGCGGATCGGGATGTTCTGCAGGTTCGGGTCGGTGCTCGACAGACGTCCCGTCTGGCTGCCGGTCTGCACGTAGGTGGTGTGGATGCGGCCGTCCGCTCCGGTGGCCGTGTCGAGCGCGTCGATGATCTGCTTCAGCTTCGTCGCCTCACGGTGGCGCAGCAGCAGGTCGAGGAACGGGTGGTCGGCGCTCTCTTGCAGGTCGGCGAGGGCTGCGGCATCCGTCGTGTACCCGCTCTTGGTCTTGCGGGTCTTCGGCAGCTGCAGCTCGTCGAACAGCACCTCTTGCAGCTGCTTGGGCGAACCCAGGTTCACCTCGTGACCGATCGCGGCATACGCGTCGCGGGCGAGGGCGTCGGCACGGGCCCCGAGCTCGGCCGAGAAGCTCGAGAGCTTCTCGTGCGACACCGCGACGCCGGCGAGCTCCATGTCGGCCAGGGCGGTGAGCGTGGGCAGCTCGATGTCGTCGAGAACCCTCGCGACCGTCTCGGGCATGTCCGCGCGCTGGGCCTCGGCGACGCGGCGGGTGAACCACGAGAGCTGGCTCGGGGTCGCGCCCTCGGTCTCGGGAACCAGCTGCGTCGGATCGGCGACCGGCAGCTTCTCGTCGAGCATGCGCTCCACGAGGTCGCCGAGCGTCTTGTCGGGGAAGCTCGGGCGCACGAGCCATCCCGCGAGGATCACGTCGAACGCCACTCCGCCGACGGCCACACCCTCGCGGGCGAGAGCCTTGATCTGTGGCTTCGCATCGGCGAAGACCTTCGGAGCGTCGGATGCCAGCCACTCGGCCAGCGCGTCGCGCACCGCCGGTGACCACTCGGCCTCGACCGCGGCGTCGCCCGAGGCGAGTCCGATCGCGGTCGGCGCGCCGCCGGCAAGAGTGACGGTGACCCCGACCTCGCCCGTCGCCGCGGCGGCCCACGCTGCGAGAGCCGTGGCGTCGAGCTGCGAGGGCGTCGGAGCGGTGGCGGTGGGACGCTGCTCTTCGACGATGCCCGCGTCGCCGCCGAGGGCGTCGAACACGCGCGGCAGCAGGGTGCGGAACTCGAGGCGCGCGAAGATGTCGCGAACAGCCTGCGCATCGAGCGGGTGCATCTTGAGGTCGCCGGGGCCGACGGGCAGTTCGACGTCGCGCAGCAGGCGGTTGAGCGCGCGATTGCGGCGCACGCCATCGATGTGCTCGCGGAGGTTGCCGCCGACGACGCCAGTGATCTTGTCGGCGTTTTCGAGCAGCGCATCGAGAGAGCCCCACTGGGTGAGCCACTTGACCGCGGTCTTCTCGCCCACCTTCGGCACGCCCGGCAGGTTGTCGCTGGTCTCGCCCACGAGAGCGGCGATCTCGGGATACTGCGCGGGCGGCAGGCCATACTTCTCGATCACGGCGGCGGTGTCGTAGCGCTTGAGCTGCGAGACGCCCTGGACGTTCGGGTAGAGCAGCGTGACGTCGTCGGTGACGAGCTGGATGGTGTCGCGATCTCCCGAGCAGACGAGCACCTCGAAGCCCTGCTGCTCGCCCTGGGTCGCGAGCGTGGCGAGAATGTCGTCGGCCTCGAAGTCCTCTTTCGCCAGCACCGGCACGCCCATCGCGCGCAGGCAGTCCTGAAGCAGCGGGATCTGGCCCTTGAACTCGGCGGGCGACTCGCTGCGGTTGGCTTTGTACTCGGCATACTCGCGCGTGCGGAACGACTGCCGCGAGGTGTCGAACGCGACGGCGAGGTGCGTCGGTTTCTCGGCCTTCACGAGGTTCACGAACATCGACAGGAACCCGTAGATGCCGTTGGTGTGCTGGCCGTCCTTCGTCGAGAAGTTGTCGACCGGCAGGGCGTAGAACGCCCGATACGCCAGCGAATGGCCGTCGACGACGAGGAGAGTAGGCTTTTCGGCATCCGTCACCCCTCCAGCGTAACGAGAACCACGGACACTCCCCCGGCCCCGGCCCGATCGACGAAGGCGATGATGACCTCCACGACTCCCGAAACGTCCCCCGGCCTCGACTGGGCGAAGGAGCGCGGCATGGGCGCCCTCGCCGAGAAGATGGGCATCGAGTGGGTCGAGTTCTCGGTGGAGCGCAGCGTCGCGACCATGCCGGTCGAGGGCAACACGCAGCCGGTCGGCCTGCTTCACGGTGGTGCGTACGTCGTCCTCGGTGAGTCGCTCGGCTCGATGGCGGCGAACCTCTACGCGGGGTCGGGCAGGCTCGCGGTCGGCATCGACATCAACGCCACGCACACCCGCTCGGCCACGTCGGGGATCGTCACGGGTGTGTGCACCCCGATCCACTTGGGCCGCTCGCTCACGGTGCACGAGATCGCGGTGTCCGACGAGCAGGGTCGTCGGTGCTCGACGATCCGGATCACGAACATGATCAAGGACGCCCCCGCGCGCTGACCGCACGTTCCGTCGCGCACCCTGTGCCCGATGAAGGGTCCGGGCCATGCGTATGCCCGGTGGCCTCGACAGGCTCAAGTGAGCTGTGTCCCGCCCCTGCGTGTTCCCGGTGGCTCCGTCTGGCTCACCCCCTCGATGGCGCGGACCACCGTGGCGGAAACGAAAAATGGATGCCACCTCAGTGGCATCCATTTCTCGAAGAGGTCTCGCTCAGCCCTTCTTGGGGGCCAGCTGCTCGATGATCGCCTTGGCGACGTCCTGCATGGTGAGGCGGCGGTCCATCGACGCCTTCTGGATCCAGCGGAAGGCCTCGGGCTCGCTGAGACCCATCTTCTCGTTGAGCAGGCCCTTGGCCCGGTCGACGAGCTTGCGGGTCTCGAAGCGCTCGACCATGTCGGCGACCTCGGCCTCGAGCGTGATGATCTGCTCGTAGCGGGCGAGGGCGATCTCGATCGCGGGGAGCAGGTCGTTGGGGGTGAAAGGCTTGACCACGTACGCCAGAGCGCCGGCCTCGCTGGCCCGCTCGACGAGCTCCTTCTGGCTGAAGGCGGTGAGCAGCACGACCGGGGCGATGTGGTTCTTGCTGAGCTTCTCGGCAGCGCTGATGCCGTCGAGCTGCGGCATCTTGACGTCCATGATCACCAGATCGGGGCGCAGCTCGGTCGCGAGCTGAACGGCGGTCTCTCCGTCGCCGGCCTCGCCGACGACGTCGAAGCCGTTGTCGCGGAGGATCTCGACGATGTCGAGGCGGATGAGCGACTCGTCTTCCGCGACGACGACGCGTCGGGGAGCGGCCGGAGCGCTGGCCGGAACGGCTTCTTGATCAGTCACGGAACCATCCTAAGTCTGCGGGGGCCAGAAGCCCCGGATCGCAGCCCCCATCACTCGGGTGCTGTCACGGGTACCGGTGGTGGGACTCGAACCCACACGTCTTTCGACAGAGCATTTTGAGTGCCCCGCGTCTGCCATTCCGCCACACCGGCAGGTGTTGCCCTCCCAACCTACCGGCGGTGAGACCGGGGCGGGAACGCGAAGACGCGCGCCGGGCGGACCCGGCGCGCGTCGTCGAGGCTCAGACCTCTTTGTAGACGGGCGCTGCGCCGTGCACGGCGTCGCCCACGCGGTGGACGCGCAGGTCGTTCGTCGAGCCCGCGATTCCGGGAGGGGAACCGGAGATCACGACGACCTTGTCCCCCACCTCCGCCAGCTTGTGCGAGAGCAGATAGTCGTCGACCTGCAAGAACATCTTGTCGGTGTGCGACACGTGCTCCACCAGCGTGGAGCGCACGCCCCACGTCAGCGCGAGGCGACGACGGATGCCGGGCTCGGGCGTGAACGCGATCATCGGGATGGTGGAACGCAGACGCGACATGCGACGCGCCGAGTCGCCGGACTCGGTGAACACGCAGAGGAACTTGGCCTCGACGAAGTCGGCCACCTCGACGGCGGCGAGCGTGATGGCGCCACCCTGCGTGCGGGGCTTGTTGGTCAGGGGCGCGATGCGCTCGAGACCGTGCTCTTCAGTGGACGCGACGATGCGCGCCATGGTCTCGACGACCACGACCGGGTAGTCGCCGACGCTGGTCTCGCCCGAGAGCATGACCGCGTCCGCACCGTCGAGGACGGCGTTGGCGACGTCGCTGGTCTCGGCGCGGGTGGGGACCGGGCTGTTGATCATCGACTCGAGCATCTGCGTCGCGACGATGACGGGCTTCGCCATGCGACGGGCGAGCTCGACGGCGCGCTTCTGCACGATCGGGACGGCCTCGAGGGGCAGCTCGACACCGAGGTCGCCGCGAGCGACCATGATGCCGTCGAAGGCGTCGATGATCTCCTCGAGGTTGTCGACCGCCTGCGGCTTCTCGATCTTGGCGATGACGGGTACGTAGCGTCCCTCTTCGGCCATGATCTCGTGCACGCGCTCGATGTCCTTGGCGTCGCGGACGAACGACAGGGCGATGAGGTCGGCGCCGGCGTTCAGGCCCCAGCGGAGGTCCGCCTCGTCCTTTTCGCTCAGTGCGGGGACGTTCACGGCCACGCCGGGCAGGTTGATGCCCTTGTTGTTCGACACCGGGCCGCCGACGATGACCTTGGTGGTCACGACGGTGCCGTCGGTCTCGACGACCTCGACGCGGACCTTGCCGTCGTCGATGAGCAGGAAGTCGCCGGGGCGGACGTCCTGGGGCAGACCCTTGAAGGTCGTGCCGACGATTTCTTTGGTGCCGAGGATGTCCTCGATGGTGATCTTGAAGATGTCACCGGGCAGCAGGTCGTGGGGACCGTTCTCGAACTTGCCGAGACGGATCTTCGGGCCCTGCAGGTCGACGAGGGCCGCGACCGGGCGTCCGGCGTCTTCTGCCGCCTTGCGCACGTTGGCGAAGTTGGCGTCGTGCACGGAGTAATCTCCGTGGCTCAGGTTGAGGCGGGCGACATCCACACCGGCGTCGATGATGGCGCGAACCATCTCATACGACGACGTGGCGGGCCCGAGTGTTGCGACGATCTTGGCGCGTCTCATCCGGTTTCAAGCTCCGTGAAATTTTCGGGAAGTGGCCGATCGGCCCTTGCCAGCTTAGGCGGGCAGGAGGCCGATGGCGACATCGGTCGGGCGCACCGGCGCGGGCAGCACCGTCTCGCCCATGAGGAAGGTGTCGACCTCGGCGGCGGCCGCGCGGCCTTCGGCGATGGCCCACACGATGAGGGACTGTCCACGTCCGGCATCTCCGGCGACGAACACCCCCGGGGTGGTGGTGGCGTAGGTCGCGTCGCGCTCCACGTTCCCGCGGTTCGTGAACTGCGTGCCGAGCTGGCTCTCGAGGTGCTCGCGCTCGGGGCCGGTGAAGCCCATCGCGATGAGGACCAGGTCGGCCGGGATTTCGCGCTCGGTGCCGCTCTTGGGGACGCGGCGGCCGTCGACGTACTCGGTCTCGGCGACACGCAGCGCGCGCACCTCGCCCGCGGCGTTGCCGAGGAACTCCACGGTCGAGGCGAGGAACGTGCGCTCCCCGCCCTCTTCGTGGGCGGATGCCATCTCGAACAGGTTCGGCATCATCGGCCACGGCTGCTCGGCCGGACGCTCCGACGGGGGCTGCTTGCCGATCGCGAGGTTGGTGACGCTCAACGCACCTTGGCGGTGCGCGGTGCCGATGCAGTCGGCGCCGGTGTCACCGCCGCCGATGACGACCACGTGTTTGCCCTCGGCCGTGATCTGGTGCGGCACCTGGTCGCCGGCGACGGCCTTGTTGCCCTCGATGAGGTACTCCATGGCGTAGTGCACACCGTCGAGGTCGCGGCCGGGAATGGCGAGGTCGCGCGGCACCGTGGAACCGGTGGCCACTACGACCGCGTCGTAGCGCGCCCGCAGGTCGCTCCACGAGACGTCCTTGCCGATCTCGACCCCGGCGCGAAAGCGCGTGCCCTCCGCCTGCATCTGCCGCAGGCGCAGCTCGAGGTGGCGCTTCTCCATCTTGAAATCGGGGATGCCGTAGCGCAGCAGCCCGCCGATACGGTCGTCGCGCTCGAAGACGGCGACCGTGTGGCCGGCGCGCGTGAGCTGCTGGGCAGCGGCGAGGCCGGCGGGGCCGGAGCCCACGACGGCGACCGTCTTGCCGGTCAGACGCTCCGGCGGCTCGGGCTCGACCCAGCCGTTGCCGAACGCTTCGTCGATGATCGAGACCTCGACCTGCTTGATCGTGACGGCCGGCTGATTGATGCCGAGCACGCACGAGCTCTCGCAGGGCGCGGGGCACAGGCGACCGGTGAACTCCGGGAAGTTGTTCGTCGCGTGCAGACGCTCGATGGCCGCGCGGCCCTCGCCGCGCCACGTGAGGTCGTTCCACTCGGGGATCAGGTTCCCAAGCGGGCAGCCCTTGTGGCAGAACGGGATGCCGCAGTCCATGCAGCGGCCGGCCTGGCGCTTGATGACGGCCGAATCACCCGGCTCGTACACCTCTTTCCAGTCCATGATGCGCACCGGCACCGGCCGGCGCTTCGGGAGCTCGCGCTCCGTGACCTTGAGAAAGCCCTTCGGGTCAGCCACCCGTCACCTCCAGAATGCGCTTCCAGACGACGTCGCCGTCGGGGTCGAGCCCCTCGGTGACCGCCTCCTGGCGGGTCTGCAGCACGGCGGCGTAGTCGCGCGGCAGCACCCGGACGAAGTTGTCCACCTCGGTCTCGAAGTCGTCCAGCAGACGACGGGCGAGGGTGGAATCGGTCTCTGCGACGTGCTTCTCGAGCAGGTCGCGGAGGATCTCGGCATCCCCCGATCCGAGGGCGCCGAGTTCGAGCTCACCGGATGCCATGGCCTCACGGTTCACGAGATCGCGGTCGAGCTTGTACACATAGGCCTGGCCGCCCGACATGCCGGCGCCGAGGTTGCGGCCCGTCGCTCCGAGGATGACGGCGAGGCCACCGGTCATGTACTCGAGCGCGTGATCGCCCACGCCCTCGACGACCGCCGTCGCTCCGGAGTTGCGCACCAGGAACCGCTCACCGACGACGCCGTTGAGGAACATCTGCCCCTGCGTGGCGCCGTAGCCGATGACGTTTCCGGCGATGACGTTCTCGGACGCCGCGAAGCTCGAGCCGCGCGGCGGGCGCACGACGATCGTGCCGCCCGACAGGCCCTTGCCGACGTAGTCGTTCGAGTCGCCCTCGAGGCGCAGCGTGATGCCGGCCGGCATGAACGCGCCGAACGATTGCCCGGCCGAGCCGGTCAGACGAACGTCGATCGAGTTCTCGGGCAAACCGTGCTCGCCTCGCGCCTTGGTGACGTGGTGGCCGAGCATGGTACCCACGGCGCGCGCGGTGTTGCGGATCGGGAGCTCGATCGTGAGCTGACCCCCGTGCGCGATGACGTCCTGCGCGCGCTCGATGAGCTGCACGTCGAAGTGGTCCTCGAGCTCGTGATCCTGGTTGCGCGCGTGCCGGCGCGGCTCGTCCTCGGCGAAGCGAGGTCCTTCGAGGATGGGCGCGAGGTTGAGGCCCCGGGCCTTCCAGTGCTGGATCGCCTCGTTGGCATCCAGGAGCTCTGCGCGTCCGACGATCTCGTCGATCGAGCGGTAGCCGAGGGCGGCGAGGTACTCCCGCACCTCCTGCGCGATGTACTCCATGAACGTCACGATGTACTCCGCCTTGCCGGTGAAGCGTTCGCGCAGCACCGGGTTCTGCGTCGCGACTCCCACGGGGCAGGTGTCAAGGTGGCAGACGCGCATCATGATGCAGCCCGAGACGACGAGCGGAGCCGTGGCGAAGCCGAACTCCTCGGCGCCCAGGAGGGCGCCGATGATCACGTCGCGACCGGTCTTCATCTGCCCGTCGACCTGCACGACGACGCGGTCGCGCATGCCGTTGAGCATGAGCGTCTGCTGCGTCTCGGCCAGGCCCAGCTCCCATGGCGTGCCCGCGTGCTTGAGCGAGTTCATCGGGCTTGCGCCCGTGCCGCCGTCTTGACCCGAGACCAGGATGACGTCGCTCAGCGCCTTGGCGACACCCGCGGCGACCGCACCGATGCCCGACTGGCTGACGAGCTTGGTGTGGATGCGGGCCGAGGGGTTGGCGCGCTTGAGGTCGAAGATGAGCTGCTTGAGGTCTTCGATCGAGTAGATGTCGTGGTGCGGCGGCGGCGAGATGAGCCCGACGCCCGCGGTCGCGTGACGCGTACGCGCCACCCACGGGTACACCTTGGTCGGCGGCAGCTGACCGCCCTCGCCGGGCTTGGCACCCTGCGCGAGCTTGATCTGGATGTCGTCGGCCTTGGTCAGGTACAGGCTCGTCACTCCGAAGCGACCGGATGCCACCTGCTTGATGGCGCTGCGACGCTCGGGGTCGAGCAGGCGGTCGACGTCTTCTCCGCCCTCACCGGTGTTCGACTTGCCGCCGATGCGGTTCATCGCGACGGCGAGCACCTCGTGCGCCTCTTTCGAGATGGAGCCGTAGCTCATCGCACCGGTGGAGAAGCGCTTGACGATCGCCGAGACGGGTTCGACCTCGTCGATCGGGACGGCGGGTCGCGTTCCCGTGCGCAGACCGAACAGACCGCGGAGGGTCTTCAGCTCGTGCGCCTGGTCGTCGATCAACTGCGTGTACTCGCGGAAGATGTCGTACCGACGCTCGCGCGTGGCGTGCTGCAGGCGGAACACCGTGTCGGGGTTGAAGAGGTGAGGTGCGCCGTCGCGGCGCCACTGGTACTCGCCGCCGGTCCACAGGCGCTCATGCGCACGGGCAGCGGCGTCCTGCGGGTAGGCGTACTCGTGGCGCGCGGCGTTCTCGGCCGCGATGACGTCGAGGCCCACACCGCCGAGCTTGGTCTCGGTGCCGGTGAAGTACGCGTCGACGAAGTCGCGCGAGAGGCCCACGGCCTCGAACACCTGGGCGCCGGCGTACGACGACACGGTCGAGATGCCCATCTTCGACATGATCTTGAGCACGCCCTTGCCGAGCGCGTAGATCAGGTTCTTGACGGCCTTCTCAGGCGTGATGTTGGTGATGAAGCCGGCGCGCACGAGGTACTCGACGGTCTCCATCGCCAGGTACGGGTTGACCGCCGAGGCGCCGTAGCCGATGAGGGTCGCCACGTGGTGCACCTCGCGCACATCGCCGGCCTCGACCACGAGCCCGACCTTCATGCGGGTCTCTTTGCGGATGAGGTGGTGGTGCACGGCCGCGAGCATGAGCAGCGACGGGATCGGAGCCAGGTCCTTGTTCGAGTCGCGGTCGCTGAGCACGATGAACTCGGCGCCGTCCTCGATGGCCTGGTCGACCTCGGTGCACATCTGCGTGAGGCGCTTCTGCAGGCCCTTGTGCCCGGCCTCGACCCGGTACAGACCGCGGATCGTCACCGACGAGCGCCCGGGCAGGGCGGTGTCGATGTGCTGGATCTTCGCGAGCTCGTCGTTGTCGATCACGGGGAAGTCGAGCGTCACCGTTCGGGTGTGCTCGGGACCCCAGTCGAGGAGGTTGCGCTCGGGACCGAGGCCCAGCGAGAGCGAGGTCACGACCTCTTCGCGGATCGAGTCGAGTGGCGGGTTCGTGACCTGCGCGAACTGCTGCGAGAAGTAGTCGAAGAGCAGTCGCGGACGGTCGCTGAGCACGGCGACGGGTGCGTCGCTGCCCATGGCTCCGAGCGGTTCGGTGCCGCCTTGGCCCATGGGCGTGAGCAGCATGCGCACCTCTTCTTCGGTGTAGCCGAAGGTGCGCTGACGCCGGGTGATCGAGGCGATCGGGTGCACGATGTGCTCGCGCTCGGGCAGCTCGCTGAGCTTGACGCGGCCCTTGTCGACCCACTCTCCCCAGGGGTGGAGGGCGGCGAGGTCGGACTTGATCTCCTCGTCATCGACGATGCGGCGCTGGGCCGTGTCGACGAGGAACATACGACCGGGCTGCAGGCGGCCGCGGCGCTTGATGCGCTCGGGCGCGAAGTCGAGAACGCCCGTCTCGGAACCGATGACGACGAGGCCGTCGGTGGTCTCGGTCCAGCGGCCGGGGCGGAGCCCGTTGCGGTCGAGGGTCGCGCCGACCAATGTGCCGTCGGTGAAGATCAGGGCGGCGGGGCCGTCCCAGGGCTCCATCTGCATGGAGTGGAAGTCGTAGAAGGCGCGCAGGGCGGGGTCGATCGTCGCCTGCTTCTCGTACGCCTCGGGCACCATCATCATGATGGCGTGCGGCAGGCTGCGGCCCGTGAGGGTCAGCAGCTCGAGGACCTCGTCGAAGGATGCCGAGTCGCTGGCGCCCTCGGTGCAGATCGGAAGCAGCGGGCGGACGTCGCCGATCAGCTCGGACTCGAGCTGCGACTGACGCGCGCGCATCCAGTTGCGGTTGCCCTTGACCGTGTTGATCTCGCCGTTGTGCGCCAGCATGCGCAGCGGCTGCGCGAGCGGCCACGACGGGAAGGTGTTGGTCGAGTAGCGCGAGTGCACGACCGCGAGCTCCGAGGCGAAGCGCTCGTCCTGCAGGTCGGGGTAGAACGGCTCGAGCTGCAGCGTCGTGACCATGCCCTTGTAGCCGAGCGTCCGGCTCGACAGCGACACGAAGTACGCCTCGAGCTCGTGACGGGCGCGCTTGCGCAGGCGGTACACGCGGCGGTCGAGGGCGATACCGGACAGCGCCGGCTCGTCGCCGGTGGCCGGGCGCGAGACGAAGAGCTGCTCGAAGGCGGGACGCGCCTCGAAGGCCAGCTTGCCCAGGTTCTCGGGCTCGACCGGCACCTCGCGCCAGCCGAGGACCTCGAGGTTCTCATGACGCGCGATCTCTTCGATCCCCGCCTTCATCGCGGCACGCTCGTCGTGACCGAGCGGCAGGAAGATCATTCCCGCGGCGTACTCCCCCACCGGCGGCAGGTCGAAGTCGACGACCTCGCGCAGGAAGGCGTCGGGCATCTGGGTCAGAATGCCGGCGCCGTCGCCGGTGCCCGCGTCGGACCCGATGGCACCGCGGTGCTCGAGGTTGCGCAGCGCTGTCAGCGCCAGATCGATGATGTCGTGTCCGGCTTCGCCGCGGAGAGTGGCGACCATGGCGAGGCCACAGGCGTCTTTCTCGAACGACGGGTCGTACATTCCCTGGCGGGCGGGGAATGCGCCTCCGACGGTGTCGGAACGCAGGCTGGAAGCCATATCAACCGTCCTCACGTTGATGCTTCGAATGGGACGACGTCGGCCCAGAGTGTTAGTTCGTGGCGGGGCTGCTTGTGGCGCTGGTGCCGACGGTGTCGCTCGTCGCGGGCGGCTCGCTCACGTCGACGAAGTCAGAGGGGTCGCCTGAGTCTACAGCCCCGGAAGCCTTCGACTCGCGCCCGGGCACGTACGGCGAGGGCTCGTAGCCGTGGTGACGGCGCGACTGCACGATGAAGATCACGATGCCGAGGATCACGCCGAAGATGGCGGCCCACACGTTCGTGCGCAACCCAAGGATGATGTCGCTCGGGTCGACTCGGATCGACTCCCACACGATGCGGCCGGCGGAGTACCAGACGAGGTAGATCGCGAACTGCTTGCCCCACTGCAGGGTGAAGCGCTTGCCGACGTACAGGATGACAGCGGCACCCAGGAGGTTCCAGATGACCTCGTACGCGAAGGTGGGGTGGAAGAGCGTGCCGGCGGGCAGACCGACCGGAATGGCCGGGTTTCCCGCGGCGATCTCGAGGCCCCACGGCAGGTCGGTGGGCTGACCGAAGAGCTCCTGGTTGAACCAGTTGCCGAAGCGACCCATGGCCTGGGCGATGATGAGGCCGGGCGCCAGCGCGTCGGCGAAGGTCCAGAAGCGGATGCCGGTCCAGCGGCAGCCGAGGATCGCGCCGATCGCGCCGCCGATGAGGGCGCCGTAGATGGCGATTCCGCCCTCCCAGATCGCCCAGACCGAGCCGGGCTGGGTGATGTTCCAGGGGTTCGAGCCGGGGCCGAAGTAGAAGCCCGCGTGCGTGGCGACGTGGTAGGCGCGCGCCACGATGATCGCGAGCGGCACGGCCAGCAGGCAGATGTCGATGACGACCCACTTCTCGGCGCCGCGACGTGTCAGGCGGGCGTTCGTCAGGAAGATCGCGACGATGATGCCCGCGACGATGCACAGGGCATAGAAGTGGATGCGGAGCGGACCGAGGTCGACGTACGAGATGGTCGGGCTCGGGATGCTGGCGAGCACGCCGGAGGCGGCGCTCGAGAGGGCGAACGTCATGGGTTCGAGTCTAGGCGCGCTGCGCGGTGCCCGCAGACAGCTCCCGCGCGAGGCCCGACAGGCCGTCGACGCCACCGTCGCGGAGCGCCTTGACCAGCGCCGTCCCGACGATCGCTCCGTCGGCGTACTCCACGACCCCGGCCACCTGCTCGGCGTTCGAGATGCCGATGCCCACGCACGCGTGCTCGGCGCCGAACGAGCGCAGGCGCTCGACCAGGCTTCGCGCCGCGGCGTCGAGCGAGGTCCGCTCCCCCGTGATGCCCATGGTCGAGACGGTGTACACGAAGCCCGTCGAGGCCTCGACGATCATCTTCAGACGCTCGTCCGATGAGGTGGGGGCGGCGAGGAACACCCGGTCGAGGCCGGTGCGCGTGCTCGTCTCGATCCACTGGGCCGCGGCATCCGGGGTCACATCGGGAGTGATGAGGCCGGCACCGCCCGCGGCGACGAGCTCGTCGGCGTAGCGGTCGACGCCGTACTGCTCGACGAGGTTCCAGTACGTCATGACGAGGATCGGCACCTCGGTGCGCGCGGTGACCTCGCGGATGATCGTGAACAGGTCGCGCATGCGGAACCCGTTCGCCAGCGCCGTCTGCGTCGCCTCTTGGATGACCAGGCCGTCCATCACCGGGTCGCTGTAGGGCGGGCCGAGCTCGATGACGTCGGCGCCGGCCTCGGCCAGCGCGACGGCCGCCTCGATGCTCGTGGCGACGTCGGGGAAACCGGCGGGGAGGTAGCCGACGAAGGCGCCACGGCCCTCGGCGTGGGCGGCGTCGATGGCCGCCGAGACGCGAGAGGTCACAGCTCGACTCCCGCGCCGCTGGCGGCGTCCGGAGCCGGGGTCACGTCGACGGGCGAGCCGGGGGCGGATGCCACGGTCTCAGCCGCCCGCGTCTGCGTGGCGCCCTCGGGGCCCTCGGGCGCGTGCTCGGCGTCGTAGAGGTCGAAGTAGCGCGCCGCGGTGTCCATGTCTTTGTCGCCGCGACCCGAGAGGTTGATGGCGATCACGGCGTCCGGACCCAGCTCGCGACCGATGCGCAGGGCTCCGGCGAGGGCGTGGGCCGATTCGATGGCCGGGATGATCCCCTCGGTGCGCGAGAGCAGACGCAGGGCCTGCATCGCCTCGTCGTCGGTGGCCGGGATGTACTGCGCACGGCCGATGTCGGCGAGCCACGCGTGCTCGGGACCGACGCCCGGGTAGTCGAGGCCGGCCGAGATCGAGTGCGACTCGGTGGTCTGGCCGTCTTCGTCCTGCAGCACGTAGGTGCGCGCGCCGTGCAGGACGCCGGGGCGACCCCGCTCGATCGAGGCCGCGTGCTTGGGGGTGTCGACGCCGTCGCCGGCCGCCTCGACGCCGTAGAGGGCCACGCCCTCGTCGTCGAGGAACGCGTCGAACATGCCGATCGCGTTGGATCCACCGCCGACGCACGCGAACACGGCGTCGGGGAGGCGGCCGAGGCGCTCGAGGAACTCGGCGCGGGTCTCTTCGCCGATGATCTTCTGGAAGTCGCGCACCATCGCCGGGAACGGGTGAGGGCCCGCGGCGGTACCGAAGATGTAGTTGGTCGTCTCGACCGATGCGACCCAGTCGCGGTAGGCCTCGTTGATCGCGTCCTTCAGGGTGCGTGATCCGGTCGTGACGGGGATCACCTCGGCGCCGAGCAGGCGCATGCGAGCGACGTTGAGGGCTTGGCGCTCGGTGTCGACCTCGCCCATGTAGACGACGCACTCGAGGCCGAACAGGGCCGCGGCGGTCGCGGTGGCGACGCCGTGCTGACCGGCACCGGTCTCGGCGATCACGCGCGTCTTGCCGAGGCGCTTGGTGAGCAGCGCCTGGCCCAGCACGTTGTTGATCTTGTGCGAGCCGGTGTGGTTGAGGTCTTCGCGCTTGAGGAAGACGCGCGCGCCTCCCGCGTGCTCGGCGAAGCGCGGCACCTCGGTGAGCACCGAGGGACGGCCCGCGTAGTCGTGCAGCAGCGCGCGCAGCTCGGTATGGAACTCCGGGTCGGCCATGGCCGACTCGTAGACGGCGGTGAGCTCGTCGATCGCCGCGATGAGCGATTCAGGCATGAAACGCCCGCCGAAGTCGCCGAAGAACGGTCCCTTCTGGTCGCGCAACTTCTGGTCGGACACGGTGGTCATCGAGACTCCTGGAGGAACGCGCGGAGCGTGGCGACGGGGTCGCCGGTGACGAGGGCCTCGCCCACGAGCACGACGTCGGCACCCGCCGCGCGGTAGTGCGCGACGTCGGCCGGGGCGAGGACAGCCGATTCGGCGATCTTCACGGCATCCGCGGGGAAACGCTCGACCAGCGAACCGAACAGGTCGCGGTCGAGCTCGAAGGTCGAGAGGTTGCGGGCGTTGACGCCGATGAGCTTCGCGCCCAGCTGCGATGCGCGCTCGAGCTCGTCGGCCGAGTGCGTCTCGACCAGGGCGGTCATGCCCAGGTCGGTGACGAGACCGTAGAGCTCGGTCAGCGTCTTCTGGTCGAGGGCCGCGACGATCAGCAGCACGAGGTCGGCTCCCGAGGCCCGGGCCTCGAGCACCTGGTACGGCGTCGCGATGAAGTCCTTGCGCAGCACCGGGACGCTCACGGCCGACCGAACGGCTTCGAGGTCGGCGAGACTGCCTTTGAACTTGCGTCGCTCGGTGAGCACCGAGATCGCGGACGCGCCGCCCTCTTCGTACAGGCGCGCCTGACGGGCGGGGTCGGGGATCGCCGCGAGGTCTCCGCGAGACGGGCTCGCGCGCTTGACCTCGGCGATGATCTTCACACGGTCGGCGGGGGCGAGCATCGCCAGCGCGTCGCGCGCCGGCGTCTGCGCGAGAGCGTCGCGTTCGACCTCCGCGAGGGGTCGCGACTGCGCGCGCTCCTCGGCGTCCTCCACCGCTCCGGCCGTGAGATCGGCCAGCGCCATCAGTGGGCCTTCGGGTTGGACTTCGCGCCGTTCGCGCCGTAGCCGGCCTTGGTCATGGCCCAGCCGACGATGGCGCCGACGACGAGCAGACCCACCGAGGCCCACACCATGACGGGCATGTCGAGCCAGAAGAACAGCGTGCCGAGCGTGAACGCGACGAGCATGATGATCACGGCCGTCCAGGCGGCGGGCGAGTGTCCGTGGCCGGGGTCGCCGATGGGGTTGCTCATGGGGCTCCTTACAGTCGCGCGCGAGCGCGGGGGAAAGCGTTCGTCCAGTCTACCGAAGCGGGGATGCGCTCCCGGCGTCGACGTCTCGATGTCGCGAGGTCGGGCTGTTCTCGCGCACCCGGGTCACGTCCCCCAAGCCTGATAAACGCTCACTGCACCGGGAAACGCCCGCGGACGCCGTTTCCGAGTGCAGCGCGCGTTTATCGCGGGGGTTTCGCTCCCCGTGTTCGCTCAGGCGGTGGGGTCGTCGCCGCGCGAGAGGTCGTCCCACGAGTCGATCGCGTCGTGCGGGCGGCCCGTGGCGATGCGCGCCTCTTCGGCCGTGCGGTATTTGCGGCTCGCCCCGGAGGCCCAGCGGCGAGCGGTGACGAGAGTGAAGGCGGATGCCGCGAACAGCACGACCTGCGCGATGAGCGTCACCGCCGGCCACGGGCTCAGGGACAGGCCCGAGACGAGCGAGGCCACGGCATCCGTTCCCGAGATGCCCGTGGCGTCGGTGACGGTAGCCGCCGTCGCCGAGACGGGAGTCGAGAAGAGGATCTGAACGGTCCCGAAGCCCACGAACGCCGCGATGAGCACGCCCAGCGCACCGAAGACATAGCGCAGCACCGGACCGACGATCGACAGTGCCGCGCCGAGGGCGAGGGCCGCAAGGCTCAGCGGAGTGAGCACCGGAAGCGCCTCGGCACCGGGAACGGCCAGGCTCTGCTGCGCGCCGTCGTCGAGGGTGACGTCGATCCACGTCTGGGTCGAGGCGATGACCCCGATCGCTCCAGCCAGGAGCATCGCGAGGACCGCCGAGGACCGGGCGCGACGCATCAGCGCTCCCCCACGACCGGGTGCAGGTCGTCGGCGTCGAAGCAGGTGTGATCGCCCGTGTGGCACGCGGCGCCGATCTGGTCGACCTCGATCAGCAGGGTGTCGCCGTCGCAGTCCAGGCGCGCCCCCTTGACCAGCTGGATGTGGCCCGACGTGTCGCCCTTGCGCCAGTACTCCTGCCGCGAACGCGACCAGAAGGTCACGCGGCCCGTGCTGAGCGTGCGCTTCAGGGCCTCGGCATCCATCCACCCCACCATCAGCACCTCGCGCGAGTCGAACTGCTGGATCACCGCGGCCACGAGACCGTCGGCGTCGTACTTCACACGGTCGACGCTCATCGGCGCACCTCGATCCCCTCGGCAGCCATGGCGTCCTTGACCTGTCCCACGGTGAGCTGGCCGGAGTGGAACACGGATGCCGCGAGCACGGCGTCGGCGCCGGCCTGAACGGCCGGGGCGAAGTGTTCGAGCGCACCCGCACCGCCCGAGGCGATCACGGGGACCGCGGCGACCTGACGCATGAGGCGCACGAGCTCGAGATCGAAGCCCTGCTTCGTGCCGTCAGCGTCGATCGAGTTGACGAGCAGTTCGCCGGCCCCGCGCTCGACCGCTTCGCGCGCCCACTCGAGGGCGTCGAGGGTGGTCTCGGTGCGGCCGCCGTGGGTGGTCACGACGAAACCCGAGGGGGTGGATGCCGCGCGCTTGACGTCGAGCGAGAGCACGATCACCTGCGCGCCGAACCGGTCGGCGATCTCGTCGATCAGGGCCGGGCGGGCGATCGCGGCTGAGTTGACGCCGATCTTGTCGGCGCCGACGGCGAGCAGGCGAGCGACGTCGTCGCTCGAGCGCACTCCCCCGCCGACGGTGAGCGGGATGAAGACCTGCTCGGCTGTGCGCCGCACGACGTCGTAGGTCGTCGCGCGCTCGTCGACGGTCGCCGTGACGTCGAGGAAGGTGACCTCGTCGGCCCCCTGCTCGAAGTAGAGCTTCGCGAGCTCGACCGGGTCACCCATGTCGCGCAGGTCGAGGAAGTTGACGCCCTTGACGACGCGGCCCGCGGCGACGTCGAGGCAGGGGATGACGCGACGCGCGAGGGTCATCAGAGCCTCGCGGCGAGGATCTCGGTGACGAGGATCGCGCGCGCGCCGATCGCGTAGAGGGCGTCCATCACCTGGTTGACGTCGCGACGCGGGCTCATGACCCGCACCGCCACCCACTCGGGGTCGCGCAGCGGCGAGATCGTGGGCGACTCCAGGCCCGGGGCCACGGCGACGGCCTGCTCGACGAGAGCGGCGGGCAGGTCGTAGTCGATGAGCACGTACTTGCGGGCGGCGAGCACGCCGCGCAAGCGCCGCAGCAGCGTCTCGGTGCCCTCGGCCTCCTGAGGGCCGGCGATCAGCACGGCGTCGGACTCGAGCAGCACCGGCCCGAAGATCTCGAGCCCGGCCTGGCGCAGCGTGGTTCCGGTGGAGACGACGTCGGCCACGGCATCCGCCACTCCGAGCTGCACGGCCGATTCGACCGCCCCGTCGAGAGGGACGATGTCGACGGCGATGCCGCGCTCGTCGAGGAAGGCGTCGACCAGGCCCGGGTAGGCCGTCGCGACGCGCAGACCCTCGAGGTCGGCGATGTCGGTGAAGCGGCCGGGACGACCGGCGAAGCGGAACGTCGAACCGGCGAAACCGAGCGACTCGACCTCGCGCGCGCCCGGCATGCGGGCGTCGAGCAGCAGGTCGCGGCCCGTGATCCCGACGTCGAGCGCACCCGAGCCGACGTAGGTCGCGATGTCACGCGGACGGAGGTAGAAGAACTCGACCTCGTTCACGGGGTCGACGGTGTACAGGTCTTTCGAGTCGCGACGTCCGGTGTACCCGGCCTCCGAGAGCATCTCGGCGGCGGTCTCGGCGAGCGACCCCTTGTTCGGCACGGCGATTCGCAGCATGACGGGGGCTTTCGTGTTGTGTGAGCGTGGGGAGGGCGAGCGCGACTCAGAGATGTCGGTAGACGTCCTCGAGCGACAAGCCCTTCGCGAGCATGAGCGTCTGCAGGTGATAGAGCAGCTGCGAGATCTCTTCGGCCGCGGCCTCGTCGGACTCGTACTCGGCGGCCATCCACACCTCGGCGGCCTCTTCGACGATCTTCTTGCCGATGGCGTGCACGCCGGCATCCAGCTGAGCGACGGTGCCGGACCCGGCGGGTCGCTCGACGGCCTTGGCGCTGAGTTCCGCGAACAGGTCGTCGAAAGTTTTCACGGTCCCAGGGTATCGGGTCGGCGGGGGTGGGGCTGTCCGCGGGGTGCGGGCGGGGTGGGGCGCGGGGCGCGGGGTGGCGGGCGGTGGGGCGTGATAAACGCTCGCTGCACCGGTAAACGCTCGCTGCGGGCGTTTCTCGGTGCAGCGAGCGTTTATCAGCGGTGGGGCAGTAAACCTCCCCGCGCCGGGCCGTCAGTGGCGGTGGCGGGCGGCCGAGGCGCGCAGCGACTGGATCGCGCGATCGGGGTCGTCGGCGCCGAACACCGCGGACCCCGCGACGAACGTGTCGGCCCCGGCCTCGGCGGCCTGGGCGATCGTCGATTCGCCGATGCCGCCGTCGACCTGAAGCCAGACGCTCGCACCGCGGCGCTTCGCCTCGTCGGCGAGCGAGCGCAGCTTCGGCATGGTCTCGGGCATGAACGACTGCCCCCCGAAGCCCGGCTCGACGGTCATCACGAGGATCTGGTCGAACTCGTTCAGCGAATCGAAGAGGTTCTCGACCGGTGTCCCGGGCTTGACGGCCACCCCGGCTCGGGCGCCGATCGCGCGCAGCTGCCGCGCGAGGGCGACGGGCGAGGCCGCGGCCTCGAGGTGGAAGGTAACGGATGCCGCACCCAGCTCGGCGTACGCCGGAGCCCACCGGTCGGGGTCGTCGATCATGAGGTGCACGTCCAGCGGCACGGGGCTGGTCTCTTGGATGCGGCCCACCATCTGCGGCCCGAACGTGAGGTTCGGCACGAAGTGGTTGTCCATCACATCCACGTGCACGAAGTCGGCTCCCGCGATGCGCGCGAGCTCGGCCTCCATGTTCACGAAGTCGGCGGCGAGGATGCTCGGGTTGATGCGCGGGGCGTCGGTAGGCACCCGACCATTATGGGCGCCGGGTCGCCTGCGCCGATCGCGTGAGGGGTCGAGATGTGGCGCTTGGAGCTCCCCCAGGCGACACGAAGCGACCCCTCACGCGGTTGTCCGACGTGAGGTGCGCCGCTCAGCGCTTGCGCAGCAGCGCGATCGACATCGCGTCGGTACCGTGGCGGTGCGGCCACAGCTGAGCGCGGAGCGACCCGTCGGCCTGATCGGGCAGGTCGATCTCGTCATTCGTGATCGCACGCACCACCGCGCGAGCGTCGAGCTCCTCGGCGGCGTCGCCCAGCGCGCGCTTGACCTCGGCCAGCACGCCCGAGGTCTCGGCCAGGTGCGGAGAGCATGTGACGTAGGCCACCACTCCGCCGGGCTTCAGCGCCTCGAAGGCGGCGAGCACGAGCTCCTGCTGCAGGGCGGTGAGGTCGGGCACGTCAGCCGGCGTCTTGCGCCATCGCGCCTCGGGACGGCGTCGCAGGGCGCCGATGCCGGTGCATGGGGCGTCGACGAGGATGCGGTCGTACTCCCCCGGCGTCCGGGCCGCGCGCTCGCGCCCGTCCTCTTCGCTCACCTCGACCTCGAGGGGCACGGATGCCACGGCCTGGCGCACCAGCCCCGCTCGCGCCGGGGCGATCTCGTTGGCGTCGAGCGTCGCCCCGTGTGCGAGGGCTTCGGCGGCGAGCAGCGCGGTCTTGCCGCCCGGGCCGGCGCATAGGTCGAGCCAGCGCTCGCCCTCGCGCACCGGAAGGGCTCGGCTGAGCGCGAGGGCGGCGAGCTGTGACCCCTCGTCCTGCACGCGGATCGTGCCACCGGACGAGAGGATGAGCCCCTCGGGGTCTCCCCCGCGGGTGGTGAACGCCGTCGGGGCGTAGCGCGTGGGCGTCGCATCATCAGGCACCTCGGCGAGACCCGGAAGGGCGATCATCGCGACGCGTGGGGCGACGTTGTCGGCTTCGAGCAGCCCCTCGAGCTCGTCGGCGCGCCCCTCGGCGGTGAGGGCGCGCCGCAGGGCCCGCACGATCCACACGGGGTGGGAGGTGGTGAGCCCGATGCGTTCGTCGTCACTGCGCGCGGCGGCCGAGATGGTCTGCATCCACTGCCCCGGATTGTCGCGCGAGACGCGGCGGAGTACCGCGTTGGCGAAGCCGGCGGCCCCTCGGCCTCCACCGTGCCGCCGCGCGAGCTCGACGGATTCGTTCACCGCAGCGTGCGAGGCGACGCGGGTCGACAGCAGCTGGTGCACGCCCAGGCGGAGGGCGTCGAGGACGGCCGGGTCGATGCGGTCGACCGTGCGGTCGGCGGCCGCGGCGATGATGGCGTCGTAGGTGCCCCGGCGGCGGAGGGTGCCGTACGTCAGCTCGGTCGCGAGCCCGGCGTCCTTGGCATCCAGCTTCTGCCGGGTGATCGCGTGCGGCAGCAGCAGGTTGGCGTAGGCCTCGTCTCCCGAGACGGCGCGCAGCACCTCGTAGGCCACGGCACGGGCCCCCTGCACGTTCAAGCGCCGAGCTCCGGCTCGTCGGTGCGCAGGCCACGGAACCAGTCGTTCGCGTTCATTGCTCCCTTTCCTGCGGGTTGCACGGTGTCGAGGTGCAAAGGCGTCGTGCCCGTGCCGACGACGATTTCCTTTCCGGATGCCGCGACCCGGCCCGGGAGCAACGGCGGCGCATCGGAGGGAGCGGCGCGCAGCACCTTGAAGCGCGCGCCGTCGAAGGTGGTGTGCGCGCCGGGTTCGGGCGTGACCCCGGCGATCTGGTGCAGGAGGCTCTCGGCATCCCGGGTCAGATCGAGGGCGCCGTCGTCGAGGGTGAGCTTGGGGGCGAGGGTCGGTTCGCCCTGCTGCGCCGTCGCGACCGCCGAGCCGTCGGCGATACCGTCGATCACGCGGGCCAGAAGCGGAGCACCGATCTCGGCGAGGTCCTCCAGCACCGTGGCCGAGGTCGCCCCGGCGAGCACCTCGTAGCGCTCCTCGGCGAACACGTCCCCGGCGTCGAGCGCGGCGACAAGCTGGAACACGCTTGCGCCCGTGACGGCATCGCCGGCCATGAGCGCACGTTGAACGGGAGCCGCGCCGCGCCAGCGCGGGAGCAGCGAGAAGTGCAGGTTGATCCAACCGTGCGCGGGCGTCGACAGCAGCGGCTCGCGCACGAGGCCGCCGTAGGCCACGATCACCCCGAGGTCGGGCTCGAGTTCCGCGATGCGGGCGGTCACCTCGGCGTCGAGACGATCGGCCTTGACGACCGCGAGGCCCAGCTCGTGTGCGGCGTGGGCGACCGGCGACGGAGTCAGGACGCGCTTGCGACCAAGCGGCGCATCATCGCGCGTGACGACCGCGGCGATCTCGTGCGGGCCGGATGCCAGAGCGCGGAGCGACGGGACGGCGACGGCGGGTGTGCCGGCGAAGACGAGGCGCATGGGTCTCCTCAGACTCGGGGAAGCGGACGGGTGCGTGACCCGGTCATAGGTCGGGCTCGGGGATGTCGAGGCGGACTCTGAGCGTACTGCGCGGTCTGGGGCCGCGATCCTTGCGCGATTTGCGCGCGCGCAGGGCGTCGGCGATGACCCCGGCGCGCAGGGCCTCGGCCACCGCGCGGCCGTGCGCATAGTCGAAGCGCACCAGGGCGCGCGAGGTGGACGTGTCGGGGTCCGACGACGTGTCGACGGGGCCGAGGATCGCCATCGGGTCGAGATCGGGCACGCCGTCCCGCAACGAGTCCAGCAGCACGTCGACGCTTCGGGCATGTCCGTCGACGCTGGCGACGCGCACCGCCGGGGGCATACGAAGAGGCGCGCGATCGGCGAGCTCGGCACGGGCGTAGGCGGGTTGGGTCCAGGTCGCGAGCGCGCGCGCGACGGGACCGGCGACGCCCACGAGGTGAACCGGGGCGCCCGGAGCCGCAAGGGCGGCGGCGTTCGACCACCAGCGCAAGCAGTGCTCGCCGATGCGAAGGGCCTCGTTCTGCAGCATCCGGTCGCCGTCGAGGAGGATCACGGCGCGGTATCCGCCCCGGGCGAGAGGCTCGGCGCCCCGGGTGGCGATCACGAGCGCGGGGACGCCGTCGACCTCGGCGACGGGATGGGCGCCGTCGGCAACGATCACGCGCGTGTTCGGAAACGCGCGGCCGAGTTCGTCGGCCGTACGCTCGCTTCCCGATGACGCCATGCGCAGCTTGGTCGAAGAGCAGTGGCCGCAGGCCCAGGCGTGGGCACTGCGACCGCACCAGGCACAGACGGGCGTCGCGCCGGGGCGGGCCGCCCGGAGGGGACCGGCGCAGTGCGGGCAGCGGGCCGGGCGACGGCAATCGGCGCACACGAGCGACGGAGCGTAGCCGGGGCGCGCGACCTGCACGAGCACGGGGCCGTGCTGCAGGGCCTCGCGCGCCGCCGCGAAAGCGGAGGATGGCACACGGGACTGTCGCTGCTCGCCCTCGCGTGTGGCGCTCAGCACGACACGGGGGCTCGGCCGCCGTGTCTGCGGGATGTCGCGGACGTACCCGACGTCGATGAGGCGCTGCACGTCGGTCGTCCGTGTGTGGCCCGCGAAGAGCAGGGCAGAGCCCTCGATCTCTTGGCGGACGAGCGCGGCGTCGCGCGCGTGCACGCCCGGGGCGAGAGGCTCGGCGAGCAGGGTGTCGCCGTCGTCCCAGATCGCGACGAGACCGGTGTCGTGTGCGGGAGCGTAGACGCCCGATCGGCGTCCGACGACGATGCAGGGAACGGGCGCGAGGGTGCGCAGATACTGGGCGTAGCGCGCGGGGCCGGACTGGTCGGAGTCGTCGCGCACGATGGCATCCGGGCTCACGAGCTCACCCAGTGCGGCGAGGAGCTGTGCCTGGTCGCGGTAGTCGGGGACGACGAGGACGGCGCTGCGCCCGCGGGCGAGGGTGTGCACCGCGGCGGCGGCGAGGAGGTCGGCCCATGCCCCGCGCGGGAGTTCGGGGTGCGGGTGGGGCGGGGCGTCGAGGGCGATCCGCTCCCCCGCGTCGAGGGCGGCCGCGAGACCCGCGTAGGGGGCGAGCAGCGCGGCGGCCCGTTCGGACGCGGCCGGGACGACCTCGTGCGCCGTGGGCGCGGGAGCCGCGGCCCAGGCCTTCTCTGCGCGCACCATGCGTTTGGGGACCGCCAGGCGCAGCACGTCGCTCACTGATCCCGCGGCCCGGTCGGCGACGCGGCGTGCGAGGGTGTAGAGGCGTTCGGGCAGCACGGGCGTGGGAGAGACGACCGCCTCGACCGCCGACAGCGGGCGTTCGGTGCCGTCATCGGGCACGACCTCGATGACGAAGGCGTCCATCATGCGTCCGGCCGAGCGCAGCGGCACCTTCACCCGCACGCCGGGTGCGATGTCGGCGACGAGCGGATGCGGAACGGCGTAGTCGAACAGCCGATCGAGCTGCGGGACGGGCGACTCGAGCTGCACGCGCGCCACACGACGCTCGCTCACGTGATCCTCCCCCGGGTGCGGCGGCCGTCAGCAGTGCCGGGGCGCACTCCCCCATGCACTCTCAGAGCCCGGCAGCGGTACGCAGATCGTCGACGCGGTCGGTGCGCTCCCAGGTGAAGTCGGGCAGCTCTCGGCCGAAGTGGCCGTAGGTCGCCGTCTGCGCGTAGATCGGGCGCAGCAGGTCGAGCTGGTCGACGATCGCGGCCGGGCGCAGGTCGAATACGTCGCGGATCGCCTTCACGATCACGTCGTCGGCCACGTGCGCGGTGCCGAACGACTCGACGTACAGGCCGACCGGATTGGCCTTGCCGATCGCGTAGGCGATCTGCACCTCGAGGCGGTCCGCGAGACCCGCGGCCACGGCGTTCTTAGCCACCCAGCGCATGGCGTAGGCGGCCGAGCGGTCGACCTTGGAGGGGTCTTTGCCGCTGAACGCGCCGCCGCCGTGACGCGAGGCGCCGCCGTAGGTGTCGATGATGATCTTGCGACCGGTGAGGCCGGCATCGCCCTTGGGGCCGCCGATGACGAAGGGGCCGGCCGGGTTGATGTAGTACTTCACGTCGGGCAGTTCGAGCCCCGTCTCGGCGAGCACCGGGTCGATGACCGCGGCCTGCACCTCGGCGCGCAGGTCTTCTTGCGAGATGTCGGGGTGGTGCTGTGTCGACAGCACGACGGAGTCCACCGTGCGCGGAACGTGCCCCTCATAGCCGAGCGTGACCTGGGTTTTGCCGTCGGGACGCAGGAACGGCAGCGAGCCGTCCTTGCGCACGGATGCGAGACGCTCGGCGATGCGGTGAGCGGTCCAGGCGGCCATGGGCATGAGCTGCGGCGTCTCGTTGGTGGCGAAACCGAACATGATGCCCTGGTCGCCGGCGCCCTGCAGGTCGCGCGGATCGACCGAGCCGCGCTCGCGCTGCTCGAACGCCTTGTTGACGCCCGCGGCGATGTCGGACGACTGCGCGCCGATCGACACGCTCACCCCGCACGACTCGCCGTCGAACCCGGTCTCGCTCGAGGTGTAGCCGATGCGGTTGACCACGTCGCGCACGATCGCCGGGATCTCGACGTAGGCGCGGGTGGAGACCTCGCCGGCGACGTGCACGAGACCGGTGGTGACCAGCGTCTCGACGGCCACGCGACCGGTGGGGTCGTCGGTGAGGATCGCGTCGAGGATGCTGTCGGAGATCTGGTCGCAGATCTTGTCGGGGTGTCCTTCGGTCACGGACTCGGACGTGAACAGGCGCAGGTCGGTCAAGACGACTCCGGGAGGATTGAGGGCTGGGGACGGGCACAAGTATGCCCCGGGCCGCGGTGGGCCGCCCGGGGCATCGTCACATCGGTGAGCAGATCACGGAATGCGTCGGCTGTGGATTACTCCGCAGCGCGCAGGCGCAGCTTGTCTTCGTGGATCTCGTGCAGCGCGATCGTGAGGGGCTTGTCTTCGACGGTGGAATCGACCAGCGGTCCCACGTTGTCGAAGAGGTTTCCCTCGTGCAGGTCGGAGTAGTAGTCGTTGATCTGGCGCGCGCGCTTGGACGCGTAGATCACGAGCTGGTACTTCGAGTCGACCTTGTCGAGCAGAGCGTCGATGGGCGGGTCGATGATGCCCTTGTCACGTCCGGCCATGGGGAACCTCCTGGTTCGGCGGGATGGGGTGGATGCGGCGCTCGAGCGCCGAAGCATCCTCTTATTCTAGCCGACGCCGGCGCGGCCTGTGCCGACGGGCTTCGGGTGGGTCGGATCAGTGCTGCGCCGCGGCCAGCGCCACGACCTGCGCGGCGGCCTGAGCCACCTCGTCGTTCACGACGCGGTAGTCGAACTCGTTCTGCGCGGCGAGTTCGACGCGGGCCGTGCGCAGGCGTCGAGCCCGCTCCTCGGCATCCTCGGTCCCCCGTCCGACCAAGCGCTGGACGAGCTCGTCCCAGCTCGGCGGAAGCAGGAACACCAGGGTCGCCGACGGGTCGGCCGCGCGCACCTGACGCGCGCCCTGCAGGTCGATCTCGAGCAGGGCGGTGCCCCCCTCGGCCAGCACGCGCTCGATCGGAGCGCGCGGGGTGCCATAGCGGTTCTTGTTGTGCACGACGGCCCACTCCAGCAACTCCCCCGCCGCGACCAGACGGTCGAACTCGGCGTCGTCGACGAAGTAGTAGTGCTCTCCCTCGACCTCTCCGGGGCGGGGTGACCGGGTGGTCGCCGACACCGAGAGGTGGATCTCGGGGTAGTTGTCTTTGATGTGGGCCGCGACCGTCCCCTTGCCGACGGCGGTGGGGCCGGCGAGCACGATGAGGCGGCTGCGACCCTCCCGGGGTCCCGGCTCCGGCCACCGCGAGTCGAGGTACTGCCGCAGCGCGTCGCGCTGCCGTGTGCCGAGACCGCCGAGGCGCTTCACCGGAGAGATCGACAGGGAGGCGAGGATGCGATCGCGCTTGCTCTCACCGATCGCGGGGATCGCCGTGAGGAACTCGGTCACGCGCATCGCCCCGGCCGCCGACAGCGGGTCGGCGAGGCCGCGCCGCAGCAACTCCTGCGGCGAGATCACGCGGGTCGACACGTCGCGCTTGAGAGCGGCGCGCTCGCGACGGGCCTCGACGGCGCGGCGTGAGGCGGCGGCGCGGTCGACCTCGGGCGGACGGCGAGTTTCAGCCATTCGAAGACTCCCGGTAGAGCGCGGCACGCTCGTCGATACGGGCGGCGAGACGGTCGGGTCCGACCGCGAGGATGCTGCGGCTCTCGTTCGCGACGACGGCGGATGCCACGTAGCCGAACAACCGGCGCAGGTCAGCGGGCGCGGCCCCCTGCGCGCCGAAGCCGGGAGCGAGGATCGGCATGCCGGCCAAATCCATGTCGCTCAACCCGAACGCCGAGCGGTCGACGGTCGCGCCGACCACGACGCCGATCGGACCGAGCGCCCCGGGGGCGCCGATGTTGGCCTGGTTCACGTCGTGCGCCACGCGCGCGGCGACGTACTCGTGGTCGCCCACCGCGAGGGCGTCGTCGACGATCGCGCTCTGCAGCGCGCGCGCCTCGGGATTGCTCGTCGCCGTCAGCACGAACGCGCCCTTGCCGTGGTGCACGGCCAACGCCAACGCCTCACGCAACGACTCGGCGCCGAGGTAGGGCGACAGGGTCACGGCATCCGCCTCGAGAGGAGAACCGGGCTCGAGCCAGGCGTGGGCGTAGCCCTCCATGGTCGTGCCGATGTCACCGCGTTTGGCGTCGGCGATGACCAGCAGCCCCGCGTCGCGGGCCGCGGCCATCACGTCTTCGAGGGCGGCGAACCCGCGGGAGCCGTAGCGCTCGTAGAACGCCACCTGCGGCTTGACCACGCCGACCCGGCCGCGGGCGGCCTCGACGGTGCGCAGGCCGAACTCCCGCGCGCCCTCGGCCGTGGCATCCAGCCCCCACGCCGACAACAGGGCGGCGTGGGGGTCGATGCCGACGCACAGGGCGCCGTGCAGGCCGAGGGCGGCGGAGAGCCGCTGACCGAACGTCTCGCTCACAGGCGTCCCGCGCGATCCACGGCGTACTCCTGCAGGCTGCGGACCTCGAAGCCGTCCTTCATCGCACCCAGGGCGCTCACCGCGGCGCCGAGCACGGCCATCGTGGTGAACAGGGCCTTATCGGCGGCCACGGCCGCGGCGCGGATCTCGTAACCGTCGGCGCGGGCCGTGCCACCCGAGGGGGTGTTCACGATCATGTCGATCTCGCCCGCGTTGATCAGATCGACCACGTTCTGCTGGTCGGATCCTTGCGTCTCGGAGTACTTCTCGACGACCTTCACCCGGATGCCGTTGCGCGCCAGGATCTCGGCGGTGCCCTCGGTCGCGAGCAACGAGAAGCCGAGCTCCTGCAGGCGGTGGGCGGGCAGGATCACGGCGCGCTTGTCGGCGTCTGCGACCGAGATGAACACGGTTCCCGAGGTCGGCATGCCGCCGTACGCAGCTTCCTGCGACTTCGCGAACGCGGTCGGGAAGTCGCGGTCGATGCCCATGACCTCACCGGTCGAGCGCATCTCGGGGCCGAGGACCGAGTCGACCGTGTGGCCGTCTGCGGTGCGGAACCGCTTGAACGGCAGCACGGCCTCCTTGACGGCGACGGGGGCGTCGAGCGGCACGCGCGAGCCGTCCTGCTCGGGCAGCAGGCCCTCGGCGATGAGCTCGGCGATGGTGTTACCGGCCATGATGCGGCTGGCGGCCTTGGCGAGCGGAATGCCGAGCGCCTTCGACACGAACGGCACCGTGCGGCTCGCACGCGGGTTCGCCTCGATGACGTAGAGAACGCCCGCCGAGATCGCGAACTGCACGTTCAGCAGTCCGCGCACGCCCACGCCCTTCGCGATGGCGAGGGTCGCCTCGCGGACGCGATCGACCTCGGTGCGGCCGAGCGACACGGGCGGCAGGGTGCACGAGGAGTCACCGGAGTGGATGCCGGCTTCTTCGAGGTGCTCCATGACGCCGCCGATGTACAGGTCGGAGCCGTCGAACAGCGCGTCGACGTCGAGCTCGATCGCGTCGTCGAGGAAACGGTCGACGAGCAGCGGCAGACCGGGGCCGATGATCGCCTGGTCGGCGACACGCACGAAGTAGTCGCGCAGCGCCTCGGTCGAGTAGACGATCTCCATGCCGCGCCCGCCGAGCACGAAGCTCGGGCGCACCAGCACCGGGTAGCCGATCTCCTCGGCCACGGTCACGGCGCCCTCGACGTCGATCGCGGTGCCGTTGCGGGGCGCCACGAGACCGGCGTCGTCGAGCAGGCGCGAGAACAGCTCGCGCTCCTCGGCGAGGTCGATCGCCTCGGGGCTCGTGCCGAGGATCGTGTAGCCGGCGGCCTCGATGCCCTTCGCCAGGCCCAGCGGCGTCTGGCCGCCGAGCTGGCAGACGACACCGAGGATGGTGCCCGACTGGCTCTCGGCGTGCAGCACCTCGAGCACGTCCTCGAGCGTCAGCGGCTCGAAGTAGAGGCGGTCGGAGGTGTCGTAGTCGGTCGACACGGTCTCGGGGTTGCAGTTGACCATGACGGTCTCGTAGCCGGCGTCCGACAGGGCGAAGGAGGCGTGCACGCACGAGTAGTCGAACTCGACGCCCTGACCGATGCGGTTGGGGCCCGAGCCGATGATGACGACCTTCGTGCGGTCGGAGGGGGTGACCTCGGTCTCGGCGTCGTACGAGGAGTAGTGGTACGGCGTGAGGGCCGGGAACTCCCCCGCGCAGGTGTCGACCGTCTTGTAGACCGGACGCACGTCGAGGGCATAGCGCGACTCGCGCACCTCGGCCTCGTCGAGCCCGCGGATCTGCGCGATCTGGGCGTCGCTGAATCCGTGCTCCTTCGCGACGCGGAGAGTGTCGGCATTCAGGCTCTCGGCCTCGCCGATGAACTCCGCGACCTCGTTGATGAGCACCATCTGGTCGATGAACCAGGGGTCGATCGCCGTGGCGGCGAACGCCTGCTCGGGCGTCGCGCCCTTGCGCAGCGCCTGCTGCAGCACCACGATGCGGCCATCGGTGGGGGTCTTCGCGATCTCGAGCAGTTCGTCGACCGAACGCGACTCCTCGCCCCAGTGGAAGCTCGACCCGCGCTTCTCGAGCGAGCGCAGCGCCTTCTGCAGAGCTGTGGTGTAGTTGCGGCCGATCGCCATCGCCTCGCCCACCGACTTCATGGTGGTGGTCAGCGTCGTGTCGGCGGCCGGGAACTTCTCGAAATTGAAGCGCGGCACCTTGACCACGACGTAGTCGAGCGTGGGCTCGAAGCTCGCCGGGGTCACCTTGGTGATGTCGTTGGGGATCTCGTCGAGGCGGTAGCCGATCGCGAGCTTCGCGGCGATCTTGGCGATCGGGAAGCCGGTCGCCTTCGACGCCAGCGCCGACGAGCGCGAGACGCGCGGGTTCATCTCGATGACGATGATGCGGCCCGTCTTCGGGTCGACGGCGAACTGGATGTTGCAGCCACCCGTGTCGACGCCCACCGCGCGGATGATGTCGATGCCGATGTCGCGCAGCTTCTGGTACTCGCGGTCGGTCAGCGTCAGCGCGGGCGCCACCGTGATCGAGTCGCCCGTGTGCACGCCGACCGGGTCGACGTTCTCGATCGAGCAGACGACCACCGTGTTGTCGGCGGTGTCGCGCATGAGCTCGAGCTCGTACTCCTTCCACCCGAGGATCGACTCCTCGAGCAGCACCTCGTTGGTGGGCGAGTCGTGCAGGCCCGCACCGCCGATGCGGCGCAGGTCGGCCTCGTCGTACGCGAAGCCCGAACCGAGGCCGCCCATGGTGAACGACGGGCGCACGACCAGCGGGTAGCCGAGCTTCTCGGCGCCGGCGAGCAGCTCGTCCATCGAGTGGCAGATCACGGATGCCGCGACATCGGCGCCCGCTTCGAGCACGAGCTCCTTGAAGATCTGGCGATCCTCGCCGCGATTGATCGCGTCGAAGTCGGCGCCGATGAGCTCGACGTCGTACTTCTCGAGGATGCCGCGCTTGTGCAGCTGGATCGCCGCGTTCAGAGCGGTCTGTCCGCCGAGGGTGGGGAGAACGGCATCCGGCTTCTCTTTGGCGATGATCGACTCGATGACCTCGGGGGTGATCGGCTCGATGTACGTCGCGTCGGCGAAGTCGGGGTCGGTCATGATCGTCGCCGGGTTGGAGTTGACGAGGATGACGCGCACGCCCTCTTCGCGCAGCACGCGGCACGCCTGGGTGCCGGAGTAGTCGAACTCGCAGGCCTGACCGATGACGATCGGGCCGGAGCCGATGACGAGGACGGAGTGGATGTCGTCGCGCTTAGGCATTGGTCTTGGTCTCCAGGTTCGCGATCACCATGTCGCGGAAGCGGTCGAACAGGTAGTTGGCGTCGTGCGGGCCGGCGGCGGCCTCGGGGTGGTACTGCACGCTGAACGCCGGGATGTCGAGAGCGCGCAGGCCCTCCACCACGTTGTCGTTCAGGCCGATGTGGCTGACCTCGACGCGGCCGAAGCCGGCGGGGCTGTCGACGATCTCATCGAGGGGCGCCTCGACCGCGAAGCCGTGGTTCTGCGAGGTGATCTCGACGCGACCGGTGGTCTTGTCGAGCACGGGCTGGTTGATGCCGCGGTGACCGAAGGGCAGCTTGTAGGTGCCGAAGCCGAGGGCGCGACCCAGCAGCTGGTTGCCGAAGCAGATGCCGAAGAAGGGCAGGCCGTCGCCGAGCACGGCGCGCAGCAGGTCGACGTGCTGGTCGGATGCCGCGGGGTCGCCGGGGCCGTTCGAGTAGAACGCCGCGACCGGCTCGATCGCGCGGATCTCGTCGATCGTCGCAGACTGCGGGAACACGTGCACGTCGAAACCGCGCGCGGCGAGGTTGTCGATCGTGGACTGCTTCACGCCCAGGTCGAGCACGGCGAGGTTGCCGATGCGCTCCGCGGTCGCGGGGGTCACCTCGACCTCGCTGACCGACACCTCGGCGGAGAGGTTGCGACCCGCCATGCCCGGGGCCTCGCGCACGCGGCGCAGCTGCTCGTCGGCGTCGAGGTTCGCGGCCTCGCCCGAGAAGACGCCGCCGCGCATGCTTCCCTCGGAGCGGATGCGGCGGGTGACGGCACGGGTGTCGATGCCGGAGATGCCGACGATGCCGTCTTCGACGAGCGCGTCGTCGAGCGAGCGGTTCGCGCGCCAGTTCGACACCATGCGCGAGGGGTCGCGCACGACGTAGCCGGCGACCCAGATGCGACGCGACTCGGGGTCTTCGTCGTTCACTCCGGTGTTGCCGATGTGAGGCGCGGTCTGCAGCACGATCTGGCCCGCGTACGAGGGGTCGGTGATCGTCTCCTGGTAACCGGTCATGCCGGTGGCGAAGACGACCTCGCCGAGGGTCTCGCCGCGAGCGCCGTAGGCGCGGCCGGTGTAGCGGGTGCCGTCTTCGAGCACGAGGACGGCCGGGTCGCGCGAGAGGCGCGAGGAAGGGATCAGGGCGGTCATGCGTCGCTTCCTGTCGAGGTGAGGGGGCGGATGGCGTCGGCCAGCGCTTTGGCCGAGGCCTCCTGAGGACGGAGGTAGGTGTCGACGATCGTGTCGTCGTCGATGCGCCAGCTGACACGCGTCAAGCCGTCGCGCTCGACCACGCGGTCGATGGCGACCGTGGCTTGAGCTGCGTCGACGAGGCGATCGCGGGTGAGCGCGATGCGGGGCTGACCCTGCAGGTCGAGGGCGACGCCGGCCGAGGTGACCGTGACGTCGACGCGGGAGCGGAAGCCGAGACCCTTGATGGCGAGACGTTCGAGCGGCTCGTCATGTCGGGTCGTGGCGACGTAGAGCCCTGAGAACACCGCCGTTTCGACGGCGTCCGCGGGCAGCTCCCCCACCGGGGCCGTGAAGCGCGCATCGCGCCGCGTTCGTCGCACCCAGGCCCAGGCGAGCACGGCCAACAGCGCGAGGGCCACGCCGATCATCACGACGAGGGCGCCCTCGCGGCTCATGCGAGCACTCCTGGAGCGTCGAGCACGGTACCGTCGACGACGGTCGGGATGCCGGCGCGCACGGTCCAGCGCACCTCGCCGGGCAGCTCCCGGCCGAGGTAGGGCGAGTTGGTGCTGCGCCCGCGCAGGTCGTCGAGGCCGAACGTGCGCGAGGGGCGCGGGTCATACAACGTGAAGGTCGCCGGCTGTCCCGCGGCCACGGCGGTGCCGTGCCCATCGAGGCGTCCGATGCGGGCGGGGTTCGCCGACATCACGCGGGCTACGTCGGCCCAGTCGAGCAGGCCCGTCTCGACCATGGCATGGTGCACGACGCGCAGCGCGCTCTCGAGGCCCACCATGCCGTTCGCCGCGGCCGCCCACTCGCAGGCCTTCGCCTCGGTGGGGTGCGGGGCGTGGTCGGTGGCGACGATGTCGATCGTGCCGTCGGCCAGACCCTCGCGCACGGCCATCACGTCTTCTTCGCGGCGCAGCGGCGGGTTGACCTTGAACCGCGCGTCGTAGTCGCGCACGAGCTCGTCGGTCAGCAGCAGGTGGTGCGGGGTGACCTCGGCGGTGACGTTGACGCCGCGCTTCTTGGCCCAGCGGACGATGTCGACCGAGCCCGCGGTGCTGAGGTGGCACACGTGCAAGCGCGAGCCGACGTGCTCGGCCAGCAGCACGTCGCGGGCGATGATCGACTCCTCGGCGACGGCCGGCCAGCCGGTCAGACCCAGCTCGGCCGAGACGGCGCCCTCGTTCATCTGCGCGCCCTCGGTGAGGCGCGGGTCTTGCGCGTGCTGCGCGACGACGCCGTCGAACGCCTTCACGTACTCCAGCGCTCGCCGCATGATCAGCGGGTCGAAGACGCAGAAGCCGTCGTCGCTGAAGACGCGGACGCGGGCGCGCGAGTCGGCCATGGCGCCGAGTTCGGCGAGGCGCTCGCCCTTCTGCCCCACGGTCACGGCGCCGATCGGCTGCACGTGCACGTAGCCGGCGGCCTCGCCGAGGGCGAGCTCCTGCTCGACCACGCCCGCCGTGTCGGCGACCGGAGAGGTGTTCGGCATGGCGAAGACGGTGGTGAATCCACCGGCGGCGGCCGCGCGGGAGCCGGTGAGGATCGTCTCGGATGCCTCGTACCCGGGCTCGCGCAGGTGCACGTGCAGATCGACGAGGCCCGGCAGGGCGACGAGACCCTCGGCATCCACGACCGTCGCACCCGCGTGGGAGAGAGAGGAGCCCATTTCGGCGATGATCCCGTCGCGGACGAGGAGGTCCGTGGCATCCCGGCCCTCGATGCGCGCGCCGCGCACCAGAAGGGTCTGAGCGGGGGCGTGGCTCATCGGAGGTCCTCTTTCTCGGTGTGGGGCCGTTCACCCGCCAGGAGCAGGTACAGAACGGCCATCCGCACGGAGACACCGTTCGTGACCTGCTCGAGCACCGTCGAGCGAGGCGAATCGGCGGCTTCGGCGGAGATCTCCAGACCCCGGTTCATGGGGCCGGGGTGCAGGACAATGCTACCGTCCGGCAGAGCTTGCAAACGCCGCGCGTCGAGACCGTACCGGCGGGAATACTCCCGTTCAGTCGGGAAATACGCCGCGGACATGCGCTCGAGCTGGATGCGCAGCATCATCAGCGCGTCAGGACCGGCCGAGATCGCGTGGTCGAGGTCGAAGTCGATCTCGACGGGCCAGCGGCTGACGTCCTGCGGCACCAGCGTCGGCGGAGCCACCAGCGTCACGTGCGCACCGAGCGTGTGCAGCAGCCACACGTTCGAGCGCGCGACGCGCGAGTGCAGCACGTCACCGACGATCGTGACCCGGATGCCATCGAGGTCGCGGCCGCGGCTGTCGTCGCCGAACAGGCGCTTGCGGATGGTGAAAGCGTCGAGCAGGGCCTGCGTCGGGTGCTCGTGGGTGCCGTCGCCCGCGTTCACCACGCCGGCGCTGATCCAGCCGGAGGTCGCGAGGGTGCGCGGAGCGCCGGACGCGCCGTGGCGGATGACCACGGCATCCGCCCCCATCGCCTGGAGCGTCTGCGCCGTGTCCTGCAGCGACTCGCCCTTGCTGACGCTCGAGCCCTTCGCCGAGAAGTTGATGACATCGGCGGAGAGGCGTTTGGCGGCGGCTTCGAACGAGATGCGCGTGCGCGTGGAGTCCTCGAAGAAGAGATTGACCACGGTCTTGCCGCGCAGCGTGGGGAGCTTCTTGACCTCGCGGCGCTGGGTGTCGGCCATGTCCTCGGCGACGTCGAGGATCTCGAGCGCGTCGGCGCGCGAGAGGTGCTGGGTGTCGAGGAGGTGCCTCATGACTCGATCGTCACCTCCTCGATGCCGTCGATCTCGGCGAGGCGCACGTTGACGCGCTCGTCGCGGGCGCTCGGCAGGTTCTTGCCCACGAAGTCGGGACGGATCGGCAACTCGCGGTGGCCGCGGTCGACGAGCGTCGCCAGGCGCACGGCGGCGGGGCGACCGATGTCCTGGAGCGCATCGAGGGCGGCGCGGATGCTGCGACCCGAGAACAGCACGTCGTCGATGAGTACGACGACCTTGCCGTCGATGCCGCCGCTGGGGATCTCGGTGCGGCGCGGGGCCCGCGTGGGATTGCGGTGCAGATCGTCGCGGTACATCGTCACGTCGAGCGATCCGACCGGCACGAGTGCGCCGCCGAAGTCGCTGACGAGCGGGCCGATCCGGTTCGCGAGCGTGACGCCGCGGGTCGGGATGCCGAGGAGGACGAGTCCTTCCGGTCCCTTGTTGGACTCCAGGATCTCGTGCGAGATGCGCGTCAAAGCGCGGGCGATATCGGCATCGTGCATGACGGTGCGCGTATTCATCCGCCGCTCCCTTCTCCGCCTCACGGGACGGTGTTAAAGGTTGCTGTGGTTCGTCGACGAGTCTAGCGGGTGCGTCGGCGGGGGCGCAGGGTTTCCGGCGGCGAGCGCGATGTTCCGTGTCCCGGTAACGGTGTCTCGCCGGCCGGGCCGGCCCGTCACACGCGGGGTTCTATTCGTCGTCGTCGGCGACGATCTCCGCCTTGAAGCCGGAGGAATTCTGCATCCACCCGGCATAGTGCTGCGGTCCGCCGGCGAAGGGATAGCGCTCCTGATACAGCGGCTGCCAGCCGTGCTCCGACGCCGCAGCCATGACGGCGTCGACCTGCGCACGCGAACCAGCACGGAACGCGAGATGGTTCACACCCGGGGCGCGACGGTCGTGGTCGGGGCGAGACAGGTTCGGTGACGTGGTGAGGCTGAGGTACGCGCCCCCCGCCGCCCACGACTCCCCCTCCGACCACTCGGCCGTCCGCTCGAAGCCGAGCTGCGTCAGCAGCCACCCCCACTCCGTGCGCGCCACGCTCGGGTCCGCGACCCACACTTCGACGTGGTGGAAACCGGGCACGTTCAGCCCGCAGTCACTTCGGCGGCGGCCCGCTCGGCGGCGGCACGCTCACCGCTGGGCGTGGAACGGATCGGGTGTCCCGTCGTGGTCAGGCAGCGACCGCTGGCCAGATCCCACTTCCAGTCGTGCAGCGAACACGTCAGCACGCCGTTCTCGATCTTGCCGGTCTTCGTCAGGTCGGCACGCAGGTGCGGACAGCGACGCTGAACGGTCCAGCCGTCGATCTCTGCATCCTCGGTCTGGTCCGACTGCTCGGCGTACCAGTTCTCGACGTACTCGATGCGGTCGCGCGACAGGCACTTCAGGAACGTCGTGAGGAACTCGTTGAACTTGCCCGAACGACCCACCTCGAACTGCATCGACAGGAAGATCGAGTTCGACCAGTCGATCTCGTGATCGCGGATGTTCGTCGACACGAGATCGGCGGGGATTGTGTACCAGTAGATGCACTCCTCGCCCGCGTACTCGCGCAGCTTCGCCTTCGGGAAGTCCACGACCATGTCGAGCTCGCCGATGCGGAACCGCACCATGCCGCCCACGCCGTTACGGATCGTGCGGGCGCGACGCAGCAGGGGCTCCCACCATTCCTTCAGCGCGGCGAGCATCTCGGCCGGCGGGATGACCTCGGCACGCGTCGCCTCTTCTGCCTGTACCTCGGCCTGGCGGCTGTCGCGCTGCTCGGCCAGGTAGTTCCACTTGTCTCCGAAGACGCGTTCGATCTCGGCATCCGTGTACAGGGTCTGCGTGACCGTGACGTCCGACCCCTGCACTTCGACCTCGGTGCCCGGGAGGAACAGGTATCCCTTCTGGTCGGGACGCTCCTGCTTCATGTGGGCGAGGAACTCGCGCTGGTCGGTGAAGATCGAGTCGTCGTCCATGCCGGTGCCGTTGTAACGGAACAGCTCCTCGCGCAGGAACATCGGCGGACCCGCCATCGGGAACACGTGCTCGGCGTCGACCTTGTCGATGTAGTACATCGCGCGCTTGTTCTGCGCGTCGCGCTTGAGCTTGGCGAAGTTCTGCTTCGCGTCCTGCGGCAGGTCGTAGACCATGGGCCACCAGATCGCACCCGACACCTGGGTGAAGTACGCGTCGGGCTTGCCGAAGTCGAACAGCTTCTCGAGATCGAGCGGGTGCGAGTCGTTCTGATTCAGGATCGAGGCGGTCCCGTCGTCGAGCGAGAGCGACGAGTCGCCGATCGGTCCGTCGGAGGGCGCGCGCAGCGGCGTCACCATGAGCTTCAGATCACCGAACTGCAGGGGAACGCCCGCTTCGGTGCGCACGAGGTTGGTGTAGCCGAGAGCGATGAGGTCCTGCTCGAGGTCATCGGTGGGGTACTCGGGGAGCAGCACCTTGATGTCCTTCGACACGTACCGCTCGAGCATCGCCGGATCGAAGTGATCGCGGTGGCGGTGCGAGATGTACAGGAAGTCCGCTGTGCCGAACCGTTCCCAGTCGAGGGCGCGGTTGTCGGGGAACGGGAACCACGAGCCGAAGAAGCTCGGACCGATGACGGGGTCGCAGATGATGCTGCCGCCGCGCGTCTCGATGAACATTCCCGCGTGGCCGAGGCCGGTGATCTTCATGTCGCTCCTGTGTCGTTGGCGAACCACACGAGTCTACGCGGGGGCGACTGCGAGAGCCCGGGGAGTGCGGGGGTGTCGAGATGTCGTCGTCAAGCAGCCCGCGTCCATACCGTCGCGGAGTACCGTGCCCGACGAACCGACGAAAGGATTCACGATGCCCCTGGTCATGATCGACACCATCCGCGGACAGTATGACGAGACGCAACTCCGCACCCTTATGGATGTCGTGCAGGATGCCGTCGTCGAAGCGTTCGACGTTCCCGACACCGACCGGTATCAGATCCTCACTCAGCACGAGCCGTTCGAACTCGTCGCCCTCGACACCGGGCTCGGAATTACGAGGAGCGAGCGCCTGGTCATCGTGCGACTCGCGTCGAAAGCGCGCACCGAGGACGCGAAGGTCACCCTGTACCGCGCTCTCGCCCGCAACCTGAAGGACCGACTCGACATCGGCGGGGAAGACCTCGTTGTCAGCATGACCGAGAACGGCGACGCCGACTGGTCGTTCGGTCACGGCACCGCGCAGTTCTTGACGGGCGAACTCGGCTGAGATCCCGGATCCCATTCCCCCGGCATCCCAGCGAGACTTCGCCCGACCGCGGAGCGCGTCATGATCGGACGCCGGCACCCCGTCACGGCCCGAGCAAGCCCCGGATGTCGTCCGCGTCGAGGGCTGCGGCGAACGCGTCGTCATCATCGATCACCGCGTCGAACAGAGCCGCCTTGCGGTGCTGCAGCGCCCGCACCTTCTCTTCGACGGTGCCCGCGGCGATGAGGCGGTACACGAACACGCTCTGGGTCTGACCGATGCGGTGCACGCGATCGATCGCCTGATTCTCGGCGGCGGGATTCCACCAGGGATCCAGAAGGAACACGTACTCCGCCTCGGTGAGGGTCAGACCGAACCCGCCGGCCTTGAGGCTGATGAGGAACACGGGAGCGTCCCCCTCGCGAAACCCGTCGATCACCTCACCTCGGCGAGCCGTGGACCCGTCGAGGTGCGCGTACGCGAGACCCGCGGCATCGAGTCGCTCCGCAGCCAGATCGAGGAACGACGTGAACTGACTGAACACCAGCGCACGGTGCCCCTCGGCCGCCACCTCGACGAGACGGTCGAGCAACACGTCGAGCTTCGCCGACCCCAGATGCGCATCGCGCTCGTCGACGAGACCCGGAGCCAGCGCCAGCATGCGCAGCAACGTCAGCGAGCGGAACACGATGAAGCGTTGCCGATCGAGATCGTCGAGCAACCCGAGCACCTTCTGCCGCTCGCGCTGCAGCACGCGGTCGTAGAGCTCCTGATGCGCGGGACCGAGGGGAACCGCGATCTCCTGCTCCTGCTTGGGAGGCAGATCGGATGCCACGACGTCTTTCGTGCGACGCAGCAGGAACGGCCGCACCCGACGGCGCAGACGATCGAGCGTCTTCTCGCGGTGCGCGCTCGCCGCGGCCGCAGACAGGGCAGTCGGAGCGTCGGAGGGCAGTTGCTCGATCGCGCGGGTGTAGTCCTCGCGGAACTGTCGGATCGAGGGGAACAGCCCCGGAGCGGTGAGCGAGAGCAGCGCCCACAGGTCGTCGAGACCGTTCTCGATCGGCGTCCCGGTCGCCGCGAACACCGCGTCGGTCTGCAGCGCCGCGATCGCGCGATGGATGCGCGTCGCGGGGTTCTTCACGAACTGCGCCTCATCGAGCACGACACCCGCCCAGTGCGGATCGGCGAACTCCGCGGCATCCGCCCGCACGACCCCGTAGGGGGCCACCACGATGTCGACGCCGCCGGCGATGTCGGAGATCGCGGACTGCCGGCGAACGGCCGTCGCCTCGACCACCGCGACCCGCAGGTCGGGCGCGAAGCGCGCCGCCTCGTCGCGCCACGTCGGAAGGACCGAGGTGGGCGCGACCACGAGCCACGGCCGCCGCTCCCCCGCGGCCTTCGCGTGGGCGATGAGGGCGAGCAGCTGCAGGGTCTTGCCGAGCCCCATGTCGTCGGCGAGGATCCCACCGAGCCGGTGCCGGTGCAACAGCGCGAGCCACGACAGTCCCTCGCGCTGGTACGGACGCAGCTCGGCGCGGAACCCGCTCGGCGTCGGCACCTCGGGCACTTCGGCCACATCGCGCAGCGCACGCGCCAGGCAGCGCCACTCGACGGCTGCGTCGGTCTGGTCGGCGAGGTCCTCGAACTCCGCCCACAGCGTGAGGTGCGTGCGGGGAAGCCGCGGACCGGTCTCCCACTCGTCGAGCGCTGCCGCCTCTTCGAGCAGGTCGCGGAGGCGCTGCAGGGCCGGGTGCGCGAGCGAGAACCACGCGCCGTCCGAGAGCTTGATGCGTGTGCGCCCCCGCGACAGTGCCGAGAACAGCGTTCCGAACGGAATCGTGCGCCCCTCGATCGTCACGACGATGCCGAGGTCGAACCAGTCGCGATCGAGTGACTCGACGGCCGTGATCCGCAGCGACGGGTCGCCCCTCAGCTCGCGGAAGGTCGGTGCCGTGCCGGTCGTGCGCACCCGCACCTCGTCGAGCACGTCGACCGCGGGGAGCACCCGGGTCGCGAACACGGCGGCATCCGCATCGTGCAACCTCGCGCGGGGCGTCACGGGCAGATCGGATGCCGCTATCCACGCCGCCTCGAACCGCTCGCCGATCTGTGCCTCGGCGCGGAGGTCGCGCTCGTCGTCGTCGGCCGCGTCGTACGCCACCCGGCGGGCACCCGGGTACACCCACTCGAGCCGATAGGCGACGTCGTCGTCGCCGTACGCCACCGCGATCTCGAGCGTCGGGCGATCGGGCGGCGGGGCCGGTACCCCTGCTCCCACCGACAGCGGCGCACGCCGCGCGAGTCGCGGGTACACCTCGGCGACGAACTCGTCGGCCTCCGCACGGGGCACGTCGACGCCCGATGTGCCGAGGAGCGTCGGGAGGGGCGCGGGCAACGCCACGGGCGCGAGAACGATCGGCACGGGGTCGCGGTCGAGTTCGAACACGAACAGCCCCGACTCGCCGATCGCGCGCGCTCGCGTCGCGTCGACGGTGTCGCTATCGAGCGTGAGGTCGGCCGAGATGCGCAACGCTCCCCCGCCCACGGCGTCGAGGGCGACCCGCGCGGTCGCCTCGCCCGCGAGACGCACGCTCTGCTGAGGGTTCATCGACACGATCGGGATGCCGAGGTCCGCCGCTGCGTTCAGGTGCGGCCACAGCAGGGGCGAGGTCACGGCGTCGAGCGCGACCGTGTCGCCGACCGGGGCGAACGGGCCGGTGGTCCGGAACGCCTGGGCGAGGGCGAACAGTTCGGCGAACCATTGCACGTGCGCCGGGTCGAACCGCCCCGCCGATCGGCGTACGGTCTCCCACGTGGCATCCGCCCGGATCCAGGCGTCGCGCGCCCCGCGAACGAGCGGACGGGCAGCGAGTTGCAGATCGTCCTGCCGCTGTGCGAGCAGGCGCGGGGTGACCGGCACGACGGCACGGGCTTCCCACCGCGCCGGGTCGTACGCCTCGCGCTGACGCAGCTCGACGCCCAGCGCGAGCGCCGCGTACGGCTCAATGCCCCTCCCGGGGATCAGTTCACGCCAGGACGTCACGGACGCATCCTCGCGCACACTCCCGACATCGTGGCATCCACCCCACCAGCGAAACGACGCGACGCGACCGCCGACCGGGGGTCGGGGCCGCGTCGTGACACGTCGCGAGAACTCAGCGCGAGACTGCTCAGGACGAGCGCGCGATCCGCGCCAGCACGCCGTGCACGAACGAACCGGAGTCGTCGGTCGAGAACTCCTTCGCGAGCTCCACCGCTTCGTCGATCGCGACGGCCGTGGGGACCTCGTCGTTGTAGAGGATCTCCCACGCGCCCATGCGCAGCAGCGCGCGGTCGACGGCGGGCATGCGCTGCAGCGACCAGTCCTTCGCGAACATGGTGATCTGCTCGTCGATCGCGTCGCGGTTGTCGATCACTCCGTCGACGATGTCGCGGGCGTAGAGCCACGACGCTTCGCGAGCGGGTTCGGACGCCGCGCGCTTCGCTTCGGTGGCGAGCATGATCCCGATTTCTTCGCCGCGGACGTCTGCCTGGAAGAGGATGTCGAGGGCGCGCTTGCGCGCTTTGGTACGGGCGCTCAAGGTCAGCTGATGCGGCCGAGGTACTCGCCGGTGCGAGTGTCGACCTTGATCTTCGTGCCGGTCTCGAGGAACAGGGGAACCTGCATCTCGTAGCCGGTCTCGACGGTGGCGGGCTTGGTGCCGGCCGACGAACGATCGCCCTGCAGGCCGGGCTCGGTGTACGTCACCTCGAGGATGACGGACGGCGGCATCTCGACGTAGAGGGGGTTGCCGTTGTTGAGGGCGATCTGCACCTGCTGGTTCTCGAGCAGGAAGTTCGCGGCGTCGCCGACGGTGGCGGCGCCGACCGTGATCTGGTCGTAGTCGGCGACGTCCATGAACACGAAGCCGTCGCCGTCGTTGTACAGGTACGTGAAGTCGCGGCGATCGACGTTTTCGGTCTCGATCTTGGCGCCGGCGTTGAAGGTCTTGTCGACGACCTTGCCGCTCATGACGTTCTTCAGCTTCGTGCGGACGAACGCGCCGCCCTTTCCGGGCTTGACGTGCTGGAACTCCACGACGCTCCAGAGCTGACCGTCGATGTTCAGGACGACGCCGTTCTTGATGTCTGCGGTGGATGCCATGAGTGCCGATATTCCGTTTCGTGAGTCGAAGTGGGCGAGAGCCCGACGTCAGAGTCTACGCGATCCCCGCCGTCAGCCGTCTGCGCGACCCGAGATCACCTCGACGAGGAGGTCGACGGCGCGTGCGTAGCCGGGTACTCCTTCGCCGATGACGTGCACGGCTGCGACGTCGTGGATGTACGAGAAGTGTCTGAAGCTCTCGCGCTCGAGGATGTTCGAGATGTGCACTTCGGCGACGGGAAGGTCGACGGATGCCAGCGCATCGCGCAACGACACGGAGGTGTGCGTCAGCCCTCCGGCGTTGATGAGGATCCCTGCGCAGTCGAGCCGCGCGGCGTGGATCTCGTCGATCAGCACGCCCTCGTGGTTGCTCTGGACAGCGCGCACCTCGAGGCCGTGACGGGCCGCTGCCTCGCTCGTCACGCGCTCGACGTCGGCGAGGGTGTCGCGGCCGTAGATCTCGGGCTGCCGGGTGCCGAGCAGGTTGAGGTTCGGGCCGTTGACGAGCAGCAGGCGGCGGGGCGTGGTCATGGTCGGCACGCTATCAGCGCCGACCCTGCGCGCTCAGGCGGACCGGAGCCGTTCCCGCACCGTATCCGGCGTAGTCATCCACCCGCTCGACGAACTCGAGGAACACCTCGCCGATCGTGCGCGTGTAGAAATGCAGGTATTCGCCCGCGGCGTCGCGGTCGTAGCCGAGGTGCAGCTCGCGCAGCTCGTCGACCGCGGCATCCGTCATCTCGAACCGTGCGGCGAGGTCGTCGTAGTAGTTGCGGGGCATCGCGAGGGGGACGAAGCCCCGCGCCCGCGCGGCGCGGGCGAGGGCGCGCACGTCGGTGCACGCGAACGCGACGTGCTGCGGCAGGGCCGCGCCGGCGCGCTCGCCCGCGAGGATCGGCGGTGCGACGTTGAGGGGCAGTCGCACCCCGCCGCCGGGGGCGCCGAGCACGCGGCTGGCGACGAGCCCTTGCGGCCCGGGCACCTCGGTGCTGCTGTCGACGCGCAGGGCGAAGCCTGCGGTGTAGAAGAGGGTGGCTTCGTCGATCGCCTGCCAGGGCTGCGAGAGGCTTACGTGGTCGACGCCGATCACCTCGCTCGGGCGCTCGGGTTCGCCGTGCTCGAACTCCGCGACCCACGCCGGTTCGCCCTCGTCGGCGGCCTGGGCCCAATACACCTCGGTGCCGTCGGGAGCGAGGGCGCCGTCGAGTCGCTCCTCGCTCGCGTAGGTGCGGCGCCAGGCGCGCGGCACGCGGAGCTCGTCCATGCGCAGGTCGACCGCTTCGGCGTCGTCGACCTCGAGGCCGATGGCCGCGAGTCGCGGGTCCCATCCCCGCGCGTGCTGTTCGTTCAGCACGACGCGCGCGTTCCCTGCGGTCCAGAGGGTCACGGGCTTCGTGCGATGGCGTCCGCGAGAGGTGAAGCCGAGCTGTCCCAGGAGCTCTTCGACCGCGGAGGTGTCCTCCGCCTTGATCTCGACGAAGTCCACGTCCGAGGGGGCCGCGGAGTCCGGAAGCATGCGCAGCACGGCCGGCGCCGTCGGCCGAGCGCGCGCCACCGCGTCTTCGAGCCAGCGCAGCGACCGACGCGCGTGGCGGGCCGTGCGCAGCGCGTCGGTCTGGCGGAAGGTGTCGTTGAACACCTCGAGCGACCAGGGTCCCGAGTATCCGGCATCCACGATCCTCGCCGTGAAGTCCACGAGGTCGAAGTCCCCTTCGCCGGGGAAGAGGCGGTGGTGGCGGCTCCACGAGAGGACGTCCATGCTCAGGCGCGGGGCGTCGGCGAGCTGGACGAAGAAGATCTTCTCGGCGGGGATCCGGGCGATGTCCGCCGGGTCGTGACCGCGGGACAGGATGTGGAACGAATCGAGGCAGACTCCCACCGCGGGGTGCGCGGCGAGCTCGACGATGCGCCAGGCCCGGCGGTAGTCGTCGACGAAACGGCCCCACGCGAGGGCTTCGAAGGCGATCCGGATGCCGTGCCTCTGTGCGAGGTCTCCGAGTCGGCGCAACTGCCGGGCAGAGACGTCGTCGTCGTCGATCGTCGCGGTCGCGACGTTGCTGCAGCACAGCACGAGGTCGATGCCGAGGCGGTTCATGAGCCGGAACTTGGCCTCGGCGCGGCGGAGGACGGCGGAGAACGCGACCTCGTCAACGCCCTCCACGTCGCGCATCGGTTGGTAGAGGTCGAGAGTGAGGTTCAGGCGGGCCGCGAGCGCGGCGATCTCCTCGGGGCTCTCGGGGGCCGCGAGCAGGTCGGGTTCGAAGATCTCGACGCCGTCGAAACCGGCGTCGGCGCACGCGTGGAGTTTGTCGGCCAGGGTGCCGCTGATGCAGACGGTCGCCATCGAGGTCCTCATGGCGGCCGAATGTACCAGTTAGTACAAACAGGGTCCACTCCCCCGTCCAGTAGGTTGAAGCCATGGCCGAGGCACGTCGAGACGCCGAACGCACGCGTTCCGAACTGCTCGCGGTGGCGACGGAAGTGTTCGCCGAAGACGGATTCTCGGGCGCCCGCGTCGATGAGATCGCCGCCCGCACGCGCACCACGAAGCGGATGATCTACTACTACTTCGGTAGCAAAGAGGGGCTCTACCGGGCCGTCCTCGAAGAGGCGTACCGCGGGATCCGCGACGCCGAGCGGGCGATCGACGTCGACCACGCAGACCCGGTCGACGCGATCCGCGCCCTTGCGGAGCTGACCTACGACCATCACGTCGGGCACGACGCGTTCATTCGTCTCGTGGCGATCGAGAACATCCACCGCGGCAGCTTCATCCGCCAGATCGAGGGACTGCGCACCCTGTCGCAGCCGGCCAAGGGTCTGCTCGACGAGATCCTCGAGCGGGGCCGCGCCGACGGCATCTTCCGCGCCGATGTCGACGCGATCGACGTGCACCTCGTGATCAGCTCGTACTGCGTGTTCCAGGTCGCGAACCGGTACACGTTCGGGCACCTGTTCGACGTCGACCTCGCGGCCGCAGACCGGCGCTCCCACCTGCGCGCGGTCATCGGCGACGTGGTCGTCGGCTGGCTCACGGCTCCCGCGCGCTGATCGCACGGAGGGGGCACGCCGGTCCCCGGACGCTTCGGCACGCTCGGGGACCTCGCGACACGGGTGGCTGAGCCCGTCGAAGCCACCGGATACCCGCGCGGCGCCCCGGGTCCACGGCATCCGGAATCTTGTCGTTGACACCACGGCGCGACCGTGGTTTCCTCTGAACGTACCGGTTAGTACATAAGCCGGTGTCGCGGAGACGAAGGAGTACCGTGGTCGACTCGCACCCCTATCTCGTGGGCCTCATCGGCACGGGCGTGCTCCCGTCGCTGACGCCGCCCATGCACATGGCCGAGGCCCGCGCGCTCGGGCTCACCTACGTCTACCGCCCTCTCGACCTGACCGCTCTCGGCATCGACCCCGACCGCATCGGCGAGGTGCTCGCCTGGGCGGAACGTCTCGGCTACGACGCCGTCAACGTCACCCACCCCTGCAAGCAGAGCGTGCTCGCCCACCTCGACCGCATCGACCCGGTCGCCGCGGCCCTCGGCGCGGTCAACACCGTGCTCTTCACCCCCACCGGACGCGTCGGCCACAACACCGACACGACCGGTTTCGCCGCAGCCTTCACCGACGGGCTCCCGGATGCCGAGACCCGGCACGTCGTCCAGCTCGGCGCCGGCGGGGCGGGGTCGGCCGTCGCCGACGCGCTGCTGCGCCTGGGCACCGCCCGGCTGAGCATCGTCGACCTCGACCCGGCGCGGGCGCGGGGCCTCGCGGACGACCTGGCGGCACGGCATCCGCTCGCCGTCGTCGACACCGCCTCCCCCGCCGACCTGCCCGCCGTGCTCGCCGGAGCCGACGGTCTCGTCCACTGCACCCCCGTCGGCATGGCGGAGCACCCCGGACTCCCCCTCGACGCCGACCTGCTGCGACCCGAACTGTGGGTCGCCGACATCGTCTACCGGCCCCTCGACACCGAACTCCTCATCGCCGCGCGCGAGCGCGGATGCCGCACCCTCAGCGGCGGACGCATGGCGGTCCACCAGGCCGTCGACGCGTTCGCCCTCATCACCGGGACGCGACCCGATCCCGACCGCATGACCGCCCACTTCCTCGACCTCGTGGCCGCCGACACACCCGTCGACCCGGCCCTCGCCCGCTAAGGAGCACTCGTCCATGACCACCACCGCAACGACGCGGAAGACTCCCGTGAAGGCGGCCACCGCCAGCTTCATGGGAAGCGCCGTGGAGTACTACGACTTCTTCCTGTTCGGCTCGGCCGCCGCCCTGATCTTCCCGACGGTGTTCTTCCCGTCGGGCGACCAGGCGGCCCTCGTGATGTCGTTCGCGACCTTCGGGTTCGCGTACATCGCACGTCCCTTCGGCGCGGTCATCCTCGGCCACTTCGGCGACCGCATCGGTCGACAGAAGGTGCTGATGTTCACCCTGCTGCTGATGGGGCTCTCGACCTTCATCATCGGCTGCCTCCCCGGCTTCGCGCAGATCGGGTGGTTCGCTCCGGCCCTGCTCGTGCTGTGCCGCCTCGCCCAGGGGCTCTCGGCCGCCGGCGAGCAGGCGGGCGCGTCGTCGCTCACCCTCGAGCACGCCCCCGACTCGCGCCGTTCGTTCTTCACCTCGTGGACGCTCACCGGCACCCAGGGCGGGCAGATCCTCGCGGCCCTCATCTTCATCCCGGTGGTCGCCCTGCCGGATGAGATCAAGTTCTCGTGGGGCTGGCGCGTGCCGTTCTGGCTGAGCGCGGTCGTCGTGGTCGTGGCGTTCTTCATCCGCCGCAGCCTGCACGAGACGCCCGAGTTCGAGCAGGCGAAGGCCGACGGCCAGATCGCCCGCATGCCGCTCGTGCCGCTCCTGAAGAACCACTGGCGCGACGTGCTGCGCGTCATCTGCTGCGCGTTCATCGCCGCCGTGTCGACCGTGTTCGGGACGCTCGCCCTCGCCTACGGCAAGGAGCAGGGACTCGACGCCAGCGTCACCCTGTGGCTCGTCGTCGTGGCCAACGTGGTCGCCCTGCTCACCCAGCCTCTGTTCGGCAAGCTCGCCGACCGGATTGGCCGCAAGCCCGTCTTCATCTACGGGGCGTTGTCGTCGGCGGTGTTCATGCCGTTCTACATGCTGTCGATGGGGGCGGGGAACACGCTCGTCACCTTCGGTCTCGCGATCCTCACCTTCTCGTGCGGATACGCCGCCGCCAATGCCGTGTGGCCGTCGTTCTACGGCGAGATGTTCAGCGTTCGCGTGCGCTTCTCGGGCATGGCGATCGGCACGCAGCTCGGCTTCCTCATGGCCGGCTTCGCGCCGAGCATCGTCGCGGCGCTCGGCGGAGGGTCCGCCGGAGGCTGGGTCGTGATCAGCGTCTTCACCGCGGTCATCGCCGTGATCGCCTCGGTGAGCGCGCTGACCGCTCGCGAGACGAAGGACGTGCCGACCGACCAGCTGGGTCTCGCGGCCGAGCGTCGCGTCCCGGCCACGGTCTGACCCTCGCGCGCGGCCCCGTCTCCTTCCGGAGGCGGGGCTTTCGCGTGCGCGGGCTTTCGCGTGTGCGGGGTGCGGTCTCGCGCTGTTGAGGACGAGGGGCGGATGCCGTGGGCGGGACGCGTCAGAGCGTGCGCAGAGACCTGCTCATCGCGAGCTCGGCGCCGATGGGGCCGGTGAAGGTCTCGCCCGTCGCGACGAATCCGGCGCGACGATAGACGGCCTGGGCGCGGTGGTTGTCGACGTGCACGTCGAGCGACAGCGTCTCGAAGCCCTGCTCGGCCGTCCATCGCGCGGCCGCGTCGAGCAGAGCGTCGATCGCTCCGCTGCCCCGCGCTTCGGGCGCGACGTAGACGCCCACGACGTCGGCTCGGCCCTGGGACAGACTCCGCCCGGTGTGGTCGATGTCGCCCGCACGGCGCACGAGCACGGTCACCGACCCGACCCACATGTCGCCGTCTTCGGCCACGAACATCGCCGTCGACGCGCCGGACGCTCCGCCGGCGGCTCGTTCGTCCCAGAACTCGGGGTCGCGCTCGAGTTCCTGCTCACGGGTGGTCAGGAAGGCGATGGATGCCACCGGGTCGCTCACCGCGCGCAGCCGCAGCTCGCGCACGCGCATGCCCTCGTTCGCGCGCACCCGGCGCACCCCGATCGTCACGCCCCCACCCCGCCCGTGGGCGCGGGGCGAGAGGTGCGTCCCGCTCGGGTCCGGTTGCGGACGGAGAACGGACCGTCCTCGACGGAGGTCCCCCGTCGGGCGGTGCTCACGCACCGACCTCCTGGTAGGCAGCGAAAAGCAGGGACTCATCGGGTGCCTGCAGCACCGTCGGGCGGGCGAGGTCGTCGAGCACGATGAAGCGCAGCATGCTGCCTCGGCTCTTCTTGTCGCGCTGCATCGTGGCTTTGAGCGTCTGGAACGCGCCGGCGCGGTAGCTCGTGGGAAGCCCCAGCGACTCGAGCACCGTGCGGTGGCGCTGAGCGACGTCGTCGGACAGGCGACCGGCGAGGCGCGACAGCTCGGCCGCGAACACCATGCCGACCGAGATCGCTGCTCCGTGCCGCCAGCGGTAGCGCTCGGCATGCTCGATCGCGTGGCCCAGGGTGTGGCCGTAGTTCAGTACCTCGCGCAGCCCGGCCTCGCGCAGGTCTTCGCCGACGACCCGGGCCTTCATGTCGATCGCGAGCTCGACGCAGCGACGGAATCCGTCTCCGCGCGGATCGACGATCCCCTCGGGGTCGGCCTCGATGAGGTCAAGGATCTCGGGATGCCAGATGAAGCCCGCCTTGACCACCTCGGCGAACCCGGCGGTCGCTTCGTTCTTCGAGAGCGTGTCGAGCAGGTCGAGGTCGCACACCACGGCGACCGGGGGCCAGAACGCGCCGACGAGGTTCTTGCCCTCGGCGGTGTTGATGCCGGTCTTGCCGCCCACCGCGGCATCCACCATTCCGAGCACGGTCGTGGGAACCTGCACGAGCGCGACGCCGCGCAGCCAGGTCGCCGCGACGAAGCCCGCGAGGTCGGTGACCGCTCCCCCGCCGAAACCCACGACGACGTCGGTGCGGGTGAAGTCGGCCTGACCCATGACCTGCCAGCAGAAGGCCGCGACCTCGACGCGCTTTCCGGCCTCGGCATCGGGGATCTCGGCGAGCAGCACCTGACGGTCGCCCATCAGCTGCGCCCGCAGCTGCTCGGCTTGCTTCGCGAGGGTCGGCGGGTGCACGACGAGCACCTTCTGCGCCCCCGCGGGCAGCGTCTCGCCGAGCGAGGCGAGCAGGCCCCGACCGATCGTGATGTCGTAGCCGGGGTCACCGGCGACGCTGATGGTGGTGGTGTCGGTCATGCCGTCTCTCCGGCCGGCACACGGCGTGCCCAGGCCACGATGTCGTCCACGACCCGCGAGAGGGGCCCGGACGAGGTGTCGAATGCGATGTCGGCCGTCTGCTCGTAGACGGGTCGGCGTTCGTCGAAGATGCGCTGCCAGCGCGCGACGGGGTCTTCTCCGCCGAGCAACGGCCGCTCGTCGCCGTGGATGCGGGATGCCACGACATGCGGCGCCACCGTCAGCAGCACGACGTGATGCTCGCGCAGGCGTTCGCGCGTCAGCGGGTCGAGTACTGCTCCCCCGCCGAGCGCCACGACACCGCCGCGGGCCAGGGCCTCGACGACCGCGTCGCGCTCCAGGGCGCGGAAGTGCGGTTCGCCGTGGGCGACGAACAGTGCCGGAATCGGACCGTGGTCGCGCACGACGAGCTTGTCGGTATCCGTGAACGGCGTTCCGAGCGCGCGCGCCACGCGACGGCCCACGCTCGTCTTTCCCGCCCCCATCGGCCCGATGAGCACGACGGCGGGACCCGCGGACGCGGTCTCGGAAGCAGCGTCAGGCGAGGTCATGCGCGAGGAGCGCCGCGTCGGACGCGTCGGTCGTGCGCAGCGTCTCGGGCAGGTTCGCGAGGTACGTCTCGACGTTGCGGCGGGTCTCGACGATGTTGTCGCCGCCGAACTTCTCGAGGACGGCGTCGGCGAGGGTGATCGCGACCATGGCCTCGGCGACGACGCCGGCGGCGGGGACCGCGCAGACGTCGGAGCGTTGGTGGTGCGCGGCGGCGGTGTCGCCCGTGGCGACGTCGACCGTGCGCAGGGCCTTCGGGATCGTCGCGATCGGCTTCATGCCGGCGCGCACGCGCAGCACGGTGCCGGTCGACATGCCGCCCTCGGTGCCGCCCGCGCGATCGGACGACCGGGTGATCCCGTCACCCGTGGCGAAGAGCTCGTCGTGCGCCTGCGATCCCCGGCGGGTCGTGGTGAGGAAGCCGTCGCCGACCTCGACGCCCTTGATCGCCTGGATGCTCATGAGGGCCTGAGCGAGCTTGGCATCCAGTCGACGATCCCACTGCACGTGGGAGCCGAGTCCGGGCGGGAGGCCGTACGCGAGGACCTCGACGACGCCGCCGAGCGTGTCGCCGGCCTTCTTCGCGTCGTCGACCTCGGCCACCATCGCGGCGCTCGTCTCGGCGTGAAAGCACCGCAGCGGATCGGCGTCGAGGCGGTCGACGTCGTCGGGCGTCGGGAACTCCGCGTCGTCGGGGACGCGGACGGGACCGATCGAAAGGGTGTGGCTGACCAGACGGATGCCGAGTTCGTTCAGGAACGACCGCGCGACGGCGCCGAGGGCGACGCGCGCGGCGGTCTCGCGGGCCGAGGCCCGCTCGAGGATCGGTCGGGCCTCGTCGAAGCCGTACTTCTGCATGCCGACGAGGTCGGCGTGACCGGGACGCGGGCGCGTGAGAGCGGCCCCGCGGCCCCGCGAGCGGTCGGACAGCTCGACGGGCTCGGGGCTCATGACCTCGGTCCACTTGGGCCACTCGGTGTTGCCGATGCGCAGCGCGATCGGGCTGCCGATCGTGAAGCCGTGCACGATGCCGGTCGACAGCGACAGCTCGTCTTCTTCGAACTTCATGCGCGAGCCCCGGCCGTAGCCCAAGCGACGACGCGCGAGTTCGGCGCGGATCTGGGCCGAAGAGATGGGGACACCGGCCGGCATCCCTTCCATGAGGGCGATCAGCTCGGGGCCGTGGGACTCGCCGGCGGTGAGAACGCGAAGCATGGTCCTAGTCTCCCATGAGCGCGGTGCGCATTGCGGCCAGCACCTCGGCCTCGCGCTCGACGGCGACCCCGGGGTCTCCCCCGACGAAGACGCGCACCTGCAGCAGGGCCTGGTGCAGAAGCATCGCGAGACCGTCGTGCGCGTCCGTTCCCGAGCGCTCCCACGCCCGGGCGAGCGGGGTCGGCCAGCCCCCGTAGACGACGTCGACGAGCGGACCCGAGACGGATGCCAGATCATCGGCGACGCGGCCGAGGTCGGTGCCCCCGGGCAGAGCCGCGATGGTGGCGTCGACCGGTGCCAGGGGCGGTTGGTCGAGGGAGGCGACGCGGATCGTCACGCCCAGGGCGTCGCCGAGAGCGGCGATCGGCGCGGCGGCCTCGGGACGGCGGGCGCGCACCTCGACAGTCCGGGCACCGGCGCGGGCCGCCGCGACGACCGCGGAGGTCGCGGTGGCCCCCGCGCCGAGCACGCGGATGGCGTCGGGCTCACGCACCCCGAACTCCTCGAGCGCACGCGCGAGGCCGCCCACGTCGGTGTTGAAGCCGCGGGGTCCGTCCCCGGTCAGCAGGAAGGTGTTGACCGCGCCGGTGAGGCGCGCATCGTCGTCGAGCGAGATCGCGTCGCGAGCGGCGACGTGCTTGAGCGGCATGGTGAGCGAGAGGCCCCGCCAGTCGGCATCCAGACTCCTCCAGGCGCTCTCGAAGCCCGACTCGTCGACCTGCCTGCGCCCGTACTCCCACTCGAGCGCGAGGACGTCGTACGCGGCCGCGTGCAGCCGGGGCGACCGCGAGTGCGCGATCGGGTCGCCCCAGACGGCGAGGCGCCGTGGGGCGGTCAGCATCCGCCGTTCGGGTTCTCGCGGCACCACTGCTGGAACTGCGCGACCGCCTTCTCCTGATCGGCGTACGTCGTCGAGAACACCGTCTCGCCCGTCGACAGGTTCACGGTCGTGAAGTAGTACCAGGGGCCGTCGACCGGATGCATTGCGGCATCGATCGCGAGGTCTCCGGCATTGGCGATCGGTCCGACCGGCAGCCCGGGGTACTTGTACGTGTTGTACGGGTTGTCGCCGTTCAAGGCGTTCGCGCTCGACGACGACGATCCGGCGTCGAGTTCGTTCGCGCCGTACTGCGCGGTGGAGTCCATCTGCAACAAACCGTGCGTCTCGGTGTTGTCGGGCTGCAGGCGGTTCTCGATCACGCGTGAGACCTTGTAGAAGTCTTCGCTGCTGCGCGCCTCGCGTTCGATGATCGAGGCGATCGTCAGGATGCGCTCCCGGTCGTCGGGCGCGACACCGGCCTTGTCGAGCGACTCGATCGTGCGCGTGACCATGCGGTCGATGACCTGCTGGGCGGTGACGCCCTCGTCGAAGTCGTAGGTGGCGGGGAAGATCCAGCCTTCGAGGGTCGAAGCCGTCACCCCGTAGGTCGAGGGCGTCGCCACCGCCGCATCGAGGTCGGCGCGCGGGATGCTCGTCTGCTCGGAGATGATGTCGAGCGACTGCTTCAGGGTCAGTCCCTCGCGCAGCTGCACGGAGTTGTCGAGCCTGTTCGCCGGATCCTTCAGGGCGGTCAGCACGGCCTCCGAGGTCATCTGCTGCTGCAGTTTGTAGACGCCGGGCTGGAAGGTGAAACCGACGGCGTTGTCAACCATGTACTTGTAGAGCGAATTGGAGGCCTTCGTCACCCCCGCCTCGAAGAGCTTGGGCGAGACGGACTGCCCCGTATCCCCGGCCACGATCGTCACGCGGGCCTCGCCGGTGGCTTGGCCCGCCTCGTACTCGAGCGACTCTCCGTTGCCGAGGAACGCCTGCACGCGGTCACCGTAGGTGTTCCACAGCGCGATACCGCCGCCGGCGACGCCCCCGACGAGGATCAGCACGATCGCCAGGGCGATCCAGCGGCCGACGGACCGGCGCCGCTTCGGGGGTTTTTGCGGCGCCCACCCGATCTGCTGCGTGGTGGTCTCGCCGGTGAACAGGTCTTCGAGGGATCCGGATGCCGCGCCCGAACCGGACGCCGCGGAGGCGGCCGCGCCGGCACCGGCGCCGACGAGGACGGGCTCGCGATCGCGCGACGGCTCCGTGCGACGGGCGTTCGCCTCGGGGTGCGGGGCATCGGCGGACCGCGAGGTCTGGGCGGGGCGCGGGGCATCGGCCCGTCGGGCGGCGGCCTGCCACGCGGCGGACTGAGCGCGCGACGCCTCCTCCGCGCGGACCGGCTGTCCAGCGGCGGGGGTCCCGGATGCGACGGGGGCGCCCGTGCGACCGAGGGAGGGAACGGTGTCGTCGCCGCCGCGGCGCGGACCGGGAGCGTCTTCGGACCGGCGGGGCGCGGAGGCCGAGCGCTCGGACGCGATCGAGGAAGCGGAGGCTCCGGGCGACGACGAGGGCTCTACCCGGCGGGCACCCTGCTGCTCGTCGGCCGCGCGAGGGGCCGGCGCGGGCGCGGCGGCGGACGCCTGTGCGGCCGGGAGGGATTCGGTCGGGCGAGCCGCCTCGGCACGCGGGGCGGTGGCCGCGGAGTCGTCCGCGGCGCGAGCGGCCTGCTCCGACCCGATGATGGGGGTTGCTTCCGTCGCGGCCCGGCGGGCCTCTCGAGCTGCTCGGCGCGACGGGGGCGCGGCATCCGTCTGCGGTGCGGGCTCCCCGGAGGTGCGCGCGCCGGTGCGCGGGTCGGGCAGGCGACCGTAAAGATCCGCGAACGGATCGTTTTCGGGGGACTGGTTTTCGGGCATGTCAGACGGGCTCCTGTCCCGGTGTGACGGTGGGTCCGGCCGGCTCGCCAGACTGTCGCTCCACGTCGAGCGCCTGCTGCAGAAGGACCACAGCGGCGACTTGGTCCACAATGCTACGAGAATCCCGCTGGGAACGCCCTGCTTCTCTCAAAACGCCGTGCGCCGAGACGGTACTCAACCGTTCGTCGACCAGCCGCACGGGCATGGGGAGCGCGTCCGCCAGAGCCGCCGCGAACGTCCGGGCGTCGGTGGTCGACGCCGTGTCCTCTCCGCGCAGGTTGAGAGGAAGCCCAACCAGGATCTCGAAGGCCTCGTACTCCGCAGCGAGAGCCGCGATCCGGCGGAGCGGCTCCCCCTTGCGGGGCACGGTCTCGACCGGAACGGCCAGCACCCCGTCAGGATCCGACCGTGCCACGCCCACGCGGGCACGCCCGACGTCGATACCGAACCGGATGCCGCGCCGGAACGCCGTCACGCGGTGGTCGCCCGCACGTCCGCGACGATGCCGTCGAGCGCCTGCGGCAGAGCCGTGGCATCCGTCCCGCCACCCTGGGCGACATCGGGGCGTCCGCCGCCGCCGCCGCCGAGCACGCCCGCGGCGTTCTTCGCCAGGACACCCGCGGCGAGACCGCGCTCGCGCGCGGCGTCGTTCGTGACGACGACGACCGTGGCACGACCACCCGCGACGCTCGCGAGAGCGACGACGGCCGGGTCGCTGCCCAGGCGGTCGCGGACCTGCAGGGCGAGCGAGCGCACGTCGTCGGCCGACGCGCCCTCCCCGAGGCTCTGCGCGACGACGCGCACGGTACCGACGGCGACAGCCGACTCGACGAGCTGCGGAAGGCGACCGGTCAGCGCCTGAGCCTCGAAGGCGGCGATCTTCTTCTCGGCGGCCTTGAGGTTGGCGGCCAGCTCCGCGATGCGCGTGGGCAGCTGCTCGCGCGGGGTCTTCAGGCTCGTGCTCAGCTGCGACACGATCGCGCGCTCGGCGGCGAGGTCGCGGAAGGCGTCGAGGCCGACCAGGGCCTCCACGCGGCGGTTGGAGGCGCCGACCGACTGCTCGCCGACGAGATTGACGAGCCCGATTTCGGCGCTGCGCGCGACGTGGGTGCCACCGCACAGCTCGCGCGACCAGGGGCCGCCGATGTCGACCATACGCACGGTGTCGCCGTACTTCTCGCCGAACAGCGCCATGGCCCCGGCCGCCTTCGCCTCGTCGAGCGACATCACGCGCGTGGTGACCTCGAGGTTGTCGCGCACCGCGTTATTGGCGATGTCCTCGATCTCGGTGCGGGTCTCGGGCGACAGCGCCGAGCCCCAGCTGAAGTCGAAGCGCATGTAACCGGCGCGGTTGAGCGAACCGGTCTGCGTCGCGGTCTTGCCGAGCGTGTCGCGGATGGCCGCATGCACGAGGTGCGTCGCGGTGTGCGCCTGCTGCGCGGCGTGGCGGTTGAGCGCGTCGACGACCGTCGTCGCGGAGGCGCCGACCGACACCTCGCCGGTGGTGACCTCGACGGTGTGGCTGACCAGGCCCGGAACGGGGCGCTGCACGTCGAGCACCTCGAGCTCGTACCCCGGGCCGACGATGACGCCCTTGTCGGCGACCTGGCCGCCCGACTCGGCGTACAGGGCGGTCTCGGCGAGGATGACCTCGGCGATCTGACCCTCCGACGCGCGGTCGGTGCCCTGACCTTGCACGAGGATGCCGAGGATCTTCGACTCCGTCTGCATCTCGGTGTAGCCGGTGAACACCGTCTCGCCCAGCGCGCGGAACTCGCGGTACGCACTCTGGTCGGCGATCGCCCCCTTGCGGGCGCGGGCGTCGGCCTTGGCGCGCGTGCGCTGCTCCTGCATGAGGGTGTCGAAGGCGGCACGATCGACCGACAGGCCCGCCTCTTCGGCGATCTCGAGGGTGAGGTCGATCGGGAAGCCGTACGTGTCGTGCAGGAGGAACGCCTCGGAACCCGAGAGGGTCGTTCCGCCGCCGTTCTTGGCCTCGACGACCGACTGGTCGAGGATGGCGGAACCGGCAGCCAGCGTGCGCAGGAACGTCTGCTCCTCGGCGATCGCGTAGGCCGAGAGGCGCGCATAGTCGGCCTCGACCTCGGGGTACGACTCCTTCATCGCGTCGCGCGAGGCGGCGAACAGTTCGGGGAAGGTCGCACCTTCGACGCCCAGCAGGCGCATCGAGCGGATCGCGCGGCGCATGATGCGGCGCAGGATGTAGCCGCGGCCTTCGTTGGAGGGGGTCACGCCGTCGGCGAGCAGCATGAGCGAGGAGCGCACGTGGTCGGCGACGATGCGCAGGCGCACGTCGTCGTCGTGCGACTCCTGACCGTACGACTTGCCCGCGAGCTTCGCGGCCAGGTCGAGCACGGGGCGAACCTGGTCGGTCTCGTACATGTTGTCGACGCCCTGCTTGATGAACGCGATGCGTTCGAGGCCCATGCCGGTGTCGATGTTCTTGGCGGGCAGCTCGCCGACGATGTCGAAGTCGTACTTCGAGCGCACGTTGGTGATCTCGTACTGCATGAACACGAGGTTCCAGATCTCGACGTAGCGGTCGTCGTCGGTCGCGGGACCGCCGTCGATGCCGTACGCGGGGCCGCGGTCGAAGAAGATCTCCGAGCAGGGGCCGGCGGGGCCCGGCAGGCCGGTCGACCAGTAGTTCGTGTCCTTGCCGAGGCGCTGGATACGCTCGTCGGGCAGGGTGCTGAGCTTCAGCCAGAGGTCGCGGGCTTCGTCGTCCTCTTCGTAGACGGTGACCCACAGGTCCTTCGGGTCGAAGGCGAGTCCGCCCTCCGACTCGGGTGCGGTGAGCAGCTCCCACGCGAAGCGGATCGCGTCTTCCTTGAAGTAGTCGCCGAACGACCAGTTGCCGAGCATCTGGAAGAAGGTGCCGTGACGCGGGGTCTTGCCGACCTCTTCGATGTCGTTGGTGCGTATGCACTTCTGCACGTCGGCCGCGCGGGGGTACGGCGGCGGCACGACACCGCTGAGGTACGGGATGAAGGGCACCATGCCCGCCACGGTGAACAGCAGGGCCGGGTCGTCGGTGACGAGCGAGGCCGAGGGGACGATCGTGTGGTTCTTCTTCTCGAAGAAGTCGAGGAAGCGCTGGGCGATCTCGGCGGTTTTCATGGCGGGTCTTTCCGTACGCATGCGGATCCGCCCACGTGCCGGGGGCGGGAGGCCGGAGGGGGGTCAGTCGGAGGGGGAAACGGCCTTCTTGGCCGCGTCGGCGGCGTTTTCCACCGCGTCGCTGGTTTTGTCGACAGCGGAGGAGGCGACGCCCTTGGCATCGTCGATGATCGCCGAGAGACGGTTCTCCTGCTGGTGGTACGCGTCGCTCATGTGATCGGTGAACTCACCGATGCGCGAGTCGAGCTGCGCGAGCAGCTCTTGACCGCGGGGGTCCTTGTTGACGAGGTGGGCGGCGACGAAACCGCCGGCGATGCCCAACGCGAACCAGACGAGGCTTTTCACGATCACCACTTCTTCCTCGATACGACGCCGCGATCACGGCCTCCCCCATCGTAGGCGAGGGGCCCCGCGGTACGCGCGTTCGACCACGGGATGCCGTGGTCTCGGCCGGTCCCCGGACCCCTGGGGGTGCTTCCGCCGCCGGTGCGGTGCGGGGTGCAGCCGTGTCGGAGTGGCGCACGCCCTGACACCACGCGGGAGTTCTTCCTGACCGACGGCTCGCGCCCGCTCGCGGCCGGGCGTGCGCGGGGCTGCGGCGGCGCGACTCCTGCGTTGCGTCCCTCGCATCCGCGACGGGCCCCCGGCGTTGACACACGATCCGGGTGGACACAACGCAGGAGATCGGGCGCGGTTCCGCCCGTTGCCCTCGGATTACCGACCGTGGACGGCGGATCTCCTGCGTTGTGTCCTTCCGTCCCGGTGCTCGGGGCGGGAACGACGAAGGGCCGCGCGAGAGCGCGACCCGGGAACGGCGAAGGGCCGCGCGAGAGCGCGACCCGGGAACGGTGAAGGGCCGCGCGAGGGCGCGACCCGGGAACGGTGAAGGGCCGCGCGAGGGCGCGACCCGGGAACGGTGAAGGGCCGCGCGAGAGCGCGACCCGGAACGACGAAGGGCGCCGGGAGAACCCGACGCCCTTCGTGTGCTCGCTGGGATTAGCGGGCGGCGTAGTACTCGACGACGAGCTGCACGTCACACGTGACGGGCACCTCGGCGCGCTTGGGGCGACGCACGAGCTTCGCCTGCAGCGTGGAGAGGTCGACCTCGAGGTAGCCCGGAACGGGGGGCAGCACTTCGGCGTGCCCACCGGCGGCGGCGACCTGGAAGGGCTCGAGGCCCTCGCTCTTGGTCTTGACGTGGATCAGCTGACCCGGCTTCACGCGGAACGACGGGCGGTCCACGAGCTGGCCGTCGACCATGATGTGGCGGTGCACGACGAGCTGGCGAGCCTGCGCGGTGGTGCGGGCGAAGCCCGAACGCACGACGAGGGCGTCCAGACGCATCTCGAGCAGCTCGACCAGGTTCTCACCGGTCAGGCCGTCGGTGCGGCGGGCCTCGTTGAACGCGATGCGAAGCTGCTTCTCACGGATGCCGTACTGCTCGCGCAGACGCTGCTTCTCACGGAGACGGACGGCGTAGTCGCTGTCGGCCTTGCGCTTGGTTCGGCCGTGCTCACCGGGAGCGTAGGGACGCTTCTCGAGGTAGCGGGCGGCCTTGGGGGTGAGTGCGACGCCGAGGGCGCGCGACAGACGCACCTTGCGGCGGTCCTGAGACTTCGTGGTCACGAAGTTCTCCTTCCGATGACGTGGCCGCGCCTTTCACGGCTCACGGGCGTATCGCCCCCTTCCGCCCGATCCGAAGCGCACGCCGGGGCGCACCGGAAGGTGATCACAGGAAGGAGGGGATGCCCGAAAACCCTGTTTCGAGCCGGTTCACTGTATCAGAGCGGGCCGGGCGTATTCCGGATGCCGCGTCAGCGCCCCTCGAGGATGCGGCGGATCTTCTCGAGGCGCGCGGAGACGTCGCGTTCGGCACCGTGACTGGTGGGTTCGTAGTACCGCTTGCCGACGAGCTCATCGGGCAGGTACTGCTGCGTGACGATGCCGATCTCGCTGTCGTGCGCGTACTTGTAGCCCTTGCCGTGTCCGAGGCGCTTGGCTCCGGGATAGTGCGCGTCCCGCAGGTGCAAGGGGACGCGCCCGAAGCCGCCCGCGCGCACGTCGGCGATCGCGGCGTTGATGGCGTTGTACGCGGCGTTCGACTTGGCGGTCGTGGCCAGGTAGACCGTGGCTTCGGCGAGGGGGATGCGTCCCTCGGGCATGCCGATGAAGGCCACCGCGTCGGCCGCGGCCACCGCGATCTGCAGGGCCTGCGGGTCGGCCATGCCGATGTCTTCGGCGGCCGAGATGACCAGGCGCCGCGCGATGAAGCGGGGGTCCTCCCCCGCCTCGATCATGCGCGCGAGGTAGTGGATCGCGGCATCCGGATCCGACCCCCGCACCGACTTGATGAAGGCACTGATGACGTCGTAGTGCTCGTCTCCCTGCCGGTCGTAGCGCAGCAAGGCGCGGTCGACGGCCTGGGCGATGTGGTCTGCGGTGATGACGGGGAGTTCGTCGCCCTCGCCGGTGAACGGACCGGGGTCCTGTTCGTCGTCATCGTCATCGTCATCGTCGCGGGCGGCGGGAGCCGGGACCCCCGCGTCGTCGCCCGCGACCGAGGCCGCGGCTTCGAGGGCGGTGAGAGCGCGTCGCGCGTCGCCCGAGGCCAGACGCACCAGCGCCGCCCGGGCGTCGTCGTCGAGCACGACACGTCCGGCGAGTCCGCGCGGGTCGGTTACTGCGCGATCCACCAGGGCGCCGAGGTCGTCGTCACCGAGCGGGCGGAGGGTAAGAAGAAGAGAGCGCGAGAGCAGAGGCGAGATCACCGAGAACGAGGGGTTCTCGGTGGTGGCGGCGATCAAGACGACCCAGCCGTTCTCGACACCCGGCAGCAGGGCGTCCTGCTGCGCCTTCGTGAAGCGGTGGATCTCGTCGAGGAAGAGGATGGTCGACTGGCCGTACAGATCTCGCTGCGTCAACGCTTCTTGCATGACCTCGCGCACGTCTTTGACGCCCGCCGTGATAGCCGAGAGCTCGACGAAACGCCGCCCCGACGACCGGGCGATCGCCTGCGCCAGCGTGGTCTTGCCCGTGCCGGGCGGACCCCACAGGATGACCGAGGCGGCCGAGACGGATGCCGAGGAGTCGGTCGTCGCGAGAGTGACCAGCGGGGAGCCGGGTCGCAGCAGATGCCCTTGGCCGGCCACCTCATCGAGGCTCACCGGCCTCATGCGCACCGCCAACGGCGTCTGGCCTTGGAAGAGCGCGGAGGAAGGGGTCACCTCTCCAGGCTAACCGGGGCCTCCGACACCGGGACCGCCCGTGCCCACGCTGCGATCCGAGACACCGCGACCGCTCTTTGTAGGATCGAGGGGCCCGGACGGGCGGAGGAGGTCGATGTGGCGGCGCGTGGGAAAGACCGGCGGACCCGAGAGCAGCGCGACCGTGCGCGCGCCTACCAGGCTCGACTCGAACTGCACGACCGTCAGGGACGCCGCCGCACCCGTGACAACCTCATCGGCCTGATCGTCGGGCTCCTCGTGATCGCCGGGGCGATCACCCTGCAGGCGGCGTACTTCGTGACGGGCCCCGGGGCGCCGACCCCCGAACCGTCGTCGACGGTCAGCCCCGAGACCCCCGTCCCGACCGAGATCCCGGCCCCGCTGCCCTCGGAGTCGACCGCACCGTGAGCGATCTCCCACGCCGCCGGATCGGCGGCGTGGCGGGGCGGGAACGACGATCCTGTGTCGGAGCGGTCGCGCGTACTAGGCTCGGAGGGTCCTTCTCCCCCAGGCGGTTCTGCCGCGATGAGGTGCTACCCGTGACTTCCGCTCCCACTCCCGAGACCTCCGACCCGCGCGACGACGCGAGCAGCGCCGAGGTCGATCCCGCCGCCACGACCCCGGTCGAGGTGGAAACCGACGCTCCCGACGCCGTTCCGGCCGAGGCCCCCTCCGCTCCCGACGTCGACGCCTTGTCCGACGACCCGTCGCGCGACGAGCAGTCGACGGATGCCGCTGACCCCGCGTCCCCCGCCGAGCCCACCGCTGAAGAGCCCGCCGCCGAAGCGCCCGCTGCCGAAGTGCCGACTGAAGACGAAGAGGCCGCCGCGTCCGAGGGCGATGCTGCTCCCGCCGCGCAGTCCGTCGCCGCGCAGCCCGCCGCCCCGCGTCCCGGCGTCCGACTCCCCGGACCCCCTCCCGGCAAGACCGCGTCCACCTCGGCCACCCAGCCCTGGGGCCGGGTCGACGACGAGGGAACCGTCTCGGTCCGCGAGGGCGACGACTGGCGCGTCGTGGGCCAGTACCCCGACGGCACGCCGGCCGAGGCGCTGGCCTACTTCCAGCGCAAGTTCTCCGACCTCGCCGGCGAGGTCACGCTGATCGAGACGCGCCACCGTCGCGGAGGCGCCTCGGCGTCGGATCTGCGTTCGACGGCGAAGACCCTTCGCGGCAAGCTCGAGGGCGCGGCCGCCGTGGGCGACCTCGCCGCTCTCATCGCCCGTGTCGACGCCCTCACCGCAGAGCTCGCCGAAGCGAGTGAGACCGAGGCCGTCGCCGCCAAGCAGGCCACCGAAGAGGCCGTGCGCGAGCGCACCGCGATCGTCGAAGAGGCGGAGGCCCTCGCCGCTCGTGATCCGCAGACGGTGCAGTGGAAGCAGATGACCGCCGACATGACGGCGCTGTTCGACCGGTGGCAGGCCCACCAGCAGAACGGTCCGCGCCTGTCGAAGTCGACGGCGCAGCAGCTGTGGCGTCGCTTCCGCGACGCGCGCGCCACGGTCGATCGTCACCGCCGCGAGTTCTTCTCGTCGCTCGACGAGACCCACAAGTCGGCCCGCGAGGCCAAGACGCGTCTCGTCGAGCGCGCCGAGGCCCTCGCCCCGCGTGGCGAGGACGGGATCGGGGCGTACCGCGACCTCCTCGACGCGTGGAAGGCCTCGGGCCGCGCCGGCCGCAAAGTCGATGACGCGCTGTGGGCTCGGTTCAAGGCCGCCGGCGACGCGCTTTACGGAGCCCGAATCGAGCGCGAGTCCGCCGACGCCGAGGCCTCGAAGGAGAAGATCGAGCAGAAGCGCGCTCTCCTCGAGCAGGCCGCGCCCATCGTCGACGAGAAGAACCTCGCCACGGCTCGTCAGAAGCTGACCGCCATCCAGCGGCAGTGGGACGAGATTGGACGCATCTTCCCGCGCGACAAGGAGCGCGTCCTCGACGACGAGCTCCGCAAGATCGAGCAGAGCGTGCGCACCCGCGAAGACGCCGACTGGAAGCGCAACGATCCCGAGCAGAAGGCCCGCGCCAACGACATGACGCGTCAGCTCACCGACGCGATCGACAAGCTCGAGGCCGAGCTGGCCGAGGCCGAGTCGCGTGGCGACAAGCGTGCCGCGACGCAGGCGTCAGAGGCGCTCGAAGCGCGTCGCACTTGGCTGCGCGCCCTCGGCGGCTGATCGGGTTCTCCACAGTTCGACGGTTCGACCGTCACGGGCGACACCGCTCCGTCACACTGACGGGATGGTGTCGCCCTTTCTGTTCTTCCCCGGAGAGCGTCTCGCGTTGACCGAGCTCAGCGCGGCGTGTCTCGACGGCCTGCTGGTGCCGCTCGGCGAGGGTTTCATGCCGGCCGACGCGGTCGAGACGGTCTGGATGCGGGCACGGAGCCTGTCACCTCTGCTTGGCGGACGGTGGGCCGGGGTGCGGCTGACGGCAGCATGGGTGCACGGCGGCATGGCGACCGAGCCGAGACGGCATCACCTCCAGCGGGTGGGGCCGACGCGCACGCGCGCGCGTGGTGCGACCCGGGCGGTGTTCCATGATGTGAGGCTCCCGGCCGCCGACACGACCCTCGTGGCGGGCGTTCACCTCAGCACCCCGGGGCGAACGCTCGCCGACCTCGCGCGTTCCGACGACGAGGGTCAGCGTGCCGTGGCGATCGAGTGGGCGGCATCCGACGCCGAAGCGCGCCACCAGGCGCAGGCATGGCTCGCGCAGCACCCGACGTTCCCCTACGGGAGGAGGGGCGCCGCACTCCTGACCGACGTGGCGGCGGAGAGGTCCCGGGCTTCTACGACGAGGTGACGCGGTACACGTCGTAAACCGCGTCGATGCGCCGCACGGCGTTGAGCACGCGATCGAGGTGCACGGTGTCGCCCATCTCGAACACGAACTTGCTGAGCGCGAGGCGATCGTTCGTGGTCGAGACGGTCGCCGAAAGGATGTTCACGTGGTGCTCGCTGAGCACCCGCGTGACGTCGCTCAGCAGCCCCGAGCGGTCGAGCGCTTCGACCTGGATCTGCACCAGGAAGACGCTCTTCGTCGTCGGCGCCCACTCGACGTCGATCAGACGATCGGGCTCTTCCTTCAGCGACTTCACGTTCGTGCAGTCGCCGCGGTGGACCGACACCCCGCTGCCGCGCGTGACGAAGCCGACGATCTCGTCGCCCGGAACGGGCGTGCAGCACTTGGCGAGCTTGACGAGGATGTCGGGGGCTCCGCGCACGAGGACGCCGGAGTCGCCGCCACGTGGTGCACGGCTACGGCCGACGGGGATGTCGATGGGGCCGGTGCTGGTCTCTTCGACGTTGACGAGAGCGGTGACCTTCTCGATCACCGATTGCGTTGAGACGTGCCCCTCGCCGACCGCGGCGTAGAGCGCGGAGACGTCCTCGTAGTGGAAGAGTCGGGCGACCTCGGTGAACGAGTCCTGATTCATGAGGCGCTGCAGGGGCAGGTTCTGCCGACGCATGGCGCGGGCGATCGAGTCCTTGCCCTGCTCGATGGCCTCTTCGCGGCGTTCCTTCGTGAACCACCCGCGGATCTTGTTGCGCGCGCGGGTGCTCTTGACGAAACCGAGCCAGTCCTGGCTGGGGCCGGCATCGGGGTTCTTCGAGGTGAACACCTCGACGACGTCGCCGCTCTGCAGGGTCGACTCGAGCGGCACCAGGCGGCCGTTGACCTTGGCGCCCATCGTGCGGTGACCGATCTCAGTGTGCACGGCGTACGCGAAATCGACCGGGGTCGCGCCGGTGGGAAGCCCCACCACGCGGCCCTTCGGGGTGAAGACGTAGACCTCTTTCGCGCCGATCTCGAAGCGCAGCGAATCGAGGAACTCCCCCGGGTCGGCCGTCTCGGCCTGCCAGTCGGAGATATGCGCGATCCACGCCATGTCGGCGTCGACCGCCTTGGCGTCGGCCTTGCCGCCCGCCATCCGCTCCTTGTACTTCCAGTGCGCGGCGACGCCGAACTCCGCCTGCTGGTGCATCTCGTGCGTGCGGATCTGGATCTCGACCGTACGCCCGCCGGGGCCGATCACCGTGGTGTGCAGCGACTGGTACAGGTTGAACTTCGGCGTGGCGATGTAGTCCTTGAAACGCCCCGGCAGCGGTGTCCATCGCGCGTGGATCGCACCGAGCACGGCGTAGCAATCGCGCACGGTGCCGACCAGGATCCGGATGCCGATGAGGTCGTAGATGTCGTCGAACTCGCGACCGCGGACCACCATCTTCTGGTAGACGGAGTACAGCTGCTTGGGTCGGCCCATCACCCGGCCGCGAACGCGGAGTTCGCGCAGATCGGCGTCGACGGCGTCGATGACGTTCTGCACGTACTGTTCGCGCTGGGGCGTACGCTGCTTGACCAGGCTGTCGATCTCGGCGTAGAGCTTGGGGTGCATCACCGCGAACGACAGGTCCTCGAGTTCGCTCTTGATCGCCTGGATGCCGAGGCGATGCGCGAGCGGAGCGTAGATCTCGAGGGTTTCCGTGGCCTTCTTCGCGGCCTTGTGCGGCGGCACGAATCCCCACGTGCGGGCATTGTGCAGCCGGTCGGCGAGCTTGATGAGCAGCACGCGGATGTCTTTCGACATCGCCACGATCATCTTGCGGACCGTCTCGGCCTGCGCGCTGTCGCCGTACTTGACCTTGTCGAGCTTGGTGACGCCGTCGACCAGCATCGCGACCTCGTCGCCGAAGTCGGCGGCGAGCTCGTCGAGCGGATAGCCCGTGTCCTCGACCGTGTCGTGCAGCAGCGCGGCGGCGATCGCCTTGGGGCCGAGGCCGAGCTCGGCCAGGATCTGCGCGACCGCCAGGGGGTGGGTGATGTACGGCTCGCCGCTCTGTCGCTTCTGCCCGTCGTGCGCCTTGTCGGCCACGGCGTACGCGCGCTCGATGATCGCGAGGTCGCCCTTGGGGTGATGCGTGCGGACCGTGCGGAGCAGCTTGTCGACGTCGTCGCGACGGGCCGCGCGCGAGAAGATGCGCGGAACCAGCCGTCGCAGAGAGGACGGTGGCGGCGCGGAGGAAGCGGTCTCTGTCATCGCCACCCCTTCCTCACGGCCAGTAGATCGATTCTATGCCTCGCGGCGAGGGTCCCAGGTGCGGGCCCGAGGGGCGGGAGCCCCGGCCGTCAGGCCGGGACGCCCGCCTTCTCACGGGCCGACACGACGCGGGCGTCGCGCAGAGCGATCGGCTTCTCCTTCTCGCGCAGCAGCGCGTACATCGGCACGGCGACGAACAGCGTCGAGTACGCGGCGACGATCGTGCCGACGAAGATCGACAGCGAGATGTCGCTGAGCGTGCGCGCACCGAGCGGCACACCGATGAAGAGGATCGCGCCCACCGGCAGGATGGCGACCACCGTGGTGTTGATAGAGCGGATCAGCGTCTGGTTGGCGGCGAGGTTCACCGACTCCGAGAACGTGCGTCCGGAGATCTCGCCATCCTCCCTGGTGTTCTCTCTCACCTTGTCGAAGACGACCGTCGTGTCGTACAGCGCGTAAGAGAGGATCGTGAGGAAGCCGATGACGGCAGCCGGCGAGATCTCGAATCCGAAGACGGCGTAGACGCCGATCGTGATCACGAGGACGTCGACGAGGCCGATGATCGCGGCGACCGACATCTTCCACGTGCGGAAGTACAGCGCGAGGATGAGGAACGTCAGCGCGAGGAAGATCGACAGACCCCAGAGCGACTGGCGCGTGACGTCGTTGCCCCAGGTCGGTCCGATGAACGAGTTGGTGATCTCGGATGCCGGCACCTCGTAGGCGGTCGCGAGGGCTGCGGAGACAGCCTGCGTCTGGTCGTTGTCCAACTGGTCGGTCTGCACGCGGACCGACTGGTCGCTGATCGTGGTGACGCGGGTGGTGGCATCCGGAACGACCGACGTCACGGCCTGCGTGGCGAGGCCCTGATCGAACGTCGACGGGTTCGACACGGTGAACTGCGATCCACCCGTGAACTCGATCGAGAACTGCACGGGGCGGATGAACGGCACGAGGGCCGCGCCGATGACCAGGACCGCGGCGATGATGAACCACAGGCGTCGACGCTGCACGAAGGGGAAGGACGTCTTCCCCGAGTAGAGGTCGTTACCGAGCTGCGACATGGAGCGCATCAGTCGTCTCCCTCCTTCGTGGAGCGGCTATCGCCGCGGCTGGCGGCGGCCAGCTCGGCCTGCTTGCGTTCGGCGATCGTCTGTCGACGCTGCGCCTCGCCGCGCGACTTCTTCACCCGGCCCGCCTCGACCACGGGGGCGCGGAACTGCGCGCGTCCGCGGTAGACGGCGCCGAGCGCGTTGGGGTCCATGCCCGACAGGGGGTGGCCCGAGCCGAAGAAACGCGTGCGTGCGAGCAGCTGCATCACCGGATGGGTGAACAGGATGAAGATCAGGATGTCGATGGCCGTCGTGAGACCCAGCGTGAAAGCGAAGCCTTTCACCGTGGCATCCGCGAGGATGTACAGCACCACCGCCGCGAGGATGTTGATCGACTTCGAGATGTAGATCGTGCGCTTGGCGCGCGACCATCCGTCTTCGACCGCCGCGGTGATCGACTTGCCGTCGCGCAACTCGTCTCGTATTCGCTCGAAGTAGACGATGAACGAGTCCGCCGTGAAGCCGATGGTGACGATCAGGCCAGCGACTCCCGCGAGCGAGAGTCGGAAGCCGGCACGCCACGCGAGGATGCACAGGGCGAGATAGGTCAGGACGGCCATCACACCGAGCGAGGCGATGATCACCGTGCCGAGCGCTCGATAGACGATCAGCGAGTAGATCGCCACGAGCCCGAGGCCGATGAGACCGGCGATGAAGCCGACCTGCAGCTGCTGCGAACCGAGCGTCGCCGACACGGTGTCGGAGCTGACCACCTGGAAGCTGAGCGGCAGAGCGCCGTACTTCAGCTGGTCGGCGAGGGCCTTGGACGACTCCTGCGTGAACGATCCCGTGATGCTGGGGCGACCGTCGACGATGATGCCGTTCATCGACGGCGCTGACAGCACGGACCCGTCGAGCACGAACGCGAACTGGTTCAGCGGCGGCTGTGCACCGTAGAGGCGCTGGCTGATCTCGGCGAACTTCTGCGTGCCCTGGTCGTTGAAGACGAGGTTGACCGCCCACTGGCCGGTGTTCTGCTCCTGGCCGTTGGTGGCGTTCGAGATGTCGGTGCCGTCGAGCTCGACGGGGCCGAGGATGTACTTCTGCCCGTCGTTCGTCCCGCACGTGATCATCGGCTGGTCGGCCGGCGCCTGCGCCGGGTTGCTCGGCGGGTTCGCGCAGTCGTACGCGAGGAACTGCGCCTGCAGGGCCGGGGTGATGTACGCCGGGTCGCTCGCGTTGGTGGGCGACGCTGTGGGCGTCGACGGCAGGTTCGGGTCGGGCGTCGGGTAGGGCGTGGTCACGCCGTCCTGACCCACGAACGTGGTCGCAGGCGAACCGGTGAACAGCACCGGGCGCAGCTGCAGCTGAGCCGAGCTCTGGATGCGCTGTCGCGTGGCCTCGTCGGCCTGGCCGGGGATCTGCACGACGATGTTGCGGCCACCCTCGGTAGCCACGTCGGCTTCGCCCACGCCCGAGGCGTCGACGCGCTGGCGGATGATCGTGACGGCCTGCGCCAGCTGTTCGCTGTCGGGCGCGGCGCCGTCGGTGGTCTGGGCTTGCAGGATGATCTGCGTGCCGCCCTGGAGGTCGAGCGCGAGCTCGGGGGTCCAGGAGCTGGCATTGAACACGTACACACCCAGCGCGTTGATGCCGAAGAGCACGCCGGTGATGGCGAGCAATCCGGTCAGAACGCGCCAAGCGTGACGGACGGGAGTCGAGGGCGCCACGGAGTCGGCTTTCTGTGCGGCGGTGAACGAAAAGGCGGGAGGGAGCGATCAGACCGCGGGGCGGTCCTTGTCGTCACGCTCGGCGTCGGCGGCGTGCTGGCGGGCGGCACGCTGGTCGTCGCTGATCGAGGTGATGGCACCATCGGCGACGCCGGTGATGTACTCGGCCTCGGTCTCTTCGGCTTCGATGTACTCGTCTTCGGTCACGGTGCCCGCGGCCGAGTCGACGATGCGGAGGATGGCCTGGCTGTGCACCTTGATGACGACGCCGGGCGCGATCTCGACGTGCGCGGGCTTGTCGAGGTCTTCACCGTCGTACTCGACGATCGTGCCGTAGAGGCCGCCTTGCAGCAGCACCTCGGCACCGGGGACCGTCTCGCGGGCCTTCTGCTCAAGCTCGGCCTTCTGCTTCTTCATGCGACGGCGGGAGCTCAGGAACATGAAGACGAGCAGGCCCGCGAACAGAATGAGCAGGAGGAAACTGGAGTCCATGGAGGCGGTGCACCTTTCAGATCAGGCGCGCCATGCGGCACTGCCTAGCGTGGGTCGGGGAATCCCTCGCCGAGTATAGGTCATGACCCCTGGCTGAACCGGAGCATGCCGTCCGGGTGGGGGGCTCCGAGGTGGTCGTAGGCCTCGGGAGTCGCCACGCGTCCGCGGGGCGTGCGGCCCATGAATCCGATGCGCACGAGGTAGGGCTCGACGACCGATTCGATGGTCTCGGGCTCTTCTCCCACGGCCACGGCGAGCGTGCTGAGCCCCACTGGTCCCCCGCGGAATCGGCGGACGAGGGCGTCGAGGACGGCTCTGTCGAGGCGGTCGAGCCCGATGGCATCCACGTCGTAGAGATCGAGCGCGGCGCCGACCGTCCGCACGTCGGCGTGACCCTCGTCGGTGCCGGTCGACGGACCGTTCACGACGAGATAGTCCCGGACACGCCGGAGCAGACGGTTGGCGATACGCGGCGTCCCGCGCGAGCGGCGGGCGATCTCGGAGCGGGCCGTGCCCGGGAGGCCGACGTCGAGCATGGATGCCGAGCGCGAGACCACTCGCTCGAGCTCTTCGGGCTCGTAGTACTCGAGGTGGGCGGTGAAACCGAAGCGGTCGCGCAGGGGGTTCGGCAGCAGGCCCGCGCGTGTCGTGGCTCCCACCAGGGTGAAGGGGGCCAGGTCGAGGGGGATGCTGGTCGCTCCCGCGCCCTTGCCGACCATGATGTCGATGCGGAAGTCCTCCATCGCGAGGTACAGCATCTCTTCGGCCGAGCGCGCCATGCGGTGGATCTCGTCGATGAAGAGCACCTCCCCCGGCGTGAGCGACGACAGCAGGGCCGCGAGGTCGCCCGCGTGCTGGATCGCCGGCCCGCTCGACAGCCGCAGCGGTCGCCCGCTCTCGTGGGCGACGATCATCGCGAGGGTGGTCTTGCCGAGCCCGGGAGGGCCGGAGAGCAGGATGTGGTCGGGAGAGCGCTGCTGGATGCGCGCGGCGTCGAGCAGGAGCTGCAGCTGGCCGCGGACCTTCTGCTGACCGACGAACTCGGCGAGGGAGGTGGGGCGCAGGGCCCCTTCGATCGCGAGTTCGACCTCGTCGTCGGGGGTCCCGGCGTCTCGGACGTCAGCCACTCACGCTCTCCTTGCGGGCCGGGCCCAGGAGGGCGAGCGTGAGTCGGAGCAACGACTGGACCGAGGCGCGGTCGGCCTCGGAGGCGGTTTCGGCGACGGATGCCACGGCCTCGGCCGCCGTCCGTTCCGTCCAGCCCAGGCCCACGAGGGCCTGCGTGACCTGCAGGGGCACCTGGCCATCCGCCGAGGCGGTGGTGGGAGCCGCGGAGGGCGCCACCTGCAGCTTGCCCGCGAGCTGCACCACGATGAGCTTGGCTGTCTTGGGACCGATGCCCGAGACGCGCCGGAACGGGGCGTCGTCGTCGTCGGCCACGGCCTGGGCGATCTGCGGCACCGTGAGCGACGACAGCACCCCGAGCGCGGACTTCGGGCCGACGCCGGTCACGCTGATCAGCTGGGTGAAGACGGTCAGCTCTTCGCGAGCCTCGAAGCCGTAGAGCGACAGGGCGTCCTCGCGCACGATGAGGTTCGTGTGCAGGTGGATGTCGTCGCCGACGTGCACCGTGCGTGCGAGCTGAGCGGTGACCGCGACCGAGAAGCCGACTCCTCCGACCACGATGACCAGCGAGTCGTCGGCGACGTGAGCCGCCGTGCCGTGCAGCGAGGAGATCATCCGACCAGCCTACGCGCCCGTTCGTACATGTGTTCGAGCGACACGCTTCGGCGGGGTCCGCTTCTTCTCGGCATCCCTCCAGGCCTTCTGGGCGGGGGTCAGCGCATCATCGGCCGAGGCGGCGGCCGCTCCCCCGCGCCAGGCATGGCAGAGGGCGATCGCGAGGGCGTCGGCGGCATCCGCCGGCTGGGGAAGCGCGTCGAGGCGCAGCACGCGGGCGACCATCGTCTGCACCTGCAGCTTGTCGGCGGAGCCGTACCCGGTGATCGCGGCCTTGACCTCGCTGGGGGTGTGCGTCGCGGCCGTTAGTCCGTGTTCGGCCGCGAGCAGCAGCGCGATGCCGCTGGCCTGAGCGGTCCCCATCACCGAGTGGAGGTTGTTCTGCGCGAAGACGCGCTCGACGGCGACCACGTGCGGCTGATGGGTGACCAGCACGTCGCGGATGCCGGCGGCGATCGCCGCGAGACGCTTCTCGATCGGGTCGGTGGGTGCGGAACGGGCGACGCCCACGTGGACGAGCGACGCCGTGCGGTTCGGCGAGACGTCGACGACACCGAGGCCGCACCGGGTCAGGCCGGGGTCGATGCCGAGGACGCGGAGGGAACGAGACACGGCCCCCACGCTAAGCGCAGGGGCCGTGTCGAGATCGAGGGCGCGCCCTTACTCGTCGTTCTCGAGCTCGGTCTGCACCTCGGCGCTCATGTCGAAGTTCGTGTAGACGTTCTGCACGTCGTCGCTGTCTTCGAGGGCGTCGATGAGGCGGAACACCTTGCGAGCGGTGTCCGCGTCGACCTCGACCTTGAGTGAGGGCACGAACTCGACGTCGGCCGAGTCGTACTCGATGCCGGCATCCTGCAGGGCGGATCGCACCGACACCAGGTCGGAGGCCTCGGTGATGATGCCGAAGCCGTCGCCGTGCGGCTCGACCTGTTCGGCGCCCGCCTCGAGGACGGCGAGCATGACGTCGTCTTCGGTGGTGCCCTCGGAGGGGACCACGATGACGCCCTTGCGGCTGAAGTTGTAGGCGACGCTGCCCGGGTCGGCGAGGGTGCCGCCGTTACGGCTGAGGGCGGTGCGCACCTCGGCCGCGGCGCGGTTCTTGTTGTCGGTCAGACACTCGATCAGGAAGGCGACGCCGTTGGGGCCGTAGCCCTCGTACATGATCGACGAGTACTCGACGGCTTCGCCGCCGATACCGGCACCGCGCTTGATCGCGCGATCGATGTTGTCTTTGGGGACCGAGGTCTTCTTCGCCTTGAGGACGGCGTCGAAGAGGGTGGGGTTGCCCTGGAGGTCGGCTCCACCGAGCTTCGCCGCGACCTCGATGTTCTTGATGAGCTTGGCCCACGACTTGGCGCGACGGGAGTCGATGACCGCCTTCTTGTGCTTGGTCGTGGCCCATTTGGAGTGTCCGGACATAGCTTCCAGTCTAGAGCGCGGGGGCGCTCATGCCGCGTCTGGTCGTGACGTGGTCCAGGAACCGCTCGTGGAAGCGCGTCTCCCCCGTCGATTCGGGGTGGAACGCGGTGCCCAGCAGCACGCCCTGCTCGATCGCCACGACGCGTCCATCGGGGAGGGATGCCAGGGGCTCGGCATCCGGTCCCCATTCGATGACCGCGGGCGCCCGGATGAATGCCGCGTGCACCGGCGGATCGCCCAGGACGGGCACGTCGAGCTCGGTCTCGAACGAGGCGGTCTGGCCGCCGAAGGCGTTGCGCGCGACGCGCGCGTCGATGCCGCCGAACGTCTGTTGGCCCGCGATCGCACCGTCGATGCGGTCGGCGAGCAGGATGAGCCCCGCGCACGTGCCGTACATCGGCAGGCCGTCGGCGATCGCCGCGCGGATCGGGTCGAACAGGCCGAAGGCGCGGGCGAGCTTGTCGATCACGCTCGACTCGCCGCCGGGGAGCACGAGGCCCTCCACGGCGGCGAGCTCCTCGGGTCGACGCACGGGCTGCGCGTCGGCACCGAGCCCGCGCAGCACGGCGAGGTGCTCGCGCACGTCGCCCTGCAGCGCGAGCACTCCGACGCGAGGGGTGTTACCAGCCACGCTCGGCCAGGCGGTGCGGGGCGGGGAGGTCGGCGACGTTGATGCCGACCATCGCCTCGCCGAGTCCGCGCGACGCCTCGGCCACGATCTTGGGGTCGTCGTGGAAGGTCGTCGCCTTCACGATGGCCGCTGCGCGCTGTGCGGGGTTGCCCGACTTGAAGATGCCGGAGCCCACGAACACGCCGTCGGCGCCGAGCTGCATCATCATGGCGGCGTCGGCCGGGGTGGCCACTCCGCCGGCGGTGAAGAGCACGACGGGCAGCTCGCCGGTCTCGGCGATCTCGGCGACGAGGTCGTAGGGTGCCTGCAGCTCCTTGGCGGCGACGTAGAGCTCGTCCTTCGTCTTGGCGCGCAGGGCGTTGATCTCACTGCGGATCGTGCGGATGTGCTTGGTCGCCTCCGACACGTCGCCCGTGCCGGCCTCGCCCTTGGAGCGGATCATCGCCGCGCCCTCGGTGATGCGGCGCAGGGCCTCGCCGAGGTTGGTCGCACCGCAGACGAAGGGGACGGTGAAGTTCCACTTGTCGATGTGGTTGACGTAGTCGGCGGGCGAGAGCACCTCGGACTCGTCGATGTAGTCGACGCCGAGCTCCTGCAGGATCTGCGCCTCGACGAAGTGGCCGATGCGGGCCTTCGCCATGACGGGGATCGAGACCGACGCGATGATGTCGTCGATCAGGTCGGGGTCGCTCATGCGCGCGACACCGCCCTGGGCGCGGATGTCGGCGGGCACGCGCTCGAGCGCCATGACGGCGACGGCGCCGGCGTCTTCGGCGATGCGGGCCTGCTCGGCGGTGACGACGTCCATGATCACGCCGCCCTTGAGCATCTCGGCGAGACCGCGCTTGACGCGGGAGGTTCCGGTGTCGGTCATGTCCACTCCGTTCCGCGCCGTGCGGCGCGTGCTTCCGCGCTTCGGGGCGCGATCATTGGCTTAGGCCAAACCGTAGCACGGCTCAGGACATAGGCTGGTCGTGACCCAGGGGGGCCCATGACCATCGACATCACCGGGCGTTCGGCATCGGCCATCGCCGCTGATCTGCGCGAGCGCATCGAGCGCGGCGAGCTCCCTCCGGGCACGCTGTTGCCTTCCGTGCGCGCCGTCGCCGCCGACCTCGGTGTCAACCGCAACACCGTCGTCGCCGCGTACCGGCAACTCGCCCAGGCCGGATTAGTCGAGGCCCGCGGCCGAAGCGGCACGCGCGTGGCCGACCGCACGGCCGTCGCCCAGGAGGGGTACGCGCCCGACACGGTGCTGCGCGACGTGGGCACCGGCAACCCCGACCCTGCACTCATCCCCGACCCGACGGCCGCCCTGGCGCGCTCAGCCCGACCGGTCCTCTACGGCGAGCCGGTCATCGACCCGGGCCTGGAGGCGTGGGCCCGCGGCTGGATGTCCGACCACCTCCCCCACGACGACCTGCTGATCACGGTGACGAGCGGCGCGAGCGATGCGATCGAGCGTCTGCTCGCCCAGGCCCTGCAGCGCGACGACGCCGTCGCGCTCGAAGACCCGTGCTTCCTCTCGGCCCTGCACACCGTCCGCACCGGCGGGTACCGCGCGGTTCCCGTGACGGTGGATGCCGAGGGCATGACCGTCGACGGGTTGCGCGCGGCCCTGGAGGCCGGCGTTCGCGCGGTGATCTGCACGCCCCGCGCGCACAACCCCACGGGGGCCAGTCTCAGCGCCGAACGCGCCGCGGCTCTGCGCGACGTCCTCGCGGAGCACCCCTACGTCCTCATCATCGAAGATGACCACTTCTCCCTGCTGTCCCGCGCTCCCCTGCACTCCGTCATCGGACCCGCACAGCGCCGCTGGGCGCGTATCCGCTCGATGTCGAAGTTCCTCGGACCCGACACGTGCCTCGCCGTCACGGCATCCGATCCCGACACCGCCGACGGCCTCGCGGTGCGTCTCACCCCCGGCACCACCTGGGTGAGCCACATCCTGCAACGCATGACTCTCGCCCTCGTCACCGACGACTCCGTCCGCGCCGACATCGAGGCGGCCGCCGAGCATTACGCCGCGCGCAATGCGGCGTTCGCGGCCGCCCTCACCGAGCGGGGGCTGCCGGTGACCCCGGGCGATGGACTCAACCTGTGGGTGCCGCTACCGGTTCCGGCCGGGGTGGTGCGCGAAGAGCTCATGCGCCGCGGCTGGCTGGTGCGCGAGGGGGATCCATTCTTCCTCTCGCCCGACCCTGCCGGCGCGTTCCTGCGCTTGACCGTCCACGACCTCGACGCGACCTCGGCCGAAGCCCTCGCCGACGACCTCGCGCGTGCCGCGGGCGCGCTCCGGCCCGGCGTTCGAAGTGGGAGGATCGACGCATGAAGGTTCTCTCGATCCAGTCGGCCGTCGCGTTCGGGCACGTCGGCAACTCCGCCGCCGTCTTCCCCCTGCAGCGCATCGGCGTCGAGGTGCTGCCGGTGTACACCGTGAACTTCTCCAACCACACCGGTTACGGGGCGTGGCGCGGTCCGCTCATCGCCCCCGACGACGTCGCCGCCGTGATCCAGGGCATCGAAGACCGCGGCGTCTTTCCCGAGATCGACGTGGTGCTCTCGGGCTACCAGGGCGGCGAGGGTATCGCCGACGTCATCATCGACGCGGTCGCGCGGGTGAAGAAGGCGAACCCGGATGCCGTGTACGCCTGCGACCCCGTCATGGGCAACGCCAAATCTGGGTGCTTCGTGGCCCCCGCGATCCCGGTGCTGCTGCGCGAGCGCGTCGTGCCGGTCGCCGACATCCTCACCCCCAACCAGTTCGAGCTCGGCTTCCTCACCGACACCGAGCCCGGCAGCATCGACTCGACGCTCGAGTCCGCCGACATGCTGCGCGCCCGCGGCCCGCGGACGGTGCTCGTCACGAGCGTCGAGCGCCCCGACCGCGAGCCCGACACCATCGAGATGATGGTCGTCGACGACGCTGGGGCGTGGATCGTGCAGACGCCGCTGATCCCCATGAAGGCGAACGGCTCGGGAGACGTCACGGCGGCGCTGTTCACGGCGCACTATCGCCGGACGGGCGACGCCGCCGATGCGCTCGCGCGCACGGCATCCAGCGTCTTCGATCTGCTCTCGAACACGTTCGAGGCCGGCTCGCGCGAACTACGACTCGTGGAATCGCAAGAGGCGTACGCCCACCCGCGCCTGCAGTTCTCCGTCCGTCAGGTGCGCTGAGGTCGGGCCCGTCGCCGGGCCCGGTGGCTTCGACAGGCTTATCCAGCCTCGAGAACCGCAGGTCCCTGGGCCTGTCGAAGGGACCGGAACCCGCTGATCGCTTCGGACCGTCAGCCGCCGTAGACCTCTTGGTAGGCGGCGAGCCACTGCTCGCCGTCGGCGGGGCACATGAAGGTTGCGCCGAACACCATGACGCTCGCAATCGGCTTCTCGGCCTGCGTGCGGGCGGCGCCCTGGAGGTCGCTCGGGACGAGTTGGGCGAAGAGCGGCGAGGTGGCCACGTGCGTGCTCATGGTCGTGGCGTCGATCTGGTGACGGTTCAGGATCGCCGTCTCGCACGCGTCGCCCGCCAGGGCGAGGGCGAGGCTCTCGTCGGTCGCCGTCCACGTCGACCCCTGCTGCTCGACGTAGGCGCGCTGCTCGGCGATGAACTCCTTCTGGGCGGGCGTCACCGCGACCAGGGGGGACCCGTCCATCGGGAGCTGCTGCTCGCGGAAGTACTCCTCGCGCTCGGCGAAGACGTCGCCGACATCGTCGGGGTCGACCGTGGTCGACTCGTCGGGCGCGGGACTCTGCGCCGCGTCCGGAGCGGACGTCGGACGCCCCTCGGCGCCGTCCGGCCCCAGGGGGCTCGGCAGGGGGATGCACGCCGTGGTCGCGAGGAGCACGGCAGCGAGAGTGAGGGAGAGAACCAGAGGGCGAGTCCGAGCGTTCATGCCCTCACGCTAGCGAGAACGCCCGGCCCGGGAGTGGGGCTTGTGGATAACCCGTTTCACGCTTCCCAGGCGTCGGCGACCGCCCGGCGCACGTCGCCGAGCAACTGCGGCAGAGCCTTGGTCTTCGCGATGATCGGGAAGAAATTGGCGTCCGACGCCCACCGGGGAACGATGTGCTGGTGCAGGTGCGCGTCGACGCCTGCGCCCGCGATCGCTCCCTGGTTCATGCCGAGGTTGAAGCCGTCGCAGTTCGACACCGTGCGCAGCACCCGCATGCCGCGCTGGGTGAGCGCGCCGATCTCGGCGACCTCTTCGTCGGTGGCCTGGTCGTAGGTCGCGATGTGGCGGTACGGGCACACCAGCAGGTGGCCCGAGTTGTACGGGAACAGGTTCAGCAGCACGTACGCCGTCTTGCCGCGCGCGACGATCAGCCCGTCCTCGTCGCTCTTGCCGGGTGCGGCGCAGAACGGACAGATCTTCTCCATCGGCTCGCGCCCGGCCGAGATGTAGGCCATGCGGTGCGGCGTCCACAGGCGCTGGAACTCGTCGGGCACGCCGGGAAGGGTCGCGGCGTCGACGAGTTCCGCGTCGGTCGTGTGCGATCCGGACCCGTCGACGGCGGGCGTCGTGGGCGAATCCGACGACGAGTCCGCCGCGACGGCATCCGGATCGTTCTTCACGCCAGGTCCTCCGCGGTGTTGACCAGGGTGCGCTGGGCGATCGCGCCCGTGATGCGCTCGACGGCCTCATCGACCGGAATGCCGTTGAGCTGCGTGCCGTCGCGGAAGCGGAACGAGACCGTGCCGTTCGAGCGGTCCTGCTCTCCGGCGATCAGCATGAGCGGCACCTTCTGGGTGGTGTGCGTGCGGATCTTCTTCTGCATGCGGTCGTCGCTGTGATCGGCCTCGGCGCGCACGCCCTTGGTCTTGAGGTCGGCGACGATGTCCTGCAGGTAGTCGCCGTATTCGGCGGCCACGGGCACGGCCACGACCTGCACGGGGGCGAGCCACACCGGGAACGCGCCGGCGTAGTGCTCGAGCAGGATCGCGAAGAAGCGCTCGACCGAGCCGAACAGGGCGCGGTGGATCATCACGGGACGGTGCTTCTCGCCGTCGGGGCCGGTGTACTCGAGCTCGAAGCGCTCGGGCTGGTTGAAGTCGAGCTGGATGGTCGACATCTGCCAGGTGCGCCCGATCGCGTCGCGTGCCTGCACCGAGATCTTGGGGCCGTAGAACGCCGCCCCACCCGGATCGGGCACGAGCTCGAGGCCCGAGGCCTCGGCGACCTCGCGCAGCGTCTCGGTCGCCTCGGTCCAGAGGGTGTCGTCGCCGATGAACTTCGGGTTGCCCTCCTCCTTCGTCGACAGCTCGAGGTAGAAGTCGTTCAGGCCGTAGTCGCGCAGGGTCTGCAGCACGAAGTCGAGGCTGTGGGTCAGCTCGCCCTTGACCTGGTCGGCCGTGACGTAGATGTGCGTGTCGTCCTGTGTCATGCCGCGCACGCGCGTGAGGCCCGAGAGGGTTCCGCTCTTCTCGTAGCGGTAGACCGAGCCGAACTCGCTCAGGCGCAGCGGCAGCTCGCGGTAGCTGCGTCCGCGCGAGCGGAAGATCAGGTTGTGGAACGGGCAGTTCATGGGCTTGAGGTAGTACTCCTGGCCCTCGCGCGAGACGTGCCCGTCGGCATCCGTCACCTCGTCGAGAACCATCGGGGGGTACATGCCGTCGGCGTACCACTGCAGGTGCCCGCTCGTCATGAACAGGTCACCCTTGGTGATGTGCGGGGTGTTGACGACGTCATAGCCGCTGGCGAGCAAGCGCTCGCGCATGTACCGCTCGATCTCGTAGCGGATGATGCCGCCCTTGGGGTGGAACACGCTCAGCCCCGGACCGATCTCGTCGGGGAACGAGAACAGGTCGAGCTCTTTGCCGAGCTTGCGGTGGTCGCGCTTCGCGGCCTCTTCGAGGCGGTGCTGGTACGCGCGCAGTTCGTCCTTGGTGGGCCAGGCGGTGCCGTAGATGCGCTGCAGCTGGGGGTTCTTCTCGCTACCGCGCCAATAGGCGCCGGCGATGCGGGTGAGGTCCCACCCGTTGCCGATGAGACGCGTACCGGGCACGTGGGGTCCACGGCAGAGGTCTTTCCACGCGGTCTCGCCGTCGCGGGTGACGTTGTCGTAGATCGTCAGCTCGCCGGCGCCGACCTCGACGGAGGCGCCCTCGGCGGCCTCGGCCGACCCGCCCTTCAGCCCGATCAGCTCGAGCTTGAACGGTTCGTCGGCAAGCTCGACGCGGGCCTCGTCGTCGGTGACGACGCGACGCACGAAGCGCTGGTTCTCGCGGACGATGCGCTCCATCTCTTTCTTGATGACCTTGAGGTCATCGGGGGTGAAGGGCTCGTCGACCTGAAAGTCGTAGTAGAAACCGTCGGTGACGGGCGGGCCGATGCCCAGGTTGGCCTGGGGCTTGACACGCTGCACGGCCTGCGCGAGCACGTGCGCGGTCGAGTGGCGCAGGATCGAGAGGCCGTCGGTGCTGTCGATCGTGACCGGCTCCACCTGATCGGCGGCCGTCACGGTCGTGGCCAGGTCTTTCAACTCCCCGTTCACGCGCAGAGCGACGACCGAACGGTCGGGGAAGAGGGCGAAGCCATCGGCGGGGAAATCAGTCACAGAACATCTCCTGAAGGGGTCGTTTCCAGGCTACCGGGCGGGCGTGGTCTCGATGGCACGCGACGTGCCTCATAGTGGAGCGGTGACTTTGGCCATCATCGGCGGCGTGCTCTGGGTCCTCGGGATCGTCGCGCTGCTCACCGGCGCCTTCCCCGCCGACGCCGCTCTCGCCGTCGCCGACCGCGTCTGGCCCATCCTGCTGTTCGTCGTCGCCGTGACGATCGTCGCCGAACTGGCATCGAAGGCGGGGCTGTTCGACGTGGTGGCCGCGCGGTTGGCGAAGCTCGCGCGCGGACGCACGGCGCTGTTGTGGGTGCTGGTGGTGGCCCTGGCCACGGTCGCCACGGCGTTCCTCTCCCTCGACACCACCGCAGTCCTGCTGACTCCCGTGGTTGTCGCGATGGCGGTGGCGCGAAAGCTCAACCCGCTCCCCTTCGCCTTCGTCACCGTCGTGCTCGCGAACACCGCGTCGCTGGTGCTGCCGGTGTCGAACCTCACCAACCTGCTGGCATCCGATGCCCTGGGCGGGGGGCACGACCCCATCGCTTTCCTCGCGCTCCTCGGGCCGTCGGCGCTCATCGCCATCGTGGTCTCGGTCGTCGTGCTGACGGTCGTGTTCCTCCGCCGGCTGCCGAAGACCTATCCCGATGCGGCCGCCCCGGAGGTGTCCGACCGCGTCCTCCTGCGCATCTCGGCGGTGGTGACGGTCGCGTTGCTGCCTCTGTTGGTCGTCGGGCTCGAACCGTGGATGCCTGCCACGGCCGCTGCGGTGGTGCTCATCGCGGCATTCGCCTGGCGCGCGCCGCGGGCTCTCGGCATCCGTCTGGTGCCCTGGTCGCTGTTGGTGTTCGCGGGGGGGCTGTTCCTCGCCGTCGGGGCGCTCGAGGCTCTGGGGATCGGGCGCGTCACCTCGGTGCTCGCCGGCTCCGGAGACGACCTGGTGTCGCTGTGGCAGCTGGCGGGCGTCGGAGCCCTGGCCGCGAACGGCATCAACAACCTCCCCGCCTATTTGGCCCTCGAGTCGGTGGCGGGCTCCCCCGCGCGCCTCGCGGCGCTGCTGATCGGCGTGAACGCCGGGCCGATCGTCACGCCGTGGGCGTCGCTGGCCACCCTCCTCTGGCACGACCGTCTGGTCGCCGCGGGCGTCGAGGTGCGGTGGAGCCGGTTCATCCTCCTCGGCGCGATCATCGCGCCGCTGATCCTGTTCCTCGGGGTCCTGCCGCTCGTCTGGTGAGTGTCAGTCCTCGTACGTGCGCGACCAGGCCTTGTGCGGCTCGATGAACCACACGGCCAGGCCGCTTCGCAGGCCGTACTCTTCGCCGGTGTATAGCCGCGAAATCCGGTCGACGTAGGGCAGGGCCTCGTCGCCGTCGATCCGTTCGACGGCCACCCCGCGCACGAACGCCATCGAGTAGCTGTTGTCGGCGGCGGTGACCGAGACGGCCACGCGCGGGTCGCGCTGAAGGTTGCGGTCCTTCAGGGTGTCGACCTCGGTGAACAGCATGAGGCGGTCCCCGTCGACCCCGATCCAGAGCGGGATCGAGTGCGGCGACCCGTCGCGCATCAGCGTCGCGAGGTGCGCGACGGCGTCGGTCTCGAAGTACGGCTTGGTGTGGGTCCAGTCGCTCATGTTCGGTGCAACCGCCGGGGTGGCGGCATCCATTCCCCGGTCAGGACCGGACGGAGTGCGGGGCCTGATCGTTCGGCACCTCGCTGAAGACCATCTCTTCGCGGCGGCTGCTCTCTCGCGGGACGAACTCGTCGGGCTCGGTGACGACGTAGAGGCCACGGCCCGAGTTCGCGTTGTAGGTCAGCGCGTGCAGCCACGCGGTGCTCAACTGCGGGGTCCGACTGCCGTGGAACTTGAACACCAGCGACACGTGCGGGTGGATGTAGACCGTGGTGCGCCCGCCGCCCGTGCTGATGTCGTCCTTCCAGGTGAACGGGAAGCTCTCGCCGCGACGCACTTTCGCCATGATCACCGCCTGCAGGTGCGCGAGCAGGCGGTCCTCGAAATCGACCTTGATGTTGCCGTCGTAGATGAATTTGCCCATGTCGATCCCCTGACCGCCGCCCACGGCCCTGCGCCTCTCGGCGAGAAGTCGAACGCGGAGGTCGGGGGGCGGCAACCTCTTTCTCTGCGTGCACCGTCTCTCGGAATCGACCTTCACGCAAACCCCTTGCGGAGGATCGCGGTTTCGGGATAAGGCCCGGTGAAAAGCGGAGGGATGCCGCGAATCAGGCTCCGCGCGAAATGCGGATGATCACGCGGTCGCCGGGTTTGCGCTGCAGACGACGCACGAACGCCTCGAAGCCGAGGATCGCGCGGTACGGGAAGCCGTACTTGCGCGCGAGGGCGGCGTCGGCGCGAGCGTCGTCCGTGGCGGGGCCGGCGATCCGCCCGTGCGCCTCGACGCGGATGGCATCCGGTTCGACGGTTCCCATCCTGCTGCAGGGCTGCAGGGTCACGCGCGAGTCGTTGCGCAGACGCTTGACCTTGCCCGTGGACCTCTCGCTCGTCACGACCAGCTCGTCGCCGTCTCGCGCGACCCACACCGGGACGGCCACGTGGGCTCCGTTGCGGCGATAGGTGCCGAGCGAGACGAAGGACGAGGCGGCGATCTCGCGCCACAGGGTGTCGGGGACGGTCATGGTCTCACCGTACGGGGCGGTCGCAGCGGCGAAAACGGGTTGCGCCGACGGCCCGCCGCGAGGTCCGAACAAATCGAGAACCCCGGGAACGGATGCCATGTCCTCGGTGCGCCCGTGAGCGAAGCCGCCCCAGAGCGCACGGATGCTCCGTCCGACAGCGGCGAGCTCGGCGGGGTGCGCGCCGGCGTAGGGCGCCAAGTGCGGCCCGGTCGACTCGGTACCGAAGACGAAGGGCACCTCGATCGCATGGGAGGCGCGGTAGAGGTTGTTCGCCCGCCACCGGAAAACGTAGCGCAGCGCCGTTCCTCCCGCCCTGCGGTAGTCGCGGGCGAGGCGACGGGCCGGGCGGCCGTAGACGAACGCGTTCATCGCGGTGTCGAGGGCCGTGGAAGCGAGGGCGTGCAGCGGCGGCACGGCGCGCAACCCGTCCAGGGCCGTCACACCGGGAAGGAAGAGCCGCGTCTCCTCAGCCGTGACCCCGATCAGCAGGGGAATGCGTGCGGCTCCCTCGAGCCACCGCTCGACGATCTCGCCGTGGGGAGGCAGGGGGTCGAACCCGGGCTGCGGAGCGAACGGCATCAGCCAGAAGCGTCCGAAGCCGCGCGCGGCCTGCATCGCGTCCGCCTGGAGGCGCATGAGATCGTGCGACGGGGTCGCCGGGCTGAGTTGCGCGGTCGCCGCGCTCATCGCCGCCGTGAGGCCGGCGCGCCCGCCCATGGTGCCCATGGGCGCGCTCTGCACGATGGCCCGCGAGAAGAGCCCCCGAGCGCGGTCGACGGCCATGAGGTGGAGCACGGCGTCGGCGCCCGCGGATTGTCCGAACGCCGTCACGCGGGCCGGGTCTCCCCCGAACGCCGCGATGTTGCGCTGGACCCACTCGAATGCGGCGAGCTGATCGAGGAGCCCGAGGTTGGCCGGACGCTCCGCCCCGTCGCCGAGATATCCGAGCACGCCCAGCCGGTAGGTGACCGTGACGACGACGACGTGCTGCTCGGCGGCGAGCACGGCGGGGTCGTAGACGGGCAGATCCCCCGCACCGCTGGTGTATCCACCGCCGTGCACCCACACCATGACGGGCAGCGCGGGATCCGCGTCGCCGCGGTCCGCCGGAACGGTGATCGAGAGGTGCTGGCACTCCTCGCGGATGGGAAGGCCGCCGGTCTGGTCGCCGAGAGCGTCGATCAGCGGGGTGGGCGCCTGCGGCGCGGCCGGCGAGGGCTCGAGGGCATCGAAGACGTCGTCGGCAGCCCGGTCCGGCAGAGGGAGGGGACGACCGAAGCGCTCCGCGCGTGCGTACGGGATGCCACTGGCCCGCAGCACCGCACCGTCGCGGCGTCCGCGAATCGGGCCCGTCGGCGGGGAGAAGAGGGGGGCTTCGCTCGTCACGCGTACTCGCTTCCTGTTCCGCCGGGGCGGTGCATCGCCCCGCCGCGGGGGCGGAGGCATCTGGCCACCCTACTGAGCCGCACCCTTGGTCCCGCTGTGCGACCCGGGCCGTAGACCTCAAAGCGAGCGCAAGATCAGCGCAAGGACAGCACAAGACTGGACCGAACGTGTCCCCCAAATGGCGGACACGGCGTAGTCTCATCTCGTTCCCGTCGCCAGGCACTCCGCAGCCCCCCTTACTGGCGGCGGGAACGACCACCCCGGGTCCTCGCCCCGCCCGGCGCATCTCTCGGCCCTCCCCGGCCCGTGCGCAGTGAGCGGAACGGCAAGATGTCCCGTGCATCCGGGATGCGAATCGTGACGCGTCGCTTTCGGCGTGCCGGGCGCGTCGCTCCGTCGGGGCCGTGCGTGTCCGGCGGCGAGTCAGTACGTCGAGGATCGTCGACCGCTCGGACTGTGGACGTACCGCGCGAGGTGGTCCGGAAACGACGAAACCCCCGGCGAACCGGGGGCTTCTTCAGGTGGTGCGCGATACTGGGATCGAACCAGTGACCTCTTCCGTGTCAGGGAAGCGCGCTACCGCTGCGCCAATCGCGCCTATACAGGCTGTTCTTTTATGAGTTGAGGTGGCGACGGGATTCGAACCCGTGTAAACGGCTTTGCAGGCCGGTGCCTAGCCGCTCGGCCACGCCACCGTGATGTGGTTCGACCCACGTGTCGTGATTCTCCGTCGGTTTCCCAGACGGAGATCCCTCCACTCGAGCGGATGACGAGACTCGAACTCGCGACCCCAACCTTGGCAAGGTTGTGCGCTACCAACTGCGCTACATCCGCATTTCGTTCCCGGGGCTTGCCCCGAGCACTCGTAAGACATTACCCGATCTGGGCGCGGGTGCAAAACGGCGCGCGCCCCGCGCGTGTCCTCCCCTGCTGGTTCGAAGCACCTCTCGGCATCCGGTACGATCGATGAGTCCCGTTCGGGATGAGGGCGATTGGCGCAGTTGGTAGCGCGCTTCCTTCACACGGAAGAGGTCGTCGGTTCGAGTCCGGCATCGCCCACAGTCTGACCCCCGGTTCGCCGGGGGTTTTCTGTTTCTTCGCCGGTCTGGGGCTCGTGATCGTCGATCGTCGATCTTCGGCGCACCGCTCGCTCGACATGCGGGGGTGGACTGACTGTAAATGCGTCCCGGTCCGAGCGGCCGCTCGTCGTCCCCCGCCGATCGGCTCCCGCGTGTTAGCGCACCGGCATCCGGCCGTCGTGAGGCCGGACGCCGGGGCGTCGTCGAATCGCGGGTCAGTCGTCTTCGATCACCACGCGAAGATCGCGGCGGCGCTGGCCGAGCTTCTCACGGCTTCCCGCCGCTGCCCCGTGCTGGGTGCCGGCCCCCGTCATCGGGGGCCGCAGACCGCCGGGGCCGGTGCCCTGCGGGGCCGACATCGAGGTGGCAGCCATGGCCGCTCCCCCGGTGGTCCCGCCGATGAGGGCGCCGGTGCTTCCGCCGTGGACGCCGGCGAAGGTCTTCGAATCGAGACCGGTCAGCCCACCGAGCGAACCGCCCGCGCCGCCGGACCCTCCGAGGGTGGCCTGGCCGCTGACGGCCCCATCGGGCGTGGGGGCGCCGGGCAGCGCCCCGGAGCCGCTGAGGTGGAAGTCCCCCGAGGCGCGCTCGCCCGAGACGGCGAAGGGGCGGTAGACGACCCCGTCGGCACGCTGGCCCTTGACAGCGAGGTCGTGAGCCGCGCTGTTTCCGTAGCGGGTGGCGTCCGACGCGTCGACGACGGTCCCCGAGTCGATGCGGATGGTTTGGGCGCTGTTCTGCAGGGCCGCAGCGGTCGTGGTCGACGTGCGGTCGAAGACGCCGTGGAGCTGCTGCACGAGCCCCGTGAGGGCCTTGACCGAGCCGAGCACGGCGCGCAGGGGCCGCACGACCTTGTTCACCATCTCGTTGACCTTCATCACGACGCGCGCGATGGCGTAGCCCATGCCGAGACCGAACGAGGCGGCGACGACCGCCATGGCCTCGATCGCCGTGGCGACGACCTTGGAGATCGCCGACTTGACGACGCCCTGCATCTTCGTCACCAGGGTGGAGGCGGAGGTGAGTCCGCTCGCCGCGGCCTCGGCCCATTCGCCCGACGCGCCGAGGTGCTTCGCCGCGTCGGTGGCGAACCGCACGTAGGCGGTGATGCTGCCGCCGGTCATCCCCTCGAGGTCGCTCAACCGGCGGGTGAGGTCGGCGCCCGCCTGTCGCATCGACGACCCGGCAGAGACCCACTGCGACGCGACGGATGCGACGTTGGAAGCGCTGCCGGCGAGCTGGTCGAGCCAGGTGCTGAGAGGCTTGAGGTGCTCCATCACCCATCCGAGACCACAAGCGGTCAATGTGCCGATAGGGTCTGTGAGAGCAGCAGCGGCATCACCCAGGGTGTCGAGGAAGGCCAGTCCTCCGTCGAGCCAGTTGCCGCTCTTGACGGCTTCGGCGAGGGCTCGACCCGACTCGATGACGCGGCTCCCCGAGAAGGTGGTGCCGGGGGCGACGACGGTGCTCATCAGAACCCCATCGCAGACTCGAGCGATCGGATGGTCGCGATGGTGTCGCTCTCGAACTGCTCCCACTGGTCGGCGGTCTGCCGCAGCTCTCCGGCGGTGCGCATGAGCAGCGATTGGTCCTCGCCGAGCAGGCCGGTGGCTGCTGCCGACAGCGCGAGTCCCGGGGGAACGAGGAAGGCGCACAGGAGCCCGAAGGCTTCGGGGAGCAGGTTGCCGCCGCGGAGGACGGAGAGCGCCGATCCGACGTCTCCCACGAGGGAATCGACGAATGCGGCGTGCTGTCGGAGTCGATCGAAGTCGACGGCGATGTCATCGGCCATGAAGAGTCCTCTCGGGTGAGGCGGGTTCGGTGTCGCGCAACTGCGCGACGATGGGATCGTCGGCTCCGAGCAACTCGCTCACCGCGCGGAGAGTGCTCTCGCGGGCGTCGGCTTCGGCCTGACGGATGGTCGAGAGGATCTCGGCGGACAGTCGCTGCGCGCCGCGGGCCAGGGCCGCCTCGCTCAGCCGCAGATCGACGACCCGGCCGCCCGAGTCGACCTGGGCGATGACGTCGCGACCGCGAGAGCGACCGGTGCCGCGCACCGAGGCGACCGTCGCCTCGAAGGCCGGCATCTGCGCGGCGCGCAGCTCGGCGCGACGAACGTCGGCTTCGACCTGCGCGAACGACTCTTCGGGATCCAACGGCACGGCAGAAATTTATCGACCCGGGCGCCGAGAACGAACGGTTCCGGTCGAGAAAACCCGGTAGATGAGAGGAATCTCACGTAGCTCTCACGAACAGTTCCTCGCCCGGTTCGGCGATGGACGTGGAGCGTCAGCCGCGCGACCAGCCGTAGCGCGCGGCGAGAGCGGCGGCGACCACGTCGAAGCGCGCGCGGTCGAGAGCCGCTGCCTCCCGGCGCATCCCCGCGTCATGGACCAGGTAGAGCTGTTCGATGTCGATCCACGAGGGACGACGCTGAGGATCCCACTCCCCCGTGCCCAGCGACAGGTATTGCCGGTCGCCGTCGTGCGGCTTGCTAGTAAGCCTCACGGCGTAGGAGCGGGTGGCATCCGCTCGACCGATGACGAGGACCGGTCGATCCTTGCCCCGTCCGTCGCGCTCCTCGTAGGGAACCCACGTCCAGACGATCTCGCCTCCGTCGGGGGCGTTGTCGCGTTTCGGCGCGTACACCAGGGTGAGGCGCCGCGGCGGCTCGATCTCGACGGTCTCGCTCCCGCGCGGGCCGGAGGGACGCGCGGTCGGCGCGACGGGAGCGGAGCGACGAGCGGGCGGAGCCGTCGGCGCCGACCGGAACATGCCCAGCACGGCGGACAGCAGTCGAGAAGCGGTTCCCATACCCCCACCCTAGGCACGCGGAACGGGGCGCCACCGACGAATCGGCGACGCCCCGTCTGGGGTGAAGCGGGTGTCAGGCGCGAGCGTCCGAGAGCACGTAGCCCTCTTCGCCGTGCACGACGGTGTCGATACCGGCGATCTCGTCCTCGTTCTTCACGCGGAAGCCGATCGTCTTCTCGATCGCGAAGCCGATGATGAAGGCGAGCACGAAGGAGTAGACCAGCACCGCGAGGGCCGCGATCGCCTGGACGATCAGCTGGTTGAACGAACCGCTGTAGATGAGTCCGCTCGTGTTGGCGAAGATGCCGAGGTACAGCGTTCCGAGCAGACCACCGACGAGGTGGATGCCGACCACGTCGAGCGAGTCGTCGAAGCCGAGCTTGAACTTCAGCTCGATGGCGAGGGCGCAGATCGCGCCGGCGAGCAGGCCGAGCACGATGGCCCAGATCGGCGTCAGCGCGGCGCAGGCCGGGGTGATCGCGACGAGACCCGCGACGGCACCCGAGGCTGCGCCGACCGAGGTGGGCTTGCCGTCCTTGATCTTCTCGACGATCAGCCACGACAGGAGGGCTGCGGCGGGAGCGGCGATCGTGTTGACGAAGGCCAGGGCGGCGGTGTTGTCGGCGGCGAGTTCGGAACCGGCGTTGAAGCCGAACCAGCCGAACCACAGCAGACCCGCACCGAGGAGGACGAAGGGCGGGTTGTGAGGGACGTGGGCGCCCTTCTGGAAGCCGACGCGCTTTCCGAGCACCAGGGCGAGGGCGAGGGCCGCCGCACCGGCGTTGATGTGGACCGCGGTTCCACCGGCGAAGTCGATCGCGCCGACGCCGAACACATCCTGCAGACCGTGCGTGATCCAGCCGCCGTAGCTGAACGTGCCGTCCTCGGCGAGGCCGAAGTTGAACACCCAGCTCGCCACGGGGAAGTAGACGACAGTGGCCCAGATGCCGGCGAAGATCATCCACGCGCCGAACTTGGCGCGGTCGGCGATCGCACCCGAGACGAGGGCGACGGTGATGATGGCGAAGGTGGCCTGGAAGGCGACGAAGGCGAGCGGCGGGTACGCGGCGCCCTCGGGGGTGGTGAGCACATTGGCGAGGCCGAAGTCGGCGCCGTCGATGTGCCACGGGGCGTTGGTGACCCCGGCGTCGGTCGCGGGGAACGCGATCGCGTAGCCGTAGAGCACCCACAGGACGCCCATGAGGCCCATCGCGCCGAAGCTCATCATCATCATGCTGATGACGCTCTTGGCCTTGACGAGACCGCCATAGAAGAACGCGAGTCCTGGCGTCATGAGCAGCACGAGCGCGGCTGCTATCAGGATGAATGCGGTGTTGCCTTGATCCATCTCGGAGGGAACCTCTCTGCAGGGACGCAGGTAAAGCGTCGGGTCCCCTCAGTGTCCACAGCCCCGGTTCCGTCGCCGTTCGCCCCGTGTTTCGGGGGCGTTACAGGCGGCCCGCTCCGGTAAACATCGCGTTTCCTGCGCCCGCGAACCGGCGATGAACTCGCCTCAGGAGTGTGTCAGTGCCACGAGTCGCGAGACCGCGCGCAGGTACTTCTTGCGGTACCCGCCGCCGAGCATCTCTTCGCTGAAGACCGTGTTCAACGGCACGCCCGTCGCCCGGATCGGGATCTGCGCGTCGTAGGCGCGGTCGACGAACGCCACCAGGCGCAGGGCGGCCGACTGATCGTGCAGGACCTGCACGTCGCGCAGGCCGATCACGTCGACCCCGTCGATCAGACGGATGAAGCGCGACGGGTGGACGCGTGCGAGGTGGCCGACGAGGTCGGAGAAGGCGTCGTCGGATGCCACAGAGCCCGAGGCGGCGGCATCCATCGCCTCTCGGTACCCCTCGTCGGACAGGACCTTCGCTTCTCCGTCGATCGCGCGCTGGCGGAAGTCGGTACCGTCGATGCGGATCGTGCGGAAGCTGTCGGCCATCGACTGGATCTCGCGCAAGAAGTCCTGCGCCGCGAAGCGCCCCTCGCCCAATGCGTTCGGCGGGGTGTTCGAGGTCGCGGCGAGCCGGGTTCCGGATGCGACGAGCTCGCCGAGCAGGCGCGTCATGACCATCGTGTCGCCGGGGTCGTCGAGTTCGAACTCGTCGATGCAGAGGAGGTCGGAACCGCGGAACAGCTCGACGGCCTTGGCGTAGCCGAGGACCCCGACGAGGGCCGTGTACTCGATGAACGATCCGAAGTACTTCCGGCGGGCGGGCATCGCGTGGTAGATCGCCGCGAGGAGGTGGGTCTTTCCGACTCCGAACCCGCCGTCGAGGTAGACGCCCGGCTTCACGGGGGCCACCTTCTCGGCGCGGCGGAAGAAGCCGCCCTTCTTGGCCGGCGCCGCCTGTCGACCCGCGAACTCCTGCAGCAGCTCCTTCGCCTCCTGCTGCGAGGGATAGGCGTCGTCGGCGCGGTAGGACTCGAAGGTCGCTCCGTCGAACTGGGGCGGCGGAACGAGGGCGTTCACCATGTCGGCGCCCGAGACGGCGGGCTCGCGTTCGGTGAGATGGATGAGGCCGGTCGTGGCGGGAGTGGAGGTCATGGCCGTCCTGTGTCCAAGTCTTACGGGGAGGGTGCGTGCCCCATGCCGCGGATCTAGGGTCGATGGTGCGGTGTCCACCCTATGCCGCGCCATCCATCGCCTTGACCGAGGAGTCCCCGTGACCGTCGAGTTCGACACCACGTCCCCCAAGTTCGCCGACTACGCCGAGCCCGGCCGGCTCGTCACGGGTGAGTGGCTCGAGGAGCGTCTCGGGCAGCCGGGCCTCGTAATCGTGGAGTCCGACGAAGACGTCCTGCTGTACGAGACGGGGCACATTCCCGGGTCCGTGAAGGTCGACTGGCACACCGAGCTCAACGATCCCGTCGTCCGCGACTACGTGGACGGCGCGGGATTCGCCGAGCTGTTGAGCCGCAAGGGCATCTCGCGCGACGACACCGTCGTGATCTACGGCGACAAGAACAACTGGTGGGCGGCCTACGCCCTGTGGGTCTTCTCGCTCTTCGGGCACGAGGACGTGCGCCTGCTCGACGGGGGCCGCGACAAATGGATCGCCGAGGGGCGCCCGATCACGACCGACAAGACGGTCGTCGAGCCCACCGACTACCCGGTCGTCGAGCGCGACGACTCGGTTCTGCGCGCGTACAAGGACGACGTGCTCGCCCACCTCGGCAACCCGCTGATCGACGTCCGCTCCCCCGAGGAGTACTCGGGCGAGCGCACCACCGCCCCGGCCTACCCCGAAGAGGGCGCTCTCCGCGCCGGCCACATCCCCAGCGCCCAGAGCGTGCCGTGGGGCAAGGCCGTGGCGGAGGACGGCGGGTTCAAGTCGCGTGAAGAGCTGGATGCCATCTACCGCGACGGCGCCGGCCTGGCCGACGGAGACAAGATCGTGGCGTACTGCCGCATCGGTGAGCGCTCGAGCCACACCTGGTTCGTGCTCAAGCACCTGCTGGGCTTCGGCGACGTCCGCAACTACGACGGCTCGTGGACCGAGTGGGGCAGCGCGGTCCGCGTGCCCATCGTCGCGGGTGCGGAGCCCGGCGAGGTCCCCTCGCGCTGATCCCGGTCGGCGCGGGCGTGGGAGGATGACGGTGATGTCCGACAACGCCCTCCCCGCCCGCCTCGCCGAGATCCGCGACGAGTTCCTCGAACTCGACGAGCCCGATCGCCTGCAGCTGCTGCTCGAGTTCTCGCAGGAGCTGCCCGAGGTCCCGGCGGAGTACGCCGACCATCCCGAGATGCGTGAGCGCGTCGTCGAGTGCCAGTCGCCGGTGTACATCATCGTCACGGTCGACGACGCCGACCGGGTCGCTATGCACGCCACGGCTCCCGCCGAAGCGCCGACCACGCGCGGCTTCGCGAGCATCCTGTCGCAGGGGCTCACGGGGCTGTCCGCCGACGAGGTGCTCGCGGTGCCCGACGACTTCCCGCAGAGCATCGGTCTGACCCGCGCCGTGAGTCCGTTGCGCATCGCGGGCATGACCGGAATGCTCATGCGCGCCAAACGCCAGGTGCGCGCGAAGCGCGACGCCTGAGCCGCGCGGGTTGCCGGGGTGCCGGCATCCCGAATCAGTCCCGAGCGAGGCCTCGTCCGCGGACCCAGTCCTGGATCGCGGTGGTCCACCGGGTCTCGTCGTAGTTCCACAGCTTCGTGTGGCGGGCGACCGTGAACGTCTCCATCGTGACGAGGTCGGGGCGCGCCTGCGCCAGCGCGTGCGAGGCGTCCGCGGGGACGAAGCCGTCGTCGTCGCTGTGCAGGATGAGGACCGGATGCCGCAGCTCGGCCGCCCGGGAGACCCCGTCGAGGCGGTCGAGAGGGATGGGTTCGCCGCTGCGCAGCGCCGTGGCTCCCCAGTTCGAGGCGAGCGTGCGTTCCGCGAGCGCGATGACAGGTGTGGGCAGGCGCATCGCGCGCCCCTGGAAGCTGAGCACCGTCCGCCAGTCGACCACCGGCGAATCCAGGACGAGGCCGGCGATCACGTCGGTGTGCGGCGACTCGAGTGCGGCCTGCAGCGACAGCGCTCCGCCCATCGACCAGCCCATCAGCAGCACGCGGCGAGCCCCCTGGCGTCGGGCGTAGCCGATCGCCGCGTCGACGTCGCGCCACTCGGTCGCGCCGAGGGCGTAGGTGCCCGACGGGCTGCGCGGGGCATCGCCGTCGTTGCGGTACGAGACCACGAGGCTTGAGATGCCGAGCGCGTGGAACACGGGGACGGCGCGCAGGGTCTCGGACCGGGTCGTGCCGCGCCCGTGCACCTGGATGCCCCAGACGTCGGTGTCGCCGTCGGCGGGGAACTCCCACGCCGGGCACGCGCCCACCCCGGTGTCGACGTCGATCGAGTGGAACGGCAGGAGCAGGTCGCCCGGCTTGTCGAAGTACCATCCGCTGAAGGCCGCCTCGGCGGCGAGGTCGCCGTCCGCGGGCACGTGGGTGAGGAGCTTGCGGGTGACAGTGTCGTCGTCCTCGCCCACGATCGAGCCGACCCGCAGGTAGTCGGCCGATCCGACGGTGAAGAGACCGTAACGACCGGGCAGCGCCGTATCGGGGGTGCGCCCGAGCGTGATGGTCTGCGCGGCGGCGTCCAGACGCACGATGCGCGTGTCGGGGCGGCGTCCGGCGGGACGCACGACCGTCCGTGCGACGCGCAGCGAGACCGCTCCGAGAGCGGTGGCGGAGGCCGCGAGGGCGACGCCGAGAGCCGAGAGTGTGACGCGGAGGCCGGGGTTTGTGCGCTGCGATGCGCGAGGACCCGCGGCGCGCCTGGGAGCGTTCATCGAGGCCTCACTCTAGTCTGTGGCCGTGAGTGACCAGCGCCCGGCGGAGGCCGACAGCCCCTTCGCGCGAGCCGTCGAAGAGGTGCGCGACACGGTTTTCCGCGACGATCTGGTCGTCCGGCAGATCCCTTCGCCCTCGGGCTTGGCCCCTTTCTCGCTCGCTCTCGCCGGCGACGTCCGCCCCGAGGAGCACGCGACCGACTCCCCCTTCGGCACGGGACGGTTCATCCTGCTGCACGACCCCGAAGAGCCCGAGCCGTGGGGTGGTGCCTGGCGCATCGTGTGCTTCGCGCAGGCCCCTCTCGAACCCGAGATCGGTGTCGACCCCCTGCTCGCCGAGGTCGCCTGGTCGTGGCTGATCGACGCGCTGGATTCGCGAGGGGCGCAGCGCCACTCGGAGTCGGGCACCGCCACCAAGACCCTTTCCACCGGCTTCGGTGCCCTGGCCGCCCAGGGTGAGGGGTCGCAGATCGAACTTCGCGCGTCATGGTCGCCGCGCGGTCCCTTCCGCCCGCACCTCGAGGCGTGGGCGGAGCTCGTGTGCATGCTCGCCGGCCTCCCCCCGGGGTCGGAGGGCGTCGCTGTTCTCGGAGCCCGGAGGCCCACGCGTGGTTGAGTACATCGTCATCGAGGACGCCGCGGGGTTCCTCGCCGCGTGCGAGACCCTATCCGCAGGGAGCGGTCCCGTCGCGGTCGACGTCGAGCGCGCCTCGGGGTTCCGGTATTCGCAGCGGGCGTACCTCATCCAGGTGTTCCGGCGCGAGGCCGGCGTCTTCCTCTTCGACCCCTCCACGATCGAGGACTTCTCGCCCTTGCAGCGCGCCATCGGCGACGTCGAATGGGTGTTCCACGCCGCGAGTCAGGACCTGCCGTCGTTGCGCGAGCGGGGTCTCGAGCCGCCGCGTATCTTCGACACCGAGCTGGGTTCGCGCTTGCTCGGGCACGAGCGGGTCGGCCTCGGGGCCGTCGTCGAGCAGACGCTGGGCATCACCCTGGCCAAGGCCCACTCGGCCGCGGACTGGTCGACGCGCCCCCTGCCGGCATCCTGGCTCGAATACGCGGCCCTCGACGTCGAGCACCTGATCGACGTGCGCGACGTGCTGGATGCCGAGCTCACCGAGCAGGGCAAGACCGAGATCGCGCGTCAGGAATTCCAGGCCGTGCTCGATCGCGAGCCCAAGCCCCCTCGCGACGACCCGTGGCGCCGTCTCAGCGGTCTGCACAGCGTACGCGGTCGCCGGTCGCTGGCCGTCGCCCGTTCGCTGTGGCAGGCGCGTGAGGACTACGCCCGCGAGCAGGACGTCGCCCCCGGGCGTCTCGTGCCCGACCGCGCGTTGGTCGCGGCCGTCCTGGCCGACCCCGCGAGCAAACAGGCTCTCGCGGGCGTCAAGGAGTTCAACGGCCGGGCCAGCCGCACGCAGCTCGATCGTTGGTGGAGCGCGATCGTCGCCGGACGTGAGGCCACGGACCTCCCGGCGGACCGCGTGCCGAGCGACACGCTTCCTCCGCCGCGCGCGTGGGCCGATCGCAATCCCGAGGCCGATCGCCGACTGAAGAAAGCGCGTCCGGCCGTCGAGGCGCGGGCGGAAGAACTCCGGATGCCGACCGAGAACCTGCTCACGCCCGAGACGCTGCGTCGTCTGGCCTGGGCGCCGCCCGCCGAGACGACCGCCGAGACCATCGGAGCCGCTCTCGCTCAGTTGGGCGCGCGGCCGTGGCAGATTGACCAGACCTCACAGGTGATCGCCGATAGTTTTGTAGCTTCCCTCAGCGCCGAGGACGACGTGTCCGGAACGGATTCGTAGGTTCGGACAACCGATTCTGCGGCGGATTCGCCTCTTCCTAGGCTGGGGTCATCCCAAACTATGGAGGCAGAGTGGCCGAGATGACGGACGTCTTCTTCGTCGACGGAATGCGCACCCCCTTCGGGCGCGCCGGCGAAAAAGGCATGTACTGGAACACCCGCGCCGACGACCTCGTGGTCAAGGCGATCATCGGGTTGATGGAGCGTAACGGCGACGTGCCCAAGGACCGGATCGACGACGTGGCGATCGCCGCGACGTCGCAGACCGGTGACCAGGGACTGACCCTCGGGCGCACCGCGGCGATTCTCGCGGGTCTGCCGATGACGGTGCCGGGCCTGGCGATCGAGCGCATGTGCGCCGGCGCCATGACGAGCGTCACCACGATGGGCGCCTCGATCGGCGTCGGCATGTACGACCTCGCCCTCGCCGGCGGCGTCGAGCACATGGGGCGCCACCCCATCGGCGGCAACGTCGACCCCAACCCGCGCTTCGTGGCCGAGAAGCTCGTCGACCCGGGCGCGCTCAACATGGGCGTCACCGCCGAGCGCATCCACGACCGCTTCCCGCACCTGACGAAGGAGCGCGCCGATCGGTTCGGTGCCGCCAGCCAGCACAAGGTGCAGGCCGCCTACGAGGCGGGCAAGATCCAGCCCGACCTGGTCTCGGTCGCCGTCAAGGACGCCGATGGCGCGTGGGGCCTCGCCACGGAGGACGAGGGACGTCGCCCCGAGACCACCGTCGAGGGACTCGCGACGCTCAAGACGCCGTTCCGCCCGCACGGGCGCGTGACGGCCGGCACGTCGTCGCCCCTCACGGACGGAGCGACCATCAGCTTGCTCGCCGGAGCCGGCTCGGTGAAAGAGTTCGGCCTCTCACCCAAGATGCGCATGGTCTCGTTCGCCTTCGCCGGCGTCGAGCCCGAGATCATGGGCATCGGCCCGATCCCCTCGACCGAGAAGGCCCTCAAGAAGGCCGGATTGACGATCGACGACATCGGCCTGTTCGAGCTGAACGAGGCGTTCGCCATCCAGGTCATCTCGTTGCTCGATCACTTCGGCATCGCCGACGACGATCCGCGCGTGAACCCCTGGGGTGGCGCCATCGCCCTCGGACACCCGCTCGCGGCATCCGGAGTCCGTCTCATGATCCAGCTGGCGGCGCAGTTCGCCGAGCGACCCGACGTGCGCTACGGCCTCACCGCGATGTGCGTGGGCCTGGGCCAGGGCGGCTCGGTCATCTGGGAGAACCCGTTCTTCGACGGAAAGAAGAAGCGCAAGTGACCGACTACACCTCGATCGACTTCACGCCCCTCGACGCCCTCACCGGCGACGAGGTGGTGACCCACTCCCCCGTCCGCGATGTGCGTCTGCCCTCGGGCAACGTGCTCGCGCTGATCACCCTCGACAACGGGCGCGATCACACCCGGCCCAACACGCTGGGACCTGCGACCCTCGCCGAGCTCGGGCAGACGCTCGAGACGCTCAAGAAGCGCGCGTCCGCCGGTGAGATCCACGCCGTCGCGATCACCGGCAAGCAGTACATCCTCGCGGCGGGCGCCGACCTGTCCGACGTGGCGAAGCTGCCCTCGAAGGAGGTCGCGCGCCTCATCGCACAGCGCGGACACCAGGTGATCGGGTCGCTGTCGGAGCTCGGCGTCCCCTCGTTCGCGTTCGTCAACGGCCTCGCCCTCGGCGGCGGTCTCGAGATCGCGCTCAACTCGACCTACCGCACGGTCGACTCCTCCGCCGCGGCGATCGCCCTGCCCGAGGTCTTCCTCGGCATCATCCCCGGCTGGGGCGGCGCCTACCTGCTGCCGAACCTCATCGGCATCGAGAACGCGCTCGAGGTCGTCATCTCGAACCCGCTCAAGCAGAACCGCATGCTCAAGCCCCAGCAGGCCTTCGACCTCGGGATCATGGATGCCATCTTCCCGGCGGCCTCCTACCTCGAGGACTCGCTGCGCTGGGCCGACGGCGTGCTCACCGGCCGGGTGCGCGTCGAGCGCAAGAACGAGCCGGGCAAGCTCGAGCGCCTCACCAAGTGGCCCATCGCCATCAAGATGGCCCGCGGCATGCTCGAGTCGAAGATCGGCACCGTTCCCCGCTCCCCCTACGTCGCGCTCGACCTGCTCGACAAGGCGAAGAGCGGCACCAAGGGCGAGGGCTTCGCGCGCGAAGACGAGGCGCTGGCCGAGCTCATCACGAGCGACCAGTTCGCGGCATCCATGTACGCGTTCGATCTCGTGCAGAAGCGCGCCAAGCGTCCGGTCGGGGCACCCGACAAGGCGCTGGCGAAGAAGGTCACCAAGGTCGGCGTCATCGGCGCGGGTCTCATGGCCTCGCAGTTCGCGCTGCTGTTCGTCCGCAAGCTGCGGGTGCCCGTGATCATCACCGACCTCGATCAGGGGCGGGTCGACAAGGGCGTGGCATCCATTCGAGAAGAGATCGGCAAGCTCGAGGCCAAGGGGCGCCTCGACGGCGACACAGCGAACCAGCTGCGTGCGCTCGTGCACGGCACCACCGACCGCTCGGAGTTCGCCGACTGCGACTTCGTCATCGAGGCCGTGTTCGAAGAGGTGGGCGTCAAGCAGGAGGTGTTCTCGGCCATCGAGAAGATCGTCGCGGACGATGCGATCCTCGCGACCAACACCTCGTCGCTCTCTGTCGCCGAGATCGGCTCGGTGCTGCAGAACCCCGAGCGCCTGGTCGGCTTCCACTTCTTCAACCCCGTCGCGGTCATGCCGCTCATCGAGGTCGTGAAGACGAAAGCCACATCGGACGCCGCCCTGTCGACCGCCTTCGTGGTCGCCAAGGGCTTGGGGAAGAACGCCGTCCTCACCGCTGACGCGCCCGGCTTCGTCGTGAACCGCCTGCTGGCGAAGGTCATGGGCGAGGCCGCGCGAGCCGTGTACGAGGGCACGCCCCTCACGGTGGTCGAGAAGGCGTTCGCACCCCTCGGACTGCCGATGGGGCCGTTCCAGCTCATCGACCTGGTCGGCTGGAAGGTCGCCGCCCACGTGCAGGACACCATGGCGCATGCGTTCCCCGACCGGTTCTTCTCGTCCGAGAACTTCCACGAGCTCGCAGCTCTGCCGGAGGTCGTCGAGAAGGACAAGGGCGGCCGGGTGACCGGGTGGACCAAGGCCGCGCAGAAGGTACTCGTGACCGGTAAGACGCCCGTCGCGCCCGAGACGATCCTCGCCCGCGTGCAGGACGGCCTCGCCCAGGAGATCAAGATCATGCTCGATGAGGGCGTGGTGCCCGAGGTACAGGACATCGACCTGTGCCTCATCCTCGGCGCAGGCTGGCCCTTCATCGACGGCGGCGCCTCGCCCTACCTCGACCGCGAGGGCGCGTCGGAGCGCGCCTTCGGCGACACGTTCCACCACCCGCCCATCCGCGGCATCGGGGCCTGACCCCGGATACGACAGCGGCGCCGTCCCCGAGGGGGCGGGGCCGCTGCCGTTCGCGCGGGGCGTGGGGCGTCACCGGAACAGGCGGCGCGACGAGAACATGGCCATTGCGGCCGTTCCGGCCTGTTCTCGGTGCACCATCCTGTTCTCGTGACGGCGGGGATGCAGCCCGTAGACGCAGAACAGGCCGGGATGTCTGTATCCCAGCCTGTTCATGGTCGATCGAGCGTCAGGGGCGCGACTTCTCCCACTGGTCGATCGTCGGGATCGAGCCGGTCGGCGTCTGCCGCGCCATGGGGATGCGCGTGCCGAGCACCTGGGCGACCACGTCGTGGGCGATTTTCGCGGCCGTGAGGCCGGCATCCTCAAGGATCTGCTCGCGCGTCGCGTGGTCGATGAATTCATCGGGGATGCCGAGCTCGTCGACGGCCGTGTCGACGCCCGCTTCGCGAAGCACCTGGCGCACGCGCGTGCCGACGCCGCCGACGCGGATGCCGTCTTCGATCGTGATCACGAGACGGTGCTCGCGCGCCAGCTCGACGATCGAGGGCTGCACGGGGATCGCCCAGCGCGGGTCGATGACCGTCGCGCCGATGCCCTGCGCCTTGAGACGCTCGGCGACCTCGAGGGCGAGGTGCACCATCGGACCGATGCCGACGAGCAGCACGTCCTCGCTCGAACCGCGGCTCAGCACGTCGACGCCGTCGTAGAGGCGCTCCACGGCCTCGACGTCGTCGTTGACCTTGCCCTTGGGGTAGCGCACCACGGTGGGGGCGTCCTCGACCGCGGTGGCCTCGCGGAACACCTCGCGCAGCCGCGCGGCGTCGCGCGGGGCGGCGATGCGGATGCCGGGGACCAGCTGCAGCATTGCCAGATCCCAGATGCCGTGGTGGCTCGGGCCGTCGGGACCGGTGACGCCGGCGCGGTCGAGCACGAACGTGACGCCGGCCTTGTGCAGGGCGACGTCCATCATGACCTGGTCGAAGGCCCGGTTCATGAACGTCGCGTAGATGGCCACGACCGGATGGAGGCCGCCGAAGGCGAGACCGGCGGCGGATGCCACGGCGTGCTGCTCGGCGATGCCGACGTCGTACACGCGCTCGGGGAATCTCTCGGCGAAGTGCTGCAGACCCGTGGGGCGGAGCATGGCCGCGGTCATCGCGATGATGTCCTTGCGCTCGGCGCCGATCTTCACGAGCTCCTCGGCGAAGACGTCGGTCCACTGCAGCCCGCCGCCCGAGCCCAGGGCCTCGCCCGTGATCGGATCGATCTTGCCCACCGCGTGGAACTGATCGGCTTCGTCGCTCATCGCCGGGGCGTAGCCGCTGCCCTTATCGGTGATCGCGTGGACGATGACCGGGGCACCGTACGACTTCGCCAGCTCGAGGGTCTCGATGAGCGATTCGAAGTCGTGGCCGTCGATCGGGCCGAGGTATTTGATGTCGAGGTTGCTGTACAGCGCCTCGTTGTTGGTGAAGCGCGACAAGAAGCCGTGGGTGCCGCCGCGGACGCCGCGATAGACGGCACGCGCGGCGGGGCCCAGACGACGGAAGAGCGTGTCGGAGCCGCGGTGCAGCGTCCGGTAGGCGTCGTTCGTGCGCACGCGGTTGAGGTAGCGCGCCATGCCCCCGATGGTCGGGGCATAGGAACGGCCGTTGTCGTTGACGACGATCACGAGGTTGCGCTCGTTGTCGTCGCTGATGTTGTTGAGGGCTTCCCATGTCATGCCACCGGTGAGGGCGCCGTCGCCGACGACGGCGATCACATGACGGTCTCGGCGTCCGGTGCGGCTGAACGCGCGCGACACGCCGTCCGCCCAGCTCAACGAGCTCGACGCGTGCGAGGACTCGACGACGTCGTGCTCGCTCTCGGAACGCTGCGGGTAGCCCGCGAGGCCGCCGCGGGAGCGGAGAGCCGAGAAGTCCTGGCGACCGGTGAGCATCTTGTGCACGTAGGACTGGTGCCCGGTGTCGAAGATGATCGGGTCGGACGGCGAATCGAAGACCTTGTGCAGAGCGATCGTCAGCTCGACGACGCCGAGGTTCGGACCGAGGTGCCCGCCGGTGCGGGCGACGTTCTCGACGAGGAACGAACGGACCTCAGCGGCCAGCTGTCGTAGCTGATCGGGGTTCAGTCCGTCGAGATCACGGGGGCCGTGAATGCCGGGTAGGAGAGCCATGAGACTCCTCTCGTGCGATGCGCGCGGGGGCCGCGCGTACGGGTCGATTCTAGTCTCCGAGGGTGCGAGGGGCCCGGCAACGGGTTGCGCGCCGGGGCCGTGTACTCTCTGCGAACGCGATGTGCCCCGGGAGCGCACGGCTCCCGGGGCACATCGGTGAAGCGAGTCAGACCAGCGAACGCAGCACGTACTGCAGGATGCCGCCGTTGCGGTAGTAGTCGGCCTCACCGGGGGTGTCGATGCGAACCACGGCGTCGAACGTGACGGTCTGCTTGCCCTCGGGCGAGAACTCGCTCGGCTCGGCGGTGACCTTCACCGTCTTCGGCGTGACGCCCTCGTTGAGCTGCTCCAGGCCCTCGATCGAGACGATCTCGGTGCCGTCGAGGCCCAGCGACTTCCAGCTCTCGCCGGCGGGGAACTGCAGCGGAACGACGCCCATGCCGATCAGGTTCGAGCGGTGGATGCGCTCGAAGCTCTCGGTGATGACGGCCTTGACGCCCAGCAGGTTGGTGCCCTTCGCCGCCCAGTCGCGCGACGAGCCGGAGCCGTACTCCTTGCCGCCGAAGATGACGAGCGGGGTGCCCTGCGCCTGGTAGTTCTGGCTCGCGTCGAAGATGTAGGACTGCGGGCCGCCCTCCTGGGTGAAGTCGCGGGTGTAGCCGCCCTCGACGACCGTGCCGTCGTTGACCGCTGCCGTGAGCTCGTTCTTGAGGCGGATGTTGGCGAACGTGCCGCGGATCATGACCTCGTGGTTGCCGCGCCGCGAGCCGTAGGAGTTGAAGTCCTTCTGCGCGACGCCGTGCTCCATCAGATACTGCGCGGCGGGGGTGCCCGCCTTGATGTTCCCGGCCGGGCTGATGTGGTCGGTGGTGACCGAGTCGCCCAGCGTCGCCATGACGCGTGCGCCGGTGATGTCGCGCACGGCATCGGGCTGCATGGTCATGCCGTCGAAGTACGGGGCCTTGCGGACGTACGTCGAGTCGGCATCCCACTCGAAGATCGGGCCGGTCGGGGTGGGCAGGTTCTTCCAGCGCTCGTCGCCCTCGAAGACGGTGGCGTACTGCTGGATGAACTGTTCGCGCGAGATCGACGCGTCGATGATCGTCTGCACCTGGTCGGGGGCGGGCCAGATGTCCTTGAGGAAGACGTCGTCGCCGTTCTGGTCCTTGCCGAGCGCGTCGGTCTCGAAGTCGAAGTTCATCGAGCCGGCGAGGGCGTAGGCGACGACCAGCGGCGGCGAGGCGAGGTAGTTCATCTTCACGTCGGGGCTGATGCGCCCCTCGAAGTTGCGGTTGCCCGAGAGGACGGCCGTGACGGCGAGGTCGTTCTCGTTGATGGCCTCGGAGACCTCTTCGATGAGGGGTCCCGAGTTGCCGATGCAGATGGTGCAGCCGTAGCCGACGGTGTAGAAGTCGAGGCCCTCGAGCGCCTTGTCGAGGCCGGACTTCTCGTAGTAGTCGGTGACGACCTTCGAGCCAGGTCCGAGCGTCGTCTTGACCCACGGCTTGCGCTTCAGACCCTTGTCGACGGCGTTCTTGGCGAGCAGGCCCGCCGCGATCATGACCGAGGGGTTCGAGGTGTTGGTGCACGAGGTGATGGCCGCGAGCGTGACCGCACCGTTGTCGAGCAGGTACGACTGGCCCTCGGGCGTGGTGACCTTGACGGGGTTCGACGCGTTGGCGGGGTGACCCGAAGAGATCAGCACCTCGCTCTCGGTGACGTCCTCGTGCTCTTCGCCGGGAACCGAGCCCGGGTCGGATGCGGGGAACGTCCCGTCGACCTCGAGGTCGACGATCGAGTCGGAGACCGACGCGCCCGCGTAGTTGAGGATGTCCTTCTCGAACTGGTTCTTGGCCTCGGACAGCAGGATGCGGTCCTGGGGGCGCTTCGGGCCGGCGATCGAGGGGACGACCGTCGACAGGTCGAGCTCCATGTACTCGCTGAAAACGAGCTCGCGGTCGGCGTCGTGCCAGAGCTTCTGCTCCTTGGCGTACGCCTCGACCAGGGCGACGGTCTGCTCGTCGCGGCCTGTCAGGCGCAGGTAGTCGAGCGTCACGTCGTCGATGGGGAACATCGCGGCGGTCGAGCCGAACTCGGGGCTCATGTTGCCGATGGTGGCGCGGTTGGCCAGCGGCACCGAGGCCACGCCCTCGCCGTAGAACTCGACGAACTTGCCGACGACGCCGTGCTTGCGCAGCATGTCGGTGATGGTGAGCACGACGTCGGTCGCGGTCACGCCGGCGGGGATCTCGCCGCTCAGCTTGAAGCCGACGACGCGCGGGATCAGCATCGACACGGGCTGGCCGAGCATGGCCGCCTCGGCCTCGATGCCGCCGACGCCCCAGCCGAGCACGCCCAGGCCGTTGACCATCGTGGTGTGCGAGTCGGTGCCGACGCAGGTGTCGGGATAGGCGCGGAGCACGCCGTCGACGGAACGGTCGTAGATGACCTTGGCGAGGTGCTCGATGTTGACCTGGTGCACGATTCCCGTTCCCGGGGGGACGACCTTGAAGTCGTCGAAGGCCGTCTGGCCCCAGCGGAGGAACTGGTACCGCTCGCCGTTGCGCTCGTACTCGATCTCGACGTTGCGCTCGAGGGCGTTCTCGCTGCCGAACAGGTCGGCGATGACCGAGTGGTCGATGACCATCTCGGCGGGCGAGAGCGGGTTGATCTTGCTGGGGTCGCCGCCCAGGGCGGTCACGGCCTCGCGCATGGTGGCGAGGTCGACGATGCAGGGCACACCGGTGAAGTCCTGCATGACCACGCGAGCGGGCGTGAACTGGATCTCGGTGTCGGGGTCGGCCGTGGGAACCCACGAGCCGAGGGCCTCGATCTGCTCCTTGGTGACGTTGGCGCCGTCCTCGGTGCGCAGAAGGTTCTCGAGCAGCACCTTGAGGCTGAACGGGAGCTTCTCGTGACCGGCGACCGTGTCGATGCGGAAGATCTCGTAGTCGGTGCTGCCGACCGTCAGGGTGCTCTTGGCACCGAAGCTGTCAACCGTGGACACGATCGTCTCCTTCGTCGGCGAATGCGCAGGCGTCAGCCCGCATTTGTCCATCTTCCCCGCGCGGAGAGGTCGATTCCAGGAAGGTCGACCTAACCGTTCGGAGCGACGGATTTATCTTGATGTCAAGATATTATCAGGACTCTCGGCGAGGGTGGAGAGCCCGCACCACGAGCCACGTCACCGCCAGCATCGGGGCGAACAGCGGCAGGCCCATGACGATCTTCAGGGTGCCGAGCGCGGTGACGTCTCCCGCGAAGTACAGCGGCAGCTGCACGGCGAGTCGGGCGGCGAACAGGGCTGCCCACGCGATCGAGAGCCACGTGTAGGCGCGGCGCTTGCGCTTGTCGGTGCGCCAGCGCGTGCCCTCGCCGAGCAGGTACCCGGCGGCAAGACCGATCAACGGCCAGCCGATGAGGGCCGAGACGAGGAACGCCGTTCCGTACGCGCTGTTCGTGAAGAAGCCCAGCACGAAGTTGTCCTGCCCGCGGCCGGTCACCAGCGACAGGACGGCGGCGCCCGCGGTCGCGAGCAGTCCGCCGATCGCGGCACTCGGGGGCGACTTGGCGATCAGACGCGCGAGGGTGAAGACGACGGCGAGCCCGACGGACACCCCGAGGCTCACCCACAGGTTGCCCTGGCGCGTCTCGGGGTCGATCGTGACGGTGAAGAGCACGACGAACGCCAGCGAGGGGAGGACGGATTCCAGGATGCCGCGCACCCCGCCCATCGCCGACCACACGGCGGCGCCGGTCGAGGTGTGCTTCGAGGGGTCGAGGCCCGCGCGGCGTGCGGCGTTGCCGAGAGCCGCGCTGACGCTGTCCGCCGCGGACGGTGGGTCGAGGGGGACGCGGTCGTCTTCTCGCGCCGGGCGCGCGGAGTCGTCGCTCATGCGGTTCCGGGGCTCGACGGCATCCGGAGGGGGATGAGGTCGCGCGGCGGCATCGGCGACGATCCGCGCACGACGACGATCGAGCGGAAGAGGTCCTCGACGGCGGCGGCTGCCTCGACGTCGCTGGTGGCGGCTCCCCCGACGACCCCGCGCAGGAACCAGCGGGGTCCGTCGACGCCGACGAAACGCGCGAGGCGCTTGGCGGCGCCGTCCGCGCCGGCCATGACGGGCACCTCGGCGAGCAGCTCGGGACCGAGCGGGCCCTCGCGCTCTTCGACGCGGCCGCCCTGCTGCTTGACCTGCTGGCGGATCTGGTCGCGCGTCTCTTCCCACAGGCCGCTCGAGCGCGGCGCGGCGAAGGGCTGCACCTGCAGGGTGGAGTCGGCGTAGTCGAGGCCCACGGCCACGATGCGCTTGGTCTGCTCCTCGACCTCGAGGCGGAGGTTCAGCCCCTCGCGCGGGAGGATCTTGATGCCACCCAGGTCGATGTAGGGGCGGACGGGGTTCGCCTCGGCCTCGTCGAACGGACCCGCCGTCTCGCGATCGGTGGGGGCGCTCTTGAGCGCCTGCACCGCTTCGGTGCCGGGCTGGTCGGCGGTGTCGGGCGTGGTCTGCGACTCGTCGTCGGTCATCGGGTGCTCCCTTGCAGAGTCTGGTATCCGCTCGATCCGAAGCCGCCTTGACCGCGCACGCTGTCGGGCAGATCGTCGACGGGGACGAAGCGCACGGCCGGGACGGGCATCACGATGAGCTGGGCGATGCGGTCTCCGACCGCGATGTCATAGGCCTCGTCGAGGTCGGTGTTCAAGAGGGCGACCTTGATCTCGCCGCGGTAACCGGCGTCGATCGTGCCGGGCGCGTTGACGATGGTGATGCCGTGTTTGGCGGCCAAGCCGCTGCGCGGCACGACGAACGCGGCGTACCCCTCGGGAAGAGCGATGCGCACGCCCGTCGAGACGAGAGCGCGTCGCCCGGGCTCAAGGCGTACCGCCTCGTTGGCGGTCAGGTCGGCTCCGGCGTCGCCGGGGTGGGCGAAGACCGGAGGCTCGGATGCGACAATGAGGACGTCCACCGTTTCGGTCACCCCACGAGGGTAATGCAGAAGAGGGGGTGCGGCATCCGCACCGCAGCCGAGTATCGAGAGCGTCTGAGCCCGTCGCTGTGGGCGCTGGTCGCCGCAGCCGTGTGCGGCCCCATGGCGGCCGTCGTCTTCTCCCCGCTCGACACGACCCTGGCCCTGTTCATCGGGCTGCTCGTGTCGGTGGTGATCGTGACGGGCCTTCTCGCGATCGCACCGGTCATCGAGATCCGCGACGGGGAGTTCCGAGCCGGTCGGGCGCACATCCCGGTCGATCTTCTGGGCGTTCCCACCGGCGTCGTCGCCGAAGAAGCGCGCACAGCCCGTGGGAGTGGTCTCGACCACCGGGCCTGGCATGTCATCCGGGGCGGGATCGACGGGATCGTCACGGTTCCCGTGATCGATCCCGATGATCCGACTCCGTCGTGGGTGGTGTCCACCCGCACGCCGGACCGCCTGGTGGCGGCGATCCAGCGCGCTCAGGTCAGGCTGCGCACTCCAGGCAGATGAAGCCGGGGCCGCTCTCTTCGGCGATCTGCGAACGGTGCTTCACGAGGAAGCAGTTCATGCAGGTGAACTCGTCTTCCTGAGGGGGAAGCACGACGACATCGAGCTCGATGTCGGAAAGGTCGGCGCCGGGCAGTTCGAAGCCCGAGGGGTTGTCGGCATCCTCGTTGTCGATCGACCCCGACGCCTTGTCGGGCACGCGCTCCTTGAGGGCCTCGATCGACTCGCTGTCGTCCTCGGTCTTGCGCGGTGCGTCGTAATCGGTTGCCATGCGTGCAGGTCTCTACTTCCGGTTTTCGTGGTGCTGTGCCCCATCGGGTGCCCGATCGGGCGGCCATAGTTTGCATGACCCGTCCTCGATAAGCAAATGCTCCGAGCAGGGCGTGCGTGTCAGGCCTGACGGGAAACTCGCGGCGCGCCCGCGATATTCCCGCATGCGGACTGTGTGCGTGACAGCATGAACGCTGACCGCAGATCGGAGGGGTGTTTCGTATGGAACAGCTCAAAGTCATCGGAACCGAAGATGACGTCCTCGTCGTGGCGACGCAGGCGGGCGAACGCTTCGCCCTCGCGCTCGACGAGGTGCTGCGCGCTGAGGCGCGCCGTGCGCGTCGGGACCGTGAGGACGACGACCGTGCCCCGCGCCCGAGCCCCCGAGAGATCCAGGCGCACATCCGCGCCGGCCTGTCGGCGCGCGAGGTGGCGACGCTGCTGAACGCCCGCGTCGAAGACGTCGAGCGTTTCGAGGGGCCGGTGCTCGCGGAGCGCGAGCACGTCGTCGCCCAGGCCCTGGCCGTCCCGGTCCTGCTGGGCGGCACTCTCGAGCACGACTCCCCCATCACCTTCGGTGCGGCCGTCCGCGCAAAGCTCGCCGAGGCCGGCGCGTCCGCCGAGCGGTGGACGAGTTGGAAAGAGGCGTCGGGCTGGTCCGTCAAGCTCGAGTTCACCGCCAACGGCATCGATCACGACGCGCGCTGGAGTTTCGACCCGCGCCGCAGCATCCTCTCGCCTCAGAACGCCGACGCGATCCAGTTGTCTCGCCAGGGCTCGCTCCCCGAGGGGCTGATCCCCCGTCTGCGAGCTCTCGACAACGTCTCGAAGGACGACTCGCGTTTCGACAGCGGAGCCTTCGGGCCCCGCCGCATCGACATCGACGACGAGCCGGGCGTCGAGGCGACCGGTCCCGTCGCCCCCGCCGTTCAGGCGGCGGCGATCAAGCGTGCGCCCGATGCCCCCGTCACATCGGCCGAGACCGCCGATCTGCTCGAGGCACTGCGTCGTCGTCGCGGCCAGCGCGAACCTCTCCCCGGCACGACCGAGGTCGAGCCCGAGCCGCGTCCGTCGAGCGCCCCTGTTGCCCTGTTCGACGCCGTCGAGCCGGGGTACGCCGACGACGCCGAAGAGTCCGCGGGCGAGCCCGAGCGTCCTTCGTCCGACAACGGCCGCCGGACGAAGGGACGCCCGTCGATGCCCTCGTGGGACGAGATCGTCTTCGGAGCCCGCTCCGACGAGAGCTGACGCCGGCCTTCCCCCGGCTCACGGCGCCGCCGACGCGCCCTCAGAGTGCGAGGAACCGGATGCCGGCAGCCGGTGTGCTCCGACAGGCTCAGGCGAACGCGCCGAGACGCAGCAGCGGCACGGTGCGCTCCTCGTCGGTGAGCGAACCGTGCTGGCCGACCATCCGCTGCGGACGCTTGTCCGCCTCGCGGTCGTCGTAGTACGCGAAGCGACCCCGAGCGGCGACCAGGACGTCCCCGATCCGCGGACGCACGTCGTCGTCGACGGCGCCGAAAAGACCTGCCGCGATCGCCTCGTCGCGCGTCATCACCCAGGCCCGCGCGGCCTCGGTCTCGCGCCACAGGGAGGCCACGGCATCCGCCCGTCCCTCGTCCGTGTAGAGGTGGAGCATACGGGGCTCGCCACCGAGGAGGGTGACGCCCTCGAGGAGCGGATCGCCCTCGCGCAGCAGTACGTGCTTGTGGGCGGGGACGTCGACCATGCCGTGGTCCGCGGTGACCAGGACGCCCGTGTGCGCGTCGATCCCGTCGGCGAGGCGTCGAGCCGCGGCATCCACCCGCTCGAGGGCGTCGGTCCAGCGATCGGATTCCCATCCGTCGCGGTGACCGGCCGTGTCGAGCTCGGGGGCGTACAGGTAGGTGATCGATCCCGGATGCCGTGCCGCCAGGTCGGCCGCGAGCCGCACGCGCTCGTCGAGGTCGTCGGAGGAGAAGAACTCGGCCCCGCGCAGTGTCGCCTCCGTGAAACCGGTGCCCGTGTAGGAGGGACGCGACACCACGAAGCTCGGTCGTCCCGTGGCGGCGCGGCGGGCGAACAGCGGCTCGGAGCGCTGCCAGGTGTGCGGGTCGAGGCCGTCGGTCTCCCACCCGTGCAGCTGGTTCGGGGCCTTGTCGGTCCCCGGGATGCGTGCGCGATAGCCGACGATGCCGTGCACGCCCGGATCGCTACCGGTCAGAAGGCTCGACAGCGCCGCGGCGGTGGTCGAGGGGAAGACCGTGCGCGCAACGTCCTTCCGGCCCCCGACCGAGCCGAGGAACCGCGCGTGACCGCGACGGGCAGCCAGATTGTGGGCACCGAGCCCGTCCACGAGCATGACGATGGCGCTGCGCGCGGGGGCGAACCACTCGGATTCGCCGGTCAGAGCGGCGATCGACTGCTCCACCACACCGGTGAGGCTCCGGGAGCGCGGCGGGTCCGCCGGTAGGCTGAGTGACATCTCGGCAAGTCTTCCATACGACTCCCGATCCCCGTCCTGACGCGACGTCCGCCCGACCCGAGGCCGTACCTATGCCCGATTCCCGTTCCTCCTCTTCCGCGACGTCATCCGTCGTCGAGCGCATCGAAGACGTCGATGTCTCGACCGAGATGCAGGGGTCGTTCCTCGAGTACGCCTACTCCGTCATCTACTCGCGCGCTCTGCCCGACGCCCGCGACGGACTCAAGCCGGTGCAGCGGCGCATCCTGTACCAGATGGCCGAGATGGGGCTGCGCCCCGACCGCGGGCACGTCAAGAGCGCCCGCGTCGTCGGCGAGGTGATGGGAAAGCTCCACCCCCACGGTGACGCGCCCATCTACGACGCCCTCGTGCGCCTCGCCCAGTACTTCTCGCTGCGCGTCCCGCTCGTCGACGGCCACGGCAACTTCGGTTCGCTCGACGACGGTCCCGCCGCGCCGCGTTACACCGAGGCGCGGCTGGCTGCTCCCGCGATGGCGCTGACCGAGAACCTCGACGAAGACGTCGTCGACTTCATCCCCAACTATGACGGGCAGTTTCAGCAGCCCGAGGTGCTTCCGGCCGCCTTCCCGAACCTGCTGGTCAACGGCGCGACCGGCATCGCGGTCGGCATGGCCACGAACATGGCACCGCACAACCTCATCGAGGTCGTCGCCGCCGCGATCCACCTGCTGCAGCATCCGGATGCCACCGTCGAAGAGCTCATGGAGTTCGTGCCCGGCCCCGACCTGCCCTCGGGCGGCATCATCGTCGGGCTCGACGGCATCAAGGACGCATACACGAACGGCCGCGGCACCTTCCGTACCCGCGCGAAGGCATCGATCGAGTCTCTCGGACCCCGCCGCACCGGCATCGTCATCACCGAATTGCCCTACCTCGTCGGCCCCGAGCGCGTGATCGAGAAGATCAAGGACGCGGTCCAGGCGAAGAAGCTGACCGGCATCGCCGACGTCACCGACCTCACCGACCGCAACAACGGGCTTCGCCTGGTGATCGGTATCAAGACCGGCTTCGACCCCAAGGCCGTGCTCGAGCAGCTGTACCGTCTCACCCCGCTCGAGGACTCGTTCGGCATCAACAACGTCGCCCTGGTCGACGGTCAGCCGCAGACGCTCGGTCTGCGCGAGATGCTGCGGGTCTACATCGATCACCGCATCCGCGTCGTCACGCGGCGCAGCGAGTTCCGCCTGGCGCGCAAGCGCGAGCGGCTTCACCTGGTCGAGGGTCTGCTCATCGCGATCCTCGACATCGACGAGGTCATTCAGGTCATCCGCTCCTCGGACGACGGTGAACAGGCTCGCACGAAGCTGCAGGAGGTCTTCGACCTCTCGCACCTGCAGGCCGAATACATCCTCGAGCTGCGCCTGCGCCGCCTGACGAAGTTCTCGCGCATCGAGCTCGAGGCCGAGCGCGACCAGTTGAACGCCGAGATCGCGCAGCTGGTCGAGCTGCTGGGCAGCGAGACGCTGCTGCGTCAGCAGGTGGCTCGAGAATTGGATGCCGCGGCCGACGCCTACGGCACTCCCCGCCGCACGATGCTGCTGAACGGTGGACCGGTGCAGCCCCGATCGACGCGGGCCGCGGCCGCTGCCGCCGACCTGCAGATCGCCGATGCCCCCTGCCGCGTCTACCTCTCGGCCACCGGACGTATGGTCCGCGCCGAGCTGATCGCCGACGCGCCCGCCGGTGGGGTCGTTCCGCCCGCGCGCCGCTCGAAGCACGATGCGATCCGCTCGTCGGTCGATACGACAACGCGCGGTGACGTCGGTGCGGTCACCTCGGCCGGGCGCCTCGTGCGGTTCTCGCCGGTGGACCTGCCGTCGGTTCCCGCGAACTCGGTGCAGGTCGCCGCGGGCACGAAGGTCGAGCAGTACCTGGCCCTGGCGAAGGGCGAGAAGGTCGTCGCTCTCGTGCCGCTGGTCGACTCCCCCACCATCGCGCTCGGCACCGAGCAGGGTGTCGTCAAGCGCGTCGCGGCCACCGAGCTCGGCACGAAGGACGAGATCGAGATCATCTCGCTGCGTGACGGCGACAGGGTGGTGGGCGCGGCTCCCGCGGGCGACAACGCCGAGCTCGTCTTCGTCGCGAGTGATGCCCAGTTGCTGCGCTTCGAGGCCTCGTCCGTGCGGCCCCAGGGCCGATCCGCGGGCGGGATGGCCGGCATCCGCCTCTCCGACGGTGCCCGTGTGATCGACTTCGCCGTCGTGGGGGCGTCGGCCTTCGACGCGGTGGTCGTGACCGTCGCCGGGTCGTCGGCGGCTCTGCCGGGCACCGACGCCGGCAGTGCCAAGGTCTCGGCCTTCACGGAGTTCCCCGCGAAGGGTCGCGCCACCGGTGGCGTGCGTGCTCAGCGTCTGCTGCGCGGCGAGGACGGCCTCGTGCTCGCGTGGGTGGGCACCGATCCACGCGCGGTCGGGCCCGATGGTTCGGTGCGTGCGCTGCCGGGAGGTGGCGCGAAGCGCGACGCCTCGGGCCAGCCCCTCGACGCCGTCATCGGCGCGATCGGTACGGCCGTCCGCTGACCCCGTCGTCCGGCGTGGCCGGGCGGTCGCGGTTGCCGTCATGCGGATGTGAGTGCCAAGACACCGGTCCGGCCGTCGGCTGGACGGCGTGTCGGGATTGATGTGTGCAGGCCGACTGTTAGCGGTGTGGGGGTGTGACCGGCGATCGTGTTCGCCGTCGTGCGGGCGCGGCGATCGACACGTAGGTCTTGCCTCAAGGCGTGGAGGCGTGCCGGCGTTGACGTCCTCAGGACGGCGAGCCCGCTCGACATCGGCCCCTGGGCAGACTCAGACGTCGATGCGCTCGCGCGCGAGCCGATCGCTCGAGTCGATGATGAACTCGCGGCGCGGGGCCACATCGCTGCCCATGAGCAGATCGAACACGGATGCCGCGGCCTCCATGTCCTGCACGCGCACGCGGCGCAGCATGCGGCCGGCGCGGTCCATGGTCGTGGTCGCGAGCTGGTCTGCATCCATCTCGCCGAGACCCTTGTACCGCTGGATCGGCTCCTGCCAGCGCTTGTTGCCGCGCTTGAGCTTGGCGAGTAGCGCGTGCAGCTCCTGCTCGCTGTAGGTGTAGATCGTCTCGTTGGGTTTGGTGCCCGGGTTCATGACGATCACGCGGTGCAGCGGCGGCACGGCCGCGAAGACGCGGCCCTCTTCGACCAGCGGACGCATGTAGCGGAAGAACAGCGTCAACAGCAGCGTGCGGATGTGTGCGCCGTCGACATCGGCGTCGCTCATCAGGATGATCTTGCCGTAGCGGGCGGCGTCGAGATCGAACGAGCGGCCGGAGCCCGCGCCGATCACCTGGATGATCGAGGCGCACTCGGCGTTCGACAGCATGTCGCTGATCGAGGCCTTTTGCGTGTTGAGGATCTTGCCGCGGATCGGCAGCAGCGCTTGGAACTCGCTGTTGCGCGCGAGCTTGGCCGTGCCCAGCGCGGAGTCACCCTCGACGATGAACAGCTCCGAGTCGTTGACGTCGTTCGAGCGGCAGTCGACGAGCTTGGCGGGCAGCGACGATGACTCGAGGGCGTTCTTGCGCCGCTGGGTCTCTTTGTGGGTGCGCGCCGAGATGCGCGCCTTCATCTCGGAGACGATCTTCTCGAGCAGCTGAGCCGTCTGCGCCTTGTCGTCGCGCTTGGGCGAGGCGAAGCGGGCCGCGAGCTCTTTCTGGACGACGGATGCCACGATCTGGCGTACCGCCGGGGTGCCGAGCACCTCTTTGGTCTGACCCTCGAACTGCGGCTCGGGCAGACGTACGGTGAGCACCGTGGTGAGGCCCGCGAGCAGATCGTCCTTCTCGATCTTGTCGCCTCCGACCTTGAGCTTGCGGGCATTCTGCTCGACCTGCGCGCGCAGCACCTTCATGAGCCCCTGCTCGAAGCCCTGCTGGTGCGTGCCGCCCTTGGGCGTGGCGATGATGTTGACGAACGAGCGGGTCGTGGTGTCGTAGCCGGTGCCCCAGCGCACCGCGATGTCGACCTCGCACTCGCGCGAGACCTCGGTGGGGATCATCGATCCGCCGGGCTGGAGCACGGGCACGGTCTCGGTGAAGGTGCCCGTGCCCGTGAGGCGCCAGGTGTCGGTAACCGCCGCGTCGGGCGCGAGGAAGTCCGCGAACTCCGAGATGCCGCCGTCGAAGCGGTAGCTCGTCTCGACCCGCTCGTCGCTCCGCTCGTCTTGCACGACGATCTCGAGCCCCGGAACCAGGAACGCCGTCTGGCGCACGCGCTGCACGAGCTCGTCGAGCCCGAAGGCTGCGTCTTTGGTGAAGATCTGCCGGTCTGCCCAGTAGCGGATGCGCGTGCCGGTGACCCCGCGCGGCGTCTTGCCGATCACGCGCAGTTCGCTGCTGCGCTCGAAGGGGGTGAAGGTCGAATCGGGGGTGTCGCCGGCGAAGAGCCCGGGCTCGCCGCGGTGGAACGACATCGCGTAGGTCTTGCCGCCGCGGTCGACTTCGACGTCGAGGCGCTCCGACAGCGCGTTGACGACCGACGCGCCCACGCCGTGCAGACCACCGGATGCCGCGTACGAGCCGCCGCCGAACTTGCCGCCGGCGTGCAGCTTGGTGAAGACGACCTCGACACCCGTCAGGCCCGTGCGGGGTTCGACGTCGACGGGGATGCCGCGGGCGCGGTCGCGCACCTCGACGCTGCCGTCGGCGTGCAGCACGATGTCGATGCGCGAGCCGAAGCCGCCGAGGGCTTCGTCGACGGAGTTGTCGATGATCTCCCACAGGCAGTGCATGAGGCCGCGCGAGTCGGTGGACCCGATGTACATGCCCGGGCGCTTCCGCACGGCTTCGAGGCCCTCGAGGACCTGCAGATGATGGGCGGAGTACTCGGACGTCACAGTCTCCCAGCGTAATCGGGGACACCGACATCGCTTGCCAGACACACAGCGAGGTCGGGTCACCGTACGCGCACAGCGAAATGTGATCAAGCCGCGGCATAGGGGAAACATCCGCGTGGTTGTATATGGAGACTCGCCCACGACCACCTGAGGAGGGCACCCGACATGACCACCACGACTGCACCCGAAGCGTCAGCCGTCCTCGATCACCGCCTGACGGCGGCCGATCGCTGCGACTCCTGCGGCGCACAGGCGTACATCGCCGCCGAGGTGAACGGCAGCGAGCTGCTGTTCTGCGCACACCACGGCCGCAAGTACGAAGAGAAGCTCCGCAGCGTCGCCACCTCGTGGCACGACGAGACGGCGCGACTCAACGCCGCCGACTGAGACCGTCACGTCGGAACGGGCCCCGCGCACTCACGGAGTGCGTCGGGGCCCGTTCCGCGTTTCAGGCGTCGGTGGTGATGTACTCGCGCGGAACGGTCGGCGATACGCGCAGCGCGATCTCTTCGCCGATCGTGTCGATCAGCTCGGCGAGATCGGTCGCCGTATGAAGAGCATCGCGACCGAACAGGGCGATCTCGTCTCCCGGCTGGGCAGCCGCCCACGGGGCGAGCACCGTCTCGGTCGGCGCGATCGCCTCGACCCGCCGCGGCCCCTCGGGGGTGACGACGTCGAACCGTCCGCCGAGTGCGCTGGGCAGCCCGTGCAGGCTCCCGAGGTCGAGGTGCACGCCCGCGGCATCCACCGCCGTCACCGTGGCCGACAGCGTCGCGATCGGCTCGATGCCGAGCTCCTGCTCGCCCGGGCCGCCGGCGGGACGGATGCCGTACGAGAACGCCCCGACCCGCACGATGTCTTCGCGGAACTCGCCGCGCGCGAACCCGGCCGCACTGGCGGCCAGGTGAGAGAAACGCGGGTCGAGCCCCGCGCCGCGCGCCGCCTCGCGCGCGGCAAGGAACACTTCTCGAGCGTCGTCGTCGTCGGCGTTCGAGGCCTCTGAAATGTGCGACCAGATCCCCTCGAACGCCAGCCGGCCCGCGGCGACGAGCTTCGAGGTCAGCGCGAGAGCGGCCTCCCATCTTTCGGGACGGATGCCGTTGCGGTGCAGGCCCGTGTCGATCTTGAGGTGTACGCGGGCAGGCCGATCGGCATCGAGGTGGGAGAGGTCGTCGAGGAGCGCTTCGTCGCCGATGCCGAGGTCGAGGTCGGCCGCGATCCCCGCGGCCAGGTCGTCGGCGCCGCCGATCAGCCAGACGAAGATACGTACGTCGGGCCCGGCGATGCGGCGGACGGCCGCCCCGGTGACGACGTCGAACGCACCGATCCAGCGGACGCCCTCCGCGACGGCCCGTGTCACAAGGGGCTCCAGACCGTGGGCGTAGGCGTCGTCCTTGACGACGAGCATGTGCTCCGCGGGGGCCACGGCCTCGCGCACGCGACGGAGGTTGCGAGCGAAGGCGTCGAGGCGGACGCGGTAGACGGCGCTCACGCGGTCACCCGCCGATCGGCGCGGACGCCCACGACGGCGACGATCTCGGCGGCACCGAGGCCCGTGGCATCCGTCCACTCCTCGAGCGAGGGGTGTCCCTCGGCCGGGTCTCCGAAGAAGACGACCTCGGCTCCGCGCGGCACGGCGGCATCCTCGACGTCGACGACGCACACGTCCATGGCGACGCGCCCAACAATGCGGTGCCGGCGGCCGTCGATCGCGACCGTGGCGGCGTTCCCGAGCGAGCGCACCACGCCCTGGGCGTAGCCGCCGGTGACGAGGGCCACGGTGGTGTCGCGAGGAGCGCGGTGCGTGTAGCCGTAAGAGACGCCTTCTCCGCGCAACAGCGGCTTGGTTCCCAGAGCACGTCCGCGCAGCGACATCACGGGCTGTGCGTGCGAACCGGGCAGGCCGAACAGGACCGCTGCGTCGAAGGGCGCGGCATCCATTCCGAGATCCGAGAGCACGGATGCCACCCACCCGGCGCCGTGCCCCCACGCGTCGGCCGCGAGGACGTCGTCGGCGCCCGATGCGGTGCCGGCGGCGAGGGCGAGGGGCGCGTTGCTGCGCAGGGCGGACTCGGAGACGAGGGCCACGGGGGCCACTCCCCCGGCCGCGGGCAAGCGGGCAGGGAGCGTGGAGGTCACCCCTTTAGACTAACGGGGTCCTTCGTCCCCGACCTCGGAGCCTCATGCCTCAACAGGGTTTCTCCCCCGTCACACGCCTGCGTTACCTCGCCGGGCGGGCCCGCCGTATCGACGTGGGATCCGTCGTCGAACGAGCCAAAGAGGCCTCGGCACAGCACGGCAAGGCCCTGCCGCTCGTCGTCGCCGACATGCTCTTCCAGGCCGGTGTGAAGAACGTCGGCTTCCAGGACTACATCGACTACGACTTCGCGATCCTCACCCCCGCCGAGCGCGCCACGTACATGACGCACCCGGTGTCGAACCAGATCTCCCAGAAGTACGACCACCCCGACTACCGCGGTCTGTTCCAGGACAAGGTCGAGTTCGACAAGACCTTCAGCGAGTTCCTCCGCCGCGACTGGATGGTGGTGGATGCCGACAACGCCGACGAGCTGCGCACCTTCACCGAGCGTCTCGGCACCATCGTCACCAAGGAGCCGGTCGGTCAGGCCGGCACCGGCGTGCACCGGTACCACGCGGCCGAGGTCGAGGACTGGAGCGCCTTCCACCGCGGACTGCTCGAGCGCGGCGAGATCCTCGTCGAAGAGGTCATCCGCCAGCACGACGACCTCGCGGCCGTCTGCCCCGGCACCGTCAACACCACGCGCGTCACCGCGTTCTTCGACGGAGAGAAGACCCACATCCTCGCGATGGCGCAGAAGTTCGGCCGCGGCGCCGTGAGCGACCAGATGACCTTCGGCGGCTTCTACACGATGCTCGACGAGAACGGCCACGCCCTCGGCGCCGGATACGACTCGCACGGCCACGTGCACGAGCTGCACCCCGACTCGGGTGCGCGCATCGCCGACTTCCAGCTGCCGATGATCGACGAGGTCAAGGCGTTCGTCGACCAGGTCGCGCGCGTCGTGGCCCAGGTGCAGTACGTCGGCTGGGACATCGTCGTCGGCCCCGACGGCCCCGTACTCGTCGAGGGCAATTGGGGCGCCGGCGTCTACGAGAACAAGCCGAGCGTCACCGGAATCCGCACCGGACACAAGCCGCGCTACCAGGCTGCCATCGGGTTCTGATCCCGGATGCCGAGAGGCCCGTCCCCCGCGTGGGGGCGGGCCATTGCTGAGTTGTGGCGACTTCGACGGGTTGAGCCAGCGGCGCGCACCGGCCAGTGCCGCGGCGCGTGTCGCATACGCCCACCGGGGCCGTCGCCGTGTGCACGCCCACGCCACCGCTGTGCGCAGCCACCTCGAGCTGCTCATTTGCCGTGCATGTGCGCCTGGGGAGGAGTTGCCGTACATGTGCGGCGAGTCAGCGTCACACGCACCACCTCGAGCCGCTCATCTGTCGCAGATGTGCGCCTGAGGGGCGGTTGCCGCACAACTGCCGCAAGACATTCCCGTGACGGGTGGGGGAAGTGGGGATGTGGCATCCGTGAACGCGAAAGGCCCGCCTCGAGAACGGGACGGGCCTTTCTGCGAGGTGTCTCAGGTGTGGCGCACGATGCCGAGCGGCGTCGACTCGTGGCCCTGACCGAGCGGGTTGTCCTTGAGGATCGCGACGAGACGCTTCTCGCCGGCCTTGTCCATCGTGGATCCGAGGATGTTGCCACCCAGGTCGTTGATGTCGACCACCGCCACCTGCAGCTCTCCGCCGAGCAGCGATTTCAGGCGGGCGGCCACCTCGCGGGGGCGCTCGGGTCCGAGCACGACCGCCTGGTTGTACGGCGGGATCGTGCCCTTGGTCGGACCGTCGATCGCGCGCGCCTTGTCGCCGGCGATGCGGTAGAAGTCACCCTTGCGCCCGAACGCCTTGGTCACGGCCGAGACGGCCGCGGCGAACAGGATGCGGGGCGTTCCGCACTCGCGCAGCGCCATCTCCATCGTCTCGGGCATGCCGAGACCGATGCCGTAGGGCGTGCGGGTGACGTACTTCGACAGGAAGAGCGCGAGCTTCCGGGGCTTGATCGTGTCGAGCTTGAACGACCGGCCCTGCGTGATCGCAATGATCTTCTCGGTGACGAACAGCAGGTCGCCCGGCTGCACGGCGTCCTTCGCGTACTCGAGGATGAACGCGTCGAGGTCGTCGCCCGGCATGACGACCCGCGTGCGGATCGGGATGCGGGCGTACGACGTGCCCTCGACGGTGACGGTGAGCGCCTTGCCGGCGTTGGCCTCCGCGCTCATTCGAGGTAGTCCCGGAGCGACTGCGAGCGGCTGGGGTGACGCAGCTTGGCCATGGTCTTCGACTCGATCTGGCGGATGCGCTCGCGAGTGACGCCGAACGTGTCGCCGATCTGGTCGAGGGTCTTGGGCTGACCGTCGCCGAGGCCGAAGCGCATGCGGATCACGCCGGCCTCGCGCTCGCTGAGCGAGTCGAGGAGCGACTCCAGCTGACGCTGCAGCATGGTGAAGCCCACCGCGTCGGCGGGGACGACGGCCTCGGTGTCCTCGATGAGGTCACCGAACTCGCTGTCTCCGTCTTCACCGAGGGGCGTGTGCAGCGAGATCGGCTCACGGCCGTACTTCTGCACCTCGATGACCTTCTCGGGGGTCATGTCGAGCTCGCGGCTGAGTTCCTCGGGAGTGGGTTCGCGACCGAGGTCCTGCAGCATCTGACGCTGGACGCGCGCGAGCTTGTTGATGACCTCGACCATGTGCACCGGGATGCGGATGGTGCGGGCCTGGTCGGCCATGGCGCGCGTGATCGCCTGACGGATCCACCAGGTGGCGTAGGTCGAGAACTTGAAGCCCTTGGTGTAGTCGAACTTCTCGACCGCACGGATCAGGCCCAGGTTGCCCTCCTGGATGAGGTCGAGGAACTGCATGCCGCGACCCGTGTAGCGCTTGGCGAGCGAGACGACGAGACGCAGGTTGGCGCCGAGCAGGTGGCTCTTGGCGCGCTGACCGTCGCGGGCGACCCACTGCAGGTCGAGTCCGAGCTGGCTCGTCTTCTCGGCCGCCGACATGTTCGACAGCTTCTCTTCGGCGAACAGACCGGCCTCGATGCGCATCGCGAGCTCGACCTCTTCGGCCGCGTTCAGGAGCGGGACCTTGCCGATCTGCTTCAGGTAGTCCTTGACCGGGTCGGCGGTGGCGCCGGTGATCTGCGCCGAGTAGACGGGGACGTCGTCCTCGTCGCTCGACGAGATGACGATCGCGCCGGTGGGAAGAGCCTCGGCGGGCGCCGCCGGAGTCTCGTCGTCATCGTCGTCGTCGGTCTTCTTCGCGTCGGTCTTGGGCGCGTCGTCGGAGTCGTCGCTGTCGTCGGTCTCGTCGATCTCGACGTCGCCTTCTTCGACCTCATCGTCTTCTTCGAGGTCGTCGTCCTTCTTGGCCTTGGCCTTCGCCTTGGCGGGAGTCGCCTTGGCCTTGGCCGGAGCCTTCTTCGCGGGGGCCTTCTTGGCGGTCGTCGTCTTCGACGCCGTCACGGTCTCCTCGGAGTTCTCGAGCTCGGTGTCCTTCGCACTCCGGGAGCGGGTCTTGGTTGTCGTGTCTGCCACGTTTCGCCTTTCACCGGGAACGTACGCTGCACGGCCACCGGTCGTTCTCGGACACTAGTAAGACCCTTGTCAAGTCCCGAACCGAGGAGCGGGGGCTCCTGGTCCGGTTGACAACGGGTCAGGTTCTTCATTGTCTCACATTCCCGGGCCGGGACTTGACGTGGACCGGGGATCTATGCGTAGACAACGCTCGCGTCCGGTCGGACATTCCCGCGGTGCCGACTCCCCGGCATCCCGCCAATGCGGATGTCGGATGCCGTCAGCCGAGCTTGCCGCGACGATCGTCGTCGCCGGGGCGCGAGGCGAGGAAGCGCTCGAGTTCGGCGGCGAGCTCGTCGGCACTCGGCAGATCGCCCGTGTGGATGATCGGCGTGGCTTGGGTCGAGCCCGCCATGTAGGCGTCGTAACGCTCCTCGAGGTTCTCGAGCATGCGGGTCAGCTCGTCGCTGCCCTCGACCTGCTCGGTCACCTTCTCGAGGAATTCGCGGTTCTCTTCGCGCAGCACTTCTCCCGAGAACACCAGGCCGGTCGCGACGGTCAAGCTGTCGAGGGCGGCGAGGGCTGCGGCCGGGTACTCCGTGTCGCCCAGGTAATGGGGAACGAGCAGGGCGAAGCCCGCCACCTTGGCGCCGGCCTCGGCGAACCGGTACTCGAGAAGGTGGCCCGCCGTGGAGGGTACCTGCGTGTGAGGGCGCCAGACGGAGTGAGCCTCTGCGAGGTCGGGGCGCGTTCCGCTCACGGTGGTGCCGATGGGACGCGTGTGCGGGACCGGCATGGGGATCGCGTGCACCCACGAGATCGACGAGACCTGCAGGCCCGCCGACAGCTCGAGGATCGTTTCGGCGAAGGCCTCCCAGAGGAAGTCGGGCTCGTACCCGGCGAGGAGGAGGAAGGGTTGCCCGAGGGAGTCGTGTGCCAGCGACAGCTCGAGGCGCGCGGGTCGGTAGTCCGTGAGGTGGTCCTCGACGAACGTGATCGCGGGTCGGCGCGCGCGGTAATCGAGCAGCGCGTCGTTGTCGAAGACGAAGAGGGCGTTGGGCTGGACGTCGTTTCGGAAGTACTCGACGAGACGGGTCACCGCGCCACCGGCATCGGTGAAACCGGTGAGGGCGATCACGAGCGGCAGGCCCGACGGCACGGGGGGCGCCGCAGGGGCGCGGTCGTACAGCGGGGCGGAGGAACGCATACCTCCACTCTACGAGCGTGCCGGTTGCGTCGGCCGCGGTGCGTCCCGCTCCTAGCGAACACGCTCGAACCTAGGATGGATGCCATGCCGTTTCCCTCCGTGGCGCATACCGACGCCCCCGTTCTCGAGTTCGACGCCGACGCGATCCTTCTGATCGTCCCCACTGTTTCGGAGGGGGCTCCGGATCCGGCCGGCTGGGAGGGACTGATGGCGGCGCTGTCCGCCGTCGGTTTCACCGGCGCGGCGGGCTCGTTCCAGCGGGTGCACGTCCCGGGCGTCTCCACCCCCGTGGCCGTGGCCGGTGCGGGCTCGAACCCGGCGGACGCGGCTCTGCGCGACGCCGCGGGCACGGGGCTCCGCCAGCTGACCGGCTTCGAGCACGTCGCCGTGCAGTCGCTCGCCCCCTCTGCGTGGCGACCGATCGCCGAGGGTGCGGCTCTCGGTGGATACCGCTTCGCCGACTACAAGAAGAAGGCGGCGAAGGTGCGCGCGACCCGCGTGACGGTGGTCGCCGACGAGACGCCCGCCGCCAGCGATACCGCTGCGGTCGCGGCCGTCGCCGGTGCGGTCGCGCTGGTCAAGGACCTGGTGACGACCCCGGCCGAGTGGCTCGGTCCCGCCGACTTCGCCGACGCCGCCGTGAAGGCCGTCGAGGGCCTGCCCGTCGAGGTCGAGGTGCTCGACGAGAACGCCCTTGGCGAGGGCGGGTACGGCGGCATCCTCGGAGTCGGGCAGGGATCCGACCGCCCGCCGCGCATGGTGCGCCTCGACTACGCGCCCGCCGGTGCCGAGCGTCACGTCGCCCTCGTCGGCAAGGGCATCACGTTCGACACCGGTGGTCTCTCGCTCAAGCCGCCGGCATCCATGGTCGGCATGAAGTACGACATGTGCGGCGCCGCGACGGTGCTCGCCGTCCTCAAGGCCGCGGCCGAGATGCGTCTGCCCGTGCACGTGAGCGCCTGGCTCTGCATTGCGGACAACATGCCCTCGGGCCGCGCGACCCGCCCGGGCGACGTCCTACGGACGCTCGATGGGACCACGGTCGAGGTGCTCAACACCGACGCCGAGGGGCGCCTCGTGCTTGCCGACGGTATCGCCGCCGCGAGCCGCGAGAACCCCGATCTCATCGTCGACGTAGCCACTCTGACGGGGGCGATCACCGTCGCGCTCGGCAACCGCCACACCGGCGTGATGGGAGACGACCAGGCTGTCGCGACGTACCTGGCCGCGTCGTCGCGGACGTCCGAGCTCGCCTGGCAGTTGCCGCTCCCGGACCACATGGTCGACGACCTCGACTCCCCCATCGCCGACCTGCAGAACGCCAAGATCGGCGATCCCGCCGGCGGCTCGTTGTTTGCCGGATTGTTCCTGCGCCACTTCGTGGGTCGTGTCTCGTCGGACGCCGATGCTCCGCGCATCCCCTGGGTGCACCTCGACATCGCCGGTGTGGGCATGAACAAGACCGCGCCCTTCGGGTACACCGACAAGGGCGTGACGGGAGCCACGGTCCGCTCGCTCGTCGAGATGCTGGCCACGGACGGCGCACGATGACCGAGCACTCCGCCGACGTCATCGTGCTCGGCGGCGGAAGCGGTGGGTACGCCGCCGCCCTCCGTCTCGCCGAGCTGGGTAAGGACGTCGTGCTCGTCGAGAAGGACAAGCTCGGCGGCACCTGCCTGCACCGGGGGTGCATTCCGACCAAGGCGCTCCTCCACGCCGGCGAGGTCGCCGATGCCGCCCGTGGCGCGGCCGACATCGGCGTCGATGTGACCTTCGCGGGCATCGATCCGGCGCGCGTGCGGGCGTACCGCGAAGGCATCGTCGCGAAGAAGTTCAAGGGACTCGAGGGCCTGATCTCGGCTCGCGGCATCCGTGTCGTCCATGGCGAAGGGGTGCTCGCGGCGGGGCCGTCGGTTCGCGTCGGCGACGACGTGTACCGCGGAACCGATGTCATCCTCGCCACCGGCTCGTACAGCCGGAGCCTGCCGGGCCTCGAGATCGGCGGGCGGGTGCTCACTAGCGAGCAGGCCCTCGACCTCGATGTGATCCCCGAGCGAGTGGTCGTCCTGGGCGGTGGCGTGATCGGTGTCGAGTTCGCGAGCGTGTGGCGTTCGTTCGGCGTCGACGTCACGATCGTCGAGGCACTCCCCCACCTGCTGCCAGCGGAGGACGTGACGTCGAGCAAGGCTCTCGAGCGCGCGTTCCGAAAGCGCGGAATCTCGTTCCAGCTCGGGAAGAGGTTCGCCTCCCTCTCGCAGTCCGCAGACTCGGCGACCGTGACCCTGGACGACGGCTCCGAACTCGTGGCCGATTACGTGCTGGTCGCTGTCGGCCGGGGCCCGGTGACCGCCGGACTCGGCTACGAAGAGGCCGGCATCGTCCTCGACCGCGGCTTCATTCAGACCGACGAGCGTCTGCGCACCGCCGCCGACCACGTATGGGCGGTGGGCGACATCGTCCCCGGCCTGCAGCTCGCGCACCGCGGCTTCCAGCAGGGCATCTTCGTCGCGGAGGAGATAGCCGGGCTGGCGCCCGTGCTGGTCCCCGACGTCGACGTCCCCCGCGTCGCCTACTCGCACCCCGAGGTCGCGTCCGTCGGTCTCACCGAGGCGCAGGCGCAGGATCGTTACGGATCCGATGCCGTGAAGGCGTACGAGTACAACCTGGCTGGAAACGGCCGCAGCGAGATCATCGGCACCTCGGGCATCGTGAAGATCGTCCGACGCGTCGACGGCCCCGTCGTCGGCGCCCACCTCGTGGGCGATCGCGTCGGAGAGCTGATCTCGGAGGCGCAGCTCGCCGTGGGGTGGGAAGCCCACCCCGAAGACATCGCGCCGTTCGTCCACGCACACCCCACCCAGAGCGAGGCGCTCGGCGAAGCCTTCCTGGCTCTCGCCGGCAAGCCCCTGCACGCACTCTGACCACAAACCGGTCACTAAGCTAGGTACCGCATCCGGTACGAAGGAGACATATCCATGAGCACTTCCGTCGTCCTCCCCGCTCTCGGCGAGAGCGTCACCGAGGGAACGGTCACCCGCTGGCTCAAGCAGGTCGGTGACACCGTCCAGGAGGACGAGGGTCTGCTGGAGATCTCGACCGACAAGGTCGACACCGAGATCCCCTCGCCCGTCTCGGGCGTGATCGAGGAGATCCTGGTCCAGGAAGACGAGACCGTCGAGGTCGGAGCGGTCCTCGCGAAGATCGGTGACGGCTCCGGCGCCGCCTCGTCCGACGACGCCCCGCAGGCCGCCCCGGCTGAGGAGCAGTCCGCTCCGGCCGAAGAGGCGGCCCCCGCCCAGGCCGCTCCCGAGCAGCCCGCTGCCGAGCCCGCGCCCGCCGCGAGTGGCGACTCCACCGAAGTGAAGCTCCCCGAGCTCGGCGAGAGCGTCACCGAGGGCACCGTCACCCGCTGGCTGAAGGCCGTCGGCGATGACGTCGCGGTCGACGAGCCGCTGCTCGAGATCTCGACCGACAAGGTCGACACCGAGATTCCCTCGCCGGTCGCCGGCACGCTGCAAGAGATCCTGGTTCAGGAAGACGAGACGGTCAACGTCGGTGCCGCCCTGGCGCGCATCGGCAGTGGTGCCGCCCCGGCCGCGCAGCCCGAGGCGCCCGCCGCCCCGGCCGCCGAAGAGAAGCCGGCCGAGCAGCCCGCCCCCGCGGCGGAGGAGAAGCCGGCCGAGCAGCCCGCTCCCGCGGCGGAGGAGAAGCCTGCCGAGCAGCCGGCTCCCGCCGCGGCTTCTGCCGCCTCGTCCAACGACGACGTGACCTACGTCACCCCGCTCGTGCGCCGCCTGGCGCAGCAGCAGGGCGTCGACCTGGCTTCGGTCAAGGGCAGCGGCGTGGGTGGACGCATCCGCAAGGAAGACGTGCTCAAGGCCGCCGAGGCGGCCAAGTCCGCTCCCGCCGCTGCGGCTCCCGCTGCCGCGTCGGCCCCGGCGGCCGCCCCCGCGCCGGTCGAGGTCTCGCCCCTGCGCGGTACCACGCAGAAGATGTCGCGTCTGCGCAAGGTCATCGCCGAGCGCGCCGTCGCGTCGATGCAGGCCACGGCTCAGCTGACGACGGTGGTCGAGGTCGATGTGACCAAGCTCGCGGCCCTGCGTGACCGCATGAAGGGCGAGTTCCAGCAGAAGACGGGCGACAAGCTCTCGTTCCTGCCGTTCTTCGCCATCGCGGCCATCGAGGGTCTCAAGGCGTACCCGATCATCAACTCCACGGTCGAGGGTGACGAGATCGTCTACCCCGCTCACGAGAACGTGTCGATCGCCGTCGACACCGAGCGCGGTCTGCTGACCCCGGTCGTCAAGGACGCCGGCGACAAGAACATCGCGCAGCTGGCGCGCGAGATCGCCGATCTCGCCGCCCGCACCCGCGACAACAAGCTGAAGCCCGACGAGCTCGCCGGCGGCACGTTCACGCTGACCAACACCGGTTCGCGCGGCGCGCTCTTCGACACGCCCATCGTGTTCCTGCCGCAGTCGGCGATCCTCGGCCTCGGTGCCGTGGTGAAGAAGCCCGGTGTGGTCTCGGTCGACGGCAAGGACGCGATCTCGGTCCGCTCGTACGTCTACCTCGCGCTGTCGTACGACCACCGCATCATCGATGGAGCCGACGCCGCTCGCTTCCTCGGTACGGTCAAGGCCCGTCTCGAGGCAGCGCAGTTCGAGGGCGACCTCGGAATCTGATCCCCGAGCACCGGCTCATGATGGCTGGTCCGCGACCGTTCTGACGGCGCGGACCAGCCATCGGTCGTTCTGTCGCACGAGGGTGACGTACTGCGTCGCCTCTTCCGCGTCGACCCGCACCACGGTCACTCCCCCGAAGTCATCGACGACGGTGATCCCTCCTGCCGCCGCCCCAGCCGTCACAGGCTCTCTTGGGAAGGCGGAGTTCTCTTCGTACGTGGACACGCAGGCGGCGTCCCCGTGACACCCCTGCAGCTCTGTGAAGAGGGTGCGCGCGATCTGTTCCACGTCGTCAGACAGCGGACGGCGCTCATCCACCGGCGGCGGGTCCGACAGCCACGGCGTCGTCGAGGTCGGCGCGGGATCGGCGACGGCCTGGCCGGTGGAATGCGGCGGCGTTCCGCGGTCTTCGGGGATCAGGCAGAAGGCGAGCACGGCGACCACCGCGAGGCCCGCGCCGAGCGTGGACACGCGGAAGATGCGAGACCGGCGCCAGTGTCCGCGAACACCCTCGAGCGCGTGTCTGGTCGCGTCGGCGAGGTCGGCATCGACGAGGTCGAGCACCCGGATCGCCAGGCCCTCAGGATCGCGCGTCCGTGGATCCGCGACGGGGTCCGCTGCCGGGAACAGCGGGCCGAGCACGAGCGGAACGGGCGTCGCGTGCGCGAACAGACGCCTCTCGACCGCCTCCCAATCGCGCGGAGGACGCGTCAACACGCTCTCTCGTGCGCGACCGACGATCTCGCGGGTGGGCGGGTCGTCGGCGATGTCTGCGAGGTGCGCGAGCGTCTCGGCGGTCGCTGCGACCGCGTCGGGTCCGTCCGGGTCGTCGATCGCCACGGGACACCCGGCCGCGGTGAGCCACCAGGTCTTCCCGTCCGCCGCGGCGGTGGATGCGCGGCATGCGCGAAGGAGGCCGACGGCTGCCGTGACGGCCTCCCCCGGTGTCAGAGGAAGGGTGCTGCGCGCTCGACGTCGGAGGTACGCGTCGAAGGGTTCGGCGAGAACGGATGCCGTGGAGCTGCTCATCCCGCGATGGTGGCCGAACGCGCCGCCCCGCGAGGGCGCGTCGCCTCTGAAGTGGGGAGTGAACGAGGGATCCGCCGCCTGGGGAGGAAGGACTCGCGGCGAAGATAGAATCATTCTCATGGCCGCTCGCACCACCACGCCCGAGAAGCGTCCGGGCTTCTTCTCGCAGATCAAAACCCTGTACACCTTCACCCAGAAGGAGTACCGGTGGTTGCCGTTCCTGCTGGCCGGAATCGTGCTGGTGGGCATCGCCCTCGGTGTGCTCATCGGCTTCCTGATCCCGCCGCTGGCGGCCTGGAGCATCATCCTCTGGGGTGTCACGGGCCTGCTGGCCGGCATCCTGGCGTCGATGATCACGATGACGCGCCTGTCGACGACCGCGATGTACAAGAAGATCGATGGCATGCCCGGCGCCACCGGCCACGTGCTGTCGTCGTCGCTCGGGCGCAACTGGCAGGCTTCCGAGGCTCCGATCGGCGTGAACCCCCGCACGCAGGAGGCCGTCTACCGCGCCATCGGCCGCGGCGGTGTCGTCCTCATCGGCGAGGGTAACCGCAGTCGTCTGACGCGTCTCGTCGGCGAGGAGCGCTCCCGCGTGACGCGCGTCGCCGCCGGCGTGCCCGTCACCGTCCTCTACGTCGGACACGGCGACGACGAGGTGCCCATCGCCAAGCTCGCCTCGACGATCAAGGCGCTGCCGAAGAAGGTCGACCGCTCGACGATGGCCGCCGTCATCAAGCGCGTGTCGTCGGTGTCGCAGGGCCTGTCGTCGCTGCCGATCCCGAAGGGCGTCGACCCGACGAAGATGCGCTCCCCGCGCCCCCGTTGATCTCATGAGAAAGGCCCCCGCTCCGGCGGGGGCCTTTCTGATGGAGTCGGGGACTCACGAACGAACGAGGACCGTTCCGACCACCTTGTCGTGCAGGCCGCGCTGGTCGGCGTCCCACACGACCGCGGGGATGATGAGGGCGAGAAGGACGGTCCTCACGATCGGGCGCCAGAGACCCACCCAGTCCCCGGACGCCAGCTCCAGGCGCATCCCCATGATCCGGTGTCCCGGGCTGCCGCCGAGAAGCGGGATGAAGAGGATCTGGACGGCGAAGAAGATCAGATTCGTCGCGATCGGATTCGCGAACGGCACGCCCGTCACCGGGTCGGGCGCGGAGAAGAACGCGTAGCCGATGAGCCCGGCGCTCGCGACGTCGATCAGCAGGGCCGCGATGCGGCGTCCCGGCCGGGCGATGGAGCCGCGACCCTCGCGGGGAAGGCCGAGCCGCTGGCCCGGATACTCGTTCTCGGCGGGGACGCTCACGGCATCCAGCGTAATCGGCGCCGCGTAACATCCCCGAAACATGCGAGATATGACCGGGACACCGGTTCTGGGTAGGGTCGAGGAGGCTGGCCGAGGCCGGCATGATCCCGAATGTTCTACCTCTGGAGTCTTCATGTTCAAAGATTCGTCCGAGGTGCTGAAGTTCATCCAGGACGAGGACGTCAAGTTCCTCGACATCCGTTTCACGGATCTTCCTGGTGTGCAGCAGCACTTCAACATCCCCGCCTCGACCGTCGACGAGGAGTTCTTCACCGTCGGACAGCTGTTCGATGGCTCGTCGATCCGCGGGTTCGCGAACATTCACGAGTCGGACATGCAGCTGATCCCCGACGTGACGACCGCGTACGTCGATCAGTTCCGCGAGGCCAAGACCCTCGTCATGATCTTCGACATCTACAACCCGCGTAACGGTGAGATCTACGGCAAGGACCCGCGTCAGGTCGCCAAGAAGGCCGAGAAGTACCTCGCCTCCACCGGCATCGCCGACACCGCGTTCTTCGCCCCCGAGGCCGAGTTCTACATCTTCGACGACGTGCGTTACGAGGTGAAGCAGAACTCGAGCTTCTATTCGGTGGACTCCGAAGAGGGCGCCTGGAACACCGGTCGCGAAGAAGAGGGCGGAAACCTCGCCAACAAGACCCCCTACAAGGGCGGCTACTTCCCCGTCTCGCCGGTCGACAAGACGGCCGACCTGCGCGACGACATCACCCTCAAGCTGATCGAGGCGGGCTTCGCGCTCGAGCGTTCGCACCACGAGGTCGGCACCGGTGGTCAGCAGGAGATCAACTACCGCTTCGACACGATGCTGCACGCGGCCGACGACATCCTGAAGTTCAAGTACATCGTCAAGAACACCTGCGAGCAGTGGGGCAAGGTCGCGACCTTCATGCCCAAGCCGCTCTTCGGTGACAACGGCTCCGGCATGCACACGCACCAGTCGCTGTGGAACGACGGCAAGCCGCTGTTCTACGACGAGACCGGCTACGGCGGACTCTCCGACGTCGCCCGCTGGTACATCGGCGGTCTGCTGGCGCACGCCCCCGCGGTCCTCGCCTTCACCAACCCGACCCTCAACAGCTACCACCGCCTGGTGAAGGGCTTCGAGGCTCCGGTCAACCTGGTGTACTCGGCCGGTAACCGCTCCGCGGCCATCCGTATCCCGATCACGGGTACCAACCCCAAGGCCAAGCGCATCGAGTTCCGCGCTCCCGACGCCTCGGGCAACCCGTACCTCGCGTTCGCGGCTCAGCTCATGGCCGGTATCGACGGCATCAAGAACCGCATCGAGCCGCACGAGCCCGTCGACAAGGACCTCTACGAGCTCCCCGCCGAAGAGGCCAAGAACATCCCGCAGGTTCCGAACTCGCTGCTCGACTCGCTCGAAGCTCTGCGCGCCGACCACGAGTTCCTGCTCGCCGGTGGCGTCTTCACGCAGGAGCTCATCGACACCTGGATCGAGTACAAGATCGAGAACGAGATCCAGCCGATCGCCCAGCGCCCGCACCCCTTCGAGTACGAGCTGTACTTCGGGGTCTGATCGCCCGATCATTCACGTCGACGCCCGTCCCCGCCGTTTCGCGGGGGCGGGCGTCGACGTTCGCCCACAGATGCCGGTGACCGCAGCAGGGGATCTCAATTCGCGCGCGCGGCGCGTTTCTGCTCCTGGAACGCGCGGATCGCCTCATAGCGCTCAGCGGATCGGGCCTGACGCTTCGCCGCCTCGACCTCGCGAACCTTGGGTGGCGCGTTGGTCACGAGGCCGTCGAGCAGATGCCGGACGGATGCCGCGATCTCGGCGACGGCGCGGTCGAAGGTGTCCGTATTGGCCCGCGACGGCGACGTCGTCCCCACGATCTTGCGCACGAACTGCAGCGCCGCGTCGTGGCACTCGGCATCCGTCGCCGGGGGTGTGAAGTTGTGCAGGGGAACGATGTTGCGGCACATGCCCGAAAGGCTAGGGCCATCGACCGTTCACCGCGAGGGGCGTCGTGACCCCTCGCGCGGCACGTGGTGCCAGGTACGGGCCAGTCGGACAGCCAGCGCCGCGCCGTAGACGAGGCAGAGCGCCGCGAACGGCCCGCCGATCCAGACCATGATCCCGGCGGGGATGTGCCGCCTCCCCGAGCCGAGGGCGTCTCCCCACTCCAGGGTGCCGGAGCCGACCTCGGCGAGGATCGAGAGCACGTACGCGCCGAGCGCCGCTCCGAACACGATGGCGCCGATGATCACGAGCAGCGCCCGCGTGCGCCCGCGCGCATGCAACTGCCGATCCAGCTCGCGCGTCCAGCGCTTTCCGGCCCGGCTCATGGCGCCGGGATCTCGACGAGGCGGAACCAGCGCCCGGTGGGCCTGAGGCGGGACAGAGCGGGGAGGAAGTGCGGGTCGCTCACGTGGCCGTCGAAATCGACGCGGGTCAGTCCACGGTGCGCGAGGATCGCCATGGCGCGTCGGATGCATCCTTCGACGAGGTGCTCGCCGCCCGGCTGATCGCGCGTCGACGTCTCTGCGACGATGAGCGCCGGGTCCGTGTCGGCGAACGTGAGAGCCAGAGCCAGGATGCCGTCCGACGCGTCCACCGCGACAGCGGACGCGTCGACGTCGAGATCGTCCCACAGCCCTTCGAGGAGTGCGTGTTCGAAACCGTCACGCACCGGGCTCCAGTTCTCGTGCGTCCAGCGGTACATCGCGGCGAATGCCGTCTCGACGCGCAACCGGTCGACTCCCGCGAGCGGTCGAACGTCCGCGTGCGGGCGCAACTCCGTCCGGCAATCGAGGGCGGCGCGCACCGGCGGCACGGTTTGGATCGTGCAGGCCCCCAGTGCGTCGGCGAAATGCAGGGCTTCGTCGTCGACGTACCCTCGGGCCATGAACGGCAGATCGCGTGATCGCAGGGTCGACAGATGCCGTGCGAGGGCGGTGCCGGTGCCGTTGCGGCGCCGCTCGGGGTCCACGACGATCTCGAGCCAGAAACGGTCATCGTGCACACGCGACAACCAGATCGCTCCCGCCGCCACGATTTCGTCACCGTCGAGAGCCACGGCAGACCGCGTCTCGTCGTTGCGCCAGCGGTCCGCCGCGAGAGAGCGGCCATCCCACCACGACGGCGAGGCGGCGAGGTCGTCGTCGTTCAGTGGTCGAAATCGCACTCCCCCATCGAAGCAGGCCGCCGGCTTCCCGGCATCCCTTCAGGCGAACCTCCGCCGCGATGTCGGAGGGGCACGAAAGGATGGGAGCATGGCCGATTCCCCTTACGCGTCGCGTCCGTGGTCCACCTCCTACGCCGAGGGGGTGCCCCTCGAGATCGACGAGCCGTCGCAGACACTGCCCGAGATGCTCGCGGCCGCGGTCGTGCGGTACGGCAAGAAGACCGCCCTCGAGTTCTTCGGTGCGCCGACCACCTATCGCGAACTCGGCGATCAGGTCTCCCGCGCGGCAGAGGGACTGCGTCGACTGGGAGTCCGGGCCGGCGACCGCGTCGCCCTCGTCCTGCCGAACTCGCCGCAGCACGTCGTCGCGTTCTATGCCGCGTTGCGGCTCGGCGCGATCGTCATCGAGCACAACCCGCTCTACACGCCCCGCGAGCTGCGTCACCAGTTCGAAGACCACGGCGCGCGGTTCGCGATCGTGTGGGACAAGCTCGCCGACACCGTCGCAGAGTTCCCGTCAGACCTGGCGCTCGAGAAGATCATCAGCGTCGACATCACGACCGCGCTCCCCTTCGCGAAGCGCCTCGCGCTGCGCCTCCCCGTGGCGAAAGCCAAGGCAGCGCGCGAGCAGCTCACGAGCGCGCCGCGGTCCAAGCGTCTGCAGGCATGGGAGAAGCTCCTCACGCACGGCACGCTGTCTCGCAAGCACGCCGGCCCCGTTCTCGACGACATCGCCCTGCTGCAGTACACGAGCGGCACCACGGGCAGCCCCAAGGGCGCCGTCCTCAGCCACTCGAATCTGCGTGCCAACGCGATGCAGGGCCGTGCGTGGGTGCCGGGCCTTCGCGACGGTGAAGAGACGTTCTACGGGGTCCTCCCCCTGTTCCACGCCTACGGGCTCACGCTCTGCCTGACTTTCGCCATGAGCATCGGGGCCAAGCTCGTGCTCTTCCCGAAGTACGACCTCGAGCTGGTCGCGGCGGCGGCGAAGAAGAGCCCGCCCACCTTCCTTCCCGCGGTTCCTCCTATCTACGACCAGCTCGCCCGCGCCGCGGCGCGGGGCACGCTCGACCTGAGCACCGTTCGCTTTGCGATCTCGGGGGCGATGAGCCTGCCCGTCGCGACCGTCGATCGGTGGGAGGCCGCCACCGGGGGGCTCCTCGTCGAGGGGTACGGAATGACCGAGTCGTCGCCGGTCGCCCTCGGCAACCCCATCGGTCCGTCGCGCCGCCCCGGAACAGTGGGCGTGCCCTTTCCGAGCACCGACATCCGCGTCGTCGACCCCGAGGACCCGACCGTCGATCGGCCCCTCGGCGAGACCGGTGAGCTCCTCCTGCGCGGCCCCCAGGTCTTCCAGGGGTACTGGAACCGCCCCCCCGACACCGCGGCGACACTGCTCGACGGCGGATGGCTGCGCACGGGCGACATCGCCTCGGTCTCACCGGACGGCTTCGTCACCATCGTCGACCGTCTCAAAGAGATCATCATCACGGGCGGGTTCAACGTATCGCCCAGTGAGGTCGAAGACGTCCTGACCTCGCACCCCGACATCGCCGGAGCGGCCGTCGTTGCCCTGCCCAAGTCGAGCGGCGGCGAAGACGTCGCGGCGGCAGTCGTGCTGCGCGACGGCGTCCACGTCGAACCCGACGCGATCCGCGACTTCTGCAAGGCGCGCCTCGCGGCCTACAAGGTGCCGCGTCGTGTCGTCGTGGTCGACGACCTGCCTCGCTCCCTCATCGGGAAGGTCCAGCGACGAGAGGTGCGCGAACGTCTCATGTCGTGAGCTGTGCAGAGGGGATGCCGAGAGCCGCCGGCATCCCCTCCGCGCGCGGTCATCCGTAGAACAGCTTGTCGAAGACGCGGCGCGCGCGTCGCGTCGTGCCCAGGTAGTCTTCTTCGACCTGCGTGGCCGAGCGCGGAGCGTATTCGAGGATGCGGCCGATACCGTCGAGCTTCGTGCGGTCCACGGGAAGCACATTGCTCGTCTGGCCCGACAACAGCGTGTTCGCCGAGCGAAGACGGCTCGCGAGATGCCAGGCCGCGGCGAGCTTCTCGGCCGCATCGGCTTCGATGACACCCGCGCCGACAGCGGCTTCCAATGCCTCGAGCGTCGACGTCGTCCGCATCGCGGGGATCGCGCGCGCGTGCTGCAGCTGTAGCAACTGCACGAGCCACTCCACGTCGCTGATCGAACCGGGACCGAGCTTGAGGTGCCGAGCGGGGTCGGCGCCCTGCGGCAGACGCTCGTTCTCGACCCGCGCCTTGATGCGCCGTATCTCGCGAAGCCCGTTCTGATCGGCCGACACCGGGTAACGCACCTCGTCGGCGAGCTCGAGGAACGCCGCGATGAGCTTCACGCTGCCGGCCACGCCACGAGCGCGCAGGAGCGCCTGCGCCTCCCACGACAACGACCACCGCCGGTAATACTCGGCGTAAGCGTCCAGGGAGCGGGCGAGCGGCCCGCTTCGTCCCTCGGGTCGTAGCTCCGCATCGAGGTCGAGCGGCAGACGGTGATCCTCCGACTGTTCGCGCAGCCCGGCGACGAGCTTCAGTGCCAGCTGACCGGCCCGCTGCGGGTCGATTCCGTTTGCGCGATAGACGTACATCACGTCGGCATCCGATCCGAAACCGATCTCGCGTCCGCCGAAGCGTCCCATCGCGATGACCGCGAAGTCGAGATCGTCGTCCTCGGGCGGAACGACGACGCGACGGACGGCGCGCAGGGTGGCCTGGATGGTGACCTCGGTGATGGTGGTGAGAGCGTCGGAGAGCTCTTCGAGCGAGACCGTTCCGAGAACCGCGGCCATCGCCACACGCAGCATTTCGCGCCGGCGCAGCGCCCGCACCGAACGCATCGCGTCGTCGATGTTCTGCCAACGGGTCTGAATGGCCCGCGCTTCTTCTTCGAGCGCCTTTCCCGAACGGGGGCGCAGCAGCGCGTCGTCGTCGAGCCAGGCCACCGACTCGGGGATCCATTCCATGAGCTCGCCGATGTACCGCGACCCCGAGAGCACCCGCGTCAGGCTCTCGGCGGCCCCGGCCGAGTCGCGCAGCATCCGCAGGAACCAGGGCGTGTTGCCGAGTCGCTCGCTGATGCGGCGAAAGACGAGAAGGCCGTAATCGGGGTCCACCCCGTCGGCGAACCACCGGATCATGATGGGCATGAGGTGTCGTTGGATCGTCGCCTTGCGGCTCAGGCCGCTGGTGAGCGCGGCGATGTGGCGGAGCGCTCCGGCCGGGTCGCGGAAGCCGATTGCGGCGAGGCGATCGCGCGCCTGCTCGGTCGACAGGGTGCGCTCGCTCTCGGGGAGGGCGGCGACGGCTGACAGCAGGGGTCGGTAGAACAGGCGCACGTGGATGTCGCGCACCTCGCGCTTGATGCCCTCCCACACCGCCTGCACCCCGGATGCCGAGTCGGCCAGTCGCGACGCCCGGGCGAGCACCCGCAGGTCGTCGTCCTTCTCGGGAAGCAGCGCTGTGCGGCGAAGCCCGCGGAGCTGGAGGCGGTGCTCGAGCAGACGCAGGAGGCGATAGTCGCGACCGAACGCCTCGGCTTCGGACCGACCGATGTAGCCCTCGGCGACCAGGGCATCGAGGGCTTCGAGCGTGCCGCGCTGGCGAATCCGTTCATCGGTCAGACCGTGAACCAGCTGCAGGAGCTGCACGGTGAATTCGACATCTCGGATGCCGCCGGGCCCGAGTTTGAGCTGCCGATTGACCTCCGCAGACGGAATGTGATCGGTGACGCGTTCGCGCATGCGCTGGACGCCCTCGACGAAGTTCTCTCGCGCGGCACTGTGCCAGACCAGGGGCTGGACGGCAGCGACGTACTCGGCCCCCAATGCCGGGTCTCCGGCGATCGCCCGGGCCTTCAGCAGGGCCTGGAACTCCCAGCTCTTCGCCCACCGGGCGTAGTACTGCTCGTGCGAAGCGAGGCTGCGCACGAGCGCACCCTGCTTACCCTCGGGGCGCAGGTTCGGGTCGACCTCCCACAGAGGCGGCTCGATCTCGGGACCCGAGATGCCGCGCATCGTCTGCACGGCGAGGCGTGTCCCGATGTCGATCGCGCGCGCTTCGGAGACGGCGTCCTCATCGGCCGATCCACCCACGAAGATCACGTCGACGTCGCTGACGTAGTTCAGTTCACGCGCGCCCGTCTTGCCCATCGCGATGATCGCGAACCGGGTCGCTTCCACCTGTTCACGGGGGAACGATCCCGGCCCGGGTCCGCTGACCCGCGCCCTCGCCACGCTGAGAGCCGCCTCGAGCGCCGCTCCCGCGAGATCGGCCAACGACGAGGCCACGGCGGGAATCGCGCCGGCGGGATCATCCTGCCCGAGGTCGTAGGCCGCGATCCGGGCCAGCAGTCGCCGATAGCGCACGCGCAAGGCCACCCACGCGGCATCCGAGGCATCTGACGCGAAGCCCTCGACATCGCCGACGGATGCGAGGAGCTCCGCGCGCATGAAGGGCTCGTCCGGCAGGGTGAGGCCCGCGCCCGAGAGATGCGCGAGCTCATCGGGGTGGCGCAGGTAGAACTCCGCGAAGCCGTCGGAGGCGCCCACGATGTCCCACAGTGCGCGCCACGCTCCCGCGTCCGCCGCCGCCGCGCGAACCGCTTCGCGATCACGGCGGGCGACCTGCAGGATCGACAGCAGGGCGCGGTCGGGGTCGGCCACGCGATGCGCGAGCTGCATGGCATCCGCCCGCTTCACCCCCACCGACTCCTCGAGCTCAGAGAGCAGGGTGTCTGCTTCGGCGAGCCGCGAGAAGCCGGTGCGGGCGAGGGCGGTGAGCGCGGTGGAACGGTCGCCCGAGGTCATGGAACGACTGTCAGAGTGCTTCGAGGTTGCTCGCGAGCTCGAACGGCGTCACCTGGGCGCGGTACTGCTGCCACTCGCGACGCTTGTTGAGCAGCACGTACTTGAAAACCGTCTCGCCGAGCGTCTCGGCGACCAGCTCGGACTCCTCGAGGTATTCGAGGGCGTGGTCGAGGCTGGCCGGCAGCGGGGCGTAGCCGAGCGCGCGGCGCTCGGCGTCGCTGAGCGACCAGACGTTGTCCTCGGCCTCGGCCGGGAGCTCGTACTCCTCTTCGATGCCCTTGAGGCCCGCCGCGAGCATGAGCGCGTATGACAGGTAGGGGTTGGCCGCGGAGTCGAGCGCGCGGTACTCTACCCGCGTCGACTGGCCCTTGTTGGGCTTGTACAGCGGCACGCGCACGAGAGCGGAGCGGTTGTTGTGGCCCCAGCAGATGAAGCTGGGCGCCTCGTCGCCGCCCCACAGACGCTTGTACGAGTTGACGAACTGGTTGGTCACGGCCGAGATTTCGTTGGCGTGACGCAGCAGGCCCGCGATGAAGTGACGGCCCACCTTCGACAGCTGGTACTGTGCGCCCTCCTCGTAGAACGCGTTCATGTCGCCCTCGAAGAGCGACAGGTGCGTGTGCATGCCGCTGCCGGGCTGGCCGCTGATCGGCTTCGGCATGAACGTCGCGTAGACGCCCTGCTCGATCGCGACCTCTTTGACCACCGTGCGGAATGTCATGATGTTGTCGGCCGTGGTCAGCGCGTCGGCGTAGCGAAGGTCGATCTCGTTCTGGCCGGGTCCGCCCTCGTGATGGCTGAACTCGACCGAGATGCCGAGATCTTCGAGCATGCGCACCGACCGGCGGCGGAAGTCGTGCGCCGTGCCGCCGGGGACGTTGTCGAAGTACCCGGCCGAGTCGACCGGCTGGGGGCGACCGTCGGCACCCAGCTGCGACGACTTCAGCAGGTAGAACTCGATCTCGGGGTGCGTGTAGAACGTGAACCCGGCGTCGGCCGCCTTGGCGAGCGTGCGCTTGAGCACGTGACGCGGGTCGGCGACGGCCGGCTGCCCGTCGGGCGTCGTGATGTCGCAGAACATGCGCGCGGTCGGATCGATCTCACCGCGCCACGGCAGGATCTGGAAGGTCGTGGGGTCGGGGTGCGCGAGCAGGTCGGACTCGTACGACCGCGTCAGTCCCTCGATCGCGGAGCCGTCGAAGCCCAGCCCCTCGGTGAAGGCCCCCTCGACCTCGGCCGGGGCGATCGCCACCGACTTGAGCGTGCCGACCACGTCGGTGAACCAGAGGCGGACGAACTTGACGCCCCGCTCCTCGATCGTGCGCAAGACGAAATCGCGCTGCTTGTCCATCGTCATCCCTCGTTTCGGTGGGCGTTCAGCGGGTGGAGCCGGAGCCCCAGTCGTCGCGGGCGTCTTCTTCGGCCCATTGCTTCGAGCGCTCCTTCATGAGCTGCGGCGCGTTGGCCGCCTCTTCGGCGGTGTCGAAGGGGCCGGCGCGATCCACCGCGGGCGACTCGTACCCCTGCTCGACCTTGCCGGTCTCGAGGTTGTACCAGTACTTCTTGTCATCGTCGCTCACGATCGCTCCTCACGTGGATCTCGCGTCTCGGCGCGAACCGCCGGTGCTCCCCCGATCCTACTGATCCCGACCGTGCGGCTGGATAGGCTGAGGGGTATGGCAACGAATGCATCTCGCGCGGTCGGAGTGGACATCGGCGGAACCGGCATCAAGGCCGGGATCGTGGATCTGGATGCCGGTGAGCTCATCAGCGACCGGGTGAAGGTCGCGACGCCTGAGGGCGCAGAGCCGGCCGACGTCCTCGAGGCGGTGAAGCAGGTGCTCGAGACCCTCGAGGCCCCCGCGGATCTTCCCCTGGGTGTCGCGTTCCCCGCGATCGTGAAGGGTGGCCGCACCCTTTCGGCCGCGAACGTCTCGAAGTCCTGGATCGGTTTCGAGGCCGAGAAGTTCTTCGAGCACGGCCTGTCGCGCGACATCCACTTCGCCAACGACGCCGACGTCGCCGGTATCGCCGAGGTGCGCTACGGCGCGGCCAAGGGCGTCAACGGTCTCGTCATCCTCACGACGCTCGGTACGGGCATCGGTTCGGCGATGATCTACGACGGCGTGCTCGTCCCCAACAGCGAGCTCGGTCACCTGCAGCGCGCCGGGCACAAGAACGACGCCGAGCACTTCGCGGCCTACTCGGCCATGGAGCGCGAGGAACTGTCGTGGGAGAAGTGGGCGAAGCGCCTGCAGTGGTATTACGACTACGTCGAGTTCCTCTTCAGCCCCGACCTCATCGTCGTCGGCGGGGGCGTGTCGAAGCACTCCGAGAACTTCCTCCCCCTCTTGAAGCTGCGTGCTCCCATCGTCCCGGCGAAGCACCGCAACAACGCCGGCATCATCGGCGCCGCGTCTCTTGCGGTGCCGGTGCCAGAGGCGCTGCCCGCGGTCAAGTAGATCCGGCGTCGGGGCCGGTGCCGTGGCATCCGGAATCGGCCCTCACGCGGCGTCGGCCTGACGCAGGCTGACCGCGTTACGCCACACGACGGGTGCCCAGTGGCCGCCCTCGCACGGCACTTCGAGCATGACCACGCGGTCGTTGCCGCCCGTCGCCCACGCGGCTTCGCGGGTGGCGGCTCGGTTGGGCCAGGTCACCCACGCCCACACCGGGCGCTTCTGCGCATACCACTCGATGGGCCGCGCTCCCCAGGTCTCGGGCTGCAGCGTGCAGGGGGCGATGGATGCCAACACCCGAGCGACCATCTCGTCGCTGACTCTCGTCGAACCCATGCACCGGACCCCTTCCCCGGCCGTGGTCGAGTGTAGAACATATGTGCGACACTCAGCATCGGGGTTGACCCGCGCGGGTCTCTAACCGAGCAGCAGGTGCACGCGCTCGCGCATGGCGGCGACCGCCTGCTGGCGCGTCCGGCCCGTGCTCGGCGCCTGGAGGAGCTCCGCCGCGACCTCGACGAGGATCGCCGTGCCGAGGAACAGATCGGCCGCGCCGGCGGGTCCTGCATCGCCGTCCCGGGTGCGCGTGGTCTGCAGCGCTGCCGCCGGCGTGCCGAAGCGCGCTCGCACGATCGCCCGTTCGTCGGCGGTCGCGTCCCAGAAGGGGCGTCCTGTCGCGTCCGCCCGATCGATGAGGTTGACCAGGAAGTCCCGTACGTCGTCTTGTGCCACGACAGGTCTTCGGAGCCCGGCGGCGCTCAGATGCCGGCCGGACTACTGGTTTTCCGCAACGTCGTCGGTCGTGCGATCCAGAGGGCGAATGGGCCGGCCTGTACGCCGGGTTCTGTCCGGGGGTCGAAACCCCGTGGACGGTCATCTCTCTCGGCGACACGTTGCCGTGCCGCTCCAGCGGCCTACCCGGGGACTCGGCGAGCCGCGTCTTCATCCCCTGTCTGGCCTTGCTCCGGACGAGGTTTACCTCGCGGGTCGTGTCGCCACGACCCCGGTGGTCTCTTACACCACCCTTTCACCCTTACCCCGTACCCCGAAGGGTCGAGGCGGTCTGCTCTCTGTGGCACTATCTCGCGGATTGCTCCGGGTGGGCGTTACCCACCGTCCTGCCCTGTGGAGCCCGGACGTTCCTCGGCACGGGCGAACCCATGACGCGACCGTCCAGCCGACCCATTCGCAATCGTCAGTCTACGCGGCTGGGTCAGCCCTTTTCGGCGGTCTCGCCGATGCGCAGGTCCAGGGGGAAGTCGATCGGGAACGTGCCGAACAGCAGACGCCCGGCGGCGGCCGCCGCTTCGCGCACCGCCTCGGCGACGGCATCCGCGTGCTCGATCGGGGTGTGCACGACGATCTCGTCGTGCAGGAAGAACGCCAGGTGCGGTCGTCGCGAGAACACCGCACCGGATGCCGCGGCGGGAGCATCGGCATCCGTCGCAGGAAAAGCCGCCAGGCGCCCGCGGAGGTCGGCGAGCCACGCGAGCGCCCACTCGGCCGCGGTGCCCTGCACGACGAAGTTGCGGGTGAAGCGTCCGCGATCGCGCGCGGAGCGACGTGCCCGGTTCTCGTCGATACCGGATGCCGCTGACTCGCTCGCGAGCGACTGCAGGGCGCGCCACGACTCCCCCGCCGCGGGTGAGGTGCGACCGAGCCAGGTGTGCACGACGCCGCCTTCTTCGCCCGTGCGCGCAGCGTCGTCGACGAGCTTCATCGCGCGAGGGAAGGTGCGGCGCAAGCGCGGCAGCAGGCGGCCGCTCTCGCCGGTGGTGGCGCCGTACATCGCGCCGAGCATCGCGAGCTTCGCCTCGGCGCGGCTCGCCACGGCTCCGCGGTCGACGATGCCCGCGTACAGGTCGCGTCCGGCGGCCGCCTCGGCGAGGGCGGTGTCCCGAGCCATCGCGGCGAGCACGCGGGGTTCGAGCTGGGCCACGTCGGCGGTGACGAGCGTCCAGCCGGGATCGGCGCGCACCGCGGTGCGCAGCGCGCGTGGGATCTGCAGGGCTCCCCCGCCGGATGACGCCCACCGGCCGGTGACGACCCCGGCCGGTACGTAGACGGGGCGGAACCGACCGTCGCGCACCCACTCGGCCAGCCACGCCCAGCCGTTCGCGGTGTAGAGGCGCATCTGCTTCTTGTACGCGATGAGCGGCGCGACGGCGGGGTGGTCGTGTTCCGCCAGCTCCCAGCGGCTCGTCGACTGCACGAGCAGGCCTGCGCGGTGCAGGGAGCGCAGCAGGCGGGGCTGCGAGTCGAGAGAAGCTTTCGGGTCGCCGAGGGCGTCGCGAACGGCGGCGGCGGTCTGCTCGATACGTTCCGGGAGCCCGCCGCTGCGCCGCGGACCGAGCTCCGTCTCGAGCAGGCGTTGGTGCGCCTCGACGCTCCACGGCACGCCTGCGGTGTGCAGTTCGACGCCGATGAGTGCACCCGCCGACTCGGCGGCGGCCAGCAACCGCAGGGCGCCGGGTGTCGCTGCGGCGGCGATGGCGTCATGCTGGCGCCGATACTCGGCGACCGCCTCTTCGGCGGATTCGGGCACTCCGGATGCCGACTCCCCCAGGTCGAAGAGGGCTTCGCCCACGTCGCGTGCGGTGGAGGCGGCATCCCATGCGGTCGCACGGCGGAGCCCGGCGTCGTCGGTGACGGCGACGGCATCGCGCAGGATCGCGTGCACGAGGCGCAGGTCCCAGGCCCGGGCGACGCGTACGCCGGCGTCGAGCAGCGGCGGGTAGGCGGACGTGGTGTCGGGCCAGACCCAGCGCACGTCGCCCGCGTGCTCGCGCGCGCGCACGGCCGCGACGATATCGTCGACCTCGGTCGAGCGGAGCTGGTTCGCGTCGGCGTCGAGCTCGATCAGGACGGGTGAACCGGATGCCGTGCGGGCGACGACGACCGTGTCAGAGGCCACGGCCGTCTCGGGTCATCGGGACTCTTCGGTGCGGACGAGGATCGCGCCGCACTCGGGGCAGAACACGACCTCGTCGGTCTGCGCGCGGCGGACGACGGCGAGATCGCTCGGTGGGAGCACCATGCGGCACGCTTCGCACGCGCCGGCACGCAGGAGTCCGGCACCGTTGCCGCGAGAGGCCAGGCGCTCGTAGAGCCCGAGCAGGTCGGCGGGGACGGACGCGGCCACGGCGTCACGGTCGCGACGCGCGCCCTCGAGCCGCGTGGTCGCCTCGGTGACGGTGGTCTTGGCCTCGGCACTGAGCTGAGCGCCTTGCGCGTTGGTGTCGGCGATCACGCCCTCTTGCTCGGCGACAGCGGCATCGGCTGCCTCGAGGCGCTCCATGAGCGCGATCTCCATGTCTTCGAGGTCGCTCTTGCGCCGCGTGAGCGAGGTCAGCTCGCTCTCGAAGCCCTGGGCCTGCTTGGGGTTCGAGGACGCGGCGAGACGCTCGGTGTCGCGGGCGATGCGGGCGTCGACCACGGCGACGTCGGACTCGAGGCGCTTGAGCTCGGCGTTGATGTCGTCGCGGGCGTTGGCGCGCGTCGACAGCTCTTGGGTGAGGGACGCCCGCTGTGCGATGAGCTCGCGCACGCGCTCGGCCTGCGGCGGGTTGCCCGCGACCTTCTCGTCACGGTGGATACGCGCGTCGAGGTCGGCGAGGTCGAGCAGTTTGCGCTGGTCGGCGGGATCGGCATTCACGTCCCCCACGCTACCCCGGGCCTCGGACATCCGCGGTAGGCGCGTGTGCTGCGCCGGTCACCACCGAATCGGCTCGACCGGGTGGAGCGCTGGCGGCGAGGCTTCCTCGAGGATCCGTTCGACGATCCTCCGCGCCCGTGCGCTCATGCTGTCGCCGGGGTAGTACCCCTCATAAAGGTCATTTACCGCATCGACGTTGCCGATTGTGCAGAGATGAAGCAATCGTCGTATGTCATCGACGTCGCGACCGGGTCGTCCTGCTCGCAGCTTCATTGCGAGCAGCGTCTCCGCCGAGGCGACTTAGATCACCACGCCGTCAACGTCGTACAGCTTCTCCCACTCGGCAGGGCGACCGATCCAGGGAGTTGCTCCGAGCTGGTCGACCTCGAAATTCAACCAATCCTTCGGCCATCCGCGCCGCTCGGCGACGCGTGCCGCCGCGGCGGCGACGGCTTCATCGTCCCGGCTCGTCACGCCTGTTGCATCCAGGTCGCTTGTGGATTCCCGTTCGAAATGACGGAGCGCGATCGCGGCTCCCCCTACGAGGCGGATGCCGACGCGATCCCCGCTGGCGACGAGTTCTTCGACGAGATCACGCAGTGCTGCGACGATGTCATCCCGCCCGAGGACAGCCAGCTCAGACGCTCGCGAGGGTGTCGTTCCAGATGAGGACACCGTGCTCGAGGAACTCTTCCGGCACATCGGCGGGGCCGGGACGCGGGTCGGCGGGGTCTACCTCGAGTGTCCTCGGTGACGTGAGGCGCCGGTTCGGTGTCTTGGTCCATTCCGGATGCGGCAGATTCTCTTCATTGAGTCGCAGAGAGACGAGCGCGGCGAGCGCGGAGTCCCACACGGCTTCCCCGGTGGGCTCCGGCTCGGCCACCACCAGAACTCCACGGATGAGCCCGCGTTCGGCCTGAAGGTCGTCGCTAAGTTGAATGAAGGCGCGAAGCGCGCGGTGCCGATCGCCGTGCCGCAGATGCGAGCGGATGGACGACGCGGCAGTCGCGACATCGTCGCGACGGGTGGGGGCCGAGTACAACCGGTGGCCGGTCGCGCCGAGAATGCGCTCGACCGTTCGATACTCGAGCTCGCCCGCACTCTCGGCGCGCGAGATGCGCCCCTGATCGACGTGAAGCCGATCGGCGATGGCCTTCTGCGTGAGATTGCGGCTCTTGCGAGCGGCGCGAAGCAGCGGTGTCGCGGTCGTCACGTGCCCTCCAATATGTACCATGTGCCATATTGCATGGATTCTCGTCCCGGCGGATCGACGGGGCCGATTAGGATCGGACGGACCAGGGCCTTTAGCTCAGCTGGTAGAGCGCCACGTTTACACCGTGGATGTCGTCGGTTCGATCCCGGCAGGGCCCACCCCTCTGAGCCGCACTGTCTTTTTCTCTCCTGGGATCATGGGCGGATGGACCAGCTCACTCCGATCGATCTCGAGACGTGGCCCCGACGCCAGCATTTCGAGCACTACCTGCGCTCGTCGCCGTGTACCTACGCGATGACCGTCGAGATCGACGTCACCGACTTCGCGGCGGCTCGGCGCGCATCGGGGTGCCGCACCTACATCGCGCAGATCTGGGCCATCGCGTCGATCGTGAACCGGCATCCGGAATTTCGAATGCGTGCCGACGATGCGGGCGCTCCCGCCGTCTGGAACGTCGTCCACCCGACCTTCACGGTCTTCCACGCGGAGCGGGAGACGTTCGCCTGTCTCTGGGTGCCGTACGACTCGGACTTCGCGGCCTTCCACGCGCGCGCCGAACAGACCATCGCCGCTCACGCGAACAGTCTCGACTTCTTCCCGCAGGGTGAGCCGCCCCGCAACACTTTCGACGTATCGAGCGTGCCGTGGACGAGCTTCACCGGCTTCATCTTGAACATCGAGAACGGGTCGTCGCACCTGGCGCCGATCTTCACTCTCGGCAAATACGTCGAGCGCGGTGACCGCGTGCTGATGCCGCTTGCCTTGCAGGTCCACCACGCCGTGGCCGACGGCTTCCACGCCGCGCGCCTCGTCAACGAGCTCGAGGAACTGCTCTCAGACGGTGCCTGGCTGACGGCGTCGCACTAGTTCAGGATGTTCACGCTGCGCGAGATCACCAGCGCGAGAAGGATGAACCCCGACACCGCCTGCACCATCATGAACAGCTTCGCGCGCGTGCTGAGGGGCATTACGTCGGTGGGGCTGAAAGCCATGGCGTTGGATGCCGAGAAGTACAGATAGTCGACGTACCCGGGCGCCCAGTCCTCGGTGTCGGACGAGCGGCGGGCCACCTCGCTCACCGCGTCGCGGTCGGAGTCCTGCGGGAACTGGAAGTCCGCGGGCGGAAGCTCGTCGCGCGCGTCGCGACGTCGGGCGATGGGCCCTCCGCGGTCCATCTCCCAGTAGACGACGGCGTAGCCGATGACGTTGATCGCCCACACCTGCGCAGCCCCCAGCAGGGTGCCGGCCCCGCTTCCTTCCCCGCGCAGCAGCTGCTGGATGAGCAGGAAGAACGCGACCTGGTTCGCCACGAGCAGCACAGCGGTGAACGCCAGCGCGAAGCCGCGACCGACCGCCGACTCGCGCGACAGTCGCGAAGGGTTGGTCACGACCATGGGGATGGCGCACAGCACACCCGCGATGACGACGACGTAGCGGAGCACGCCGGATGCCTCATTCGGCAGCACCGCGTACAGGCCCGTACCGACGGCCAGGGCGATCAGGACCGGCCAGCGATGCTCAGGTCGGGTGCGAAAGCCCTCGCGCTCGTGCGTGCTCACGCGCTCAGGCTAGACCCGCGCCCCGGTCGGATGTCCGGGCGCGGTCGCTTCAGGCGGTCGTGATAGCCCGGAGCTCGTCTCGATGTCGAAGGGTGTGACCGGCGGACGGACGGCCGGCGCGGCCGAGGCGCATCCGATCCCGTTCCGACTCGCTAGGCTGGACGCTGGTTGATTGTGCGGAGCGAACAAGGGTTGCCGCACTCGTATGGCGATTCTCTGGCATGACCTGCCAGACGACGAAAGGTCTTCCGTGACTGTTCACGACCAGGATCCGTATTCGCAGGGGCCGCAGGACAGCGACCCGGAAGAGACCGGGGAGTGGCAGGAATCCCTGCGCCAGCTGGTCCAGGCGAAGGGTCCGGCTCGCGCTCGCGAGATCATGCTGAGCCTGCTCAAGGGCTCGAAAGAACTGCACCTGAACGTGCCGATGGTTCCGACCACCGACTACATCAACACGATCTCGCAGAAGAACGAGCCCGAGTTCCCCGGTGACGAAGAACTCGAGCGCCGCTACCGCAAGTGGATCCGTTGGAACGCCGCGGTCACCGTGCACCGCGCGCAGCGTCCCGGCATCGGCGTCGGCGGCCACATCTCCACCTACGCCTCTTCGGCGGCACTGTACGAAGTGGGCTTCAACCACTTCTTCCGCGGTCTCGACGACCCGTCGGGCGGCGACCAGATCTTCATCCAGGGCCACGCCTCCCCCGGCGCCTACGCCCGCGCCTACCTCGAGGGTCGCCTCACCGAGGCGCAGCTCGACGGCTTCCGTCAGGAGAAGTCGCAGGCGCCCAACGGCATCCCGTCGTACCCGCACCCGCGGCTCATGCCGGAGTTCTGGCAGTTTCCGACCGTGTCGATGGGTCTCGGCCCGATCAACGCGATCTACCAGGCGATGTCGAACAAGTACCTGTCGAACCGCGGCATCAAGGACGTCAGCGACTCGCACGTCTGGGCCTACCTCGGCGACGGCGAGATGGACGAGGTCGAGAGCCGCGGACAGCTGCAGGTCGCGGCGAACGAGGGCCTCGACAACCTGACCTTCATCGTCAACTGCAATCTCCAGCGCCTCGACGGTCCGGTCCGCGGTAACGGCAAGATCATCCAGGAGCTCGAGAGCTTCTTCCGCGGTGCCGGCTGGAACGTCATCAAGGTCGTCTGGGGCCGCGAGTGGGACGACCTGCTCGCCCGCGACACCGAGGGCGCGCTGCTCAACCTCATGAACAGCACCCCGGACGGCGACTACCAGACCTACAAGGCCGAGAACGGCGCCTACGTGCGCGAGAACTTCTTCGGTCGCGACCCCCGCGCCCTCGAGCTCGTCAAGGACTACACCGACGAGCAGGTGTGGGGCCTCAAGCGCGGTGGCCACGACTACCGCAAGGTGTTCGCGGCGTTCAAGGCGGCCAAGGAGCACAAGGGCCAGCCCACCGTCATCCTGGCGAAGACGATCAAGGGCTACGGTCTCGGACCGCACTTCGAGGGCCGCAACGCGACCCACCAGATGAAGAAGCTGACGCTGGACGACCTCAAGGCCTTCCGCGACGCGATGGACATCCCCGTCACCGACGCGCAGCTCGACGAGAATCCGTACCAGCCGCCGTACTACAACCCCGGTGAGCAGGACGAGACGATCAAGTACATGCTCGAGCGTCGTCGCTCGCTCGGCGGATTCCTGCCCGAGCGCCGCACCACGCACGTGGGCCTCGAACTGCCCGGCGACAACGCCTACGCCCTGCCCAAGAAGGGCTCGGGGACGCAGGAGATCGCCACGACCATGGCGTTCGTACGACTGCTGAAAGACCTGCTGCGGGTCAAGGACTTCGGTCACCGCATCGTGCCGATCATCCCCGACGAGGCGCGCACGTTCGGTATGGATGCGTACTTCCCGACGGCGAAGATCTACAACCCCAAGGGCCAGCACTACACCTCCGTCGATCGCGAGCTGCTGCTGGCGTACAAGGAGAGCCCGCAGGGTCAGATCATCCACGTCGGCATCAACGAGGCGGGCGCCCTCGCGGCGTTCACCGCGGCGGGCACGGCGTACTCGACCCACGGCGAGCCGCTGATCCCGGTCTACGTCTTCTACTCGATGTTCGGCTTCCAGCGCACGGGCGACGCCCAGTGGGCGGCCGGCGACCAGATGGCCCGCGGCTTCATCATCGGCGCCACGGCTGGTCGCACGACCCTGACCGGTGAGGGCCTGCAGCACGCCGACGGCCACTCGCAGCTGCTCGCCTCGACGAACCCGGCGACCGTGTCGTACGACCCGGCCTACGGCTACGAGATCTCGCACATCGTCCGCTCGGGCATCGAGCGCATGTACGGCGGCAACCACCCCGACCCGAACGTCATGTACTACATGACGGTCTACAACGAGCCGTACGTGCAGCCGGCCGAGCCCGAGGGGGTCGACGTCGACGGCATCGTCCGCGGCATCCACCACATCTCGGCGGGCGAGGGCGACGGCCCCCGCACGCAGCTGCTCGCTTCGGGCGTCGGTGTGCCGTGGGCGTTCGAGGCCCAGCGCCTGCTGAAGGACGACTGGGGCGTGACGGCCGACGTCTGGTCGGTCACCTCGTGGAGCGAGCTGCGCCGTGACGGTCTCGCCGCCGACGAGCACAACTTCCTGCACCCCGAGGAAGAGCCCCGCGTGGCCTACCTCACCGACAAGCTGAAGGAAGCCGACGGCCCCGTGGTCGCCGTCAGCGATTGGATGCACGCGGTGCAGGATCAGATCCGCCAGTGGGTCCCCCAGAACTACTGGACCCTCGGCGCCGACGGCTTCGGCTTCTCGGACACGCGCGCCGCGGCCCGTCGTTTCTTCAAGATCGACGGTCCTTCGCTCGCCGTCCGTGCCCTGCAGGCGCTGGCCGCCGAGGGCAAGGTCGACGGCGCGGTTGTGGGTCAGGCCATCGAGAAGTACCGCCTGCACGACGTCAACGCCGGCACCAGCGGCAACGCGGGTGGCGAGGCCTGAGCGCGTGACGAGCACCACCGACGGGTCCGGTTCCGCCTCCACGGGCGGGGCCGGGCCCGACCGGTCTGCGGGGGCGGTCGCGGCCGCCGCGCAGGAGAAGGCCGACACCCTCACCTGGCTGCGGCGCATCTCGGGCGATCTCGCGACGGCGACCATCCAGCGCCTCGAAGAGACGCTGCCCTGGTACGCCGAGATGCCGCCGGCCCGACGTTCCGCCGTCGGGCTCGTCGCCCAGGCCGGCATCACCTCGTTCCTGCAGTGGTTCGAGGAGCCGGCATCCACTCCGGCGATCGCCGCCGACATCTTCGCCGCGGCTCCTCGTGAGCTGCTGCGCAGTGTGAGCCTCACGCAGACGCTGCAGCTCGTGCGCGTCACCGTCGAGGTCATGGAGGAGCGCGTCGCCGGACGCAGCGAGAAGGTGCGCGAGGCGATGCTGTCGTACTCGCGCGAGGTGGCCTTCGCCGCCGCCGACGTCTACGCACGCGCCGCCGAGGCTCGGGGCCTCTGGGACGCCCGCCTCGAGGCGCTCGTGGTGGACTCGATCCTCACCGGCGAGGCCGACGACGAACTCCCCAGTCGCATCGCCGCCCTGGGCTGGCACGGACACGGCGAGGTCGCGGTGCTCGTGGGCACCACTCCCCCGCAGCTCGACGTCGACCAGGTACGCCGCACTGCGCGAAAGCTCGGCGTCGACGTGCTCATCGGCGTGCAGGGCTCGCGCCTGGTGCTGGTGGTCGGTCGTGCCGACCTGCCCGCGCGCGGTGGGGAGGAATCGACCGAGCTGCCCTTCCCCGAGATCGCCAAGCGTCTCGAGCCCGGTTTCGGGTCGGGCCATCTCGTCCTCGGACCGGCGGTCCCCGCGTTGGTCGACGCCGGGCAGAGCGCGCGTGCCGCCCTCGCCGGCTTCGCTGTCGCCCGCGCGTGGCGTCATGCCCCGCGACCGGTCGAGGCCGATGATCTCTTGCCCGAGCGCGCCCTCGCCGGAGATGCCGTGGCCAAGCAGACCCTGGTGGATCGCGTCTACCAGCCCCTCCAAGCGCACAGCGCCGATCTGGTGGCGACGCTGTGGAGCTACCTCGACAACGGGCGCTCGCTCGAGGCGACGGCGCGCGAGTTGTACGTGCACCCCAACACGGTCCGCTATCGCCTCAAGCGCGTGTCGGAGGTCATCGGATGGGATGCCACGGGCCCTCGCGAGGCGCTCATCCTGCAGACCGCGCTGATCCTGGGATCGATCGGAACGGATGCCACGCGCCGCCGCGGACCCGTGGGTCGACGGTCGCCCCTGGCGCGCTGATGCACGGCGCGCACAAAGACACGCCGCATATCTGTGTCGATATCTCCATAAGCGCGGGCTCGATCATTGGCAGGATGGAACGGTGATCATCGCCGTCTTCCCCGGGCAGGGCTCTCAGACCCCCGGGTTCCTCTCGCCGTGGCTCGAACTCGACGGAGCGCGCGAGCGCCTCGAGGCCTTCTCGGAGCAGGCGGGCGTCGACCTCGTCGCCGCTGGAACCGAATGGGATGCCGATCAGATCCGCGATACCGCGGTCGCCCAGCCCCTGATCGTCGCGGCGAGCCTGCTGTCATGGTCTGCGCTGAACGAGCGAGCCACGGCCTCCGTCGCCGGTGTCGCGGGGCACTCGGTGGGCGAGATCGCCGCGCTGGCGGCATCCGGAGTGCTCTCCGACGATGACGCGCTGCGTCTGGTCGGACTCCGCGGCCGCGCGATGGCCGAGGCCGCCGCCACCGTCGAGACCGGTATGAGCGCCGTCGTGGGGGGTGACGAGACCGCCGTGCTCGAGCGCCTCTCGGCGCTGGGCCTCACGCCCGCCAACTACAACGGCGGCGGACAGATCGTGGCCGCCGGCGAGTTGCCCGCTCTGGCCGAGCTCGCCGCCGAGGCCCCGCGCGGAACCCGCGTCATCCCGCTGCAGGTCGCGGGTGCCTTCCACACCCGCTTTATGGAGCCTGCTGTCGAGACGCTGCGCATCGCCGCCGCCGACGTGCAGGTGTCCGCCCCCACCACGACGCTGTGGACCAACTCCGATGGCTCCGTCGTGACCGAGGGCCGCCGCGCCCTTGACCTCGTGGTGGCCCAGGTCTCGTCGCCGGTGCGCTGGGATCGCTGCATGGCCTCGTTCGCCGAGCAGGGCGTGACCGGCATCATCGAACTCTCGCCCGCCGGCGCCCTCACGGGCCTCGCGAAGCGAGCATTGCGCGGCACCCCCACCGTGGCAGTCAAGTCCCCCGACGACCTCGACGCGGCCGTCTCACTCCTGAAAGAAGACCAGGCATGAGCACCCCCACCCTCCGTCAGCTGCAGGGAGCCGCTCACACGCGCATCTACGCGTACGGCGCCGCGCGAGGTGAGAACTTCGTGCCCAACGACGACCTCGTGGGGCCCATCGACTCCAGCGACGAGTGGATCCGTCAGCGCACCGGAATCGTCACGCGCGTCCGCGCGAACAAGGACACGGATGCGATCGACCTGGCCACCGAAGCCGCGCGCGAAGCCGTCGAGAAGTCGGGCATCGCGCCCGAGGACATCGACGCCGTGATCGTGGCGACGATCAGCAACCCCAAGCAGACGCCCTCGGCCTCAGCCATCGTCGCCGACCGCATCGGGGCGAACCCCGCGGCGGCCTACGACCTGAACGCCGCGTGCGCCGGCTTCGCTTACGGAGTCGGTCAGGCCGACGCCCTCGTGCGGGCGGGCCTGGCGAAGCACGTCGTCGTCGTCGGCGCCGAAAAGCTCAGCGACGTCGTCGACCCCACCGATCGCAGCATCTCCTTCCTCCTCGGAGACGGCGCGGGTGCCGTGGTCGTCGGACCGAGCGACACCCCTGGCATCGGCCCGACCATCTGGGGCTCGGACGGATCGAAGGCGGATGCCGTGGGCATGAACGCCACGCTCACCGATTTCCGTGACGGTGTGGCCCCGTGGCCGACCCTGCGCCAGGAGGGCCCTACCGTCTTCCGCTGGGCCGTCTGGGAGATGGTCAAGGTCGCACGGCAGGCCATCGAGGCCGCTGGCATCGAGCCCGCCGACCTCGCCGCCTTCGTCCCGCACCAGGCGAACATGCGCATCATCGACGAGTTCGCCAAGCAGCTCGGCCTGCCCGAGACCGTCGTCATCGGTCGCGACATCGAGACGACCGGCAACACCTCGGCGGCATCCATCCCCCTCGCCACCCACCGCTTGCTCGAGGAGCACCCCGAGTTGAGCGGCGGCCTCGCGCTGCAGATCGGCTTCGGCGCCGGTCTGGTGTTCGGCGCGCAGGTCGTCGTGCTTCCCTGACGCGCCGGCGTCGAACCCTAGACTGATCGGGGCCTGACAGGCCCGCCCCCAAGAAACAGGAGACATCATGGCATTCACCAACGACGAGGTTCTCGCCGGCCTTGCCGAGCTCATCACCGACGAGACGGGCATCTCGGCCGACGAGGTCGCGCTCGAGAAGTCGTTCACCGACGACCTCGACATCGACTCCATCTCGATGATGACGATCGTCGTCAACGCCGAGGAGAAGTTCGGCGTCACCATCCCCGACGACGAGGTCAAGAACCTCAAGACCGTCGGCGACGCCGTGACTTTCATCACGTCGAACCAGTCCTGACACCTCCCGGTGGGGGCTTCGGCCCCCACCGGTCACGACCTGTCGGCCGCACCAAGGATTCTTCGCTCATGAGCACACCCCGCATCGTCGTCACCGGCATCGGAGCCACCTCGCCCATCGGCGGAACGGCACCCGAGAGCTGGTCCGCCCTGCTCGCCGGAACCTCCGGCGCCCGTTCCCTCGAGCACGAGTGGGTCGAGCAGTACAACCTGCCCGTCACCTTCGCCGCCGAGGCGCTCGTGCGTCCCGAGACCGTGCTCGAGCGACCCGTCGCCAAGCGACTCGACCCCTCGTCGCAGCTCGCCATGGTCGCGGCCAAAGAAGCGTGGGAAGACGCCGGGGCCCCCGACATCGACCCCGACCGTCTCGGCGTCGACTTCGCCACCGGCATCGGCGGTGTCTGGACCCTCCTCGACGCGTGGGACACCCTGCGCGAGAAGGGCCCGCGTCGGGTCATGCCGATGACGGTTCCGATGCTCATGCCGAACGCGGCGGCCGGAAACCTCTCCCTTCACTTCAACGCGCGCGCCTTCGCGCGCACGGTCGCGTCGGCGTGCGCCTCGAGCACCGAGTCGATCGTCAACGCGGTGCAGCACATCCGCGACGGCCTCGCCGACGTCGTCATCGCCGGTGGTACCGAGTCGGCGATCCACCCGATCACGATCGCTTCGTTCGCGTCGATGCAGGCGCTGTCGAAGCGCAACGACTCGCCCGAGACCGCTTCGCGTCCGGCCAGCGTCGACCGCGACGGCTTCGTCATGGGCGAGGGCGCCGGTGTGCTGATCCTCGAGACCGAGGAGCACGCCAAGGCCCGCGGCGCGAAGATCTACGCGTCGATCGTGGGCGGTGGCGTCACCGCCGACTCGTACCACATCACCGCGAACGACCCCGAGGGTCATGGCGCCGCGCGCGCCGTGCACATGGCACTCGAGATGGCGGGCGCGTCGGTCGACGACGTCACGCACATCAACGCGCACGCCACCTCGACGCCGGTCGGCGACCCGAACGAGTACAAGGCCCTGCGCGCCGTCTTCGGCGAACGGGTCGACGAGATCCCCGTCTCGGCGACGAAGGCCTCCACCGGCCACCTTCTGGGTGGCACCGGAGCCCTCGAGGCGATCTTCACGGTTCTCGCTCTGAAGAACCGAGTAGCGCCCCCCACGATCAACCTGACCGAGCAGGACCCCGAGGTTCCGTTCGCGCTCTCCGGCTCGCCCGTCGAGCTCGGCGCGGGCGACCAGCTCGCGATCAGCAACTCCTTCGGTTTCGGCGGGCACAACGCCGTCGTCGCCATCGCCTCGGTCTGAGCGCGCTCCCCGTCACGACGAGAGCCCCCTGGCATCCCCCCGACTGCGATCGGGGATGCCAGGGGGCTCTCATTTCGTCAAGCGAGGGATACGCGGTCCCGGTGCCGGGTGTGTTCACCGACCTCCGGTAGTGGCGCCTCCCCCACTCGACGGGCTCATCCGACCTTGTGCAGCCACACGATCTGCTGGTCGTCTCCGGCGTGGCGGAAGGGCTCGAGCTCCTCGTCCCAGGCCGAGCCCAGGGCGACGTCGAGTTCGCGCTGCAGCTCGAAGGGGTCGCCGGCCGCGACCTCCAACGCGTAGCGCACGCGGTCCTCGGCGATGACGACGTTTCCGGCCGAGTCGGTTTGAGCGAAGTGGATGCCGAGACCCGGCGTGTGCATCCAGCGTCCGCCGTCGCTGCGGGGCGTGGGATCCTCGCTCACCTCGAAGCGCAGGTGTTCCCACCCCCGGATGGCGCTCGCGAGTGCTGCGCCGGAACCGACGGGGCCCTCCCAGTAGAACTCCGCGCGACGGCTGCCCGTCAACACGGGCTGTTCGGCCCAGTCGAAGTTGACGGCGCGCCCGAGAGCGCGTCCCACCGCCCACTCGAGGTGGGGGCACAACGCGCGGGGCGCGGAGTGGATCAGGATCACTCCGCGCGAAGACGTGATCGCCATGGTTTCTCCTTCGTCAGGTACGTCTTCCCCTACGACCTGTGACGGAGTGCCGGCGATTGTTCGGTTGTCCGGCCATTATCGCCCGTGCATAACGAAATCACAACACTGTGATTCCTCCGCGCGTCGCGCAGGGCCGCCGCGCGATGGACCGGAGCGGTGTCAGCTGAACCACAGTGCCCAGTAGAGTGCGAAATTGCGGTTGCCGTAGGCCGAGCAGGCGTCACCCGTCCCCCACCGCGCGGCGAGGGCCGCCGGGTTCGGCTGATACGGCGTGTAGTTGTACAGCGCCGCGGTGGCCGCGTTCGCGATCGTCACATCGGAACCCCCACACGACGGATCCGGTGAATAGGCGAGGTAGTGCGTCCCCGGCTGCCGCATGAAGTCCGAGGCGCTGTACGACTTCAGATCAGTGGCGGCCTGAGCGACCTGCGCGCCGAATCCGGCGGCGCCGGCGTCGCACGGAGCCGTGTCGGGGCATCTCGCCCCCATCGCCGCACCGAGCTGCTCGGGCGAGGGGGCGCGCGCCGTTCGGCCCGACACGAGGCTCTGCTCCTTCTGAAGGGTGACGAGCAGCACCTTGGCCGAGATCCCGCATGCGCGTTGCAGGCGGTCGATGATCTGGGCGGCGGTGAGTTCTCCCCCGTCGTAGCCCTCGCAGATCGTGCGGCCCGTGGCATCCGACACGATCGGTCCCCGTGCGGGCAGGTCAGACCGCAGAACCGAGAGACAGGAGTCGTTGCGGCACTCCCCCACCTCGTCGTCGAGGAAGGACTGGATCTGGTCGGCCGTCATGGCGTCGCCGTCGTAGAACTTCTCGTCGTCGATGAGATGGCCGGGATCGAACGAGGTGAGGTCGATGGCCTCGCGCCGTGCCTCGGTGTTCCACGCGGCGGTGAGGGAGACGAGGGGGATGACCGCCAGAGCGATCAGGCCCACCAGGATCACGGCGACCGCGGCGAACGTCATGCGTCTTCGCCGGATCAGCCGTTGCCGGGGCGTCCGCCGTCGGCGCGTCCGAGTACTCGCCACCGAACGATCGTGCCCCACCGCGCTGACCGCTCGCTGCACGCGCAGGGCGTGGCGCGGCGGTCAGCGCGGGGCACTGCTCAACTGCCCGGCGTTGCGGGAGGAGTCGGAGCGGTTCCCTCCGCGGGCGGGGTCGGAGCGGTGCCATCGGCCGGAGGCGCGGGAGGCGTGGGCTTCTGCCCGTCGGCGGGAGGGGTGGGCGCCGTGCCGTCGGCGGGCGGTGCGGGCTTGGCGGCATCGCCCTTCGAGGCGCCGGGCCCACCGGGGCCGGCAGGTCCGCACGCGCCGGGTCCCTTGCCGTCGGCGGGTGCCGCCGGGGCGGTTCCGTCCGCGGGAGGCGTCGGAGCCGTGCCGTCGGCCGGGGTCGTGGGCGAGGCCCCCGGCGTCGGGGCGGTACCAGGGGTGCTGCCCGGTCCGGTGGATCCGCCGTCGGCGCTGGGCGCCGAGGTCGACGAGGCGGCGAGGGGCCCGGTGCCGTTGCTCTGTGCCGCGAGGGCGGCGGTCCCGCCGGTGAGGCCCGCGACCACGATCACGGCGCCGGCGATCAGCGCCGGTCCGCGCCACGAGCGGCGGCGGGGTTCGGGGGTCTCCTCCTGTCGCGGCAGCGGCAGGGTGGGGTTGTCGTCGTTCATGATTCTCTTCCCGTCCGGTGTCGGTCACCGGCTCTGAGACCAGACTTCGAGCCGGGACTGAAGCGAACCTGAAGCCCGCGCACCCGCCCGCTTCGCATAAGCAAGCCATAACCGGCGTTCAGCCCGCGTCCGTATCGTCGCCCGGATGTCCTCTTCTGCCCGCGTGCTCGTCCTCGACGACGACGAGACGATCCGCATCGCCGTCACCACGGCTCTGCGCGCCGACGGTTTCCTCACCGAGGCGGCGCCCGACGGGACCGATCTCAGCGACCGTCTCGCCTCGTTCCGCCCCGACCTCGTGATCATCGACTGGATGATGCCGGGGCCCAGTGGCATCCGTCTGCTTCCGCTCGTCAGAGCCGCCGGTGACACGGCGGTGATCATGCTGACCGCTCGGGACGAGGTCGACGATCGCCTGAGGGGGTTCGCGGAAGGGGCCGACGACTACGTCGTCAAGCCGTTCACGATGGCCGAACTCGTCGCGCGCAGCGGCGCCGTCCTCCGCCGTCGCGGGCGGCTGCCGCAGACCGTGTCGGTGGGCGATCTCGTCGTCGATCCCGACGCGGCGACGGCGCATCGCGGCGGGGTGTCGCTGGAGCTGACGGCCACCGAGTTCCGTCTGCTGCAGCTTCTCGCCGAGAGCCGCGGACGCACGCTCTCGAAGGCGCAGATTCTCACGCAAGTCTGGGGCTACGAGGATTACGACCCCAACCTCGTCGAAGTGCACCTGAGCGCCCTCCGGCGCAAGATGGAGCAGCGCGGCCCCCGGCTGATCCACACCGTCCGCGGGCTCGGCTACCGTTTGAGCGAGGAACGATGAGCACCTCTCCCCCGCTCAGATCGGGGTCGCTGCGTCGCCGCACGATCGTCGCGGTGGTCGCCCTGGTCGCGCTCCTGCTCGTCGTGCTGGCGATCGTCGTCGACGTGGCGTTGGGTGCGCGCCTACGCGGTCAGATCGAAGACCGTCTTCGCGATCGCGCCGCCGCAGCGGCATCCCTCGTGGGCACCGTCGACGACTCCGACCTCGCCGAACGACTGTCGGACCAGGGACTCGCCGTGCGCATCGACGGCGCGAGCGGGGACTCCGTCGTCGCCGGGCCCAGCCCCGAGCAGCTGCGCGACGGCCCTCCGGGCGGCCCCGGCGGTCCGGGCGGAGGACCGGGTGCCCGGTCCACGCCGCAGCCCACCGGCTCGAGCGATGTCAGCGTCGTCGCCTCCGAGGTGACGGGAGACAGCGACCTGGTCACGCTCCGCTCGACCCTCAGCGACGGCTCGACGTTGACGCTGACGGCGTCGGCGGCGGGGGTCGACGACACGCTCGTGCAGGTGCGGTGGATCATGGCGCTGTCGTCGGTCGGGGTTCTCGTGCTCGCCGCGGGCGCGGTCACCCTGGTGGTGCGCCGGAGCCTGCGCCCCCTCGACCAGGTGTCGCGGGTGGCGCGCGCCATCGGTTCCGGAGAGCGCGAGCGGCGCCTGCATCCCACGCGACCCGACACCGAGATCGGACGCGTCGCGACCGCCCTCGACGACATGCTCGACGACGTCGTGGGGGCCGAGCAGGCGGCCGTCGACGCGGAGCAGCGGCTACGCGCCTTCCTCTCCGACGCCGCGCACGAACTGCGCACGCCGGTCGCCGGCATCCGTGCCGCCGCCGACACCCTCGTGCGCGCCGACCTCGCCGGACCCGAGCGCGAGCTGCTCGCCGCGCACGTCGCCCGCGAGGCCGCCCGTGCGTCGCGCCTCGTCGACGATCTGCTCACCATGGCGCGCGTCGACCGCGGCCTCGAGCTCTCGCGCACCGACCTCGATCTGCGTTCCCTCGTCACCGCCGAGACGGAGCGCATTCCTCTCGTGCACCCCTCGTTGCGCATCCGGACGGAGATCCCGGATGCCGCGGTGCCCGTCCACGCGGACCCCGACCGCGTCGCGCAGGTGCTCTCGAATCTCATCGAGAACGCGGCTCGTGCCACGGGTCGCACCGGACGGGTCACGGTCGCCGTCGAACGGCGGGGGTCCACCGCGGTCGTGGCCGTCGCCGATGACGGGCCGGGCGTGCCACCGGCGGACCGCGAGCGCATCTTCGAGCGTCTCGTCCGCCTCGACGATGCGCGCGCGGCATCCGGAGGGGTGGGCCTGGGTTTGCCGATCGCGCGCGGCATCGCGCGGGCGCACGGCGGCGACGTGCGGTGCGTCGACAGCGATCGCGGTGCGCGCTTCGAGGTCACCCTGCCGCTCGAGCAGCGAACAGCAGGGTGACTCCGGCGGTCAGGCCGAGCGACCGCCCACCGGCTGCCGCTGCGGCGCCGTGGTCGCCGGGGCGATTCCCGCGGCCGTCAGCGTGAGCCCGTCGGCGCCACTGGCGTCGTGCATCATCTGGTCGACGAGGGCGCGGTCGATGGCCGGTTCCCGGCCACCGTAGAACTGCATGACCAGGGCGTTCGAGGCGTGGATCCAGAGGCTGGCCTGGCGCACGCCTTCGTTGACGGGCAGTTGCAGCATGAAGCCCTCGTTGCGCCGGAGCTTGTTCATCACGACGATGCGGAGGTGGGCGAGGATGCGGTCGTCGATGTCGAACGACGCGCGGTCACGATAGATGAGACGTCCCATCACAGGTCCTTTTCTGGCTCGACGAATCGAACCGTGTTTCGTGGGGACCGCGCTGGGGCGCAGCAATGGGGGCCTCTCCATTGTGCCACCCGGCCCCGCCTCGGGGGCGGTTTCCGGGAGGACGTGCACGGGCGTTCAGGTGCGGGGAGTCTGCTCGGCATCCGCTCCGACCGAGTCGACGACGCCGAAGGCCGAGCGCGAGAGGAACGAGACGATGTCGACCGCGGGCAACTCGGTGCCGAGGGCGAGTTCGACGAGCACCTCTTCGGCGAAGTTCACCCACGAACGCAGCGCGACACGCAACAGGTGCGAGTCCTCGGCGCCGAGCTCGAGGAACCCGTCGGTGACCCACCCGGCGGTCACGTCGCGCGCGCGATCCACCTCGTGCCGCACCTCGGTGTCGCCCGACGCGACGCCGCGCACGAGCGAGAAGAACGTGCCGCGGTGCTCGCGGACGAAGCTCACGATGCGCGCCAGCGTGTCGTCGAGCCGCTCCCGGGCAGCGAGATCCTCCCGCGGGACGGATGCCGCGAGCAACGCCGCCGCGGCGGTGCTCACCACCTCGCGATGGAGTCCTTGACGTGATCCGAAGTAGTGGAAGAGCAGGCCCCGCGAGACTCCGACGCGCTCGGACAGCACCTCCATCGTGAGGTCGTCGAGCGGCTTCTCGGCGAGGAACGCCACGCCCGAGGCGACGAGCTGCGCGCGACGCTGATAGGGAGTGAGGCGCGTTCGCCGGTCGCTCGACATGAAGAAACTCTAACGAAGCGATGAGCCCGCGACCTATTGACACTCTGTCAATGAGGCGTAGCCTGAGGTCGCTCGGCGCCGTCGCCGGGCCCGCTTCCGCAGGAGGATCGATGAAGTTCCGTGACCTGACCCGCTCCCGTACCGGCCGTGTGGCCCTCGCCACCGTCCCCGTCGCCGCCGTGGCGAGCCTTCTGCTCACCGGTGTCGCCCAGGGTGCCGTTCCCGTGTCGTTCTCCGTCTCGGGCAGCCAGTTCCAGATCAGTGCCTCGCAGCTCGAGGGCACCGGCTTCTCGCAGTACGCCGGTGTCACCAACGACACCGCCGGCGGCGAGCACAACGTCGCCATCGCGAACATCACCTCGGCGACGCTCGCCGACCTCTGCCAATCGGTCGTCAGCGAGACCCCGCTCGGCAAGGTCGGCGTCCTCATCACCGCGGGCGGCGGGGGCGCCCCCGCGTCGGCCTCCGACCTGCAGATCGGCATGACGGGCCTCCAGGGCGATTCCTCGTTCGGCAACATCCGCATCGGCGTGGACGCCTCGACCGTCAACACGTCCGCGAAGGGCACCGCGGGTGACTTCGCTCAGGATGCCGACACCATTTCGATCGCGAACCTCAAGCAGACCGCGTGGAGCACGCAGGCGTCGGTCTTCACCCTCACCGGCATGAAGCTCGAGCTGACCGACGGCTCGAAGACGTGCTTCTGATCGGAGCCGCCATGACCTCCCCCGACCTCACCGCGCGGGCGCGCTTTCGAGCATGGCGCCGCCGTCGTCCTCTCGTGGGCGGACTGCTCGTCGCCCTGGGCGGCATCGAGATGTTCTTCTCGGGCCAACTCGACATCGGTCAGCTGCACATCCAGCTCGGAATCGAGGGTCTCCAGGCGACGGTGATCCCCCTCGTCTTGGTGCTCCTCGGCATCCTGCTCATCTCGATGCCCGCGCACCGCATCTTCTACGGGGTCATCGCCCTCGCGGTGGCCGTCTATTCGCTCGTCGGGGTGAACCTCGGGGGTTTTCTTCTCGGGATGCTGTTGAGCACGGTGGGTGGCATCATCGCGGTGTCGTGGGCGCCGCCCCGCTCGCAGGACGATCCAGCGCCGACGGCCGAGGAGGCGGAGAGCGCGATCACGGGAGCCGAGCGATGAAGCGCGCGCGAGCGGCGGCCGCGCTGACCGCAGCGATGCTCCTGCTGGGCGGTGCGACAGGCGCCGGAGCCGCGTGGGCGGACGACGGCACGCGGCCCGCACGGCTGTGCATCCCGATCCTGCTCCCGTGCAGCGACCCGTCTCCGCCGCCCACCAGCCCCGCGCCCACGTCGGGACCCGTTCTACCGACGCTGCCTGGTGTCCCGGTGGTCCCGGCGCCGGACCCGACGACGCCCGCCACCCCGACGTCGCCGGCGCCCACCCCGCCTCCGCAGGACTCCACCACCCCGCCGGCGCAGTCCGCCGTGGTCGATGAGAACGCGCCGGTCTTCACGCAACCGTCGGCCCAGCTGGGCGCTCAGTCCCTGTCGTTCCGGGGGATCCCTCTCATCAGCGTGGTTACCGTGCCGCTCGCCGACGGCACGCGCATCACCGTGCTGAAGATGACGGCCGATGAGATCACCATCGACGGGTTCGCCCTCACCGTGCGGCGGGCGACGGGTCCCGCCCTCGTCACGACAGCCGACCGCATGACGCTGTCGGGGCACGTCTCGGTCTACCTGAACTCGCTGTCGGCGACCACCGCCGACGGCAAGACCCTCACCCTCGGGGCCGACACTCCCCCGCCGGCCGACGGGATCGCCCCCGGTCTCGCGCGCGTGACCCTCGGGCTTGTCGGCACCACGGCTGACTCGATCGTGTACACGAACACCGACCAGAAGATCACGCAGCCGGGGTGAGCGGACGGTAGGGGTGAATCCCCAGCCTGGGCGGGATCGCGCTGGATACAGTCGAAGGGATCAGTGATCACCGACCCACGAGAGAGAAAACCCGTGAGCCATCACCGCACCTCCACCGACCAGGAGGGCCGATCTTCGAGCCCCCTCTTTCCGAGAGGGGGTGAGATCTGATGCTGGCTGCGGCCCTGACACTGCTGTTGGGGATCATCGTGACCCTGGCGATCATCGCGGCCTGCGGATTCTTCGTCGCGCAGGAGTTCGCCTACATGTCGGTCGACCGATCGCGCATGGCGGCGAAGGCCGAGAAGGGCGACGCGCAGGCCAAGCGGGTGCTGGCGATCACCAAGCGCACGTCGTTCATGCTGTCGGGTGCCCAACTGGGAATCACCGTGACGGGCCTTCTGATCGGGTACGTCGCCGAACCGCTCATCGGTGAGTCCCTGGGGACGCTCCTCGGCGGGGTCGGCATCGACCCGACCGTCTCGGTGCTCATCGGCACCATCGGCGCGTTGCTGCTGGCGACCATCGTCACGATGATCTTCGGTGAGCTGTATCCGAAGAATCTCGCGATCGCGAGTCCCGAGCCCCTCGCCCGTGCTCTCGCTGTTCCGACACGGATTTACCTGCTGCTGTTCGGGTGGCTCATCACCGTGTTCGACGTGGCGGCGAACGCGTTGTTGCGACTGCTGCGGATCGAGCCCCTCGAGGACGTCGACGAGAGCGCCACCGCGCGCGATCTGGAGGCGATCATCGAGGAGTCGCGCGTGAGCGGGGACCTCCCCGACGATCTGTCGATGATCATCGACCGCATCCTGGACTTCCCGCAGCGCGATGTCGAACACGCGATGATCCCCCGGTCGCAGATCGACTCGGTCACCCCGGACACCACGGTCGACGAGGTCCGCGCGCTCATGGCCACCGGTCATACCCGCTACCCCGTGATCGGTGACGAGGACTCCCCCGTCGGTGTCGTCGAACTGATCGACGTGCTGCGCGAGCGGCCCGCGGACGACGCACCCGTGGCATCCGTCATGCGCGCCGCCGTCGTCATCCCGACCTCGATGCTCTTGCCCGTCGCCCTCGACCGCATGCGGCGCTCGCGCAACGAGCTCGCGTGCGTGGTCGACGAGTACGGCAACTTCGACGGCATCCTGACGATCGAAGACCTGACCGAGGAGGTCATCGGCGAGCTGTCCGACGAGCACGACGTCGAGGTCGCCGAGGTCTCGGCGGACGGAGACGACGCCTGGACGGTGCCCGGCGACCTGCACCTCGACGAGCTCGAGCGCCTGATCGGGTACGACCTCGCCGAGAGCGACGTCGAGACCGTCGCGGGTCTCGTCATCGAGGCCCACGGCGACCTGCCCGCCATCGGCCGTGTTGTGCGCGTCGACCTTCCCGAGCGTGCGTCCGAGACCGTGCAGGGCCTCGATATCGAGCGCTGGCTCGCGATCGAGGTCGTCGAGGTCGATAGGCATGTGCCCTCCCAGCTGGCCGTGCACCTGAACGAGCTGGACCGGGATGCCGAGCCTGCCGACGGGGGCTCGACGATCGACGAGGAGGTGGCCCGATGAACGGCTGGACCGTCGCCCTGATCACCACGGCGCTCATCATCGCGAGCGCGTTCTTCGTCATCGTGGAGTTCGCTCTGCTCGCCGCGCGCCGCCACCGGCTCGAGGAACAGGCCGCCACGAGCGCCTCGGCGCGTGCGGCCCTGCGCGGTGTGAATGAGCTCACCGTCATGCTCGCGTTCGCCCAGCTCGGCATCACCGCGTGCACCTTCCTGCTCGGCGCCATCACCAAGCCCGCGATCGACTACGCGCTCGCTCCCGTGTTCGAGGCGTGGGGTCTGCCCTACGTGCTCGCCGACATCATCGCGTTCATGCTCGCCCTGATCGTGGTGACGTTCCTGCACCTCGTGATCGGCGAGATGGCCCCGAAGTCCTGGGCGATCGCTCACCCCGAGACAGCGGCGAAGGCCACCGGCATCCTGGCTCGTGCCCTCACCTGGCCGCTGCGACCGTTCCTGCTGTGGATCAACCACATCGCGAACCGGCTCGTGAAAGCGTCGGGTGTGGAGCCCGTCGAAAAGGCCGCGGCCGGCGGGCAAGATGCCGATACGATCCGCGAGCTCGTCGCGCATTCGCGCCAGGCGGGCACGCTCGAAAAGCAGTACTCGGAGCCGATCGCCCAGGCGATCGCCCTGGGCACGCTTACGGTGGGAGACATCGTGCGAACGGATCGCTCCCCGACATCTGTGCCGAGGGATGCCACGGTCGCCGAGATCCAGGCGGTCGCCGCCTCGTCGACGCACCTGCGCATCCTCGTGGGCTCGGGCGCGGACTCTCGCGTCGCGCACGTGCGTGACACGTTGACCGTCGACCCCGCCACCCCGGCGCTCGAGATCGCGCGCGAACCGCTCGTGCTCCAGCCGAGTGCTTCGGCCTACGACGCGCTCGCTCGCATGCGCCGCGGACGCGTGCAGTTGGCCACCGTGGTGGCGGGCGAGCAGTTGCTCGGTGTCGTGACTCTCGACGACCTGCTGCGCGAGATTCTGCCGGGGCCGGGCGAGCTGGCCCTGGCGCAGGGTGGGTCTGCCGCCTGATCTGATCTCGAGGTGAACGCCTGCCGCGCTCGGGAGCGCTCCTCGCGAGCGTCACCCGACGCGGCAGGCGTTCGTCACGAGCGAGGAGTGGCGCGGCGGGTTCGAGTGTCAAGCCGTCGAACGGGCCAAGCAGCGAGGCGTACCGTCGCTCGCGTTCACCCCCACATCTCTTCGGAGGACACCCATGAGCAAGACCTGGTTCATCACCGGCGCATCGAAGGGCTTCGGCCGCGAGTGGGCGGAGGCGGCCCTCGAACGCGGCGACAACGTCGCCGGCACAGCGCGCAACATCGACGACGTCACGGAGCTCGTCGAGAACTATCCCGACACGTTCCTTCCCCTCACCCTCGATGTGACCGACCGCTCGGCCGATTTCGAGGCCGTCGCGAAGGCGCACGAAAAGTTCGAACGACTCGATGTGGTCGTCAACAACGCCGGCTACGGGCATTTCGGCATGGTCGAAGAACTCGCCGAGGACGAGGTCCGCGCTCAGCTCGAGACCAACTTCTTCGGGGCACTCTGGGTGACGCAGGCAGCGCTCCCGATCATGCGCGCGCAGGGCTCGGGCCACATCATCCAGGTGTCGAGCATCGGCGGGATCAGCGCCTTCCCCACGGTCGGTGCCTACCACGCGTCGAAGTGGGCCTTGGAGGGCCTGTCGCAGTCGCTCGCGCAGGAGGTCGCCGGGCTCGGCATCCACGTCACTCTCATCGAGCCCGGCGGGTACTCGACCGATTGGTCGGGCCCTTCGGCGCAGCGCAGTGAGGAGATCGAGGCCTACGCCGACGTGCGCGAGCAGGCGGCGAAGCGCCCTTCGGCCGCCGACCCCGGCAAGCCCGAAGCGACCCGCGCGGCGATCTTGAAGGTGGTGGATTCCGCGACCCCGCCGTTGCGCATCTTCTTCGGCAAGGCGCCCCTCGGCATCGCCGAGCGCGACTACGAGTCGCGCTTGCAGACGTGGCGCGAGTGGCAGCCCGTGTCGGAGGAGGCGCACGGCTCGTAATCCGCGCGGCGTCGATCTCGGAGGTCGTTCCGGGGCGCGGACCGTGCACGGGGTCGTCTTTCGATGGGCTCGGTGCACGGATCGCGCCCCGTCGTCGTCGGCTCCCGAGAAGGAGCCGGCGCCACTCGCGGGGCTCGGCGCGCGGCTCATCGCAGGTACGAGTCGACGAGCAGAGACCCCCGGATGCCGCGGAATGCCTCGATCAGCCGGTCCAGTGCGGCGGGGTTCCATGCCGCGAGCTGGAGGTCGCGCGGGCCGAGAGGTTCGAGCTTCCCGGTGCGCAACCGCACCACTTCCCATCCGGCTGTGCGCAGAGCCCTGTCCTTCCGACGATCGGCCGCCTCACGCTTTCCCACGTGTTCGAGACCGTGACGACCGATCGAGTCGTATTCGACCGCGATGCGCAGCTCGGGAAACACGATGTCGGGCCATACCTCGAGGTGCTGGAAGAACGGTTTGGCAACCCGAATGGCGTTGGATCCGTCGCCCAGCAGGAGGCGTCGCCGCAGATCGGCGCGGACGCGGTCCTCCACGGCCGAGGCGGGCTGGGGCGCGCACGGTGAGACGAAGGCCGCGCCGACGGGAACGTCCGGGGTCTTCTGGCAGATCGGGGCGCGCGTGGCACGTCGGCGGGGCCGAAGTACCGCGTTCCCGGCGACGGGCGGCCCCGAGACCGAGTCGCGCATGGGCAGAGCGATCGCGCGTTTCGGGTTGGCCTGCTCGCTGCACTCCGGGCACCAGGCGCTCCGCCTGCGCTCCTTCCCGGGGCGCTGTCGCTGCTCTTCGGGCGTGGCCGCGAATCGATGACCTGAATCGCACTGCCAGAGCAGGAGGACGTCGGCGGCCGGCGGCACCTGACTGAGTGCGATCCCCGCGTTCAGATCGGGGTGGTACTGACGGATGAGCGCCGGAAAGGCGGCCCACGAGTCGCGGTACGCGCCGATGGCGTAGGGCACCTCCCGCCCCTTCGACCACTGTCGCCGGGTCCACCATGCCTGCACTCTCTCCGCCACGCCAGCGACCGTAGACGGCACCTCCGACATCGAGATCCGGTGGGCTTTCGGAGAAGCGTCGTGCCATTAGGGTCGGGGGCATGACGATGCCCGCCATGCCGCCGCACCAGCCGCCGTTCGCTCCGCCGTCGCCGCCCCGTGCGGACCCGACCACCAACGGCACCGCGATCGCCTCGGTGATCGTGGGACCGATCGCACTCTTCAACTCGGCCTTCGTACCGCTGCCATTCATCGGCATCGTCGCCGTGTTCGGCGCGTTCCCTCTCGCCGTGGCGACGATCATTCTCGGGCACCTCGGACTGCGCGCCGCCCAGCGTTACGGAGTCGGTCGTGTGATGGCGGCCGTCGGACTCGTCCTCGGTTACCTCGCAATCGGAGTCATCCTCGCGACGGCGACCCTGTTCTTCTCGCAGTTCCTGTTCATCCGGCCGTCGATCGCGGGCTGAGCTGCCCCGCCGCCTGCAGAGGACCCACGACCAGGCGAAACCGGTCGAGGGTCTCGCGTAGGGCGGGTGGGACTTGAACCCACGATCGTCGGGTTATGAGCCCGCTGCCTTCACCAGCTTGGCCACCGCCCCCAGCGACATCGAGCCTACCGGCATCCGGTTATCCACAATCCGTAGGAGGCCGTGCATGGCCGCGAGGGCTTTCGCTATGGTGTTGGAAAAGCTGACACGAGCGGGGGCGACGTGGCGGGAAGAACGCACATCATCATGGACACCGACGTCCTGGCGGAACAGGCGTCGACACTGGGACGCGTGAGCGATTCCCTGGATGCCGCGGCTGCCGCCGCAGGCGCACCACTTCCCGGGTCGGCGTTCGGCGTCCTGGCGTCGGGAATCGTCGTGGGAGCCGCGAACAGCCTCGCGAGCAACACCGCGCAACTGCTGTCGAGCGCACGTGAACTCGTCGCCACGATGCAGAAGGGCGTCCAGGTCGCGCGCGAATCCTTCGACGATGTCGAAGAGCAGGCCGTCGCGGTCATGCAGGAGTTCGAGTCATGAGCGGCGCTGCCGCCGTCGCTGCCCAGTTGCGCAGCGAGTCGTGGGCTGCGGGCGCATCTCGATCTTCAGGCGGGGGTTGCGAGGGCATCCCAGGGTTCGTCGGCTGGTTGATCACCTACGTGCAGCCGCTGCCGCAGTGGATGGACGAGCTACAGGGCGACCCGGGTGCCGTCGCGATGCGTTCGTCGGAATGGCGCACGGTCGAGTCGTCGGTGTCGGAGTTGACGCTCGACCTCGCGTCCGCCGCGCGAGCTCTCGACGACCTCGATGGCCGGACGGTGCGCGCCCTTCGCCAGCGGTACGAAGACGTCTCGAGGGTGTTGACGGACGTGCAGGACTGGGCGGGTGCCGCATCGTCCGCGCTGGCCCTCGCGTCGACTCTCGTCACCGCCTGCCGCGACGCGATCTGCGGCCTGTTGAACGCCCTCGCGCGTTTGGCGGACTCGCTGACCAGCTTCACCCTGAACCCGTTCGACAAGCTCGACGCCATCCGCGAGTTCGCGGACGCGGCGTGGGACATCATCGTCTTGGCGCGGGACCTGATCGAGCAGTTGCTCACGGCGCTCGGGCAGTTGGGGCGTCTTCTCGGGGAGCTGGGGCCGATCGTCTGTGATGGCTTGGTCGTCCTTCAGGACCTCCTGGGTCGCATGTTGCCCGGCATTGCCGCGTTCGTCGGTGGCCCGGTTGGGTACCTCCTCGGAACAGGGCTTGGCGACATGCTTAAAGCGGACCCGTCGGTGGGCGAGCTTGATCCGAGCGCCGCTAGTGACGATCAGGCGTACGAAGCACTCATGAAGCGGGGTTCGATCTCGTCGCCCGTTGATCTCATTGAGGGCAATGGATTGATCGATCGCATCAGCGGTAAAGACCAGACAGCGGTAAGTATCTCGACGATCCGAAGGCCCGACGGGTCTACTTACACGTTGGTCAACTTGCCCTCGACCCTCGACTGGGGCATTTTGAAGGGCATCCTTGGCGACGATCCTTTGGCGGACTCGTTAAAGGACTACGCCCCGCTCAACGACCTGGACAGCAACATCGCCCTTGTTTTGATGGATAACCCCATTATCCGCACGCAGTATGAGCGCGCGGTTCAAAAGATGATGGAAGATGCAGGGGTACCCCCGGGGTCGGACGTAGTGTGGTCCGGGTTCAGTCAAGGGGGAATCATGGCCGGAAATCTTGGCGCCGACTCATCTTCGCCTTACAACACGATCGGGGTCGTCACGAATGGCTCCCCCACGGAGCAATACGACATTCCGAGTCATATTCCCGTACTGCAGGTTGAACACGTCTCGGACCCTGTCCCGAAGCTCGATGGGCGAGCACCTGTCGACTGGAATGCAGGTGTCGTCAATGGTCCGCTAGGGCCGAGCGTGGCGGTCACTGGGGCCGTGCCCAAGAACATCGACTGGGTCGTCTTGTCTGATCCGGACGGTTCCATCGACCCCAACAAGACGCACAACGCCGACACGTATACCTCTGACTTCAGGGACTACCTCTCAAACGGCGGGAATTTGAAAAACGACTGGGCCTTCCTCAATGGCACGGTAGAAGAGGTTTACGTCGGAAAGTCTGGAGAGTGAAGATATGGACTCTAGTGTTGACGAACGGGTTGAAGCAGCGCGTGCCCGTCTAGAAGCGCAGTTCGCTGCTGCTGCCGTTGCCAGGGAACGTGCCGCTGGCGGCATGGAAGAGTTGCGGTCCGTGTCGAAGACCATTCGAAGCGAGGGTGGGGAATGCACCGTCACATCCGCTGCAGACGGAAAGATCCTAGATGTGACCCTCGCCAGCGGCTTTCGTACTGACGCCCGGCTTTCGTCGGTCCTCACCGACACCATCTCCCGCGCGCAGGCAGCGGCACGGTCCGAGGCTGCGGATCGCGCGTCGACAATGTTCGGCGAGTCGTTCCCGCTCGTTTCTGAGCTTCGAAAGGGCTCAGATGAACGGGGTGCGGCTCAGTGAGCGGTCGAATCGACGTCCAGCTCGGTTCGCTCGTGGACCACGCGCAGAACCTCGATGCGCAGGCGGCCCAACTGGAATCGGTGGCGACCCAGCTTCAGACGGCCATTGCGGCGTTGAACGCGCAGACCAGCGGTGACGCCACGGATGCCGCAGTTTCGTCGAGTACGCGGGCGATGATCGAGACTCGCGCTCGTGCAGCTCGCCTCAGTCGGAACGCGTCGACGATCCGCACCCTGGCGGACGTTTACGAATCGTGCGACCTCGCTGGCGCACGAGCTTTGGGGGAATGATGGGCGTCAACACTGTTCGTGCGGGCTTAACCCTTCTGGCGGTGACGCTTTTGTTCGGGCTGACCGCCTGCTTCGGCGGGCCCAGTGCCGGCGACAAGGAGGCGCGGCTGACAGCGGCGCTCGAATCTGCGGGCAGCGGTGTCGTGGGCGCGAGAGTGGTTACGACTCCCTCTGCCGCGGGCGGGTTGACCGTCACAGTGAAGCTCTCCTCCGATGGTTTGGAGCCGGGCGGCCGCGAGGTCGCCGCCGCGACCCTGACCCGCATCCTCGCTGTCACGGCAGACAACGCTGCAGACATGAAAGTGACAAGTCTGTATCTCTACGCGGATGACGAATCGGGGAAAGACCTGTCATTCCGAGATGCCGCGACCGAGCTGGGTCTTCAGAAGTCACTCAACGGCGATTCGCTGACGCTTGTCGCGGAGGAATGGACCTCCTACGCCGGGAAGTGACCGCGAGCCAAGGAAAATCATGCTGTTACGAGCACGTGGACTGGCCGTGGTGGAAATGACCACAACGCAGGGGCTGGCACTGCAGTCAGGTCAGAACCCATCGGCTCAAATCGCCCGCCGAGGTCTTCGCTTGAGCCGGGACCCTGAGACACTTCGCCGACTGGCTGAGGCGCATAGCGCCCGTGGCGTGCAGGCGTTGGGCTCTCGATGAACGGCCGCCAGCGCAGAGTCATTGCGGCGGTTGCGGGCTTCTTCCTCGCAACTTTGCTCGGTGGGTGCTCCATGGGCGGGCCAACGGGGCAGGAACGTGCCGACGAGCTCGCCAACCAGCTCGAAAACGGAGGGCTCGGAGTGAGTAGCGCCGACGCCATCTACCTGTCCTCGTTTTCGGGAGACCTGACTGTGTCGGTGGGAATCGAACCCGACGCGGTGCAGCCCGGTTACACGGTTTCAGCGGAAACTCTGGCTCCGATTCTGGGCACCGTTGCGCGAAGCGCCGTAGAAATGGGCGTGCCCGCTGTTGTTTTCTCCGCTGAAGAAGAGGGCGGGGTCGACGTTTCAATGGTCGGGGCAGCGCGCGAGCTCGGCATCAGTGAGGCAACCAACGGGAGCTCGCTCCACCTAACCGGAGAGCGGCTTGATTCTCTTGCTGAACAGTGATCTGCGCTCGTCCATGTGCCGCGCACCAGTGCCGCCCAAACTGCGGCGCGTGATCAATGAACATGGCCGGCGCTGCGATGGTGGTATTTACACCGATCGCGCCGCAGGCCGCGTGTTGCGGCGCTTCGAGCATGCGGGCGCCAGAAGCCACTACAACGGATTCCTTCAACGTGTGCCGGGAGTGTTGACCAGTCCTGCATCGCTCAGGCGCAACGCGGCAGTCCGTCGGGCGATGGGGTCACGATGAACGTTCGAAAACGCGGAGCAGCGCTGGCGGTGTTGAGCCTCGTTCTCGCCACCGCGCTCGGCGGTTGCTTCATAGGTGGACCGACCGGGCAAGAGCGTGCCGATGACCTTGCGAGGCAGCTCGAAAACGGAGGGCTCGGCGTGCACAGCGCGGAAGCCATCTACCTGTCGTCGTTCTCGGGCGACCTCACCGTGTCGGTGATGCTGGAACCAGACGCGCTGCAGCCCGGATACTCGGTGTCGGCCAAGACTCTCGGCCCGATCCTGGGCGTTGTCGCCCGAAGCGCAGAAGACATGAGAGTCGGCGGAGTCGGTTTCTACGCGGAGGGAGAAGGGGGAATCCACATCGGGCTGGAAACGGCGGCGGAGGACCTCGGCATCGCTGAAGCCGTCAACGGTCGGTCACTCTCTCTGACCGGCGAACGACTCGAATCCCTGGCGAAACAGTGATGCGAGTATGAGTCCGATCGATCGTCGTTTTGTACTAATAGCTGCGGAGCGCCACCGAACGCGAGGCAGGCTCTCCACTGGCGGCCTCCGCCTGATGACGTGGGAGACCTGGGGATGGCCCCTTTTGGAACGAGTGAAGCTGCGATGAGGTTTCCTCCCTTGCCGGACACGAGACCCGTCGCCAGCACGCGCAGACGCATCGCAATCGCCGTGATCGCGGTGTCGATGGTCGTTGGGCTCCCGGGCTGCTTCGGCTTCGGTCCGTCGCTCAAAGAACGGGCCTCGCACCTTCAGGGTTCGCTCGAGAAAGGTGGGCTAGGGGTTACACGGGCGGAAGTCACTGCCCCCGCCTCGTTCAGTGGCAGTCTCATCGTGACGGTGATCTTGGAGGCCGACGTCCTCGAGAACGGTTCCGCAGTCTCCGCAGATGGTCTGGAAGGCATTCTGCGGGTCGTGGGCCGCGAAGCGACCGGCATGAACGTCGGTTACGCGATTCTCTACACACAGGACGGCAACGGCGCTGATGTGAGTACGGCGGAGGCTGCACGGCTGCTAGGGCTGAGTGAAAGAGGCTCGGGTGGATCCCTCTCGCTCTCGAAGGCTGAGCTCGGCGCGTTCGCCGCGGAATGACCCGCTGAGTGCCGGGAGAGCGGCGACGACCTTCAGAGAATGAGGAGAACGATGCGAAACACCGTGCGCGCGACCACTCTCATGGTGCTGGTCGCTACGTGCACCATCTTGATCGCCGGTTGTGTCGGATTCGGACCCACCGGGCAGGAGCGTGCGGACCAGTTGGCTGCGGAACTTGAGTCAGGCAATTTCGGTGTTCGCGAGGCGACTGCGAACTACACAGGATCGATCTCGAGCACAATGGTCCTGCGCGTCACCCTGGATGACTCGGATGACGAGTGGGGGGACGTGTCTGCGGAGACGTTGCGGCCGATCCTCGAAACCATCGCTCGCGGCACAGAAGACATGCGCTTAGGATCCATGGATCTCTTCACAAAGGACCCGGAAGGTCAGGACGTGTCACTCGCCTCTGCCGCACGCGAGCTTGGTTTGGAAGACGCTGTGCGGGGCGAGTCGCTCGGGCTCCTGCAGTCCGATCTGCGAGACTTCAGGGAATGGTTACCGTTCTGGTTCGGCGTCATTCCGGTGACGAGCGCCACTCCCCTACCGACCAGCGGTACGGCTCCGGGCACGCCACGTCCCGTCGAACGGCCTACTTCACCCGAGGCTTCGCCGGCTTTCCGTCCGCGGTGACCTGAGGGTGATGTTTGGTCAGCTGGACCACGCCCCAGGTGGCGATCGCTCCCGCGATGACGAACCCGATGAGCGCCCATGCGGGGGCCGTCGACGCCTCGCCGAGGACGAGAAGGCCGATCAACACCGCGACGATCGGGTCGATCACGGTGAGCCCCGCGATGACGAGGTCGGGCGGGCCGACGGAGTACGCGGTCTGCACGAAGTACGCGCCCACGGCCACCGCGGCCAGCAAGGCGACGAGGCACAGCATCGTCAGCCACTCGAAGTTGCCGGCCTGCGCGCGGCTGATGACGACCTTCGCCAGGGTCGCGACGAAGCCGTAGATCACACCCGCGGCCATGATGTAGAAGAGAGCCTGCGCCCGGCGACGCACGAGCACCCAGAACACGCCGAAGACGATGACCACGACGGCGAGGATGCCGAGGACGATCCACAGTTCGCGCTCGGTGACCACGTGCTCGGTGGCGAAGAATGCGGCGATCGTCACGAAGATGAAGATGCCGCCTACGCAGAGCGCGATCGCGATCAGCGACTGCCGCGTCGGTTTCTGCCCTGAGACGCGGGCGTTCAACACCGTCGTGATCACGAGCGCGATCGCACCGAGGGGCTGAACGAGGATGAGAGGCGCGACCGACAGTGCCGAGAGCTGGCACACGATCGCGAGTCCGAGCATGACGGTGCCCGCGACCCACGAGGGGCGTGTCAGCAGAGACGTGAGCTGCTTGCGCGAGAGGCCACCGGTGGTCTTGCCCGAGAGGCGCTCGACCTTCTGCACCCCGCGGTGCTGGTACTGCGCGCCGAACGACATGAACACCGCTCCGAGGAGCGCCAACGGGATGCCGAGGAGGATACGGGGATCGCGGAAGACACCGACGAGTTGGTCGATTCCGTCGCTGAGGGTGGCATCGAGCGGGATCACCCTTCGACGATAGCCCGCCCTCCGCTGGTTAGGCTGGTGACGTGGCCGTACTCCCGATTCGCATCATGGGTGATCCCGTGCTGCACGCTCCCGCCGCCCGTGTCGACGAGATCACCGATGAGGTGCGCACGCTCGTGGCCGACATGTTCGAGACGATGGACACCGCCCCCGGCGTGGGTCTCGCCGCCCCGCAGGTGGGAGTGGGCCTGCGCATCTTCACCTACACGTACGAGGACGACGATGGTCGACCCTGGCGCGGCGTGGTGATCAACCCCGACTTGTGGATCCGTCCGATGGAGCCCGGCTACCCCGACCCCGACGAAGAGAGCGAGGGATGCCTCTCGTTCCCCGGCGAACGCTTCCCGCTGCGGCGGTCGGAGGCGGCGCTGCTCACCGGCACCGATCTCGACGGCCACGCGGTCCGCATCGAGGTCACGGGCTGGCGTGCGCGCATCCTCCAGCACGAGTTCGATCACCTCGACGGCATCCTGTATGTGGATCGTCTCGACGAGGAGGACAGCCGAGTGGCGGCCAAGATCGCGAAGAAGCGCAAGTGGGGCAAGCCGGGCATCTCGTGGATGCCGGGCGTCGACGACATCGACGCGTGAACGGCGAGCCGCGGGGCGGCGCCGTCAGCTCTCGATGATGTTCGGAACGAACCGACAGAAGTAGTCGGTGATCGGTCCGTCGGATTCGCGGATGCCGACACCGAACGCTTCCTGATCGATCACCCACGACCCGAGCACGGGGTGGTTGCTCCCCTTCGCTCCCGGGAAGTCGGGCAGTTCATGGTACTGCTGCCAGACGCGCTCGCGACCCGTCCCCTCACGGCGGTACTCCTGCCCGTTCGAGGTCACGCTGCCGTCACGGCGATGCACCTGGATGCCGTCGCCTTCTCGACCGAAGACGGGTTTGACGACGAAGTCGGTCATGCCGTTGGGGCCGTCGGCATAGGCCGGCAGCAGGTTCGGGTGGCCGGGGAACAACCGCCAGAGGGCGACGAGGAGGAGCTTGTTCGACAGGAACATCTTCCACGCCGGCTCGTACCAGCGGCCGAAGAGTCCGCGACCGGCGATGAGCAACGCCCCGAACTCCTGATCGCCGGCGACGCGGTCCTCCCCCGAGACGAGGTCTTCCCACGGGTAGAGCTTGAAGAGGTTGCGGATCACGGGGTACTGCGTGCCGGGGGTGTCGCCGGGAAGCGCCGCGATGCTCCGCGACGAGCCCCAGGGCTCCGGCACGCCGACGAACTGCCGCGCGCCGTGGTGCCAGCCGATCTCCTTCATCTCGATGCCGGTGTGTTCCCACCCGGCCTCGCCGGCGACGTCTCGCATGTAGGCGACGGTGTCCCAGTCTTCGCCGTAGGTGTCGGCATCCGAGTGGGCGACGAACAGTCGACCGCCCTCCCCCTCGTTCAAGGAACGGTGCAACAGGGTTCGCCAGCGCTCCACCAAGGCCTCGTGTAGTCCATTCCACTGGTCGGTGTCAGCAGGCAGCGCTCCGCTCTTGATCCGGTCTTGCAACCAGAACCACTGTGTGACCGACGCCTCGATGAGACCGGTGGGGGTGTCGCCGTTGTACTCGAGCATCTTGACGGGTGAGCCGTCGCCGGCGTAGGCGAGGTCGAAGCGGGCGTAGACGTCGGGTTCGTCCTGCTCGAGCGACCACTGCGCGAGTTCGAACGCCTTCGGGCTGAGCCCGAGATGACCGAGTGCCCCGGATGCCATGTACGTGGCCGCCTCGAGGCTCATGCGGTGCAGTTGCTCGGTCTGCTTCTCGAGCTCTTCCACCTCGGGGAGGGTGAACACGTACGCCGCACCGTCGTTCCAGTACTCGACCGCCGTCCCGTCGTCGCGGACGGAATGCGAGTAGATCAGGCCGGACTGTTTGATGGTGCGTTCCCAGTCGGAACGCGGATCGAGCTCGATGCGCCGCATCAGCTGCCGTGGCTTCCGTCGGAGCCCGAGCCGCCGAAGCCGCCGCGCGAGACGCTGTCTCCGTCACTCGAGATGCCGCGGGCAGCGGTCTTGCCCGACGGAAGGTTGTCGGAACCACCGGTGGCCGGCTGCCCCACCGCGGGAACCGTTCGGCTGCCGGACCCGAGCGGCAGGTAGTACCAGTGCGCACTGCCGCCGTGGTTGTTGCAATCGTCGTCGGGGAGTCGCTTCTCGGTGGAATTGTCCCGGCAGATCTGGGCGTAGTCGTCCGAGACGTTCGTCCCCTGCCCGCACCCGGTGAGGGTGGCGGCGAGGGCGGCGACAACGCCGACGGTGACGGTGCGAGACGCGCGACGACGCACGATTGGCTGCATGGGGGGACTCCTTCGGAGATGTCGCTCCGGCGACACTGCGCCGATGTTCTCACACCCGCGCGCGGGCGAGGTCAGACGCGGGATTCGTGGCGCCGCGGGAAGACGTGCGGCGGGGCACCCGAGGCCGGCATCCATTCGCAGGTGAAGCTGCCGCGGTAACCGAAGAGGAAACCGAAGCGGTCGTTGTCGACCCGCATGTCGACGTGGAACCGGCCGTCGGTGTCGTCGAAACGTTCGCGGAGGGTGGCGCGTCCGCTGAGAAGCATCGGGAACCGGAAGCCGACCGGCCCCTCGTAGAAGCGCTGCTCCCCCGATCGCAAGACCAGTCCGCCGTCGGCGTCCACGTTGAGGTCGAGGTCGACGGCGAGATGCTGATGCGTGCCGAGGTAGTCGATGACCCGGCCGTCGTGCAGGATCATCGTCGCGTCGAACCGCGCGGAGCGCCCGTCCACCTCGTACTCGCGGACGAAGGTCACGGTCTCACGGCCCAAAGGGTCGAGGTACGGGCTGTTCCAGATGGTGAAGGGCACGTTCTCGCCCACCGCCGGGACGAGGATGTTCCGCAGTTTTCCGAACTGCAGGAACGGGACCGTCCACCAGGGTCCGCGCCGGATCTCGCTCATGACACCGCGGCCGACGCACGCCTGACCGTCGTCGAGGCCGACGCCGAACCGTCGCTGCATCATCGGGTGCAGGCGATCGAAATCGGAGCCCATCGCCCGCGCGAAAATCGAGGTCACTGTTCGCCTCCCGGCCCGGGCAGTACGGCGAGCGTGGCGGGGGCGTCGTCGAGCGCACGCCGTCGGTGCGGGGGGATCCTCTCGCAGCGCGACGCGCGGGGGCGATCTCTCCGCCAGAAGGCGACGGCATGCACGAGCGACCAGCGCTCCGGTTCGACACCCGTTTCGAGCCACAGGCGCAGGCGGTCGAAGCTCCACGCGGTGGCCCAGCCCACGAGGGGCCGCACGATCACGTCGAACGGGCCCCACCCCGCCGCGTAGTCGTAGCCCGTGGAGAACCGGATGCCGTCGTCCACCGGCTCGTACCGCCAATAGCCGCGACCGTCGCGCAACGGCGACAGGCGGTCGGCCGTGGTGAACCGCAGAGCGGAGGTACGGCTGCCGTCGGGGCGTGAGCTCTCACCGATGCTGATGCCGTCGCCGCGGACGGTGTGGACGGGTGTGCGTCTCTCGTAGACGAAGCGCGCGGCGCCGTCCGCCTCGCTCGTGGTGGGTGTGATGCGCGAGAAGCGCACGTCCCACCGCACGTGCTGCGACGGGTCCTGCGTCGCCGTCCACACCCGGTCGAGCGTCGCGCGGATGGTCGTCGCGACATAGATCCCCCGTGCCCCCATAGCGTCAGCCTAGGCGTGAGCGGGTCGCGCTCGACACATCCCTCGGCGGGTGTCGTCAGCCCGACCCGAAGGAGTGCAGCGCGAGGTCGTCGCTGAGGGCTTCACTCGCGAGACGCCCCCGCACACTCGTGCCCTGCTCGTCGAGCGGCGGGCTCACCACGGCGCCGCCGAGACGCCCGGGAACCGAGAGCACGATCGCACCCGAGACGCTGGACTTGGCCGGGATGCCGACCGCTCGCATCCACCGTCCCGATCCGTCGTAGACGCCGCAGGTCGCCATGACCGAGATGACGTCGCGCGCGATGCGCTCAGGCACGACGCGCTCCCCCGTTCGGGGATTGACTCCGCCGAGCGCGAGAGTGGCACCCATGACGGCGAGGGTCTCGGCATCCACGAGGGTCGCGCAGGCGCGGGCGTAGACCGCGACCGCGTCGTCGGCCGTCGGTTCGAGGGTGCCCTCCGCGCGCATGAGGTGGGCGAGGGCGTGGTTGCGATCGCCGAGGAGATGTTCGTTGTGCGCCACGTCCTCATCGACGTCGAGCTCCCGTCCGGCGAAGGCGGCGAGCCCGCGCGCGATGCGGACCATACGCGCCTCGGCATCGGCACCCTCGACCAGCGAGGCCGTCAGCAGCGCCCCGGCGTTGACCATGGGGTTCGGCGGTCGGCCGGTGCCGCTTTCGAGTTTGATGGCGTCGAACGACTCGCCGGTGGGTTCGATGCCCACGCGATCTAGAGCCGCGCCGTCGGTGTCGAGCAGCGCTAGCGCGAACAGGAACGGCTTGACCACGGACTGCACGCTGAACGAGACGTCCGCCTGTCGACTCGATCGCACCGAGCCGTCGGGCAGGACGAGGGCGAGGGCGCAGAAGTCGGGGTCGGCGTCGGCGAGCTGCGGGATGCTGTCGTCGACCTGTCCCCCGCGCTCCGGGAGGAGGCGCGACCGCAACGCGTCGAGGTCGGCGGTCGGGGCATCGGGAGGCGAGATCACTCCCCCAGCCTCGCAGCTGCGCGCGGGACCGGGGCCGCTTCCATCAGTACAGTCCGCGCGCCGCGAGCTCGCCCCGCAGAATCGGGGTCAATCGCTCCGCGAACGCCGGGGTGATGTGGGTGTCGTCGTACCGCACGGGGGTGTCGCCCGCGAACGCGGGACAGATCCCCTGCCAGCAGCTGAAGGGAAGCGAGCTGATCGCCGCGTCACCCGTGGTCGCTGCGTGCGCCTCGGTCGCGGTCTCCATCTGCGTCCACACATCGTCCACGCCCGCAAGGCACGCCGATGGGCCGGTGAGCGGAGAGACGCAGCGGCTGAGGTCGACGCCGTGGGGCGGAGGCGCGAGGTAGACCGTGTGGCCCGCGGGCGCCCATCCCGTGACCTCGGAGGCGATGGCGGATGCCAGATCACCGGCGCTCAGGTCGCGTCCATCGACCGAACGCCCCAGCGTGAACGCGTTGGACACCACGAGCAGGTCGGCGGGCGAGGCGCCGATCATCGTCGCGACGTCGGCCTTGCGCTGCGCGCAGCCGGCCATGACCGACGGGTCGCGGCTCTCGACGAGCACGTCGGTGAAACGGCATCCGTACATTCCGACCGTCGTCACTCGCCACGCTCCCCCGCTGTCGTCGGCGAGCTTCGCGAAGGCGGGCGCGTACGCCATCGCGCTCGAGTCGCCCACGAGGTACAGGTGCCGCGGGGCATCGGCCGAGCCCCACGTGCACCGGTTGGCGTCGAGAGCCACCCCCGGGGTGAAGCAGTCGTGCGCGCGGTTCGCCGACGACGAAGCGCGCTGCACCTCGTCGAGCGAGGGGTGCAGGTCGGGCCACGAGGTGGCGGTGGTCGCGGCGGCGAGTCCTGCCTGCAGCGCGCCGAGGGCGTCATCGGCCTGGGCGGCGACGTCGACCGCGGCGGGGGCCGCCACCGGCAGTCCCGGGAGTGTCGGAGCTCCGTACGCCAACATCACGGCGAGGGCGGTGGCGCCGGAGCCGATCGCGAGGGTGGCGCCGGCCATCGCCACGCGCGGGGCGAAGCGCGCGCGCCAGGCGGCCCACGCGGGTGCGACGTCGGTGGGGAGGGATGCCGCGGGCACCGGCATCCGCTCTTCTTCCGGCGTCGGCAGCGGTGCAGGGGCGACGACCGCTGCGGGCGCGACCGGGGCGACCGCGGCGCGGGATCCGGGGTAGTACCGCTGACCGGGGACATACCCGGCGGGCCGCGAGGCGAGCGCGCTCGGACGGCGCGGCGCCGGGAGCGCTTCGGGGGCCTCGCGGGCCTTCGGGGCAGAGGAGATCGGATCCACGGTGCGCGGCGCGGCCCACGGCGAACGGTGGAACGGCTGCTCGACGCCGAGGTAGGTCGCGACCGTCAGGACGAGCATGGCCAGGACCGTGATCGCCGTCGCGGCGGGCCCGGGCGCGAGCACGACGCCCGCGAAGACGATCACCGGCAGATGCCAGAGGTAGAGCGAGTACGAGAGATCACCGAGGGTGACGGCGAGGGGGTTTGTGAGCACGAAGAGGTGCCGGTGGCGGGGATCGCCGCCGATCCCCCCGCCGATCACGAGCGCCGCACCGATCACCGGAAGCGCGGCGGCGGGCGCCGGGAAGGGGCCCGCGGGGTCGATGACGAAGAACGCCGCGAAGATCACGGCGACCCCGGCCCAGGAGAGCAGGCCACGGGCCGCCGCCGGGATGCGCGCAAGCACGGGAGCCGCCGAAGCGATCACGGCACCCGTGGCGAGTTCACCCGCCCGGGTCAGCGTGGAGAAGTACGCCAGGCTCGGATCGGCCGGCGTCTGGACGACGGCGACGATACCGGATGCCACGACCACCGCCCCGGCGAGGAGTCCCACCGCCACGCGTCCCCCTCGTGCGCGGCGCGCGGCGGCCGGAAGAGCGGCGACGCCGAGGAGGACGAGCAAGGGCCAGATGACAGAGAACTGCTCTTCGACCGATAGCGACCAGAAATGCTGGAGGGGCGAGACGTCCGTGGCGGCGAAGTAGTCGCGGCCCTCGAGGCCGAAGTGCCAGTTGGAGACGAGACCCGCCGCAGACAGGGCATCGGTCAGGATGCTCTCGGCCCGCACGGGCGAGAAAGCCACGAAGGCGGCGCCGACCACGACCGCGAGGACGACGAGCGCGGCGGGGAGCAGGCGCTTCACCCGTCGCGCGAAGAAGGCTCCGAGTCGGACCGTGCCCTCGCGATTCAGGTCGGAGAGGAGGATTCCCGTGACGAGGAATCCCGAGAGGACGAAGAACACGTCGACGCCCACGAAACCGCCCCGGGGCCATCCCGTCAGGTGCGTGGCGACGACGGCGCCGACGGCGATGGCGCGGAGCCCCTGCAGATCGCGACGCACACGAGAGGCGGGGGCGGGCACGTCGATTCCTCTCGGGCCGGCGTCGGCGGCCGGGAAGAGCATAGTGGAACCGCTCCCAGAGGGCCGAGGCACAGCCCCCTCGCGCACTCGCACGGGACGGGGAACGCAGAGCTTCCCCCCGAACCGAGCCATCATTATGCGCGTCGGAGCAGGCCCCCGCCACCCCCGGTTGCCAGGGGCCGCGCGGGCATAGTGTCCGATTCGACGGATGCGTCCCGGCATCCCTCCCTCTCGCCGTCAGGCGGTCCTGCTCGAAGGAATAGATGAGTCACTCGTCCGACCACTCGATGCCCCACGCGGGCGACATCCTCGGCGGCCGTTACATCCTGCGCGAGCGCATCGGCGCCGGCGGAATGGGGCGCGTCTTCCGCGCGCGCGACGAGGTGCTCGCGCGCGACGTGGCCATCAAGATCTTCTACGCCGACGCCGCCGACGAACCCGAACCCTTCCGCCGGATGTCGGAGGCGCGCGCCCTCGCGGCCCTCGCGCACCCCTCGCTCGTCACGCTGTACGACGCTCGCCTCACCGGCGACGACCACGTGTTCCTCGTGATGGAGCTCGTCGACGGCCCGTCGCTGCAGCGGCGCATCGAGCAGGGGTCTCTCGCATCCGCCGAGGTCGCGGGGATCGTCGCCGACCTCGCGGGGGCGCTCACCGTGGTCCACGACGCGGGGATCGTGCACCGGGACGTCAAGCCGTCCAACGTGCTGCTGCGGCCCGTGCGAGGCGGGGTCCGTTCCTTCGAGGCCGTGCTCGCGGACTTCGGCGTCGCACGTCTGATCGGGGCGACACGACTGACCACCCCCGGAACCGTCATCGGGACGGCCGCCTATCTCGCACCGGAGCAGGTGCGCGGGGAGGCGCCCCGTGCCGCGTCGGACGTCTACGCACTCGGGCTCCTCGCCATCGAGGCGCTCACGCGCCTGCACCCCTTCGGCGGAGGAACGCTGCAAGAGACACTGTTGGCACGGCTCGCACGCCAGCCCGAGATCCCGGGGTCGTACGGCTTCGAGTGGCAGTCCCTGCTGACATCCATGACCGCTTTCGATCCCGACGAACGGCCCACCGCGGCGAACGTGGTCGAGCGCGCGGAGGCCCTGGCCCTCGAGACGGGTGAGACCGTGGCGGGAGCGCCGGCGGCGTCGTGGGCGATGCCGACCGCGTTGATGACCGCCCCCGTCATTCCGCCCGCCGCACCGATGGCGCCGGTGGGCGCGGCTGCGGTGTCGACGACTCCCCCGCGCGATAAGGCGACTCGCTCCCGCACCGGGACGACCGCACCGGTGCCGGCCGCGGCGTCGGTGGGCGCCGGCAGTGTCCCCTCGACGTCTACTCGCGACCCCCGTTCGCGGCGACGCCGCGTGCTGTGGGCCGGAGCCGCCGCCAGCGTTGCCCTCGTCATCGGCGGGCACGTCATGGCCTTCTCGCTCGGCGCCGGATCCGACATGACCACGGACCGCGTCTCGACCCCGGCTCCCTCGTCGACGCCGGGCCCCGTCGTGGCCGAGAACATCCCCTCGTCCGTCGAGCCCGTGTCGAAGACGGATGCCGAGACCCCGCCGCCGGCGAAAGTCCCCGGCATCTCGCAGCCCCCGCAGCCCTCGCCCGCCCAGCCCGTCGTTGAGGCGCCGGGTGGCGGGGTCTCACAGCCCGGTCAGGGCTCGCCCGGCTCCGGTGGCGCCGCCGTCGTCGAGCCGGCGCCCGAAACCCCTGCACCGGGCGGTGTCAGCGCGGTCCCGACGCCGAGCACATCCCCCTCCCCCGGAGCGAGCGCCGGCACGGCGCCGGGCGCGGGCTCTCCGGGCAAGGGGAACGGGAACGGCAAGGGGAACGGCGCGAGCAACGGCAAGGGGCCGGGCGCAGGTCAGATCGCAGACGTTCCGGCGAACTAGCAGATCCGCCGAAGCCTCAGACGGTGCAGCGTTGTGAGGAGAAGACCTCGATGACACGGTCGGTGTCCGGGAAGCCCGCGACCTCCAGAGCGTCGCGCACGTCGGCACGAACCGCCTCCCGGTGAGCGGCGCCCTCGAGTCGGCCCTGCGATCCCCAGGTGACCTCGTCGTCGAGCAGGAGGGTTCCCTGCCATCCGGCGAGCTCCCGCGCGTCCACCGTCGACGAAGAGAGCGCCTCGCGCGCCACTCCCCAGGCCTGATCGGTCGCTCCGTCGTTCAGTGCCGCCAGCCACCACTCGATGCGGCACGTCCCACCCGAGACGGCGACGTCCTCGACGCGGTCGACGATGTCGGGGCGAATCCATCCGCAGCCGGCGAGGAAGGCGACCGAGATGCAGACGGAGAGCAGGACCAGCGTGCGACGCATGACCCGAGTGTAGGCGTGCGGTCTCCGCCGATTCGTCCGACGGCGCACCCTTCCACCCGCGCCACGATGCGACCAGCGTGTCGGACCCTGAGCGGCGGTGTTCTCGGGGCTGTCCAGAGCTCATCGCCGTTTCGAAAGGCCCCGTGCAACGCCGAAGGCCCGACGCTGATGCGTCGGGCCTTCTGGTGGCTCCCCGGCTTGGACTCGAACCAAGAACCTATCGGTTAACAGCCGATTGCTCTGCCAATTGAGCTACCGAGGATCATGCTCACCTTGCGGCGGGCAACCCCACGATACTAACAGCACGCGGGGGCGGCGGAAAAATCAACCGGCCGAAATCCGCCTCTCGGGCGTGCCGTCGGGTGTCCATTGCACGGCCTGGTCGCCATGACCGAGTCCGACGGCGTGACCGGCGTGCAGCACGAGCACATCGGCATCCAGGTCTTTCGGTGCTTCTGCGTCGTTCGTCACGATGAGCGATGCCATTCCGCGCTCGTCCCGACGCCGCGTGATCGACGCGCGAGCGGCGGCGCGCACCTCGAGGTCGAGGTTGGCGTACAGGTCGTCGGCGACGAGCAGACGCGGCTCGAGCACGAGGGCGCGGGCGAGAGCGACGCGCTGACGCATGCCGGCGCTGAGCTCGTAGGGGTACTTCGGCGCGGTGCCGAGCGGCAGTTCCATCTCGTCGAGGAGAGTGGCCACGCGCACCGCGAGAGCCCGCGAGTTGACCTTGCGGTCGCGGCTCGTGATGGGCTCGGCGATCACGTCCTGCACGGTCAAGCGCGAGGGAAGAGCGGCTCCGGCCCCCTGCGGCAGGTAGCCGGTCTGGAAGACCCACTCGCGGCGGGCGCGTCCGGGTCTGCGGGCCGAGATGCCGTGCACGCGCGCGTCTCCCCCGACCACCGTCAGCCCATCGTCGGGGTGGCCCGCGAGGAGCGAGACGAGCGAGGTCTTGCCCGATCCCGTCGCTCCCTGCACGATCATCGTGCGCGCGGCGGGCAGGGTGAAGGTGATCCCGTCGATCACGCGCACGCCTCTGCGCGCCAGAGACAGGTCGTCGGCTCGGAGGGCGACGTCGGTGTCGAGGGTCCGGGGCATTCCCTCATCCTCCCCGACGAGCACGAGCGATGCCAGCGGCGCGCGGCAGCGAGCCTTCAGGTCGCGACGAGTCGCTGGCGATCGGCGTCCAGCTCGCGCAAGCGGAAGCGCAGTCTCTTGCCCTCGTCGGAATCGGCGGGAACCCGCTGGATGCCGCGGAGCAATTCGTTCTTCTCGCGCTCGAGCTCGCGCACGAGCAGGCCCCGCGCGAGGTCGTTCGCCGAGGCGACAGCGCCCTCTTCGGTGCGCGCCGGGAACTCGGCGGTCAGCAACTCCGCCGCGAGCGACCGGAAGGGCTCGCGGACGGACTCGACCGCCGCGACGGCCCACCCGGGTTGGGACAGATCGGTGGATGCCAGGGCACTGCGAACGGCCTCGAGCGCGGGATGACTGAACGGCGTCTGCAGCGCCCGGAGGAACACGTCCGGCTCGATGCGGTGGCCGTACTGGAGGAAGGCCATCATCGCGCCGCGTTCGAGGGCGACATCGCGGTTGTTCGGGAGCGAAGCCATCGTGACCGAGATCGCGATCGCTGCGGGCTCGCTGTCTTTCCGCGTCTCGCGCTTCTCGGCGCGGTCGGCACCGCGGGCCGCTCGTTCAACGGCCGACTGGACCTCGGGCATGTCGAGGCCGAGGCGGCGCGCCAGGACGCGCACGTAGCCCGGGCGGAGCGCGGGGTCGCGAATGTCGGCCACGATGGGCGCCGCTGCGCGCAGGGCGCCGGCCCGACCTTCGACGCTCGAGAGGTCGAAGTCCTTGAGGCGCTGGTCGATGACGAACTCGAACATGGGCGCCTTGTTCTCCATCAACGCGCGCACGGCTCCGTCGCCGCGCTGCAGGCGCAGGTCGCACGGGTCGAGGCCCTCGGGGGCGACGGCGACGTACGTCTGCGCGGCGAAGCGCTTCTCATCGGCGAAGGCGCGCAGCGCCGCCTTCTGGCCCGCGGCATCCGGGTCGAAGGTGAAGACGACCTCGCCCGACGAGCTGTCATCGCCCATCACCCGCCGGAGCACCGTGATGTGGTCACTGCCGAAGGCGGTGCCGCACGACGCGATCGCGGTGGTGATGCCCGCGAGGTGGCACGCCATGACGTCGGTGTAGCCCTCGACCACGACGACCCGGTGCGAGCGCGAGATGTCGCGCTTGGCGAGGTCGAGGCCGTAGAGCACCTGCGCCTTCTTGTAGATCGGCGTCTCGGGGGTGTTGAGGTACTTGGGGCCCTGGTCGTCGTCGTAGAGCTTGCGCGCCCCGAACCCGATGACCTGCCCGGTGACGTCGCGGATGGGCCAGACGAGCCGCCCGCGGAACCGGTCGTAGACGCCGCGCTGCCCCTGCGATACGAGCCCCGCCTGCAGCAGCTCGTCGCGAGTGAACTTCTGCGCGAGCAGGTGGTCCATGAGGTGCGACCAGCCCTTGGGGGCGTAGCCGACGCCGAAGTGGGCGGCCGCGCCCGCGTCGAACCCGCGGTCGCCGAGGAAGCGGCGGCCGGTGTCCGCCTCGGGTGTCATGAGCTGGGCGCGGAAGTACTCCGCCGCCGCGGCGTTCGCGGCGTAGAGGCGTGAGCGGCCGGTCGTCTCGGGCGCCGGCCCGCCGTCCTCATAGTGCAGCGTGAAGCCCACGCGCGCGGCCATGCGCTCGACCGCCTCGGTGAACGAGACGTGGTCCATCGCGCGCAGGAACGAATACACGTCGCCCGACTCGCCGCAGCCGAAGCAGTGGTAATACCCGACCTGCGGGCGCACGTGGAAGCTCGGGCTCCGCTCGTCGTGGAAGGGGCACAGGCCCTTCATCGACCCGACGCCGGCCGACTTCAGCGCGACGCGCTCACCGACGACGTCGGCGATGTTGACCCGCGCCTTGACCTCGTCGACGTCGGACTGGCGGATGCGGGGCATCAGGCATCCGCTCCGCGGGCGGCGCGCGCGCCGGGAGCCCAGACGCCGAGCTCGGCGGCATCCACTTCTCCCACGAGCCGGCCGTGCCACGCGATGGCGAGCTGGTCGGTGAGGCTCGCGACCTGGTCGACCACGACCCGACGGCGCGCGGCGTCGTCGGGGGCCGCCGCGAAGTCGGGGGCGTGCAGGGCGTCGAGGGCACCCGGGTTCTCCCACAGGGCGGATGCCAGGCGCTTGAGCACGTGGCGCTGCTCGCGGTACAGCACCTTGCGGCCGTCGATCGAGACGACGGTGGCGCCGATGATGCCCTTGAGGACCGCCATCTCGACCTCGACCTCGGCCGGCACGATGACGTGGGCGCGGTAGCGGGTCAGCTCGTCGGCGGGGTACGCCTCGCGGGTAGCAGCGGTGGCGGCGCGGGCGAAGCGGCCGATGAGGTCGGAGGTGAGGTTCTTCAGCCGCGCGAGTGCGGGGCGCGTGCCGTCGAACGAGGTGATCCATTCGGGTATGGCCATGAGGCGCTCGAGGCCCGCGGCGAGGTCGTCGCGCACGAAGTCGTAGCCCACCCACCGCTGGATCGCGTCGAGCAGCCCCTCGCGACCGACGCGCGAGGCGAGGCGGGCCGGGTCGACGTAGCGGTTGACCATCGCGTCTTCGAAGTCGTGCACCGAGTAGGCGATGTCGTCGGAGAGGTCCATGACCTCGGCCTCGATGCAGCGCTGCCGGGCGGGCGCTCCGCCGCGCATCCAGTGGAACACCGGCTCGTCGTCGGGGTAGACGCCGAACTTCAAGCGTCCGCCCGGGTCGGGCACGGGCTCGTCGACCGTCCACGGGTACTTGCACGTGGCGTCGAGGCTGGCGCGGGTGAGGTTGAGGCCGTAGGGCTCGCCGTCGGTGCCGAACGACTTCGGCTCGAGGCGGGTGAGGATGCGCAGGGTCTGCGCGTTGCCCTCGAACCCGCCGATGTCTTCGGCCCACTCGTTCAGCGCACGCTCGCCGTTGTGGCCGAAGGGCGGGTGGCCGAGGTCGTGGCTCAAGCACGCGGTGTCGACGACGTCGGGCGACAGCTGCAGGGCCGTCGCGAGCTCGCGGCCCACCTGCGCGACCTCGAGCGAGTGCGTGAGGCGGTTGCGGGCGAAATCGGCGGGGCTCGCGGGGCTCAGCACCTGCGTCTTCGCCGCAAGGCGGCGCAGCGCCGCGGAGTGCAGCACGCGCGCGCGGTCACGGGCGAAGTCGTCGCGTTGTGAGCGGTGGTTCTCGACGTGGAAGCGCGCCGCGTCGACGTCGTCGTAGCCGAGCGGTCGAGCGACCGCCCGCGACGCCTCAACCGCCACTGTGGTGCAACTCCGCGTCGGCGAGGGCGCGACCGGCGTCGTGGCCGATCTCGCGGGAGTCGAGCCAGCCGTCGGGCAGAGCAGGGCGCTTGGGCGTGCCCGCACGACCGCGCTGCCCCTCGGCCGCGGCACCCGGGTACGGGGCGTCGAGTTCCATCGTGGCCAGCAGCTCGTCGATCTCGTCGAGGGTCGACGCGGTCGCGAGGCTCGCGCGCAGCTCGCCGCCGACGGGGTAGCCCTTGAAGTACCAGGCGACGTGCTTGCGGATGTCACGGCATCCGCGCCCCTCGTCTTCGAAGAACTCCACGAGCAGTTCGGCGTGACGACGGAACGCCTTCGCGACGAAACCGAGCGTGGCGTCGACGGGCTCGCCCTGGGCGGCACCCGGTCCTCCCAGCGCGCGCGCCAGATCGCCGAACAGCCATGGGCGGCCGAGGCAGCCGCGACCGACGACGACGCCGTCGCAGCCGGTCTCGTCCATCATGCGCACGGCGTCGTCGGCCGACCAGATGTCGCCGTTGCCGAGCACGGGAACGCTCGTGACCGTCTCTTTGAGCTTCGTGATCGCGGCCCAGTCGGCCTGACCGGAGTAGAACTCGGATGCCGTGCGGGCGTGCAGCGCGATCGAGGAGACCCCCGCGCCCTCGGCGATGCGCCCGGCCTCGAGGTAGGTGAGGTGGTCGGCGTCGATGCCCTTGCGCATCTTGATGGTCAACGGTTTGTCGCCCGCCGCCTTGACCGCGCGCTCGACGATCTCGCGGAACAGCGAGGTCTTCCACGGCAGAGCCGCTCCCCCACCCCGGCGCGTGACCTTGGGCACGGGGCAGCCGAAGTTGAGGTCGATGTGGTCGGCGTGGTCTTCGACGACGATCATCTGCACGGCGGCCTCGACGGTGGCCGGGTCGACGCCGTAGAGCTGAATCGAGCGCGGGGTCTCGGACTCGTGATGGCGGATGAGCCGCATCGTCGTGTCGTTGCGTTCCACGAGCGCGCGCGTCGTGATCATCTCGCTCACGTAGAGCCCGGCACCGTACTCGCGACACAGACGGCGGAACGCCGTGTTCGTGATGCCGGCCATCGGGGCGAGCACGACGGGAGCGTCGAGTTCGATGTTGCCGATGCGGAGGGACCGCGTCGGAGCCATTGCCGTATTCACGTCACCATTCTCCCAGACGGATAACGACAGCGGTGCCCGCTCCCGACGGATCGGAAACGGGCACCGCTGTGGAGGAGCCTCACGCGTCGGCGGTCTCCGTGGCCTCGCGACGCTCGCCCCACACCTGGCGGGCGATCTGGCTGAAGGCCTCGACCGGCTGCGCGCCGCTCACGCCGTACTTGCCGTCGATGACGAAGAAGGGCACGCCGGTGATGCCGAACTGGCGGGCCTGCTCCTGGTCGGCGCGGACGGCCGCGCGGAAGCGCTGCGAGGCGAGGGCCTCGCGGGCCTCGGCCTCGTCGAGACCGACCTCGACCGCGAGGGCGATGAGATCGTCGTCGCGACCCACGTGCTTGCCCTCGAGGAAGTACGCAGACATGAGCACCTCGGCGAGCTCGAGCTGCTTGCCGTTCTCCTTCGCGAAGTGCAGCAGTTCATGCGCCTTCACCGTGTTCGTGTGCTTGAGGATGTCGAAGCGGTACGCGAGCCCGGCATCGGCGGCGACCCCGGTCACGCGGTCGAGCATCTCGCGCGCGGACTCGGGAGAAATGCCCTTGTGCTGCGAGAGGTAGTCGACCTCTCCCCCGTCGAAGTCCTCGGGGGTGTCGGGCGAGAGCTCGAACGAGTGGTACTCGATCTCGACGACCGGAGCGTCGTCGTCAGCGGCCGTGGCGGCCAGGCCGTTTTCGAGGTTCCGCTTGCCGATGTAGCACCAGGGGCAGGCGATGTCACTCCACACGTCGATCTTGATGGCATCCGTCATATCGCGTGCAACCTCTCTGGTCGTCGATCTATTCCTCGAACGGCATCGATCACGCCGTCGGCTTATCCACCGCCCCGCCGAACCGGCGATCGCGCGACTGGTAGTGCCCGATGGCCTCCCACAGGTGCGTGCGGCGGAAATCGGGCCAGAGCGTGTCGAGGAACACCATCTCGGCGTACGCCGACTCCCAGAGCAGGAAGTTCGAGGTGCGCTGCTCCCCGCTCGAGCGCACGAACAGATCGACGTCGGGCATGTCGGGCTGGTACAGGTTCTTGCGGATGAGCTTCTCGGTCACGGCCGAGGGCTTGAGCTTTCCGGACGCGATGTCGTCGCCGATGCGGCGCACGGCATCCACGATCTCGACGCGACCGCCGTAGTTGACGCACATCGTCAGGGTCAGCGTGGAGTTGCCCTCGGTGAGGCGTTCGGCGTGCTGCAGCTCTTTGATGACCGAGCCCCACAGGCGCGGCTTGCGACCCGACCAGCGGATGCGCACGCCCCACTCGTTCAGCTGATCACGCCGGCGGTGCAGCACCTCGCGGTTGAACCCCATGAGGAAGCGCACTTCGTCGGGTGAGCGCGACCAGTTCTCGGTGGAGAAGGCGTAGACCGACAGGTGCTTCACGCCCGCCTGGATCGCGCCGGCGACGACGTCGAGCAGAGCCGCCTCGCCCGCGCGGTGTCCCTCGACGCGGGTGAGTCCCTGGCGGTTGGCCCAGCGGCCGTTGCCGTCCATCACGATCGCGACGTGCTCGGGGACCGCGCCCTTCGGGAAGGCCGGCGGGTACTCGCCCGTCCAGTCGAGAGGACGGTACGGGACGGCGTCGCGGTGCGTGAACGGCTTGGGTGTCATCGATGCGACTCCAGGTGCGAGAGGGAGCGGATGCCGCGCTCCAGGTGGAACTGCGCGTACGCGGCCACGAGGCCTGAGGCCGCCGCGATCGTGCGACCGGGGGCGGCGTCGATCGTCTCCCACTCCCCGGCCATCAGGGCGCGGAGCATGTCGACCGTGTCGCGTGCGACGCGCGGCGATCCCGCGGGGGCGCAGGTCGAGCAGACGACACCGCCGAGCTGCGGAAGGAAGTAGTCGTGGTCGCCGATGGTGCCGCAGCGCGCGCACTCGGTCAGACCGGGCGCCCACCCCGACAGGGCCATCGCGCGCAGCAGGTACGAGTCGAGCACGCTGCGCTCGGAATGCTCACCGCGGGCGAGGGAGCGCAGTCCACCGACCAGCAGCAGGTACTGCTGGGGCGTCGCCTCGGCCTCATTGAGGCGATCGGCGGTCTCGACCATGGCGCTGGCCGTGGTGTAAACGTCGTAGTCCGCCACGATCTCGGCCCCGTACGACCCGAGCGATTCGGCCTGTTGCACGATGTCGAGGTTGCGACCTTTGAACAGCTGCACGTCGGCGACCATGAACGGCTCGAGGCGCGATCCGAACTTCGACGAGGTGCGGCGCACGCCCTTCGCGACCGCGCGGATCTTGCCGTTGCGGCGGCTGAGCAGAGTGAGGATGCGGTCCGCCTCCCCGAGCTTGTGGGTACGCAGGACCACGACCTCGTCGCGGTAGGTGGGCACAGTCCATTATCCGCCCGCTCCCCCGGGAAGCGGCTGCGCGTCGCCGTGGCGCGCCGCCAGCCTCAGTGGGCGGTCGCCGCTCCCTGCTGAAGGGGCCACGATCCGTCGGGAATCGGCAGGTCGGGGCGGGCGTGCTGTAAGAAGTCGATCAGCTGGGGGTAGCCCAGCATGAGTCTGGTCGCACCGAATCGCGTCGTGCCCTCCGTCTTCGCGAGGATGCCGCCGAACCGGTCGCCCGGATTGGGCTCCAACCGGGTGATCTCGGCCAGCGGCACCTCGTCCGGCCCGCGCACGAGACCGAACGACCACACTGCGTCGGGGGTGACTTCGAGGCGCATCCGCTTCATGCCCCGGGCGAGGAGGATGAACAGGATGCCCCCGACGAGCATCGCCGCCCCCGCGATGACCATTCCGATCTCCGGGTCGCGGACGAAGGCGGCCGCCAGCAGAAGCATGACCGCCAGCGGGAGGACGGCGATGCCGACGGTGCGGATGAGCACGCGTTGCCACATCCGCGTCGAGACCACGAAGAGCACGCCCTCGCGGGTGGCTCGTGCGGTCGCGCGCGAGGGCGACCGCCTGATGATCGCGGTGACGATGGTCGTGATGACTCCCGCGATGAGCACGGCGACCGCCACACTCGAATTCGCCCCCCAGTGCATGTGCGTTCCTCTTCCGCGGTTCCTGACCGCCTCGACATTCCGGGCATGCCAAATCGGCCCCCTCACCGATACAACCGCATCTCCGTCACCCGGGTTGCCGCTGGACGCGGGATCGCGCGCGGTGCTAATGCGCGATGCTCAGCGGTCGCGATTGCGCTGCCAACGGGGCTGACCCCCTCCAGGAACCATCGCAGCCAGCTCGGGGTGCCGCGCCTCGGTCGCAGGTAATCGTCGTGAGCGCTGTCGTCCTATGCCGCGCCTCCCCACCTGCTCGAACGCTTCGCGGAGAATGGATGCCGTGAACGCCTCGGTCTTCGTCATCCCGCTGTGGGCGGATCTCACCGCCGTCGCCCTCGGTGGCGTGCAGGGGGCCCTGTTCGCTTCGGGGTTCCAGGGTCAGCGGCGACTGGACCTGCTCGGCGTGGCGATCGTCGGCATCCTGCTCGGGATGGGCGGCGGTCTCATCCGAGATCTGCTGCTCGGGCTCACCCCCGCCACACTGCAGAGCAACTGGTATCTCATCACCGCGACCCTCGCGTCGATCGTCGGGATGCTCCTGTCGGGTATTTTCCAACGGCTCAATCGTGCGATCGTCATGCTCGACGCCGTCGTCATCGGTCTGTTCGGAGCCTTCGGGACCTCCAAGGCGCTGGCACTCGGAATGCCGGCCGTGCCCGCCGTGTTCGTCGGCGTCCTGGCGGCTGCCGGCGGCAGCGTGCTGAGGGACGTGCTCATGGGCCTGCCGGTCGCGATCATGCATGTCGGGTCGCTGTACGCGGTCGCCGCCGGTGGCGGGTGCGTCGTGCTCGCCACGACGGCGGCGTTCGGCGTCCCCCTCCCGATCGCCGCGGTGATCGGCGTGATCGTGACGACCGTCATCCGCGTGCTCGCGGTGATCTTCGACCTCTCGCTGCCCGAGCAACGCAAGCTCTACCGCCGCAAGGTCGCGGTCGAGACCACCGGCATCCCGATCATCCGGCCCGACGCCTCGGAGTGAGCCGGGCTCCGCGCGCGTGAGGGGTCACTTCGTGTCGCCTGGCTCGGGCGGAGGCGACAATTTTCGACCCCTCACGCGGGAGACGGTCAGCCGAGGGGCGTGACTTCGTCGCCGACGCGGATCGTGCCGCCGTCGGCGACCGGCAGCAGCAGAATGCCCAGCGTCGGCTCGGACTGACCGAACTCCGCCGTCAGCACGCGCAGCAGCCGGGCGTCGCGCACTCCCGTGTCGGGGTTGGCGGTGATCGCGGCGCAGCGCTCGATCGGCTTCTGCACCTCGAACTCGACCTCGCCGATGCGCACGCGGCCCTGCCAGTCGAGCTCGGCCCACGGCGCGGTGCCGCTCACCACGATGTTCGAGCGGAAGCGGCGATCATCGACGGGCGCCGGCACCGCGGCATCCACCTCTTCGACCGAGGCGGAACCGTGCAGCGAGATGAATCCGCGCGGGCGGTCCTGGAAGCGTGCGGTGCGACCGTCACCGAGAAGACCCAGGGGCAGGATGCCGTCCGCCTCGAGCAACTTCGCGTCGCTCGTCGTGAGCAGGTAGGCGGTGACCGCCGCGCTGAGTCGGGTGCGGCCCTCGTCGCTGAGATCGGCGGTGACGTCGATGTCGTCGACCCGGAGCCGCAGCGTCAGTGCCTCGTCGTCGAGGGTGAGGTCGACGCGCGCCAACGTCGGGAAGGTCATGAGTGCGAGTCCGCGGCTCTTGGGGAACGTGGCATCCGCCGGCTCGAGGGCGTCGGCGAAGCGGAACACGAGTGAGCGGTCGCCCTGCACACGGCCGTCGTCCTGGACGACGAGACTGTCGCGCTTCTCGGGCGTGAAGCCCTTCACGGGGTAGCGGTAGAGGGCGTCGACGCGGATCACGGTCTCATCCTCGCATCGACGCCCTCCCGCGATCACCAGCGGGCGAGAACCTCGCCGTGCGGCAGCAGGATCCACCCGTCGGGGTGCGCGGCCCACTCGCACCACGCGTCCGAGATGCGCTGCAGCTGCGCGTCGTCGGCCAGGCCGATTCGCTTCGCGTGCCCGGCGAACGCCGAGGCGAGCACGCGGTCGGCCCACACGCCGCCCCACCACGCGCGCTTCTCGGGCGTGTCGAACACCCACACGCTCGCGCTCGCCGCGATGCGGGTGAACCCCGCCTCGCGCGCCCACGCCTTGAGGCGCCGACCCGCGTCGGGCTCGCCCGACGATCCGCGGTGCACACCGTGGTAGATCTCGAGCCAGTCATCGAGAGCGGGGATTCTGGGATGCCAGATCACGCCGCCGTAGTCGACGTCGCGCACCGCGACGAGGCCATCGGGCCCGGCGACGCGGCGGAACTCCCGCAGGGCGTCGACGGGACGCTCGAGGTGCTGCAGCACTTGGTGGGCGTGGACGATGTCGAACGAGGCGTCGGGCACGTCCAGGGCGTAGGCGTCACCAGTGCGGAAGGTCACGTTCGTGCGGTCCCCCGCTGCGGCGCGGGCCACCTCGACGACGTCCGACGAGGCATCCACTCCGACGACCTCACCCGGGAAGACCCGGTCGGCGAGGTCGACGGTGATGGAGCCGGGGCCGGCGCCCACATCGAGGATGCGGGCGCCGGCCGACAGCGAAGACACCAGATAGGCCGCCGAGTCGGCGACGGTGCGCGCGGCGTGGGAACGCAGCACGCTCTCATGGTGTCCGTGGGCGTAGGCCACGGACTTCGTCTGTTCTGCGTGGGGTCAGACGCCGGCCAGGGCGCCGGAGTCCTGACGGGTGCGGATCGCGCGATTCACGCCCGACACGATCGCCTTGAGCGACGCGGTCGAGATGTCGCCGTCGATGCCGACGCCCCACAGGCGCTGGTCGTCGACCTGCAGCTCGACGTAGGCCGCGGCCTGCGCGTCGCCGCCCGAGCTGAGAGCGTGCTCGACGTAGTCGTACAGCGTCACATCGAACCCCTGCGCGCGCACGATCTCGAGGAACGCGGCGACGGGGCCGTTGCCCACGGCCGAGGCCGGGTGCGTGGTGTCACCGTCGCGCAGCGAGACGTCGAGGTGCACGTCGCCCGACATGTCGCTCGACGAGCGCGTCGACAGCAGCTCGAAGCGGCCCCAGCGCTGGTCGTCGACGGTCGACGGCAGGTACTCGTCGGTGAAGATGTCCCAGATCTGGGCGCTCGAGACCTCGCCGCCCTCGGCGTCGGTGCGGGCCTGCACGACGCCCGAGAACTCGATCTGGAGCTTGCGGGGCAGATCGATTGCGTGGTCGGCCTTCAGCAGGTAAGCGACGCCGCCCTTGCCCGACTGCGAGTTGACGCGGATGACCGCCTCGTACGACCGGCCGAGATCCTTCGGGTCGATCGGCAGGTAAGGAACCGCCCACTCGATGTCGTCGATGCTCTTGCCCTCGGCGGCGGCGCGGGCCTCCATCGCCTCGAAGCCCTTCTTGATGGCGTCCTGGTGCGACCCGCTGAACGCGGTGAAGACGAGGTCGCCGGCCCAGGGGCTGCGCTCGGGAACGGGCAGCTGGTTGCAGTACTCGACGGTGCGCTTGACCTGGTCGATGTCGCTGAAGTCGATCTGCGGGTCGATGCCCTGCGTCAGCAGATTGACGCCGAGTGCGACCAGGTCGACGTTGCCCGTGCGCTCACCGTTGCCGAACAGGCACCCCTCGATGCGGTCGGCGCCGGCCATGTAGCCCAGCTCCGCGGCGGCCACGGCGGTGCCCCGGTCGTTGTGCGGGTGCAGCGACAAGATGACGTTCTCGCGGTGGTTGAGGTGACGCGACATCCACTCGATCGAGTCGGCGTAGACGTTGGGGGTGGCCATCTCGACCGTGGCGGGCAGGTTCAGGATGACCTTGCGCTCGGGGGTCGGCTCGAAGACCTCGAGCACCTCGTTGCAGATGCGCAGGGCGAACTCGAGCTCGGTGCCCGTGTAGCTCTCGGGCGAGTACTCGTAGTAGACCTCGGTCTCGGGAATCGTCGCCTCGTACTTCTTGCACAGGCGCGCGCCCTCGAGCGCGATGTCGACGATGCCCTGCTCGTCGGTGCGGAAGACGACCTCCCGCTGCAGCACGCTCGTCGAGTTGTACAGGTGCACGATGGCCTGCTTGGCGCCGGCGATCGCCTCGTAGGTGCGGGAGATCAGGTGCTCGCGCGCCTGGGTGAGCACCTGAATGGTGACGTCGTCGGGGATCAGGTTCTCGTCGATGAGCTGACGGACGAAGTCGAAGTCGGTCTGGCTCGCGCTCGGGAAGCCGACCTCGATCTCCTTGTAGCCCATCTTCACGAGCAGGTCGAACATGACGCGCTTGCGCTCGGGGCTCATCGGGTCGATCAGCGCCTGGTTGCCGTCGCGCAGGTCGACGGCGCACCAGCGGGGTGCGACCTCGATGCGCTTGGAGGGCCACGTGCGATCGGGGAGGTCGACCCGGATCTGCTCGTGGAAGGGACGGTACTTGTGCACCGGAGCGGACGTGGGCTTCTGGGTGTTCTTCATGATGTGTCGCTTCTTTAGATTCGTTCGGTGGGGCCGACGACGATCTCCGCGACGAGGAAGGCCCTTAGATCGAGGACTCGTCGCGGCAACTAAGAAGAAGCTGGCCACCGAAGCGCATGGAGCGATCGTAGCAGTCCCTCACGAGGCGCTTCGTCGGGCGGCCGCCCACTCGCGGTCGAGCACGGCGTAGACGAGCAGGTCGCCCCACCGCCCCGTGAACCACTCGTTCTCGACGAAGTGCGCTTCGCGCCGCATGCCGAGCCGTTCGGCGAGGGCCGCCGAGCGGATGTTGTCGGCGTCGATCTGCGCGACGAGTCGGCGCAGTCCGTACACGTCGAATGCGGTGTCGATGAGTGCGCGCACCGCTTCGGTGGCGAGGCCTCGACCGGATGCCGCGGGGCTCATGACCCACCCGATTTCGGCCGATCCGGCCTCGATGTCGAGGTGGAAGAGCACGAGATCGCCGACGACCGCTCCGTCACTCTCGATGACGAGGACGACGCCGCCGCGCTCGCCCTCGAGGGTCGTGCTGCCGAACAGGTGGCCAATGCGGCCCCGGATGTCGTCCGGCGACTGCGGCTCGAACGGGAGGAAGCGGCAGACCTCGGCGTCACCGCGATACGCGGCCATCGCCTCGAGGTCGCTCTCTTCGAACGGGCGCAGGCGCACCCGCTCGCGGATCACCTCGAGGGCCTCCGGCGCAGGCGGCAGGACGAACGGCGACGCGCTCACGGCAGCAGGGCGACCTTGCCGCCGGGGTGGCCGTCCATGACGAAGCGCACGGCCTCGATGGCCTCGGCCAGCGGGTAGGTGCGCGCGACGGGAACCTCGAGTACTCCGGATGCCGCGAGCTCGAGCACCCGCGCACGCGCGATGTCGCGGAAACGGGCGCTCTCGGGCCGCGCTCCGGCAATCCAGAGGAACCCGTCGGCCTTCGCACGCTCGGGGTCGACGATCGTCACGATGCGGTCGCGCTCCGACACGAGGGCGAGCGAGACGTCGATGGCCTCGTCGGTGCCCACCGCGTCCCACGCGGCGGCGATCGGGGCGCCGTCGGCCGCCTCTGCGACGCGCTCGCGCAGGCCGTCGCCGTAGGCCACCGGGATGCCGCCGTAGCGACGGACGCGTTCGGCGGAGTCAGCGGCATCCGGCCCCACCGTGCCGATCACGCGAACGCCGAGTTCGCGCGCCTGCTGGAGCAGGCTCACGCCCACCGCGCCCGAGGCCGCGTGCAGCAGAACCGTCTCGCCCTCGGTGACGCGGGTGACCTGGATCATCTCGGCCGCGGTCGTGCCGGCCAGCAGTAGGTTCGCCGCCTCGGCGTGCGAGAGGGCCGCGGGCTTGGCGAACACGTCGCGGGCCGGAACCGTGATGTCGGTCGCGTAGGCGCCCTGCACGCGGAACGCGACGACCTCGTCGCCGACCGTCAGCTCCCCCGAGCCGCCCACGGCATCGGGACCGACGGCCGTGACCTCGCCCGAGAGCTCGTAGCCGATCGGCACGGGGAACTCCGCGCCGGGACGCGCCGAGGCGACGTGCTTCGCATCGGCCGGGTTCACGCCCGCCGCGTGCACGCGGATCGTCACCTCACCCGAGCCGGGGGGTGCGACCTCGACCTCGTCGAAGCTCCACTGATCGATGGGCCCGGGAGCCGGAGCCGTCCACCTCTTCGCCATGGTCACGCCTTTCGTTTCGCGTCGTCGCCGCTGAGCGTAGCCCCCGGCGTGAGGTGTGCTGCCCAGGTCGGTCAGAAGCCCAGGCGGCCGAGCTGCTTCGGGTCGCGCTGCCACTCCTTGGCCACGCGGACGTGGAGCGAGAGGTAGACGCGTCCGCCCACGAGTGGCTCGATGCCGGCGCGGGCGCGGGCCCCGACATCGGCGAGGCGCGAGCCCTTCTTGCCGATGATGATCGCCTTCTGGCTGTCGCGCTCGACGACGATGTTGGCCCACACGTCGGTGAGGTCGCTGTCCTCGCGCTTGGCGACATCGTCGACGGTCACCGCGATCGAATGTGGGAGCTCGTCGCGTACGCCGTGGAGGGCGGCCTCGCGGATGATCTCCGCGATGCGGTCGTCGAGGGCCTCGTCGGTGACCACATCATCGTCGTACAGAGCGGGTCCGACCGGCATGAGCGCGAGCAACTCGTCGCTCAGCACGTCGAGTTGGTCGTTCGTCACGGCTGAGAGCGGGATCACCGCGGCCCAGTCCTCGCGAAGGGCGTCGACCTCGATGAGGCGCTCGGTGATCTGATCCCGCGTCGCAGCGTCGGTCTTGGTCACCAGAGCGACCTTCTTGGCCCGCGGGTAGCCGGAGAGCGACTCGGCGATCCGGCGGTCGCCGGGGCCGACCTTTTCGGTCGCGGGGGCGCAGAACGCGATCACGTCGACGTCGCCGAGCACCTGCTCGACGAGGTCGTTGAGCCGCTGACCGAGCAGGGTACGGGGGCGGTGGATGCCGGGGGTGTCGACGACCACGAGCTGGCCGCCCGGGCGATTGACGATGCCGCGGATGGCGCGGCGGGTGGTCTGCGGCTTGTCGCTCGTGATGGCGACCTTTTCGCCCACGAGGGCGTTGGTCAGCGTGGACTTGCCGACGTTCGGCCGGCCCACGAAGGTCACGAAACCGGATCGGGTGTCGGTCATCTGTCGTTCCTCTCACGCGACGAGGCGTCGGCCTCGGCGTCTTCATCGTCCATCGTCTCAGCCCGCTCCACGATCACCGTCGCGATGCCGCGGTTGCGGCCGCGCGAGGCCCCGCCGGTCATCACGAGGCCCGAGTGCTCGGCGGTGGCTCCCGGTTGCGGGATGCGCCCCAGCGCCTTACCCAGAAGTCCGCCGATCGAATCCACGTCTTCGTCGTCGAGTTCGAGACCGAACAGGTCGCCGACCTCGTCGAGGCCGAGTCGCGCGTTCACGCGATAGCGACCGTCGGGCAGTTCGACGATCTCGGTCGAGGGAGCGTCATATTCGTCGGCGATCTCGCCCACGAGCTCCTCGATGAGGTCTTCGAGCGTCACGAGACCCGCGACCCCGCCGTACTCGTCGACGACGAGGCAGACGTGCACGGCATCCTTCTTCATCTGCTGCAGCAGCGTCTCAGCCTTCATCGACTCGGGGACGAAGACGGCCGGCCGCGCGATGCGACGGATCGGAGCATCACGCCACCCGGCCTCGTCGCGGAAGCCGAACTGGACGAGGTCCTTCAGGTACAGCACGCCCACGACATCGTCGGCTTCGTCGTCGGCGAGGGGGATGCGCGAGACTCCCTTCTCGAGGAAGAGGGCCAGGGCCTCGCGGGAGGTTGCGGTCGCGTCCACGCTCACCATGTCGGTACGGGGCACCATGACCTCGCGCACGTAGCGGTCGGTGAAGTCGAAGACCGAGTGGATGAGTTCGCGGTCGTCTTCTTCGATCAGTTCGTTCTCGGCCGCTTCGTCGATGATGCTGAGCAACTGCTCTTCGGACGCGAACGACGTCGAGTGCGCGACTCCCGGCGTCACGCGGTTGCCCACAGCCACGAGCCCGTGTGCGAGGGGTCCGAGCAGGATCCGCATCCCCCGGATGACGGGCGCGCCGCCCCGGAGGAGCCCTCGAGCGTGCTGGCGGCCGACCGAGCGCGGGCTCGCCCCGACGGCGACGAACGAGATGCCCGTCATCAGCACCGCCGCGGCAAGAACCGCGAGCAGGATGTTGTCGAAGATCAGCATGAACGCGGCGGCGACGAGCACGGCAGCGGTCGTCTCGGCCAGAACGCGGATGAACGAGACGGCGGTGACGTGGGCATTCGTGTCGTCGCCGATGCGGCGCAGCGCCCGAGCGTTACGGCCGCCCGATCCGAGCTCGATCAGATCGACTCTCGAGGTCACACCCAGGGCCGCCTCGAACGCCGCCATCAGCCCGCCGAAGGCGACGAGCAGGAACGCGGCGACGAGGAGGAGGGCCTCGGTCATGCGCGGCGCTGGCGCTCGACGGCCTGGAAGCCGGCGATGAGCTCGCGCTGCAGCCCGAACATCTCGCGCTCCTCATCGGGCTCGGCGTGGTCGAAGCCGAGGAGGTGCAGCAGGCCGTGCGTGGTGAGCAGGATCAGTTCGTCCTGCGTCGAGTGCTTCGCGGCGACCGCCTGGGTCTCGGCGACGGCCGGGCAGAGCACGATGTCGCCCAGCAGGCCCGCGGGGGTCGGCACGTCTTCGGACCCCGGACGCAGCTCGTCCATCGGGAAGCTCAGTACGTCGGTGGGGCCGGGCTCGTCCATCCACTGCACGTGCAGGGACTCCATGGCGCCCTCGTCGACGAGCACGATGGCCACGTCGGCGTCGGGGCTGACGTGCAGCTCCTGGAGGTTGTACTCCATCAGACGCAGCAGGACCTGCTCGTCGATCTGGTGGTCGGACTCGTTGTTGATCTCGATCGTCATGAGCGGTTTCGTCTCGGGAGGTGATCGCGGGGACCGGCGGCACCGGGGCCGCGTCGCTCCGCACGGGTGGCGAATTCGGAGGCCTCGTCGCGTTCGCGTCGAGCGGCCAGGCGCTTCTCGTCGTATTCGCTGTACGCGTCGACGATGCGGCCGACGAGGTTATGTCGCACGACGTCGTCGCTGGTGAGGCGCGAGAAGTGAATGTCGTCGATGTCGTCGAGGACGCGCGTGACAAGGCGCAGGCCCGAGGCGCCCTGGGGCAGGTCGACCTGCGTGATGTCGCCGGTGACGACCATGCGCGTGCCGAAGCCCAGGCGCGTGAGGAACATCTTCATCTGCTCGGGCGTGGTGTTCTGCGCCTCGTCGAGCACGACGAACGAGTCGTTCAGCGTGCGCCCGCGCATGTACGCCAGCGGGGCGACCTCGATCGTTCCCGTCGCCATGAGCTTGGGGACGATGTCGGGGTCCATCATCTCGTTGAGCGCGTCGTAGAGCGGCCGCAGGTACGGGTCGATCTTGTCGGTGAGCGTGCCGGGAAGGAACCCGAGCCGCTCCCCCGCCTCGACGGCGGGACGCGTGAGGATGATGCGGTTGACCTCTTTGCGCTGCAGCGCCTGCACGGCCTTCGCCATCGCCAGGTAGGTCTTTCCGGTACCGGCGGGGCCGATGCCGAACACGATCGTGTTCTCGTCGATCGCGTCGACGTACTCTTTCTGACCCGCGGTCTTGGGCCGGATGGTCTTGCCGCGCGACGACAGGATCGCCTCGCCCATGACCTCGGACGGACGGGGGCCGCCGTCGGAGCGCAGCATGCGGTTCGAACTGGTCACGTCGGCCGGGTCGAGGCCGTGACCTGAGCGGGTCATGCTGAGCAGCTCGTCGACGAGGCCGCGGGCCGCGCGCACCGCGTCGGGCGTGCCCGAGAGGGTGATCTCGTTGCCGCGCACGTGCACGTCGACGTCGGGGTGCTCCTTCTCGACGACGCGCAGCAGGCGGTCCTGCGGGCCGAGCAGTTGCACCATGGCCACGCCGTCGACCTCGATGCGGTCGGAGACGGTTTCTTCGGGGGAATCAGCCACCCAGGCTCTTTTCGTTCAGGCCGCCCGTGAGGACGTGGGCGTGCACATGGAAGACGGTCTGACCGGCGCCCTCGCCGGTGTTGAAGATCAGACGGAAGTCGCCGTCGGAGTGCTCGGCGGCGACGGAGTTCGCGAGGCCGATGACCTCGGTGAGCAGGTCGGGGTCGCCCGCGGCCAGCTCGACGACGTTGCGGTACTGCTGCGTCTTGGGGATCACCAGCAGGTGCACCGGCGCCTGGGGCGCGATGTCGCGGATCGCGAAGGCGTTCTGGGTCTCGGCGACGATCTCGGCGGGGATCTCGCCCTGCAGGATGCGCGTGAAGATCGACGGCTCGCTCATGGCATCCAGTCTAGTGAGGGCCTCCGACATCGAGGCGGGGCCGTTGCGCCCAGGCGCGGCCCGGATCACCAGCGCCCGTGCGCCGCCGACAGCACCGAGATGGCCGCGGCCCCCGCGGTGGAGGTGCGCAGGACCGTGTCGCCCAGGCGCACGAGCCGTGCGCCGGCATCGGCCAAGGCCGAGAGCTCCTCCGGCGCGATGCCGCCCTCGGGGCCGACCACGAGCACGACCTCGCGCCCGTCGGAGGCTTCCGTCGCGACGGACGTGAGACGGTCGGATGCCGAGGGCTCCAGCACCAGCACGAGCGAGGTCGCGGCGAAACGCACGAGGTCGGCCGTGCGGGCCACGCCCTCGACCTCGGGGATCCAGGCCCGGTGCGCCTGCTTGGCCGCTTCGCGGACGATCGTGCGCCAGCGGGCGAGGCCCCTGTCGGCCTTGGCGTCCCAGCGCGAGACGCTGCGCGAGGCCTGCCAGGGCACGATCGCGTCGACGCCGAGCTCGGTCGCCGCCTGGACGGCGAGTTCGTCGCGGTCGCCCTTGGCCAGAGCCTGCACGAGCACGAAGCGCGGCGAGGGTCCGGGGACGACCTCGCTCCCCGTCACCCGTACCTCGACCTGTTTCGGTGATGCCGCGGTGACGACACCGGTGAGCCAGGCTCCGCGACCGTCGCCCAGCGTCACCTCCTCGTCGACGCGCACGCGCCGCACGGCGGCGGCGTGGTGCGCCTCGGCGCCGGTCAGCACGACGGTGTCGCCCGCGTGGGCGTTCCCGGCGTCGTCCGTGACGAAGTGCAGCGCCATGGTCAGTGCCGGAAGCGGTCGCGGAACTTGCTGAACATGCCCTGCTGGTGCTCGGCCAGTCGCGGCTTGGGGGCCTTCGTGCGCTTGGCGAACTCCTCGATGAGGGCGCGCTCCTTGTGGTCGAGACGCGTCGGGGTCACCACGTGCACGCCGACGCGCAGATCGCCGCGCTGACTTCCGCGCAACGGCGTGATTCCGCGGCCCTTGATGGTCAGGACGTCACCCGACTGCACGCCCGGGCGCACTTCGAGGTCGACGCTGCCGTCGAGGGACTCGATCGATGTGTTCGTGCCGAGGATGGCATCCGGCATCGACACCTCGAGGGTCGCGACGAGGTCGTCGCCCTCGCGGCTGAAGGCTTCGTGCGCTTCGACCGTGATCTCGAGGTACAGGTCACCGTTGGGGCCGCCGGCGGGACCGACCTCGCCGGACCCGGGCAGCTGCAGACGCAGGCCCGACTCGACACCGGCGGGGATGTCGACCGAGACCGTGCGGCGCGCACGAACGCGGCCCTGGCCCTGGCACGTCCCGCACGGGTAGGGGATGGTCGTCCCGTGACCCTGGCAGACGCTGCAGGGGGCGCTGGTGACGACGTTTCCGAGCAGGCTGCGGACGGTGCGTTGCACATGGCCGGAACCGTGGCAGATGTCGCACGTGACCTCGCTGGTCCCGGGCTGCGTGCACGCTCCCTGGCATGTCTCGCACAGCACGGCGGTGTCGACCTCGAGGTCGCGGTGGGTGCCGAAGACGACGTCGCCGAGGTCGAGGGTCACGCGGACCAGGGCATCTTGGCCGCGCTCACGACGCGACCGCGGACGCGGACCCCGCCCGCCGCCGCCCTGGCCGCCTCCGCCGAAGAACGTCTCGAAGATGTCGCTGAACCCGCCGAAGCCGGCTGCTCCCCCGCCGCCGCCGAAGGGGTTCTGGTCGCCGCCCATGTCGTACCGGCGGCGCTGTTCGGGGTCGCTCAGCACGTCGTAGGCGTGGGTGACCAGCTTGAAGCGCTCGGAGGCGTCTTCTCCCGGGTTCACGTCGGGGTGCAGCTGGCGTGCCAGTCGGCGGTACGCCTTCTTGATGTCTTCGGGGCTGGCATCGCGTTCGACGCCCAGGACCTCGTAGTGGTCAGCCACAATCGCCTTCCTGTCCGCTTGCGCGGGGTCGTTCTCGGGTGGGGTGCTCGCAGGATTCGACGTCAGCGAGACGCGTCGTCGTCTTCGAGCATCCGGGTCAGATAGTGCGCGACGGCACGGACCGCCGCGAGGTTGGAGGAGTAGTCCATACGGGTCGGACCGAGCAGCCCGACGCGGGCCCCGCCGGTGGACCCGTCGTACCGGCTGGCGAGCACCGAGGCCTCGATGAGTCCGAAGGGCTCGTTCTCACGACCGATGCTCGCCGACAGTCCCTTCTCGTCGGCCACCATCTCGCTCATGAGACGCAGGAGCGTCACCTGCTCTTCGATGGCCTCGAGCAGCGGGTAGATGCTCCCGCGGAAGTCGGACTCGCGCTTGGCGAGGGTCGCGGCGCCAGCCATGACGAGGCGATCCTGACGGAACTCCTCGAGTTCCTCTCCCACGATGCGCAGCACCGCGTCGGCGAGCACGTCCACGGCGACACCCGGGCGCGGCCCGTCGGCGAGCACGGCTTGCACCTGCTGCGAGCTGTCGGCGACGCTGCGCCCGACGAGCAGCGCGCCGACGCGAGCGCGCAGCTGCACGATGTCGGTCTCTCCGGGTTCCGCGGGTACGAGGGCGATGCGCTGCGAGACCCGGCCCGTGTCGGTGACCAGAATCACGAGCACGCGCGGGCCGCCGAGGGCGACCAGTTCGACGTGACTGACGTTGGCGCGGGCGAACGACGGGTATTGAACGATCGCGACCTGTCCGGTCAGCTGCGTGAGCGCGCGGACGGTGCGGGCGAGCAGGTCGTCGAGGTCGCCCGCTTCGTCGAGGAACGAGGTGATGGCGCTGCGCTGTGCGCCCGAGAGCGGGCGGAGCTCGGCGAGGTGATCGACGAAGACGCGGTACCCCTTGTCGGTGGGGACGCGCCCCGACGAAGTGTGCGGGGCGACGATGAGCTCTTCGTCCTCGAGCAGGGCCATGTCGTTGCGGATGGTCGCGGCCGACACACCGAACGCGTGACGATCGACGATCGCCTTGCTGCCGACGGGTTCGCGCGTGTCGACGTAGTCCTGCACGATCGCGCGGAGCACCTGAAGGCCACGTTCCGACACCATGAGCTGCTCCTCCCGTCTGGCACTCGCATCTGCGGAGTGCCAATTCTACGGGATCGGCTCGCCACGGTGCCGGGCGGCTCGCGGAGTCGTACTCCGCGGCGTCGGTACGTCCGAGATGCGCCTCCGCGAGGTCGGCACGGGAGCCCCGGGACCAGTCTCGTTCGCCGCCCACCGGCCGCGTCGACGGTCAGACCGTGAGCGCCCGCACCACGGCATCCGCCAGGAGTCGTCCTCGCAGCGTCAGCACGATGCGCCCGCGAACGGCATCCCGGCCCTCGATGAGACCGTCGGCGATGAGGGATGCCACGGCCTTCCGCCCTTCGCCGAGGATCTCGGACACGGCCAGACCCTCGCGGATGCGGCTGCGCAGCAGCACCGACTCCAGCCGGCGCGCGGTCTCGTCGGGTCGCTCGCGCGCGGCCGCGGGCGATTCGACCGCGGCCAGGCGCTGGGCGTACGCGGCGGGGTGCTTCACGTTCCACCAGCGGAGCCCCGCGACGTGGCTGTGCGCGCCCGGGCCGAAGCCCCACCAGTCGGTCCCCCGCCAGTACGCGAGGTTGTGGCGCGAGCGGTGCGCGACACCGCGCGACCAGTTCGACACCTCGTACCAGTCGTAGCCGGCCGCGCCGAGCACCTCGTCGGCCAGCTCGTACATGTCGGCCTGCAGGTCGTCGGAGGGCTCAGCCACCGCGCCCGAGCGGATCTGGCGTGCGAGCTTCGTGCCGTCTTCGACGATCAGGGCGTACGCCGAGATATGGTCGGGTTCGAGGGCCACGGCGGCCTCGAGAGAGGCACGCCAATCGTCGAGCGATTCCCCCGGCGCGCCGTAGATGAGGTCGACCGAGACGTCGAGACCCGCGCGGCGGGCCGCGGCAACGGCCGTGGCGACGTTCGCGGGATCGTGGGTGCGGTCGAGGGCGGCGAGCACGTGCGGCCGGGCCGACTGCATGCCGATCGACAGGCGGGTGACGCCGGCGTCGGCGAGCGTGCGGGCGACCGTGTCGTCGACGGTGTCGGGGTTGGCCTCGACGGTGACCTCGGCCCCGTCGGCGATTCCGAATTCCGTGCGGACCGCGTCGAGCATGCGCGCCAGGTCGCCCGGCGGCAGCAGGGTGGGCGTGCCTCCGCCGAAGAAGACGGTGGATGCCGCGCGGCGACCACCCGCGGCATCCATCACTCCACCCGCCAGACGCACCTCGGCGGCCAGCGTGTCGGCGAAGTCGTCTTGGCGGGCGCCGCGCAACTCGCTGGCGGTGTAGGTGTTGAAGTCGCAGTAGCCGCACCGCACGCGGCAGAACGGCACGTGCAGGTAGACACCGAAATCGGCGGTCGGGTCGATCTCGAGGTCGGCGGGCAGGTGTCCGTCGGCGGGGGCCGGGTCTCCGAGCGGGAGCGGACCGCCCATCAGGACGAGTACAGCGGCGAGATCGCGCGCAGGTAGCGGGCGAACAGCGCCTTGCGCCGACGGCGCACGCGACTCGAGAACAGGCGGTACGACGGGGCCGTCGGGCGGTCGAAGGCGCGCACGACGAACCACACCTCGTCGTTGTCGCGCCACTCCACCGCGAACAGCTCTTCGCCGCTGACGATCGAATGTCCGACGGTGCCGAGGATGAAGCCCACGCGGCGGGGCTCTTCAAAGACCGAGATCACGCGCAGCTCGGCGTCGGCGCGGTGGCCGTCGACTTTGCCGTGCAACCGCACGCCGGTGCCGGGGCTGACGAACGGCGTTCCGTCGGCGGCGAAACGCTGCTCGGCCTCGAGGCTGCTGGGCGCGACGGGAGCACCGTCGGCGTCGAAGCCGACGCCCGAGTAGCCCTCACCCGACGCCGGGCGCACGTCGCTGATGCTCAGTTCGCCGGTGCGCAGGGGCGCCCACGACAGCAGGAGCTCTCCGGCCGCGGCGAAACGCTCCTCGCCGCTGCCGATGCGCCAGGCGTCTTCTGCCGGCAGCGAGTTCTCGGGCGGGTACTGCATCAGATCGTGCGCCTGAGTGGCGCCGACAGCCGCGTAGTCGACCGTGTCATCGGTGAAGTTCTGCCTGCGCATGGTTCACCCCTCTCGGTGTGGTGCGTTACTTCTTGGTCTCGACGTCTCCCGACAGGGCGGCGATGAACGCCTCCTGCGGAACCTCGACGCGGCCCACCATCTTCATGCGCTTCTTGCCCTCTTTCTGCTTTTCGAGGAGCTTGCGCTTTCGGGTGATGTCACCGCCGTAGCACTTGGCGAGGACGTCCTTGCGGATGGCGCGGATCGTCTCGCGCGCGATGATGCGCGCACCGATTGCGGCCTGGATGGGAACCTCGAACTGCTGGCGCGGGATGAGCTTGCGCAGGCGCTCGGCCATGAGCGTGCCGTAGGCGTAGGCCTTCTCGCGGTGCACGATCGAGCTGAACGCGTCGACCTTGTCGCCCTGGAGCAGGATGTCGACCTTGACCAGATCGGCGGTCTGCTGGCCGGCGGGTTCGTAGTCGAGGCTCGCGTAGCCCTGCGTGCGGCTCTTGAGGTGGTCGAAGAAGTCGAACACGATCTCGCCGAGGGGCATGTGGTAGCGCAGCTCGACGCGGTCTTCGCTGAGGTACTCCATGCCGAGAAGCGTTCCGCGACGCGTCTGGCAAAGCTCCATGACCGTGCCGACGTAGTCCTTGGGCAGCAGGATGCCGACCTTGACGATCGGCTCCGACACCGAGGCGACGCGGCCGTCGGGGTACTCGCTCGGGTTGGTGACGGACACCGTCTCGCCAGTGTCGGTCGTCACCTCGTACGTCACCGACGGAGCGGTGGTGATGAGGTCGAGACCGAACTCGCGCGAGAGGCGCTCGGTGATGATCTCGAGGTGGAGAAGGCCGAGGAAGCCGCAGCGGAAGCCGAAGCCCAGGGCGACCGAGGTCTCGGGCTCGTACTGCAGCGACGCGTCGGAGAGCTTGAGCTTGTCGAGTGCCTCACGCAGCTCGGCGTAGTCGCTGCCGTCGATCGGGTAGATGCCCGAGAAGACCATGGGCTTCGGGTCGGTGTAGCCCGGCAGCGCGTCGGTCGCGGGCTTGCGGTGCGTGGTGATCGTGTCGCCGACCTTCGACTGGCGCACGTCTTTCACGCCCGTGATGAGATAGCCGACCTCGCCGACGCCGAGACCCTTGGTGGGGACGGGCTCGGGGCTCGAGACGCCGATCTCGAGGGCCTCGTGCGTCGCGCCGGTCGACATCATCTGCAGGCGCTCGCGCGGCTGCAGGGCACCGTCGATCATGCGGACGTAGGTGACGACGCCGCGGTAAGCGTCGTAGACGGAGTCGAAGATCATCGCGCGGGCCGGAGCATCGGCCGTGCCGACGGGGGCGGGGATCTTCTCGACGATCAGGTCGAGCAGCTCTTCGACGCCCATGCCGGTCTTGCCGCTGACGCGCAGCACGTCGGCCGGGTCGCCGCCGATGAGGCCGGCGAGCTCGGCGGCGTACTTGTCGGGGTCGGCGGCCGGAAGGTCGATCTTGTTCAGCACCGGAATGATCGTCAGATCGTTCTCGAGCGCGAGGTAGAGGTTGGCGAGGGTCTGCGCCTCGATGCCCTGCGCTGCGTCGACGAGCAGGATCGCTCCCTCGCACGCCGCCAGCGATCGGCTGACCTCGTACGTGAAGTCGACGTGACCGGGCGTGTCGATCATGTTCAGGGCGAACGTGCCGTCACTGGTGGACCACGGCATCCGCACCGCCTGCGACTTGATCGTGATGCCGCGCTCGCGCTCGATGTCCATGCGATCGAGGTACTGCGCGCGCATATCGCGGTCGTTCACGACGCCGGTGATCTGCAGCATGCGGTCGGCCAACGTCGACTTGCCGTGGTCGATGTGAGCGATGATGCAGAAGTTGCGGATCTGCTCCGGCGGAGTGGCAGACGGCTCGAGGGGCTTCAGGGCGCGCGGTGACATGTTCCGTCGATTCTACGGTGGTGCGCCGACATCGCAGTCCCCGGAGGCTCGGCACCACGGCATCCGGAGGCTTTTACAGTGGATGCCATGGCGGTTCAGGTCGTGCTCGTGCACGGCATCCGCACGTCCGCCACCATGTGGCGGGCGCAGGTCGCCTATCTGCGACGGCGGGGCACCCGGGTCACCGCGGTCGACCTGCCGGGGCACGGAACGCGCCGCGATGAGGCGTTCACGCTCGACGGCGCGTTCGCGACGATCGATGCAGCGGTACAGGATGCCGCGACCCGCGGTCCCGTGCTGCTCGTGGGCCACTCCATGGGCGGGCTGTTGTCGATCGCGTACGTCGGCGCCGAGCGTCGTCCCCCGGTCGCCGGTTTCGTCGCGGCGTCGTGCACGTCCCTCCCCCGCGGCATCGGGCTGGCGGCTTACCGCTTCTTCACGCGGCGTTTCGACAGCCTCCCCGATCGCGGTCTGGGACTCACGAACCGCGTGCTCGACCGAACCCTCCCTCCCGAGACGCGACCCGACTTCGGTGCCGGCGGGTACGCCTTCGACGTGCAGGACACGGCCCTGTCGTCTCTCGCCGAGCTCGACGTCGTGGCATCCCTTCGTCGGATCGACGTGCCCCTGTGGTTCGTGAACGGGCAGTGGGATCAGCTCCGTATGAACGAGCGGATGTTCCTCGCCGTCGCGCCGCACGCGGAACTCGTTGTGGTTCCGCGGACGACGCACCTCGTCACGGCGATGCGTCCGCGTGTTTTCAACGCGCTGCTGGAGGTGGCGCTCACCACGATCGAGGCATCGACCTGATAGACTCGGTCCTTGGCTTGCGTGTGGGGTTTTTCCCGACCTCCACGATCGCCGGTGCAGCGCCCCTCTACCGCTCGCCCGGCACATCCCATACTCACTCAAACGAAAGACCGTCGACGTGGCGAACATCAAGTCGCAGATCAAGCGCAACAAGACCAACGAGAAGGCGCGCGAGCGCAACAAGGCCGTCAAGAGCGAGCTCCGCACGCACGTGCGTCGCACCAAGGAGGCCGTCGTGGCCGGTGACAAGGAAGCGGCCCTCAAGGCGCTCGCCACCGCGACCAAGAAGCTCGACAAGGCCGTGAGCAAGGGTGTCATCCACCAGAACCAGGCCGCGAACCGCAAGTCGGCCATCGCGAAGTCGGTCGCCGCTCTCTGAGCCGCAGCTCTTCTCGACAGCCCGTCCCGCATCGCGGGGCGGGCTTCGTCGTTCTCGGGGTGGGGTGACCTCTGCGCAAGGTCCGCGTGCGGAGCCGGCGCGCCGAGCGAAGCCTCTTCGGTTGCCGCTCAGCCCCCGTAGGGCGCGCGGGTGGCGATGATGGTGATCATGCGCTCGAGGGCGAACACGGGGTCCCTCGACGCGCCCTTGACCTCGGCGTCAGCTCGAGCCGTGGCGTGGATCGCCATGCCGAGCGTGTTGCCCGTCCAGCCGACGAGGTCGCGGCGGGCGCGGTCGACCTGCCAGTCCTTCATGCCCAGGCGCTGAGCGAGCATCGACGATGACTCGCGGGTGCCCGCCACGCGCGCCATGGTGCGGAGCTTCATGGCGACCGCGGCGACGAGAGGGACGGGATCGGCCCCGGATGCCAGCGCGTGTCGCAGCGCGAGCAGGGCGGGGCCGTACTGCCCGGCGATGGCGGTGTCGGCCACGGTGAATGCCGAGGTCTCGACGCGCCCCCCGTAGTAGCGCTCGACGATCCGCTCGTCGATGTCACCGGGGACGTCGGAGATGAGCTGCTGGCATGCCGCGGCCAGCTCGGTGAGGTCATCGGCGAACGCCGAGACCAACGATCGAAGGGCGACGGGCGCGATCCGCTTCTGCGCGGCCTTGAACTCGCCGACGGCGAAATCGAATCGGTCGGAGTCGCGCTTGACGGCCGGGCAGGCGATCTCGATGCCGCTGCCCTGACCCGAGCGGATGCCGTCGAGCAGCTTCTTGCCGCGAACGCTCGCTCCCGTGTGGCGCAGGACGACCGTCGCGCCGTCCTGCGGGTGGGCGAGGTACGACACCGCCTCGGTGAGGAAGGTGTCGCTGCACTTCTCGACGCCGCTGACGCGGACGAGTCGGGGCTCGCCGAACAAGGACGGCGACGTGACGCTGAGCAGGGTGCCGGCGGCGTAGTCGTCGGCCCGGATGTCGGTGACCTCGAGGCTCGGGTCTTCACTCTTGAGCATCGATCGAATACCCGCGATCGCGCGCTCGGCGCAGACCTCTTCGGGGCCCGAGACCAACACGATCGGCGCGGGCTGAGGGGAACGCCACGACACCTGCGGAATGGCCGACTTCGCCTTGGCGGGGGCGGAGCGTCGGGGAGCCGGAGTCACTCCCCCAGCCTACCGACCGGCTCCGACATCGCCGGTCGGGTCGCGAGCCCCTTCCCCCACCCCCGCGCGCTCGCGCCACAGGGTGAGTCGTCCCTCTTCGTCAAGCCAGACCGCCAGCGCACCGTCCTGATCGGTGCGCCCCGCAGTGCTCCCCAGAGCCGTCAGGACGTCGAGGAGCGTCGCGGTCGGATGCCCGTAGTCGTTGTCGGCGCCGACCCCGATGAGCCCGACCGCCGGGTGCAGCGCCCGGTACAGCGCGGCATCCTGGTCGGCACTGCCATGGTGGGAGACCTTCACGACCTGCACGCGCGGGACATCGATCCGCCGCCGGAGGGCGGACTGCGCCTGTTCGCCGAGGTCGCCGAGCAGCACCGTGCGAGGGAAGCCCGCCCCGGCGACGTCGAGGGCGACGGAGGCGTCGTTTCCGGCCTCGGCGTTCGGGGCGGGGCCGAGCGCCTGCCACCGCGTGTCGCCGAGTGCGCCCGTCATGCCGATCGTCGCCCTCTGCAGGTGCGCTCCGGCGTCCGAGAACCGGTCCAGGAGTCGCTTATCGGCTGCCTCGTCGGGCGGCCCGTGCACCACCAGATCGACCCGCCCCACCACCGCCGCGGACCCGCCGACGTGGTCGAGGTCGAAGTGCGTCAGAACGACGAGGGCGAGATGGTCCACCCCGAACGTCTGCAGGCATCGGGTCAGTGCCTCGGGTTCGGGTCCCGTGTCGACCAGCGCCACGGCGTCTCCGGACCGCCAGAGCGTCGCGTCGCCCTGACCGACATCGCACATGGCCACCTGCCATGCCGCGGGCACGGTGAGGGGCCCCGCGACGGTGCGGACCGCCGTCTGCCCGAGGACGAGGCCGACGACCACGGCGACGGCGGCGGATGAGATCGCGGTGATCCGGGGCAACAGGCGCGGTCTGACGACGGCGACGCTGACGGCCGCGCCGACGCCGGCGAGCAACGCCGCCCCGAGGAGACCGTCGGGCCACGGCAGGTTCTGGGCCGACACCGCCGCGGTCGTGTGCGCGACAGCCGCGATCCACGCGGCCGGCACCCAGGCGAGGGCCGTCAGACCGTCACGCAGCCACGGGAACGGGGCGATGCAGGCGAGGGCTCCCGCGATCGTCGCGGGCGCCGCGGCGGGGTCGGCGACGAGGTTGGCCGCGACACCGAGAAGGGGAACGTGCGGGTCGATGAGGACGATCAGCGGTCCGCAGACGAGCTGTGCCGACGTGGGCACCGCGAGGGCGAGGGCGAGGGCGCGCGGCATCCATCGCTCCAATCCGCCGGCCAACGGACGCGCGAGCACGAGGAGGGCCCCGGTCGCTGCGGCCGAGAGGGCGAAGCCGAGGGAGCGGGCGAGCCACGGGTCGACCACCAGCAGAACCGTCACCGCGAGGGACAGGACGGCCACGCCGATCGCCGGACGCCCGAGTGCGAGCGCGAGCATCGCCACCGCGGCCATCGCGGCCGCGCGGATGACGCTCGGCTCGGGGGTCACCAGCGCAACGAACGCCGTGAGCACCAGCATCGCCCCCGCCACCCTCCCGCCGCGGGACGCACCGCACAACGCCAGCAGGGCGAACGCCGCGCCGACGACGATCGCGCAGTTCGCCCCCGACACAGCCGTGAGATGCGACAACGATGACGCGTTCATCGCGGCTTCGGTGGCGGGGTCGAGGCTCGTCGTGTCGCCCACGGCGAGCCCCGGCACGAGACCCGCTCCGGGTTGGGGCAGGCCGCGGGTCGACGCGACGAGGCCGTCGCGCAGTCCCTCGAAGAACGCCCACACGCCCGCCGGGGTCGAAGCCGACTCGATCGAACTCGTCCGGACGACGAGGGCGGCGCGCTCCCCCGGGTCTGATGGGACGGCTCGCCCCGTCAGCCGCACCTCGCTGCCCATGCTCGCCGCTGCCAGCGCCGACCGTCCCTCGGCATCGACGAGGATCCGCGCGGGGATCCTCCCCGTGACGGTGAGAGCGCCCGCACGCACCCGCGTGGCGACGGCGTCGAACCACGCGCCGCCGTCGGGAGATCCGTCGATGCGTCCGGTGACCGTGAGCTCGAGCTCGAGGTGGCGCCCTCCGTCGGCCTCGAGGGCGTCGATCTGCGCCCGCGTCGATCCCGCCGTCGCCACGGTCCCCGCCGCCGCGGCCGAGCAGGCGAGCGCGACGGCGACGACCGCGAGAACCGCCGACCGCCGCCACGCGAGCGCGGTGGTCGCGCACGCGGCGAAGGCGAGGACCACCGCGAGCGGGGTGGCATCCGGAATCATCGTGCTCGCACCCGCGGTCGCCCAGGTCGCCGCGGCGACCGAGACCGCTCGAAGGGAGCGGCGGCGCGCGCCGGGACGCCCCCTCACACGCGCACCAGGTCGCGGATGCCCGCGAGCATCTTCTCGCCGATCCCCGGCACCGAGAGCAGATCGTCCACGCTCGTGAAGCGACCGTTCGCTTCGCGCCACTCCAGGATGCGGTCTGCCATCGCCGGCCCGATGCGCGGGAGTTCGTCGAGCTGCTCGCGCGTCGCGGTGTTCAGGTCGAGCGCGCCGCCCGTGCCGCCGCCGCCGCCCGAGGCGGGTGCGGCTGTTTCGGCCCCGATCACAGGGACGACGATCTGTTCACCATCGGCCACGGGCCTGGCGAGGTTGACCCCGTCGCGTTGCGCGTCGTCGGCGAAGCCTCCCGCCCGGGCGATCGCGTCGGCGACCCTGTCGCCGGCGTCCAGTCGGTACAGCCCGGGCTCGCGCACCGCTCCCGCGACGTGGACGTACAGTCCCGCCTCTGCGGGCAGGGCGGCGGAGGACGCAGAGGGGGATGCCGTTTCGCCGACGATCTCGGCACCGGTGGCGCCCCGCAGCATGCCGATGCCGATGGTGACGGCGAAGGCGAGCAGTACCAGGACGATGACCGCTCCGATGCCGAGGCGTGCTCGTGAGGGAAGAGCGCCCGGGGGTGGGTTCGCAGCGTCGCGCTGTTCCGATTCCGTGTGACCCGCGTTCGACGGGGAACGGGACTGGCGTGCCGACTCTCCCCGCATCACGGCGCCCAGTGACTCAGGGCGATGGGAGGAAGATGACGGTTCGGTCACGCCACGACGCTAGGCACCGGGGCTGCCGTCGCGCGGCGCGAGATCGCTCTTTCGTGGACAGCCGGAAGGATCCCCGAGCTGTGCAGAACCCGCACCTACCCTGGAGCGATGTCTACGAACACCTGGCGCGCCGTGGTTTCGGCCCTCGCCGACGATCGCGCACGCGACGTGTACGCGCGGATCGTGCTCGCCCAGCCGGTCGATGAAGCCCTCGACGCCCTATCACCAGGAAAGCGTCGACGCGTCCTCGACAAGCTGCTCTCGGCGGGGCTCATCTCCCCTCACGGCGGAGGATGGCGAATCGAGCCCGAGGTGTTCCGCGTCGCCCTCCGCTCCGCACCGGCCGCGACCCGCGCGGCGGGCATCGACCGCTTCTTCGTCGGCGGCCGCCTCGCGATTTACCCCGCTCGGGCCGCCGACCGCGACGCCGTGCTCCTCCACATCGTCGGGCGAGTGACCGAGCCGGGCGAAATCCTCACCGAACGGGCGGTCAACGACCGGTTGGAGGCGATCGTCGACGACGTCGCCGCGATGCGCCGTTATCTCGTCGACGCCGGGCTCCTCGAGCGCTCCCGCGACGGCGCCGCCTACTCTCGCGCCCGCTGACCTCTCGACGCGCACTCACCTCGCAACGGTTGCGCGAGGCGCACGTCTCTTCGAGCGCCGCGCCTCCACACGGTCCGAAAACCCCGGATGCCACGCCCCCGCGCTCTGCAGAGCGTCGGGGACGTGGCATCCGGAATCAGAACCTACTTCGTCGAGAAGCTGACCACCTTGGGCGGGCGCACGACCGCGCGCACGATCTCGCGGTCGCCGAGGACGCGGAGCACCTTCTCGTCGGCGCGGGCCATCGCCTCGAGTTCGTCGGCGCCGATCTTGGCCGAAACCTCGAGCGTGCCGCGCACCTTGCCGTCGATCTGCACGACCGCGGTGACGGTGTCTTCGACGAGCAGCGTCGGGTCGGCCTGACGCCAGGTCGCGAGCCCGACGAAGCCGTCGTACCCGAGCGTCGCCCACATCTCCTCGGCGGTGTGCGGGGCGAACAGGTCGAGGGTCATCGCGATGACCTCGGCGGCCTCGCGCACGGCGGGGTCGCTCGCGCCGGGCTTTCCGTCGATGGCCTTGCGGGTGGCGTTGACCAGCTCCATCAGGCGCGCGACGACGACGTTGAACTTCGTCTGCTCGACGAGGTTCGCGGCATCGGCCAGCAGGCGGTGCGTCACTCGGCGCAGCGACGCGTCTCCCTCGGCCCAGACCACATCGGTCTCGCTGTCGACGTCGTGAGCGATGCGCAGGGCGCGGGCGAGGAACTTCGCCGCACCGGTGGTCGAGACGTCGTTCCAGTCCTTGTCGTCCTCCACCGGACCCGCGAACGCCAGGGCCACGCGCAGGGCGTCGGCGCCGTGGGCGTCGAGCTCCTCCTGGAACAGCACCAGGTTGCCCTTGCTCTTCGACATCTTCGTGCCGTCGAGGATGACCATGCCCTGGTTGATGAGGCTCGAGAACGGCTCGGTGAACTCCACCAGACCCATGTCGAACAGCGCCTTGGTGATGAAGCGCGCGTACAGCAGGTGCAGGATCGCGTGCTCGACGCCGCCGATGTAGAAGTCGACGGGGCCCCACTTGTTCGCCTCGCGGGCCGAGAACGCCTCGGTCTCGCTGTTCGGCGAGAGGAAGCGCAGGTAGTACCACGAGCTGTCGACGAACGTGTCCATCGTGTCGGGGTCACGCAGCAGCATCTGGCCCGTCTCGGGGTCGGTCACCTGCACCCAGTCGGTGGCCGCGCCGAGGGGCGAGGTTCCCTTGGGCTTCAGGTCGAGCCTCTCGACCGAGGGCAGCGTCACCGGCAGCTGGTCGGCGGGAACGGGCGTGATCGAGCCGTCCTCACCGTGCAGCATCGGGATCGGCGTGCCCCAGTAGCGCTGACGCGAGATGAGCCAGTCGCGCAGGCGGTACGTCTTGGCAGCGCGGCCGACACCCTTGGCCTCGAGCTCCTCGATCATGCGGGCGATCGCGTGACGCTTGGAGAGCCCGTTGAGCGAGCCCGAGTTCATCATGCGACCGTCTCCGGTGAGCGCGATGCCGGTCTTGACGGGATCCAGGTCGTCGATGTCGCCGAGCGGGTCGATCGGCACGCCCTCATCGTCGAGCTCGATCACCGGGATCGCGCCGGTGATCGGCGCGGTCGTGTCGACGACGACCTTGACGGGCAGGTCGAAGGCGCGGGCGAAGTCGAGGTCGCGCTGGTCGTGCGCGGGCACGGCCATGACCGCGCCGTGACCGTAGTCGGCGAGCACGTAGTCGGCGGCCCAGATGGGCAGCTTCTCGCCGTTGACCGGGTTGATGGCGTAGTGGCCGAGGAACACGCCGGTCTTCGGGCGGTCGGTGGCCTGACGCTCGATGTCGGTCGCGCGCTGTACCTGGGCGAGGTAGGCCTCGAAGCTCTCGCGCAGACCCTGATCAGCGGATGCCGCGAGCTCGGCGGCCAGGTCGGACTCGGGGGCCACGACGAAGAACGTCGCGCCGTGCAGGGTGTCGGGGCGCGTGGAGAAGACGGTGATCTTCTCGTCGCGACCTTCGATCTCGAACTCGATGTCGGCGCCGACGGAGCGGCCGATCCAGTTGCGCTGCATCTGGATGACCTTGCTCGGCCAGAAGCCTTCGAGCTGGTTGAGGTCGTCGAGCAGGCGGTCGGCGTAGTCGGTGATGCGCAGGAACCACTGCGTCAGCTTCTTCTTGACGACGACGGCGCCGCTGCGCTCGCTGGTGCCGTCGGGCAGCACCTGCTCGTTGGCGAGGACGGTCTGGTCCACCGGATCCCAGTTGACCAGGGCGTCCTTGCGGTAGGCGAGGCCCTTCTCGTACAGCTTCTGGAACAGCCACTGGTTCCAGCGGTAGTACTCGGGGTCGCTCGTGTGCAGGACGCGGCTCCAGTCGAACGAGACGCCGTAGTCCTTCAGGCTCGCCTTCTGCTGGGCGATGTTCGCGTAGGTCCACTCGACGGGGTCGGCTCCGCGCTTGATGGCGGCGTTCTCGGCGGGCAGGCCGAACGAGTCCCACCCGATGGGGTTGAGCACGTTGTACCCGCGGTGGCGCCAGAAGCGCGCCACGATGTCGGAGTAGAGGTAGTTCTCGGCGTGACCCATGTGCAGGTCGCCCGAGGGGTACGGGAACATCGCGAGCACGTACTTGCGGGGGCGCGTGTCGTCGTCGCCACCGGCGCGGAACGGGTCTTTCTCGGCCCAAGCCTGCTGCCACTTCGCCTGGATGGCGTGGGTGTCGAAGCCCCCCTCGCGGGGGTCTGGTGCGGAGTTCTGAGACACGGATGAAGCCAATCGTGAAGGTCGGGAGGCCGCGGGGGCCAACCTCCAGGCTATCGGACGCGCAGGTCACCACCCGGGCGGGACCTCGGCTCCCAGCGCCGCCAACGGAGCCCGGGCCTTGATCCCCACCTCGGCGACTTCGGATGCAGCGACCGAGCGCCACGTGATGCCGCCTCCCGCCCCGACCCAGGCGGCATCCTGTTCCACGACGACGCTCCGGATGACCATCGCGAGATCCGCCGCCCCGTCGTCGCCGATCCACCCGAAGGCTCCCGAGTAGATCCCCCGTTCCTCCCCTTCGAGCCCGGCGAGGATCTGCATCGCGGACTGCTTGGGCGCACCCGTCATGCTCCCGGCGGGGAACGCCGCATCGAGCAGTCCGCCGATCGTGATGCCCGGCACGAGCCGCCCCGACACCTCGCTCACCAGTTGATGCACGGTGGGGTACGTCTCGACCTCGAGCAACCGGTCGACCCCGACCGTCGAGGGGTCGCACACCCGCGAGAGGTCGTTGCGCATCAGGTCGACGATCATGACGTTCTCGGCCTGCTCCTTGGGGTCCGCTCGCAGGTGCTCGGCGAGTGCCCGGTCGTCATCCGGGTCGGCCGCACGGGGACGGGTGCCCTTGATGGGGTGGGTGTGCACGCGACCGCCGCGCACCTCCAGGAAGCGCTCGGGAGACGAGCTGACCAGGGTGGTACCGCCGATGCGGATCAGACCCGCGTGGTGCGAGGCGGAGGCCTGCCGCAGCCGACGGAACACCGCGACCGCGTCGTGCCGTCCGGGCACCGTGAAGCGGGTGGTGAGGCACAGCTGGTACGCATCGCCCTCGCGGATCCGCTCGCGACACGCGCCGATGAGCTCGGCGTACCGGTCGGGCCCCACTCGGCCGGATGCCATACCCCGCGGCTCCGCCGAGCCCACGGCCACCGGGGGCGGCGCGGCCGCGACCCGCGCGGCGAGGTCGGCGTCACCGAAGACGTGGACGCGGCGGCGGGCGTGGTCGAACGCGACGAGGTCGGCGATGCGCAGCCAGGCGTCCCGTCCTTCGTACGAGCGCCAGCCGACCCAACCACCACGGAACGGGCCGCTGTCATCCGCGGATACGCCGGCGGGGGCGGCATCCCTCTGCAGGGGTGCCGACGCGTCGTCGAGGCGACCCGAGCCCATCCAGCTCCACCCCGTCGACGACTCGCGTCCGGCGTCCAGCCAGAACACGTCCTCGCCCGTCGCGAAGACATGCAGGAAGGCCGCCTCGGGGTCGACCCACCGCGGCAGGGTGAACGGAGGGGCGGAGTGGGGCACGCTCCCAGGCTAGAGCGGGGATCCGGCCCTAGGCTGACGGAGGTGAACGAGATCCTCACCTGGTTGCTCGACGTCGTCCAGAACGTCGACCCCGTGCTGCGCACGATCATCGCCGGGATCGCGGTCATGCTCGAGACCAGCGTGCTCGTGGGGCTGATCGTCCCGGGCGACACGATGGTCATCGTGGCGGGCACCGCCGTCGCCTCCCCTCTCGAAGGCGTCGTGCTGGCCGCGGCGATCGTGGTGGGCGCACTGCTCGGTGAGAGCCTCGGGTTCTGGCTCGGTCGCTACTTCGGTCCGCGCATCCGCGCCTCGCGGCTCGGCCAGAAGCTCGGCGAACGCAATTGGGAGCGGGCCGACCGATACCTCCGTCGTCGCGGCGGCCCCGCGATCTTCCTGTCGCGCTTCCTCCCCGTGCTGCACTCGCTCGTTCCTCTGACAGTCGGCATGAGCGGTTACAGCTACCGCCGCTTCCTCGCCTGGACCACCCCCGCGTGCGTCGTGTGGGCGAGCCTGTACGTCACGGTCGCAGCGTCCGCTGCGGGAACGTACCGCGAGCTGTCCGACCGCATCCACGGCGCGGGCTACATCTTCGTCGGCATCCTCGCCGCCTTCATCGTTCTGGTCTTCGTCGGCAAGAAGATCATCGAGCGGCTCGAACGTCGCCACCTCGCCGACGAGACCGCTCCTCTCGAACCGGTGGACGGTGACGTGAAAGACTGAGGGAGATGCCTCGTTCCCCTCGCGCCAAAGTGCTCTGGTTCGCCCGACTCGAGCGCCGTTTCCACCGCTGGCGCGAACGTCGAGCGCGCGCCCGCGGACTGCGTCCCGCCGTCACGGGTTTCCCGGGGTACGGGACCGAGGAGTGGGTCCGCGTGCTGGGCCGCGTGCTCATCGCCCCGCCGATCAAGCGCACGTCGACGGGCGAGTTCGCGAGCTTGCGCGGGTGGCGCAGCTTCGCGGCCGTGCCGGTCGGCTTCGGACAGGTCGACGTCACGATCGACGGTGTCACGCACCGCGTCGTCGCGGACCGCGGCGGGGTGATCGACGCCAAGCTCCCCGCGACGCTCAGCCCCGGTTGGCAGACCATCACGATGTCCGTCGAAGGCAGCGAACCGGCCGAGACGCGCGTGTTCATCGTGGGCTCGGACGTGCGCTTCGGCGTGGTGAGCGACGTCGACGACACCGTCATGGTGACGCTCCTCCCCCGCCCCTTGCTCGCCGCGTGGAACTCTTTCGTCGTCGACGAGCACGCGCGACAGCCCGTCCCCGGGATGGCGGTCATGCTCGAGCGCCTCACGCGCGAGCACCCGGGGACACCCGTGGTCTACCTGTCGACCGGCGCCTGGAACGTGGCGCCCACCCTCACCCGCTTCATGCGCCGCCACCTCTTCCCTGCCGGATCGTTCCTGCTCACCGACTGGGGCCCGACCCACGACCGGTGGTTCCGCAGCGGCCGAGAGCACAAGGAGCAGAACCTCCGACGCCTGGCCGCGGAATTCCCCGACGTGAAGTGGCTCCTGGTCGGCGACGATGGCCAGCACGACGACGGGATCTACACCGGCTTCGCGATCGAGCACCCCGAGAACGTCGCGGCCGTCGCGATCCGGCGACTGCTCCCCGCCGAAGCGGTGCTCGCCGGTGGACGGACGGTGGTCGACGACCACTCCGCCGCCGAGGTGCCCTGGGTGACGGCCTCGGACGGCGCGGGATTGCTCGAGCGCCTGCGCAGCGCGGGCGTCATCTCGAACGACGCCTGATCCCGGATGCCGCGGCGTCGGCGTGACCTCACGTTCGCGGAACGTCGGTGGCATTCCGAGTCTTCCGGCTGAGCATGAGCGGAGCGCGGCCGGCCGAGCGCGAGGCCCGATGTCGGAGGTGGCGCGTACGGTGGAGGCATGTGCGGTCGTTTCGTCGTAGCCAATGTGGCCTCCGAGCTCGTGGGGGTGCTGCGCGTCGACGTCGAGGCCGACGAGCTGCCCCGGCCCTCGTACAACATCGCCCCGACGTCGCAGGTCGGCATCGTGCTCGACTCGATCAAGAGCGAGCCCCCGGTCCGCCGACTCGAGGTCGCGCGCTGGGGCCTCATCCCGGGGTGGGCCACAGACATCAAGATCGGCGCGCGGGCCTTCAACGCGCGGTCCGAAGAGGTCGAAGACAAGCCCATGTTCCGTAACGCCCTCATCAAGCGACGCGCCGTGATACCGGCATCCGGTTACTACGAGTGGAAGACCACCGACGAGGGCAAGACGCCGCACTACATCCACCCCGCCGACGGGTCGCCGCTCTTCTTCGCGGGGCTCTACGAGTGGTGGAAGAACCCCGAACTCGCCGACGACGACCCCGCCCGGTGGGTGCTGAGCTGCACGATCCTCACGCGCGATGCGATCGGACGACTGGGCTCCATCCACGACCGCATGCCGCTGTTCATGGATCCCGACTTCGCCGACGCCTGGCTCGACCCCACGACCGAGAACGTCGGAGACATCCTCGACGCGGCCATCGACGCCGCGCCCGACATGGCCGAGACGCTCGACGACCACGTGGTCTCGGCGGCCGTGGGCAACGTCCGCAACGATTCCCCCGACCTCATCGAGCCGGTCGAGTGACCCTGGTCGCGACTCGAACCGTCCTGACGCGCGCGGAGTGGACGGACGCCGCCGAACAGCACGCGCATCGCGCCGACGCGCTCACCGCCGACCATCGTGCCCGCGCGAGCCGTGCGCAGAAGCATCCCGTCGAAGACTTCCTCTTCACGTACTACTCCTACAAGCCCGCCATCCTGAGGCGGTGGCACCCGGGTCCCGGGGTCGTTCTCGAAGGGGCCGACGAACGCGCCACATGGAGGTGGTACCGGGTTGAGCCCGAGGGCGTGCGAGTGGATGCCGAACGCTTCCGCACCGAGAAGGGGTCGATGTACCGCGGCATCGTGAACCTGCTGCGCGCCACCTTCGACCGACCCGCGCAGTTCGGGTGCTTCGGTCTGCACGAGTGGGCGATGGCGTACCGCGCCGACGAAGTGCGGCACGCCGTGCCCCTGCGCCTGGGTCGCGACGGCACCGACGCGGTGGTCGACGCCCACGACCTCAAGTGCACGCACTTCGACGCGTTCCGCTTCTTCACGCCCGAGGCTGTTCCGCTCAACCGCACCTCCCTCAGTCGTGACGACCAGGTGGCGAGGGAACAGCCAGGCTGTCTGCACGCGGGGATGGACGTCTACAAGTGGGCGGTGAAGCTCGGGCCCCTGGTCCCCGGGTCGGTGCTGCTCGACGCGTTCGAGCTGGCGCGCGACATCCGCACGCTCGACATGCGGGCCTCCCCCTACGACCTGACCGCCTGGGGGTACGCGCCGGTGGCGATCGAGACCCCCGAGGGCAAAGCCGAGTACGTCGCGCGCCAGCGCGCGTTGAGCGAGCGCGGGCAGGCCCTTCGGCGGGCGGTCGTGGACGCGGTGACGGAAGCGGGCGACACGCCCGACGGCGCCGATTTCTTGCCGCCGCGATCTGTGTTGTAAACTCATGGAGTTGCCTCAAACGGGGCGGAAAACAAAAAATGGGCCTGTGGCGCAGCTGGTAGCGCACCTGCATGGCATGCAGGGGGTCAGGGGTTCGAGTCCCCTCAGGTCCACCATGAGAGAAAGCCTCCGCTTCGGCGGGGGCTTTCGTCGTTTCCGAGCGCAGCGTGTTTTCGGTGGGCGGAGCTCACGGCATCCCTCCCCCTCCGTACAACCTCGGCGATTCGCACAACCTCAGCCCGAAGGCCCGGGATGCCACCGACATCGCGCGGATCGCTGAGGTGACGCGGTGCGCCGGGCACCGCGGCATCCCGCGACAACCGCCTCACCGGGCACGCGCACGGCGAAGGGCGCCTCCCCTCACGGAGAAGGCGCCCTTCGTGGACGTCTCAGCGGGACGATACCGTCTCGCGGGACTTCGCCTCGTGCGTCTCACGCATGACCAGCTCGTCGTCGAGCCAGTTGGGTGCCTTGTTGCGGAGCGCGAAGATGTAGACCGCGAGCGAGGCGGCGATGATGACCGTGACGTACACGATAAACATCGGCACCTGCGAGGTCGACTGCGCTCCGGCGTACAGCAGGGGTGCCGTGCCACCGAAGAGCGAGTTGGCCAGCGCGTACCCGAGGCCGACGCCCAGGGCCCGCACGTGCGTCGGGAAGAGCTGCGCCTTCACGAGCGCGTTGATCGAGGTGTAGCCGGTCAGGATGACGAAGCCACCGAGCAGGATCGCGAAGGCTGCGAACTCGTTGGTCTGCTGCGGGAGCATCGTGATGAGGAACCACGTGTAAAGCACGCCGCCGACGCCGAAGAACACGAGCAGGGACTTGCGACCGACCTTGTCGGACAGCCAGCCGCCCAGGGGCTGCATGAGCATGAGGGCCGTCAGCGCGATGAGGTTGATCACGGTACCTGTGACGACGTCGCCACCCGAGAACGCGGTCTTGACGATGTTCGGCCCCGTCACCGAGTACGTGTAGAACGCGACGGTGCCGCCGGCTGTGACCGCGAAGCACAGCAGGAGCGGGCGCCAGTTGTTGATGAGCAGATCGCGCATCGAGCCCGAGTCCTTCGCGCGGCCCGCCTTGTTGTCGTCGAGCACGTGCTTCTCGAGGGATTCGTCCATCGTGCGGCGCATCCAGAACACGGCCACGGCGGCGACCCCGCCGATCGCGAACGCGACGCGCCAGCCCCACGCGGTGATGGCCTCGTCGTCGAGGGTGAGCACCATGATCAGCAGCGTGGTCTGTGCGAGCACGTGGCCGCCGACCAGGGTGACGTAGTGGAACGACGAGAGGAAGCCGCGGCGGCCGGGCATGGCGGCCTCCGACATGTAAGTCGCGCTCGTGCCGTATTCGCCTCCGGTCGCGAAGCCCTGCACGAGACGGGCGAAGACGAGGATGATGACGGCACCGACGCCGATCATCTCGGCCGTGGGGGCGAACGCGATCACCAGCGAACAGAACGCCATGAGCGACACCGACACGGTCAACGACAGACGGCGGCCGTACCGGTCGGCGAAGCGGCCGAAGAACCACGAGCCGATCGGCCGCATGAGGAAGGTGACGGCGAAGATCGCCCACACGTAGATGCTGGAGTTCTTGTCGTCGGAGCTGAAGAACTGCGATTCGAAGTACACCGCGAACACGGAGTAGACGTAGACGTCGTACCACTCCACGAGGTTGCCGGCCGAGCCTTTGAGCGTGTTCGAGATCGAACGCCGCAGACTTGTGGGGATCGTTGTCGTCGTTGACATGAGGAATCCGATCGGTCGAGGGACGTTGGTCGTCTCGTCACCGCCGGCGGAAGAGGCCTCCGGCAGCGGTGACGAGGCGTATCGGCCATCGTGGCCGCCGTCGACGCCGTCGGGCGAGATCCTTACAGTCGCCTTACATTCGTGGGCCGCGAGGCCATTAAGCCTGTGCCTACGATGGAGCATGCACGTACTCGTCGCCGAGGACGACGGCTCCGTCGCCGCGGCCCTCGTCTCGGCCCTCGGCCGCGCCGGTCACACGTGCACCCGGGTGTCACGGGGCAGCGATGTGCTCCTCCGTCACCGAGACGCGCAGGCGGTGCTCCTCGACCTCGGCCTCGAGGATCGCGATGGCCTCGATGTGCTCCGCGACCTGCGCGAGGTCACCCAGATCCCGGTGATCGTCGTGACGGCGAGAGGCGACGAACGCTCGACGGTCCGCGCGCTGTCGCTCGGTGCCGACGACTACCTCGTCAAGCCCGTACGCTTGCACGAACTCCTCGCCCGACTGATCGCCGTCACGCGCCGCTACAGTCCGCCCGAGGAGCCGATGCGCGTGGAGACCGCCCAGGTGTCGATCGACGTCGACGCCCGCCGCGTCAGCGTCGCACACCGTGAGGTGTCGCTCACGCCCAACGAATTCGGCATCCTGCTGTCCCTCGCCCGTCGCGCGGGGACCGTCGTCAGTCGCCGGGTCATTCTCGACGAGGTGTGGGGCGACGCCTACGCGGCGTCGTCGCGATCGTTCGACGTGCACATGGGTCAGGTGCGGCAGAAGCTCCCCGAGGTCACCATCACGACGGTCCGCGGGTTCGGATACCGCCTCGAGGATGCCGTGTGAAACCGCGCGTCCTGCTCCCTTTGCTGGTCTTCGGACTCATCGCCGTGATGGCGGTGCTCATCCCTGTCGCCCAGTCGATCGCCGACTCCCGGACGCAGCAGGTCGCCCTGCAGCGCCAGGCGTCGCTCGATCAGGTCGTGCAGCGCGCGCGAACGGCTCTCGTGCAGGGCGGGATGTCGAGTCTGCAGACCTACGTCGACCGGTTCTACGCGGTGTACGGCGAGGCCGTGCTCGTGCTCGACGAGAGCGGTGACGCGGCGGCCTCGGCCGGGGGCCTCTCGCCAGACGTCGATGTACGCTCCATCGCGGGGGCGGCGTCGCGGGCTATCCCGCAGGTGTCTCTTCCCCGCGTCACCCCGTGGGCGCCGGACACCGCACTGGTCGCCGTCCCCGTCATCGCCGCGGGCGATCTGTCGACCGGTGTGGTGGTGCTCGAGGTCGACCTCGCGCGCGCGAAGGCCGATGTCGGTGCGGCGTGGGCGCTCGTGGCGGTCGTCGGCTTCCTCCTCCTCGCCGCGCTCATGGGGGCATCGTTGCTGTGGACGCGGTGGATCCTGCGTCCGGTGCGCGCCCTCGATTCCGCGGTCGCGGCGCTCACCGCCCACCGCGAGCCCGTTCCCCTTCGTCCGACCGGACCGCCCGAGCTCCGCCGCCTCAGTCGGGCCTTCGGGACCATGACCGACGAGGTCGAGAACACGCTCGAGCAGCAGCGCGGCTTCGTGGCCGACGCGTCGCACCAGTTGCGCACTCCCCTGGCCGCCATCCGCTTGCGCGTGGACTCGCTCCCCCGGGAGCCGGATGCCGCTGACGACCTCGCCGCGGTCGACCACGATCTCGATCGGCTGGAGCACACCGTCGAACGCATGCTGACGCTCGCGAACGCGGAGCACCGGGCCTCGGCCTCGCGGCAGGGATACGACGCCGCGCGCGACGAGGGGGCTGAGCGCGAGTGCCGGGTCTCGGCATCCGAGCTCGGGGATCTGCACCGGTGGCGGCTCGACGAGGCGGGCGTGACGCTGGAGGACGCGGGCGAAACGGTCGTCGCGGTGCCGTGCGGCCGAGCGGACCTCGAAGAGATGGTGCAGGTGCTGCTCGACAACGCCGCCAACTACGCCGCGCGAGGAGCCCGCGTGCGTCTGACCCTGGACGACGACGGTGAGAGCGTGACACTGCGCGTCGACGATTCGGGCGCGCATCTCGCCGACGCCGACCTCGAGAGCATGGGCACCCGGTTCTGGCGCGCGGGCGCCCACCGGTCGACACCGGGGACCGGCCTGGGCCTGGCGATCGTCGCCGAGCTGATGCGGGCGGCCGGGGGCACCCTGCACCTCGAGCGCTCGGCCATGGGCGGCCTCGCCGCGCGACTCGAGTGGAGGCGGCGATGACGGCTCTGACGCGACGGGCGTTCCTCTCGGTCGTCGCGGGTGCCGGTACCCTCTCGCTCGCCGCGTGCTCCTCACCCGCATCGACGCCTCTCGTCCTCGGCTGCGGCGAGCCGGGCGGCAGCTACCTCGAGTTCGGTCAATTGCTCGCGGCCGCGACCGCGTCGTCGACCGCGGTCTCGGTCTCGCCACTGCAGAGCGAGGGCAGCATCGACAACCTCCGCCTCCTGCGGGAGCGCCGCGTGGACCTCGGACTCTCACTGGTGGATTCGGCAGCGGATGCCGCCGACGACATCGTCGCGATCGGACGCGTGTACCAGAACTACCTGCAGTGCATCGTGCGCGCGGACGCGGGGATCTCGCGGCTCGCCGACCTGGCGGGGTGCACCGTGTCGCTCGGCGCCCCGGGGTCCGGCGCCGCGGCGACGGCGAGACGGGTGCTCGACGCCTCCGGACTCGACCCGTCGAGCGGCGCGGGACCCCGGACGGTGGAACGCACGTTCCGCGGTGCCGTCGACGATCTCACCGCGGGACGGATCGACGCGTTCTTCTGGTCGGGCGGTGTGCCGACCCCGCAGATCGCCGCCCTCGCCGAGCAGGTCCCGGTCTCGGTGATCGATACGACCCCCGCCCTCGCGGCACTCAGTGCGCGGTTCCCCGATGTGTACGCCGCCACGACGATCCCCTCCGGCGTCTACGGCGCCACCAGGGCCGTCCCCACAATCGGTGTCGCGAACCTCTTGCTCGCGCGCGCCGACCTCGCCGATTCGCTCGCTCGCGCTCTCGTCGACGCCCTCATCGACGACGCCCCCGAGCTCGTTGCCCCCGACGCCCTCGGCATCCAATATCTGACGCCGGCGAGTCTCATCGACACCTCGCCGATCGCCCTGCACCGGGCGGCCGAGCTCCGGTACCGCGAGCGGTACGGCTGAGCGAACCTCAGTTCACGCAGGGCACCGACCCCGCGCGCATCGGCTGCTGCGAGTCGGTGTACACCGACGACGTCGGGGAGGGCGACGCCGCGGGAGCGCTCGTCCCGGGCGCATCGGTCGGGCCCGGCGTGGCATCCGTGCCGGGGTCCGTCGTCGCCGCGGGAGCCGGGTGGAGCAGGGCGCCGACCTGGGCCGCGATGGCCTTCTGGTCGACGATGTTCACGCTCTCGCCGTCGACCGTGCCGAAGCGCTCGACGGGGAGCGTCTGGAACGTCACGTCTCCCCCGGCGAGGCGCTGGGCCGTCGAGGCGAGGCTGAGCAGGTCGAAGCCCTTGTCGACGGCCACATACTGCTTCGCGGTGTCGAGCAGGTCCTGCAGGCGCCCGAAGTCGGTGAAGGTCTGCGCGTCGCGCAGCTTCAGCGCAAGCGACACCATGAACGCCTGTTGCCGGCGCGTGCGGTCGAGGTCGGTGAGGAAGACGTCGTCGTACTTCGTGTCGCGGCGCTGGCGGACGAACGCCATCGCCTGTGCGGCGTCGATCTGCTGCTCCCCCGCGACGAAGTCCGCTCCCGAGTAGGTGTCGGCGGTCGCATGGTTGAGGCACACCGACACCGGCTGGACGGCCTGTGCGACCCGGTAGAACGCCGCCATCGTCACCTCGACGAAGTGGTCGATCGGGACGCCGCCCAAGAACTGCGACACGGTCTGCATCTCTTCGGTGCGTGCGGCGTCGCGGGCCTGCTGATAGGCGTCGTCCTCCGAGACGCCCGCCGCGCGGAGCTCGGCGTTCTTCGCGGCGAAAGCCCGCCCGTACGCCTCTTTGATCTTGCCCTTCTTCGTCCCACCGGGAGCGCCCGCGTAGTCGACGTAGTCGTCGCGCGGGATCGACACGGCGACCGCTTGCCCACCGCCCGCGGGGATGTGCACGTACATCAGCACGTTGGTGTTGTAGCCGCCCACCGATGCGTCCTCGGCGTGGATGGCGTCGTAGATCTCCTGGGGGTACGGCTTGCCGTCCTCGTCGACCCGACTGTCCAGGCCCATGATGAGGATGTTCTGCTCGCCCTCGTCCTGGGCGGCTCCCGGAGCGGCGGTGGGCAGCTCGGCATCGGAATGGTGGATGCCATTGGCCGCGCCGGCGAGATTGACCGCGACGAACGCCACGGTGCCCACGACGGCCGTGGTGAGGACGGCGGCGACGATGAGCAGGAGTCGACGCCGGTTGCGGCGGACGCGGTGCGAGGTCGGTGACACCGACCCAGCATGCGCTGTCGCGTCTATGAATCCGGCGTACGAACGAGAACGCCCCCTGCCGCGGCGGCAGAGGGCGTCGACGGCAGGATCGTCAGTCGGTGGCGTTCGCCGGGGTCGGCAGCTCGATCGGGACGACCGGGCAGTCCTTCCAGAGCCGCTCGAGGCCGTAGTAGACACGCTCTTCCTCGTGGAAGACGTGGACGACGAGGTCGCCGAAGTCGAGCAGGACCCAGCGGGACTCCTGTCGGCCCTCGCGACGCACGCGCTTGTGGCCGTGCTCGAGGAGCTTCTCTTCGACCTCGTCGGCGATCGCGGCGACGTTGCGCTCGTTGCGACCGGTGACGAGGAGGAAGATGTCGACGAGCGGGAGGGGTTCGGACACGTCGAGCGCGACGATGTCGTCGCCGCCCTTCGCGTCGGCGGCGAGGGCGGCGATCTGCGCCATCTCGCGACCGTTGTCGGTGGCTGTCATCGGAAGACTCCTGTCGTGAAGGCGAGGCCGAGGGTGACGGCCACCGCCAGGAAGAGAGCACCGGTCGTGATGATGAGCCCGATGAGGAGCTTGCTCCCCTTCTCGGGCGCCGGCGGGCGGATGATCTCGCCGGGCTGCTTGACGGTGCTGATCGCGGCACTCGCCGCGATCGGGGTGGGGGACGAGGCGGGCGGAAGCTCGCCGTCGAGGAGCACGGCGTCGGCGTCGCGGCCGTCGGTGGTGCCGGGAGCGTGACCGACCGAGCCCAGACCCTCGGGCAGCTCGAACGTGCCCGTGATCATGACCTCACCGGTCGCAGTGACGGGCCCGACCAGCGGAACGCCGGTGGGGGTCTGCGACAGGATCAGCGCGTTCGGGGTCGACACGGCGCCGCTCGCTGCGGCGTTGCGCGAGATGAGCTGATCGAACGATGCGGGCAGCGAGACCTCGGGGGTCGCGCCGTCCAGCAACTCGGAGCCGAGTGCAGGGTTGACGACCGACGCGCCGGGTCCGTCGTCGTCCGACGAGATCGGGCTCTCGGCGGTGTCGGGGGCCGCGGGGCGGAAGATGGCGGGCAGGGCCGACTCTTCTTCGGCCTGCGGTGCCGGAGGGGTGTCCTGGTGCGACATCGTCGTCTCGAGGTCGGAGCTGATGACCGGGACCGCGGCCGTACGGATCTTCTCCTGCGCCCGGACCTGGCGACGCGTGAGACCGGTGACACCGAAGTCTCCGTCGCCGAATGACCCGGCGAACGAATCGGGGCGCAGCGCGGGAGCGAAGGGCTCGTCGCGCTGCTCGACGGGCGCGGGCTCCTCGGACACGGCGGGCTCGTGCTCCGCCGCCGCGGGCTCGGCCTCGGCGCGGTCCGAGAGGGCGTGCTGGTCGCCCGCGGTCTCGTCGACGCTGCGCTCGGGCACGCGATCGACGATCGGCGCTTCGGCCGACTCGACCGGAGCGGCCGGGGTCTCGGCATCCGGAGTATCGCCCTCGGGCTGCGGAACGATGATGGGCGTCGCGCCGGTCTGACGGAGCTCGCGCAACTGACGACGGGTCAGCGCGGGAGTCTCGGGGTTCTCGGGAGTGCTCATGCTGTGCTCCGGTAGAGGTGGTGCTTCGCGATGTACTGCACGACGCCGTCGGGCACGAGGTACCACACGGGGTGGCCTCGGCGCACGCGGGCGCGGCAGTCTGTGGACGAGATCGACAGGGCGGGGATCTCCAACTGGCTCACGTTCTCGGACGGGAGTCCCTCGGTCGTGAGGACGTGACCCGGCCGGGACACCGCCACGAAGTGCGCCAGATCCCAGAGCTCCTGGTGGTTGCGCCAGCTGAGGATCTGCGCGACCGCGTCGGCGCCGGTGATGAAGAACAGCTCCGCACCGGGGCGTTGCTCTTGCAGGTCGCGCAAGGTGTCGATCGTGTAGGTGGGCCCCGCGCGATCGACGTCGACGCGGCTCACCGTGAACTGGGGATTGGATGCCGTGGCGATCACCGTCATGAGGTAGCGGTGCTCGCTCTCGGTGACGTCGTCCTTCTGCCACGGGCGCCCCGTCGGCACGAAGACGACCTCATCGAGATCGAACGATTGGGCGACCTCGCTGGCGGCGACCAGGTGACCGTGATGGATGGGATCGAACGTCCCACCCATGACCCCGATGCGAGGGGCGCGCGTCACCGACATACGGTGGGCCTCAGTGGCCGTGCGCCTCGGGGGTGGGCGTCCCGTGCTTCTGGGTGTAAGCCGCCGCCTTGTGCGCGTGACGGTTCGACACGTTGCGGTACGACAGCGTCACGAGGCTCAGGGCCACGAAGGTGAGGAACGCGACGGCGCCGTACCAGAAGGTCTGGGCCTGCACGTTGCCACCGTGGTGGGCGCCTTCTTCTGCGGCGTGGGCCAGAAGTGCGACGAAAGTCATCAGTGCTCCGATCAGAGGTCTGCGCGAGGCGCGCGTCTCATTTTAGGCGGTCAGGCGCGTACCTGGCCGTCGCCGCGCCCGAGCCATTTGGTGCTCGTCAGCTCGGCGAGGCCCATGGGTCCGCGGGCGTGAAGTTTCTGGGTCGAGATGCCGACCTCGGCCCCGAAGCCGAACTCGCCTCCGTCGGTGAAGCGCGTCGAAGCGTTCACCAGCACCACGGCGGAGTCGACCTCGGCGAGGAAGCGATCGGCGGCCGCCGAATCGGCGGTGATGATCGACTCGGTGTGGTGGGTCGAGTAACGGCGGATGTGCGCGAGGGCGTCACCGAGATCGTCCACGACGCGCACGGCCAGGTCGAGCGTGCCGTATTCGAGCGACCAGTCCGCCTCGGTCGCCGGCACCACCCGTGCATCGTGCGCCCGCGTCTCGGCGTCGCCGTGCACCGTGACGCCCGCACCGGCGAGGGATGCCAGCAGCTCGGGCAGCAACCGGTCGGCGGCGGCGCGGTGCACGAGCACGGTCTCGACGGCGTTGCAGACGCTCGGCCGCTGCGTCTTGGCGTTGAGGACGATGTCGCGGGCCCAGTCGTCGCGGGCCGTGGCGTCGAGGTAGACGTGGACCACCCCGGCGCCGGTCTCGATCACCGGTACGGTCGACTGGGTGACGACGGTCTCGATGAGCCCGGCGCTCCCGCGCGGCACCAGCACGTCGACGAGCCCGCGCGCGTTCATCAGGGCCTTCGCTCCGTCTCGACCGAAGTCGTCGACGCTCTGGATGGCCTCGGGGCTCACCCCGTGGTTCGAGAGCGCGTCGCGCATGATCCGGACGAGCATGGCGTTGCTGCTCTGCGCGGCCGATCCTCCGCGCAGCACCACGGCGTTGCCGGAACGCAGAGCGAGCGAGGCGATGTCGACGGTCACGTTGGGTCGGGCTTCGTAGATCGACCCGACCACGCCGAAGGGCACCGCGACCTTCTCGAGCGAGAGACCGTTGGGCAGCGTCCGGCGGTCGAGCACGCGGCCGACCGGATCGGGAAGCTCGGCGACGTCGCGGACGGCCGCGGCGAGGGCGGCCACGCGCGTGTCGTCGAGTCGCAGCCGGTCGAGGAGCGCCTCGCCGATGGCATCGTGGCGCCCTCTGTCGAGATCCTCGGCGTTCGCCTCGACGATCTCGGACGAAGAGGTCTCGAGCGCGTCGGCGACGGCGTGCAGGAGCGCTGTCTTGCGCGCGGAATCGAGCAGACCGATCTGTCGCGCCGCATCTTTGGCCAGACGCAGGCGCTCGTCGACGGAGGCGGCGATCACGGTCATGCGCTCAGTGTACCGGCGCGTGTCACGGCGCCCACGGGGCCGGTCGCCAGGGTGACGGGGTCGGGATTGGGAGCGAACCAGGTACCCACACCTTCGCCCGAAAGAGCGGATGCCACCAGGTCGGCGCTCGTGACGAGCACGCCCACCCCCGCGGTCGAAGCGAGCCTGGCCGCGGAGGCCTTGGTCGCCGCTCCCCCGGTGCCGACGCCGTTGACCACTCCCGCACCGAACTCGAACTCGGACAGGTCGTCGCCCCATGCGACGTCGGTGATGGGTCGGGCGCCGGGCTCGCTGGGCGGGAGCGTGAAGAGCGTCTCGATGTCACTGAGGAGCACGAGGACATCGGCACCGATCAACTGGGCGACGAGGGCGGCCAGTCGGTCGTTGTCGCCGAAGCGGATCTCGTGGGTGGCGACGGTGTCGTTCTCGTTCACGATGGGCAGGATGCCGAGACCCAGCAGGCGTTCCATCGCGCGGCGCGCGTTGGAGCGGTGCGTGGCGTTCTCGAGGTCACCCGCCGTCAGCAGCACCTGACCCGCGAGCAGACCGAAGCGGTCGAGCGAGGTCTGGTAGCGCCACATGAGGACGTTCTGGCCCACCGCCGCCGCAGCCTGCTGCGTTGCGAGGTCGTTCGGCCGACCCTGGAGATCGAGCAGGGGCAGCGCGGTGGCGATGGCACCCGACGACACGAGCACGACCTCGGTGCCCGCGCCGTGCGCACGCGATAAGGCCTCGACGATCGTGTCGATGCGGTGGGCACCGTCGCCGCTGATCGACGACGAACCGACCTTCACTACGACGCGGGCTGCGCCGGGGATGTCGGCGCGCGTCGTCGCCGTCACCGCTCCTCGTCCTCGAACTCGAGCCGGGAGGAGTCGCCGTCGGGGGTGATGCCCGCGGCACGCGCCGCGCGGCGCTCGGCCTCGAGCTCGGCGCGGGCGTCGGCCTTGGCATCCATCCGCTCGTGATACTGCTCGCGACGCTCCGAAGAGGTGCGGCGCGGGTTCTGCACGAGACGCGGGTCGGTGCCTCGCGGCGCGGTCATGAGCTCTGCGGCCGAGGTGAGTGTGGGCTCCCAGTCGAAGACGATGCCGTCGCCGGGGCCGATGACGACGGTTGCACCCGCGACCGCACCGGCGCGGAAAAGCCCGTCCTCGACGCCGAGACGTGCGAGACGGTCGGCGAGATAGCCAACGGCTTCTTCGTTCTGGAAGTCGGTCTGCTGCACCCACTTGACGGGCTTGTCGCCGAGGATCCGGTAGACCGGCCCGTATGTGCCGCCCTCGACCTTGATGGTGAAGTCCTTCTCGGCACCGCGGGGGCGGATGACGACGCGCTCGGGCGGCGTCTGATCGATCGTGGCGAGGCGGTGCTCCTCGACGATCTCGCCGAGGGCGAAGGTGAGTTCACGCAGGCCCGCACGGCTGACGGTGGAGATCTCGAACACGCGGAAGCCGCGGGCCTCGAGATCCGGACGCACGAAGTCGGCGAGTTCGTGCGCCTCGGGGACGTCGACCTTGTTCAGGGCGATGATCTGCGGGCGGTCGAGCAGCGGGACCTGACCCTCGGGCACCGGGTAGGCCGCGAGCTCGGCGAGGATGATGTCGAGGTCGCTCAGCGGGTCGCGGCCGGGATCGAGGGTGGCGCAGTCGAGGACGTGCACGAGGGCCGTGCACCGCTCGACGTGGCGCAGGAACTCCAGGCCCAGGCCCTTGCCCTCGCTGGCGCCCTCGATGAGTCCGGGCACGTCGGCGATCGTGAAGCGCGCGTCGCCCGCCTGCACGACACCGAGGTTCGGGTGCAGCGTCGTGAACGGGTAGTCGGCGATCTTGGGGCGCGCGGCCGAGACCGCCGCGATCAGACTCGACTTGCCGGCGGAGGGGAAACCGACCAGCGCCACGTCGGCGACGGTCTTGAGCTCGAGGACGATGTCGCCCTCGTAGCCCGGGGTTCCGAGCAGGGCGAAACCGGGTGCCTTGCGCTTAGGAGACGACAGCGCCGCGTTGCCCAGACCGCCCAGGCCGCCCGGGGCGGCGACGAAGCGCATCCCGGGGGTGAGCATGTCGACGAGGACGTTGCCGTCCACGTCCTTGACGACCGTGCCGAGCGGCACCGGAAGCTCCTGGTCCTCGCCGAGCGCACCGGAGCGGTGGTCGCCCATGCCGAACCCGCCGTTGCCCGCGGAGCGGTGCGGCGAGTGGTGGTACGACAGCAGGGTCGTGGTCTGGGGGTCGGCGACGAGCACGACGTCACCGCCGCTGCCCCCGTTGCCGCCGTCGGGACCGGCCAGCGGCTTGAACTTCTCACGGCGCACCGAGACGCAGCCGTTGCCGCCCTTTCCTGCACGCAGGTGCAGGGTCACGCGGTCGACGAAGGTGACCATGGCGGGTCCTTCCGGGTGTGGCCGGCGAAGCCGACTCGAAAAAAGAAGAGGGGGTGGGCAGCCGCCCACCCCCTCGTGCGCCGAAGCGCGGGAATTACTCCGCTGCTGCGGTGACGATGTTGACGACCTTGCGGCCGCCCTTCGCGCCGAACTGGACCGCACCGGGTGCCAGGGCGAACAGCGTGTCGTCGCCACCACGGCCGACGTTGGCGCCGGGGTGGAAGTGCGTGCCGCGCTGGCGGACGATGATCTCGCCGGCGAGGACGACCTGGCCGCCGAAGCGCTTCACGCCGAGGCGCTGTGCGTTGGAATCACGACCGTTACGGGTGGAGCTTGCGCCCTTTTTGTGTGCCATCTCTGCGTCTCCTGGCTCTTACTTGATGCCGGTGATCTTGACGCGCGTGAGGTCCTGACGGTGGCCCTGGCGCTTCTTGTAGCCGGTCTTGTTCTTGAACTTCTGGATCACGATCTTCGGACCGCGCTCCTCGCCGAGCACCTCGGCCGTGACCGAGACCTTCGCGAGCTTGTCGGCGTCGGTCGTGACCGCGTCGCCGTCGACGAACAGGACGGCGGGCAGCTGGATGCTCTCGCCGATCTTCGCCTTCTGGCGGTCGAGCACGACGACCGTGCCGACCTGGACCTTCTCCTGGCGGCCGCCGGCGCGCACAACTGCGTAAACCACTTCACACCTGTTTTCGTTCGGGAGCGCGGAGCTCCGGTTGTCTGATGACGTCGGGAGGGTCTGACGACCCAAGTCTCGGTGCGATCCGGCGAGCAGAGCTCGCGGGGTCACGCTCCTGTCAGGAGTGGACGCGACGCACCAAGGGTCAAGTTTAGCTCACCCGGAGGCATCCGGCAAAAGCATTCGACCCGCGTGTCGACCGTAGGATCGCGGAATGGCAATCCTGATCGATGATCCGCAGTGGCCCGCGCACGGACGTCTGTGGGCTCACCTGGTCAGCGACAGTGATCTCGACGAACTGCACGCTTTCGCCGCAACGGCCGGGATCCCGCGCCGCGCGTTCGACCTCGACCATTATGACGTGCCGGACGAGCGTCACGCCGAGCTCGTCCGCGCGGGGGCGGAACACGTCGGGGGCAAGGAGCTGGTGCGGCGCTTGCGCGCCTCGGGACTGCGGATCACCGCACGAGAGCGGCGCGCTCGCCCGTGATCGTCCGGTTCCACGGCGCCCGCCCCTGACGACAAGACCGAGTCCGCGGCATCCGTCCCCGTCCGCACACACGCGTGAGGGGCCGGTCTCCGTCGCCGGGAGCGAACCTCGGCGACGTAAAACGACCCCTCACGCGGAATGAGCGCGGCTCAGGCCTCCGACGCAGGCTGGGCGTCCACCGGAGTGCCGGTGAGGGCCGCGGTGGTGACGCGTCGGCGCGAGCGTCCCTGACCGGGAGCCTTGGGCTCGGGCAGAGCTTCGAGGACCGACTCGAGCAGGGCGTCCTTCTCGGTGCGGGGCGCCTTGGGCTCGCGCTTCTTGCGGGGGCGCTTCTCGCGAGCCGGGGCGGGCGCCTCGGACGCCGACTCGGTCTTCGCCTCGAGGACGGCCTCGACGGACGCCACGACCGCCGCCTCGACGAGGGCGGGGTCGTCGATGGTGGGCTTGACGGTGGACGCCGCGATCTGCGCGAGGGCGGACTTGACGCCCTCGGTGATGACGTGGGTGCCGCCGGCCTGCGCCGCCGCTCCCCCGCTGCCGTTCGCCCCGCCGTTGCCCTGCGCGGCGTTGCCGCCACCGGTCGACGAGTTGCCGTTGGAGCCGCCGTTGCCGCCACGGCCACGACGGTTCGACGATCCGCCGTTCGCGTTGCCGCCGCCGTTGCTCGACGAACCCGCGGGACGGTGCTTGACGACCGGGTCGTGGTGCACGATGACGCCGCGACCGGCGCACACCTCGCACGCCTCGCTGAAGGTCTCGAGCAGGCCGAGACCGAGCTTCTTGCGGGTCATCTGCACCAGACCCAGCGAGGTCACCTCGGCGACCTGGTGCTTCGTGCGGTCGCGGCTCAAGCACTCGATCAGGCGGCGCAGCACGAGGTCGCGGTTGGACTCGAGCACCATGTCGATGAAGTCGACGACGATGATGCCGCCGATGTCGCGCAGGCGCAGCTGGCGCACGATCTCTTCGGCCGCTTCGAGGTTGTTCTTGGTGACGGTCTCTTCGAGGTTTCCGCCCGAGCCGACGAACTTGCCGGTGTTGACGTCGACGACGGTCATGGCCTCGGTGCGGTCGATCACGAGCGAGCCGCCCGAGGGCAACCAGACCTTGCGGTCGAGCGCCTTCTCGATCTGCTCGGTCACGCGGAACGCGTCGAACGGGTCCTGCTCGCCCTCGTACTTCTCGACCCGCTCGAGCAGGTCGGGGGCGACACCCTGCAGGTACGACGAGATCGTCTGCAGCGCCTCGTCGCCCTGGATGAGCATGCGGGTGAAGTCCTCGTTGAAGACGTCGCGCACGATCTTGACCAGCAGGTCGGGCTCGGAGTGCAACAGGGCGGGCGCCTGGATCGTCTTGACCTGGCTCGAGACGTGCTCCCACTGCGAGGTGAGGCGCTGCACGTCGAGGGTCAGCTGCTCTTCGGTGGCGCCCTCGGCGGCCGTGCGCACGATCACGCCCGACGACTCGGGGAGCACCTCTTTGAGGATCTTCTTCAGACGCGCGCGCTCGGTGTCGGGGAGCTTGCGCGAAATGCCGTTCATCGTGCCGTTGGGCACGTAGACCAGGTAGCGGCCGGGGAGCGAGATCTGGCTCGTCAGACGCGCGCCCTTGTGGCCCACGGGGTCCTTGGTGACCTGCACGAGTACGCGGTCGCCCGACTTGAGGGCGAGCTCGATGCGACGCGGCTGGTTGTTGGTCTCGACGCCGTCCCAGTCGACCTCGCCGGAGTAGAGCACGGCGTTGCGGCCGCGACCGATGTCGACGAACGCGGCCTCCATGCTGGGCAGCACGTTCTGCACGCGGCCGAGGTAGACGTTGCCGATCAGCGAGGCGTCCTGGTTGCGGGCGACGTAGTGCTCGACGAGCACGTTGTCTTCGAGCACGGCGATCTGGATGCGACCGGCCTTGGAGCGCACGACCATGACGCGGTCGACGGCCTCGCGACGGGCGAGGAACTCCGCCTCGGTGACGACGGGGCGACGACGCCCGGCCTCGCGACCGTCTCGGCGACGCTGCTTCTTCGCCTCGAGACGAGTGGAGCCCTTGATCCGCTGCGGCTCAGTGATGACCTCGACCGCGCGCTGACGCACGGGGGGCGCAGCGGGAGCCTCGGGCGCATCGTCACGGTTGTCGTTCGGTCCCCCGCGGCGGCGGTTGCGACGGCGGGCGTTCGCCGAGACACGCTCGCTGGGGCCCTCGTCGTCGCGGTCATCGACGTCATCGCGGATCACGACGGGCGGAAGCGCGGGGGCGTAGAAGTGCAGGGCCGTCGAGACGGCGGACACGAAGTTCTCGGGAAGCAGGCCGAGCGACACGGCGGTCGGACGGGCGGGCTTCTCGGGCTCCGCGGGGGTTTCGGGCTGAACCGGGGACTCGGGCTCGGCGGGGGCCTCGGACTCGGCGGGGGTCTCCGGCTCGGCCTGGGCGGGAGCGACGTCGGGCTGCTCCGTCGCCGTTGCGGCGGACGCCGACTCATCCGAAACGGAACCGGATGCCGGAACCTCGGCCTCCGCGATCGGCTCGACCTTGTCCGCGGCCGGTGCGGACTGCTCCGACGCGTCCACCTCGGACGGGTCGTCCGTGGCGGCGGGGATGTCCTCCACGTCGAGCACCGCGGGCGCCTCGGTGTCGTCGGCGGCCGCGTCTTCGGCATCCTGGACCGCCGCCTCTTCTTCGTCGACCGCGGGGGTGACGTCGGAGGTGGCGGTATCCGCAGAGATCGGCGTCTCGTCGGTGGGGTTCTGTTCGTCTGTCACATCGGCCATGTCGGGGTACTCCCTGGCGGACGACACCGCGCGTCGTCCGACGAAATCTCATGCAGCGCCGCACCCGGCGGGGCCGCGAACTCACTCGGTCTGCAGCCGGCCTGCGGCTCGTGCTGCGAAGGGCGGTCATCGCCCGAAGTCTTCTGGGTGATGTTCCTGCGGCGCGGCCGCGGTCACATCAGCCTTCATTATCGCACGAACCGCCGAGAACGCCCACGACCGCGCGAGGACGCACTGCGTCGTCTGCGCGTGAAGCGGCCCCATAGCGGCGCGGTGAGAGAATCACGGCATGAGTGAAACCGTCACCCCCCGCCGTCCGGTCGTGGTCGCGATCTGGCTGATCTTCGCGGGGGTCGTGGGCTGGTGGGCGGCGTTCTCCCTCACCATGGAGCGCTTCCACCAGCTCGAGAACCCGGGCAGCGCGGCATCCTGTGACTTCAGCGTGCTGGTCCAGTGCTCGACGAATCTGCAGTCGTCGCAGGGCAGCGTGTTCGGCTTTCCCAACCCGATCATCGGGCTCGCCGCGTGGATCGCGCCCATCGTCGTCGGAATGGCGCTGCTGGCCGGCGCGCGGTTCGCGCGGTGGTTCTGGGCGCTGTTCTGGGTCGGTTTCGCCTTCGCGCTGACCTTCGTCATCTGGCTCATCTCGCAGAGCCTCTTCGTCTTGGCGACGCTCTGCCCCTGGTGCATGGTGACGTGGTCGGTCGTGATCCCCTCGTTCTTCGTCGTGACGCTGCACGTGCTGCGCGAGGGCGTGATCCCTCGAGAGCGGGTTCGCGAGATCGCCGACCTGCTCATGGCGTGGGTGCCGCTCATGACGATCGTGGCGTTCGCGGTGGTCGCGGTGATCGCGCAGGTGCGGCTGAACGTTCTCGCTCAGCTCTGACCCGGTGGGCGCGGCCCCTCGAGTCGTAGCGTCGAGGGATGGATGCCGTGAAACCACTGATGCCCGCCGCGTACGACCTCGTCTGGTCGGCGGTCTCGCTCGTGGCGTTCGGTCTTGCCGTGTGGGCCATGGTGAGCCTCTCCCGGCGCGCGAGACACCTCTCGCCGACGGTTGTGCTCGTGTGGGCGCTCGTGATCGTGGTGGTCCCCGTACTCGGACCGGTGTCATGGCTGGCGGCGGGACGCCGAGCAGGGGTCTCGCGCTCCTGACGGATGTGCCCCGCGGGGCCGGTGGCCTCGACAGGCTCGGCGACCTCGCGGAGCTCAGCCACCTCGCCCTCGAACGACGAAGGCCGCCACCCTCACGGGGCGGCGGCCTTCACGGCATCCGGGATCAGGCGAACCAGATCGCGAGCTCGCGCTCGGCGGACTCGACGCTGTCGGATCCGTGGACGAGGTTCTGCTGCACCTTGAGGCCCCAGTCGCGGCCGAAGTCGCCGCGGATCGTGCCGGGGGCGGCGGTGGTCGGGTCGGTCGTGCCCGCGAGCGAGCGGAAGCCCTCGATGACGCGGTTACCGGCGAGGCGGATCGCGACGGAGGGGCCCGACATCATGAACTCGAGCAGCGGCTCGTAGAACGGCTTTCCCTCGTGCTCTGCGTAATGCTGGGCAAGCGTCTCGCGGTCGGGCTCGAAGAGGCGGATGTCGACGAGGGCGTAGCCCTTCGCCTCGATACGGGCCAGGATCGTGCCGGTGAGGCCGCGGGCCACGCCGTCGGGCTTGACCAAGACGAGGGTCTCTTCGGTAGCCATGGGTCATTCTCCGTTCGAGAGGTCGGGGGAAGCGGCACGTCGAGCGTTCTGCCGATCGAGCGCCGCTCCCTTGATCGTCGCATACGCCCACATGCCGCCGAAAATGACGGCGACCACGGCGAGGGCCGGAACGAGCAGACCGCCGAGCAGCAGGATCACCTGCAGAGCCCACCCGGCGAACAGCGCCCAGCGGTGCCGGAGCGATCCCGACACCGCCACCATCGCGATCGCCATGACGACGCCGCCGACGATCCCCCACCACGGCTCGATACCCGCAGGGAGCACCTTGAGACCGTAGACGACGAGACCGCCGAGGAAGACGATGATCGACTCGAAGCCGAGGACGACGGCACCGAGCGACTCCTGCGCACCGCGCTGACGACGAACGCGGGGAGCACGGGGTTCGCGCGGGCTCACGCCTGCCACCCCGACTTCCAGTCCTCAAGCTCCGACAGGCGCAGGGCCTCACCGGCGAGGACGACGGACCCGGCGATGACCACGGCGCGGCGGTCGGACTCGGCGGCCCACGCGCGCGCCGCGTCGGCGGCGTCTTCGAGGGTCGGGTGCACCGTGACGGGAAGGTCGGCGGCCTCGGCCACGTCGGCGATCACGTCGGGGTCGGTCGCGCGGTCACTGTCGGGCGCCGTCGCGAACACCCGGGCCACGGCGGGCACGAGCGCCGACATGATGCCGACGGCGTCCTTCCCGTCGAGGATGCCGACCACCGCGGCCCACTCGTCGATGTCGAACGACTCGTCGAGAGCGGCGACCAGGGCCCGCGCGCCGTGCGGGTTGTGCGCCGCATCGACGAACACCGTCGGCGCGGTGCCGACGAGCTGCAGGCGGCCGGGAGAGGTCGCGTTGCCGAGGCCGTCGGCCACGACGTCGGCCGCGAGGGGCTGGGTGCCGCCGCCGATGAGCGATTCGACCGCGGCGACGGCCATGGCCGCGTTGGAACCCTGGTGCGCGCCGTACATCGGCAGGTAGACCTCGCGGTAGGTGCCCGCGACCCCGCGGATGTCGAGCTGCTGCCCGCCGACGGCGAGGGTCTGGCCCTCGAGGGCGAAGCCGTCGGGGGCCACCGCGACCGTCGCTCCCTCTTTCTCGGCGCGAGCGCGGATCGCGCGCAGGGCCTCGTCGGGCTGAGCGGCCGAGACGACCGCGGCGCCCGGCTTGATGATGCCGGCCTTCACCGTCGCGATCTCGGCGATCGTCGACCCCAGGCGGTCGGTGTGATCGATGTCGATCGGCGCGAAGACCGCGACGTCGCCGTCGGCGGTGTTGGTGGAGTCCCACTCCCCGCCCATGCCGACCTCGAGCACGAGCACGTCGATCGGCGCGTCGGCCGCGACGACGAACGCCAGCACCGTGAGCAGCTCGAAGAACGTCAGCGGAGCGTCTCCGGCGGCCTCGAGCTCGCCGTCGACCATGCCGACGAACGGCTGGATCTCGTCCCACGCGTCGGCGATCGCGGCGTCGGCCACGGGTTCTCCGTCGATGAGGATCCGCTCGGTGAAGCGCTCGAGGTGGGGGCTGGTGAACAGGCCCGTGCGAAGACCCATCGCGCGCAGCAGGCTCTCGATCATGCGGCTGGTCGAGGTCTTGCCGTTCGTGCCGGTCACGTGGATGACGCGGTACGTGCGCTGCGGGTCGGCGAGCAGCTCGAGCACGCGGCGCGTGCGCTCGACGCGCGGCTGCACCCACTGCTCGCCCTGTCGTTCGAGCAGCGCCGCGTAGACGGCATCCGCCCTGGTGCGATCGCTCATGCGGGGGCTCCGATCCGGGCGACGGCCACCGTGACGGCGCCGACGTTCGCGTAGGTCTTGGCGGTGAGGACGTTCTCGAACTCGGGCTCGCCCACGTTCCCGCGCTCGATGAGCCGCTCGGTACGGCTGGCCAGCACGACGCCTTCGGCGAGGGTCTCGGATGCCACGCCCGCGACATCGAACGCCTGGGCCACGGCGGCCGCGTCCCCGGCGTCGTCGAACGTGAGGGTGAGGGCGATCCGGTCGCTCACGTCGAAGCCGGCGGCCTTACGGGTGTCCTGGATGCCGCGGATCATGTCGCGCGCCAGGCCCTCGGCCTCGAGCTCGGGGGTGGTGACGGTGTCGAGCAGCACGAAGCCGCCGCCCGCAAGCACGGCTAGCGCCTCGCCCTCGGGGCGACCCGCGGTCTCGACGACCAGGTCGTACTCGGCGAGCTCGAGGGCGATACCGCCCGCGACGACCCGTCCGTCGACCTCGCTCCAGTCGCCCTCTCGGGCGGCCTTGATCGCCTGCTGCACCTGCTTGCCGAGGCGCGGTCCGGCCGCGCGTGCGTTGACCGACAGGCGATGCGTGATGCCGTACTCGGCCGCCGTCCCGTCCTGCAGGGCGACCTGCTCGATGCTCTTCACGTTGAGCTCTTCGCGGAGGATGTCGTCGAACTGCGCCAAGCCCGCGGCATCCGGAGTCACCACCGTCAGACGCGGCAGCGGCAGGCGCACGCGCTTGCTCTCGCGCTTGCGCAGCGCGTTGGCGACGCTCGAGACCTCGCGCACGGTGTCCATCGCGGTGCGGATGTCTTCGGCGGCGGGGAATGCCGAGGCGTCGGGCCAGTCGGTCAGGTGGACGCTCCGCCCGCCCGTGAGGCCCTGCCACACGCGCTCGGTGACCAGCGGCAGCAGCGGGGCGGCGACGCGGGTCAGCGTCTCGAGCACGGTGTAGAGCGTGTCGAAGGCCTCGCGGCTGCGCGGGTCGTCGGTCACGCCCACCCAGAAGCGGTCGCGGGAGCGGCGGATGTACCAGTTGGTCAGCACCTCGGCGAAGTCGCGCAGGCGCTCGGCCGCCGTCGTGGAGTCGAGCCCCTCGAGGTCGGCCGCGACGTTCGTCACGAGGTCGCCGGTGAGGGCCAGGATGTAGCGGTCGAGCACGTCGGTGGAGTCGGTGCGCCACTCGGCTTCATACCCGCCGGCCCCTGAAGCGTTGGAATACGTCGCGAAGAAGTACCACGCGTTCCACAGCGGCAGCAGGAACTCGCGCACGCCGGAGCGGATGCCCTCCTCGGTCACGACGAGGTTGCCCCCGCGCAGCACCGAGCTCGACATGAGGAACCACCGCATGGCATCCGACCCGTCGCGATCGAACACCTCGCGCACGTCGGGGTAGTTGCGCAGCGACTTCGACATCTTCTGCCCGTCGTTGCCGAGCACGATGCCGTGGCACGAGACGCCGGTGAAGGCCGGGCGGTCGAACAGCGCGGTCGAGAGCACGTGCATCACGTAGAACCAGCCGCGGGTCTGCCCGATGTACTCGACGATGAAGTCGGCGGGGGCGTGCTCGTCGAACCATTCATGGTTCTCGAACGGGTAGTGCACCTGCGCGAACGGCATCGAGCCCGAGTCGAACCACACGTCGAGCACGTCTTCGATGCGGCGCATCGTCGACTGCCCCGTCGGGTCGTCGGGGTTCGGGCGCGTGAGGTCGTCGATGTAGGGACGGTGCAGGTCGACCTCGCCGTCGGCGTTCACCGGCAGGCGGCCGAAGTCGGCCTCCATGTCGGCGAGCGAGCCGTAGACGTCGACGCGCGGGTAGTTCGGGTCGTCGCTCTTCCACACCGGGATGGGCGAGCCCCAGTAGCGGTTGCGGCTGATCGACCAGTCGCGAGCGCCCTCGAGCCACTTGCCGAACTGGCCCTCCTTGACGTTCTCGGGCACCCAGGTGATCTGCTGGTTGTTCGCCAGCAGGTCATCCTTGATGTCGGTCACGCGCACGAACCAGCTCGACACGGCCTTGTAGATGAGGGGGTTCCGGCAGCGCCAGCAATGCGGGTACGAGTGCTCGTACGACGCCTCGCGCAGCAGTCGGCCGCCCTGCGTGAGCAGGCGGATGAGGGGGCGGTTGGCCTCCATCCACAGCTCGCCGGCGACGTCGGTGACCGCGGAGAGGAAGCGGCCGCTGTCGTCGAGCGAGATGATCGTGGGCAGGCCCGCGGCATCCGCCAGGCGCTTGTCGTCCTCACCGTAGGCGGGAGCCTGGTGCACGATGCCGGTGCCGTCACTGACGGTGACGTAGTCGTCGACGAGGATCTTCCAGGCGTCCTGCGTGCCCCAGACGGAGGCGTCGGCGTAGTAGTCGAAGAGGCGGTCGTACGACACGCCCTCGAGCTCGGAGCCCAGGATCGTGGACTGCACGGCCTCGCGGGCGGCATCCACGCTCTCGTATCCGAGGTCTTTGGCGTAGCCGGGCAGCAGGTCCTCGGCCAGCAGGTAGCGGTGGGCGACGGCCTCGAAGGCCTCGTCGGGCGTGCCGTCGGGAGCGCGGTGCACGTCGGCGGCACCGTTCGGTCCGCCCTCGATCACGGCGTAGCGGATGCCGGGACCCACGGCCAGCGCGAGGTTCGTCGGGAGCGTCCACGGCGTCGTCGTCCACGCCAGCGCGCGCACGCCGGTGAGACCCAGCGCCTCGGCCTTGGCCCCGACCAGCGGGAAGGTCACGGTGACCGAGGGGTCCTGACGCATCTTGTAGACGTCGTCGTCCATGCGCAGCTCGTGCGTCGACAGGGGCGTCTCGTCGCGCCAGCAGTACGGCAGCACGCGGTAGCCCTCGTAGGCGAGGCCCTTGTCGTGGAGCGTCTTGAACGCCCACAGCACGCTCTCCATGTAGGTCGTGTCGAGCGTCTTGTAGCCGCGCTCGAAGTCGACCCAGCGGGCCTGACGCGTGACGTAGTCCTGCCAGTCGCGCGTGTACTCGAGCACCGACTCGCGGGCCTTGGCGTTGAAGGTCGCCACGCCCATCGCTTCGATCTCGTCCTTCTCGGTGATGCCGAGCTGCTTCATCGCCTCGAGCTCGGCGGGGAGACCGTGGGTGTCCCACCCGAAGACGCGGTCGACCTTCTTGCCGCGCATCGTCTGGAAGCGCGGGAAGACGTCCTTCGCGTACCCGGTGAGCAGGTGCCCGTAGTGCGGAAGGCCGTTGGCGAAGGGCGGGCCGTCGTAGAAGACCCATTCCTCGGCGCCCTCGCGATTGGCGATCGACGCGCGGAAGGTGTCGTCATGCGCCCAGAAGTCGAGAGTGTCGTTCTCGATCGACGGGAAGCGTGGGCTCGGAACGACGGATGCCGTGGCCGCGACGCTCTGCGCGTCAGCGGCCGGGCCGAAGGATGAGGGGCGTGGGTAGGTCATGTCTCTCCGCAGGTTGGGATCCACCTGCGGGGACGATCCGTGCGGACCGCGGTACCACCCCGCGTTGCGCCGCCCCCGTTCGGGACCGGTGCCACTCTCACTGCGGCTGTGACGGGCCTGCCCCGCGCGGTTCTACTGATCCGGCCTGCGAGCGAGTCGTAGGGCCGGACGTTCTTCCGCGTGCTCCCCGGTGATGGCCGGATCGGTGCGTGTGGGTCCAGTCTACGCGAGCCGGGCGTGGTGCGCTGCGGGGTGTGCGCGGCCCTCGAGCGTCCAAGAACCCCGGACAGGGCGCCGGTCGCGTCCGGGTGTCATGAACACTCAACGCAGGCGGAAGGGCCGGACACGACCCCCGGCTCACGCCCCGGGCGCGCCCAGGCCCGCCGCGGCCAGCAGTTCCCGGGTGAACGGATGCCGCGGGGCGGCGAACACGCACGACACGGTGCCCGAGTCGACGACGCGCCCGTCCTTCATCACGATCACGTCATCGGCGATGCCGGCGACCACGTCGAGGTCGTGCGTGACGAACACCATCGCGAGGTCGCGCTCGGTCTGCAGGGCGCGCAGGCGGTCCAGGATCCGTGCGCGCACCGACGCGTCGAGCGCCGACACCGGCTCGTCGAGCACGAGAAGATCGGGGGTGACCGCGAGGGCGCGGGCGATCGCGACGCGCTGTCGCTGCCCGCCCGACAGCTGCGCGGGTCGGCGCCGGACGAACGCGGGCGAGAGGCCGACCTCCTCGAGCAGGGCGGCGACGGCGGCGCGACGCTCGGAGCGCCGGACTCCCCCGGCCGCCACGGCCTCGGTGAGCGTGCGGCCCACCGTCCAGCGGGGGTCGAGGGCGCCCCACGGGTTCTGCTGCACGAGCTGAACGCGAGTGCGTGCGGCACCGCGGGCGACCCCGGACGACCAGGGGCGCCCCGCGAACGTCATGGTCCCGGCATCCGGATCGGCCACCCCGACGATCAGGCGCGCGAGGGTCGTCTTGCCGGATCCCGACTCCCCCACGACCGCGAGCGTGCGACCGCGGTGCACCTCGATCGACACGTCGTCGACCGCGGCACGGTCGCCGAAGCGCTTGGTCAAGGAGCCGGCGGTGAAGATGGGAGCGTCGGTGCGCGGTGCCCGGCGGAGCGGCTCGTGCGACACCGCCTCGACCAGCGCGCGCGTGTGCGGATCACGAGGAGAGGCGAGCAGCTCGGCGGTCGGCCCGGTCTCGACGACGCGTCCCTCGTGCATCACGACGACGCGGTCCGCCACGCGGGCGACCGCCCCGAGGTCGTGGCTGATGAAGACCACGGCCACGCCGTCGTCGGCGATGCGGCGCAGCAGGTCGAGCACGCGGGCCTGCACGGTGGCATCCAACGCCGTCGTGGGCTCGTCGGCGACCAGCACGGCGGGGTTCGCGGCGAGCGCCGAGGCGATCAGCGCGCGCTGCCGCAGACCGCCCGACAGCTCGTGGGGGTACTGCCGTGCTCGCACGTCGGGCTCGGGGAGCGAGACGCGCTCGAGGCTCTCACGCACACGCGTTGCCAGCGCCGCTCCGCGCGCCTCGGGCTCGTGGATGCGCACGGGCTCGGCCACCTCGGCACCGATGCGACGCAGCGGGTCGAGCGAGACGAGGGCGTCCTGCGAGACCAGGGCGATCCGGTCGCCGCGCAGCCCGCGCCACTGCCGCTCGCCGAACGAGCGGGCGTCGACGCCGTCGATCTCGAGCTCGTCGGTGCGCGCCGTGAGGCCCATGGGCACGAGGCCGAGCAGGGCGCGCGCGCTCACCGACTTGCCGGTGCCCGACTCCCCCACGATTGCCACGCACTCGCCCGGGGCGACGTCGAGGTCGAGTCCGCGCACGATCGCACCGGCCGGGCCGTCGATGCAAAGACCGCGCAGCCGCAGCCCGCTCATGCGTCGCGCTCCTCGGCTCGGGCCCGCAGGATGCGGCCGATCACGCTGACGCTCACGACGGTCGCGGTGATCGCGAGGCCGGGGAACACCGCGACCCACGGCGCCTGCAGCAGCAGGTTGCGTCCGGCCGAGAGCATGAGGCCCCATTCGGCGGTGGGCTCGGTGGGACCGAGGCCGAGGAAGCTGAGCCCGGCCGCCGCGAGGATCGAGGTGCCGATGCCGATCGTGGCCAGCACGCTCACCGCGCCCAGCACGCCGGGGAGCACGTGCCGAACGTGCACCACCACGGTCGGCACTCCGATGATCCGCGCGGCCTCGACGTGCTCGGCGGCGGCGAGCGTGCGGGTCTGCGCCCGCGCGAGGCGGATGTAGACGGGCACGGCGGCGATGGTCACGGCGACCGCGACGTTGACCGGGCCGGGGCCGAGTACCGCGACGACCAGCAGGGCGACGAGGAACTCGGGAAACGCGAGCAGCACGTCGACGATGCGCATGGCCGCGGCATCCGCCCATCTGGGCGCGACGGCCGACAGCGAACCGGCGATCACCCCGACGACCAGGGCGAGTCCGGTGGCGAGCAGACCGATCCCCACGGACCGCCCGGCGCCGTGGACCACGCGGGAGTACACGTCGCGTCCGCTCTGGTCGGTGCCGAACCAGTGCGCCGCGCTCGGCGGCTGCAGGGTCGCGCGAACGTCGGTCAGCAACGGGTCGTGCGTGGCGAGCAGCCCCGGGGCCACGGCGGCCAGGGCGATGACGGCGAGCACGACGCCGGCGATCCCGAGCGCCACGGCCTGGCCGCGACGCTTCACGAGGGCACCGCCGCTCGAGCGGCCAACGCCGGGGCCGCCGTCCGCAACCGCGGATCGATCAGGGGCACCACAAGGTCGACGAGGGTGTTCACGACGACGAAGACGAGCGCGCTCAACAGGATCACTCCCGTAATCACCGGCAGATCGCGGTCGGTGATCGCGGTCAGCGTCACACGGCCGATGCCGGGCCGGGCGAACACGGTCTCGACCAGCACCGCGCCGCCGAGCAACGACCCGACGAGGTAGGCGGCGAGCGTCACGCCCCCGACGCTCGCGTGGCGCAGCGTGTGGTGCACGCTCTCACGCAGGGGCGTCGCCCCGCGGGCGCGCACGGTGGTGAGGAACGGCTCGCGTTCGGCGGCCTCGACTCCGTCGCGCAGCACCTGCGACAGCAGGGCCGCGACCGGCAGGGCCAGGGTCACCGCGGGTAGCACGATCGCGGCGGCATCCCGCGCCCCCGAGACCGGGAACCACCCCAGCTGGAACGAGAACACGCTCAACAGCAGCAGCCCCGTCCAGAACACGGGCGACGACAGCACGACGAGTTCGATTCCGGATGCCACGGCCCGACCGGTCCGCCCGCGCACGAGCAGCGACGAGGCGAGGGCCAGCACGACGGCGATGACCAGCGCGAGCGCGGAGAGCTGCAGGGTCGGGGCGAGCTGGCGCCCGATGACCTCGGCGACCGGCTGCCGGAGCTGGTACGACTCGCCGAGGTCGCCGCACACGAGCCGGCCGAGGAAGGTCGCGTACTGCTCGAGTACGGGTCGGTCGAGCCCGAGGTCGCTACGGATGCCGGCCTTCACGGCCTCGCTCACCTGCGCCTGCGGTCCGAGCAGCACGTCGACCGGGTCGCCCGGAATGATCCGAAACGCCACGAACGCCAGCGTGGCCGCTCCCCACAGCACCAGAACGACGGATGCCACGATCCCGCCGAGGCGCCTCAGCAGAGCGCGCGAGCGAGAACGTGGCATCCGATCAGTCTGTCCGAAACCCGACGGCTCAGCCGACCGAGGCGGTCGCGAACAGCGGGCGGCCGTACAGATCGAACGTCAGCCCCGAGACCTTCGGGGCGACGGCGCTGATGAGGGCCGGGCTGTAGAGCGGCACGATCGCCGCCTGGTCGGCGTTCCACTGCTGCACCTGGGCGTAGATCGCGTCGCGTGCGGCGGGATCGGTCGTCGAGGCGCCCTGCTCGAGCAGCGCGTCGAGCGCGGGGTCGCTCACCTGCGAGGCGTTCTGGAACCCGTCGGTGGCGAGGTGGCTGCGCAGCAGGTCGGCGTCGACGCCCGAGAAGCCCCAGTCGGTGACGTCGTAGGTCTTCGGTCCGTACTGCTCGTTGTAGGCACCCGGTTCGAGCACCTCGCGCTGCAGGTCGAAGCCCACGGCCTTCAGGTCGCTCTGCACGGCGTTGGCGAGCGCGGCGCGGTCGTCGGGAACCGGGGTCCACGCGATCCAGCGCGCGGTGAGGCGCTGACCGTTCTTGGTCCGGATGCCGTCGGCATCCCGACCCGTCCAGCCGGCCTCATCGAGAAGGGCGTTCGCCTGGGCCTGGTCGAAGGGCCACGAGTTCTCCAGGCTCGCGTCGTAGCCGGGGGTCGTCGCGCCGAGGACGCTCCAGGCGCGGGGGTACTGACCGAAGAAGATCTCGTTCACCGCGGTGTCGACGTCGATCGCTCGAGTGAAGGCCTGACGCACCTTCTGGTCGGCGAACACCCCGTACTTCTCGTTGAGGAACAACGAGTAGGGCAGGCCCGGGTAGGCGATCGACTTCACGGTGTCGTCAGCGGGGACCTGCCCGACGAGGTTTGGCGGCAGGTTGGTCACCACGTCGGCCTGACCACTCGACAGCGCGCCCACGCGCACCGAGGCCTCGGGAAGGATGTCGACGCGCAGCGTCTTGAAGCTCGGCTTGCCGCCGCCGTCGGGACCCCAGGTGTAGTCGTCGTTGCGGGTGTACACGATGTCCTGGTCGGGCGTGTATTCGGTCAGCTCGAACGGACCGGTTCCGACGGTCACGTCGGGGGCGCCGGCCTTCAGCTGGTCGGCCTTGGCCTCAAGCACCGTCGGCGAGTAAAAACCGAGCAGTGCCGTGCTGGCCGCCTGCAGGAACGGCGCGTAGGGCTGCGTGAAGCGCACCCGCACGGTGTGCTCGTCGACGACGTCGGTGCCGGCGTACAGCTCGCCGCCGAGCATGCTGGCCGCCTGCGCCGAGGCGGTGTCGGGGTTCACGATGCGGTCGAAGTTCGCCTTGACCGCGGCCGCGTCGAAGGGCGTGCCATCGTGGAAGGTGACGTCGGTGCGCAGGCGGAAGAGGTAGCTCGCACCGCCGTCCTCGACGTCCCACGACTCGGCGAGCCACGGCGAGAACGTGCCGTCGGCCTCCTGGAACACCAGCGAGTCGAGCACCGCGCGCTGCACCATCGCCGACACGTCGAGCTGGCTGGTCTGCGGGTCCATGTGTCCGGCCGAGAGGTTCGCTCCCTCGATCGCCCAGACGACTTCGCCGTCGCCCTGCGCGGCAGGGTCCGACCCGGCGCAGGCCGACAGCGAAAGGGCGGCGACGGCCGCGACGGCGACCGCCGACAGCACGCGGCGCGAAAGCGAAGAAGGCATGGAGAAACCTCGGAATCTCTGGTGGGAAGGCTTTCAGCTTACCGGGGTTCCTGGACCGGGTGCGGAAAGTCCCCCGTCCGATGCGTGCTGAGAGCGAACGGATGCGGGCCCACTCCGAAGCCGGGTGAGACGTCTCACCCGCATGGACCTCGAAGAGCGCGCCACGACGCGCGCTCCTGCGAGACCCCCGGTATCGTGGACGCAGAACCCATCAGGCACGCTCACACAGTGCCGCCCATATCGCTCGAGGAGTACCCCTATGGCCACCATTCCCGACAAGCCCGCCCTGGAAGGCCTCGAGCAGAAGTGGGATGTCGCGTGGCGTGAACGCGGCACGTACGTCTTCGACCGCCTGCGCGCAGCCGAGCTCGGCCGCCAGGGCGTGTACTCCGTCGACACCCCGCCGCCGACGGCATCCGGAAGCCTCCACATCGGCCACGTGTTCTCGTTCACGCACACCGACGTCAAGGTGCGCTACGAGCGCATGCGCGGCAAGACCGTGTTCTACCCCATGGGCTGGGACGACAACGGTCTGCCGACCGAGCGCCGCGTGCAGAACTACTACGGCGTGCGCTGCGACCCCTCGCTCCCCTACGACGCCGACTTCACCCCGCCCTTCGCGGGCGGCGACAACAAGAGCAGCAAGGCGGCCGACCAGGTACCCATCAGCCGCCGCAACTTCATCGAGCTGTGCGAGCAGCTGACCGTCGAGGACGAGAAGCAGTTCGAAGACCTCTTCCGCGAGCTGGGCCTCAGCGTCGACTGGACCCAGACGTACCGCACGATCTCCGACGACTCGATCCGCACGAGCCAGCTGGCGTTCCTGCGCAACATCGAGCGCGGCGAGGCGTACCAGTCGATGGCCCCGACGCTGTGGGACGTGGACTTCCGCTCCGCGATCGCCCAGGCCGAGCTCGAAGACCGCGACCAGCCCGCCGCATACCATCGCGTGGGCTTCGCCAAGACCGACGGCTCGGGAGACGTGTTCATCGAGACGACCCGCCCCGAGCTGCTGCCGGCCTGCGTGGCGCTGGTGGCCAACCCTGACGACGAGCGGTATCAGCCACTGTTCGGCACGACCGTGCGCACACCGCTGTTCGACGTCGAGGTGCCGGTGCTCGCGCACCCCCTCGCGCAGAAGGACAAGGGATCGGGCATCGCCATGATCTGCACCTTCGGCGACGTGACCGACATCATCTGGTGGCGCGAGCTCGACCTGCCCAACCGCACGATCATCGGCAAAGACGGCCGCATCGTGGCCGAGGCCCCGGATGTGATCGTGACGGATGCCGCGAAGGCGGCCTACGACGAGCTCGCGGGCAAGACCGTGTTCAGCGCCAAGAAGCGCATCGTCGAGCTGCTGCAGGAGTCCGGCGCCATGGAGGGTGCCCCCAAGCCCTTCACCCACCCCGTGAAGTTCTTCGAGAAGGGCGACCGCCCGCTCGAGATCGTGTCGACGCGCCAGTGGTACATCCGCAACGGTGCGCGCGACGCCGAGCTGCGCGAGCGTCTCATCTCGCTCGGGCGCGAGATGTCGTGGCATCCCGACTTCATGCGCGTGCGCTTCGAGAACTGGACCAGCGGCCTCACCGGCGACTGGCTCGTGTCGCGTCAGCGCTTTTTCGGCGTGCCGATCCCGGTCTGGTACGGCCTCGACGACAGCGGTGAGCGCGACTACTCGCGCGTGCTGACGCCCGACCTCGCGTCGCTGCCGGTCGACCCGACGGTGGACGTGCCCCCGGGCTACACCGAGGACCAGCGGGGTGTGGCCGGCGGCTTCGACGCCGAGCGCGACATCCTCGACACGTGGGCGACATCGTCGCTCACCCCGCAGCTGGCCGGTGGCTGGCAGCGCGACGAGGAGCTGTGGAACCTCGTGTCGCCGTTCGACCTGCGCCCGCAGGGGCAGGACATCATCCGCACGTGGCTCTTCTCGACCATGTTGCGCAGCGCCCTCGAAGACGACCGCAGCCCGTGGACGGATGCCGCGATCTCGGGCTTCATCGTCGACCCCGACCGCAAGAAGATGTCGAAGTCGAAGGGCAATGTCGTCACGCCCGCCGACATCCTCAAGCAGCACGGCTCCGACGCGGTGCGCTACTGGTCGGCGTCGAGTCGCCTCGGCACCGACGCGGCGTTCGACCCGCAGAACCCGACGCAGGTGAAGATCGGTCGCCGCCTCGCGATCAAGCTCCTGAACGCGGCGAAGTTCGTGCTGTCGTTCCCCGTGCCCGAGGGTGCCGCGGTGACGCACGCGCTCGACGCGTCGATGCTCGCAACGCTGGATGCCGTGGTGCGCGATGCGACCGCGGCGTTCGAGGCGTACGATCACGCACGGGCGCTCGAGATCACGGAGTCGTTCTTCTGGACGTTCTGCGACGACTACCTCGAGCTCGTGAAGGAGCGCGCGTACGACCAGTCCGACGTGGGACAGGCCTCGGCCGCCCTCGCGCTGCGCACGGCCCTGTCGACGCTCGTGCGGCTGTTCGCGCCCGTGCTGTCGTTCGCGTCCGAAGAGGTGTGGTCGTGGTTCGAAGAGGGCTCGGTGCACACCGCGGCCTGGCCCGAGCCGCTCGGAATCGAGGGTGACCCGGCCGTGCTCACCACTGTGAGCGCCGCGCTCATCGGCATCCGTCGCGCGAAGACCGAGGCCAAGGCTTCGCAGAAGACGCCGGTGACCTCGCTCACCGTATCGGGGCCGAACGTCGAGGCCCTGCGCCTCGCCGAGGGCGACCTGCGCGCCGTGGGCCGCATCGAGACGATCGCGTTCGCCGAGGCCGACACCACCGCCGTGACCGACATCGTGTTCGCACCCCAGGAGGCCTGATGCAACTCGGAACCCGCTGGACCGCCCGCGAACAGCCGCCGAAGGCTGTTCCCGAGGTCCTCCACGCCCAGATCGCCGCCGTCGAAGCCGCGCTGAACCCCGATGGGCTCAGCGCTCCGGCTCCGAAATGGACGCTGACCTTCCTCGAGGGGCGCCCCGTCGCCGAGCTCGACACCGGGGTCATCGTGAGCCAGGATGCCGCGGGCGAGGTCGTCGTGCGCTACGACGATGACGCCGAGTTCGCCTGAGCCTCACCGCTCGGGATCACAGAGCCCGTCGACGCCTTCGTGCGTCGGCGGGCTCTGTGCGTTGCGGGGTGGCTCGAGGTCGGGTGGCTGAGCCGATCGAAGCCACCGGCGGTCCACTGGTCGCGGGCCCTTCGACAAGCCCCGGGACCTGAGACGTCACCGCGGCGGCACGTACCGCGCGGCATCCGCCGACATCGCCCGCGACGCGGCACGTCCGGCCCGCCGCGCGGGCTCCGCCTCGACGGCCCACGCGCGACGGCGCATCCGCTCTTCGGCGGCGCGGGCCATCGCTCGCGACAGCGCGAGCAGCGCGGCCTCGAGACGGGTGGGACGCACCGGCAGGACGATGGTGCGGGTGACGGCGGTCATGCGGAGCCCCTCTCGGTCGGCAGCGGAAAGACGTCGTTGCGGATCGTCACGGGGCGGACGCCCTCGCCCGTCTGGTTGCGGTAGCGCTGGACGGTCTCGTCGATGAGCGCACCGATGCGCTGCACGAGGTCCCGCGACTGCTCGGCAGTCAGGCGCGCGGTCGCGGTCGAGATCACCGACGCGTCGCGCCACTCTTCGTCCTCGTCCCACCCGTGCGTGGCGAAGTGCATGAGCTGCTGGTGACGCAGCGTCAGGGTCTCGGAGTGCACGGCCTCCATCACGGCGCGTCCCGACGGAGTGTGCTCGAGCTCGGGGTTGGTGAGCGTGACACTGCCGGCCGGGCGCTCCCACCAGCGTTCGCGCGCGGTTCCGCGATCGGCGACCTCGCGGATGAGGTCGTGACGGGCCAGGGCCCGCAGGTGGTAGCTCGTCGCTCCGGTGGACTCCCCCGTCAGCTCCGCGAGGCTGCTCGCGGTCTGCGGGCCGTACTGGCTGAGGATGTCGTAGAGCCGCACGCGCAGCGGGTGCGCCAGGGCGCGGAGTGCCCCGGCATCCAGAACACGCTCTTCGCGGGGCATCGACTGCTCGACCATGAGTGCAAAGATACCTTTGCACGAGTTTCTTTGCAAGACTTTCTCTGCACCGGCACCTCGCGTGCACCTAGGCTGGATGGATGACGGATGCCGTGAACAACCCCCTCCTCGCGCCGCCCTCGCTCCCCTACGACCTGCCGCCCTACGGCAGCATCGGCGTCGAGCACTACCTCCCCGCGTTCCGCGCCGGTTTCGCCGCGCAGCGAGCGGAGGTCGACGCGATCACCGCCCAGCGCGACGCGCCCACGTTCGAGAACACCCTGGTCGCTCTGGAGCGCAGCGGTCAGCTGCTCGACCGGGTCGCGCGTACCTTCTACACCGTGGCATCCGCCGACGGCACCCTCGCGATCCAAGCCGTCGAAGAGGAGCTCGCTCCCCTGATGTCGGCGCACCGCGACGCGATCCAGCTCGACGCCGACCTGTTCGCCCGGATCGCCGCCGTGCACACGCAGCTCGACGACCTCGACCTCGACGCCGAGAGCCGCTACCTCGTCGAGCGCTACCACCGCGAGATGTCGCTGGCCGGCGCCGGTCTCGACGACGCGCAGAAGCAGAAGCTGACGGAGCTGAACCAACGACTGTCGGTGCTGACGACCACGTTCGAGAAGAACCTGCTCGCCGATACCAACGACCTCGCGGTGGTGTTCGACTCCGCAGGCGAACTCGACGGCCTGAGCGACGGCGAGCTCTCGGCGGCGGCGCAGGCGGCCACGAGCCGCGGCCTCGACGGGCGCTACGTCGTGAACCTCACGCTGTACACGGGCCACCCCCTGCTCGCCTCGCTCACGGACCGCGAGAGCCGCCGCCGTCTGCTCGAGGCCTCGCGCTCCCGCGCCACGCGCGGAAACGACAACGACAATCGCGCCGTGCTCCGCGAGATCGTGCGCCTGCGGGCCGAACGCGCCGCGGTACTCGGCTACCCCTCGCACGCGGCCGCCGTCCTCGCCGATCAGACGGCGGGGTCTCCGGATGCCGCGCGCGACCTGCTCCGCCGCCTCGCCGCCCCCGCTGCCGCCAACGCCCGGGCCGAGCAAGAGGCTCTGCAGAAGATCGCCGAGGCCGACGGCATCCGGATCGAAGCACACGACTGGGCGTTCTACACCGAGAAGGTCCGCGCCGAGCGGTACGACCTCGACCGCGCCGCCCTGCGTCCGTGGTTCGAGGCCGAGCGCGTGCTGCGCGACGGCGTGTTCTTCGCGGCCGAGAAGCTCTACGGCATCCGCATGACCGAACGTCACGACCTGCAGGGCTATCACCCCGACGTGCGCGTGTTCGAGGTGCACAACGCCGACGGCAGCGAGCTCGGGCTGTTCCTGCTCGACCTGTACACGCGCGACAGCAAGCGCGGCGGTGCGTGGATGAACTCGATCGTGACGCAGTCGGCCCTCCGCGGCACGGCCCCCGTCGTGGTCAACAACCTCAACGTGAACAAGCCGGCCCCCGGCACCCCGACGCTGCTGACGCTGGATGAGGTCACCACCCTCTTCCACGAGTTCGGCCACGCCCTGCACGGCCTCTTCGCCACGGTGACCTACCCGCACTTCGGCGGAACGGCCGTCTACCGCGACTTCGTCGAGTTCCCCAGCCAGGTGAACGAGATGTGGATCCTCTGGCCCGAGATCCTGACCAACTACGCCCGTCACATCGACACCGACGAGCCGCTCCCCGCCGATGTCGTCGAGCGTCTGCACGCCTCCGAGGCGTTCAACCAGGGCTTCGCGACGAGCGAGTACCTCGCGGCGTCGTGGATCGATCAGGCGTGGCACGGCCTCTCGGTCGAGGAGGCGTCGGCCGACATCGACGTCGCGGCCTTCGAAGCGGCGGCCCTCGCGGACATCGGGCTCGACAACCCCGCCGTCCCCACCCGCTACGCCTCGACGTACTTCGCCCACGTGTTCTCGGGCGGCTACAGCGCCGGGTACTACTCGTACATCTGGAGCGAGGTGCTCGACGCCGACACCGTGGAGTGGTTCCGCGAGAACGGCGGCCTCACGCGCGAGAACGGCGGCCGGTTCCGCCAGAGGCTGCTGGGGGTCGGTGGTTCCGGCGATCCTCTCGCCGCCTACCGGGATTTCCGGGGCCGGGATGCCGAGATCCAGCCGCTTCTGCAGCGGCGCGGTCTCGAAGGCTGAGGTCGACGTGCCCGGCCGCTCTCGGCGTCCGGGCACGCAGCGTCAGAGCGCGTACGTGAAGCCGACGTGCGAGTCGGCGAAACCGAGTCGCGTGTAGAACCGGTGGGCGTCCACGCGCGCGGCGTCGGAGGTCAGCTGCACGAGGGTCGCTCCGGTCGCGGGTGCGGCGACGTGCATCACCCAGCGCATCACCGCGCTGCCGATCCCACCGGAACGCAGACTCGAAGACACCCTGACCGCCTCGATGAGCAACCGGGTGGCCCCCTGACGCGCCATACCGGGGATGACGGTGAGTTGCAGGGTGCCGATCACCTCCCCCGCCGCATCGTCGACGACGATCAGATCGTTCAACGGCGCCTCGAGGACGCTCCGCAACGCGGTGGCGTACGATCCTTCGTCCGCAGCGTCGCCGCGATCACCGCGCGCCGCACTGACGGGGTCATCTGCCAGGAGCGCCATCAACGCGGGCAGGTCGCTCGGCTTCGCCCGGCGGACGGTCACCTCGCCGATGCGGGCGGTCACCGTCGTGGGCAGATCGAGGTCGGGGAGCACGCTCTCCATCCTGCCGTGCGCGTCAGCGCCAGCCGAGCACCTCGCGCACAACGGCTTGCGACGCCGGTGAGCCGTCGTTCTTGATGGAGAGCAGCTTCTCGCTGGAGACGAGCGCCCCCGACGCGTTGTACGCGTCTGAAAGGCCCTGAACCGCCCGACGGACGAGAGGCGCCGCGTCATTGCGATCGGCACCGCCGCGCACCGAATAGTGGGGATAGACGAGCAACTCGGTCCCCTCGGTCGTCCGTCGCGCACAGGCGACGACCACGGTCGGAGTCGCTCCTCTCCAGAATTTGGGGAAGAACTCCAAGCCCGTCCCCTCAGCGAAGAACTCGACGACTCCGCGCTTCCACGACTTCGCCACATCGCCGAGGCGGACGTCGCGGGCGATCCACTCCGACCCGCTCTCCCGGATCGCGGTGGCGAAGGCATCGCCCGCGTCGGAGAATCCCGCTGCGATGAGCGCATCCGTGGCGCGGCGGACCGCGCTGGAGGGCTCGTCGCGAACGAGCATCCGCGCCCCGCCCCGCGTCAGCCCGTTCCATCGGACGGGACCGACGTGGGCGTCTTCTCCGGATCCGCGCATGATCACAGCGACCACGCCCTCCCCACGGCGTCATCGGCTTCGCGATAGGCCTGGGCCGCGGTCCGGGCCGCGTCCGCGGCCGCGCGGCCGACATCGGCTAACCGGGTCATCTCGGAGAGCCACTCCCCCTGCTTGGCGGCGTACGCGTCAGCCGCGTCACCCTGCCACCCCCCGAGGAGGGTGTTGCGTGCGAAGGCGAGCGTCGCGGTCTCGGCGGCGGTGCGCTGAGCTGCGGCGTCGATGGACGAGGCCGTCTCCACGAGCCGATCGGGCTTGATCGAAAAAGACGTCATGAGCGAGGACTCTCCCTTCACACGTCGCGACGCGCGAGTTCGAGCGCGTCACGGATCTTGGCCTGAGCTTCGGTGTAGCGCTCGTGCGATTGGCGGACGGCGGCGTCGAACTCAGCGTCGGGTGAGGGACGATCGTCGGCCTCGGTGGCGTCGTCGTCGGCTTCGTCCCACGACTCACGCAGTGCGCGGAGATTCTCGGATGACATCTTCCGCAGAGCCTGGGCGGCAGAACTCTGATCTTCGCCGCGGAAGACCGCTTCGAGGCTGGTCTCGCCGAGGTCGATGCGCGACTGCACGGTGCGCCACTCCGCGCCCATCTCGCCGGCGCGAGCACGAGCGGCACGACGCTCATCGGCCTCCCGGCGCTCTTCCGCATCGATCGCGGCACGCGCATTCTCGCGCTCGTCGTCTTCGCGGAGAAGTCGTGCGAACGTCTCCGCCATCGTGCGGAAGTCGCCGACCAGCCGATCGTCGTCGGGTCCGGGAACGTGATTCATCATCGGGTCATCGATGCGTGCCATCAGACTCGCGCCGCCGCTCCGCGCGCCAGACCCTCATACAGGTCGGCCATGCGCATCGCACTGTCGGTCATCGTGCCGATGTTTCCGACCATCCCCGAGACGAGGTCGTAAATCATGTTGATCCACTTGTAGGCCCACCGCGCATCTTGGATCAGGTCGTACACCGCGATTCCCGCTTCGACGGCCGCCACGAGCCAACCCGCCACGGGAACCGCAGCTTCGGCTGCGATCCGCAAGAGCTTCTGCGCGAGACGGTCGAGGATCTTCAGGATCTTGCCGACAGCTTCCTTGCACAGCAAGATCAGCACCTTGATCGCCGTCGCCACGGTGCCCGCGGGTCCGGCCACGACGGTGTGGGCCTGCGACATCACGCCAGCCGCTGCGACGAACGCCTCGGAGCCCTTGCCTGTCCACGACGCGAGGGGCGGGAGAAGCCCCATCACGTTCTGACCGATCGCGCTCATGGCATCACCCGCGTGCGTCCAGGCGAACTGCGCCTCGCGCATGCGCTCCCAGTCGCCCGAGAACGGCTTCGTGACCTCTTCGAGGAGTGAGTAGCCGACGAGTTCTTCGAAGAGCCAGTCCACTCCGCCGAAGATCGGACCCGCCTTCCAACGGATGCTCTCGATCTCGGGATCCTCGCCCTGGGGTCGAGGGAGGTAGGAGCGCACGTCCTGCTTCTCGGTGACCGTTCGAGACGCGGACAGTCCGTCTCCCACGCGGTCGGAGATTCCCGATGCCGTCCCGTCGGCCCACTCGACGGCCGAGTAGCCGTCCCAGAAGGCTTGGTTGAGCAGGTTCCCGTCGGGCTCGCCGTAGCGACTCGACGCCCCGCCCTGTGCAGCGCCGAGAGTCGGCGCGGTGCCCGGCGAATACGGCGGCGTGTCGACGCCGAGCGACGCGGCAACCTGAGCGATCGCGTCGTGAGCCGTCTGCTCGGCAGCGCGATACGCGGCGACCGTCTCGCCCATCCGCTCGGTGCCGATCCCGAAGGCCTGCGACGACATGTCGGCCACGCGCTTTCCGACGTCGACGATGCCGTCGCTGATCGGCTGGAACAGCTGCAGGATCAGGCCCAGCTCTCCCGCGTTCAGGCGGGCGTACGTTTCGAGGTGTTCCCCGATCGCCTGCCCGTGTCCGGCTTGCCTCTCCAGCACCTGCTGCGCAAGTGACAGCTGGTCGGTATCGACATCCATTCGGTCCCCCCGGTCCGTAGGTGAAGGTGTGAGCGGAGCGGGTTACGCGCTCCGTCGCTTCTGTGCCAGCACGATGGTCGGCTGCGCGCGGTCTTCGACGGCCGCACGCGTGATGACGACCTTAGCGATGTCGTCGGCCGAGGGCACGTCGAACATGATCGGGCCCAGGACGTCTTCGAGGATCGCGCGCAGACCGCGCGCGCCGGTCTTCCGCAAGACGGCGAGGTCGGCGATCGCGCGCAGCGCGTCCTCTTCGAACTCAAGCTGCACACCGTCGAGCTCGAACATCCGCTGGTACTGCTTGACCAGCGCGTTGCGCGGTGCCGTGAGGATCTCCATCAACGCGTCCTGGTCCAGGGGCGAGACGGATGCCACGACGGGCAGGCGACCGATGAACTCGGGGATCAGGCCGAACTTGTGAAGATCCTCGGGCAGAGCCTCGCTGAACAGGTCGGGCGCGTCTTCTTTGCGCTGCAGCGGAGCGCCGAAACCGACGCCGTGCTTGCCGACGCGTGCCGAGATGATCTCTTCGAGGCCCGCGAAGGCCCCGGCCACGATGAACAGGACGTTCGTCGTGTCGATCTGGATGAACTCCTGATGCGGGTGCTTGCGGCCTCCCTGCGGCGGAACCGAGGCGACCGTTCCCTCGAGGATCTTCAGCAGGGCCTGCTGCACGCCCTCGCCCGACACGTCGCGCGTGATCGAGGGATTCTCGGCCTTGCGGGCGATCTTGTCGACCTCGTCGATGTAGATGATGCCGGTCTCGGCACGCTTGACGTCGAAGTCGGCGGCCTGCAGGAGCTTCAGCAGGATGTTCTCGACGTCTTCACCGACGTAGCCGGCCTCGGTGAGGGCCGTGGCATCGGCGACCGCGAAGGGCACATTCAGGCGCTTCGCGAGGGTCTGAGCGAGGTAGGTCTTGCCGCAACCGGTGGGCCCGAGCAGCAGGATGTTGCTCTTGGCGATGTCGATCTCTTCGGCGCGCTGCTCCGCGGGCTGAAGGGTGCCGTGCGAGCGCACGCGCTTGTAGTGGTTGTAGACGGCGACGGCTAGGGCGCGCTTGGCGGGCTCCTGCCCGACGACGTACTCCTCGAGGAACGAGAAGATCTCGCGCGGCTTCGGCAGGTCGAACTCGGCGACCTCGCCGGCCGACGATTCGGCCATGCGCTCTTCGATGATCTCGTTGCAGAGCTCGACGCACTCGTCGCAGATGTAGACGCCCGGACCGGCGATCAGTTGCTGCACCTGCTTCTGGCTCTTGCCGCAGAAGGAGCACTTGAACAGGTCGGCGCTCTCACCGATACGTGCCATGGCCGGTTCCTCCCGTCACCCGGCCCCCGCCGGTGTGTTACCCGAGCCTAACCCGAGCCCGGGTGATCCACGGGCATTCGCGCGCGCGGCGGTGTCGTGATCGCCCACGGCGGACACACGGCATCCGCTCTCGCACCCGATCGTCGCGAACGCCGAGCTGCCACGATGGCCACTCCGAGGCGGCGGCAGGCGGCACCGAGACGGCACCTCGCTGACGAGTCCGTTGCAGCGTGACGCCGGTTCGTGAGCGCGATGCAGTCTCGCGATCCGCGGTGCTCACCGTCCACGACGACCCCCATGCGCGACGAAGCCCCGCAGACCGAAACGGGTCTGCGGGGCTTCGTCGTGTCGCGAGCGCGTCAGGCGGTGAGAGCCGCCGGGGTGCGCTTGCGGGTCGTGAGCACCTGGTCGACGATGCCGTACTCCATCGCCTCGGCGGCGGAGAGGATCTTGTCGCGGTCGATGTCCTTGTTGACCTTCGCGACGTCCTGACCGGTGTGGCGCGCCATCGTCTCTTCGAGCCAGGTGCGCATGCGGAGGATCTCCTGCGCCTGGATCTCGATGTCGGACGCCTGTCCGTGTCCGGCCTCACCCATGGCGGGCTGGTGGATCAGGATGCGGGCGTTCGGCAGGGCGAGACGCTTGCCGGGTGCACCGGCGGCCAGCAGCACGGATGCCGCGGAGGCCGCCTGACCGAGCACGACCGTCTGGATCTGCGGCGAGACGTACTGCATCGTGTCGTAGATCGCGGTCATGGCCGTGAACGAACCACCGGGCGAGTTGATGTACATGATGATGTCGCGGTCGGGGTCCTGCGACTCGAGCACGAGCAGCTGGGCCATGACGTCGTCGGCCGACGCATCGTCGACCTGCACGCCGAGGAAGATCACGCGGTCTTCGAACAGCTTGTTGTAGGGGTCCTGGCGCTTGTAGCCGTAAGCCGTGCGCTCCTCGAACTGAGGAAGGACGTAGCGGCTCGAGGGCATGTGCGATGCGGCGCCGCCGAAAGTGGGGATGTTCATGATGGTGTCCGTTTCCTCTCGGCTCAAGCCGCGGTTCCGCCGCCGCCGGTGACGTCGGTGGCGTGCTCGCGCATGTGATCGACGAAGCCGTACTCGAGGGCTTCCTGAGCGGTGAACCAGCGGTCGCGGTCACCGTCAGCGTTGATCTGCTCGACGCTCTTGCCGGTCTGGGCCGCGGTGATCTCGGCGAGACGGCGCTTCATGTCGAGGATGAGCTGCGCCTGCGTCTGGATGTCGCTCGACGTTCCGCCGAAGCCACCGTGGGGCTGGTGCAGCAGCACGCGCGCGTTCGGCGTGATGTAGCGCTTGCCCTTGGTGCCGCTGGTCAGCAGCAGCTGGCCCATCGAGGCCGCCATGCCGATACCGACGGTGACGATGTCGTTCGGCACGAACTGCATCGTGTCGTAGATCGCCATGCCGGCCGTGATCGAGCCGCCGGGCGAGTTGATGTAGAGGTAGATGTCCTTCTGCGGGTCTTCTGCGGCAAGCAGCAGGATCTTGGCGCAGATCTCGTTGGCGTTGTCGTCGCGCACCTCGGAACCGAGCCAGATGATGCGGTCCTTGAGCAGTCTGTCGAAGACGCTCGTTGCCATAAGGGGTTCGGGCATGTGTGCTCCTCTTCCGTGATCTGAAATGAATCTACCGGCGCGTTCCGGGGCGGGATGCCGTGTTCGCCGCGGGCGGATCAGCGCGCGTGGTCGGCGATTTCTCGCGCATATCCCGTCACGGAACGGGTATAGCGCGGCAGGTGCGGGGCGAGGGCCTGAAGGGCGATGGATGCCGCCCGCTCGGGCTTGCCGTTCGACACGAGCGCGAGGGCGTAGAAGGCGGCGGCCGCGTCGTGCAGAGGCCCGCGCGGTTCGCGCTCGTACTCCGCCTCGAGCATCGCGAGCGACTCTTCGGTCTTGCCGAGGTTGCGGATCGTGCTCGCCAGTTGGATCGTCGCCCGCGTGCGGAGCTCGTCGTCGAGCCCGATCTCCAGGGCGCGGCGGTACAGCGCCTCCGCTTCGTCTTCGACGCCGGCCGAGTCGCGCGCCCCGGCGCGTTCGAACAGCGCCACCGCATCGTCGGCCGATCGCTCGGCGGCGAGCTCGTCGATCCGCTCGATCACGAGCTCGGGGCTGAGCGTGTCATCGGCCCACACGGCATCCACCCTGCTCTGCCAGTCGTTCATGTGTCGCATCCTCATCGTCGTTCTGACCCCACGCTCACGCACTGCGTGTCCAGAACACTCGGACGCTCTCAAATTTCGTCCGGGTGTTCTGGACAGTCAACGGGGTCGTTCCCCCGGACGGCGCCCGGGGACGGAAAAGGGGGCGGATGCCACGGCATCCGCCCCCTTGATCAAGACTTACTCGCTGTCAGCGGCTTCGTCGGTCTTCTTCTTGGCCGGGGCGCGCTTCTTGGCGGGAGCCTTCGCGGGGGCCTCCGCCGCCGCGGGCGCCTCGTCAGCGTCTGCCTTCTTCTTCGCGGGGGCGCGCTTCTTGGCGGGAGCCTTCGCGGGAGCCTCCTCAGCGGCGGCCTCCTCGGCGGGAGCCTCGTCAGCGGCGTCGTCACCCTCGACGGGCTCTTCGCCCTCGACGGCGACGAAACCGGTCAGGTCGACTAGCTTGCCGGCGGTGTCGACGACGGTGACCTTGCCGAGCGCGATCGCGAGGGCCTTGTTGCGGGCGACCTCACCGACGAGCGCGGGCAGCTGGTTGCCCTGCTGCAGCGCATTGACGAAGTCCTGCGGCGCCATGTTGTACTGCGCGGCCGACTGGATCAGGTACTGGGTCAGCTCGTCCTGCGACACCTGGACGTTGGCGTCTTCGGCGATCTTGTCGAGGACCATCTGCGTGCGGAACTGCTTCTCGCTCGCCTCGGTGACCTCGGCGCGGTGCTCGTCGTCTTCGAGGCGGTTCTCGCCCTCGAGGTGCTGGTGCACCTCGTCCTCGATCAGCTGCGGCGGAACCGGGATCTCGACGGCCTCGAGGAGCGCCTCGATGAACTTGTCGCGCGCGGCCGACCCGTGCGTGAAGACGGCCTGCTGCGACACGCGCTCGCTGAGCGACTCGCGCAGCTCGGCGATGGTGTCGAACTCCGACGCCATCTGCGCGAAGTCGTCGTCGGCCTCGGGGAGCTCGCGCTCCTTGACGGCGGTGATGGTGACCGCGACCTCGGCCTCTTCACCGGCGTGCTCGCCGCCGACCAGCTTCGAACGGAACGTGGTCTGCTCGTCGGCCGTGAGCGACTCGATGGCCTCATCGATGCCCTCGAGCAGTTCGCCCGAGCCGATCTCGTACGATACGCCCTCGGCGCGGTCGATCTCGTTGCCGTCGATCGTGGCGACCAGGTCGAGCTCGACGAAGTCACCGGTCTTGGCGGGACGGTCGACCGTGATGAGCGTGCCGAAGCGCGCACGCAGGCGGTCGAGCTCGGCGTCGATACCGGCCTCGTCGACCTCGGCGGCGTCGACCGTCACCGTGATCGAGTCGTACGCGGGCAGGTCGAACTCGGGGCGCACGTCGACCTCGACGTCGACGATGAGGTCGCCCGAGAAGTCCTTGAGCTCGGGGAGCTCGACGATCTCGGCGTTCGGGCGACCGATGACGCGCAGGTCGTTGGCCTCGACGGCCTGGCGGTAGAACCCGTCGAGCCCCTCGTTGACGGCGTGCTCGATGACGGCGCCGCGGCCCATGCGCTGGTCGATGATCGGCGCGGGCACCTTGCCCTTGCGGAAGCCGGGGATCTGCACGTCGCGGGCGATGTGCTCGTAGGCGTGGGCGATGCTCGGCTTGAGCTCGTCGGGCGAAACCGTGATGTGCAGCTTGACCCGGGTGGGGCTGAGCTTCTCGACGGTGCTGTTGACCATGCGGTTCGTTCTCCTCGTGTGGCCCGCGCGCACGCGGGGGCCGATTGGGCCTGTGGTCTGTGGGGCCGTTCGTCGGGGCGACAGGATTTGAACCTGCGGCCTCCCGCTCCCAAAGCGGGCGCTCTACCAAGCTGAGCTACGCCCCGGGGCGGCGCGCGGCACGCGCCGACGAAACGACCGCTGAAAGTCTAGTCGATCCCCCTGGCTGCGCCGATTTCGCCGGCCCCCTTGCGTACGAGAGCGGAGGGATGCCGACTCCCCTGCGTTCGCGACGGGCCTCAGGGTGTCGTAGAGTAGGTGTCGTCCGACTCCGCGGTTCGGCAGGAAACCGCGGAAATCCGGGGCTGTAGCTTAGTGGTAAAGCCTCTGTCTTCCAAACAGATGATGCGAGTTCGATTCTCGTCAGCCCCTCCATTCTTTTCCTAGCGGTCGCTAGCGCATCGTGCATCGCCTACGGCGTGAGCGTCGTCGGCGGAACGCTCGAGTTCGTACGCTGACGCCGGCGGTTCAGCGCTCGAGCTGGCGCGTGAACGATTCCGGCAGAACCACGTTCTGGCTGGCGCCCGCGAAGAACCGGGCGACCTGCGCGGGCCGGTATCCAGCGATGCCGCAGCCCACCTCGGTCACGAGGAAGCGCAGCTCGGCATGCTCCTCGGCGAAGGCGACGAAACGCCGCGCCTGTTCCTCGAAGACGTCGAGTCCCGACATGGTGTCGATCCCGTACGACTGCCCCTGCAGGCCTTCGCTCTGACCCCAGATCGCGCCGAAGCGGTCCATCGCGAACCGTGCCGCTCCCCCGCCGTGCGCCCCCGAGGAATTCGAGCCGAAAACGAAGATCTCGTTCGGAGCGAGCGATGTGATGTGCATGCGCGCGAGGTTACGCGCCTGTCCGGTCGCCGTCCGCCGGGGTTGCGGCATCCTGAATCCGCCTCGCCGAGCCGTGGCGCTCGACGTGCGCGAGGTACGTCTGCGCGTTGCGGAGGATCTTCGCCCTCTCCTCCGGGGTGAGCGCACGCCTCACCTTCGCGGGGACGCCCGCGACCAGCGAACCCTCGGGAATAACGGTGCCCTCGAGCACGACAGCTCCCCCGGCGATCAGGCATCCGGGACCGATCTCGGCACCCGAGAGCACGACGCTGCCCATGCCGATCAACGAGCCGTCACCGATCGTGCAGCCGTGCACGACCGCGTTGTGACCGACGGACACGTCCGCTCCGATCGTGACCGGACGCCCGGCGTCGACGTGAACCGACACGTTGTCCTGCAGATTGCTGCGTGCGCCGAGGACGATGCGCGCGCTGTCACCGCGCACGACGGCGTTGTACCAGACGCTGGCTTGTTCGCCGAGAGTGACATCGCCGATGATGCGCGCACCGGATGCCACGAACGCGGTGTCGTGCACGCGCGGAGCGGCTCCGCTGAGGGCGAGAACAGACGCATCGGGGGCGATCGGCATGAGCCGAGGCTAGCCCTACCGAGAAGCTACCGAGAAGCGCGAGAGCACTACCGAGCGCGGACAAACACCGTAGCTCCGGCCCGCGGATCAGTAGCGGCGATCCTGACCACGGCTCATAGTTTCGGTCCCACCACAGCCGCATCGCCCTTGGAGAGCTCATGTCGCAGTCGACCGAACCCGCTGCCCGCACCCGCGCCGACCGCCCGACCCGGCGACACCGCCGTACCAAGGCGATCCTCGCGATCGCGGCCGGCACCGCCCTGCTTCTCGGCGGGGGCGGCACCTACGCGTTCTGGACCACGCAGACCGCGTTGACCGCGGGAACCGTGAGCTCCGGAAACCTCGCCCTGTCGCTCGGCACGGGCTCGTGGAGCCTGAAGGGCGTCCTCGGGCAGGCGACGTCGGTGTCGAACCTCACCAACGTCAAGATCGTCCCCGGCGACGTGCTCACCCTCACGCAGCCGGTGACCGTCACGCTCGTCGGCGACACCCTGGCCGCCGACCTCGCGGTCACCCAGGGCGCCAGCTTCGTGACCGGTCCCGCCGCTCCGTACATGAAGGTCGCGGTGAACATCACCGGCCTGGGCGCGCAGACGGGGACCAACACCTATCGCGTGACTCCCGCTACGGCCGGAACCCTCACGGCCACCGTCACGGTCACCTTCGATTCAGCGACACCCAACCTGGTGGGCGTGAACACCCCGGTGGACCTCAACCAGCTGGCGTTCTCGCTGACCCAGGCCTCCAGCTGAGGGGCGACCCATGCACCGTCGCGACGATCGCGTTCCACGGCGCGTCCGGTGGACCGCGGTCCTCGTCGCGGCGCTCGTGCTGGGCCCCGGCACCGTGGCGGCACACGCGGTCTGGTCGGACCGCCGCCCGGTCACCGCTGGAGTGACCTCGACCGGCTCACTCGGAGCGACCGCGAGCTGGACGGGGAGCTGGAGCGCGTGGCAACCGCTCGTGCCGGGGCGCTCCAGTGACACCGCGGCCCTGCGTGTGAGCGCGACTGGGTCGGGTGACACGTTGCGCTGGCGCGTGAGCGCCGCGGCGTCGGTGTCGGCAGCGCTCGCGCCGTACGTCTCGACGCAGGTGTTCGTCGGCGCGTGCGGGACGGGAACGCCCCTTCCCGCGGGTGGATACGCCCCAGCCGGCGGGTACGCGCTCGGAGCGTCGGTCGACCTCTGCCTGCGCGTCACGCTCGACCCGAACGCTCCGTCCACGACCCAGGCGACCGCTCTCACCCCGCAGATCACCGTCACCGTCGATCAGGCGACCTCGTGAGCCGCCGTCGTACGGTCGTCGCCCTCGCCGCCGCCCTTGCCCTGGCGGTCACGGTCCCCACCGCCGCCGCGGCAGCGTGGCGCGCGACCACCTCCGCGCCGGCGTTCTCTCTCAGCACGTCCGCGCTCGCGGCGCCCGTCACGACGTGCACGTCGAAACCGGCGGTGCTCGGCTTGTCGTCGTACGCGCAGATCTCGTGGCCTCCGATCACCGACGCGACGTCCTACACCGTGACCGCCACGAACTCGGCGAACGGCGCGAGCCAGGTGGTCGCCACGGACGTCACCGCGACGACGATCGACATCACCGGCTCGGTGCTGACGTCGCTCCTGGCGTCGGTGGTGAGGGCGCTGCTCGACGGTGGCACGGTCGTGATCACCGTCACCGCCGTCGCCCGAAAGTGGGCGTCACCGCCCAGCAACGGGCAGCCGATCGTCCTCTCCAGCGTTGTCGGCGGACTGCTCGGGGGCGTCAAATGCCAGAGCTGACCGAGGATCCTCCTCCTCCCGGCTCCACCGCCCGGCCGTCGGAGCGGCCGGGGTGGACTCGGGCGCGCGCCATCGTGGGCAGCATCATTCTCGTGGCGGTGTCGCTCTTCGCCCTGATCACCGTGGTGATCCCGATTCTCCTCGGCGCGCAGACGTACACCGTCCTCACCGCGAGCATGCAACCCGGCATGCCACCGGGGACGTTGATCGCGGTTCGTCCCTCGTCGATCGACGACGTCCGGGTCGGGGATGTCGTGACCTATCAGCTGCGCTCGGGCGAACCCGCCGTCGTCACGCACCGCGTGGTGGGCACGACCAGCAGCACCGGTGGCGCGCGGCTGCTCATCACGCGAGGGGACGCCAACGACGCCGATGATCCGCCGGTGCAGAGCGAGCAAGTTCGCGGGACCGTGGTCTTCGCGGTGCCGTACCTCGGTTACCCGGGGGTCGTGTTCGGAGGACAGGAGCGCGGGATCGTCATCGCGGCGGTCGGTGTCGGGGTCGTCGGCTACGGCCTGGTCCTGCTCATCTTCGATCTCGTCCGTTCGCATCGCCACCGTAGAACGACCACGGCGTTCGCCCTGATCCTCGTCACGGCATCCGCTCCCCTGCTGACGCCGACTCCCGCATCGGCTTCGTCCAGCCAGTTGCTCGTGAGCGACGACGGGGCGCGCTTCGTCTCCGACGGAGCGGTGCGTCTGTTCGACCAGCCGGACCGCATCGTGCCGGGCGGCACGCTCACCTCCACCCTCTGGATCCGAAACGCGAGTCCCGATCCGGCACGGGCGGGCCTGAGCCTCGATACCGCCCCCGTCGACACGGACCCGGGCGACACCTCGTTCGCGCGCTCGCTCACCCTGGTCGTGTCCTCGACCCCGGTGCCGCAGGGGGACCAGTGGGTGAGCTCGGTGATCGTGCCGGGTGACACGCTGCGTGTCGACCTCGGAGTGAGAATGGATGCCGCATCCGACAACATCTCGCGCAACGCTGACGCCGTCGTGACTCCCGTCGTCCGGCTCACCGCCGCGACGGCGACCGACCCCGTGAACGAAGAGTCCGGCCCGGCCCTCGCGGACCCGGCCCAGACCGGAGGACCGCTCGCGTGGACCGGCATCCGCTCCACGCCCTGGGGAATACTCGTCGCTGGAGCCGCCGCGGTGGTGACCCTCGGTCTCGCCCTGGGGCTGAGACGCGATCAAGGAAGGTGAGGATTGCCTATTCACCAGGGATTTAGCCGAGCCTCATCTTGCTTGCGGAATGCTCCCACGTGAGTAGCGTTGCATCCATCGAGACTTCGAACGTCGCCTAAGGAGCACACATGAGCACCGTCCAGACCCCCGCCGCCACCACCGTCGACCCGACGATGGCCGCCGGCACCGCCCAGTTCCTCTCCCCCGTCGTCATCGGCCTCGAGGCGCTCGTCGTCAACGGCAAGCAGGCGCACTGGCACGTCCGCGGCGCCAACTTCATCGGTGTGCACGAGCTGCTCGACTCGGTCGTCGCCCACGCGCAGGAGTGGGCCGACCTGGCCGCCGAGCGCATCGTCGCCCTGGGTCTTCCCATCGACTCGCGCTTGTCGACCGTCGCCGCCAAGGCGAAGGCCACCGAGGTCCCGGCCGGTTTCGCGCAGTCCGACGTGGTCATCCGCGCCGTGATCGCCGACATCGACGCGGTGCTCGTCGACATCGAAGCCGCCATCGAGGGTCTCGACGAGATCGACATGTCGAGCCAGGACGTGGCGATCGAGATCAAGCGCGGCCTCGACAAGGACCGTTGGTTCCTGTTCGCGCACCTCGCCGCGTAAAACGTTCCTCGAAGGGGGCGGTGCTTCGGCACCGCCCCCTTCGTCGTCCTCGGGCTTCGGCTGGCCTTGTCCCGTCCCCGTCCTCACGCGCGCGAGGGGTCATTTTCTGTCGCCGAGCGGCGCTCCAGGCGACAGATCCTGACCCCTCACGCGCGACGGGCGAGGCCGAGCAGCGAGAGGCCCGCCCTGGGCTTCAGGCGCCGTGCGTCACGCGGCCGGCCAAGAGCGTCGCGCGCACGGGCATCGCACGCAGTCCACGCTCGTCGGCGGTCTGCGGGTCGGCACCGACGACGACGAGATCGGCGACGGCGCCCGGTGAGATCTCCGCGGGTGCGGTCGATCCCCCCGCCGTCGAGGCGGCGATCGCGGTGTCAATCCCGACCCGCTGGTGCGGCTGCCACGCGTCGCGTCCGTCACGCGTGCGGAACACCGCCGACGCCATCGCGGCCCAGGGGTCGAGGGGTGCGACGGGCGCGTCGGAACCGAAGCGGAGGTTGGCCCCACTGTCGGCCAGGGCGCGCAGCGGGTAGGGCTGCGCGGACTGCCCGGCCCAGATGGCATCCGTCATGTCCCGATCGTCGAGCGCGTGCTCGGGCTGCACGCTTGCGGCGACCCCCAGACGGGCGAAGCGCGGAATGTCGGCGTGCGCGACGAGCTGCGCGTGTTCGATGGTGCCCACCGCGCCGGTGAGGGCGTACGCGTCGAGAGCGTGGGCATTCGCCACGTCGCCGATGGCGTGGATCGCGCATTCGAGTCCGGCCGCCGTGGCCCGCGTCATCATGTCGACGAGCTGCTCCGGCGGGACGGTCAGCACCCCGTGATTGCTGGTGTCGCCCGGATAGTGGTGGGCGCACGCGGCGGTGCGGGTGCCCAGCGAGCCGTCGGTGATCGCCTTGAGCGGCCCGACCCGCACGAGGCCGTTCGACGACCCCCTCACGGGGTCACCCGTGCGAAGGCCCTCGGCGATGGCCCGATCCAGGTCCTGCGGGTACGTGCCGTACGAGATGCGCAGGGTGTCGAATCCGCGCGCCGCTCGCCGCTGCCAGGGTTCGTCGTTCCAGGTCATGTCGAGGTCGACGAGGCCCACGACCCCGCGAGCCGCGGCCGCGCGGGCCATGCGCTCCACGGCGGCGTCGGCGACGTCGACCTCGACGGCGTTCAACCGGCGCGAGATCTCGAACGCGTCCTCTTCGACGAGCATCCCGGATGCCACGGGCTCGAAGCCCTCGCGTCGGAAGGCCGCCGTGTTCATCCACACGCTGTGCACGTCGGCGTTGATCAGGTACGTCGGCACGCCCCCGGTGGTGGCATCCAACAGCTCCAGACTCGGCACGTCGGACCAGAGCCCGTCGCGGAATCCGGAACCGACGCGGCGACCGTCGGACTCGGGGGCGAGCGCCATGATCGTTGCGGCGTCGCGCGCGCTCGCCACCTCGCCGAGGGGCACGCGATCCGCCGCAAGCGCCCACTGGAGCACGTGCACGTGGTGGTCCCAGAGCCCGGGGAGAAGCCATCCGCCCTTCCCGTCGAGGACGGCGCCGGTGGGGCGCAGGTTGCCCGTCGGCGCGATGTCGGCGATCCGTCCGTCGGCGATCACGATGTCGACGGGCTCGGACGTCGGGAGGAACTCGCGTCCGGGTCCGGCGACGCGCACCGCGCGGACGAACCCGACGTTCTCGCCGATCACGGGCGGACCCGCGCGTCGGCGGCGCGACGCATCTCGGCGGAGAGCTCGTGGCGCCCCTCGGCGGTCAGACCGTCGATGATCGTCTCGACGACCTCCGCGGGACGGTTCTGGCTGAGCTTGCGCTTCGCCGTCACACGCGTCGGCGTGAGGCGGAACCCCACGGTCCCGCGTTCGAGCCTCTCGACGAAGGCCGCGTCGTTGGGCACCGCGTACAGCCCTCTCGCGTCGTCACCACGACCCTCGAAACGCTCCACCAGGCGCTCGAGTACCCGCAGGTTCTCCTCCGGAGAGAGGAGTTCCGGGATGCCGCTGAGGTGCGCCGACACGAAGTTCCACGTCGGCACGGCCGGAACGTCGCCATACCACCGCGGCGTGATGTAACCGTGCGGGCCCTGGACGACGACGAGCAGCTCCCGGTCGCCGAGACCGAGGATCGCGTCGTCGGGCTTGCCGACATGACCCACGATCGTGAGGTCGTCGCGGGTGTCGTCGAGCATGACCGCGTAGTGCGAGGCGACGAGGCCGTCGTCGGTCTGACTGACCAGGGTGACCCAGGGGTTGAGGTCGATGAGACGACGGATCTCACCGACGTCGGTCATCGCGAAGCTCGGATTCTGACGCACCGGATCAGCCTAGAACGCGGCGCCGTGCGGCTTCGACAGGCTCAGCCGCCTCCGGACCCGGTCCCTGAGCCCGTCGAGGGGCCCGGAACCCGCTCGGTCACGCCTGGCACTTCGGGCACCAGTACAACTTGCGCCCGGCGGCCTCCTCCATCACGATCGCCGTTCCGCACACGCGGCACGGCAGTCCTTCGCGGTGGTAGACCCAATGCCGGTCGGCGCGGCGCGCCATCGCGCGGCGATATGCGGCGGGGTCGAGCCCGTCCATCGTCATCATCTGACCGGTCTCGACGCCGATCGGCAGCAGCGTCGCCCAGTCTCGCCAGATGCCCCGCACGACCTCTTCGGGCACGTCGCGACCCGGCGTGTGGGGGTTCTGCCGCGCGCGGAACAGCAGCTCGGCGCGGTACACGTTGCCGATGCCGCTCACGACGGCCTGGTCCATCAGCAGCAGACCGATGGGCGTGGGCTTCTTGCGCACCGTGGCGGTGAAGCGCTCCTCGCCCTCCGCGAGGTCGTCGACGAGGGGGTCGGGTCCCAGCTTCGCGATGGTCGCCTGCACCTCGTCGGGTGTCTGCAGCACGCAGGCCGTCGGTCCGCGCAGGTCGGCGCACGTGGTGTCGGTGAGCAAGCGCAGGCGCACCTGGCCGACCACCGGCGGGGGCCACTCGTTCTGCTCCTCGAGGCCCGTCGTCTGCTCCGACATGCGCACGCGCGTGCGACGTGGTGCGCCGATCGAGGTCAAGGAGTTCTCACCCGCGGCATCCAGGATCAGCTCGTCGTCGACGACCGTGCCGCGCTGGTTCGTCTGGCCCATGCGGCCGTTGGCCGAGGCGATGGTCGCATCGACGACCACCTCGCCCGAGAAGTCCCACGCGCCGTACATGCCGAGGTGCACGCGCAGCCACACGTCTCCGTCGAAGCGGAGGAACATCTGCTTCGCCACGGCCCGCACCTCGAGCGCCTCGCGGCCGTCGATGACCGAGGCGCCCTCGGCGAAACGCCCCTGGGGGCTGGATGCCGAGACCGTGCGTCCCACGATGTTGCGGTCGAACTGCCGCGCGATGCGGTGGACGGAATGCCCTTCGGGCATCAGCCTGCCTCGGGGTCGAACGAGTCGCTGGCGTCGGTCATCGCGTTCGGCTGGTGACCAGCGCGCGGGTCGGGCAGCAGCACCCCGTCCTGCTCGAAGGCGGCGAGCTGGCCGATACGACGGGCGTGGCGCTCCTCGCCCGAGAAGGGGGTGGCGATGAAGCGGTCGATGAACGACGCGGCCTCGTCGAAGGTGTGCTGACGCGCACCGATCGAGATGACGTTGGCGTCGTTGTGCTCGCGGGCGAGCTCTGCCGTGGAGATGTTCCACACGAGCGCGGCGCGCACGCCGAGCACCTTGTTCGCGGCGATCTGCTCGCCGTTGCCCGAGCCGCCGAACACGACACCGAGGGCCTCGACGCCCGCGGCCTGGTCGCGCACGACCGCCTGGGCGGCGCGGATGCAGAAGGCCGGGTAGTCGTCGAGGGCGTCGTACTCGACCGGGCCGTGGTCGACGACCTCGTGCCCCTGCGAGGCGAGGTGGTGCTGGATCTGGGTGGAGAACTCGAGACCGGCGTGATCGGTGCCGATGTGGATGCGCATGCGGCAAGTCTATTGAGCGGGTCCGACATCGCGGGCGGACATGACGACGCCGCCCGCTCTGGTGAGGAACGGGCGGCGTACGAGGTCGTCAGGGACGCAGACCCGCGGCGACCGGCTTGAAACCGGCCCGGATGTTCTCGCAGCATCCCGGACGGCACACGTCGTACCACGGGCCCAGGTCGGTCAGGTGGGGGCGCTCCGCCTTCGGAGTGCCCTTCAGCCGCTCCTCGACCAGGTCGACCAGACCCGAGACGTACGCGGGATCGATGCCCGGCGTCGGCGTGCGCACCGCGCGGATGCCCGCCTCTTCAGCGGCCTCCATGGCTTCGGTGTCGAGGTCCCAGAGCACCTCCATGTGGTCGCTGACGAAGCCGAGGGGCACGATCACGACCGCCTCGGCGCCGCGGCCGGGAAGCTCCGCGATCACGTCGTTGACGTCGGGCTCGAGCCAGGGCTGCGTGGGCGGGCCCGACCGCGACTGGTAGACGAGCTCCCACTCGACGTCGGCGACGGCGGCGGCGACCTCGGCCATGACGAAGGCGGCGACCGCCTTGTGCTGCGCCTCGTAGGCACCGCCCTCTCCGAACTCGACGTCGCGAGGGCCGGAACGCTCCGCGTCGGCGCTCGGAATGGAGTGGGTGGAGAAGAGCACGCGGATCTTCTCGGGCGCGATCCCGTCGGCGACGTAGGCCGAGACGGCATCCGTCACGCCCCGGACGAAGGTGGTCACGAAGCCCGGGTGGTCGAAGAACTGACGGACCTTGTCGATCGTCACCGTCTCGCCGAGACCGGTCGCCTCGAGCACACGGGCGTAGTCCTCGCGGTACTGACGGCAACTCGAGAAAGAGCTGTAGGCGCTGGTCGCGATCGCGAGGAGCGTCGTGTCGCCCGCCTCGGCCGCCTCGGTGACGGCCTCTTCGAGATACGGGGACCAGTTGCGGTTGCCCCAGTACACGGGCAGACCCAGTCCGCGCTTGGCGATCTCGGCCTCGAGGGCGGCCTTGAGCTCGCGATTGTGCTGGTTGATCGGGCTGACGCCGCCGAAGTGACGGTAGTGGTGGGCGACCTCTTCGAGTCGCTCATCGGGGATGCCGCGCCCACGCGTCACGTTGCGCAGGAACGGGATGACGTCGTCCTGACCCTCGGGCCCGCCGAAGCCGGCGAGGAGGATGCCGTCGTACGCCACCGGCGTCTCGACCCACTTGGGTCCGGACGCCGCGGCGGGCGACGCGTAGAGGACGGTCTCAGGGCTGGTGTCCGTGTCGGTCGTGCTCACGATCACATCCTCGCACTCCCGCGCGAGGCGCGGACGCGAGATATCTCGCTACTAGGCTTATACGGTTGTCACCGACGTCAACCGCGTCACCTGCGACAAACCACCCAGATCCCCGGGAGAACGCCAGTGCCAGGAGAGAACCTCACCCGCATCGAAGCGCAGGAGCGTCGCGCGATCGTCGACACGCACTCCTACGACGTGCAGCTCGACCTCACGCGCGGAGACGAGGTCTTCACCTCGCGCACCGTCGTGACCTTCGCCGCCACCGAGGGCGCGTCGACCTTCATCGACCTGATCGCGCGCACCGTGCACGCGATCACCCTCAACGGCCGCTCGCTCGATCCCGCCGCCGTCTTCGCCGACTCGCGCATCGCGCTCGACGACCTCGCGGCCGAGAACGAGCTCGTCGTCGAGGCCGACTGCGAATACACCAACAGCGGTGAGGGCCTGCACCGCTTCGTCGACCCCGTCGACGGCGAGGTCTACCTCTACTCGCAGTTCGAGGTGCCCGACTCGCGCCGCATGTACACCGTGTTCGAGCAGCCCGACCTCAAGGCCGCCTTCACCTTCTCGGTCACCGCCCCCGCGCGCTGGAAGGTCGTCTCCAACTCCCCCACGCCCGAGCCGGTCGCCGTCTCGGACGACGCCGCCCGCTGGGACTTCCCCGCCACCCCGCGCATCTCGTCGTACATCACCGCTCTCGTCGCGGGTCCCTACGAGGCGACATACAGCGAGCTCACGAGCGCCGACGGCCGCGTCATCCCCCTCGGTGTCTTCGCCCGCAAGAGCCTGTGGCAGTACCTCGACGCCGACTACGTCTTCGAGAAGACCCGTCAGGGCTTCGCGTACTTCGAGGAGAAGTTCGGCTTCCCCTACCCGTTCGCCAAGTACGACCAGCTCTTCGTGCCGGAGTTCAACGCCGGCGCGATGGAGAACGCGGGTGCGGTCACCTTCACCGAGACCTACGTCTTCCGCAGCAAGGTGACGGATGCCGTGAAGGAACGTCGCGTCGTGACGATCCTCCACGAGCTCGCGCACATGTGGTTCGGCGACCTCGTCACCATGAAGTGGTGGAACGACCTCTGGCTGAACGAGTCGTTCGCCGAGTGGGCCTCCACGATCGCCACCGCCGAGGCCACCGAATGGGAGGCCGCCTGGACGACCTTCAACGCGATGGAGAAGACCTGGGCGTACCGCCAGGACCAGCTCCCCTCGACCCACCCGGTCGTCGCCGAGATCACCGACCTCGAAGACGTGCAGGTGAACTTCGACGGCATCACCTACGCCAAGGGCGGCTCCGTGCTGAAGCAGCTCGCCGCCTGGGTGGGCATCGAGCAGTTCTTCGCGGGCGTGGCCGCGTACTTCCAGAAGCACCAGTGGTCGAACACCGAGGTCGGCGACCTGCTCGTCGAGCTCGAGGCCACCAGCGGTCGCGACCTGGGCGACTGGGCCAAGAAGTGGCTCGAGACGGCGGGTGTCAACACGCTCACCCCGCTCATCGAAGAGGGAGCGGACGGCACGATCACGCGTTTCGCCATCGTGCAGACCGCGCCGGCCGACTACCCCACCATCCGCCCGCACCGCCTGGGCGTGGGCTTCTACTCGGTGACCGAGTCGGGCTCGCTCGAGCGCGTCCACCGCGTCGAGATCGACGTGGACGGTGACCGCACCGAGGTCGCCGAGCTCCGCGGCATCCGTCGACCCGACCTCGTGCTGCTCAACGACGACGACCTCGCCTACGCGAAGATCCGCCTCGACGAGCGCTCGCTGGCCACCGCGATCGCGCACCTGAAGGACATCTCCGACCCGCTCGCGCGTTCGCTCGTGTGGGGTGCGGCATGGGATCAGACTCGGGATGCCGAGGCCTCGGCCACCGATTACCTCGACCTCGTCCTGCAGAACATCGGATCCGAGACCGAGTCGACCACGGTGCGCACGACCCTGGGCCAGCTGCAGCTCGCGGCGAACTCGTACGTCGCCCCCGCGACCCGTGACGCGGCGCGCGAGCGCGTGGCCGACGGCCTGTGGGAGCTGGCGCAGAAGGCCGAGGCCGGCAGCGACAGCCAGCTGCAGTTCGTGACGGCGTTCGCGTCGGCGGCCGCCACCCCGGCCCACGCCGAGACGGTCCGCGCGCTCCGGGACGGCGACACGACGCTCGAGGGCCTCGAGATCGACACCGACCTGTCGTGGCAGCTGCTGGTCTCGCTCGCCTCCGCGGGTGTGGTCACCGCCGCCGACATCGACGAGGCGCGCGCCGCGGACAACACCGCGAAGGGCGGTGAGTTCGCGGCCATGGCGAAGGCGTCGCTCCCCTCGCACGAGGCGAAGCAGGAGGCGTGGGACTCGCTCATCGAGCGCGCCGACGCGCCGAACACGATCGTGCGGTCGGCGGCCTCCGGCTTCACGAACCCGACGACGGTCGACGTGCTCGCCGACTTCGTCGAGCCGTACTTCGCGATGCTGCTGCCCATCTGGGAGTCGCGCAGCTACCAGATCGCGCAGTACCTGATCGTGGGCCTGTACCCCGCCGCCCTGGCGAACAAGGCGCTGCGCGACGCGACGCGTCAGTGGCTGTCGCAGAACGCCGACGCCGCCCCCGCGCTTCGTCGCCTCGTCGGTGAGAACCTCGCCGGCGTCGAGCGTGCGCTGGCGGTCCAGGAGCGCGACGCCCAGTAATCCGCGTCAACGACGGATGCCCTCTCCCCCTCGGGAGGGGGCATCCGTCGTCCGGGGTCATCCTCCCGTCGCGCGCGATCATCCGGACGGAGGACGCGGCGACCGGGTCGCCGTCCCTAGCGTGGAGGCATGATCGTTGCAGACAACCTCACCAAGCGGTACGGCGACAAGACCGCCGTCGACGGCGTCTCGTTCACGGTGGCCCCCGGGCGGGTGACCGGCTTCCTCGGACCGAACGGCGCGGGGAAGTCCACCACGATGCGCATGATCGTCGGTCTCGATCGCCCCACCGCCGGCCGCGTGACCGTGGGCGGCCAGGACTACCGACACCTCCGCTCGCCCCTCACCGAGGTCGGCGTCCTGCTCGACGCGAAGGCCATCCACACGGGCCGATCGGCGCGCAACCACCTCCGCGCCATGGCCGCGACGCACGGCATCGGAAACGCCCGCGTCGACGAGGTGATCGAGCTCACCGGCATCGGATCCGTCGCGGGCAAGCGCGCGGGCGGCTTCTCGCTCGGCATGGGTCAGCGCCTCGGCATCGCGGCCGCCCTCCTCGGCGACCCGCACACGCTGATCCTCGACGAGCCCGTGAACGGCCTCGACCCCGAGGGCGTCCGCTGGGTGCGCCAGTTCGTGCGCCATCTCGCGGGCGAGGGACGAACGGTCCTGCTGTCGAGCCACCTGATGAGCGAGATGTCGCAGACCGCCGATCACGTGATCGTGCTGGGGCGCGGGCGTGTGCTCGCCGACGCGGCCCTCCCCGACCTCGTGCGCACCTGGACCACGACCACCCTGCTCGTGCGCTCTCCCCGCCTCGGCGAACTCGTCACCGCCCTCGAGATCCCGGATGCCACCGTCTCGGCCGTCGAGCCGGGCGCGGCGCAGATCACCGGGATCACGGCCGAGACGGTCGGCGACATCGCCGCCGCCCGCGGCATCCCCCTCTACGAACTCAGCCCGCGCGTCGGCTCCCTCGAGGACGCCTATCTCGCCCTGACCGACGACTCCGTCGAGTACAAGACCAAGGAAATCGCATGACCGCCCTCGCCGCCGCGCCCCGCCGGGCGACGCACACGACCACCCACCGCCTGAGCTTCGCGCACCTGATGAAGAGCGAGGCGATCAAGATCCTCACGCTCCGCTCGACCTGGTGGTCGCTCGGGGTCACCGCCGCACTGTCGGTGGGGATCTCGCTGCTCATCGCGCTCGCCACGAGCGGCATGGGCGGGGGGATGGAGCCGACGAACGTCATCCTCGCGCCGACCCAGTTCACGATGCTCGTGGCCGGCATCCTCGGCGCGATCGTCGTGACCGGGGAGTACTCCACCGGGATGATCCGCTCGACGCTGACCGCGGAGCCCCGCCGCGGTGCCGTGCTGCTGGCGAAGGCGCTCGTCGTGGCCGTGACGATGATGGTGACCACCGTGATCATCTACGCCGTCGCCATCGCCGCCACCGCTCCCCTGCTGGGCACGGGCGTCGACTGGGCCACGCCCGCCGACTCGATCGTGCCCCTCGCCCTCGGAGTGCTCTCGATGGCCTGCTTCACCCTCATGGGCGTCGGCTTCGGTTTCGTCCTGCGCAGCGGCGCCGGTGCGATCGCCGTCACGGTGGGCGTGCTCTTCGTGCTGCCGATCATGCTGAGCCTCTTCTCGATCGCCGGCCCCGACTGGATGTGGGTCGTCGACGCGGGCAGGTACCTCCCGGTCAGCGCCGCAGGCAGCCTCACCCGGGCCGGAGCGACCGACCTGGTGGAGCCCGCGCTCACGATGGCCGGGTGGGTCCTCGCCCCCCTTCTTCTCGGGTGGATCGCGCTCCGCTCGCGCGACGCCTGATCCGATCCCCGATGGATGCCTCGACGCTCAGCCGGCGCCGAGGCATCCGTCGTTAGGCTGAATCCGATGTCCGTTCTCGCCGAAAACCCCTCGCCCGCCCCGTCGCCATCCATCACGTCGCCGAGCGATCTGGCCAACCCCGACACCTGGGGCTGGATCGGCGGTCAGCTGCTGAGCTTCGGCGGCACGCTGCTTCAGATCCTCGGAATCATCGTCGGCATCGCCGTCGCCGCCTGGATCCTTCGCGTCATCATCCGCCGCGTGGTGGACCGGATTGTGAACGGGGCGAAGAGCAAGGCCCGCGTCGACGACACGCAGGCGCTCGATCGTTCGCCGCTCAGCGCGGTGCGGCTGGTGCAGCGCACCCGCACCCTCGGCACGATCCTGCAGAACATCGTCAACGTGATCCTCGTGATCGTGGCGCTCGTCTGGATCGCCAGCATCATCGCTCCCGACGCCCTCGCCTCGCTCACGCTGCTCACCGCCGCGATCGGCGCCGGCCTCGGCTTCGGCGCCCAGAACATCGTCAAGGACGTACTGAACGGTATCTTCATCGTCGCCGAAGACCAGATCGGCATCGGCGACGTCGTCGATCTGGGACTCGCGACCGGCATCGTCGAGTTCGTCAGCGTGCGCATCACGCACGTCCGCGACGTCAACGGCACGCTCTGGTACGTGCGAAACGGTGAGATCACCCGCATCGGCAACATGTCGCAGGGATGGTCGCGCGTGATCATCGACCTGGCCGTGCCGGTGGATGCCGACATCGACGACGTCGAGAAGGCGATGCTGTCCGCCGCCAAGACGATGGCGAAAGAGACGAAGTGGCGCTCGCGCATCATCGAGCAGCCCGAGATCTGGGGCCTGGAGTCGATCAGCGGCGACGCCCTCGTCATCCGCCTCGTCATGAAGACCCGTTCGAGCGCCAAGGACGACGTGGCCCGTGAGCTGCGCGCGCGCCTGAAGAAGGCCATCGACGCGATGGGCATCGCGCTCCCCCAGCTCAACTCGATCGTGCTGACGGGTGCGGAGGGCGCGCAGAGCGTCCGCGGAGCGCACCCGCCGAAGACCAAGGAGACCCAGGTCGCGGTCGGCTCGAGCCGCCCGATCTGGCGCCCGCGCCGCAGCAAGCTGGACGCATCCGAGACCGCCGAAGAGCGGGCCGGCGACGCGCCCGCGGCCAAGGTGAAGAAGAAGACCGTTCAGGACGACACCCCCACGGCCATCGTCGACCTGCCCCCGGCTCCGGGCGCCGACGCGCCCAAGCCCACTCCTCCGGCTGTCCGCGCCGACGACAAGGACGAGTCATGACCGAGCCCGTCAGCTTCTACGACCAGGTGGGCGGCATGGAGACGTTCCGTCGGCTGGTCGACGCGTTCTACCGCGGCGTCGCCTCCGACGAGGTGCTGAAGCCGATGTACCCCGAAGAGGACCTCGGGCCGGCCGCCGAACGCCTCACCCTCTTCCTCGCGCAGTACTGGGGCGGCCCGACGACCTACGGCGAGACACGCGGACACCCGCGCCTGCGCATGCGCCACATGCCGTTCCACGTCGACCCCGACGCCCGCGACCGCTGGCTGCGGCACATGCGCGCCGCCGTCGACGAGATCGCCCTGCCGCCCGCGTTCGAAGAGCCCCTGTGGGACTACCTCGAGCGGGCGGCCTACGCGATGGTCAACACGTTCGAGCCGCGCGGGATCGGCCCGCGCCAGGACGGGCGCTCCGATACGGGACTGCCCGTCCGCGCGGGCGACTGATCACCGACCGAGGAAGTCCCCGAACCCGGGGATGTCGAGGTTCGACAGTCCCTCGCCGAAACCGCTGATCTGCTCGCCTGCACCCGACACGGCATCCTGAGCTCCTCCGGCCCACTCGCCGAGACCGGTGCCCTCGGCGAGCGAGGCGAGATCGACCCCGGATGCCATCGCCTCGAGGTCGACGCCCTCTGCGAGCCCCGCGAAGTCGACGCCCATCTGCCCCGCCTGCACGAGCAGGGGCGCCGCGACGGCGCTGACGACGGCTCCCCCGGCGACGGCGGCGAGGAGGCCGCCGGCGCCCACGGCCCCGGCACCGATCAGACCGCCCCGCCCGGCCTTGGCGAGCAGCCCGGACATGCGACCGGGACGCGCGGCCTCGGCACGCGCAGCCGTTCGCGCGAGGTCGTCCGCGGTGGCCGTGCGCGGGCGCTCGTGAGGGGCCAGATCGGCATCCATCCGCTCCTTCACGTGCGCGCGCTGCGCTGGTGTGAGGCGAGCGAACGCTTCGCGGTGCATCTGCTCCACCCTGTCGGGGTCGGCAGTACGCAAGAGATAGTCGTAGCGGGCGATGGCGGCACGGTCGCCGTCCGGCAGAGCGGACGAAGGACGGGATGCCGTGGGCGGCGCGTACCGCCCGTTCGACGCGGGGCCGCGGGTCGGGGCGGGCGGCGGGGTGCTCGCTCCGCGATCGCCGGTGACGGCGTCGGCCGCGGAGCGCACCATGTCGCGCCAGTCTTTTCCTCCGGAGGCACCCGGCGTACGCGACGAGGATGCGGCTTTTCCGGCGGCCTTGGAGGCGAGATCGAACAGACGGGAGAACGAGACCATGGAGGAACCTCTCGACGGGCGGCGCACGGCCGCGGCGTCAAGGTCTCCTCCGCCCTGTCGGACCGACGTACCCGGAATCCAACCGTGGACTCGTGATGACGGATACGCCGCGTCGGGAGTACTCCCCTTGCGTGAACTCAGCGTATGGAGGCCACCTGTGCGCTTGCTGGATCAGCTCCCCGTGGCGCGCACCGCGGTGAGCCCCGAACGCACCGGACCGCGCACCAGCACGTGGCCGCGCGCGAGACTCACGCGCGTCCACGCACCGCTGCGGCGCACGGGCGCCTGTTCGGACCCCGCGATGAAGCCCAGAGCGAAGGCCGCGAAGGCCGCGCCCAGGGGCAGTCCCGACAGCGCCTCGTCGGGCTGACCCCAGACCTGGGCCCGCACGAGACGCACGACGTCCTCTCCGGCGTCCGCGGGGAGGGCGTCGGCGACGGCCGCGACCCCGTACTGCGCTCGCGATGCCAGCACGGCCGAGTCGATGGCATCCGTATGCTCCCATCCTCCGCGCGGGGGCGAGATGCCCGCCCAGGCCGGCGAGGTCGCGGTCTCGGGCAGCACGACCGCGGACGCGTCGTCGGGGGCGGGGAGCAGGGCGGACGCCTCGACCACCAGGTCGCATTCGAGCTCGGGGTCGATCGCCGAGACGCGCAGACCCAGAACGGTCGGCGTCGCGTCGAGCAGTCCGCGCGGGGCGAGCGGGGCCGCCGTGGCGACGAGCACTCCCCCGTCGGCTCGCAGTCGAACGGTGCCGTCACCGAGACGGATCGTTCGGGCGGCGAAGGTGAGCAGGTCGGCTGCCGCCTGCGGGTCGGGGAACAACAGGCGCGCGGACACCCGCCCTAAACTATCAAGCGGTGCGGGCTCGCCGCACCGGAACGGGAGTCAGCGTGTCCGAGGCCATCGATCCCGTGGCGTCTCTGCTGGGCGTGCTCGACCTCCGCGATGCCGGAGCGCGCACGACAGAGGACATCTTCACGGGAGTGTCGCAGGCTATGCCCACCGGCCGTGTGTACGGCGGTCAAGTGCTCGCGCAGACCATCGTCGCAGCTTCTCGGACCCTCCCGGCAGAGCGCACCGTCCACTCGATGCACGGGTATTTCCTGCGTCCGGGTGACCCCTCCGACGAAATCACCTTTTCCGTCGACCGTATTCACGACGGCCGCTCGTTCTCGACCCGGCGGACCCAGGCGTTCCAGTCCGGCGTCCCGATCTTCTCGATGATCGCCTCGTTCCAGGACGAAGACCCGGGTCTCGAGCACTTCGAGCCGATGCCGGAGGGCATTCCCCAGCCCGAGGACGCCCCCTCGCTCGAGGTGGAGACGCTGCACCCGATCAGCCGCAGGATCTTCTCCGAGAGCCCCGTCGACGTCCGCCACGTGACCTCTCCGCTGTATGCCTCGGTCGAGGGGCCGCACGTGCCCCGGCAGGCGGTCTGGATGAAGCTGCGTCGCCCCGTCGGCGACGACCCCGCCGTCCACCGCGCCGCCCTCGCCTACCTCAGCGACCTCACGATCCAGGAGTCGATCATGCGTGCGCACGGCGTCGCGTGGAACGCCCCGGGACTGAAGGTCGCGAGCCTCGACCACGCGATGTGGTGGCATCGCCCGGGACGCGTCGACGAGTGGCTGCTGTACGTGCAGGAGTCTCCGAACGCCCGCGGGGGCCGAGGACTCGCCACCGGACGCATCTACACGCGCGACGGCGCGCTGGTGGCCAGCGTCGCGCAAGAGGTTATGGTGCGCGTCCCGCGCGGATGATCCCGGATGCCGACACCCCGCGGTCCTCCCCGGACGAGGTCGCGCGGGTCGGCGGCGGCGGCGTGCGGGGGCCGGGTTCCGTGGCGCACCGACGAGCGTCGGCTCCCGACGAGCGGAGAACGCCGGGGGCCTGCGGGTGACGTCGCTGAGCACCGACGGCTCACGACGCGCGCAGGATCCGCGGGGTTCCCGGAGACGGGCTCACCCGCGCGAACGGCCCCGGCGACACTCGATGGGGTCGCCGATATACGGCGCCCAGGCGGCGCGTTCCGCTTCGGTCCAGCGGATGGGCCGACCGCTGGCGGTGTCGACGAGGACCGTGACGGCCGTGGCGCGGGCGTAGAGCACGGGCTCGGCGTCACCGACGGGGCTGTAGACCTCGAAGCAGATGTCGGCGCTCGACCCGCCCATCGCGCCGATCCACATGCGCACGTCGAGGGGGCGTTGGCTGTAGGGCACCGGGCGCAGGTACTCGATCTCTTGACGGGCGATGAGCGTGGCGCGATCGCCGCCGCTCTCGAGAACGTCCATGTCGAACACCGCCGTGGGCAGCGGTTCTCCCTCGCCGTCGCTGTGCCAGAACGCACGCAACCGCGCCTCTTCGAGCAGCTTCAACATCGAGGTGTTGTTGACGTGCCCGAGGGCGTCGAGGTCGCCCCATCGGAGGTGGATGGGCACGTGCACCCGCGAGGGTCCGGCGACCGCCGGACCCTCGTCGGGGGTGTGCTCCGCGCGGCTGTCAGTCACGCGTGAGCTTGCGGTACGTCGAGCGCGAGGGGTTGGCCGCATCGGCACCGAGACGCTCGATCTTGTTCGCCTCGTAGGCCTCGAAGTTGCCCTCGAACCAGTGCCACTGGTCGGGGTGCTCTTCGGTGCCCTCGTAGGCGAGGATGTGCGTCGCGATGCGGTCGAGGAACCACCGATCGTGCGTGATGACCACGGCGCAACCGGGGAACTCGAGCAGCGCGTTCTCGAGCGAGCTCAGGGTCTCGACGTCGAGGTCGTTGGTCGGCTCGTCGAGGAGGAGCAGGTTGCCGCCCTCTTTCAGTGTGAGGGCGAGGTTCAGGCGGTTGCGCTCACCGCCGGAGAGGACGCCCGCCTTCTTCTGCTGGTCGGGGCCCTTGAATCCGAACTTCGACACGTACGCGCGCGACGGGATCTCGGTCTTGCCGACGGTGATGATGTCGAGCCCGTCGGACACGACCTCCCACAGCGTCTTCTCGGGGTCGATGTTGGAGCGCGACTGGTCGACGTAGCTGATCTTGACGGTCTCGCCGATCTTCAGCGTGCCGCCGTCGAGGGGCTCGAGGCCGACGATCGTCTTGAACAGCGTGGTCTTTCCGACACCGTTCGGACCGATCACGCCGACGATGCCGTTCGGCGGCAGGTTGAAGCTGAGATTGCTGATCAGCGAGCGGTCGCCGAAGCTCTTCTCGAGCTTCTTGGCGTCGATGACGATGCTGCCCAGGCGCGGGCCCGCGGGGATCTGGATCTCGTCGAAGTCCAACTTGCGCGTGCGCTCGGCCTCGGCTGCCATCTCTTCGTAGCGGGCGAGACGCGCCTTCGACTTGACCTGGCGGCCCTTGGCGTTGGAGCGGACCCACTCGAGCTCCTCCTTGAGGCGCTTGGCGAGCTTGGCGTCCTTCTTGCCCTGGACGTCGAGGCGCTGCCCCTTCTTCTCGAGGTAGGTCGAGTAGTTGCCCTCGTAGGGGTACAGGTGGCCGCGGTCGACCTCGGCGATCCACTCCGCGACGTTGTCGAGGAAGTACCGGTCGTGGGTGATCGCGATGACCGCGCCCTTGTACGCCTTGAGGTGCTGCTCGAGCCAGAGCACGCTCTCGGCGTCGAGGTGGTTGGTGGGCTCGTCGAGGAGCAGCAGGTCGGGCTTCTGCAGGAGGAGCTTGGCGAGGGCGACGCGACGACGCTCACCACCGGAGAGCGGAACGACCGAGGCGTCGGCCGGCGGGGTGCGCAGCGCGTCCATCGCCTGCTCAAGCTGCGAGTCGAGGTCCCAGCCGTCGGCGGCGTCGATCTCTTCCTGCAGCGTTCCCATCTCGGCCAGCAGGGCGTCGAAGTCCGCATCGGGGTCGGCCATGAGGGCAGAGATCTCGTTGAAGCGGTCGAGCTTGGGCTTGATCGCCACGCCGTCCTGGATGTTCTCGAGGACGGTCTTGCTGTCGTCGAGCTCGGGCTCCTGCATGAGGATGCCGACGGTGAAGCCGGGGCTCAGCCGGGCCTCGCCGTTGGAGGGGTTGTCGAGCCCCGCCATGATCTTCAGGATCGTCGACTTACCCGCACCGTTCGGCCCGACCATGCCGATCTTGGCACCGGGGAGGAACGACATGGTGACGTCGTCGAGGATCAGCTTGTCGCCCACAGCTTTGCGAGCGCGGACCATGGAGTAGATGTATTCCGCCATAACCCATCCAGTCTAGGGGCGATGCGGCATCCCGCCGACGTGAGTCGGCCCCGGGTCACCAGTCGATGGCGCGCGTCTGCCCGATCAGGCACCCGCCGGACGACAGGCCGGGCAGCACCGCGGTGACGGGGTTGCCGATCGAGGGGCCGACCTGACCCACCAGGCACTGATCGCCGATGCGGACGGAGAACTCGATGCTCTCGGCGGGGTTGTCGACCGTGGTCCGGTCGGGCGTCACCTGCATCGCGGCCTTGTCGAAGCCCGCGGCCACGAGAGCGTCGATGTAGGCGCGACCGGCCACCTGGTCGGGGCCCGACCAGACCCCCGACACGACCTGGGTGAAGAACGGCAGGTTCTGCGCGGCGGTCCCGCCGGGCACGAGAGCAGGAGCGGCCGGCGCCGACGGCGTGGACGTGGACGACGGAGAGGCCGAGACCGACGGTGTGTCGGACTCGACGGGGCCGGGAGCGGGCGACTCGCCGGTGCACCCGGCGAGGCCCAGCACCGCGACGAGGGTCAGGGCGGCGAGGGGACGACCGAGGAGGCGGGACACGCGTCCGAGTCTACGGACCTCTCCGCCCCACCCCGCTCCGGACGACGCGATCGCCCGCGCCGCGACCGTCCCCCGCGCCGCCGTGAACCCCCGACTCAGAACGGACCGGCCGCGTCTTCGTCCGACGACGATCCCCCGCTGCCCCCGGCGCTCGCGCCGACCATCTCGACGTCACCGGCGAGCCCCTCCGACGCCCCGGGGAGCGCCCATCGCTCGTCCGCCTCCGGCCCCGCCGCCTCTGAGGCCGCGACGCTCGCGGCGCCCGACGACCGCACCGCCTTCTCGAACCGCGTGGTGCCCCACCGCAGGTCATGGCCGATGGCGTCGGCGACGACGTCGGCGCTCACCCCGCGTTTGACGTCGTTCTCCCACTCGCGTAGCCGCAGACGGCCGGTGAGGACGACCCGCTGCCCCTTCCGCAGGGAGTGCAGCGCGTGAGCCCCGAGGTCTCCGAACGCCGAGACGTTGTAGTAGTTCGTGTGCCCGTCCACCCACTCTCCGCGCTCGCGATCGAGTCTGCGCTCGCCGACGGCGATCCGGAAGGCCGCGATGGGCCCGCCTCCGCGCGTGGCGCGTTGCTCGAGCTCGCCGACGATGTTGCCCACCAGGGTGATGTGATCGCTCATGTCCGTTGTTCCTCTCGACGTGGTGTGCGCTCCGGCATCCGTGTGCCCGACGGATGCCGGAGCCACGCTCAGAATGACCGGATCGGTGCGTACGTCGCGGGTCTATCCGGCCGTTCCGTGGATGATTCGGACGATCACGCGCCTGGGGAGGACGGACCCCGGAGAAGACCGGCGTCGATGTCGGAGGTTGGTTCTACCGTCATCCCATGAGCACCGCACTGTGGAACGACCTCGCTCCGGCACCGCGTCCGGCCGGGTGGGGCGCGGCGACGCACGTCGCCGCGGGCCTGTGGCGCATCGCCGATCCGCGCGGCATCGTGGTCGGCCATATCCGCGCGATCGCCGCCGACGGAGGGTGGCGCTACGCCGCCGAGCGGTTCCACTCCGCCTCCGGCAGCTTCCGTCGGCTCGGCGAGTTCTGGTCGTCCGCCGACGCCGTCGAGTGCCTGCGGTACCTCCGGTAGAGCCGCGCGGCGCTCGGCATCCGATCTCCCGACGCGGTCGGGCCGTGCTCAGACGACGGTGGCGAAGTCCGTTCGAGAGGGGATCGCGCTTCCGCCACGAACGTCGTCCCACGCCGAGCGCAGAATGCCGACCGCCCTCCGCAGCGTGGACGGCGACGCGGTGAACGGCACGCGCAGACGGCGGTCGTGGCCGCCCTCCACGGCGAATCGCGATCCGGCGGAGAGGGCGAGTCCTCGCGCCCGCGCCGACATCACCAACGGCGTGCTCAGCGGCTCGCCGATCCCCACCCAGAGCGACACTCCGCCGTGCACCTCGGGCACATCCCATTCCGGAAGGACCCGCCTCAACTCCTCGACCAGGCTGTCGCGACCCGCCCGCAGCAGGGTGCCGCGCTGCGCGGCGATTTCGTCGAGTCGTGGGATGAGGCGCGCCGCGATGGCCTGCTCGAGCTCGGGGGTTCCCAGATCGTGCACGGGTCGACCGCTGGCCAAGCGCCGCACGATGTCCGGCGCCGCGCGCACCCACCCGACGCGCAGTCCACCCCACACCGTCTTGCCGAGTGAGCCGACGCGGATCACGCGCTCATCCTCGGGAAAAGCCGCCGATCCGGATCGCCGGTCGATGTCGAGCTGGGCGGTGGTCTCGTCGAGGACCAGGAGCGTTCCGACCGAGCGCGCGCCCACGACGAAGGCATCCGTCTCGTCCGCGGTCATGGTGCGTCCCGTCGGGTTGTGGAAGTCGGGCATCAGGTACGCCAGCGAGGGCAGCGCCCTCGCGAACGTCTGCTCCGCGCGCTCGAGGTCCCATCCATGGGTGGAGTCGACCGGCACGCCCACCAGACGTGCTCCGACCCGACGGAACGCATCCGCCGCGTGCGGGTAGGTGGGGGTCTCGATCATGACGCGGTCGGCACGGTGCAGAAGCACCGAGGCGATCAGGTGGATCGCGCTCTGCGCCCCCGTCGTCACGAGGATCTGTTCGGCGGAGGTGGCGAGACCGCGCTCGCGGTAGTGCTCGGCGATTGCGGTGCGCAGGCCCACATCGCCGACGACGTCGTATCCGATCCGCGCGACGAGTGCCGGCGCGTCCTGGATGACCTCCGCCATGATCCCCGGAAGCCCGGGCCAGGCCGCGGGGCTCGCCTGTTGCAGATCGATCGTCTCGGCGTCCGGTTCGTGCCGGCCCGGGTCGGTCCGGCGCAGGGGCAGCGTCACGCTCCCGCTCCCGCGCAGGCTCTCGATGTGTCCGGTGTCGCGCAGGCTCTGGTAGGCGGCGGCGACGGTGGTGCGACTCACCCCCAGCATCGCCGCCAGCTCGCGCTCGGCGGGGAGGGCCGTTGCCGGAGCGAGGCGATTGTCCAGGCAGAGCAGCCGGACGCCGTCGGCGAGTGCCTCATAGGCGGGGCCGCTTCCCCGCCAGCCACCGAGAGAGGCGGCGAGGGTGCGGGCCGATACGCGCGAGTCCATGCGGCCACCGTAGTGGAATTGGCATTGCGCTCCAAAGCCAATCCCGTGATTGGATCGCAACATGTCTTCTCGGATCCTGCGCCTCTTCTTCGGACTCGTGCTCTACGGCTTCGGCTGCGCCGTCACCGTGGCGGCCGGCCTGGGAGTCGACCCGTGGACGGTCTTCGCGCAGGGACTTTCGCGCGTGACGGGCGTCGGCATCGGCTGGATCACGAACATCGTCGGCCTCGGCGTGCTCCTGCTGTGGATCCCGCTGCGCCAGAAACCGGGGGTGGGAACCGTGGCGAACATCCTGCTCGTGGGCACGAGCCTCCAGCTCTCCCTCGGGCTGCTCCCCCATCCCGACAGCTTCTGGCTGCAAGTCCTCATGCTCGTCGCCGGCGTGGTGCTCGTGGCCGTGGCATCCGGGCTTTACATCGGAGCGCACTTCGGTCCCGGCCCGCGCGATGGCCTCATGACCGGAATGCACGCGCGCTTCGGCTGGCCGATCTGGGCGTGCCGCCTCGGCGTCGAGGGCTCGGTGCTCGTCGTCGGGTGGCTGCTCGGCGGCACCGTCGGCATCGGGACGGTCGTCTTCGCGCTCGGGATCGGGCCGTTGGTCCACCTCGCCCTGCCGCTGCTGACCACTCCGAAACCCCCGGCGCCCGCGCGGACGATGGCATCCGTCTGACACACCGCGGTGGGGCGGCTCCCGCGGACCGGGGGCCGCCCCACCGTTCAGTGCTCGCGGAACTCGGGCCGCTCACTGCCGGGCTTGAGGTGCGAGTGCACGGCGTTCTTCGCGATCTCCATGGAGGGGTACACGCCCAGGGGCTCGTCCTTGCCGGCCATGTGAACGCGGTAGCCGTCGCTGTCTTTCTGGATCTTCCCGACGACGCCGTTCGGACCGTAGGCCACCCAGATGCGTCGCGTCGCAGTCTCGGACATGAGTGCTCCTTTGCTCTCTTTCGCGGGAATGTACCGCCGCCCCGGTAGATGTGCCAGGGGCTGGCGCGGCGGGAACGCCTCGGGCGATATCCTGAGATCGACCCCCAGTAGCTCAGTGGATAGAGCAGCGGCCTTCTAATCCGCCGGTCACACGTTCGAATCGTGTCTGGGGGACCAGAGCCGGTGTCGGCACCCCTCACTAGGATGTGGGGATGGTAAACGCCTCCGAGAACGACCGGCTCGTCTGGATCGACTGCGAGATGACCGGGCTCGACCTGGCCGTCGACGAGCTCGTCGAGATCGCCGTCGTCATCACCGATTTCGAGCTCAACGCGCTCGACCCCGGTTTCCAGATCGTGATCAAGCCCGACGCCTCGGCCCTCGCCAACATGGGCGAGTTCGTCACCGAGATGCACCGCTCCTCGGGTCTGCTCGACGAGATCCCGAACGGGGTGAGCCTTGCGGATGCCGAGTTCCAGACCCTCGAGTACATCCAGCGGTTTGCGCCCGTCGAGGGCAAGGCTCCTCTCGCCGGCAACACGATCGGCACCGACCGCATGTTCCTGGCGAAGTACATGCCGAGAGTCGACCGCTGGCTCCACTACCGCAATGTCGACGTGTCGAGCATCAAGGAGCTCTCGCGCCGCTGGTATCCGCGCGCCTACTTCCAGGCCCCGGCGAAGAACGGCGGACACCGCGCACTCGCCGACATCCGCGAATCGATCCGCGAGCTCGCCTACTATCGCGCCGCGGTGTTCGTGCCCCAGCCAGGCCCCACGAGCGACGAGGCCAAGGCCGTCTCGGCCTCGGCCGTGTCGTCGTTCACGCTGGACGTATGACATAATCGTTCAGTTGTCTGCTGCGGCAGACACATGGTGGCTATAGCTCAGTCGGTAGAGCACCGCGTTGTGGTCGCGGGGGTCGCGGGTTCAAGTCCCGTTAGCCACCCCAACGAAGAAGGCCCGGTCGAGCATCGCTCGCCGGGCCTTCGTCATTCGCGACCGGCGCTCCCCCGCGCCGTAGAATCGACACCGAACGTCGGCGTGATCTGTCGGCATCCGATGGACGGCTCGAGACCCCCGGGAGGCCCGCCGTGAACGATCACGTCGACGCGCGCCCGGGCCTCGAGATGGATGCGTCGGCGTTCGAAGAACTCGTCGTCGACGAGCTGGATCAGCTCCCCGACGACATGGTGGACGGTCTCGACAACGTCGTCTTCGTCGTCGAGGACCGCCCCGAGGACGGGTCCTTGGACCTCCTCGGGCTGTACGACGGCTGGGCGTTGACGGAGCGCGAGCGCTACGGCGTCGGCGAGCTCCCCGATCGCATCATCGTGTACCGGGAGCCGCACCTCGCCGCCTGCCACGACGAGACCGAACTGCGCGACGAGATCCATACGACGCTCGTCCATGAGATCGCGCACTTCTACGGCATCGACGACGAACGCCTCCACGAGCTGGGGTGGGCGTGATGGCGGGCGTGGCGAGTCCCGACCTCGATCTTGACGTCGACCTCGAGACCGATCTGACGGCGGCTCCGCCGGCGTCGTGGCAGACCGTGGTGTGGAACGACCCCGTGAACCTCATGAGCTACGTCACTCACATCTTCCGCACCTACTTCGGCTACGACGCTGCGACCGCGAACCGGCTGATGCTCGCCGTGCACCACGACGGCCACGCCGTGGTGGCCCGAGGGCCACGCGAAGTCATGGAAGCCCACGTGCAGGCGATGCACGACTTCGGCCTCTGGGCCACCGTCAGGAAGGACCCCGCGTGAGCGAGCGCATCGTCGTGCTGGAGATCAGCGGGCTCGAGGCCCTGCATCTGGCCGGCATCGTGGGACAGTTCCGCGATCTTCTGGCGGACTCCGGCGCGGGCGAGGACCCCGCGGTGGAGCGCCTGCTTCCCGATGCCTACCCCGACGACGCCGCCGCGAGTCGGGAGTTCCGGCGTCTGACCGGCGGCGACCTGCTCGAACGTCGGTCGCAGGACGTCGCCACGGTTCTGCACACCCTCGGCCTGGACGGCGCAGACCTCCACCCCGAGAGCGATCCCGATGCGACGATCGCCGTCGCCCTCGGCGAGACCGAGGCCTTGGCGTGGATGCGCACGCTCTCGGCGCTGCGACTGGTCATGGCGACGCGTCTCGGCATCCAAAACGACGACGATCACGATCTCGAAGATCCGCGCTACGGCGTGTACGACTGGATCGGCTATCGCCTCGACGGTCTCGTCGCAGCTCTCGATCGCGCGTGAGCGGCGTCATCGACGTCCTTTACGGGACGGAGACGACCAGATCGGCCAGCCGTTCCGGACGGTGCGCCTCGAGATGCCGGTCCTCCTGCGCGGCCCAGCGGTCCCAATAAGGACGGTAGGTGTCGCCGTCGCGGCCGAGGGCGCGCGCCTTGCGGGACGCCAATGGAGCGTCGACCCACACCGACACGTCGGCGAGTCGCGCGACCTCGGGGGTGAGAAGTCCCGACCCTTCGACCACCAGCGGCAGCGAGGGGTCGACGGCGTACGCCTCGGCCCGCGCGCTCGCCTCCCAGTCCCACCGCTCCCAGACGCCGATCAGCCCCCGCGCGTGCGGTGAGAGGATGACCCGCCGGGCGTATTCGACGCCCTCGGTGAGGCCATCCCAGCCGGGGTAGACGTCATCGAGGGCGACGAGTTGCACGCGTCCGCGGCCCGGCCATGCCGCGACCAGACGTCGAGCCAGAGAACTCTTCCCCGCGCCACTGCGCCCGTCGAGGGCGACGACGGGGTTCGCGGCGCCGACCGCGACGATGCGCGCCGACACCGCGGCCACAGCCGCGGTGAGGGCGTCGGCGACCGGGTCCGCGTTACTTCTTGAGGGCGCGGATGACACGGCTGAGGGCGCGACCGGCCACCCACACGAACGGAATGCCGACGGCGAGGAGCGCGACGAGGTTCGGGTCGAAGCGCAGATCGTCTCCGCGGCGGACGTAGGCGCCGAGGGGCAGCGTGTAGCCGCCGCCACCGCCGCCACCGTTGCCCTGCTCGTCGGAGCCGCCGCCGTACCCGGCCCAGGTGAGGGCGACGGGGATGATCCGGACGCCGTCGACGTCCTGCTGCTCGCCGTAGGCGGAGGTGACGCCGAAGCTGGTGGCCTGCTTGCCGAGTTCCAAAGCGATGTTGGGCATGGCTCCACCGTAGCGGCCCGGCCTCGGACCATGGAGGGGCGTTGCGCCGCCGCTGCGCGCGTGCCACGGTGCGCCGCGACGGCAGACCTCAGTGGTCATACGACGGCCGCGGGTTCGTGGGCAGGGCTCCCCCACCGCGCGACGGTCCGAGCAGCGATCCACGGGTGACGGCCCCTCGGCCGAAGCGGGTGGTGGCGTCGTCGAGAGCTCCCTCGACGCGACGCCATTCGGCGTCGTCATCCCACAGGGTGGCGGCGATCGCCGCCGGCTTGAGCTTCTCGCCCCGCACGCCGACCAGGCGAACGGCCTGGCGTCGATCGATCCCGTCGAACAGCTCGATCGCCGCGTCGCCGATGCGCTGGCCGACCGAGGTCGGTTCGGGCAGCGTGCGCGAACGGCTGAGCGTGGTGAAGTCGGAGAAGCGCACCTTGATCGAGATCGTCGACGCCTCGTACTGCTGCGCGCGCAAACGGGCGCCCACGCGATCGGCGAGGCGGCGGAGCTCGACGTGCAGCGTGCGGGTGTCGGAGATGTCGGTGTGAAACGTCTCTTCATGACCGACGCTCTTCTCGGAGCGCCCCGTGTGCACCTCGCGGGCGTCGATGCCGCGCGACAGATGCCAGATGCGCTCGCCCATCGCGGGACCGAGCACCCGCTCGAGCGCGGGCCGCGGAGTATCGAGGATGTCGGAGATGAGCCGGATGCCGCGGGACTCGAGCGCCTCGGCGGCCTTGGGTCCCACGCCCCACAGCGCCCGCACCGAACGCGGGCGCAGGAACGCCTCGGTGTCGGCCTCGGCCACCACGAGCAGCCCGTCAGGCTTGGAGATGGTGGAGGCCATCTTGGCGACGTGCTTGGTCGCGGCGACCCCGATGCTGCAGGTCAGCCCGGTCTCGGCCTTCACCCGGGCCCTCAGGTCGCGGGCGATCGTGCCGGGGCTCCCCCACAACCGCCGCGCACCGCGGACGTCGAGGAACGCCTCGTCGATCGAGAGGGGCTCGACCAGCGGCGTGACGTCGTGGAAGATCGCCATCACCTGCCGCGACATCTCGGTGTAGCGGTGGTACGGCGGGTTGACGACGATCGCGGTCGGACACATGCGCAGGGCGATCGCCACCGGCATCGCCGACTTCACTCCGTAGCGGCGGGCCTCGTACGAGGCGCTCGAGACGACGCCGCGCCCCTCGGACCCGCCGATGATGAGCGGCTTGCCGGCAAGAGACGGGTCGTCGAGCACGGCGACCGAGGCGAAGAAGGCGTCCATGTCGACGTGGAGGATGCCCGTGCCCGTGTCGTCGGCGTCGGGGCGCGAGACGATGCGCCCCGTTCCGTCACCTCGTCCCATGGCATCCATTCTCCCCCGGACCTCCGACATCGGCCTTCGGCGCCCGCGCGAGCTCAGCGATCCACGCATCCCCAGCCGTCGTCCCGCGACCCTCGCGCCGACCGCCGAAGTTGCGCATGCGCCCCTGCCCGGGAATGACGGATGCCACGGCCCCACCCCTCGCGGGGCGCGGTGCCGTGGCATCCGGTGTCGATTACAGAGCGGCGGCGCGCTCCAGCACGAGTTCGCGCACGCGCGCGGCGTCGGCCTGGCCCTTCATGGCTTTCATGACCGCGCCGATGACGGCACCGGCGGCCTGCACCTTGCCGTCGCGGATCTTCGCGAGCACGTCGGGCTGGGCGACGAGGGCTTCGTCGATCGCGGCGATGAGCGCTCCATCGTCGGAGACCACGGCCAGACCGCGGGCGTCGACGACCTCCTGCGGGGTGCCCTCTCCGGCGATGACGCCCTCGAGCACCTGGCGCGCGAGCTTGTCGGTGAGGGTGCCGGCGTCGATCAGCTTCTGCAGCGCCGCGACGTTCTCGGGAGAGACGAGGTCGGCGGCGTCGCGCTCCTGCGCGTTGGCGACGCGGGTGATCTCACCCGTCCACCACTTGCGGGCCGAGGCGGGAGCGGCTCCCGCGGCGATCGTGTCGGCCACCGCGTCGAGCAGGCCGCCGTTGGCGACGTCCTGGAACTCGAGGTCGGTGAAGCCCCACTCGCCCTGGAGCCGACGACGACGGGCCGCGGGCGGCTCGGGGAGCGCGGCGCGCAGCTCCTCGATCAGCTCGGGCGCGGGCACGACTGGCAGCAGGTCGGGCTCGGGGAAGTAGCGGTAGTCGTCGGCATCCGACTTCGGACGCCCCGGAGAGGTTCGGCCGGTGTCTTCGTGCCAGTGACGCGTCTCTTGCGTGATCGTCCCGCCCTTGGCGAGGATCGCGGCCTGACGCTGGATCTCGTAGCGCACCGCGCGCTCGACCGAACGCATCGAGTTGACGTTCTTGGTCTCGGTGCGCGTGCCGAGCTTCTCCTGCCCGCGAGGGCGCAGCGAGACGTTCGCGTCGCAGCGGAGATTTCCCCGCTCGAGCTTGGCCTCCGAGATGCCGAGGCCGCGCACGATGTCGCGGATGGTCGCGACGTAGGCCTTCGCCAGTGCGGGCGCCGAGTGCTCGGCACCGAAGATCGGCTTGGTGACGATCTCGACGAGCGGGACGCCGGCGCGGTTGTAGTCGACCAGCGAGTACTCCGCCCCCTGGATACGCCCGGTCGATCCGCCCATGTGGGTGAGCTTGCCGGCGTCTTCTTCCATGTGCGCGCGTTCGATCGGCACGGTCACGATCGTGCCGTCTTCGAGCTCGACCTCAACCGACCCCTCGAACGCGATCGGCTCGTCGTACTGCGAGATCTGGTAGTTCTTGCCGAGGTCGGGGTAGAAGTAGTTCTTCCGCGCGAAACGGCTCGACGGCGCGATCGAGCAACCGAGGGCGAGACCCAGGCTGATCGACGAGCGGATCGCCTCGGCGTTCACCACCGGCAGGGCGCCCGGAAGGCCCATGTCGACGGGCGCGACGAGGGTGTTCGGCTCGGCACCGTGGTGGGCCTCGTTGGCGGGGTTGGGCGCCGACGAGAACATCTTGGTTGCGGTGTTGAGCTCGACGTGCACCTCGAAACCGAGGACCGGCTCGAACAGCTCGAGCGCCTCGTCGAAGTCCATCAGGGCATCTTTCGCCATCAGAGCGACGCTCCGTTCGTGAGAGAGGGGGCCTTGTCGAGCAGCGGGGCGCCCCACTGGTCGACGAGCAGCGCTTCGATGGCCGCGCCGACACGGTAAAGGCGGGCGTCCTCTCGGGCGGGGGCGAGGAATTGGATGCCGACGGGCAGGCCGTCCTCTGCGGCGAGACCGCTCGGCACCGAGATGCCGGGCACGCCCGCGAGGTTCGCGGGGATCGTGGTGACGTCGTTGAGGTACATCTGCAGCGGGTCGTCGATCTTCTCGCCGAGGCGGAAGGCCGTGGTCGGCGCGGACGGCGTCGCGATGACGTCGACCTGCGAGAACGCGGCGTCGAAGTCGTGCTGGATCAGCGTGCGGACCTTCTGCGCGCTGCCGTAGTAGGCGTCGTAGTAACCGGCCGACAGGGCGTAGGTGCCGAGAATGATGCGGCGCTTGACCTCGGGGCCGAAGCCCGCGTCGCGCGTCGCGGCCATGACGTTCTCGACGGTCGCGGCACCCTGAGGGTTCACGCGCATACCGAAGCGCACCGAGTCGAACTTCGCGAGGTTGCTCGAGGCCTCGGCGGGCAGGATCAGGTAGTACGCGGCGACGCCGTACTCGAAGTGCGGGGCGCTGATCTCGACGATCTCGGCGCCCTGCGCCTCCATGGCCGAGAGCGACGCACGGAACGAGTCCGACACGCCCTGCTGGAAGCCGCGGTCGTCGAGCTCCCGGATGACGCCGACCTTGAGGCCCTTGAGGACCTCGCCGGTCGCCCCCTCGCGGGCGGCGGCGGCGAACGAGGGCCACGCGTCGGAGAGCGAGGTCGAGTCGTTCGCGTCGTGACCGCCGATGACGTCGTGCAGCAGACCAGCGTCGAGCACGGTGCGGGTGACCGGGCCGACCTGATCGAGGCTGGATGCCAGCGCGATCGCGCCGTAACGGCTCACGCCGCCGTAGGTGGGCTTGACGCCGACCGTGCCGGTGACGTGCGCGGGCTGGCGGATCGAACCGCCCGTGTCGGAGCCGAGGGCCAGCGGCGCCTCGAAGGCGGCGACTGCCGCAGCCGACCCGCCACCGGAGCCGCCGGGGATGCGGTCGAGGTCCCACGGGTTGCGGGTGGGGCCGTACGCCGAGAACTCGGTGGACGAGCCCATCGCGAACTCGTCCATGTTGGTCTTGCCGAGCGGCACCAGGCCCGCGGCGCGCGAACGCGCGACGACCGTGGCATCGTAGGGCGACATGTAGCCCTCGAGGATCTTCGACCCGCTGGTGGAGGGCATGTCGGTGGTGACGAGCACGTCCTTGACCGCGAGGGGAACGCCGGCGAGCTCGTGCAGCTTCTCGCCGGCCGCGCGGCGGCGGTCGATGTCGGCCGCGACCTCGAGGGCGTGGTCGCTCACGTGCAGGAAGGCGTGCACGTCGCCGTCGACGGCGGCGATGCGGTCGAGGTGGGCCTGGGTGGCCTCGACACTCGATACCTCTGTGCTCGAGAGCGCGGAGGCCAGGTCGGCGGCGGTGAGGCGGGTCAGATCGGTCACTGCTCTTCTCCCAGGATCGCGGTCACGCGGAATCGGCCGTCGGCCTGGTCGGGGGCGTTCTGCAGCACCTGCTCGCGCGTGAGCTGCTGCTGCACGACGTCGGGGCGGAAGACGTTCTCGAGCGGGATCGGGTGGCTCGTGGCGACGACGTCGGGCGTGGCCACCTCGGACACCTTCGCGATGTTGTCGACGATGGCATCCAGCTGGCCGGTGAGGCTCTGGACCTCCTCGTCGCTCAACTGGATCCGGGCGAGCACACCGAGATGGCGCACGAGATCAGGAGTGATTTCAGACACCCGGCAAGTCTAGTTCGCGCGCGGTCCTGTCCCCGCCGGGCACCACCTTTAGGCTGACGGGGTGACGAGCTTCGATCCCCCGCGGCCCTGGACCTCGAGCTACGCCCCGGGGGTCCCCGAAGACCTGGACCCCCAGAGCGGCTCGCTCGTCGACATCGTCGACGCCTCGGTGCGCGACTACCCCGACGCCCCCGCCCTGCAGTTCTTCGGCCGCGAGACGACGTACGCCGAGATGGCCGCCGACATCGTCCGCGTCGCGGGGGCCCTCGCCGCGCGCGGGGTCAAGGCGGGAGACCCGGTCGCGATCGTGCTGCCCAATTGCCCGCAGCACATCGTGGCGTTCTACGCGGTTCTGCGCCTGGGCGCCGTCGTGGTCGAGCACAATCCCCTCTACACCCCGCGCGAGCTGCGCAAGCAGTTCGAGGATCACGGCGCGAAGCACGCGATCGTGTGGAGCAAAGTCGTCGCCACGGTCCAGGAGTTCCCGGCCGACCTGACGGTCGACACGCTCATCTCGGTCGACGTGACCACCGCCATGCCCCTGCGGACTCGACTCGCGCTCCGCCTGCCCCTCGCGAAAGCGCGAGAGGCTCGCGCGGCTTTGACGACGAAGACGCGGGATGCCGCTGACTGGGCCGACCTCGTGCGTCACGCGCCCCTCCCCTCGTCGCACCCGCGACCGGGGTCGACCGACCTGGCGATCATCCAGTACACGAGCGGGACGACCGGCACCCCCAAGGGGGCGATGCTCACGCATGCGAACCTGCTCGCCAACGCCGCTCAGGCCCGCGCCTGGGTGCCGCAGATCGTCCGCGGCGAAGGGTGCGTCGTCTACGCCGTGCTGCCGATGTTCCACGCGTACGGGCTGACCTTGTGCCTGACCTTCGCGATGTCGATGGGCGCTCGTCTCGTCCTCTTCCCCAAGTTCGATCCCGACCTCGTGCTCGCCGTGACGAAGAAACACCCCGCGACCTTCCTCCCCCTTGTGCCCCCGATCGCCGAGCGGCTGCTTGCCGCGGCGACCGAGAAGGGCGTCTCGCTGACCGGTACCGACGTCGCGATCTCGGGAGCGATGGCCCTACCGCACGATCTCGTCGTGCCGTTCGAGGAAGCCACCGGCGGCTATCTCGTCGAGGGTTACGGCCTGAGCGAGTGCTCCCCCGTTCTCATGGCCAACCCCGTCGCCGACAACCGCGTCGCGGGGACCGTCGGCCTCCCCCTCCCCGGCACCGAGTGCCGTGTCGTCGACCCCGACGACCCCCGCACCGACGTCGAGCGCGGCGAACTCCTCGTCCGCGGCCCGCAGGTCTTCTCCGGCTACTACGGCAAGCCCGAAGAGACCGACGCGGTCTTCGTCGACGGGTGGTTCCGCACCGGTGACATCGTGACGATCGACGACGGCGGTTTCGTGCGCATCGTCGACCGCATCAAAGAGCTCATCATCACGGGAGGCTTCAACGTCGCCCCCACCGAGGTCGAGAACGTCCTGCGCCAGCACCCCTCGATCGCCGATGTCGCCGTGGTCGGCCTTCCGAGCGAGCGCTCGGGCGAAGAGGTCGTCGCCGCGGTCGTCCCGTCGACCCCCGGCGAGTTCGACGCCGAAGCCGTGCGGGCCTTCGCGCGCGGCATCCTGACGCCCTACAAGGTTCCCAAGCGGATCGTCGTCGTCGACGAACTGCCCCGCTCGCTCATCGGCAAGGTGCTTCGACGTCAGGTGCGCGACCGCCTGCTCGCCGGCTGAAGCCACCGCCCTTCTACACCCGGACCTCGTCGCGCAAGACCCGGGGCCGAATTGGTCGGTGCACGCGTGCGCTCGGTAGCGTGGGCGCATTCCGGGCCGCGTCGTGCCCGGGTGTGACCTTTGGGGGGAATCACATGATCATCAAGCGCACTCCGTTCGCTCTCGTCGCAGCCTCCGCGCTGCTCCTTCTCGCCGGCTGCTCCGGCGGTGCCACCAACACCGCGGAGTCGAGCGACGACAGCATGACCGACAGCGGCACGACGACGACGGAGGAGACCACCGCGCCCGCGTCGCCCGCCGCGCCCGCCGGAGATCAGTCGAAGGCCGACGCCTGCGACATCGTCCGGACGCAGTTCCAGGAGGTCAGCGGTGCGGGCAGCACGGTCGACAGCTCCGACCCGCAGGCGACGTTGGCGGCGTTCAAGAAGCTCGCCTCCGACGTCGGCACGCAGTTCGACTCGATCACCAACGCGGAGGTCGCACCCGCGGCCAAGAAGGCCAGCGGCGCACTCAACGACTACGCCGCGTTCCTCGAGACCGTCGTCGCCGACCCGTCGAAGGCCAGCGGCCTCAGCGACCAGGTGAGCACTTTGCAGGCGAGCTTCACGGAAGCCGCCACCGTCTGCGCCGGCTGATACGAGCCGAGAACGACCGCGAAGGGCGGGGGCCTCGGCCCCCGCCCTTCCGTTGTTCGATCAGTCGCCGGCGGTGCTCTCTTCTGCAGCGGCCTCGACGTCGGCTTCGGCCTCCGCCGAGGTGTCGCCTGTCGCCGCGTCGAGGGCCGCGGGGCCCTGCTCGACGAGGATGCGGAACTGCGCGGCATCCAGGATTCTCAGTCCGAGCTCCTCGGCCTTCGCGAGCTTGGATCCGGCCCCCGGGCCCGCCGCCACGAAGTCCGTCTTCTTCGACACGCTCGAAGCCGCCTTGCCGCCCGCCGAGAGAATGGCTTCTTGCGCTCCCTCGCGGGTGTAGCCCTCGAGCGAGCCGGTCGCCACCACCGTGAGGCCCGCGAGGACCCCGCCCGCCGCGGCCGCCGCCCCGGGGCCGGGATGGCCGGGGATCGAGAAGCGCACGCCGGCGGCTGCCCAGCGGTCGACGATCTCGCGGTGCCAATCCACGTCGAACCAATCGATGACGGCGTCGGCGATGATGCCGCCGACACCCTCGACGGCCGCGAGTTCTTCGCGCGAGGCCGCTCGAATGGCGTCGAGCGAGCCGAACCATTGGGCGAGGGCGCGGGCCGCGACCGGACCGACGTGCCGGATGTTCAGCGAGACGAGCAGCCGCCAGAGGTCTTTGGTCTTGGCCTTGTCGAGCTCGGCGATGAGCTTCGTCGCCTGCTCGGACGGCAGGACCTGCCGATGGTCCTTGCGGATGCCGCGGCGGCGGCGCTCGGCCGGGTCGAGGTCCTCGGTGCCCGGCGGGTACGACGCCGGCGACAGCTTCTGGAACGGCTGTCGTCGCACGAGCTCACCGGTATCGGGATCGACCTTGCGCTCCCCCGTCTCGGAGTCGCGCACGACGACCTCGATCGGCACGAGCTGGTCGACGGTCAGGTCGAAGAGCCCCGCCTCGGTGTCGAGCGGCGGCCGGTCGGGCACCTCGGGCTGGGTGAGGGCGGCGGCGGTGACTTCGCCCAGGGCTTCGACGTCGAGCGCTCCACGGGACCCGATGTGCTCGACACGACCGCGCACCTGGGCGGGACACGAGCGCGCGTTCGGGCACCGCAGGTCGATGTCGCCCTCTTTCGCGGGGCGCAGGGGCGTCCCGCACTCGGGGCAGTCCGCCGGCATGACGAACGCGCGTTCGCTGCCGTCGCGCAGTTCGACCACCGGACCGAGGACCTCGGGGATCACGTCGCCGGCCTTGCGCAGCACGACCGTGTCGCCGATCAGCACTCCCTTGACCTTGACGACGTCCTGGTTGTGCAGAGTGGCCTGGCGCACGACGCTGCCGGCGACCTTCGCGGGTTCCATCACCGCGAAGGGGGTGGCCCGTCCGGTGCGGCCGACGGACACCACGATGTCGAGCAGCTTCGTGTTCACCTGCTCGGGAGGGTACTTGTACGCGATCGCCCATCGCGGTGCCCTGCTCGTAGCACCGAGCTCGTCGTGCAGAGCGAGCTCGTCGACCTTGACGACGACGCCGTCGATCTCGTGCTCCACGTCGTGACGATGCTCGCCGTGGTGCGCGACGAAGGCCAGGACGCCGTCGACCGTCGACTCGACGCGGCTGTACGGCGAGGTGGGCAGTCCCCACGACGACAGAAGGTCGTAGATCTCGCTCTGTGCGGCCACGGGTGGGTTCTGCCACGCACCGATGCCGTGCACGTAGAGCTTGAGGGAGTCGATGCGCGCGAGACCGGCCTCGAGTTCGAGGCCCGTCTTCTTCTCGATCTGCTGGCGCAGTCCGCCGCTGGCCGCGTTGCGGGGGTTCGCGAACGCGGGGAAGCGTCGAGCCGCGGCGATCTCGGCCTTCTCTTCGTCGAAGGCGCGTCCCCCGCGTCGGCCGGCGGCCCGCTCTCGAGCCTCGGCCAGCGCCCGCTCGCGGAACTCGCCCTGGAGTCGGTTGAGGTTCTCGAATTTCGCGACGGGGATGAAGACCTCGCCGCGCACCTCCACGATCGGCGGGTGGCCCTCTCCCGCGAGCTCGCGCGGGATGTCGGACAGACGCAGGGCGTTCTCGGTGACGATCTCTCCGACCCGACCGTCGCCGCGGGTCGCGGCGGAGGTGAGCACGCCGTTCTCGTAACGCAGGCTGATGGCGAGCCCGTCGATCTTGAGCTCGGTGAGCCAGTGCACCGCGCGCCCCGCGGCGGCCTCGGTCTTGACGGCCCAATCGCGTAGCTCTTCGGGCGAGAAGACGTTGTCGAGGCTGAGCATGCGCTCGGCGTGCTCGATCGTCGCGAGGTCGGTGGCCTCGGCGGCTCCCACCGACAGGGTCGGGCTGTCCTGCCCCTGGAGTTCGGGGTGCAGGCGCTCGAGGGCCTCGAGCCGGTGCATCCACTCGTCGTACGTCGCGTCGTCGACGACCTCGGCGTCTCGGCCGTAGTACGCGTCGCGCGCACCGACGATCCGCTGGGTGAGGTCCGCGGCCTCGGCGCGCGCCTCGTCGAGGGTGAGGTCGGGAAGCTGATCGTGCTCGGTCACGCATCCAGCTTAGGGAGGGGTTCCGACATCTCCGGAGGGCCTTGCCCTCGTCACCACTGCACCGTCCCGGCTGGTCGAGGAGTCATCCGCGCGATTGAGGAGATCGCTCCGCATCGGTCGTCCGCCGCTCGAACCGCGGCTCGTCACGGGCTCGAACTCGGCACCCGCCGAGCGCACCCCTCAGGCCTCGACCGGGACCGCCGACACCGTCCGGTCGATCGTGAACTGCCCGAGCACGCGCGTGCCGTCGTAGAGCACCGCGGTCTGGCCGGGGGCGACGCCGTCGAAAGGCGTCTCGGGACGCACCGTCAGCACGCCGTCGACGAACTCGGCGACGGCGGGCACGGGGTCCGCGTGCGCACGGATCTGCACGTCGCAGTCGAAGCGATCGCCCTCTGGCGCGCGTCCGGCCCAGGTGAAGCGCTCCCCCGCGATCTCGGAGCACGCGAGCGCCTCCTTGGGCCCGACGACCACGGAATTGGTGATCGGACGCACTTCGAGGACGAAGCGGGGCTTGCCATCGGCCGCGGGAACGCCCAGTTGCAGGCCACGGCGCTGCCCGACGGTGAAGGCGTGCGCGCCCTCGTGCGTGCCGACCACGGCTCCGGTCCGGTCGAGGATCTCGCCGCGCTCGGCGCCCACCTTGTCGGCGAGCCAGCCGCGCGTGTCGCCGTCGGGGATGAAGCAGATGTCATGGCTGTCGGGCTTCTGCGCCACCGACAACCCGCGCTCTTCGGCCTCGGCGCGGACGAGCGCCTTCGACGGGGTGGACCCGAGCGGGAAGTACGTGTGCGCGAGCTGCTCGGCGGTGAGCACACCCAGCACGTACGACTGGTCCTTGGCGTTGTCGGAGGCGCGGTGCAGCTCGCGCCCCTCGGGCGTGTCGACGAGCGTGGCGTAGTGGCCGGTGCAGACGGCGTCGAAGCCGAGCTCGAGGGCGCGCTCGAGGAGGGCCGCGAACTTGATCTTCTCGTTGCAGCGCATGCAGGGGTTGGGCGTGCGCCCGGCGCGGTACTCCGACACGAAGTCGTCGATCACGTCGTCGCGAAAGCGCTCGGAGAAGTCCCAGACGTAGAACGGCATGCCGAGCTTGTCGGCGGCGCGGCGGGCGTCCATCGCGTCTTCGATCGTGCAGCAGCCGCGGCTGCCGGCCCGGAGCGTTCCCCCGGCGCGCGAGAGCGCCAGGTGCACGCCGACCACGTCGTGACCTGCCTCGACCGCGCGGGCCGCAGCCACCGCGGAGTCGACTCCACCGCTCATCGCCGCAAGAACTCGCATCGTCCCAGTCTACGAACGTCGGTCTGAACGGGCGCCGGATGCCACGGCCCGGGCGTACGCGTCGGGGAGACGGGTGAGAACGGCATCCACGTCGGCGTCCGTGGAGGTGTGCCCGAGGGTGAATCTCAGCACCGATCGCGCCGCGCGATCGTCGAGCCCGAGAGCGAGCACCACGTGCGACGGCTCCGCCACCCCGGCCTGGCACGCCGACCCCGTCGACACGGCGATCTGCTCCATGTCGAGCAGGAACAGGAGCGTCTCGCCCGCGGCATCCGGGAACAGCACGTGCGCGTTGCCGGGCAGACGCTCGATCGGGTGCCCGAGCAGCCGGGCGGAGGGGATGGACGAGAGGATGCCGGCCACCAGGCGATCGCGCAGCGCGGCGAGCCGCTCCGCCTCGCCGCCGCGCTCGGCCTCGGCTGCCGTGAGGGCCGCCGCGAAGGCGGAGGCGCCCGCGACGTCCTGCGTCCCGGCGCGCAGGCTCCGCTGCTGGCCGCCGCCGTGGACGAGAGGTGTGAGCCGGGCGTGTCGCGAGACGACCGCGGCGCCGACGCCGACGGGACCGCCGACCTTGTGCGCCGAGACCGACATCGCCACGAGGCCCGAGGGCGCGGTCCCCGAGCCCCGCCACGCCGAGAACGACACGGGGATCTGCCCGAGCGCCGATACGGCGTCGAGATGCAGGGGCACCCCCGCGTCGCGCGCGCGCTGCGCGAGGTCGGCGGCATCCTGGATCGTTCCGATCTCGTTGCTCGCGACGAGCGCTGTCGCGAGGGCGGCTCCCGGAAGAGCCGCAGAGAGCGCCTCGGCGTCGATCCGGCCGAGCGGGTCGAGGGGCACCGAGCGCACGTGCGCATTCTGCGTCGAGGACAGCCACCCCACCGCATCGAGCGTGGCGTGGTGCTCGCCGTCGGGGAGCACGATCGCGCCGGCGTCCGCGGAGCGCGACCACCACAGGCCCTTCAGCGCGAGGTTGGCCGCCTCGGTGCCGCCGGACGTGAAGACGACCTCGATCGGCTGGCACCCGAGCACGGTCGCGATGGACTCGCGGGCGTCCTCGAGCAGACGACGCGCGTCCTGACCGGCGCCGTGGATCGACGAGGGGTTGCCGAGCACCTCGTGGGCGGCGAGCCACGCCTCTCGCGCCTCCGGGCGCAACGGGGTGGTCGCCGCGTGATCGAGGTATACCCGCATCCTCGCCCTCCCGGTATCTCCAGCGCCTTTCACTACCCTAAGACGCATGGTCCGACCCGAGACTGTCCTGCCCGCCCGCCCCGCCCTGCTCCGCTCGTCGCTCGACGACCTGGGCGTGCGGCTCGGCCCCGACGGGGGCACCCTGCGCGTCTGGTCGGGTTCCGCCGACGCGATGCAGGTGCTCGTCTTCGACGACGTCGACCTCGACTGGGCGACCGAGACCATCACCATGACCCCCGTGGGCGGGGGCGTGTTCGAGGCCACCACTCCCCTGCTGCGTCCCGGCGCGCGATACGCGATCCGCGTCGGAGGGCCGCACGGCCCCGGACACACGTTCAACCCGCAGTCGCTCCTGATCGAGCCGTATTCGCGCGGGCTCGTCTCGGGCAGTTACGGCGACTGGCGCTCCGTCGTCGTCGACGGCTCCTTCGACTGGGGCACCTCCACCAAGCCCCGCGTGCCGATGGACCGCACGGTCATCTACGAGGGACATGTCAAGGGCCTCACCAAGCGGCATCCCTTCATCCCGCCCGCTCTGCACGGAACGTACGCGGGGCTGGCGCACCCCGCGATGATCGATCACCTGCTCTCCCTTGGCGTCACCAGCGTCGAGCTTCTTCCGGTCCACGCCTTCGCCACCGAGCCGCGCCTGCTGCAGCTGGGCCTGTCGAACTACTGGGGCTACAACTCGCTCAACTTCTTCACCCCGCACGCGCCGTACGCCACGGCCGCCAGCCGCGCCGAGGGTCCCGAGGCCGTTTTGCGCGAGTTCAAGGGAATGGTGAAGCTCCTGCACGAGGCCGGCCTCGAGGTGCTGCTCGACGTCGTCTACAACCACACCGCCGAAGAGGGCATCGGGGGTCCGCGCACGAGTCTGCGCGGCATCGACAACAAGGCCTACTACCGCCAGACCGCCGAGGGCGCGTACATCGACGAGACCGGCTGCGGCAACGCGGTGAACACGTCGACGGATGCCGCGGCACGACTCATCCTCGACTCGCTGCGGTACTGGAGCGACGAGGTGCAGATCGACGGCTTCCGCTTCGATCTCGCCGTCACCCTCGGCCGCGACGAGAACCACTCCTTCACGCCCGATCACCCGCTCCTCACGGCCATCAGAGAGGATGCCGCGCTGTCGGGCACCAAGCTGATCGCCGAACCGTGGGACGTCGGCATGGGCGGCTGGCAGACCGGCAACTTCGGCGAGGGCTGGCTGGAGTGGAACGACCGCTACCGCGATCGGGTGCGCAATTTCTGGCTGAGCGACATCGACTACGCCCGGCGCGCGGCCACCGCCCCCGTCGGGATCGGCGGCTTCGCCACGCGTCTGGCGGGATCGTCGAACACCTTCTCCGAAGACCGCGGGCCCCTCGCGAGCGTCAACTTCGTCACCGCGCACGACGGGTTCACCCTGCGCGACCTCGTCTCGTACGACGTCAAGCACAACCTCGGCAACGGCGAGCAGAACCGCGACGGCGCCGACACCAACCGCTCGTTCAACCACGGCGCCGAAGGCCGCACCACCGACGAACGCGTGCTCGCCACCCGCCGCAAGGCCATGCGCAACCTCATGGGCACGCTGCTGCTGTCGGCGGGAGTGCCGATGATCACCGCCGGCGACGAGATGGGACGCACGCAGCGCGGCAACAACAACGCCTACTGCCACGATTCCGCGCTCACCTGGCTGTCGTGGGACCTCGCCCCGTGGCAGGAGCACCTGTTCGCGCACACGCAGCGACTCCTGCGGCTGCGCCGCGACAATCCCGCGCTGCGACCCCAGCGCTTCGCCCGGCTCGGCGAGGTCATCCCCTCGGCTTCGGTCATGGAGTGGTTCGACGAGAACGGCGAGACGATGTCGAGCGAGCGCTGGAACGACCCGGCGCACCGGACCCTGCAGTACCTCGCGACCTCGACGCCCGAAGAAGAGGACCCGAACCGCGTCCTCCTCGTGATCCACGGCATCGAGGACGCCACGCAGATCGTCCTGCCCGATCTCGAGGGCGCGGTCTACGTCTCGCTCTGGTCGAGCGCCGACGAGATGCCGTCCGACGACGAGGAGCGCTTCGCGCCCGGGGACGTCGTCCCCCTCGCGGGCGCCTCGATGCGCCTGTTCCGCGTCGACTGATCCTGGCCCGCTGTCAAGGCCGGACGAAACCGTACGGCAACGTCGGTGGCCCGCGATAGGTTCGGACCGTGGCCACCACGACGACTCCCTCGCCCGAGCTGCCCTGGCGCAGCGCCGCCTCGATTCCCGTGCGTCCGGTCAAGCCGACGCCCACCTCGCGCAGCGTGGTCACCCCGCGCATCCCGATGGCGCTCCCGCACCCGAGCGTGCCCGGCGGCAGGTTCCGCCCCTCCGCGTACGTCGGCGAGGCCGTGCCGTTCACGGTGACGGCGTTCCGCGAGGGCCACGACCGCATCGGCGTGCAGGTGCGCCTGTTCTCGCCGTCCGGCGACGAATCGCTGCACCGCCTGAGTCCCCTCGACGACGGCTTCGATCGCTGGTCGACGCTCGTCGCTCCGCTCGAGCAGGGCGTCTGGCGGTTCCGTTTCGAATCCTTCGCCGATGACTTCGCGACCTGGGAGCACGCCGCCGAGGTCAAGATCGCGGCGGGCGTCGACGTCGCCCTCATGCGCGAGATGGGCGCGCAGCTCTTCGATCGCGCGCGCGGCGAGAAGAAGCGGCCCGGCACCGACAAGGACCGCCTGTACGACGCCGCCCGCGCTCTGCGCGATCCCGACGTGCACGACGACACCGCGCTCCAGATCGTCCGCGACCCCGAGATCGCGGCGCTGTTCGAGGCCCGCCCCATGATGGGCCTGGTCTCGGTCGGGCGGGATGCCGAGCTGCTCGTCGAACGAGAGCGCGCCGGCGCCGGCGCCTGGTACGAGTTCTTCCCCCGGTCCGAAGGTGCGCGACGCGCGGAGGACGGCTCGGTCGTGAGCGGCACGTTCCGCACCGCCGCCGAGCGGCTCCCGGCCGTTGCCGAGATGGGCTTCGACGTGCTGTACCTGCCGCCGATCCACCCCATCGGCCAGACCAACCGCAAGGGACCGAACAACACCCTCGTCACCGAGCCCGGAGACCCCGGCTCGCCATGGGCCATCGGCGGCGCGGCGGGCGGGCACGACACCGTCCACCCCGACCTCGGCACTCTCGAGGACTTCCGCGCCTTCGTGCGGGCCGCCCGAGAGAACCACATCGAGGTGGCACTCGACCTCGCGCTGCAGGCCTCGCCCGATCACCCGTGGGTCGCCGAGCACCCGGAGTGGTTCACCACCCTCCCCGACGGCTCGATCGCTTTCGCCGAGAACCCCCCGAAGAAGTACCAGGACATCTACCCGGTCAACTTCGACAACGACCCCGAGGGCATCCGCGCCGAGGTGCTGCGCATCGTTCGGCACTGGATCGCCCAGGGGGTCACGATCTTCCGCGTCGACAACCCGCACACCAAGCCCCTGCAGTTCTGGGAGTGGCTCATCGCGACCGTCAGCGCCGAAGAGCCCGACGCGGTGTTCCTGGCCGAGGCCTTCACACGCCCCGCGCCGCTGCAGGGCCTGGCCATGGCCGGGTTCCAGCAGAGCTACACCTACTTCACGTGGCGCAACACCAAGGAGGAGCTCGAGCAATTCCTCACCGGCCTCGCCCACGAGACCGACGACTTCCTCCGCCCCAATCTCTTCGTCAACACCCCTGACATCCTCACCGAGTATCTCCAGTTCGGCGGGCGACCGGCGTACAAGATCCGCGCCGCCATCGCGGCGACCGCGGCTCCCACCTATGGCGTCTACGCGGGCTACGAGCTGTACGAGAACGTCGCGCGTCCGGGGTCCGAAGAGAACATCGACAACGAGAAGTACGAGTACAAGTTCCGCGACTGGGCAGCCGCCGAAGCCGCGGGCGACTCGCTCGCGCCCTACCTGCGCATGCTGAACGGCGCGCGGCGCGCGCACCCGGCGCTCGGGCAGCTGCGCAACCTCAGCGTGCACTGGAGCGACGACGACAGCATCCTCGTGTACTCCAAGCATCTCGACGCCGCCCTCACGCCCGATGGTCGCAGCGACACGATCATCGTGGTCGCGAACGTCGACCCGCACTCCGCCCGTGAGACGACCGTCCACCTCGACACCACGGTCTTCGGCATCGAACCCGGCGCCACGTACGAGGTCGAGGATCTCGTCACCGGGCAGGTCTGGACCTGGGCCGACCACAACTTCGTGCGCCTCGACGCCTTCGTCGAGCCGGTGCACATCCTGCACGTCAAGGAGAACCGATGACCTCCCTTCCCTCCGAGATCCTGGATGCCGTGGCCCACGGCGCCCACCATGACCCGCACAGCGTGCTCGGCGTGCACGAGACCGGCGACGGATGGGTCATCCGTTCGCGTCGCCCCCTCGCCCGCGAGGTGGTCGCCGAACTGGCCAATGGCACCTCGGTCACCCTCGAGCACGTCCGCGGCGGGATCTGGGAAGCGCCCGTCGCGGCCTACCCGGGCGCCTACACGGTGCGCGCGTCGTACGACGGCTCGGAGCACGTCTCCGACGACGGGTACCGCCACGCGCCGTCCGTCGGCGAGCTCGACCTGCACCTGATCGCCGAGGGACGTCACGAAGAGCTCTGGCGCATCCTCGGTGCGCACGTGCGCGAACTGGACGGGTCGACGGGCACCGCCTTCACCGTCTGGGCTCCCGACGCGCGCGCCCTGCGCGTGATCGGGGACTTCAACGGGTGGGACGGCGCCGGCCACGCGATGCGGTCGATGGGCGGCAGCGGTGTCTGGGAACTGTTCGTCCCCGGAATCGGCGTCGGAACACGGTACAAGTTCGAGATCCTCACCCGCGCCGGTCAGTGGATCGAGAAGGCGGATCCCATGGCGCGACTCGCCGAGGTTCCTCCCGCCACGGCATCCGTGGTCACCGATTCCACCTACGCGTGGGCAGACGACGCGTGGATCGACGAGCGCTCGCGCACCGCCCCGATCGACCGCCCGATGTCGATCTACGAACTCCACCTCGGTTCCTGGAAGCAGGGGCTGTCGTACCGCGACGCGGCCGACGAGATCATCGACTATGTCGGCGCGCAGGGGTTCACCCACGTCGAGTTCCTCCCGCTGGCCGAGCACCCCTTCGGCGGCTCGTGGGGGTACCAGGTGTCGGGCTATTACGCGCCCACGAGCCGATTCGGCGACCCCGACGACCTGCGCTACCTGATCGACCGTCTGCACCAGGCGGGCATCGGCGTGATCATGGACTGGGTCCCCGGCCACTTCCCCAAGGACGACTTCGCGCTCGCCCGCTTCGACGGCGAGGCCCTCTACGAGCACCCCGACCCCCGCCGCGGCGAGCACAAGGACTGGGGCACGCTCATCTTCGACTACGGCCGCAACGAGGTGCGCAACTTCCTCGTCGCGAACGCACTGTACTGGTTCGAGGAGTTCCACGTCGACGGTCTGCGAGTGGATGCCGTGGCCTCCATGCTCTACCTCGACTACTCGCGCAACGAGGGCGAGTGGGCGCCGAACCAGTTCGGCGGGCGCGAGAACCTCGAGGCCATCCGGTTCCTGCAAGAGGTGAACGCCACCTCGTACAAGCGGTACCCGGGTATCGCTCTGATCGCCGAGGAATCGACGAGCTTCCCCGGTGTCACCGCCCCCACCTCCCACGCGGGCCTCGGATTCGGCTTCAAGTGGAACATGGGCTGGATGAACGACTCGCTGCAGTACATCGGGCGCGATCCCATGTACCGCTCGCACCACGAGGGTGAGCTGTCGTTCTCATTCGTGTACTCGTTCAGCGAGAACTTCGTGCTGCCGATCAGCCACGACGAGGTCGTGCACGGCAAGGGCAGCCTCTTCGGTCGCATGCCGGGCGACCACTGGCAGAAGCTCGCGAACATGCGCGCGTTCCTGGCGTACATGTGGGGTCACCCCGGCAAGCAACTGCTCTTCATGGGCCAGGAGTTCGGGCAGATGTCCGAGTGGTCGGAGTCGCGCAGCATCGACTGGTGGATGCTCGACCAGCCCTCGCACGCGCAACTGCACGCGTTCGTGGCCGAGCTGAATCGTGTCTACAAGGATCAGGCGGCCCTGTGGTCGCGCGATCACGACGGCGCGGCGTTCTCGCGCCTCGGCGCCCCGGCCTGGAACACGAACGTCCTCGCCTTCGCTCGTCGCGACCACCACGGCAACACGATCGCCGTGGTCTGCAACTTCTCGGGCGTCCCGCTGACCGATTTCCCCCTCGACCTGCCCGAGTCGGGCACGTGGAACGAGATCCTCAACAGCGATGCCGAAGCCTTCGGCGGCTCGGGGCAGGGCAACTTCGGTGCGGTGCAAACGGATGGTCGCGGAAGCGCGACGCTGACCCTCCCCCCTCTCGGGGTGCTGTGGCTCCACCACCGTTCGGGGAGCTGATCCCGAGCGTCTCGATCCCTGCCCGGGGTGATCCGCGCCGGCTCCGGCGGGCGACACACTCGCAAACGACGACGGCCCCGTCCTCCCCACGGAGGACGGGGCCGTGCAGCGTCCGGGCTCAGAACAGCAACGAGGCCAGTCGCGAGCGGGCGCGGATCACGCGCGCGTCCTCGTCGCCGACGAGGCCGAAGAGCTCGAGCAGACGCTCGCGCACCGGGGCGCGCTCATCCGCGGGCAGCGCGGCGAAGAGGTCGAGCAGACGGCCGAAGGCGTCGTCGACATGCCCGCCGACGACGTCGAGATCCGCGACGAGGAACTGCGCCTCGAGCCCGGTCGGGTCGGCGGCCGCCGCGGCACGGGCCGCCTGGAGGTCGGCGTCCTGGACGCGGTCCAGCAGACGCACCTGGCCGAGACCGGCGCGCGCGTCGGCGTCGCGCGGGTTCTCCGCGAGGGCCTTCTCGTAGGCGGTGATGGCGCGGGCGTAGTCGCCCTCTTCGATCGCCGCGAACGCCTCCGCGTGCAGCGGGGGCAACTCGGGCTCCGCGGCGGGGGCATCGGCGGAGGGGGCACCCTCGACCGGGACGGTACCGGTCACGCCGTGCTGAGCGGCGAGCTGCAGAAGCTGGGCGAACACGTCGCGCACCTGCTGCTCGGGGACGGCCCCGGTGAACAGGGGCACCGGCTGACCCGCCACCAGCGCGAGCACCATGGGGATCGACTGGGCGCGGAAGCCCTGGGCGAGCTGCGGGTTCGCGTCGACGTCGACCTTGGCGAGCACCAGGCGGCCGGCGAGCTCGGTGACCACCTTCTCGAGCACGGGGCTCAACTGCTTGCACGGCCCGCACCACTCGGCCCAGAGGTCGATGACGACCGGGACCGTGCGGGAGAGCTCGAGGACCTCACCGAACGTGTCGTCGGTCACGTCGAAGACCAGCGGCAGCGCGCCGGCGGGGCGCGGGGGCGTCGCGGGGGCGCCGGCGGCGGGCGCCGCGGGCGGCTGAGGACGGTTGCGCAACGACGACAGGTCGACGGCACCGCGCATCACGGAACCGGGGGCGGGAGTGGTCACGGGGACACCTTCGCTTCGAGGAGGCTGGATCGGTAGCCGAGCAGGCGGATCTGATCGTCGGAGCCCTGGCTGGGAACGTAGAAGAACACCTGGTCGGAGTATGTCGTGGTGAAGCCTGTCGCCGACTGGTCGACACCGGTCAGGGCCTTGACCGCCGGGTTGTTGTCCAGCTTGATCACGGCGTCCTTGTTCGTGGGCTTCGCGGTGTCGCTCTCGTACACGTTGACCGCGACGATCGCACCGGTGTCGAGGGTCGCCAGCGCGATGGGGGTCGCGGCTCCCGCGGAGGCCGAGAAGCTGATCTCCGCCGTTCCCGCACCGGTCTGGTTGAGCTCGTCGGTGCGCTTGGTCTTGTTGTCCTGGATCGCCGAGAGCAGCAGGTCGTTCGCCGTGTCGAACTTCGCGAACGAGGGGCTGTTCTGCCCGTTGTTGATGACATCCGCGTAGGCGGCGGCCACCTTCTCGGGCGCCATCACGAGGAAGGACGAGTCCGGCGGGACCTGCGTGGCGCCGACGTAGGGCGCCGCGAGCTCGGGAAGGTTCGTCGAGGCCTCGAGGTTGCCGACGTACGAGGCCTTGTACTCCTCCCACGGCGTCTGCTGCGTCATCATCATGATCGTGGTCGTGGGGGTCGCGGCATCCGCCGACTCCACCACCGTCATGAGCGTGCGCGGCCACGTTCCCGTGGTCTGCGGCAGCACGATCTGCACGGGCTCCGCCGGGATCGCGGGCAGGGCCGGCCGGTCGGGGATCGCCGCACGCAGCTTGTAGTTGGTCTGACGCTCCGCGAGAGCCGGGCCCGACAGTCGCTCGGCGACGACATTCGCGTCGAGCGAGGCATCGGCCTGAGCGACGGTCGACGAGACCTTCGCCACGATGCGTTGCGCCTGTGCCTCGGTGACCGCCGGCGGGAACTGCCCCTCCGGGACGATCACCGTCGGAGTGGGGCTCGGCGACTCGGTCGTCGCGAGCTGCGGCCACGCGTCGGCCGAGCAACCCGCCAGCAGAGCGATCGACACGCCCAGCGCGGGGACGGCGACCAGGGCACGGCGACCGCGCACAGCACCGCGGAGTCTCGACCCTCCGCGGCGACCGGGGCTCTGGCTCACGACGCCCTTGCTTTCGGCATCCGCGTCGACCGTCGAGATCGGCTCGGTGACCGGAAGGGGCAGCCCCTTGCGGCGCGGACGACGCTGACGTCGGACGTGACGGATGCCGAGCAGGTAGAGGATGAGGCCGGCCAGAAGGACGATTCCGCCGCCGACGATGAGCGGACCGGCCCACGGCGTTGAGTCGTCGATCGGCCAGGTGAGGCTGACGGTCGAGGGCGCGGGGGCCGTTCCGTCGGAGGCGACGAGCACGCTCATGTCGGACGGGAGCTGCAGAGTGGTCGACAACGACCCGGTCTGCTCGAACTCGTCGAGCCAGAGGTCGGAGTCCACAGGCGAGCGTCCGGTGGTCGCGGCTCCTGAGGCGGGGGTGACCGTCGGCGCGACCTCGGAGGTCTGGACGGTGCCGGCGCTATCGAGGGTCACCGCGGTGTAGGGCACGTCGGCGAGCCATGCGGTGACGTCGGCGGTACGTCCGTACGAGACGAACACCGCGCCATCGCCCTGGACGCGCAGGGTCTGCGCTCCGGGAACGCTCGTCAGTACCGCTCCGTCGATCAGCGTGAACGCCGTCGAGCCGTCGGTCTGCACGTTGGCCGAGGTCTCCGAGGGGCCGTGGAACACGGTCCTTTGAGCGATACCGGCACCGATCATGGCGGCAGCGATGACGAATGCCACCACGGCCCAGACGAATCTCACGCTTCACACCATCCCCACCGGTGGCTCGGGCGCCACCGAATCGACATTTCAGACTATCCGAGGGCGCCTGAAAGTTCTCGGCGAGGCCCGTCGTGCGCTCGGTCGGGCCATCCGCTCAGTATCCTGACGACACGGGCACGTCAGCCCGGCTGATGCGGGAGTCGTTCGGCATGAAGATTCACAATCCCTTCCGGGTGGCTCTGCTCGCCACCCTCGGCGTCGGTGTCGGCCTGCTGCTCATCGGCAGCGTGCAGAACCTGTCGACGATCCTGCTCTACGTGGGCACGGCGCTGTTCCTGTCTCTCGGCCTCGACCCCGTCGTGTCGTTCCTCGAGCGGCGAGGTCTCCCCCGCTGGGCGGCGGTGCTCGTGACGATCCTGGCCGTGCTCGGCGTCTTCGCCGGGATCATTTTCATGGTCGTGCCGATCATCGTGAGCCAGATCGCCCAGCTGGTGTCCCAGATCGAGCAGCTGCTGCAGCCCGGTCGCTGGAACGAGATCGTCACCGACGTGCAGGCCTGGGTGTCGCAGACCCTGCCCTGGCTGAAGATCGACGAGGTGTGGGCGGGGATCCAGCACTGGTTCTCCACGCTCGACGTCGGAAGCATCTCCACGATGATCGGCAACAGCCTCCTCACGATCGGCGGCGCCGTCGCGGCCGGCCTGGGCGGCGCGTTCATCGTGCTGATCCTGACGATCTACTTCACGGCATCCACTCCTTCGCTGAAGTCGGCCGTCTACCAGCTGGTCCCGGCCTCGAAGCGCGCCCGATTCATCGAGCTGGCCGAGAAGATCACCGACTCCGTGGGCTACTACGTCATGGGACAGGTCAGCCTCGGTGTCATCAACGGTGTCCTGAGCGCCATCTTCCTGTCGATCATCAACGCGCCGTTCCCGGCCGTGCTGGCGGTCATCGCCTTCTTCTTCTCGCTCATCCCCCTGGTGGGCACCCTCACGGGATCGACGATCATCGTGCTGACGTGCCTCATCCCGGGCCTGGGCACCCCCACGTGGGCGATCCTCGTCGCGGCGATCTACTACCTCGTGTACATGCAGATCGAGGCGTACGTCATCTCACCGCGCATCATGAATCGCGCGGTCTCGGTTCCGGGATCCGTCGTCGTGATCTCGGCGCTGGCCGGCGGCGCCCTGTTGAACCTGCTCGGCGCGCTCATCGCCATCCCGGTCGCCGCGAGCATCCTCATCATCTACCGCGAGGTCATCATCCCGCGGCAGAACGAACGCTGAGCCCCTCCGCGGACACCCGGCGGCGACTCAGGAGCCCCGGCGCGCGGGTTCAGCCCGCGATCTCGCCGTCCCACTCCACCGGGAGCGGCAGGGCGTCGGGGTTGACCGCCGCGACGATCTCGGTGAGCACGCGACGGGTCTGCGTCTCGCCGACCCACAGGTGCTTGCCACCCTCGACCGCGATGAGCGTGGCATCCGGTACCGACGAGAACCGCTCGCGGGCCTCATCGGGACGCAGGTAGTCGTCGAACTCGGGGACGAGCACGACCATCCGGCGCTCGTCGCCCGCCCACGCGGCGACCTCGTCGGCCGTCGCGCGGTGCAGCGGGGGCGAGAGCAGGATGACGCCCTCGATGTCGTGATCGCGACCGTACTTCAGCGCCAGCTCGGTGCCGAACGACCAGCCGACCAGCCACGGCCGCGGAAGACCGCGCTCACGGACGAAGTCGACGGCGGCCGCGACGTCGAAGCACTCGTTCGCGCCCCCGTCGAAGGTCCCGTCGCTCGTCCCGCGCGGAGACGTCGTTCCCCGCGTGTTGAAACGCAGCACCGCGAGGTCGGCGAGAGCCGGCAACCGGCCCGCCGCCTTGCGCAGGATATGCGAGTCCATGAAACCGCCCGCCGTGGGCAGGGGGTGGAGCGTGACGAGGGTGGCGACCGGATCGCGGTCGGCCGGCAGCGCCAGCTCGCCCACGAGGGTCAGGTCGTCGACCGTGCGCAGCTCGACGTCCTCGCGACGGGCGGGCAGAAGAACGGGTCCACGAATCTCCATCAGGCGATCCTCCAACAGTGCGTGTGCCAATGACGACGGGCGGCGAGATCGGCCGCGTCCCCGAGGACGCCGTCGGCGCGCCAGACCACCACGTGAGCGGTTCCCGCCTCGACGGTCCGACCGCACCCGGGGCACAGGTAGTCCTTGACCGCCTGGGGGCCCGAGATGGGCTGTACCGTCCACTCCCCGCCCCGTTTGACCTCGGTGCGTTTCCAGCCGGCGATCAGACGGTCGAGCGACTCGTCGCCGCGGGAGGAGTCCGGGCGCCGTTTACGGGAGCGGGGCATGGATGCCGCTCACCACCAGTGGTTGGCGGACCAGAACGCGTAGGCTCCGGCCCATCCGCCGTAACGCCCGGTGGCGTAGCCGGTTCCCCAGCGCAGATTGTCGACCGGATCGTAGCCGTTGCCGGGGACCTTGCTGCACGGCAGGGCCTGCACGAGGCCGCAGGCGCCGGACGAGCGATTCGTCGCGTTCGGGTTCCAGCCGCTCTCGCGACTGACGATGTAGTCCACGAAGCCCATGTCGGACTCGGAGATGCCTGCCGCGGCCATCCACTCGGCGGGAGCACCACCGCCGGTGTAGAGCATGGGACCGGCGTTGCCCGAGGACGAACCGGAGCCGGAGTCCTTCTCGCGGGACGGCGACGGCGTCGGGGTGGGCGTCGGCTTCGGCTTGACGTAGACGTTGTAGCTGGCCCGGTCGAGCTGCGGCGTCTGCTTCTCGCCCGAGGTCGACACGGCCTGCGTGTCGCCGAGACCCTCGGCGTACAGGGTGACCGTGTGCGGCTCCTGGGCCTGAGCCGGCAGCAGCGAGGCGCCCATCGGGCCGACGTAGGCACCGACGAACAGCACCGCGGCCGCAGCCCCGAAGACGCCGACCACACCGCGACGACGCGACCAGCGCGGGCTGGAGCGGTGCGGGAGAGACGGCGGGACTACGTCGACCGAGGCGCCCCGGCGGGCGACACGAGAAGTGGATGCGCGCGAAAGTTCCGAACCAGAAGTCACAGTGCGCTCGATTCTACCGACGCCCGAGGCCGGATGCCACGCGTCGGGGTCATCCGACCGCGAGCATCACTTCGACGACGGCGTCGAGGACGGCGTCGACCTGGGTCTCGCGGTATCCCCCGCGCTGCATGCGGAACGCGACCGAACGCACCTGATCGGGTGTCACCGGATCGCCTGCCGCGAGGTAGCGGGCGACACGGTCGGCGACGACGTCGACCTCGTCGACTCGGTAGCCGTAGCGCAAGAGGCCGACGCGGTCGAAGCGCGAACCGCGCGGACGACGAAGACGGTCGAGCACCACCTGCGCCGTGTCCCGGGTCTCGGCGACCCACGCACGGGCGCCGAGACGCGAGAGGGCGTGCTCGCGCTCCCGCGCGGCGAAGGCGTCCTCGACCCGGCCGAGAGCGGCGTCCACGGCCTCCACCTTGTAACCGCCCTTGACGAGCGGGAAGGCGGCGGCGCGCACTTCGGAGGAGCGCAGGGCCCCGACCTCGTCGGCCTCGAACGCTTCGCGCGCTCGAGCCAGGAAGACATCGACGGCGCGCTTCTCGTATCCCTTGGTGCGACCCGAGGTCGTGGGGAACGGCGTCGCGGCCACGGTGTCGTGGATCGGCGTCTCAGTCATGACACTCCCAGGGGCGAAAGCAGATAGAACATCACCAGGGCGGCGGTCGCGGACGGCAGGATCGAGTCGAGGCGGTCGAGCACTCCCCCGTGGCCCGGGAGCCAGGAGCTCATGTCCTTGATGCCCAGGTCCCGCTTGAGCATCGACTCCCCGAGGTCGCCCACCGTCGCCGTCGCGAGGACCACGGCGCCGAAGATGAGCCCGGCCCACCACGGCACCTGCAGCATGAAGGCGGCCAGGAGCGCGCCCGCCACGAGCGCCGCGACGCACGCTCCCGCGAAGCCCTCCCAGGTCTTCTTGGGACTGATGCGGGGGGCCATCGGATGCCGACCACCCCGGCCGAACGTCAAGCCCGAGACGTACGCGCCGGTGTCGGCCGCCACCGCGAGGATGAGGAACGCGAGCACCCACCATTCCCCGCGGGGCTGCGCGAGGAGAATCATCGCGACACTCGTCAGGAAGGGCACGTACAGCTGCACGAAGCTCGCGACCAGGACGTCGCCGATGACCTCGATGTGAGTGCGACCGTCGGCGGCGAACATCTGGGCCGTCAGGCGCCAGACGATCACGACGACGACGGCGACGAGGGTGGCGATCCAGTGCACCCATGGGCCCAGGAAGAACCCGCTCAGCAGGAGCAGGAACCCCATGGCGAGTTGCGGGACGACGTCGACGCGACGCCCCGCCACCTGGAGGGCGCGCGAGAACTCGAGGACGCCCAATACCATCGCGGCAGCCGCGAACAGAACGAACAGCCACTTGACGAAGATCAGCGAGGCGATGACGATCACGCCGATGCCGACGCCGATCAGGGTCGCCACGATGAGGTCGCGCCCCGTGCGCTGCTTGATCCGCTCGTTGGCCTGGTCGAACTCGGCGCGGGCGTGCGCAATCCGTTGATCAGCGTCCGATCGCATCGCACGCAGCTGAGACTCGATCGCCGTCACCCCCTCGCCCGTGGTCGGCGAACGGCGAGCTGAATCGGCGCGGCGCGGCGGGGCGGACGGATCGACCGGCTCGCTGTCGCCGATCTCGGGAGCGTCGGGCATGGGTGTCAGACCTCGAGGAGCTCAGCCTCTTTGCGCTTGAGCGCCTCGTCGATGAGGTCGACGTGCGTGCGCGTGACGGTGTCGAGCTCCTTCTCGGCGCGGACCAGCTCGTCCTCGCCGACGTCGCTCTTCAGCGCGTCGAGGTCGTCCTTGGCCTTGCGGCGCAGGTTGCGGACCTGCACCTTGGCGTCCTCGCCCTTGCCGCGCACGATCTTGACGTACTCCTTGCGGCGGTCCTGCGTGAGCTCGGGCATGGTGACGCGGACGATGTTGCCGTCGTTCGTCGGGTTCACCCCGAGGTTCGGCATGTCGCGGATCGCCTGCTCGATCGCCTTCAGCGCCGACTTGTCGTACGGGTTGATGACGAGAGTGCGGGCCTCGGGGTTGTTCAGCGAGGCGAGCTGAGCCAGCGGGGTGGGCGAGCCGTAGTAGTCGACAAGCACCTTCTGGAACATCTGGGGGTTCGCGCGTCCGGTACGGACCGTCGCGAAGTCTTCCTTGGCGGCCTCCACGGCGCGATCCATACGCGCTCCGGCATCGGCGAGGACATCGGAAATCACGGTGACTCCATTCGTTGGGACTGACTGTTCAGTCTAGTCGCGCGCGGGCCCGGCTCCCCGGGCCCGCGCGGCGCGTCATGCGGTGACGAGCGTGCCCATCGTCTCGCCGAGAAGGGCCCGGGTGACGTTTCCGGCCGGTTCCATGCCGAACACGCGCATATCCATTCCGTTGTCCATGCAGAGGCTGAACGCCGTGGAGTCCACGACCTTCAGACCCTTCTGCAGGGCGTCGTTGTAGGTGACGTGGTCGAGCTTCGTCGCGGTCGGATCGACATTCGGGTCGGCGGTGTAGACCCCGTCGACGCCGTTCTTGGCGACGAGGACCTCGGTCGCGCCGATCTCGAGCGCGCGCTGCGCGGCGACGGTGTCGGTGGAGAAGTACGGCAGTCCGGCGCCGGCGCCGAAGATCACGACGCGACCCTTCTCGAGATGACGGACAGCGCGGCGCGGGATGTAGGGCTCCGCGACCTGGGTCATCGAGATGGCGGACTGCACGCGCGTGGCGGCCCCCGCCTGCTCGAGGAAGTCCTGCAACGCGAGGGAGTTCATCACGGTGCCGAGCATGCCCATGTAGTCGGCCCGCCCGCGGTCCATGCCGCGCTGGCTGAGCTCGGCGCCGCGGAAGAAGTTGCCGCCGCCGACGACGATGGCGATGTCGACACGGTCGACGGCCTCGGCGATCTCACGGGCGATCTGGCCCACGACGTCGGGATTCACGCCCAGTTGGCCGCCGCCGAACGCCTCCCCCGACAGCTTCAGCAGAACTCGGCGGCGCTTGGTGGCTTCATCGATCACGTGTGATGTCCTCTCGTCTTGAACAAACTATCCCCCCGTACCCGCGACCGATACGCAGGAAGCGATACGGAACGCGGGCAGGGAAAAGGCCCGGGATGCCGTGGCATCCCGGGCCTCATGACGGGCCCTGAGCCTGTCGAAGGGTTACGCGCCGACCTTGAAGCGGGCGAAGTCGGTCAGCGTGAGACCGGCGTCGGACGCGACCTTGGCGACGGACAGCTTGTTGTCCTTCGCGTAGTCCTGGTCGAGCAGCGAGACCTGCTTGAAGAACGCGTTCACGCGGCCCTCCACGATCTTCGGCAGCGCAGCCTCGGGCTTTCCCTCGTTGCGGGAGATCTCGGTGACGATCTCGCGCTCCTTCTCGACGTCGGCCTCGGGGACGGCGTCGCGGGTGAGGTACGAGGGGTTGGCGAACGAGATGTGCTGCGCGATCGAGCGAGCGGTCTCGGCGTCATCGCCCGAGTAGGCGAGAACGACGCCGACCTGCGGGGGCAGGTCCTTGCTGGTCTTGTGCAGGTAGACCTCGAACTTGTCGCCCGAGATGGTGCGCACGCGACGGAGCTCGACCTTCTCGCCGATGATCGCGGCCTCGTCCGAGATGAGCTGCTCGACGGTCTTGCCGTCGGCGTCGGCGGCCAGCGCGGCCTCGACCGAGTCGGCACCGGCGGCGGCCGCTGCGTCGACGACCTTGTCGGCCAGAGCGATGAAGCGCTCGTTCTTGGCGACGAAGTCGGTCTCGCAGGCGAGCTCGAGAAGCGTGACGGAACCGTTGTTCTCGCGGGCGGCGACGAGGCCCTCGCTGGTCGAACGGTCGGCGCGCTTGGCGTTGCCCTTCGCGCCCTTCAGGCGCAGGATCTCGACGGCCTTCTCGACGTCGCCGTCAGCCTCTTCGAGCGCCTTCTTGGTGTCGACCATGCCCGTGCCGAGCTGCTCGCGCAGCGCCTTGATGTCGGCGATCGTGAAGTTTGCCATGGTGTGGCGTCTCCTTGTCGTTTGCGTTCTAGATGTGAGCCCGGCGGGGCCGTGTCGCCACCCTCCGAAGAGGGGGCTGTCACGACCCCGCCGGATCGTAGCCTGTGCGGGTAGCGGGCCGTTCACGCGGAGGAGAACGGAACGCCTCGCGGCTTACTTGCTGTCGGTGGCCTCGGCGTCAGCGGCCTCGGTCTCGGCGGCCTCGGTCGACTCGGCGGCCGGAGCCTCGGTCGACTCAGCGGCGGGAGCCTCGTCGGTCGACTCGGCCGCGGGGGCCTCGGTCGACTCGGCGGGGGTCTCGAGCAGCTCGCGCTCCCACTCGGCGAGGGGCTCGGCGGCCTCTTCTTCACCGGCGGGCTGGTGACGCTGGATGAGGCCCTCGGCGGCGGCGTCGGCGATGATGCGCGTGAGCAGGCTCACCGAGCGGATCGCGTCGTCGTTGCCGGGGATCGGGTACTGGAACTCGTCGGGGTCGGCGTTCGTGTCGAGGATGCCGATCACGGGGATGCCGAGCTTCTTGGCCTCGTCGACCGCGAGGTGCTCGCGCTTGGCGTCGACGACCCAGATCGCCGAGGGGGTCTTCTGCAGGTTGCGGATACCACCGAGCGACTTGTGCAGCTTGTCGAGCTCGCGCTTCTTGAGCAGGAGCTCCTTCTTGGTGAAGCCGCTCTCGGCCGGGTTCTCGTAGTCGAGCTCCTCGAGCTCCTTCATGCGGGCGAGGCGCTTCGACACCGTCTGGAAGTTGGTGAGGAGGCCACCGAGCCAGCGCTGGTTGACGTAGGGCTGGCCCACGCGGGTCGCCTGCTCGGCGAGGACTTCCTGCGCCTGCTTCTTGGTGCCGACGAAGAGGATGGTGCCGCCGTGCGCGACGGTCTCCTTGACGAACTCGTACGCCTTGTCGATGTAGCCGAGCGACTGCTGGAGGTCGATGATGTGGATGCCCGAGCGCTCGGTCAGGATGAAGCGCTTCACCTTCGGGTTCCACCGGCGGGTCTGGTGTCCGAAGTGAACGCCGCTGTCGAGCAGCTGGCGGATGGTGACGACGGCCATGGTCGTACTCCTGTTTCTGGGCGCTTTCGCGCCGTGGTTGTGGTTGTTCGCGCCAGACGATCCGTCTGACGAGCCTGGTACCCGGCGCACACCCGCCACCCGCCGAAGCGGAGGACCAGGGGGTGTGGATGCCGCGCGATGCGCTGCCCCGGAGGGCGGCGCGATGCGCTGTGGGCACGCGGAGTCATCCCGACATGCGAGATGCGTCCTCCAGCATACAGGACTGCTCCTCCCCACCCGCGTGCGGGCGCGAACTCTCCCCGGTCTCGTGCCCACCGCGCTCGGCGCGGACCGATGGGGAGAAGACTTCACGGATGATCCCGGCATCGGTCCGCCTCGCCGCTCTCCTCCTTCTGACCGCGACGCTTCTCGTCTCTCCGCCCGCCGGAGCGTCCGACGGCGACCCGCTCGGCGACCGCGCGTGGGTGTGGCCCGCGATTCCGGCCCACGTGATGCGGCCCTTCGTCGCCCCTGCTCATTTGTACGGTCCGGGCCACCGCGGACTCGACCTCGCGGGAAGTACGGTCCGCTCCCCCGCGGATGGTCGCATCGCCTTCGTCGGAGCAGTGGGCGGGCGCGACATCGTGACCATCGACCACGGTGACGGACTCGTGACGACGCTGGAACCCGTGGTCACCGACCTCGATGTCGGTGCGGTCGTCGCGCGCGCGTCACCGGTAGGGCGGGTGGCCGCCGGTGGGCACGCCGGTCCCGCGACCGTCCACTTCGGGGTGCGGTGGAACGGTGAGTACGTGAATCCGCTGCGACTGCTGGGCGGGGTACCGCGAGCGGTACTGCTGCCCTGCTGCGAGAGGTGACTCGGCGGGCCCGCTCATCCGATCCGGTTGCCGCGCCCCTCGACGGTCTGGGTGCCGATGCCGCCCGTCGCGCTCACGACGTTGTCCTGCCCGCGGACCGTGACGGCCGAGATCGCACCGCCCGCCTGGATCGAGGACCGATCACCGCTCAGGTCGGCGCCGCCGATCGCCCCCGAGGCACGGACCGAGCCGTCATTGCCCTGCAGGATGAGGGCATCGATCGACCCCGCGTCGATACGGGCGCGGTCGCCGGAGATGCGGAGGGTGCCGATCGAGGCCCCCGACGCGTCGACGGTGAGGGCCGACCCCGAGACGGTGAGCTCGGCGCACGTTCCGACGATGCGGACGCTTTCCTCGGCCCCCGATACGGTCTGGCTTCCCCCGTCGCCGCACGAGACGGCGTCGGTGCCGGGTCTCGCGGCGGGAGCCGACGGGCCCGCCGAAGAGACCGGCGCGGGAGACGTCGTGACGACGGAGGGCGAGGGCACGGCAACCGTGGGCGGAGGACTCGAGGCCACGAGCCCGGGAGGAAGACGGGTTTCGACGGGATCCGGTGCGAGGCTGCACGCGCTGAGCACTCCGACGAGCGCGACGGCGCTGATCGCGGCGGGTACCAGGCGGCGGGAGATCACGGTTCCACGCTAGGGGGTGCGACGCGCATGCGCACGTATACGGGGCACTTCGAGGGACGCCCGACGAGCACCTGACGGTCGGGCAGCCTGCCGGAGCGCTAACCATGGACGGACTCCTCCGCACAGGGTGCTGCGCGTCGGAGGTCGCCTGCGCCAACTTGTCAGGCGCGCGGGTGCGCGAGACGGTAGGCCTCGCGGAGGCGCTCCGCGGAGACATGGGTGTAGATCTGCGTGGTGCCCAGACTCGCGTGACCGAGGATCTCCTGCACCGAGCGCAGATCGGCTCCCCCGTCGAGCAGGTGGGTCGCGGCCGAGTGCCGCAGAGCATGCGGTCCGAGCACAACCGCTCCTACACGGGGCGCCACGGTTCTCGACACCAGGGCGTGCACGGCTCTCGGCCCGAGACGTGAGCCCTTCGCCCCCAGGAATACGGCCCGCTCAGGCGGGCGCGTCGCAGCCCGGGCTTCGCGGGCGGGAGTGCCGGAGCCGCTCGCGTTTCCGACGTGGCTCGCCTCGGGCGCGAGAGATGCGGATGCCTCGACCCGGCGTGCCTGCAGGACGGGACGGGCCCGCACCAGGTAGGCCTGCAGCGCGCGAGCGGCGGGGAGTCCGAACAGCACGACACGGTCCTTGCCACCCTTGCCACGCAGGAACAGGGTGCGTCGATCATGATCGATGTCGTCGAGGTCGAGACCGCACACCTCGGAGACGCGCGCACCCGAGCCGTAGAGCACCTCCAGGAGGGCATGGTCTCGGAGCGCCAGGGCATCGCCGCTCGCCGCACGCTGGGCCGCTGCGGCCAGAACGTCGTCGAGCGCGTCGGTCGTCGCGACGGCGGGGAGGGTGCGCCCGCGCTTCGGAGACACCAGCCTCTGCGCCGGGTCCGTAGTGACCAACTCTTCCTCGAGGGCCCACGCGAACAACCCCCGCACCGTTGACGCGCGACGCGCGGCGGTCGCCTTGGACTGCCCCGACTTGGCCGACTGCCACTGCCATTCGCGCAGGTCCTCTACACCGACCTCGCTCAGAGGGCGATCGCCGACCCACAGGATCAGGTCCGCGAGATCCGCGCGATAGGCCCGCACCGTCGCCGCGGAAAGTCGACGCACGTCGGACAGGTGGGAGAGATACCCCGCGACGGCCTCGGACAGCTGCATCCCCCCAGAGTGCCCGCACGCGGGCCGCTCGTGCGCGGCGACGCGCGCCGGTCGGCGTTTCCCTCATCGCGAAGACCCCCCGTTCCCCCGACCTGCGGAAATCCACAGCCCATCGCCGTCGCGGACGACCCGCCCCTCGAGCTCCGCGAAGCCAAGGAGCACCCCGGCATCCTCGCTCGACATCCCACTTCGACGTGCGACCTCCCGCGTCGACCGGCCGGAGCGCGCCGAGAGGGCGTCGAGCAGCCGGGTGGTGTCGTCGGTGCGGTCGGTGGTGCCGTGCTCGCGGGATTCTCCCGCGCCGATCATCTCGAGCACGTCGGCAGCGCCCGTCACGCACACTCCGCCGTACTCGCGGAGGATGCGGTGGCACCCCGCCGACGCCGCGCTCGTGACGGGGCCGGGCACCGCGCCGAGGGCGCGGCCGAGGCTCGCGGCGTGTGCGGCGGTGTTGAGCGAGCCGCTGCGCCACCCCGCCTCGACGACCACGACGGCGTCAGCGATCGCGGCGATGAGCCGGTTGCGAGCGAGGAAGCGCCACTTGGTGGGCGTCGTACCGCAGGGCGTCTCACTCCAGACCGATCCGGCTCCCGCGATCTTGGCGAGAAGACCTTCGTGACCGCGCGGGTACGCCCGATCGACGCCGCCTGCGAGGAACGCGACCGTCGGTCCGCCCGTCGACAGCGCCGCCCGGTGAGCGGCCCCGTCGATCCCGTACGCCGCCCCCGAGACGACGATCACCCCAGCCGCAGCCAGGTCGGCGGCGAGATCCGCCGCGACCCCCTCCCCGTACGCCGTCGAGGCTCGCGCGCCCACGAGGGCGACCGTGGGGGAACCGTCCTCGAGGACGGCACCGCGGCGCCAGAGGACGACCGGCGCATGCTCCCCCAGACCGTCGAGGCGCGCGGGCCAGGAGGCGTCTCCCGGAACGACGAGGGAGGTGCCCGACCGCCGCGCGGCGTCGAGCGCCGCCGCGATCGCGTCGGGATGGAACCGGGGCAGCCACCGAGCGCGCGCCGCCCCGAGATCCTCACGCCCCGCAGATGTGGCCTCGCTCAGGGCCCGAACCGGTCCGTGTTCCGCGATGAGTCTCCCGGCGACCCCGTCTCCGGGCTCGGTCAGCACACTCCACACCGTCCGCGCGAACGCCTCCGCGGCACCTACGTGGCCCTCGTCGTCCCGCAGGCCCCGGAGGGCGCGCGCGGCCTCGGTCTCGTCGACCTCGTACGGTGTCATGCGCCCGCACCGCCCCGCAGGTAGAGGGCGCGGCCCACATCGTCGGACCGGAGCAGTTCGTGTCCGGCGATATCGGCGACTGTCCACGCCACACGGAGCAGGCGGTCGTATCCGCGCAGGGTCAACGCGCCGCGGCGCAGGGCGGTGTCGAGCGGGCGCAGGACCTCGGGCGATGGGGCGGCGGGGCCGCGCAGCCACGTGCCCGGCACATCGGCGTTGCGTCGCCAGGGCGTCTGGGCCCACCGTCGAGCGGCCTGTGCGCGAGCGGCGGCGACGATCTCGCGCGCGCGTTCCGACGACACCGTTCGCGAGCTGCCCTCGTGCCGGGCGGTGGACACGCGCTGCAGTCGCAGGTCGATGTCGATCCGATCGAGAAGCGGGCCCGAGAGGCGCCGGGTGTACCGGCGTATCGCCTGCGGAGCGCACTCGCACGATCCACCCGGGACTCCGTATTGGCCGCACGGGCAGGGGTTCGTGGCCACGACGAGCTGGAACCTCGCGGGGTAGGTGGCAGAGACTCCGGAGCGGTGCACCTGGATCACGCCGTTCTCGAGGGGCTGACGGAGGGCGTCGAGAACGGACGCCGGGAACTCACCGCCCTCGTCGAGGAACAGCACTCCCTCGCTCGCGCGAGCGATGGCTCCCGGGCGCACCACGCCCGAGCCTCCGCCGATCAGCGCCGCGGCGGTCGCCCCGTGGTGGGGGCTCTCGAACGGGGGCGTCCGGGACAACCGCGTCACGGCCTCGCCCGACAGGGAGCGCACCGACGCGACGGACAGGGCCGCCTCGTCGTCGAGGGGCGGCAGGATGCCGGGGAGCCGGCGTGCCAGCATCGTCTTGCCCGCGCCCGGCGGGCCGCTCATGAGCAGGTGGTGTCCGCCCGCCGCGGCGACGACGAGCGCGTCCACGGCGTCGCCCTGTCCCACGACGTCGGCGAGGTCGAGATGTTCCTCCTCGTCGGCCCGGGCGGTGGGCGCTTCGACCGGTTCGAGGTCGGGTGCGTCGCTCGCGCCGCCGTGCCACCTCACGACGTCGGCGAGGCACGTGGCGGCGAACACCTCGATCCCCTCGATGAGTCCCGCCTCCGCGGCGTTGGCCGCCGGGACCACCACGCGCCGATGACCGGCGCGCTGCGCCGTAACGACCGCCGGCAGGACACCGGGAACAGGCCGTAGTCGTCCGTCGAGTCCCAGTTCGCCGATGTGCACGGTCCGCGCGACGCGGGCGGCATCCATCCGCACCGACGTCGCGAGCGCGGCCACGGCGATCGCCACGTCGAACCCGGACCCGCGCTTCGGCAGGCTCGCGGGCGACAGGTTGACGGTGATCCGACGCTTGGGCAGGTCGAGTCCACGATTGGTGCACGCGCCCCGTACCCGCCGCCCGGCTTCGCCCAGGGCCTTGTCGGCGAGACCGATGATCGAGAACTCCGGAGTCTGGGACGACACGTCGGCCTCGACCTCGACGAGATCGCCGTGCAGCCCCGACAGCGCGACGGCCCAGGTCCGCGCGAGAGTCACAGGGCATCCTCGAGGTGCTCGAGGCGCGCCCGCGCCGGATCGGGACCGACGAGACCGATCGCATCGACCCGGAGCCGTCGCCCCCTCGCCTCATCGGGGTGGGCGGCCAACCACGCCATGGCGAGGCGCCAGAGCCGCTGCGCCTTCCGGGCGTCGATCGCCTCGAAGGGGTGGCCGTAGTCCTCGGTACGTCGAGTCTTCACCTCAACAACGACGAGCGTGTCGTCGCGCGCGGCGACGATGTCGATCTCGCCCTGATCGCACCGCCAGTTGCGCGTGAGGATGCGGTAGCCGTCGTCCCTCAGGTACGCGACGGCGCGATCTTCGCCTGCTCTGCCGAGCTCGTCTTTCGCTGCCATGCCCGAGAGCGTGGCATCCACCCTCCCCCTCTCGCGGAGCGGAGGGTCCTATCGGTGGACAATCCGGAGAAGGATCCGACGGGGGAGGAACCTCAGTTGTCGAGCGAGAGCTCGTCGGGCAGCTGGAAGTCGTGGCGCGAGAGCTCCTCGACGTTGACGTCCTTGAAGGTGAGCACGCGCACGGACTTCACGAAACGGTCGGCGCGGTAGATGTCCCACACCCACACGTCGGTCATCGAGATCTCGAAGTAGAAGTCGTGCTCGGTGTCGCGCCGCACGACGTTCACGTCGTTCGCGAGATAGAACCGGCGCTCGGTCTCGATCACGTAGGTGAACTGGCGCACGACATCGCGGTACTCGCGGTACAGGGCCAGCTCGAGTTCGCGGTCGTAGTCCTCGAAGACGTCGTCATCCATGGTTGTTCCATCCTAGGCGCGCGTCGTCGCCCCGGCCGCACGGTGCAGCCGCCCGGGCGCGTTCGGGCGCCGCGTCCACGGCGGGGTCAGAAGAGCGTCGGGGCGGCGGCGATGGCCCACGAGTGCCGGTGGTGCACGCTCATTCCGTGCGCGGTGATCGCCTCGCGGTGGTCGAGGCTCGCGTAGCCCTTGTTGCGCGCCCAGCCGTAGGCGGGGTGGTCGTCGTGCAGTCCCGTCATGAGGGTGTCGCGTGCGACTTTGGCGATGACGGATGCCGCGGCCGCACTCGCGCAGTCGCGGTCGGCTTTGATGATGGGGCGCACCGTCAGCCCCGGCTCCCCCGCCGGCGTGATGTAGTCGTGGTTGCCGTCGAGGATGACGAGGGCCTCTTCGGGCACGACGCCGTGCGCGCGCAGATCCGCGATCGCGCGAACGGCCGCGAGCCCCAGGGCCCGGATGATGCCGATCTCGTCGACCTCGACCGAGCTGGCCCACCCCACGGCGCTGTGCTGCACGAACGCGGCCGCCCGGGCGGCGACCTCGGGCCGCCGCGCCTCGGGGACGAGCTTGGAGTCGCGCAGGCCCGCGGGCACGCGCTTGCGCGAACGCGCCGGGTCGATGACCGCGGCGCCGACCGCCACCGGACCTGCGAGCGCCCCGCGCCCGACCTCGTCGCACGCGATGACGATCGCGTGATCCTTCAGCAGACGGCGCTCGAGGGTGAGGGTGGGTTCGATCACTGCGCTCCCGGCGCGGGGACCCCCGCGAACACCTCGTGGTGGAAGTCGATCAGGCCGAAGCGCGTGAACGGCCAGGTGATGAGGAACGCGCGTCCCACGACGTTGTCGACGGGAACGAAGCCCTGCCCGGGCTGATCCTGGTTGAAGCGCGAGTCGCGCGAGCTGTTGCGGTTGTCGCCGAGGACCCAGAGCGAGCCGTCGGGCACCGTGATGTCGTAGGGAACGGGCTCGGGCGCTGTGGCCCCCGGAGCGAGGCGCACGTACGACTCATCGAGCGGAACGCCGTTGACCGTCGTCTGCCCCAGGGCGTTGCAGCAGACGACGTGGTCGCCCGCCGTGCCGATCACGCGCTTGATGAGGTGATCGTCGCTGTCGGGAGCCGACAGCCCGAAGAGCGACAGCACCCAGTCGGCGCCCTCGACCACCGGGGACCGCTGCTCGGTGGGGCTCGGCGGCAGCCATCCACCGGGATCGCGGAACACGACCACGTCACCCCGCGAGTACTGACCGAACTTCGGGGTCAGCTCGTCCACGAGGATGCGGTCCTTGATCAGCAGCGTGTTCTCCATCGACGCCGACGGGATGTAGAACGAGCGCACGACGAAGGTCTTGACGAGGAACGACACCACGAGCGCGATCAGCACGATCACGAGAAGGTCGCGGAAGAACGCCCCCCATCCGCGTCGACGCCGTCCGGCGGAGCGGGATGCCACGGCATCCGGGGTCGAGGCGGTCTGGTCGCTCATGTGTTCCTTCACCGGGTTCGACGCACACCGAGCGAACCGCAGGAACCAGGGTCGCACATCGCGGAGCCGCCCCGTGACCGACGACGCCGTGAGAACGCCGAACGCCCCGCGGGTGAAACCCACGGGGCGTTCGAGAGAGCGGACTCAGCGGTCGCGCTTCTCCTTGATCTTGGCCTTCTTGCCACGCAGGCTGCGCAGGTAGTACAGCTTGGCGCGACGCACGTCACCGCGGGTGACGACCTCGATGTGGTCGATCACGGGGCTGTGGACGGGGAACGTGCGCTCCACGCCGACCTGGAAGCTGACCTTGCGGACGCAGAAGGTCTCGCGCACGCCGTCGCCCGAGCGGCCGATGACGACGCCCTGGAACACCTGGATACGCGAGCGGTTGCCTTCGGTGATGTTGACGTGCACCTTGACGGTGTCGCCGGGGCCGAAGACGGGGATGTCGGAGCGGAGCGAAGCCGCGTCGACGGAGTCGAGGATCTGCATGATCATCACTTCCTGCGACCGCCACAGGTCGATCGCACGATAAGAGGGAAAAAGGTGAGGCGTGCCCGAAGCCGCCGGAGCAGCTGACTCCCCTGAGGCAGAGCCGGTCAGGGCACAAGCGTCCATTCTGCCACGCGCAGGCCGACCCACCAAAACGGTCCGCTCCGCCGCGCGCACGCGACGACGTCAGTCGGGGCGCCGCGTCTCCGCAACGACGATGACCTCGGCATCCCGCGCCTGCTCGCCGCTCTCGCGCGGCGGCGGGATGTACGCGGTCCCGTCGGTCGTGTGCAGCACCGTCACCGCCCCGCGCGCCTCGTTCCAGAGCTGCGCGAGAGACGACCAGAACAACACCAGCGCTCCCGCGATCGACAGCACGAGCAGCGGGAAGAAGACCCGGGAGTCGAAGAAGCCGAGGGCGACGATCACGACCTGCCAGATGCCCAGACCCGTCAGATCCCGCCACGACACCGCGCGGCTCTCGCGCACACTGCCCCGCGCTCGCACCAGGAGCGTCAGGACGAGCTGCGAGATGAAGACGGCCGGAACCGCGACGAAGAGCCAGAGCAGGCCCCATGCGCTGCCTCCCGAGAAGACGATCCACCCGACGAACAGCCACAGCGGCAGAACGAACGCGGCCGGGAACAGCCAGTGGAGGAACAGTCGTCGCAACGCCATGACCCGAGACTAGGGCCCGCGCATGTGCTTCGCCTCTGAGAAGGCTATGGCGCACGCGCATCGGGCGGCGGCGCCGCGGATCGGAGACAATGGAGGTTCGACGCGAGAGGAACCACCCATGATCGAACTGCGCACCCCGGCCGAGATCGACGCGATGCGCCCCGCCGGACGCTTCGTCGCGGAGGTGCTGGCCACGCTGCGCGCCGAGACCAAGGTGGGGACCAACCTGCTGCAACTGGACCGTCGCGCGCACGACATGATCCGCTCGGCCGGCGCGGAGTCGTGCTACATCGACTACCACCCGTCCTTCGGCGCGAGCCCCTTCGGCAAGGTCCTCTGCACGTCGATCAACGACGCCGTGCTGCACGGGCTCCCCCACGACTACGTGCTGCGCGACGGCGACCTCGTCTCGCTCGACTTCGCCGCATCCGTCGACGGCTGGGTCGCCGATTCGGCCGTCTCGTTCGTCGTGGGCACCGCTCGCGACGAGGACCTCGCCCTCATCGACACCTCGCAGCGCGCGCTGGCCGCTGCGATCGAGGCCGCGACCGTGGGCGGCAAGATCGGCGACATCTCCGCCGCGATCGCCGCTGTCGCCCACGCCGAGGGCCTGAGCATCAACACCGACTTCGGTGGCCACGGCGTCGGCCGCACGATGCACGGCGACCCGCACGTCGCCAACGACGGCAAGGCGGGCCGCGGCTACCCGCTGCGCGACGGCCTCGTCCTGGCGCTCGAGCCGTGGTTCCTGCAGACCACCGACGAGCTGATCACCGACCCCGACGGATGGACGCTGCGCAGCGCCGACGGCTCACGCGGTGCGCACTCCGAGCACACCGTGGCGATTACCGCCGACGGCCCCATCGTCCTGACCGATCGCTCGTTCCTTGGCGTCGACTGAGGGATGATCCGGGATGCCGCGGCCCGAGGTCGCGGCATCCTCCCGGCATCGCCGGAAAAGCTCGGCCGCGTCAGTCGGCGAGGAGGTCGGGCCGGCGCTCGCGCGTGCGCTCGATCTGCTGCTCGCGACGCCAGGTGGCCACGGCGCCGTGGTTGCCGCTCAGGAGCACGGGCGGCACCTCTCGCTCGCGCCACACGGCCGGCTTGGTGAACGAGGGGTACTCGAGCAGGCCGTCCTCGTGCGACTCCTCGACGAGGCTCTCGGGGTTGCCGACGACCCCGGGGATCAGTCGTCCGATCGCCTCGACCATCGCCATGACGGCGACCTCTCCCCCGTTGAGCACGTAGTCGCCCAGAGAGATCAGGCGCACGTCGCCCCGCTCGGCGGCGTAGTCGAAGACGCGTTCGTCGATGCCCTCGTACCGGCCGCAGCCGAAGACGAGGTGGGGGGCGGTGGAGAGCTCTCGCGCCGTCGCCTGCGTGAACCGCTCGCCCGCGGGCGAGGGGAAGATGATGACCGGGCGCGCTTCGGCGTCGCTCGTCACGTCGTCGAGCGCTTCGCCCCAGGGCTCGGGCTTCATGACCATGCCGGCGCCGCCGCCGTAGGGGGTGTCGTCGACGGTGCGGTGACGGTCGTGCGTGTAGTCACGCAGATCGCGGATGCGGACGTCGAGCAGACCGCTCTGCCGGGCTTTGCCGAGCAGCGACACCTCGAGAGCATCGAAGATCGTCGGGAAGATCGAGACGATGTCGATGCGCACGTCAGTCCTCGGAGGTGTCGGGGGTCTCGCCGTCGGAGTCGTCCGACGCCGAGACGGGTTCGGGCTCGTCATCGGCGTCGGCCGGGAGCTCCTCGAAGAGCCCCGCGGGCGGAGTGACGACGACGCGTCCACCCGCGATGTCGACCTCGGGGACGATGGCGCCCACGAAGGGGACGAGGACCTCACGGTCTTCGCCGGCCATGCGGACGATCAAGAGGTCCTGGGCCGGGAAGTGGTCGACGCGGGCGACGCGGCCGATCACGGCGCCGTCGCGCACGACGTCGAGACCGACGAGCTGGTGGTCGTACCAGGCGTCGTCTTCGGCGGGCGCGGCCTCGGCATCCTGGTCGATCCACAGAATGGCCTTCACGAGCTCTTCGGCCGCGTTGCGGTCGTCGACGCCCTCGAAGAAGGCGACCGGGTGCGAGTTCATCCAGCGGAATTCACGGACCGTCAGCTCGCGGCCGTGCCACGGCGAGGACTCCGGGACCTGCAGGGTGAAGGTGCTCCCCGGCGTGAAGCGCCCGTCGGGATCGTCGGTGTACAGCTCGAGCTTGAACGCACCCTTCAGGCCGTGGGCCTTGACGAGTCGTCCGACGCGGAGCTGGGTCTTGGCGGGCTGCGCGCCCGCGGTGTCGCCGTTCGCCATCAGTCGTCGGCGACGTCGACGCGCACGCGGCGTCCGTCGGCGAGAGCCGACACGACCGTGCGCAGTGCCTTGGCGGTGCGTCCGCCGCGCCCGATCACGCGACCCCGGTCATCGGGGTGCACGCGAACCTCCAGCACGTCGCCGCGAGGCGAAGAGCTGGAACGGATGGTCACGGCATCCGGGTGATCGACGATCCCCTTGACGACGTGTTCGAGCGCGGCAGACAGCACGGGAATTACTCGGCCGAGGTCTCGGCGGCGTCCTCAGCGGGCGCCTCGGCGGGAGCTTCGGCCTTCTTCTCGGCCTTGGGCTTGACGACCGACTTCTTCGAGGCGTCGGCCTCGAACGCGGCCTTGGGCTCGCGGACCTTGACGGTCGAGACGGCGTTCTTGTCGCCCTTGAACTTGCCCCAGTCGCCCGTGAGCTTGAGGATGGCGGCGACCTGCTCGGTGGGCTGCGCGCCCACGGAGAGCCAGTACTGCGCGCGCTCGGAGTCGACCTCGATGAACGAGGGCTCCTCGGTCGGGTGGTACTTGCCGATCTCTTCGATGACACGACCATCGCGCTTGGTGCGCGAGTCGGCGACGACGATGCGGTAGTAGGGCGCGCGGATCTTTCCGAGGCGCTTGAGACGGATCTTGACAGCCACGATGACTCCAAATGATGAAAACGAACGAACCGAACGCCTGGAGAGTGGGGTGCACACCCGGCGGAAGCTCAAAAGGGTGGACCGATACTGGATAGAGGGTCGAGTAGCGGGTCCAGCCCTCTATTCTGCCAGATCCGCGGGCCTCGCGGTGACATGCGACGCGCCGCGACACGCGGCGTCTCGGAGGGTAGCGGAGGATCCCGGCATCCGACCCCCGTGTCAGACTGAGCCGCATGAGGCTGCCGTTCGCTGCATCGACGCGTTCGTCCGTGGGTCTGGAATGGGAGCTCATGCTCGCGGACCGCGAGACGGGCGATCTGGTCCCCCGCGCGCCCGAGATCCTCGACCAGCTCGAAGAGAAGACCGCGCTCGAACGGTTCACGGTCACCGGTGAGCTGCTCACGAACACCGTCGAGGTGACCAGCGGCGTCGGGCACACCGTCGCCGAGGCCGTCGACGACATCGCCGACGCCATCTGCGCCCTGCGCGACGAGACCGAGCCGCGCGGGGTCGAGATCCTGTGCGCCGGCAGCCACCCCTTCGCGCAGTGGTTCGACCAGGAGGTCACCGACAAGACGCGCTACCACTCGCTGATCGAGCGCACCCAGTGGTGGGGGCGCAACATGATGATCTGGGGCATCCACGTGCACGTCGGCGTGGACGACGTCGAGAAGGTCATCCCGATCGTCAACGCACTGAACGTCTACCTCCCCCATCTGCAGGCGCTGTCGGCATCCAGCCCCTTCTGGGCGGGCGAGCGCACCGGATACGCCTCGAACCGCGCTCTCGTCTTCCAGCAGCTCCCCACGGCGGGGCTCCCGTGGCAGCTCGATTCCTGGGGCGACTTCGAGAACTACCTCGACGACATGGTCCGCACCGGAGTGATGGCGGATGCCAGCGAGGTGCGCTGGGACATCCGCCCGGCTCCCAAGTGGGGCACGATCGAGATCCGCGCCTGCGACGGCATGTCGACCCTGCCCGAGCTGGCCGCGGTCGCCTCGCTCGCGCAGACGCTCGTCGAGCACTTCTCGCGGCTGCTCGACGAGGGGCGCGAGCTCCCCGGCATCCCGCCCTGGTACGCCCGCGAGAACAAGTGGCGCGCGGCACGCTACGGACTCGACGCGCGCGTGATCGTCGACCGCGAGGGGACGCAGCGCCCCGTGGTCGAGCACCTGCGCGAGACGATGGAGGAGCTCGCCGACATCGCCCTCGAGCTGAAGTGCGCGAAGGAGTTCGCGAGTCTCGAGACGATCCTCGCCACGGGCGGAAGCTCGGCGCGGCAGATCGCGGTCGCCGACGCGGCTGACGGCGATCTGCGCGAGGTGGTGCAGCACCTCATCCGCGAGTTCCGCGGAGGCCCGACCCTGCGCGAGCACCTCGCGGCCCTGCGCGTCTAAAGGCGAACCTCCGCGCTCGTTCATAGGTGCGCGAACCTAGGATCGCGTCATGACCTTCGGACGCCGCGCCACCGTGGCTTCGCTGGCCGCCCCCTCCGCGGGCGCGGTCGCGATGCTCGCCGGCTGCGCCGCCGACCCCGCCGACCCCGCTGCCCTGCCCACCTTCGCCGCCCCCGCGCTCGAAGCGAGCCCGACCCCGTCGTCGACCCCGAAGGGCCCCCTGCGGGTGGTGACCCTGGGAGACTCCCTCATGTCGGGCTTCGGCCTGGAGCCGCAGCAGGCGTGGCCGACGCTCCTCGCCGCGCGCGCCCACGTGTCGCTGACGAACCTCGCCTGCCCGGGCATGGGTTTCGTGGTGCAGGGCGACTGCGGAACCGCCTACGCCGGCCTGGTACCCGCTGTCGCCGCCCTGCAGCCGCAGCTGCTCGTCGTCGAGTCGTCCAGCAACGACTTCTGGGAGGACGAGGACGAGATCCGCACCGACACCGCCGACACCGTCGATCAGCTGCACGCGGCCGCTCCCGATGCCCGCATCATCGGCCTGAGCACGATCTGGAACGATGACGCCGACGTCCCCACCGACACGAAGGTGACCTCCGACGCGCTCAAGGACGCCGTCGAGAAGGTCGGGGGAACCTTCATCGACGTCGGGCAGCCCCTCGCGGGCCATCCGGAGTGGATGCAGGAGGACGACGTGCACCCCACCCCGCGCGGTCAGCGCGCGATCGAGCAGACGGTCATGTCCGCCCTGCAGGACGCCGACGTCCTGCCCTGAGGCGGACGCCGGGGTCTCCCCCGGGCGATGGCGTCAGCCGCGCCCGAGCATCTTCTGCAGCTCGGCGAGATCGGCTTCGCTCGGCGCCGCCTGCCCGCCCAGGCCGAAGCCCGAGCCGGTGGCCGGTGCGGATGCCGCGATACCGGCGTTCTCGGCCGCGCGCTTGGCGGGGTTGCCCGAACGCGAGCCCTTCGCCTTTTGCTGCTTTCCGCGCTTGGACGACGCGCCGGGCTTGCCGCCGACGGGTCCCATGCCGGGGATGTTGGGCACACCGCCACGTGCGACGGTCTTCATCATCTTGGCGGCCTGGTCGAATCGCTGGACGAGCTGATTGACGTCGGTGACCGTCATTCCCGAACCGCGGGCGATGCGCAGGCGGCGCGAGCCGTTGAGCATCTTGGGGTTGCGTCGTTCGGCGACGGTCATCGAGCGGATGATCGCCTCGGTGCGGTCGATCTCGCGCTCGTCGAAGTTCTCGAGCTGTTGCTTCATGTTTCCCATGCCCGGGAGCATCCCGAGCATCTTCTTCATGGAGCCCATCTTCTTCATCTGCTGCATCTGCTCGAGGAAGTCCTCGAGCGTGAAGGTCTCGGTCGCGAGCTTCTCGGCGACCTTCATCGCCTCGGCCTCGTCGAAGGCCGACTGCGCCTGCTCGATCAGGGTGAGGATGTCACCGAGGTCGAGGATGCGCGATGCCATGCGGTCGGGGTAGAAGGGCTCGACGTCGTCGAGGCCCTCACCGGTCGAGGCGAAGATGATGGGGCGACCGGTGACCGAGGCGACCGACAGCGCGGCTCCACCGCGGGCGTCACCGTCGAGCTTCGACAGCACGACGCCGGTGAAATCGACGCCGTCCTGGAACGCCTTCGCGGTGTTGACGGCGTCTTGACCGATCATCGCGTCGATGACGAACAGCACCTCGTCGGGCTCGGTGGCCTTGCGGATGTCGGACGCCTGCTTCATCAGCTCGGCGTCGACGCCCAGGCGACCGGCGGTGTCGATGATGACGATGTCGTGCTGCTGGCGGGTGGCGTACGCGACGCCGTCGCGGGCGACCTTGACCGGGTCGCCGACGCCGTTGCCGGGCTCGGGCGCGTAGATCGTGGCTCCGGCGCGCTCGGCGACGACCTGCAGCTGGTTGACGGCGTTCGGACGCTGGAGGTCGCACGCGACGAGGAGCGGGGTGTGGCCGTCCTTCTCGAGCATCTTGGCGAGCTTGCCGGCGAAGGTGGTCTTTCCGGATCCCTGGAGGCCGGCGAGCATGATGACCGTCGGCGGGTTCTTGGCGAACTGCAGGCGACGCTGCTGACCGCCCAGGATGCCGATGAGCTCGTCGTTGACGATCTGCACGACCTGCTGCGCGGGGTTCAGCGCCCGGTTGACCTCGTCACCCAGGGCGCGCTCGCGCACCGCGGCGGTGAACTCTTTGACCACGGGCAGCGCGACGTCGGCGTCGAGGAGGGCGCGGCGGATCTCGCGCACCGTCCCGTCGACGTCGGCGGGCGTGAGCTGGCCCTTCTTCCGAAGATTGCGGAAGGTCTCTGTGAGCCGGTCGGAGAGGGTGCCGAAAGTCGCCATGATGTGACGAGTTTACGCGGGGCGCGCCGCGTTTGCCGCCGCGCGCTCACCCGCCGGGTGCCCAAGGCGGGCGATTCGTCGAACCTGGACCCTCCTCGGAGGGATGCCGCTGACCCCGGTTATCTCTCGGGGGGTGGAGTGGACGTCCCTCTCGCGTCACGCGAGAGCGAGCGCGGCGTCCAGCACTTCGGCGAGGGGCCGCCCGGAGGCGGTGCGGTCCGCCCACGCCCACACGGCGGCCAGAACGGCGGCCGAGAGCGCGCCCGCGCGGACCTGGGCGGCCAGCTCCGGCGTGCCATCCCGCACGAATCGCGCCGCGAGCTCCCGCTGCAGCCGGAATTGACGGACGGCCCGGTCGCGGTCGAGCTCGACGGAGATGCCCATGGCGCCGGCGTTGGTGATCGCGAGCGCGAGCGCGTCGGGTGCGAGACCCGCGCCGATCGCCGTCAGGCACTCGGCGACCGGCTGGCCTTCGCGGAGGCGCTCGATCGCGGCATCCGCCTGCTCGTCGTATCCCGACCAGAGCACGTCGCTCTTGGCGGAGAAGTAGTTGAAGAAGCTCGAACGGCTCACGCCCGCGCGGCGGGTGATGTCGGACACGCTGGTCGCGTCGTAGCCCTGTTCCAGGAAGAGTTCGCACGCCGCCTCGGAGAGCACTTCGCGCGAGGAGGCGCGCGGTCGTCCGCTTCGAGGCTCTGGGGTCACGGCCCCAGCCTACGGGCGCACCTCGCGTGTATTGTTGGACGCGATCCAACATCGGAGGCGGTCGATGATCGACATCCAGCAGGTGGGCCTGTCCCCGCACTACGTTCCCTACCTCGACGGCTGGGGGCATCAGCGTCGCATCCACGCCGACGTCGTCGCGAGGACCCGCGCCGACACCCTCCTGCTCCTCGAGCACGAGGCGGTGTACACCGCGGGGAAGCGCACGGAGGCGCACGAGCGCCCCGACGACGGCACCCCCGTGATCGACGTCGACCGCGGCGGCAAGATCACCTGGCACGGCCCGGGCCAGCTCGTCGGGTACCCGATCGTCCGGCTCCCCGAACCCATCGACGTCGTCGCGCACGTCCGGCGCCTCGAAGCCCTGCTCATCGATGCTCTCGGCACCCTCGGCGTCGACGGCTTCCGCGTCGAGGGACGCAGCGGCGTCTGGGTACGGCGCCCCCTCGGTGTGGACAAGGTCGCGGCGATCGGAGTCCGCGTCGAAAAAGGAGTGACCATGCACGGCTTCGCCGTCAACTGCGACAACACCCTCGCGGGCTTCCGCCACATCGTCCCCTGCGGGATCACGGATGCCGGAGTGACCACCGTCAGCGAGGTGCTCGGCGCCGACGTCTCCCCCGCCGACCTCGTCCCCGCGATCGAGCGCGTCTTCCGCGCCGAGGACGCGGTGGTGGCCGCGTGAGCGCCTGCGGAACCGGGAGCGCCGGGGTGCCGGCATCCACCGCTCCGAACGGCCGCAAGCTCCTGCGCCTCGAAGTGCGCAACGCCGAGACGCCGATCGAGCGCAAGCCCGAGTGGATCAAGACCAAGGCCAAGATGGGCCCGGAGTACACCGCCCTGCAGAATCTCGTGAAGACCGAGGACCTCCACACGGTCTGCCAGGAAGCGGGCTGCCCGAACATCTTCGAGTGCTGGGAGGACCGCGAGGCGACCTTCCTCATCGGCGGCTCCCAGTGCACGCGCCGCTGCGACTTCTGCCAGATCGACACCGGCAAGCCGGCGGACTACGACCGCGACGAACCGCGCCGCGTCGCCGAGAGCGTCACCCGGATGCAGCTGCGCTACGCCACGGTCACCGGCGTCGCCCGCGACGACCTGCCCGACGAGGGCGCGTGGCTGCACGCCGAGACCGTGCGCCGCATCCACGCCGACAACCCGCGTACCGGGGTCGAGATCCTCGCGACCGACTTCTCGGGCAACCCGGCGCACCTTGAAGAGGTCTTCTCGTCGCGACCCGAGGTCTTCGCGCACAACGTCGAGACGGTCCCCCGCATCTTCAAGCGCATCCGTCCGGCCTTCCGCTACGAACGCTCGCTCGGGGTGCTCACCGCCGCGCGCGAGGCGGGACTCATCACGAAGTCCAACCTCATCCTCGGCATGGGTGAGGAGCCCGGGGAGGTCGTCCAGGCCCTCGAAGACCTACATGCGGCGGGCACCGACATCATTACGATCACGCAGTACCTGCGCCCCACCCCGCGCCACCTCCCGGTGCAACGCTGGGTGAAGCCGGACGAGTTCGTCGAGTTCAAGGAAGAGGCCGAGCGCATCGGCTTCCTCGGCGTTCTCGCCGGTCCCCTCGTGCGGTCGTCGTACCGCGCCGGGCGCCTATGGGCGCAGTCGATGGTGTCGAAGGGCCGCGAGATCCCGCCGCACCTCGCGCACCTCGCGAAGGACATCGCCTCCGCCGACGCGGGCTTCGCCCAGGCGGTGTGAGCGCGCGTCAGACCGGCCAGACGTAGGGCAGATCTTCGGGAACGTCTCCGAAACGGGGGACGTAGAACTCGGGGTCCTTGCGCACGAGGTTGGAGCGGTGGGCGAGGTGGAACGCCTCGTCTCCGACCCACGGCGGGAGGTCGAGTTCGTTCTGCGCGAGGCCGTCGACCTCGGGCGCGAAGACGCGGATCTTCTCGCGGACGGTGTCGACTCGGCCCTGGGCGATCCACTCGTCCGTCATGACGAGGCCGTACGAGACGAGCGCCGGCAGGTGTCCGTCCCACATCTTCGCCGCTGGGTGATGACGCCAGCCGTGGCCGGGCACGGTCAACGCGCGCAACAGCTGGAACGTCTCGACGCGCTGCTTGCCCAGGCGCTTGAGGTCGAGGGCGGCGGCGGATGCCGTGAACGAGGGGTACGGCAGGAAGGTCTGCATGCGCTCAGTCGGCGCTGGTGACCGACTGGACGCTGCCGTCGGAGGCGAGGTTCACCAGGAGCACGTCGTCGGTCGCGTCGGGGTCCAGCGCGTACTCGAGGACGGCGAAGGGGTCGGCGCCCCCGTGCTCGTCGGCGAGGATCGTCATGCTCATCAACTGCAGCGCCTTGATGACGTCGATGTGCGTGTCGCCCGAGACGTCCGTCAGCAGGTCCTCGAGCTCTTCGCCGAGGGTCGCCTGCTGTTGGAGGATGTACTCGGTCACCTCGCTGGTGCGCGAATCGAGTTCGTTCACCATGGCGTTGCGCGCGGCGAGGTCGATCGACTCGAGCGACGAGACCATGGATGCCGCAACGTCGAGCGCCTCAACCGACACGTCGTCCTGGTCGGGGGCGGTCAGATCGACGGTGACGCTCTGGTCTCCGAACTCGACGTTCTCGCTCCAGAAGATCGACCCGTCGGGGCCCGACTCGAGGAGTCCGAAGAAGTCGTGCTCGATCGCCATACCTCCATGTAAGCAGTCCGCCCGGTGTTCGGGAAGACGACCCGCCACGGTCGCTGCGTGAGGTAGGGGCGTGCGAAAGGGGTCAGTCGACGAGCGAGGCCGCGAAGACGTGCGGGGTGAAACCGGTGAGGTCGTTGATGCCCTCGCCCTGACCGAGCAGCTTCACCGGGATGCCGGTGCGCTCCTGCACCGCGAGGACGAAGCCGCCCTTCGCGGAGCCGTCGAGCTTGGTAAGCACCAGCCCCGTGACTCCGGCGCTGTCGAGGAACGCCTGGGCCTGCATGAGGCCGTTCTGACCGGTCGTCGCGTCGAGCACGAGCAGCACCTCGCTGATGGGGGCCTGCTTCTCGATGACGCGCTTGATCTTGCCGAGCTCGTCCATCAGACCGCCCTTGGTGTGCAGGCGACCGGCGGTGTCGACCAGCACGATCTCGGTGCCGGTCTCCTTAGCGTGCGCCACGGTCTGGAAGGCCACGGACGCCGGATCCTGGCCCTCGTGCTGAGGACGAACGATCGTCGCTCCCCCGCGCTCGGCCCAGGTCGCCAGCTGATCGACGGCGGCGGCACGGAAGGTGTCGGCCGCCCCGACCGTGACGGTGCGGCCATAGCGCTGCAGGAACTTCGCGAACTTGCCGATCGTGGTGGTCTTGCCGACGCCGTTGACGCCGACGACCAGGACCACCGCGGGGCGCTCGGTGAGCCGCAGGGTCGTGTCGAACTTCGCGAAGTGCTCCTCGAGCGTCTCTCGGAGCATGCGCTGCAGGTCGCGCGGGTCGGTCGTGCGGAAGCGCTCGACCTTCTCGCGGAGCTCGTCGACGAGCCGCTCGGTCACGTCGGGTCCGAAGTCGGCCGTCAGCAGAGCGGTCTCGAGGTCATCCCACGTGGTCTCGTCGATCGTGGGTTTGACGAACAGCCCGCGCAGCGCGCGGCCCAGCGACCAGGAGTTCTCAGCCATTGCTTCAGCTTACGGGGGTGGCTTCGTCACGGGCGGCGTCGACGGATGCCGCGGGAGCCGCCTCGGCGCGCGCGGCGGCGCGGTCGCCGACCCGCTGACCGACGACGGCCGAGACCCCGTCCTGACGCATCGACACCCCGTACAGCGCGTCGGCGATCTCCATCGTGCGCTTCTGGTGCGTGATGACGATGAGCTGGCTGCTCGCGCGGAGCTTCTCGAACACCCCGAGCAGGCGGCCGAGGTTCGCGTCGTCGAGTGCCGCTTCCACCTCGTCGAGGATGTAGAAGGGGCTCGGCCGCGCCGTGAAGATCGACGTGAGGAAGGCCACAGCGGCGAGCGAGCGTTCCCCGCCCGACAGCAGTGACAGCCGCTCGATCTTCTTGCCCACCGGACGCACCGCCACCTCGATGCCGGTCGTCAGCGGGTGGTCGGGGTCGGTGAGCGAGATGCTCCCCGCGCCGCCCGGGAAGAGGATCGGGAAGATCTCCGTGAAGGCGGCCCGCGTGTCCTCGAAGGCCGCGACGAAGATCGTCTGCATGCGCTCGTCGAGGTCGGCGATGATCGTCTGCAGATCCGCACGGGTCTGCTGCAGATCGGCCAGTTGCTCGGTGAGGAAGGCGTGCCGCTGTTCGAGAGCGGCGAACTCCTCGAGCGCCAGCGGGTTCACCCTGCCGAGTTGCGAGAGCTTGCGTTCGGCATCCTGCAGTCTGCGCTTCTGCGCGGCCCGCTCGAACGGAACCCCCGCCTCGGTGTTTTCGGCGGGGATGGGCTGGTCGGGCCCGTATTCCGTAACGAGAATGTTCTCGTCGAGGGCGAGTTCGGACTGGACGCGTTCGAGCAGCCCCGTCACGTGCAGCTTCTTCTCGTGCATCTGCAGCTCGAGCCCGTGCACGCTCTCGGTCAACCGCGCAAGACGCTCGCGGACGAGGGCTTCGTCGGCGCGCGCCCGCGCGAGCTCCGCGGTGATCGCCGTGCGTGCGGCTTCCGCGGCCGCGAGCTCCACACGCGCCTGGCTGACCGAGCGGTCGACCGAGTCGAGCAGGGCCGGGAGGTGACCCGCGACCTCGGCGGCGACCTCTCGCTGCGCGCGACGCAGCACCGCACGCCGGGCGGCTTCCGCGGCCGCTGCACGCTCGCGCTCACGCTGCTGTTCAAGCTGGACGATGCGGGCCTCCCCCGCGCGCACCCGCTCCTTCAGCGTCTCGATGTCGAGCCGGGCGCGCATCTCGCCCTCGCGCGCGGCGTGGACCTCGGCGGCGAGACCTTCGCGGGCCGACGCGTCGAGCAGGGGACGCGGCGCCTCGAGCGCGCGGCTGAGGGCCTCGTCGGCGCGGCGCGCCGCCTCTTCGGCCTCGGCGACAGCCGTCTCGGTCTGCGCGAGACCCGTGGCCAGGCGATCGCACTCGGCGACCACCGCCTCGTGGCGCACGGTCACACGGTTGACCTTCTCGGCGTGGGCCGCGAGGGCCGCGTCGTGGGCGCGCAGCGTCGAGAGGGCGTCTTTCGTGCGCTGACGCGCATCGACCTGGGCGCGCTGCTCGTCGGCCAGCGCCTCGCGGAGCGAATCGGCGATCACGACGATCTCGTCGAGTCGCTCGGCGGCGGCATCCCTCTCGGCAGCCAGTTCGAGGCGCGAGCGGCCCGATCCCGAGCCGGCGCGGACGGTCCGCGCGGTCACGACTTCGCCGGCGCGCGTGACCACCGTGACGTCGTTCGCGAGGTTCGACTGCACCGCGCGCGCGGCGTCGAGATCGTCGACGATGAGAACGCGAGACAGGATGCCGAGCACCCCGCCCGACGCCGTCACGACATCCGCCGCGGCGATCGCGCCCTCGAGCGCGGGCGCGGACGAATCCGGCCCGGGGGCGTGCGCCAAGACGATCTCGACCAGACCGAGATCGGCCTCGGCCGCCGTGTGGGCGGCGGTGAAGGCGGACGCCGCGTCGTCGACGAGCAGTCCCTCGGCGAGGGTACCCAGCACCGCGGCCACCGCCGCCTCGTACCCGGTTGTCACCTTCACGTCGTCGCCGACCAGCCCCCGGATGCCGGCACCCCCGGCCGCGATCAGGTCGGCGGCCGCGTTGCGCACATCCAGAGCACGGCCGAGCGCCGTGGTCTGGGCCGTGAGCGCGTCGCGCTCTCGCTCGGCCGCGTGAAGCCTTTCGCGGAGTGCGGCGACCCGCGCCTCGACGTCGTTCGCGTCGCGCTGCGCGCGCTCGTAGGCGGCCGCGTGCTCGGCGGTGGAGGCTTCGGGAACGACGTCGGGGTCGAGCTCGGCTCGCGCCTGCTCGGCCTCGGCCCGTCGAACGAGAGCGGCGTCGAGCGCCCGCTGTTGGCGTTCGACCCCAGCACGCACGGCGGCGAGGGCGGAGTTCGCGGCATCCGCAGCGCCCCGCAGGCCCGTGATCTTCATGTCGTGTTCCGACACGAGGGCGCTCTGCGCGGCGATGTCGACGTCGAGCGCGTCGAGGTCGCTGCGGGCGCGCGTCACGGCGCGGGCCGCCTCGGCCGCGGCATCCTGCGCATCTCCGAGGCCCGCCGCGATCTCGTCGATCTCGGCGCGGAGGTCGTCGATCATCGACGGGGTGACGGTGGGCGAGAACCCGGCTCCGTCGGTCTCGTCGTCGCCGAGGAGGGTCAAGCGTTGGCCCGCGAGCGTGTAGAGCCCGCGGAGTCGCTCCTGCACCTGCTCGAGAGCGAAGGCGACGCTGCGCGCACGATCCACGGCCTCCGAGCGCTGGTCGTGCTCGAGGCGCTCCACCCGTCCGCGGAGTCCCTCGGACTGCTCCTGCAGGCCCAGGCGTTCGGTGTGGCGCTCGCTCTCGGCGCGGGCGGCGTCAGCCAGTTCGGCGCGCAGACGGACGAGCTCGTCGGCGTACAGTCGCGCCTTCGCGTCGCGGACCACCGCGGCGATCGTGGCGGCTTCGCGAGCGATCTCGGCCTGCTTGCCCAGTGGCTTCAGCTGCCGACGCAGCTCGCCCGCCAGATCGCTCAACCGCGTGAGGTTCGTCTCCATCGCCTCGAGCTTGCGGACGGTCTTCTCTTTGCGGCGGCGGTGCTTCAAGATGCCCGCGGCCTCTTCGATGAAGCCGCGCCGGTCTTCCGCCGACGCCTGGAGCACGGTGTCGAGGCGCCCCTGCCCGATGATGACGTGCATCTCGCGGCCGAGACCGGAGTCGCTGAGGAGTTCCTGCACGTCGAGCAGTCGACACGTCTGCCCGTTGATCGCGTACTCGCTCGCGCCGGTGCGGAAGAGCGTGCGGCTGATCGTCACCTCGCTGTAGTCGATCGGCAGGGCCCCGTCGGCGTTGTCGATGGTGAGCTGCACCTCGGCGCGGCCCAGGGGGCCTCGCGTCGACGTGCCGGCGAAGATGACGTCCTCCATCTTGCCGCCGCGGAGGGTCTTCGCCCCCTGCTCCCCCATGACCCAGGCGAGCGCGTCGACGACGTTGGACTTGCCCGAGCCGTTCGGACCGACGATGCACGTCACCCCCGGCTCGAGCGCGAAGGTGGTCGACTGGGCGAACGACTTGAAGCCTTTGAGCGTCACGCTCTTCAGGTGCATGTCACCCGCCCTTCGCTCGATCGACCCGCGTGTTCACGGTAGCCGAGAAACCGCGGGATTCCGCGGCGGCGGGCCGGAACGCGGGGTTCAACGCGCCCGGCATCCATCCGAATCTGAGCGAGAGCTTGACATTCGCTGACAGCCTTCGCTAGCGTCTGAGGTCGCAACCGACGTCGAAAGGAGGTTACTTCCATGATTCGCATCACGACCGGCTTCACCGCCCCAGGCTTCACCGCCGTCCCCGTGCTCTCCGCATACGCCACGGGAGTGACCACCGCCGTCGGCATGCCCCCTCGTCAGGGCTAGTTCGTCGCGTCGAGACGCCTCGTCGTCTCCGCTTCTCGTGAGCCCCGTCTTCTCGACGCCGGCCACCCGGACCCTCTGCGTCCGCCCCCGCGTGAGCAGTCTGCTCGACGCGTCTCTCCCTCGCTAGATCTTCTTTCGGAGCTTCCGCATGAACGCCCTGTTCACGCGCGCGCCGCAGCACTCCTCGGCCGCGCCTTCCCCCCTGCCCACCCCCTCGACGATCACGTTCGACACGACGGCGTACCGGCCGCTGGGTCTGCTCGACCGCCTGTCGCTGCGTCTGGGTCTCTGGCTGCTGAACCGGCACGCCAATCGATCCCGCGCCCTCGACACCCGAGCGGTCGAGGCTCTTCGGGCACGCGACGCGGCCGCCGAGCGCGCCCGGCGCGAGCAGGCCTGGCAGAGCGCCGCGGCGTTCAGCCGCCCGCCGTTCTGATCCCGGTGGGGTCGTCCTTCGGGTCGACCCCACCCCCATCCTCTTCTCATCCGACGAAAGACCTTCGAATGACTTCCCTCCCCGCCGGCCTCGAGCTGCGCCCGCTTCACATCCCCTCCCGAATTGATACTCCGGATGCCACGGACTTCCGCGAGATGGTCCGCCTCCGCAACCTCATCTCCTCCGAGATCTCGGGCCACGACGACTCATCGATGCCCGCCGACGAGCTCCTCCCGCTCTACCAGCCCCGACCCGAGATGAAGCGATTCGCGTGGATCGCCGTCCACCACGGCGAGGTCGTCGGGCGCGTGGGTCTCGACTTTCCGCAGGAGGAGGGCGCCCGCACCGGGTTCTGGCTCATCGAACTGCGCCGCTCCGCCTGGGGGTACGGCATCGGGCGCGCCGCCTATGCACTCATCGAGAACATCGCGCGAGAGCACGGGCGTACCGTCCTGCAGTCGTGGGCCGAGCACCCCACCGCCGACGGACCGCGCATCGAGGCGCCGACGGGGTTCGGCTCGATTCCCCGAGATCGAGCGGCGCGGTTCCTCCTGGCATCCGGATTTTCGCTCGAGCAGATCGTGCGGGTGAGCGCGCTCGATATCGCCGGGGCACGACCGCGTCTCGAGGAACTTCTCGCCGAGGCGGAGCAGGCGGCCGTCGGTTACCGGATCGTTCAGTGGGCCCTCCCCACTCCCGACGAGTTCGTCGACTCCTTCGCCTGGATGAAGTCCCGCATGGTGACGGACGCCCCCTCGGCGGACCTCGAGTTCGACGAAGAGATCTGGGATGCCGCTCGCGTCCGCCGCTACGAAGCGGGTTACACCGACGCGGGGCGGCACATGCTCGTCACCGCCGCCCAGCACGTCGACACCGGCGAGCTCGCGGCCTTCAACGAGTTGGTCATCGGCAAGGACCGCACCGCGGCGACCAGCCAGGAGGACACCCTCGTGGTCGCGTCGCACCGCGGACACCGGCTCGGAATGCTCGTGAAGTGCGCCGGGCTCCTCGCCTGGAACGACGTCGCGCCCCAGTCGCCCCGCGTGCTGACCTATAACGCCGAGGAGAACCGCCCCATGCTCTCGATCAACGAGGCCATCGGCTTCGTACCGATCTCGTACGAAGGGGTGTGGAAGAAGGTGCTGTGACGCGGTGGAGGGGCGGAGACGGAGTCCGCCCCTCCACCGCGCTGTCATCGCGCGGCGGTGACCCCGGTCGGGACGGCCGGCACCTCGCCCGGCCATTCGCCCAACCGTACGCGGGCAGGCGATCCCTCGACAGTGTCGACGCTGGCCACGGTGAAGCCGTCCGATTCCGGAACAGGGTCTCTCGGCTCGATCCACTCCGCCGCAGCAGCCGCCTTCGCGACGTCGAAACCGTTCGCGGGGTCGTCCGTCGCCGTCAGAGATATCTGGGCGTTGGGCAGGTATCCGTCTCGCACCGACCACGCCGATTCGGTCAGGAAGGTGACCAGCGCGGGACCATCGACGATCCGATGACCGGGATCGACCGTGACCGCGATGTCGTAGCCGGCGTTCCCCTTGATGTTCGGGCGTTCCCCACCCTGGAAGTCGACGGTCAGACCCGGGATCCGTGCGATGGCGGACCGCGCCTCGCTGAGCGTCTGTCCACCGCTGGGAGCGTCGTGCGGAATGAGGTCAGCCCGAGACGGGCCGCAGCTCGTCAGTCCGACCATTCCTGCGGCGACGACGACCGCGATGATCCCTCTTCGGTAACGCGTCAACTCACACCCCGTCCCTCGACCACTGCCACGCAGGACACGCGGGAGGGGCCTCCGGTCTCACCGCCCCGGCGATCCCCTCATCGTAGGGTGCGGGGCGTCACGCATTCTGCTGCGCGGGGCGGATGTCCACCGGGACTCCGAGCTTGGCCCCGAGACGTCGTGCCCGTCCGTCCAGTTGGTCGGTCCGGCTCTTCTTGAGAACGGTGACGGCGCTCAGGCCGTCGTCCGACGCCTCGTCCACGCAGATGAGGTCGAGCCAGCTCCCCGCAGGACCCCGCGCTCGAGTGAGCTTGCTCACCCGCACCGCGGTGACTCGCTGTCGAGGAATGACGAGGAGTTGCTCGCGACAGACGACGAGCATCCGTCCGTCGGCGGAGACGTGCAGACCGCCCAGCAGACGCCGGCACGAATCATCCGGTTCGCGCGCGAACGGCGCGCTGGTCACGGAGGGCCGTCGGCGGCGGAGGTCGTCCAGGCTGCGCGGTGCCGCGTCATCATCGAGGCGCAGGAGAAGCCGGGAACTCTCCAGCTGCTCTTTCTCGAGGACGGAGAGCGCCGGGCGGAAACCTGGCGCGATCACAACCGAGCACGCCCGACGAAGTCGAGGCTCGCGTCGGTCCGCCTCCGACGGTTCGGGGGTGTACCACGGATTGGGTCCGGACGCCTGAAGGGACACCGACGCAGGACCTGCGGTCCACTCTGCACAGAACGCGAATCCTCCGACGGCCTCGATGGGTGCTTCACCGAGCCATGCGGAAAAGAACCCGACGGCCGCCTCGACGTTGATGCGGGGGTCATCTGCCACGGATACGGCGGTGGAGAAGACGTAGGCGGGGCTCGGCGCCGCGAGACGAAAGGCGTTCGTCGACAACGGGAACAGCATGCCGGGCAGGGCGAGCTTCGGAAGCGGAAGTGCGATGACGTCCCAGTCGTAGACGGGATGACGCGTCACACCGAACCGACTCGGCAGTTCGCGCACGGGCACGGCCCACGGCACCCCGAGTTCGTCGAGCATCCGGTGTATGCAGTTCTCGGACGGGTCATCCGTCGTGAGGTCGACGACGGATGCCGAGACCGCGGGAACCGCGAGCCGCGAGGTGTCGGAACGTGCACGCCTGAACCACATGACGTCTCTTCTCTCAACGCCGCTTCTGGCAGTGCGGGCAGAAGTGGCTCGACCGGTTCATGAACGACACGCGCACGATCGGTCGCCCGCACCGCGGACACGGCTGGCCGGTGCGCCCGTACGCATTGAGCGAGTGCGCGAAGTAGCCGGCCTGACCGTTGACGTTGACGTACTGCGCGTCGAAGCTCGTCCCTCCCTCGGCGAGGGCCTTCTCGAGCACCGCCTGCACTTCGGCGAGCAGGCGGTTCACCGCGCGCGTCGGAAGATCGGATGCCGCGGTCTCGGGGTGGATGCGCGCAGCCCACAACGATTCGTCGGCGTAGATGTTGCCGATGCCGCTCGCCGCCGTCTGATCCAGTAGCACACGTTTGATCCCCGACGAGGTACGCGCCAATCGCGCACGGAATCGTGCGGCGTCGAACGCGGGGTCGAGGGGATCGCGGCCGATGTGCGCGACCTGCGTCGGCACGCGGGCGAGGTCCGAACCGCGGCCTCCGGCAGCGCCGTCGGGCGTGTCGACCAGGCTGTCGATCGCGAGCGAACCGAACGTGCGTTGATCGGCGAACACGACCGACAGCGGCCCGTGCACCGGGTGCTCCAGCTCGATGCGGATGCGCTCGTGCCGCTCCTCCGGCGCTCCGGGGGCACGGAGGAGCATCTGGCCGCTCATTCCCAGATGGGTGACGATGGCCTCGTCGTCCGCCACCGGCATCCACAGGAATTTGCCTCTGCGCACCGCGGACGCGATGCGTCGGCCGGTCAGCTCCGCCTCGAAGTGCGCGGCTTCCCCGGTGTGACGGGTCAGCGCGCGGTCGTCGCGCACATCGACCGACGAGATGAGGGCGCCGGTGACGGCGGGCTCGAGACCGGCGCGGACGACCTCGACCTCGGGAAGCTCAGGCACGCGCGTCGAGCTCGCGCCACGCGGTGAGAGCCGCGGCCATCTCGGCGTGCTTCTTGCTCGAGCCGACGCCCGTGGTCACGACGTCGCCCGTGGTGACGGTGGCAGTGAACCGGCGGTCGTGATCGGGCCCGGTCGCCTCGACCGTGTAGACAGGGGCCGCGAGACCGAGTCGGGCCGCGATCTCTTGCAGGCTCGTCTTCGGGTCCATCGCCGCGCCGTACCGCTCGGGGTCCGCGAGAAGCGGTTCGACCAGGCGCAGCACCATGCCGGTCGCCGCGTCGGGGCCGGCCGATAAGAAGGTCGCGCCGATCAGCGCCTCCATGGTGTCGGCGAGGATCGACTCCTTGTCGCGCCCACCGGTGAGGATCTCGCCGCGACCCAGCCGCACGTGGTCGCCGAGCCCGATCGTGCGGGCGACCTCGGCCAACGCGACGGTCGACACGACGCTCGCGCGCCGCTTGGCGAGGCTTCCCTCGTCGAGATCGGGATGCCGCGTGAACAGCCGGACCGTGACGGCCTGGCCGAGCACCGAATCGCCGAGGAACTCGAGGCGCTCGTTGTGCGGAATGCCGCCGTTCTCGTACGCGAACGAGCGGTGGGTCAAAGCAAGAGAAAGAAGCTCGGGGTCGATCTCGACCCCGAGCTTCTCGGTGAGCGCTGCGCGCTCGACGTTGTTACGCGTCACGAATCGCCGATCAGACGTCGGCGACCTTGCGGCCCTTGTACTCGAGGAAGAGCTCGGTGCCCTGCGAGTCGGTGACGACCTTCGCCTGGTGGGGGCGGCTGTAGACGACCTTGCCGTTCTCGATGGTCTTGACCAGCGCGGGGGCTTCAGCCTTCCACTGCGCACGACGCGAGCGGGTGTTGGAGCGGGAGACCTTCCGCTTCGGGGGGTTACCTGCCATGACTAGCTCTTCTCTGTCTTGGGGGCGGCGCGGGGCGCATCGCCGTCGTCTGGGGTGTACTGCTGGAGCGCGGCCCATCGAGGATCGACGGGCGTCTGCTCCGTGGTGCCGGGGCTTTCCGTCAGCCTCTCACCCGTGTTCGGGTCGAGCCCGGGGCAATCCGGCTGACACACCGGCTGGAACGGAAGCGAAAGGACAATGGCATCCCGGACCAGATTTTCAAGATCCACGTGGTCGTCTTGAACGTCGAAGTCGTTCGCTTCGTCCCCAGGATACGCGAAAAGTTCCTGGAACTCGACTTCGACAGGCTCGGCGATGTCGATCAAGCAGCGTCCGCACACTCCGACGGCGGTGGTGTCGACGGTGCCCGAGACGAGAATGCCCTCGTGCACGGACTCGAGACGCACGTCGAGCTCGAGGATCTCGCCCTCGGGGATCGCAAGCAGTCCCTCACCCCACTTCTCGGGGGTGGGCAGGTCGAGCGTGTGTTCGCGCATCTCGCCCGGGTGGCGCTCGATGTCGCGTACGGGGAGCTGGAAAGGTCCGGGTCGGCGAGTTCTCACGGTCGTCAATGCTACCCGTGCGCTCCTGGGCGGGGGCCGGGCGTCGCCCGTCGGCGCGGCGGTACGGTCGCCTCACCGACGGCCCGGGCGTGTCAGATGCCGCGGGCGCCGGTGTCGAGGAACCGCGCCACCGCGGGCGGGACGTACGGCGACACGTCGCCGCCAAGACCCGCCACCTGACGCACGAGCGAGCTCGAGACCAGCGCATGCGAGGGGTCGGGGAGCAGGAAGACCGTCTCGACGTGAGCGAGGTCGCGGTTCACGATCGCCATGGGCGTCTCGTACGCCACGTCGACCTGCGAACGGATGCCCTTCACGAGCACCTTCGCTCCCACCTCGGTGCAGTAGTCCACGAGCAGTCCCATGCTCCACGCGGCGACGATCACGTCGCCCTCGACGCCCGCCTCGGCGATCGACTGCTCAAGCAGACTCTGCCGCTGAGCGATGGGGAGCATCGCCTCTTTGCCCGGGTTGTGGACCACGAGCACGTGCAGCTGGTCGAAGAGACCCGCCGCGCGCCGGATCACATCGAGGTGACCGAGCGTGGGAGGGTCGAACGAGCCGGGAACGACGGCGATCCGGGGGTTCATGCCGCCAGCCTACCGATGCGACCGGGGCAGCGACCCGACGGTCAGGACTTCGCCAGGGCAGCGCGCTCCTCGACTCCGACACGGCGATCGAGGGCGGCGGCGAGCCCGGGATGCCGGCGCAGCGCCGGATCGTCGGCGAGAAGTCTCTCGCCCTCAGCGCGGGCCTCGGTGATGAGGTCGGCGTCGGTGACCACTCGCAGCAGACGCAGCGACGAACGCGCTCCCGACTGCGCGCCGCCGAGCACGTCGCCCTCGCCGCGCAGGTCGAGGTCGACCTCGGCCAGGGCGAAGCCGTCGAGGGTCGCTGCCACCGCCTCGACGCGTGAGCGCGCCGAGGTTCCGGGCGAGGCTTCGGTCACCAGCAGGCAGAGGCCCGGGAGCCCCCCTCGCCCGACGCGTCCGCGCAGCTGATGCAGCTGCGAGACGCCGAAGCGATCGGCTTCGAGGATGACCATCGTGGAGGCGTTGGGCACGTCGACGCCGACCTCGATCACGGTGGTGGCGACGAGAACGTCGATGTCTCCCCGCGCGAAGGCCTGCATCACGGCGTCTTTCTCGTCGGAGGGCATCTTGCCGTGGAGGATCTGCACGCGGATGCCGCTGAACGTCGGCAATCGCGACAGCAACGCCTCGACCTGCACGACACCCCACCGCGTGCGGGCGCCCTCGGCTGCGGCGGCCGGTGCGTCCGCCGGTTCGTCGGTCTTCTCGTCGGCGGTGAGCTGGTCGGAGTCGATCGCGGCGCACACCACGAACGCCTGGCGCCCGAGGGCGACCTCTTCGGCCACGCGATCCCACACGCGGGCGAACCAGGCGCGCTTCTCGGCGAGCGGAGCGACGAAGGACTGGATGCCGGCTCGCCCGGCCGGCATCGTGCGGATGGTCGAGACGTCGAGGTCGCCGAACACCGTCATGGCGACGGTGCGCGGGATGGGGGTAGCCGTCAGCACGAGCGTGTGCGGAGAACTGCCTTTGGCGCGCAGCGCCTCGCGCTGGTCGACGCCGAAACGATGCTGCTCGTCGACGACGACGAAGCCGAGGTCGGCGAAGGTGGTGGTCGCGCTCAACAGTGCGTGGGTGCCCACGACGATGCGCGCCTGGCCCGAGGCGACCCGCAGGGCCGCGCGGCGACGCTCGGCCGCGGGCATCTGCCCAGTGAGCAGGGTCGGCATGATCTCGGGGGCGAGCTCGGGGCCGAGCATGCGGGCGATCGAGCGCAGGTGCTGACCGGCCAGCACCTCGGTGGGGGCGATGAGGGCGGACTGCCCGCCGGATTCGGCGACCTGCAGCATCGCGCGCAGCGCCACCAACGTCTTGCCCGAGCCCACCTCGCCCTGCACCAGACGGTTCATGGGCCAGTCAGCGACGAGGTCGGCCTCGAGCTGGGCGCCGACGCTCAGCTGGTCGGCGGTCAGTTCGAACGGAAGGATCGCGTCGAAGCGCTCGAGCAGACCACCGGGCGCCGCCGGCCGCTTGGTCGCCGACAGAGCCCGCACGAACTGACGCTGCTGGAGCAGCGCGGTCTGCAGCACGAAGGCTTCGTGCATGCGGAGGGTCGCGATCGCGGGCGGGATGTCGTCATCGGTCTCGGGGCGATGGATCTGCTCGAACGCCGCGCGCGCCGGGAGGAGCCCGCGGCGGGCCCGCAGGTCGTCGGGCAGAGGGTCCTCGACCTCTCCGAGTCCGTCGAGCACGAGCGAGATCGTCTTCTGCACGAGCGTGCTCGGGATCGAGCTCGTCGCGGGATAGATCGGGATGGGCCGCTTCGCCGTCACCTCGGCCTCGGCGCGAGCCTCGGCGATGTCGTCGAACAGCTCGTAGTCGGGATTCGTCAGCTGCGTCTGGCGGCGGTACTCGCCGACCTTGCCCGAGAAGATCCCGCGGCGCCCCGGAGTGAGGTCTTTCAGGCGCCAGGGCTGATTGAAGAAGGTGAGCGACATGCGCCCGTCTCCGTCGCTGATGACGACTTCGAGCAGCGAGCCGCGGCGGTTCTGCATGCGACGCTCGTTCGCGCTGACCACCTCGGCGACGATCGTGACCGGTTCGCCGAGCGGGAGGGAATCGATGGGCGTGAGCTCACCCCGACGGGCGTAGCGGCGGGGGTAGTGCTCGAGCAGCTCGCCCACCGTCTTCACGCCGAACGCCTTCTCGAATGCCGTCGCGGTCTTGCCGCCGATGGCGCCGTCCAGGCGCGACGCGAGCGAGAATCCGGGCATGCTCCGAGTCTAGGCAGGCCCCCGGACATCGCCGTTCGCTCGCGCACACGGGACCGCCGCACCGGGGACCCTAGGCTGGAGAGGTGACGCGCATCATCTCGGGCCGGGCCGGAGGCACGGTCCTCGACGTCCCTCCCAAAGGCACCCGCCCCACGAGCGACCGGATCCGCGAGTCGCTCTTCGGAGCTCTCGAGTCCGCGGGCCTGCTCGACGACGCGCGCGTGGCCGATCTGTTCGCGGGCTCCGGCGCCCTGGGGCTCGAGGGCCTCAGCCGAGGTGCCGCCTCCGCGGACCTCGTCGAACTGTCGGCACCCGCCGCGGCCCTCATCCGCAAGAACGCCGAACGGGTGAAGGCGGCAGGCGTCACCGCCCCCGCGCGCGTGCACAAGGCGAACGTCACCACGTTCCTCTCGGCATCCACCCTCGAATGGGACGTCGTCTTCCTCGATCCGCCCTACGACCTCGCCGACGACGAGCTCACGAAAGCGCTCGTCGCGCTCGCGCCGCGCCTGCACCCCGACGCCACGGTGATCGTCGAGCGGGCGAAGCGATCCGCCGCCCCCGAGTGGGCCGCCGCGGGACTCGAGGCCGAGCGCGACCGCGCCTACGGCGACACCACGATGTGGTGGGGACGACCGCAGGGCGTCTGATCCCTCAGCCGCGACCAGCGTCCCAGTCGCGGTACGGATCCCACCCGCCCCGACCCGACCAGGGCCGATCGTCGACGGTGACGGCTTCGCTTCCGCGTGCCACGACCGTTCCCACGCGACGGCCCAGCGGGTCCGCTTCGGCGGCGAACGTCACGAGGAACCCATGGTCCTCTCCCCCGCCGAGCGCCCGGTCGGGGTCGTCGCCGAGGGTCGCGGAGTCGAGGGCGATCGTGACCCCCGAGGCATCGGCCATGCGTGTGGCGTCGAGGACGAGCCCGTCGGAGATATCCATCATCGCGGTGGCGCCCGCAACCGCGGCACGCAAGGCCTCCGCGATCGGCGGTCGCGGCGTGAGCTGGCGAGCCAACCCGCGCGCGTCGTCGGCACCGAGCGCCGCCCGGGCCCCGGGCGTGATCGCGACGGGAATGCCGTCGGCATCCCGGAATCGCCCGAACAGCACCTCGAGTCCCCGCGCGGCCTCGCCGAGTTCGCCGATCACGTAGACGCCGTCTCCGACGCGGGCACCGGAGCGACGCACGGGCTCGCGCCCGTCGAGGCTCCCGAGGGCCGTCACGGCGATGGTCAGGGTGTCCGAGACCGTGAGGTCGCCGCCCTCCACCGCGCAGTCGGGTGCCAGCTCGGCGCAGGCCGCCGCGAGACCGTCGGCGAACCCGCGGACGAACGAGACAGGAGTGTCGTCGGGCATCGCGAGCGCGACGAGCAGAGCGATCGGGCGCGCACCCATCGCGGCGACATCGGCGAGATTCACCGCCGCGGACTTGAAGCCGAGATCGAACGGCGACGACCACGCCAGCCGGAAGTCGGGTCCGTGCACGAGCGTGTCGGTCGTCGCCACGACCCGCCCGTCGGGAACCGACAGCACGGCGGCATCGTCACCGGGCCCGACCGGGGCGGTCGACGGCGGAAGACGATCCAGGATGCCGCGCAGGATCTGCCCCTCGGACAGCTCGCCCACAGTGGTTGCACGGGTGGTCTCGGCGTCGGTCACTCCCCCACGCTATTAGCCTGGAGGGGTGCCCCGCTCCTCCCGCCTCCTCGCGCTCCTCGCCGCCGCCGCCCTCCTCCCCGGGCTCGCGGCGTGCAGCACCACGGTCGCGATGCAGCCGGCCAAGAACGCGAACGACCCGGCGTGCGCCGAGATCACCTCGCGACTGCCCCAGACGATCTCGGGGCAGAACCGCCGCTGGACCGACGCGCAGTCGACCGGTGCGTGGGGAGATCCCGCCGCGATCCTCATGACGTGCGGGCTCGAGACCCCCGGCCCGTCCACCCTGCCGTGCCGGCCGTTCAACGGCGTGGACTGGCTGGTCGACGAGTCGCAGGCGGCCGAGAACCGATACACGCTGACGACGTTCGGGCGCAGCCCCGCGGTCCAGGTCTACCTGGACTACAAAGAGGCCAGCAGCGCCGATGTGGCCCAGGCCCTCGGACCGCTGATCAGCCAGTACCTGCCGTCGACGGGCGCCGTGTGCACCTCGGCCTCCGACGCCACGCCCTCGCCGAGCCCGACGCCGTAGCGCGCGCCGCGTCCGACTCCGCGTGCACAGCCGCGGGACCCTTCCCGACACACCGGCGTCACCGACCCCGGAGACGGTGCCCCGCCGAGCCGGCCCGCCGTTGTGCACGGCGAGCCGGGCCGCGACTCAGGCCTTCGCGAGGGCCGCCTCGAGCAGGTCGCTGATGAGGTCGGGGTACGACAGGCCCGAGGCGATCCAGCAGGTCGGGAACATCGAGATCGGCGTGAACCCGGGCATGGTGTTGACCTCGTTCACGTAGAACTCGGTGCCGGTGTAGAAGAAGTCGACGCGGGCGAGGCCCTGACCGCCGATGGCCTCGAACGCCTGGGCGGCGATCCGCTGCATCTCGGCGAGCTCGCCCTCGCGCAGGTCGGCCGGGCACACGAGTTCGACGCCCGCAGCCCCGAGGTACTTCGCCTCGAAGTCGTAGAACTCGCGCCCCGTCACGACGATCTCGCCGGCGACGCTGACGCGCACCGGTCCGCCGTCGCGCCCGGGCAGCACTCCGCACTCCACCTCGCGGCCGACGATCGCCTTCTCGACGAGCACGAGACCGTCTTCGGCGAAGGCGGTGTCGAGAGCGGCGTCGAGGTCGTCCCACTGCGACACCTTCGTCACGCCGACGCTGGAGCCGGCCTCGTTCGGCTTGACGAACACGGGCAGGTCGAGCGCGCGGATGCGGCGCTCCCACAGCGAGCGGTCGCGCGCGAGGTCGGCGCGGGTCACCGCGACCCACGGCACGACGGGCACGTTCGCGGCGCGGAGCACCTGCTTCGTCACGTGCTTGTTCATGCCGATCGCCGACATCAGCACTCCGCCGCCGGCGTACGGGATGCCGAGCAACTCGAGCAGACCCTGCACCGTGCCGTCCTCACCGAAGCGGCCGTGCAGGATCGGCAGCACGACGTCGACGTCGCCGAGCGACCGGGTGCCCTCGGCATCCGTCACCGTCCACTCGCGCGAGAGCGTCGAGTCGGGCAGGCGAACGCGCGTGCCGTTGTCGCGCACCTCGGGCAGCGCGTCGGGGATCAGCGCGAACTTGTCGGGATCGTCGTCCTCGAGAACGAAGGCGCCGTCGCGGGTGATGCCGACCGGGATGACCCGGAAGCGGTCACGGTCGATCGCCCGCAGCACCCCGCCCGCCGTGGCGGAACTGATCGAATGCTCGCTGGAGCGCCCGCCGAAGAGCACCACCACCACCGGTTTGGTCATTCTGCGTCCTCTCGCCCTGCGGCTGGTCGTCGTCTGTCGTCAGGTGCGGTGCGATGTCGCGCGGGTCCATGGTCCCGTCGAGCACCATCTTGACCTGCTGCACGATGGGCATGTCGACGCCGACCTGCTTCGCGAGCTGAAGGACGGGGGCGACGGATGCCAAGCCCTCCGCGGTCTGCTGCATCTGGGTCACGACCTCTTTGTAGCCGTAGCCCTGGCCGAGCAGGCGCCCGGCGGTGTTGTTGCGGCTGAGCGGCGACTGGCACGTCGCGATGAGGTCGCCGAGGCCTGCGAGGCCCTGAAGTGTCTCGGACTGGGCGCCCTGCGCCACGGCGAAGTCGGTCATCTCGACGAGGCCGCGCGTGATGATCGAGGCTTTCGTGTTCTCGCCGTAGCCCACGCCGTCGACGATGCCGATCGCGACGGCGATGAGGTTCTTCAGCACGCCGCCGAACTCGGTGCCGATCACGTCGGTGTTCACGAACGAGCGGAAGTATTTGTTGCGCGCGCGGCGGGCGACGGCCTCGGCGGTCTCGGGGCTCAGCGAGCTGATGACGGCCGCAGTGGGCTGCTCGCGGGCGATCTCGAGGGCGAGGTTGGGACCGGATGCCACGGCGATGCGGGCCGGGTCGCACTGGAGCACCTGTTCGATGACCTGGCTCATGCGCAGGCCGGTCGACTTCTCGACGCCCTTCATGAGCGAGACGAGCGGTACGTCGGTGCGCTCGACGAGAGGCCGGATGGCCGCGAGGTTCTCGCGCAGCGACTGGCTCGGCACCGACAGGAAGATCTGCTCCGCGCCGTTCAGCGCCTCGGCGAGGTCGGTGGTGGCCGTCATGGTCCGCGGCAGGTTGATGCCCGAGAGGTAGCGGCTGTTGCGCTTGGACTCGGTGATCTCTGCGGCCAGCTCGGGGCGACGCGCCCACATGACGACCGAGGCTCCGCCGTCGGCGAGGATCTTGCCGAACGTCGTGCCCCAGCTGCCCGCGCCGACGACGGCGACCTTCGGCCCGGCGACCGGTACGGGGCTCTTACGGCTCAAGGCGACCCGTCTCGTTCTGCCCGTGCTGCGACGGGTTCCAGCGCTCCGCGGGAGCGGGAAGACCCCGGATGCCGGAGAGCATCGCGGTGATCTCGTTCATCATCGCGTCGGTGGCCTTCGTCAGGGTGGCCGGCTGGGTGCGCGTGGCGGCGTAGGCGCTCATGTCCATGGCGGGGCCGAACTCGACGATGACGTGCGAGCGGCGGGGGAACTTCAGCTTTCCGTACCGCGGCAGGATCTGCTGCACGCCCCACTGCGCCATGGGGATGAGTGGCAGATCGGCGGCGAGGGCCAGGCGAACCGCCCCGGTCTTGCCGCGCATCGGCCACAGGTCGGGGTCGCGCGTGAGGGTTCCCTCGGCGTACACGATCACACCGCGGCCGTCGCGGGCGATCTGCTCGGCCGCCTTCATCGATTGGTTCGCGCTGGTCGAGGCCCGCGGCACGGGGACCATGCCGGTGGCACGGAGCGCCGCACCGAGTACGGGCACCTTGAACAGGCTCTCTTTGGCCATGAACCGCGGGGCGCGACCCAGCCGCCAGACGGCGACGGCCACGATCACCGGGTCGAACTCCGAGTTGTGGTTCGGAGCGATGACGTAGGCGCCCTCGCGCGGGAGGTTCTCGGCTCCGCGGATCTCGATGCGGGCGAACAGGCCCGTGATGGGCACGATGATCGCCGCGAGCGGCCAGAAGGCGCTCGGCTTCGTCTTCTCGGGCGAGGCGGCCACGGATCAGCCCACGACGTCGAAGTCGGCGTCGAGAGCGGTCAGCTTCTCGAGGAACTTCTCGTAGCCCCGGCGGATGATGCCGATGTTGCGTACGGTCGACTCGCCCTCGGCGGCCAGGGCCGCGATGACGTAGCTGTAGCCGCCGCGCAGGTCGGGGACCTCGACGTCGGCACCGTGCAGCGGCGTCGGTCCGTTGATGACGGCAGCCTGCTCGAGGTCGCGACGCGGCACCCGACGATCGGGGCTCGAGATGCCCTTGGGGTGCACGACGATGTCGGCGCCCATCTTGTTGAGCGCCTCGGTGAAGCCCAGGCGGTTCTCGTACACGGTCTCGTGGACGGTGGAGGTGCCGGGGGCCTGCGTGAGCGCGACGATGAGCGGCTGCTGCCAGTCGGTCATGAAGCCGGGGTGCACGTCGGTCTCGACCATGACGGGCTTGAGGGCGTCGCCGCGGCGGAACAGGATGCCGTCCTCGCGGACGTCGAACCAGCCGCCGGCCTTGCGGAAGACGTTGAGGAAGGTCAGCATGTCCTGCTGGCGTGCGCCCTTGGCGAAGATCTCGCCGTCGGTGGCCAGCGCGGCGCAGGCCCACGACGCGGCCTCGTTGCGGTCGAAGATCGCGCGGTGGTCGTAGCCGACGAGCTTGTCGACGCCCTCGATGAAGATGACGCGGTTGGGCTCGTACGAGATGATCGCGCCCATCTTCTGCAGAACGGCGATGAGATCCATGATCTCGGGCTCGATCGCGGCGTTGCGTAGCTCTGTGACGCCCTTCGCGCGGACGGCGGTGAGAAGGACCTGTTCGGTCGCGCCGACGCTCGGGTAGGGCAGGGTGATGTTGGCGCCGTGCAGACCGTTCGGGGCCGTGATGCGGATGCCCTCGTAGCTCTTGTCGACGACGGCGCCGAAGGCGCGCAGGGCGTCCATGTGGAAGTTGATCGGGCGATCGCCGATGCGGCATCCGCCGAGGTCGGGGATGAGCGCCTCGCCGAGCAGGTGCAGCAGCGGTCCGCAGAAGAGAATCGGGATGCGCGAGGCCCCCGCGTGCGCGTCGATCTCTTCGAAGTGCGCGGCGACCGCGCCCGAGGGGTCGAGATGGAGCGTGCCCTCTTCTTCACCCTCGGTCACGGTGACGCCGTGCACCTCGAGGAGCGACCGGACGACCTTGACGTCGCTGATCATCGGCACGTCGCGGAGCGTGCTCGTGGTCTCACCCAGGAGCGCGGCCACCATGGCCTTCGTCACCAGGTTCTTCGCGCCCTTGACCTCGACGGTCCCGCGCAGGGGCCGACCGCCGCGGATCGAAAGCGTTTCGGCCGCCTCCCAGTCGGGCTGTCCGGGGTTCTGGTCTCCGGAATCGGTGACGAGTGTGCTCATGGGGGGTGGACCTCACTTCGTGGACGAGGGGCGGCAGATCGACCCGATCGGGTCGATCGGGCTCAGCGGACCGGGAGGGTCTGCGGCCGCCATGCCTCGCGGCGCGCCTCGAACTGCGTGATCTTGTCTTCGTCACGCAGGGTGAGCCCGATGTCGTCGAGCCCTTCGAGAAGCCGCCACCTAGTGTAATCGTCGATCTCGAACGAGACCTGGAGGTCACCGACCGTGGCGGTCTTCGCGGTAAGGTCCACCGTCATCTCGATGCCCGGGTTCGCCTCGAGGACGGCCCAGATCTGCTCGACCTCGTCCTCCGTGATCACGCCCGTGACCAGGCCTTGCTTGCCCGAGTTACCCCGGAAGATATCGGCGAACTTGGGGCTCAGCACGACGCGGAACCCGTAGTCGCGCAACGCCCACACGGCGTGCTCGCGGCTGGATCCGGTTCCGAAGTCGGGGCCGGCGACGAGAACGGATGCCGAGCGGTAGGCGTCCTGGTTGAGCACGAACCCGGGGTCCTGGCGCCAGTTCGAGAACAGGGCGTCTTCGAAGCCGGTCTTGGTGACGCGCTTGAGGAACACGGCGGGGATGATCTGGTCGGTGTCGACGGCGGAGCGCTTCAGAGGCGCGGCGACACCGGTGTGCGTGGTGAACTTCTCCATGTCAGGCCTCCGCCCCGGTCGAAACGGTCTCGGTGGGAACGGGGTCCAGATCGGCCGGGCTCGACAGCGTTCCGCGCACGGCCGTGGCCGCGGCGACCAGCGGCGAGACGAGGTGCGTGCGCCCGCCCTTGCCCTGGCGTCCTTCGAAGTTGCGGTTCGAGGTCGACGCGCACCGCTCCCCCGGGGCCAACTGGTCGGGGTTCATGCCCAGGCACATCGAGCACCCCGCAAAGCGCCACTCGGCGCCGAAGTCGGTGAAGACCTTGTCGAGGCCCTCGGCCTCGGCTTCAAGGCGCACGCGCGCCGATCCCGGCACGACCATGACGCGGACGTTCTCGGCCTTGGTGCGCCCCTCGATGACCGAGGCGAAGGCCCGGAGGTCTTCGATGCGGCTGTTGGTGCACGAGCCCATGAACACGGCATCCACCGGGATGTCCTTCATCGGGGTGCCGGCCTGCAGGTCCATGTACTCGAGCGCCCGCTCGGCGGCGGCGCGCTCGTTGGGGTCGGAGATGTCGGCCGGGGTGGGCACGACGTCGCTCAGCGAGACGCCCTGGCCCGGGTTCGTGCCCCAGGTGACGAAGGGTTCGAGCTCGGCGGCGTCGAGGAACACCTCGGCGTCGTAGACGGCGCCCTCATCGCTCGGCAGCGTGCGCCAGTAGGCGACCGCGTCGTCCCAGTCCTGGCCCTGCGGGGCGTGGGGCTTGTCCTTGACGTACGCGAAGGTCGTCTCGTCGGGGGCGATCATGCCCGCGCGGGCACCGGCCTCGATCGACATGTTGCACATCGTCATGCGCCCCTCCATCGAGAGGGAGCGGATCGCGCTGCCGCGGAACTCGAGCACGTAGCCCTGGCCGCCGTTGGCGCCGATCTTGGCGATGATCGCGAGGATGATGTCCTTCGCGGTGACGCCGGGCTTCAGCTCGCCCTCGACGGTGATGGCCATCGTCTTGAAGGGCTTGAGCGGCAGCGTCTGGGTGGCGAGCACGTGCTCCACCTCGCTCGTGCCGATTCCGAACGCCATTGCGCCGAACGCGCCGTGGGTGGAGGTGTGCGAGTCACCGCACACGACGGTGATGCCCGGCATGGTGAGGCCGAGCTGGGGACCGACCACGTGGACGATGCCCTGCTCTTTGTCGCCCAGCGAGTGGATACGGACGCCGAACTCTTCGGCGTTGCGGCGCAGCGTGTCGATCTGCGTGCGGCTGGTCAGGTCGGCGATCGGCTTGTCGATGTCGAGCGTCGGGGTGTTGTGGTCTTCGGTCGCGATCGTCAGATCGAGCCGGCGCACGGGACGACCCTCGGCGCGCAGACCGTCGAAGGCCTGGGGGCTGGTGACCTCGTGCACGAGGTGGAGGTCGATGTAGATGAGGTCGGGCTGACCGTTTTCGCCCTTGACCACGAGGTGGTCGTCCCAGACCTTCTCGGCCAGGGTGCGAGGGTTCTCGGGAATCGTGCTCATGTTTGCGTTTCTCCTCGGAAGGGGGTGTGAGGCCCGCGACGAACTCCGCGACGAGAGAGGCCTAGAACAAGGTCTCGTCGCGGCCGCTAAGGAGGAGGCGAGCGATCCGCACGTCGTCACGATACCACCGGCGTCCGACACCCCCGCCGTCGGAGACGGGTGGCGGATGCCGCGTCGGCGGCGTCACACGGCGACGCATGTTTCGCCGCCCGGCGCCCGCGCGTGCGAATCTGGGCCGACCCGAAGGAAGGAGTGCGCCATGGCCGCAGGCGCCGACACCGGTTTCTCCACTCGCCAGGTCCACGCAGGATCGGCGACCGCGCAGGCGAGCCCGCGGGCGACCCCGATCTATCTCACGGCGGGCTTCACCTTCAGCGACCTCGACGAGTCGGCCGCGCACTTCGGCGAGGGCACGGGCTTCGGATACAGCCGCACCGGCAACCCCACCGTGCATGCCGTCGAAGAGCGCCTTGCCTCGCTCGAGGGCGGTGACCAGGCCGTCCTCGTCTCGAGCGGTCAGGCGGCGGTCACCGTCGCGCTCCTCGCGCTCGCGGGGGCGGGCGACCACGTCGTCGTCTCGGAGCACATCTACGAGGGCACGCGCGGCCTGCTGCTCGACAACCTCGCGCGCCTGGGTGTCGAGACGACCTTCGTCGACACCGACAACCTTCACGCCTGGCGTGCCGCGATCACCCCCCGCACGCGGGCCCTCTTCGCCGAGACGCTCTCGAACGCCCGCAACGACGTGCTCGACGTGGCCGCGGTCGCCGCGATCGGGACCCAGCACGGCATCCCGCTCGTCGTCGACAGTACGTTCACCACTCCGTATCTGCTCCGCCCGATCGAGCACGGGGCCGCCGTCGTCGTGCATTCGGCGAGCAAGTTCCTGGCGGGTCAGGGTGCCGTGCTCGGCGGTGTCATCGTCGACGACGGTCGCTTCGACGCCGCGGCATCCGGTCACCGCTTTCCCCACCTCGTGCAGACCGACCGCCTGGGCGGGGCGAGCTACGCCGAGAAGTACGGCGCCCGCGCGCGCGGGCAGTACATCCGCGAGAGCGTGGCACCGCGGTTCGGGCCCTCGCCCTCGCCCCTGAACGCCTTCCTCATCGGCCAGGGCATCGAGACCCTGAGCCTGCGCGTCGAGCGGCAGTCGCAGAACGCCCTCGCCGTCGCCCGCTGGCTCGAGCAGCGCCCCGAGGTCGAGCGCGTCGACTACATCGGTCTCGACTCGCACCCCCACCACGACCTCGGTGAGCGCTACCTGACGCGCGGTTTCGGCTCGGTCTTCACCGTCACCCTGCGCGGCGGTCTCGAGGCGGCGCGGCATGTCGTGCAGTCGGTCGAGGTCATCACGCACATGACCCACCTCGGCGACGTGCGCTCGCTGGTGCTGCACCCGCAGAGCACCTCGCACGCCGCCCGCACCGTCGCCGAGCGCGAGCGGGCGGGGGTCTTCCCCGGCACGATCCGCCTGTCGATCGGCATCGAGGACATCGCCGACCTGCTCGCCGACCTCGACCAGGCGCTCGTCGGCGTCCCCGTCCTCGAGCGCGAGACGGTCGTGCTGTGAGCCGGCTGCAGCACTTCGGCTGGTTCCTCGCGCGCGGCTTCGGCCCGCACGGGTGGGGCCACCCCTACCTGCGCTGGAACCACCGCTGGACCGAGCCCGGCCTCTACCAGGACTCCGCACGCACGCTCGAGCGGGCGGGCTTCGACCTGCTGATCATCGAAGACGCACCCTCGCTCGGCAGCGCCGACACCATCGACCTGCGCGTGCGCCACGCCTTCGGCGGACCGAAGCACGACCCGCTGCTGCTCGCGCCGTACCTGTTCGCGGCGACGCAGCACCTCGGCGTGGTGCCGACGGTCAACCCGGCCGCGTACCTGCCGTACACCGCCGCCCGGCAGTTCGCGACGCTCCACCACCTGAGCGGCCACCGTCTAGGCCTGAACGTCGTCACCGACACCGGCAGCGCGCGCCACTTCTCGACCGCGCCGCAGCTCGGGCACGACGCGGCCTACGACCGGGCCGAGGAGTGGCTCGACGGCATCCGGAAGCTCTGGAGCAGCTGGGGCGAGGGCGCTCTCGTCGCCGACGAAGAGACGGGCGTCTACGCCGACGGAACGAAGCTCGAGGCGGTGCGGCACCGGGGCGAGCACTTCGGCTTCGACGGGCCGCTGAACGCGGTGCCCTTCACCGACGGCGCGCCCGCGATCGTCTCCCCCGGCGGATCCGGCCGCGGACTGTCGTTTGCGGGGCACAACTCCGATGTGCAGCTGGCCCTCGCGCCCCTCGACGAGCAGAGCATCCGCGCGTACCGCGGGCGCATCCACGACGCAGCCGTTGCCGCGGGGCGTGCGGCAGCCGACATCAAGATCCTCTTCGCGATCCAGCCCGTGCTCGTCTCGTCGCCTGAAGAGGCGGACCGCCTGGTGGCGGCATCCGCTCACCCCGATGACGAAGCGCTGGTTGCCATCGCGCGCAAACAGTCGAGCGATCTCGAGACCGATCTGACCGGTCTCGACCTCGACAAGCCGCTCGATCGGTCGATCTTCGGCGAGCACGTGTCCGAGGGCAGCATCAGGCGGCTCGTCGGAAAGCACGACGACGATGCTCCCCTGCGCACGATCCTCGCCGCGCACGCGCGCCTGGGCCGCCTGAACGACGGCTCCGGCTTCGTGGGGACGGCCGACGAGTTCGCCGACCGCATCGAAGAGCTCGGTACGTGGGGCAACGACGGTGTGCTGCTGTGGGGCGACCTGCACCCGGTCACCGTGCACCGCGTGCTCGACGACCTCGTGCCGATCCTGCGACGGCGCGGCATCCTCCGCGAGGAGTACGTCGACGGCGGCCTGCAGGCCAATCTGCGCGCGTTCTAGATTCCGGATGCCATGACCCCAGGTGGCTGAGCCCGTAGACGCCACCGAGGGTCGCGGGGCCCGGACCCTTCGACAGGCTCAGGGTCCTCGACGCGCAGGGTCCTCGTCGGCTCAGTCGCCCTTCGGCTGCTCGACCGTGCGGGGCGTCCCCTTCTCGTCGGCGACGTCGGCTGCGGCATCCTGGGGCCCGTCGACGGACGCGGGCTCGCGGCGGGCGGCGATGAGGCTGGCGATCGTCGCGACCGCCATCGACACCACGATCACCGCGAGAGATACCCACGTCGAGATCTCGGGCGCCCACTCGATGGGCTCCCCGCCGTTGATGAACGAGAGCTCGTTGACGTGCATCGCGTGCAGGATCAGCTTCACACCGATGAACGCGAGGATGAACGCGATGCCGTAGTGCAGGAACTTCAGGCGGTCGAGCAGGTCGCCGAGCAGGAAGTACAGCTGGCGCAGACCCATCAGCGCGAAGAGGTTGGCCGTGAACACGATGAACGGGCTCTGCGTGATGCCGAAGATCGCCGGGATCGAGTCGATCGCGAACAGCAGGTCGGTCACACCGATCGCGACGAACACGATAATCATCGGGGTGAAGAGCTTCTTGCCCTTGACGCGCGTGATGACCTTCTTGCCGTCGTAAGAGTCGCTCATCGGCAGCACGCGACGCAGCGTCCGCACGATGAGGTTCTCTTTCTGCGAGTCGTCGTCGTGGTCGTCGCCCGGGAAGGCCTGGCGGATCGCCGTGTAGACGAGGAACGCACCGAAGAGATAGAAGATCGGGCTGAAGTTCTCGATGATCGTCGCGCCGACCAGGATGAAGGCGCCGCGCAGGATGAGCGCGATGATGATGCCCACCATCAGCACCTCCTGCTGGTACCGACGCGGCACCGCGAACTGCCCCATGATCAGCACGAACACGAAGAGATTGTCGATCGAGAGGCTGTACTCGGTCAGCCAGCCCGCCACGAACTGACCCGCGACTTCTCCCCCGGCGACGATCCAGAGGACGCCGGCGAAGATGAGCGCGAGGGTCACGTAGAACACGACCCAGAGCGTCGACTCTTTCGCCGCCGGGATGTGCGGGCGTTTCAGGATGATCAGCAGGTCGGCGACCAGGATCAGCACGAGCACGACGAGCGTGATCGTCTGGAAGAGGGGGTCGAGCTGCAGCTCCATCGCGGGGCCTTTCATCGGGGAAACGCTCGAGTTTATCCGCTTGCTTCAGCCGGGCACGGGGTTGTGCACCTAGTGCTCATAACGTGCGTACATCCGTGAGACGATCCGCACGGGCCGGACACCTCTGAGTGAGAGAGTGCTTTCCGGGGCTCACCCGGAGGGCGGAACGGATGCCATGACCCACGGAGTCATCGACGACAGGGCCCTCGTGGCGCGCGCCGCCGGCGGGTCGGAGGTCGCGTATCGCGAGCTGTATAGGGCGTACGCGCGGCCCGTGTACTGGATCGCGTTCGGCCTGGTCGGCGAGTCCGCGGACGCCGAGGACGTGGTGCAGGAGACGTTCGTGGTCGCGTGGCGGAAGATTCCGTCGCTGCGGCTCGAGGGCGAGTCCCTGTTGCCCTGGCTCGCGACCGTCTGCCGGTTGCAGGCGCAGAACCGGCTGCGGGCGCGTCGTCGCCACGGATCGCACGCGGCGCTCGACGACGAGATCCCCTCGGCCGTCGACGTCGAGGCTCAGGTCGTGCAGGCGCAGACCGTGGCCGCGATCGTGGCCGCCGTCGATCGGCTCGGCGACCTCGACCGCGAGATCTTCCGCCTGTGCGCCGCCGAGGGCTACGGGTACGAAGCGGCTGCCGCCTCGCTGGGCGTGTCGCACGGAACCGTTCGCAACCGCCTCTCCCGCATCCGCTCCCGGGTGCGCGCCACCGCGATGGAGACGGAGATCCCATGACCACGCCCACTCTTCCCGCTCTCCCCGCCGACCGGATGGATGCCATCGAAGCCGCCGTCTTCGGCCGGATCGCCGAAGAGCGCGAGCGCACGCGCCGCCGTCGTCGCGGGATCTGGACGGGCGCCGGAGCCGCGGCCGCCGTGGTCGTGGTCGCCGCGTTCGTCGGCCCGTCGCTGACCGTCACCTCGGGGTCGAGCGGATCGAGCACCGTCATCGGGGCCGACAGCCAGGGGCTCACGGACCAGTACTCGAGCGGAACCGTCCAGAACCCACCCGTCGCGCCGATCGCCCCGGGCGAGCAGGCAGCGGGGTCGTCTTCGTCGTCCGAAGCCGCCGCGGGCGATGCGGCGGCGCGCGCTACGGCGACCCGCGACATCGTCGCCACCGGCTCGAGCACCGTCGAGGTGGACGACATCGCCGCGGGGATCGACGCGATCGGAGCGGCCGCGACGGCAGCGGGCGGATACGTCGAGTCCTCGCAGCTGGGCGGTGCGATCGGCGCGGTGCCGTACGAGGGCTCGGCGACCGGCCCCGGGGCATCCTCGGGCTGGATCACCGTGCGCGTGCCTGCCGCCGCCCTCACGAGCACGATGGACGGACTGCGCCAGGCCGGAGTGATCACAGCCACGACCGTCAACCGCTCCGACGTCACCGAGCAGACGGTCGATCTGCGCGCTCGCGTCGCCGCCGGCGAGGCCTCGGTGGCGCGACTGACGGAGCTGATGGCGAAGGCGGGCTCGGTGTCCGACCTGATCACGGCGGAATCCGCCTTGGCCGAGCGGCAGGCGCAATTGGACTCCGACCGTCAGGTGCTGCAATCGGTCGAGTCCCAGGTCGCGATGTCGTCGCTCAGCGTGCAGCTCGTCGAACGCTCCCCCGCCGTCGCCGCCGACCCCGCCGGTTTCGGCGACGGGCTCGGCGCCGGCTGGAACGGTCTGATCGCCACGCTCAACGGCATCGTGATCGGGCTCGGCTTCCTGCTGCCCTGGGTCGCGGTCGCGGCGGTGATCCTCGCAGGGGTGTGGCTTGTGCGCCGGGTGCTGCGGCGCCGTCGTGAGGCGCGCGAGGATTGAGTCGCGGCGCTCGGCCGCCTCGGACCGACGGATGGAGCGAGGCGCGGATGCCGATCGTCTCGGCATCCTGATCGGCGCGGGGTATCCGGGGCCGGTGTGCGCAGTCCACGGCGGGACCTGCCCCGCGAGATGCTTCTCCCCGGCCGTACCCGCCACAACGACGAAGAGCTCCGACCATTCGGTCGAAGCTCTTCGTCGTGTTGGTGACCCCAGCGGGATTCGAACCCGCGTTACCGCCGTGAGAGGGCGGCGTACTAGGCCGCTATACGATGGGGCCGCGTCGCAACCGTTCAAGTATGCATCACGATTGACGCGCACGCAAAATCGAGGCCGAGCCGTCGAAATCCCGGGCGTGTCCGGCCACGGTACCGCGAGTTGGGCGCACAGGGAAGAGCCGTTAGACGCTGTTCACCCTTCGCGCCAGCGCTTGCCTCTCTCCCGCCGTCGGGAGTTGACTCGAGGCATGCGCCTCACGAAGCACGAACATGCCGCCCTGGTCCTCGTCGAATCCGGTCACTCGCTCGTGATCGATCCGGGCAGCTTCACCTCGCCGCTGGACGACCTCACGAACCTCGCGGGGGTCGTGATCACGCATGAGCACGCGGATCACTGGACGCCAGAGCACCTCACACGCCTGCAGAAGGCGCAACCGGGCGTGCCGATCTACGGACCCGAGGGCGTGAGCGAGGCCGCCGCGGGCTTCGAGGTCACCGTGGTACACCCGGGCGACACTCTCGACCTCGGCCCCTTCCACCTCGAGTTCTTCGGCGGGAAGCACGCGGTCATCCACTCCTCGATCCCCGTCGTCGACAACGTCGGTGTTCTGGTCAACGAGACGTTCTTCTACCCCGGCGACTCCTTCACCGTTCCCAAGCACAAGAAGATCGCTCTGCTCGCGGCCCCCGTGGGAGCGCCGTGGCTCAAGGTCGGCGACGCCATCGACTACGTGCTCGACGTCAAGCCCGAGCGCGTCTTCGCCACGCACGACATGACCCTCTCGGTCGCCGGCAAGCAGATGGGCGACGCGCGCCTCACCTGGGCCGTCGAGCAGAACGGCGGCTCCTTCGTCGATCTCAAGCCGGGCGACTCGGTCGAGGTCTGACGACCGCAGCGTGCCCCATCTCCTGAGAATGCGGCGCGCTCGTGTGCGGAGCCGCGAGAGACCAGCATCGGTTGTCGAGTTCTCAGGAGTTTCGCACCCCCGAGCCGACGAAAGAACACCGGATGCCACGAGCCCTGGGGCCGTGGCATCCGGTGTTCTTTGAAGAGGTGCTTTACTGCGCGTCGAGGTCGGTCTCGAGAAGGGCGACGAGCTCGTCGAGCGCCTGCTCGGCACCCTCACCCTCGGCCTTCAGCGTCACGACGGTGCCGTGACCGGCGCCGAGGCCCATGAGCGACAGGATGCTGCCGGCGTTGAGGTCGGCACCACCCTCGGCGGCGATCGTGACGGGGATCTTCTTCTCCTGCACGGCCTGCACGAAGAGCTTCGCGGGGCGGGCGTGGAGGCCCGAGGCGCTCGCGATGGTGGCCTGACGTTCTGCCATGGTGAATCCTTCCGATTCGACGGGGTGTTACGCGGCGACCGTGGCTGCGGGAGCAGCCTCGGTGACGGCGGCGTCCTGCGTGCTGCGGCCGATGCCCTTGAGGGCGACGACGATCAGCGCAGTGACGACGGTACCCGCCACGATTGCGAGGGCGAAACCCCAGAAGGGGTTGATCGCGAAGAAGACGAAGATGCCTCCGTGAGGTGCGAACGACTGCACCGAGAGCAGCATGCTCAAACCACCCGTGATCGCGCCACCGACCATCGACGCGGGGATCACGCGCAGCGGGTCGGCCGCGGCGAACGGGATCGCGCCCTCGGAGATGAACGAGGCACCGAGCAGCCACGCGGCGGCACCGTTCTCGCGCTCGACCGGGGTGAACTTCTTGCGGGCGAGCAGCGTCGAGGCCAGGGCCATCGCGAGCGGGGGCACCATGCCGGCGGCCATGACGGCAGCCATGATCAGGTACGGCGTGGTGTTCGTCTGAGTCGCGGCGGCGAGCCCCGTGGTGGCGAAGACGTACGCCACCTTGTTGACGGGTCCGCCGAGGTCGAAGCACATCATCAGACCGAGGATGACGCCGAGCACGATGGCTCCGGCACCGCTCGCGGCGAGCGAGGTCAGACCGTCGGTGAGCGCCGCCATGAGGGCCGCGATCGGACGACCGAGGAACAGGATCATCAGACCCGAGGCGAAGATCGAGCCGAGGAACGGCACGATGACCACGGGCATGAGACCGCGGAGCCAGCGGGGCGCGTCGAAGCGTCCGAGCCACCAGGCGATGAAGCCCGCGAGCAGACCACCGATGATGCCGCCGATGAACCCGGCGTTCATGAGCACGGCGACGGCACCGGCGACGAAGCCGGGCGCGATGCCGGGGCGATCGGCGATCGCGTAGGCGATGAAGCCCGCGAGCACGGCGACGATGAAGCCCATCGAGGTGGACCCGATCATGAACGACACCGAACCGAGGTACTGACCGAGCGGACCGAACGACGACGTGATGTTCTCGGTCGGGAGGTCCCAGAGCGAGTTCTGGATGATGACGTTCGCGGCGTTCTTGGTGACCTCGTAGCCACCGAGCAGGAAGCCGAGCGCGATGAGCAGACCGCCACCGGCGACGAACGGGATCATGTAGCTGACACCGGTCAGCAGCCAGCGCTGGATGCGGCGCCCCACCGACTGCTGCGCGGCGGGGGCGTCCGAAGCGGATGCCGCGGCGCCACCGCCCTGCACGCGAGCGGCGTTCGGGTTCTCGCTGGCGGCGAGGGCCTCGGCGATGAGCTGCTTCGGCTGCTCGATACCGCGCTTGACGCCCGCGCGGACGACGGGCTTGCCCGCGAAGCGCTGCGGCTCGCGCACGTCGACGTCGACCGCGAAGATCACGGCGTCGGCGTCGTCGATCACGCTCTGCGGAAGGGCCTTGTAGCCGCTCGAGCCCTGCGGTTCGACGATGAGCTCGACGCCCTCGGTCTCGGCGCCGGCGGCGGTGAGCGCGTCGGCGGCCATGAAGGTGTGGGCGATGCCCGTGGCGCACGCGGTGACGGCGACGATCTTCTTGGTCTTGGTAGCGGTGCGGGCCTCGGCGCGCGTGGCCGCGGGCGCTGCCGCCGCCGGGGCTGCCGCGGATGCGGCGGCCGGGGTGATGGCATCCGTGATGAGCGACACGGCCTCGGCGGGCGTCTGCGCGGAACGCAGGCCCGACATGAAGTCGTTGTTCATGAGGCTACGGGCCAGCTGCGACAGCACCGAGAGGTGAGCCTCGTCGGCACCCTCGGGCGCCGCGATGAGGAATACGATGTCGGCGGGACCGTCGGGGGCACCGAAGTCCACGCCGGGCGTGAGCCGCGCGAAGGCGAGGGTGGGCTCGGTGACCGAGGCGCTGCGCGCGTGCGGAATGCCGATCCCGCCGGGCAGGCCGGTCTCGTCCTTCTGCTCGCGCGCCCACGCGTCGTCGAACAGCTCTTGGGCACTGCGCGCGCGGCCCTGCGCGACGACGCGCTCGGCGAGAGCACGGATCACCGACTGCTTGTCGGTGCCCAGGGGCGCGTCGAGAGTGACGAGCTCCGGAGTGATGATGTCGGACATTGTCAATGACCTCCGTGGTCAGGATGTTGCGATGGGGGTGGGGAATTCGGTGACGGCGATCGGCCCCGCGGGCAGATCTCCGGGAGTCGGCGCCTGCGTGCCGGGCAGAGTGGCGGCGGCCGCTCCGTAGGCGATGCTGCGCGCGAGACGGTCGGGCGCGGACGCGCCCTCGAGGTCGGCGAGCAGGTAGCCGGCGAGCGAGCTGTCGCCCGCGCCGACGGTGCTGGCGACCTGGATGCGGGGGGCGCGACCGCGCCAGGTTCCCTCGGCCGTGAAGAGCAGAGCGCCGTCGGCGCCGAGGGTCACGAGGGCGGATGCCACGCGGCCCGGAACCAGCGTGCGTGCGCGGCGCGAAGCGGCGTCGTGCACGTCGTCGTCGGCTGCGGGGTCTTCGCCGACGAGTTCGGCGAGCTCCTCGTGGTTGGGCTTGATGAGGTCGGGGCGGGCGGTCGCGACGACAGCACTCAGCGCCGGCCCGGAGGCGTCGACGGCGATGAGCGGGGCGGCGGCACCCCAGCGCTCGCGCACCGCGGCGATGAGGTCGGCGTAGAACGACACCGGCACCCCGGGGGGAAGCGACCCGGCGAGGACGAGCCAGCTCGCGCCCTGCGACGCCGCGACGACGCCGCCGACGAGGGCGTCGGCTTCGGCCGCCGACAGCTCGGCTCCCGGCAGGTTGACCTTGGTCGTCTCGCCCGCGGGGTCGGTGATCGTCAGGTTCGCCCGGGCCCGACCGGCCACCTCGATCACGTCGAGGGCGATGCCGGTGTCTTCGAGGAGCATCCGGTAGGGGTCGTGCGCGTTGACCGGCACCACGGCGCGCGCAGGGGCTCCCGCGGCCGAGACGACGCGGGCGACGTTCACGCCCTTGCCTCCGGCGTCTTCGCGCGACGACAGTGCGCGCTGCACCTCGCCGGGCTGCAGGGCCTCGGGCAGGATGACGGCGCGGTCGGCGGACGGGTTGGCGGTCAGAGTGACGATCATGCGACGCGCACCTCGATGTCGGCGGCCGCGAGGGCCTCGGAAAGGGCCGCCGGAGGGGCGGCGTCGGTCACGAGCACGTCGAGCTCGTCGAGTCGGGCGAAGCGGACGAGCAGCTCTTCGCCGAACTTCGCCGCGTCCGCGAGCAGCACGACGCGACGGGCCGACTGGATGATGGCCGCCTTGACCGCGGCCTCTTCGGGGTCGGGGGTGCTGAGTCCGAAACCAGCGCTGAGACCGTTCGTTCCGACGAACGCGATATCCGGACGCAGTTGTCCGATCGCGCGGACGGTGTGGGCTCCGACCGCGGCCGCGGTGACGCCTCGCACGCGCCCGCCGATGGTGGTGAGCGAGAGACGCTCCTCCCCGGCGAGCAGGTGTGCGGCCTCGAGGGAGTGCGTGACCACCTCGACGCCGCCGATGCCCCCTCCGAGAGCGGCGGGAAGGAGCGAGGCGACCTCGGCGGGGGTCGTGCCGGCGTCGACGAAGATCGAGCCGCGGAAGTCGGGTCCGAGCAGAGACACGGCTTCGGTGGCGATGGCGCGCTTGGCGTCGCGGTGGCGCTCACGGCGCTCGTTCAGGGGGGACTCCGCGGTGCTGGCGCGACCGATGTCGACCGCCCCGCCGTGGACGCGGCGCAGAGACCCGAGCGACTCGAGGCGGTCCAGGTCGCGGCGGACGGTCTCGGTCGTGACGTCGAAGCGGCGGGCGAGGTCGACGACGCTGACGCGTCCGACGTCGCGCAGTTCGCGCTCGATGAGCTGCTGGCGCTCCATTGCGTACACGGAAATCCCCTTCGAAGATTCCCACACGATACAACACGAACCCACACAGGGCAACAGAATTGCGAACGCAGGAAGCGGCCGGGTGGTGGCTCGCTTTACCACACGAGCGAAGAACCGCGACTCGGCAGCGCAGGAAGTGAGGCTATCCTTACCCGTGGTCCGCCGTCGGGCCGCTCGTTCCACGATCCCTACGGAGTTCCCGGATGCCACGCGCCCGCGCCCTCGCCTTCCCCCTCGTCTTGCTGACCGCCGCAGCCGCTCTGACCGGCTGCGGCGCGTCGGAAGTCGTTCCCGAAGCCTCCGCCACCTCGGCCGGAGAGGGCGCCACGGTCTACCCCCTGACGCTGGAGAACTGCGGGCGCGAGATCACGGTCGATCAAGCCCCCAGCCGCGTGGTCTCCCTCGACCAGGACTCCACCGAGATCCTGCTGTCGCTGGGGCTCCAGGACCGCATGGTCGGCACGGCATCCTGGACCGATCCTGTTCTGGACTCGCTCGCCGAGGCGAACGCCGCCGTTCCCCGTCTGTCCGACAACGCCCCCTCGTACGAGGTCGTGCTCGGGACCGATCCCGATTTCGTCACCGCCTCGTTCGGCCGCCACTTCGCACAGGGTGGCGTCGCCACGCGGGATCGCTTCGCCGAGACCGGTATCGCCTCCTACCTCTCCCCCACCGACTGCGATGGAGACGTGAGCTTCAACGCGGGCGGAAAGCGGACCACCCCGCTGACGATCGACGCGCTGTACGGCGAGATCCGCGACCTCGCCCGCGTCTTCGACGTCTCGGATCGCGGCGAGGCGCTGATTTCCTCTCTGCAGCAGCGGGCCGCCGCCGCGACCGAGGGCATCGACTTCGAGGGCCACAGCGTCGCCTTCTGGTTCGCCGACACCAAGACCCCCTACGTCGCGGGCGGATTCTCGAACGCCGCACTCCTGGCATCCACCACCAAGATGACCAACGTGTTCGCCGGGCAGACCGACGACTGGCCCGCGGTCGGGTGGGAGAGCATGGTCTCGGCCGACCCCGACGTCCTGGTACTGGGCGACCTGCAGCGGGACCGCTTCCCGGGCGACCGGCTCGCCGACAAGATCGCGTTCCTCGAGAGCGACCCGCTCACCAGCACCATGACCGCCGTCAAGGAGAAGCGGTACATCGCCCTGCACGGCGCGGAACTGAACCCCTCGATCCGCTTCGTCGACGCGCTCGACAAGATCCGCGCCTGGTGGGACGAGAACGGGAGCACGCTCTGAGCGCGCCCGTCGTCTCGCGGGCCCGACTCGGTCGGGGTTCCGCGGGACTCGGCATCCTGCTCGCTCTCGCCGGCCTCGTCGTCCTGGTGATCTCGGTGGGTGTCGCGGTCACGCTCGGCCCCGCCGACGTGTCGCTGGTGAACGTGCGCGACGTGCTGCTGAACCACCTCGGTCTCGCCGACATCCCGGTCAAGGCCGCGAAGAACGCCATCGTGTGGGAGGAGCGTCTCCCCCGCGCCCTGGTCGCCGCCTGCGCCGGGGCCGGGCTCGCGCTCTGCGGGGTCGTCATGCAGTCGCTGCTGCGCAATCCCCTCGCCGAGCCGTTCGTGCTGGGCGTGTCGTCGGGGGCGTCGACCGGCGCGGTCGTGATCGGCGTGCTCGGGATCGGCGGCGGGGTCCTCGGCCTGTCGGGCGGAGCCTTCGTCGGCGCGCTGGTCGCGTTCGGTCTCGTGCTGCTGCTGTCGCGCTTCACCTCGGGCGGTACCTCGGGCGTGATCCTGGCCGGTGTCGCCAGCACGCAGTTCTTCTCGGCGATGACCTCGCTCGTCGTGTTCGCGGTCGCCGACAGCGACGAGACGCGGGGCGTGATGTTCTGGCTCCTCGGCTCGCTCGAGGGCATGCGCTGGGACAAGGTCGCACTGTGCGCCGTCGTGGTCGTCGTCGGCGGTGCGGTGTGCCTGTTCGCGGCACGCGCCCTCGATGCCTTCACGTTCGGAGACGACGTGGCCGCCTCGCTCGGCATCCCCGTCGCCCGCACCCGCATCGGACTGCTCATCGTGACGGCCCTCATGACCGCGGCCCTGGTCAGCGTCGTCGGCGCGGTCGGCTTCGTCGGCCTCGTCGTGCCGCACGCCGTCCGCCTGCTGGTGGGCCAGCGTCACGTGCGCGTGGTCCCGCTCGCGGCGGCCGTCGGGGCCGTCTTCATGGTGTGGGTGGATGCCGCGACGCGCACGCTCTTCGCTCCCACGCCCCTGCCGGTCGGGGTCGGGACGGCGCTCGTCGGCGTCCCCGTCTTCGTCGCTCTGCTCGTTCGACGGAGGGGGCGCGCATGACGCTCGAAGCCCGTGACGTGCGCTGGACGCGCGGGGGAACCCTCGTCGTCGACGGCGTCTCGCTGCATCCCGAGCCCGGGACCACCGTCGGCCTGCTCGGGCCCAACGGCTCGGGCAAGTCTTCGCTGCTGCGCCTGCTGCAGGGCGCGGCGCGACCGGACTCCGGTGACGTCCTGCTCGACGAACGGCCGCTGACGCAGTGGCGCCGCCGCGATCTCGCACGCACGGTCGCGGTGGTCACGCAGCATGCCGAGACCGACGCCGACATCGTGGTCCGCGACGTCGTGCGCCTCGGTCGCACGCCGCACCGCCCGATCTGGGGCGGGTCGACCAGCGGCGATGAGGAGGCGATCAACGCGGCGCTCGAGCGGGTCGCCCTGTCCGACAAGGCCGATCGCCTCTGGCACACCCTGTCCGGCGGAGAACGTCAGCGTGCGCAGATCGCCCGCGCCCTCGCGCAGGAGCCCCGCGAGCTGCTGCTCGACGAGCCGACGAACCACCTCGACATCCGTCATCAGCTTGACGTCATGGCGCTGGTGGCGGCCCTGCCGGTGACGAGCATCATCGCCCTGCACGACCTCAACCTCGCGGCGACCTATTGCGACAGCGTGCTCGTGTTGCGCGAGGGCGTCGTCGTCGCCGCCGGAGCACCCGCCGAGGTGCTCACGCCGGCGCTCATCGCCGAGGTCTACGAGGTGAGGGCGCGAGTGATCCCGGATGCCGAGACGGGGCGCTCGACGATCCTGTTCGACGGGCCGCTGGCATCCTGATCCCTTCCGTCCGTCCTCTCAGGGGGCGACGACGGACAGGGTGAAGCGGAGGGTCTTGCCGTCCGGGCCCGTGAGGGTGGCCGCCGTCTGACCGACCTCGTGCGGCAGGAAGCCGGGGCGGAACACCGAGCCTTCGGACGGCCCTCCCGGCGAGAAGTCGGCGATCGCCACATCGGCCGTCGTCCCGGTCCATTCGGCCTCGGTGCCGTCGGGGACCGCGATCACGAGCGAGGTGCCGATCTTGACGGTGGCGTCCTTGCCGTCGAGGTCCTCGGGAGAGACGACCGTGGGGGCGAAGGCCTGGTCGTCCACCGACGCGGCGGGACTCGGCGCGTCCGCCGCGGGCGCGACGGGAGTGTCGGATGCCGCGGGCGCGCAGCCCGCGAGCAGGACGCCGGCCGTGACGACCAGGGCGAGCCGGAGAGCGAGGGAGCGCTTCACGAGGACCTTCTTCCGCGAGGAGGGAGACGGCGTGCGTCCCCGCTCGGATGCTAACCCGCGAAGTCTTTGATCTCGCCGAACGCGCGCCGGGTTCAGTCGCCGAGGGGGATCTCGACCGAGGTCACCGACGAACCGCCGAGGTCGAGCAGCCCGGGCACGGCCGCCGGCTGCTCGTCGTCGGGCAGGAGTTCGGCCCGGGTCTTCGGCCGCGCAGGTTCGCCGGGGAGCCCGGCCCACTCGCTCGGTTCCTCGGGTCGCTGTACGAAGAGTCCCATGGAGCTATCCTCTCCCCGATCCGCGGCTCACGGCAGAGGGTGGGCTGTGAAGAACGTTTCGATCAGGGTCGTCGCCGAGATCGTCGTCTCGCTCGAGCCCGGCGCTCCCGGCCACACGTGCCCTCCCCCGTCGATCCGGTAGTGCACCAGGGCTCCGCGGTCGTGGCATCCACTCCAGGTCTGCCTCTCGACTCCCGTCGCGACCGATTCCGAGCGCGGATCGGTGTCGCAGCCGTTGCGGGTCGCCACTTGCGACAGCCAGAGGGGCGCCGGGGCGACGGTCGCGTCGTGCCGGATGCCGCCGTCGTAGGGGATGACGTCGTCGGCGGTGCCGTGGAACTCGATCACCGGCACCGGGGAGCCGCTCGCGCACGACGGGTTGCTCGCGGGGTAGATCGCCCCGGAGACGACGGCAAAAGCGGCGATGCGTTCGGGGAGGGCGCACGACAGCAGCGACACGAACCCGCCGCCGTTCGAGATCCCGGTGGCGAACACGCGTTTCGGGTCGACGCAGAGACGCGACTCCACGTCGTCGAGGAGGGCGGTGGTGAAGGCCACGTCGTCCGCGCCCGACGAGTACGGCGCCCCCTGCCAGCCGACGCCCGCCGCGGTGCTCGCCGCCTGCGGGTAGACGACGATCGCGGCGCTGCCGTCGAGGCCGCTGAGCTGCTCGAGCTGCCCGGGCGGCATGCGGTATCCGGCGAAGGCAAGGATCAGCGGAGTCGGAGTCTGCGCCGCCATCGCCGCCGGGACGTGCACGGTGTAGCCGCGGTCCGCGCCATCGACCGTCACCGCGAGCGGGATGCTCGTGCCCGGCTCAAGGGCGGAGCTCGCATCGCAGCCCGAGGCCGTGGGGGCCGCGCCCGTCCCCGCACCGCATCCCGCCAGCACCGTGCCCGCCACGACCAGGGCGGCGAGGGCGACGAGCGGGCGGAGGCGCATCGGGTCATCCTACGGTTCGCGCGGAACGGCGCGGAGAAGCCTCACCCGGGCGGTCGCCCGTGGCGGTCTCCGGACAGGCGAAAGGCCCGGGATCTTTCGATCACCGGGCCCTTTCACAAAGCTGGGGTACCTGGACTCGAACCAAGAACAACGGAACCAGAAACCGCCGTGTTGCCAATTACACCATACCCCAATGGCTTCGAGCCGTAACTCGTGCCGAGGATCAAGCTTACGTGACGCGGAGCCCTGCGCCAAACCAGCGCCTCGCTCGGCGCGTCCCGGGCGCGTCCCGGGCGGCCCCTCGCCGGGCGCCGACGTCGGAGTGCCGCGCGGAGATCGGACGACCGGCGGGAGGATCCTCGATCCCGCGCCGCCTTCACCGAGTACCGCTCCCCCGCGCGCCGGAAACGCGCGATCCCCGCGACCGGAAGGTCACGGGGATCGTGGGGGGCGTCTCAGCCCAGGTGCGAGACCAGCGCCTCAAGGCGGCGGATCGACTCGGCCTTGCCGAGCAGTTCCATCGACTCGAACAGCGGCGGCGAGATGCGGCGGCCGGTCAGGGCGACGCGCGGCGGGCCGTACGCGACGCGGGGCTTCAGGCCGAGCTCCTCGACGAGGGCCGTCGACAGGGCCTCCTGAACGGCGGCGGCGGTGAAGTCGTCGACACCCTCGAGCGCGCGAACGGACGCTGTGAGCACCTCGCTCGCGTTCGCGGGCAGCCCCTTCATCGCGTCCTCGGCGTAGTCGACCTCGGACACGAAGAGGAAGCCGAGCATGCCGGGCACCTCGCCGAGCAACTGCACGCGCTCCTGCACGAGCGGAGCCGCCTGGGCGATGATCGCGCGGTGCTCCTCGCTCGGATGCTCCGCGATGTACCCCGCGCCCGCGAGGTAAGGGACGATCCGGGTCGCGAAGTCCTCGGCATCCAGCATGCGGATGTGATCGCCGTTGATGGCCTCGGCCTTCTTCTGGTCGAAACGCGCCGGGTTCGGGTTCACGTCAGCGATGTCGAAGGCGGCGATCATCTCGTCGAGCGAGAACACGTCGCGGTCGCTCGCGAGCGACCAGCCGAGCAGCGAGAGGTAGTTCAGAAGGCCCTCGTGGATGAAGCCCTTCTCGCGCTGCAGGAACAGATCGGCCTGCGGGTCGCGCTTGGAGAGCTTCTTGTTGCCGGTCTCTCCCAGCACGAGCGGCATGTGGCCGAAGCGCGGCACGAAATCGGTGACCCCGGCGTCGAGCAGCGCGCGGTACAGCGCGAGCTGACGAGCGGTCGAGGGCATGAGGTCTTCACCGCGGATGACGTGGGTGATACCCATCAGCGCGTCGTCGACGGGGTTCACGAACGTGTAGAGCGGGATGCCGCCGGCACGCACGATCACGAAGTCGGGGAACGACCCGGCCGGGAAGGTGACCTCGCCGCGGATGAGGTCGACGAAGGTGAGGTCCTCGTCGGGCACGCGCACGCGCCACGCGGGCTCGCGACCCTCGGCGCGGAAGGCGGCCTTCTGCTCGTCGGTAAGGTCGCGGTCGAAGTTGTCGTAACCGAGCTGCTTCGCGCGGCCGTTGGCCTCGTTGCGCGCGTCGATCTCTTCGGCGGTCGAGTAGCTTTCGTACACCGCACCCGCGGCGATGAGCTTGTCGAGCACCTCGCGGTAGATCTCGTGGCGCTGCGACTGACGGTAGGGAGCGTGGGGTCCGCCGACCTCGACGCCCTCGTCCCAGTCGATGTTCATCCACCGCAGCGCCTCGAGGAGCTGCTGGTAGCTCTCCTCGCTGTCGCGCGCGGCGTCGGTGTCTTCGATGCGGAAGACGAGCTTGCCGCCGTTGTGCCGGGCGTAGGCCCAGTTGAACAGGACGGTGCGGATGAGACCGACGTGCGGCAGCCCCGTGGGTGAGGGGCAGAAGCGGACGCGAACGTCGGCGCCGGTGGCGGTCGTGGTGCGGGGATCGGGCGTGGCAGACATCCTCTCGATCCTACCGGCGGGCGGTGTCGCTTCCCGAGTGGCGGAGGTGATCGCCCAGCACCTCACCCATGACCTCCAACGCCGCGCCGACCGCGGGCACGTGCTCGGCACCTCGCGCGGTCACGACGTGCAGGGTGCGCGCCTCGGCGGCGGGCAGACGAGGTGCGGCGATCCCCGCGAGCATCGGGAGCGACGCCACCGCCATCCGCGGCAGGATCGCCATACCGACGCCCTGGGCGACGAGGTTCTCGACGGCGATGAAGTTGTCGGTCTCGAACGCGATGTCGGGCGTGAACCCGGCCCGGCCGCACGCTTCGAGAAGGTGCCCGCGGCACTGCGGGCAGCCCGCGATCCATCGCTCCCCCGCGAGCTGCGACAGGTCGATGGGATCGTGCGCGGCGGCCGGGTGACCGGTGGGCACGACCACCACGGTGTCGTCGTCGCCGATGAGTCGGGACGAGAGACCGGATGCCGCGGACTCGAGCTGTTCGCGCCGATCACCGGGGTAGCTGTAGGTGAGGGCGATGTCGGCACGGTTCTCGCGCACGGCGGCGATGGCCTCGGGCGGCTCGGCCTCGACGAAGCTGATCGAGACGCCCGGGCGGCGCGCGGTGACGGCGGCGATCACGCGCGGCACCACGGTCGACGACGCGGAGGGGAAGGCGGCGATGCGGACCCGGCCGGCGCGCAGTCCTCGCAGCTCGGCGAGATCCCCGGCCGCGGCGTCGAGGGCCGTGGTCACGGCGGCGGCGTGACGGGCGAGGATCGACCCGGCCTCGGTGAGACGCACGCCTCGGCCGACGCGTTCGACGATCGGCATCCCGGCCCGTCGTTCCAGTCGCCGCAGTTGCTGGCTCACCGCGGGCTGGCTGTACCCGAGGGCGCGGGCGGCGGCCGTGATCGACCCGGTGTCGGCGATGGCTTTGACCACCCGCAGGGCGTTCGCGTCGAGGGAGTCGTCGATGTCGGCCATGGGATACACATAAGCAGACGTGATGATTTTCATGCAACACCTGTCCTGGTGCAATGACAGGCTGGGCGAGATCCTGGGTTCATGAGCAGCCTCGCATCGCACTTCGCCGGCGGCCGCGACTACCTCGCAGCCTGCACCCTCGGCCTGCCCTCGCGCGCCACGGTGGCCGCGGTCCGCGCCGACCTCGAGTCCGCGGCATCCGGTCGACCCGACGTCGTCGCTGCGTCCCTTGCCGTCGAAGAGGCTCGAGCCTCGTACGCGCGTCTCGTGAGCTCCCCGGTGAGCGACGTCGCGATCGGGTCGCAGACGTCGGTCCAGGTGGCGCTGTTGGCCGCATCGGTGCCCGACGGCGCCGAAGTGCTGTGCGCCGAGGGCGACTTCTCGTCGCTCGTCGCCCCGTTCGCCCACGCTGGCCGGGGCGTGCGACTGCGGACGGCTCCCCTTCAGGAACTCGCCGCCGCCGTCTCCGCCAACACCTGGCTTGTCGCCTTCTCGCTCGTGCAGTCGGCCACCGGAGAGGTCGCGGACGCCGCCGCGATCGCCGCCGCGGCCGCCCGCGCCGGAGCGCGCACCCTGTGCGACCTCACCCAGGCCGCGGGGTGGCTCCCCGTCGACGCGACCATGTTCGACGCGACGGTCTGCCACGCCTACAAGTGGCTCTGCTGCCCCCGCGGAGTGTCTTTCCTCACGATCACGCCCGCGTTCGCGAACCAGATCCGTCCCGTGCAGGCCGGGTGGTACGCGGGCGACGACCCCTGGTCGTCCTGCTACGGCACGGGCGGCACGCTCGCCGCCGATGCCCGCCGCTTCGACGTCTCACCCGCGTGGCAGGCGTTCGTCGGCGCCGCCCCGGCCCTCGCCCTGTTCGCCGACACCGACATCACGGCGACCTACGCGCACGTGACGGGCCTGGCGGCTCGCTTCCGCGCGGGCCTCGGCCTGGAGCACCCCGAGCGCCCCTCGGCGATCGTCACCTGGCCGGATGCCACGGGCGAAGCCCTCGCCCAACTGACCGCCCACGGGATCACGGCCTCGGGGCGCGCGGGTCGAGCCCGCGTGGCGTTCCATGTGTTCAACGACGAACTCGACGTCGACCGGGCTCTGCACGCGCTCGGCGTCCGCGGGGGCGAGGATCTCTCGGCCTTCGACGGCTTGGTCTACGCGATCTGAGGCGCCCCGGGGGCGGGTCGCGCGCATCTCCGCGTGCCCTCGCGCGTGAGTCGCGCCGCGCCGGTCTCGCCACGCCTGAGTCCGCACGTTCCCGTCGATACGTCGATCAGGGAGCCGCCCCGCGACGTCGGCTCGCCCGCCCGACGGCCCATTGACGCGTGAGGCGCCGAGAATCGCTGCTTCGGCAGCGCCAAGAGCAATCCGTTCTCGCGCCTCACGCGGCGGGTACTGGCCGGCGGGACCCGACGACGACAGTCCCCGCGCACACCAGCGCGACCGGCACGAACGCCCACAGCGCGAGTCCGCCGTAGCCGACGACGCCGAGGATGACCCCCGCGAGCACCGAACCGACCGCCGCGCACGCGGTCATGAGGGTGTCGCTGCGGCCCTGGCGTCGAGGACGCAGGGCGAGGGGTGTGGCTTCGGTCAACAGCGCGGAGCCCGCCACGGTCGCCGCGCTCCACCCCAGCCCGAGCAGGACGAGACTGACGAGGACTCCGCCCTGCGCGTCCGAGAAGGCGGCGGCCACCGCAAGCGATGCGGCCAACAGCACCTGCCCCAGCAGGATCACGGGGATCCGCCCCCACCGGTCCGCCAGCACGCCGAACAGCGGCGATAGCCCGTACATGCCGAACACGTGCAGGGCGATGGTGACGCCGACGGCCAAGGTCACGGCGTCCGGAGCGACGATGTGCGAGAGATGCACCGGGGTCATCGCCATCACCGACGCCATGGTGACGTGCGAGGCCGCGACCGCGAGCATCGCGAAGCGGGCGGTCAGCGGACGATCGGCCTCGGGGGCGGGAGCGGTGGCGGATGCCGCGCGCTCGCGGTCGAGACGCTGGGCGAGCAGCAGGGGGTCCGGGCGCAGCACGAGCACGTACAGTCCGAAGGCGCAGACCTGCGCGGCGAACGAGAACAGGTACGCCCCGGTGAGCGGGGGCATGCCGACGCTCGCGCCGATGAGCTCACCCGGTGCCAGCAGCAGGGGCCCGACCACACCGCCCACCGTCGTCGCCCACACCACGGTCGCCAGGTCGCGCCCGCGGCGCGAGGTGGTGGAGAGGTCGGTGGCGGCGAAGCGCGACTGCAGGGTCGCCGCGTTGCCGGCGCCGATCAGGGCGATGCCGACCAACAGCAGGGGGAACGCGCGCAGCGCCGCCGCGGTGATGACGACCGTGATACCGATCAGCGCGGCGATGTTGCCCGTCGTCAAGGCGACGCGCCGACCCCGACGAGCGGCCAGTCGAGCGAGCGGGATCGCGGTGAGCGCCGCGCCCAGGGTGACCGATGCCGTGGCGAAACCCGACAGCGCCTCCTGACCCGACAGATCGGCGGCCAGCAACGCCCCGAGCGACAGCGTCGCCCCGAATGCGACACCCGTGAGCACCTGTCCCGCGGCGAGCACCCGCACCGACCGGCGCTGAGTGGCGGCGAGGTCGACGCCCGTGGGCGTCGTGGTTTCAGGCATCTCGCGCGGTGTTGCGCAGCACCCCGATGCCGTCGATCTCGACCTCGACGACGTCCCCGGCGTCGAACGAGCCGATGCCCGCCGGCGTACCGGTGAGGATCAGGTCGCCCGGGAGCAGGGTGAACACGGCGCTGGCGTAGGCGATGAGGGCGGGGATGTCGTGGATCATGTCGGACACCGGACCCTGCTGACGCACATCGCCGTTGACGCGCGTCGTGATGGACGCGGCCTTCAGGTCGAGGTCGGTCTCGATGACCGGTCCGACGGGGCAGAACGTATCGAAGCCTTTGGCGCGCGACCACTGGCCGTCGGTGGCCTGTAGGTCACGAGCGGTGACATCGTTGGCGACGGTGTAGCCGAAGATGTACTCGCCCGCGCGCTCGGCGGGAACGTTCTTGGCGATGCGGCCGATGACGACGGCCAGTTCGCCCTCGTAGTCGGTGCGCGAGCTGAGCTTCGTAGGGCGCACGATCTGGTCGTTCGGGCCGATGACCGAGGTGTTGGGCTTGAGGAACATCAGCGGCTCGGCCGGTGCCTCCCCGCCCATTTCGGCCGCGTGGTCGTGGTAGTTCTTGCCGATGCAGACGACCTTGGAGCGCGGGATGACCGGCGCGAGCAGCGCGACCTCGGACAGGGGGATCCGCTCCCCCGTCGTATCGAATCCGGCGAACATCGGGTCTCCGGCGAGCACCACGAGCTCGCCGTCGTCGACGATCCCGTAGCGAAGGGCATCCTGGTGGCTGAAACGAGCGATCTTCACCGTGCCAGCCTATCCGCGGCCTCCGACACGCGTCGGGCCGGCCCGCCCCTCTCCCCGGTGTGGACGGATCCACGCCGGGAAACGCGGGCGGCACGCATCTCGGCGTGCGGATCGCGTTCCTACGTGGATCACGTGCGGGCTCGACGGACGGGCCCGGGCCCCTACGTACGGCGGAAGGGCCCCCGGCATCCGGGAACCCCTCCGTCAGACGACGCGGATCAGGCGTCGAGGCGGTACAGCCAGCCGTGCTTGTCTTCGGCGCGGCCGTACTGGATGTTCGTCAACTCTTCGCGCAGCTCGAGGGCCAACGTGCCGGTCGGCTGCTCATCGATGAAGTCGCGGCCCTTGAGGATGCCGATCGGGGTGACCACCGCGGCGGTGCCGCACGCGAACACCTCGACGATGTCTCCGGATGCCACGCCCTGACGCCACTCCTCGAGCGAGACGTTGCGCCCTTCGACGTGGTGGCCGCGGTCACGGGCGAGCTGGAGGATCGAGTCGCGCGTGATGCCCTCGAGGATCGAGTCGGACTGCGGGGTGACGATCGTGCCGTCCTTGTAGACGAAGACGACGTTCATGCCGCCGAGCTCTTCGACGTTGCGGTCCTGGTCGAGGAAGACGACCTGGTCGCATTCGTTCTCGTACGCCTCGGACTGCGGCAGCAGGCTCGCGGCGTAGTTGCCACCGGTTTTGGCTGCTCCGGTGCCGCCCTTGCCGGCGCGGGAGTAGTCCTCGCTGAGCCAGATCGACACCGGCTGCACGCCGCCCTTGAAGTATGCGCCGGCCGGGCTGGCGATCAGGTAGTACGCGACCTTGTGCGCGGGCCGAACGCCGAGGAACGCCTCTTTGGCGAACATGAACGGGCGCAGGTACAAGCTCTGGTCGTCGCCGGAGGGCACCCACGCGCCGTCGACCGCGATGAGCTCGCGCAGCGACTGCAGGAAGTACGGCACGGGCAGCTCGGGGAGGGCCAGTCGACGGGCCGAGCGCTGCAGTCGGCGGCCGTTCTGGTCGGGGCTGAAGGTGTGGACAGAGCCGTCCGCGTGGCGGTAGGCCTTAATGCCCTCGAAGATCTCTTGGCCGTAGTGCAGCACCGCTGCCGCCGGGTCGAGCGAGATCGGGCCGTAGGGCGAGACGCGCGGGCGGTGCCAGCCGCCGCGGACCGACCAGCAGATGTCGACCATGTGGTCGGTGAAGCTCTGCCCGAAGCCGGGGTTGGCGAGGATCGCGTCGCGGTCGGCGGCGCTTTTGGCCGCGAGGTTGCGGATGACGGCGAACTCGAGCGGGTCGAGTCCGGTGTCGGGATCGGTGTCGATGGTGGTCATTCGTTGTCCAAAGCTTGTCGAGTGCCGGGGGCGATGCTCGCCGATCGGTCCAGGTTACGCCCGGACACGCTCGGCGATGGCGTCGCCGATCTGGGCGGTGGTGCGGACCCCGTCGCGGTTCGCGATGTCGTCCTCGACCGCGCGGGTGACGCGGGCGGATTCGTCGGTGAGCCCGAGGTGGTCGAGCAGGAGGGCGACGGAGAGGATCGCGGCCGTGGGGTCGGCCTTCTGGGATCCCGCGATGTCGGGCGCCGATCCGTGCACGGGCTCGAACATCGAGGGGAAAGCGCCGTCGGGGTTGATGTTGCCCGATGCGGCGAGGCCGATGCCTCCGGTGACGGCGCCGGCCAGGTCGGTGAGGATGTCGCCGAAGAGGTTGTCGGTGACGATCACGTCGAAACGACTCGGGTTCGTGACCAGGAAGATGGTTGCCGCGTCGACGTGCAGGTAGTCTACGTCGACCCCGGGGAACTCCTGCGCCACGGCGTCGACGATGCGCTTCCACATGCCGCCCGCGTGGACGAGCACGTTCGTCTTGTGCACGAGCGTGAGCTTGTGACGGCGGCGCTCGGCGAGGGCGAAGGCGTAGCGCACGACGCGCTCAACGCCGAAGGCGGTGTTCACCGAGGTCTCGTTGGCGACCTCGTGCGCGGTGCCGCGGCGAATTGCGCCGCCGTTGCCGACGTACGGGCCCTCGGTGCCTTCACGGACGACCACGAAGTCGATGTCGCCCGGGTCGGCGAGCGGGCCTACGGCGCCGGGGTACAGCTTCGAGGGGCGCAGGTTGACGTAGTGGTCGAGTTCGAAACGGAGCTTCAGCAACAGACCGCGTTCGATGTTGGCGTCTTTCAGGCGGGGGTCGCCGGGGACTCCCCCGACGGCCCCGAGCAGGATCGCGTCGTGTGCGGCGATCGCGGCGAGATCGTCGTCGGTCAGGGTGTCACCCGTCTCGAGGTAGCGCCCGGCGCCGAGCGAGAACGGCGTCTTCTCGAACGTGACGTCCGAGGCGGCGGTGACGGCGTCGAGCACCTTCACGGCTTCGGTGACGACCTCGGGACCGATGCCGTCACCGGGGATGACGGCCAGCTTCACGACACGCGACATCGCTCTCCTCAGAGCTCGGGCACGTCACTTCTTCGACGTGCTGCGGGATCCTCCCAGGGTAGTGGCAGCGATGACCGCGGCCACGACGATCAGTCCCGCTCCGATGAGCGCCGTGATCACGACTCCGGAGTCGAAGGCGTGCGCGGCGGCGAGACGCAAGGCGTCAGCCAGGGCGACGTCGTCGAGCGTGTTCGACACCGCGACGGCCCCGGCGAGCGTCTCGCGGGCGGCCTGGGCCGCGGCATCCGGGAGCCCCTCGGGCAACACGAGCTGAGCCCGGTAGAAGGCGGCCAGGATGCCGCCGAGCACTGCCGTACCGAGGACGGCGCCCACCTCGTACGCGGTCTCTGACACCGCGCTGGCCGCGCCGGCCTTCGCCGAGGGCGCGCTGGAGAGGATCAGCTCGTTCGAGACGGTCTCGGCCGCACCGATACCGATGCCCAGTAGCGCGAACGCGATGATCAGCAGCGTCAGATCGGCCGTCGAGAGGGCGACCATGACGTAGGCGACCACCGAGAACGACAGGGCGACGGGGACGACGATCCGCGCCGGGAAGCGCTTGGCGACCGCGACCACCGCGAGCCCCGAGATGATCATGAGCACGAGCCCGGGCAGCAGGGCAAAGCCCGCGACCATCGGCGACAGTCCGACGACCAGCTGGAGATGCTGAGCCACGAAGTAGAGGAAGCCCACGAGCCCGACCACGCTGAGCAGGTTGACCAGGATCGCGCCCGAGAACGTGCCCTGTCGGAACAGTGTCATGTCGAGCATGGGCGTGGCCAGCCGCCGCTGGCGCCGGACGAACAGCCATCCGAAGACCACGCCGATGACGAAGAGCACGGGAGCGAGCGAGAGGGGGCCGTCGACGGCGAGCTTCTTGATGCCGTAGACGATCGGCACCATGGTGGCCAGGGACAGCAGCACGCTCACGGGGTCGAATCGCCCCGGGTGGGGGTCGCGACTCTCGGGCACGAAGAACGGCGCGAGGATCAGCAGCGGAACCAGCACCGGCACCGCCATGAGGAAGACGGAGCCCCATGTGAAATGCTCGAGGAGGAAGCCACCGACGATCGGACCGAGTGCCGCTCCCGCCGAGAAGCCGGATGCCCACACGGCGATCGCGATGCGACGCTGGTCGCGGTCGCGGAAGATGCTGCGCAGCAGCGACAGGGTCGAGGGCATGAGCATGGCGCCGAAGACGCCCATGAGCGCGCGGCCCGTGATGAGCAGGGCCGCGGTGGGCGCGAACGCCGACAGCGCGGACACCGCCGCGAAGCCGGTCGCCCCGATCAGGAGCATGCGGCGACGCCCGAAGCGGTCGCCCAGGGTGCCCATGGTGACGAGGAGCCCGGCGAGGACGAGCGGGTAGACGTCGATGATCCACAGCTGCTCGATGCTCGAGGGCTGAAGCGACAGGGCGATCTCGGGGAGCGCGAAGCTCAGCACCGTGTTGTCGACCGACACGAGCAGCACGGGCAGCATGAGCACGGCCAACGCGAACCACCCGCGCCAACCGGCACGCGTCACGGTGATCTCCGAGGTGGGCAACGACGAGGTGAGCATTATGCGAATCCGTTTCTTAACCGTCCAGCCGGTATAGTATCAGAGCAATACCGAACGCCGCCAGTACGATCGAGGAGCCATGAGCCGTCCCCCTCTCGCCCGCGAAGCCGTCCTCGACGCCTTCAGCCGCATCCTCGTCGACGAGGGCGAACGTGCCGCGACGATGGATGCCACCGCGCGCGGTGCGGGCGTGTCGAAGGGCGGCCTGCTCTACCACTTCGGCTCGAAGAGCGCCCTCGAAGCGGCCCTCGTCGAGCGGCTGGAGAGGCTCGCCGAAGAGGACGTCGCCGAGATCGAGCGATCCGACGAGGGCGTGGTCGCAGCGCACCTGCGCTCCTCGCAGAACACCGGTTCTCCCCTCGACGTGACCATCCTCGCCGTGTCCCGCCTCGCGCAGAACGGCAGCGACGCCGCCTCGGCATCCCTCCGCCGTGTCCGCGAGCTCTGGGAGGACAGCCTCCGTGCGCACACGCGCGACGAGACCGCGCTGCAGATGGTCCTGCTCGTCAGCGACGGGCTGTACTTCAACGCGGTCCTCGACCTGAACGCGCTCCCGGGCCCCGCCCTCGAGGGCGCAGACCTCGACGCGCTCATCGCCCGCGTCGTCGCCGCGACGACCTAGGCCGCGAGAGCGACCGTCAGTCGCGCAACCGCTCGCCCCGCCGTTCACGACGCTCGCGCCGGAGCTCGATGACCACTCCGGTCAGGATCAGCGCCCCTCCGAGCACACCGACGAAGCCCCACGGCGTGCGGCGCACGACATCGGCCACCCCGGCGACGACGAAGAGGATGCCGAGAGCGGCGGAGACGACGCGAAGGACGAGGGCCACGAGCGAAGTGTCATCCGCCCGGTTATGGGTCGCCCCAGAGCGGGGAACGTGCGCGCCGAGAACGAACGGAAGAGGGGGCCGCCGCAGCGACCCCCTCCCCCGGAACGACCGTCCCGGGCGTCAGCCCTCGACGATGTCGATCTGTCGGAACAGGTCGGCGCCGACGGCCTCGCGCATGGCGACGAGGATCTCGTCGGGCACCGGCGAGTCGACCGTGAGCACCGAGAGCGCCCGGCCCGTGGCATCCGGAGCCGCCACCTGCAGGCCCGCGATGTTGATGCCCGCTTCGCCCAGCTTCTGGCCGTAGATCGCCACGATTCCGGGGCGGTCGGCGTAGCGCATGACGACGTGGTGCTGCTCGATCGGCACCTCGATCTCGTAGCCGTTGATCGAGACGACCTTGGGCACCATGCGCGTGCCGGCGAGCGTGCCCGCGACCTCGAGGGTCGAGCCGTCGGCCAGCGTGCCGCGCAGGATCGTGATGTTGCGGTACAGCGGGCTCTCGGCCTCGACGACCAGGCGCGCCTCGACGCCGCGCTGCTCGGCGAAGAGCGGGGCGTTGACGTACGAGACGCTCTCGCTGACGATGCGACTGAAGTACCCCTTGAGGGCGGCGAGACGGTAGACGCTGACGTCGTACTGGGCGAGCTCTCCGCGCACCTCGATCTCAAGGCTGGTGAGGGCGCTGTCGGCGAGGCCGCTGAAGAACTGGCCGAGCATCTCGACGAGCGCGATGCCGGGGCGCACGAAGGGATCGATCGCGCCGCCGGCGACGTTCACGGCATCCGGGACGAGATCGCCTTCAAGGGCGAGCTTGACGCTGCGCGCGACCGAGACGCCCGCCTTCTCCTGCGCCTCCTCGGTGCTCGCACCGAGGTGCGGGGTGACGACGACGTTCGGCAGATCGAGGAGCTTGCGCGCCGGGCCGCCCTCGGCGGGAGGCTCGGTCGAGAAGACGTCGAGGCCGGCGCCGGCGATCTCACCCGTGGTGAGGGCGTCGAAGAGCGCCTCTTCGTCGATCAGGCCGCCGCGGGCGACGTTGATGACGTAAGCGCTCTTCTTCATGCGGCGCAGCTGCTCGGCGCCGATCATGCCGGTCGTCTCAGGGGTCTTCGGCATGTGGATCGTGACGAAGTCGCTCTGCTCGAGCAGTTCGTCGAGCGAGACCAGCTGTACGCCGAGCTGCTGCGCCCGGGCGGCGGTCACGTAGGGGTCGTACGCGATGACGCGCATGTCGAAGCCCTGCACGCGCGCGGCGATGAGCGCGCCGATGCGGCCGAGGCCGATGATGCCGATCGTCTTCTCGAACAGCTCGGTTCCGGTGAACGAGCTGCGCTTCCACAGGCCCTGCGCGAGCGAGGCGTGCGCGGCCGGGATGCGGCGCGCGAGGCTCAGCACGTGACCGACGGTGAGCTCGGCGGCCGAGATGATGTTCGAGGTCGGGGCGTTGACGACCATGACGCCGGCCGAGGTGGCCGACTTGATGTCGACGTTGTCGAGGCCGACACCGGCGCGGGCGACGACCTTGAGCGACGGCGCGGCGGCGAGGGCCTCGGCGTCGATCTGGGTGGCCGAGCGCACGAGCACCGCGTGGGCGTCGGCGAGGGCCGACAGCAGCGCGGGGCGGTCGGTCCCGTCGACGTTGCGCACGTCGAAGTCGGGGCCGAGCGCGTCGATCGTGGCGGGAGAGAGTTCTTCGGCGATGAGCACGACGGGCTTCGTCACGGATACGTCCTTCGAAACGGTGCTGGGGACTGCCGCGCACCGTCGCACACCGCCGGCGCGAACCGGGCGCGCGACCCGTGCGGGCCGTCTGTCAGCCTAGCGCGGAGCCACGCGGCGCCCTGACCGTGTGACGCCGCACGACGGGGCTCTCGGCGGTCGCTGAGCAACGCGAGACCGCATCTCGCTGACGAGCCCACGTCAGCGTGACGCCGAGATGTCAGCGAGATGCTTTCTCGCGGAGGACAACGCCGCGCGCGAGCAGAACGGGACCCCGGATGCCGGGACCCTCGCCCTCAGCCGCCATACAGGCCGTACGAGGTGGTGCCGTAACCGACGATCGCAAGCCAGAAGGCGGCGGAGAGCGTCAGCCCCGCGAGCAGGGCGATCGCGAGCTCGCCCGCCTTGCGCCGCTGGCCGATCGCGAAGGCCACACCGAACGCGATGAGCGGGAACACGATCGGAAGGATGTACACGAACCAGCCCAGACCGTTGAGCCCCAGCGGGCCGTTGACCTGCTGAATCAGTAGCGCGACCGAGCTCCACACGACGTACGCGTAGAACAGGCCGAAGAGCCCCGCGATCGTGACGAGAAGCCACGTCGGTAGGTGGCGGGTGCGGATGGGAGTGCTCATGCGAAGGCTCCCAACGACAGGAACGGCCAGGGAACGAGAAGCACGATCCCCACGATCAGCAGCAGGAAGCGCTGCCACGTGCGCCAGCTGCGCGTGAGAGCGAGCACGGCGACGAACCACACGACCGGCGCGAGCGCCGCCCCGATCGTCAGGGCGATCACCGTCACCGACGGAATGGGAAGACCGAGGCCGTTCAGCCGCAGTCCCGCGAGAAGCCAGCCGATCGCGAAGAGCAGGAACGTCGCCGCCACCATGCCGATCCCCACGAGACCCACGTTGCCGAGGGGCGCCGCGTGGGCGGCATCCGGATCCTCATCGTCGACGTCATCGACCGCGACCGGCTCGGAACGGACGGGCTCGGGATGCCGGGTGGCCGGCGCCGCGGCGGGCTGCAGGGGCTCGATCGGCTCGGCCTCGACCTCGCCGCCGGGCACGGGGGTCGGCGCGTGCTTCTCGCCGACGTCGAGGGTGGGGTCGTCGTCACCGCCCCAGGACAGGGCGTCGTCATCGCGCGGAGTGCTCACGGCTCCACGGTAGCGGCGCTCCCCCGCCGCCGCGCCGCGCCCCGCCGAAACGGCGAACGCCCCGGAACCGCGAAGTCCCGGGGCGTTCGACGAGAGGATCAGCGCGCGGCGGAACCCTCGACGTAATCGGTGTCCTGCTGCTTCCACGCGAAGAGGCCGCGCAGCTCCTTGCCGGTCGCCTCGATGGGGTGACCCTGCTCCTTCTCGCGGAGCTCGAGGAACTCGGGGGCGCCCTTGTCTTGGTCGGCGATGAAGCGCTCGGCGAAGGCACCCGACTGGATGTCGCCGAGGACGGCCTTCATGCTGGCCTTGACGTCGGACGAGATGACGCGGGGACCCGAGACGTAGTCGCCGTACTCGGCGGTGTCGGAGATCGACCAGCGCTGCTTGGCGATGCCGCCCTCCCACATGAGGTCGACGATGAGCTTGAGCTCGTGCAGCACCTCGAAGTAGGCGATCTGCGGCTGGTAGCCCGCCTCGACGAGCGTCTCGAAGCCGGCCTGCACGAGGTGGCTCATGCCACCGCAGAGCACGGCCTGCTCGCCGAACAGGTCGGTCTCGGTCTCTTCGGTGAAGGTCGTCTTGATGACGCCGGCGCGGGTGCCGCCGATGGCTTTCGCGTACGAGAGGGCGGTGTCCCAGGCCGAGCCCGAGGCGTCGCGCTCGACGGCGATGATGTCGGGGATGCCGCGGCCCGCGACGTACTCGCGGCGCACGGTGTGACCGGGAGCCTTGGGGGCGACGAGGATCACGTCGACACCCTCGGGGGCGTCGATGTAGCCGAAGCGGATGTTGAAGCCGTGCGCGAAGGCGAGCGTCTTGCCCTCGGTGAGCTTGTCCTTGATCGAGTCGGCGAAGATCGAACGCTGGTGCTGGTCGGGCGCCAGGATCATGATCAGGTCGGCCCACTCGGCGGCATCCGCCACGTTCTTGACCTCGAAGCCGTCTTCCTGCGCCTTGGCGGCCGACTTGGAGCCGTCCTTGAGCGCGATGACGACCTCGACACCCGAGTCGCGCAGGTTCTGCGCGTGGGCGTGGCCCTGCGAGCCGTAGCCGACGATCGCGACCTTCTTGCCCTGGATGATCGAGAGGTCGGCGTCGTCGTCGTAGAAGATCTCTGCCATGAGGATGTTTCTCCTTGAATCGTGGCCCCGCTCAGGGGCCGCTGGTGAGTGGAAGTGGGGAAGATTCAGCCGCGCAGAACGCGTTCGGTGATGCTCTTGCCGCCGCGACCGACGGCGAGCAGGCCCGACTGCGCGAGCTCCTTGACGCCGAAGGGCTCGATCGCCTTGAGGAAGGCCGCGACCTTGCCCGAGTCGCCGGTGATCTCGATCACGATGGCATCGGGGGCGTAGTCGACGACCGACGCGCGGAAGAGGTTCACGACCTCGAGCACATTGGAGCGGCTCGCGTTGTCGGCGCGCACCTTGACCAGGACGTGCTCGCGCTGGACGGAGCTGGCGGGGTCGAGCTCGACGATCTTGATGACGTTGATGAGCTTGTTGAGCTGCTTGGTCACCTGCTCGAGCGGCAGACCCTCGACGTCGACGACGACCGTGATGCGCGAGAGACCCGGCACCTCGGTGACGCCCACGGCGAGCGATTCGATGTTGAAGCCGCGACGGGCGAACAGGCCCGCGACGCGCGTGAGCAGACCGGGCTTGTCCTCGACGAGGAGGCTCAGAACGTGGCGGGACATCTCAGTCCTCCTGCTCGTTGAAGGCGGGCGAGTGGTCGCGCGCGTACTGGACGTAGCTGTTGCTGACGCCCTGCGGAACCATCGGCCAGACCATGGCGTCGGCGCTCACGACGAAGTCGATCACGACCGGGCGGTCGTTCGTGTCGAGCGCGAGCTGGATGGCCGCGTCGATCTCGTCTTCTTTCTCGACGCGGATCGCCAGGCAGCCGTACGCCTCTGCCAGCTTGACGAAGTCGGGGATGCGGCGCGTGCCGTGTCCCGTGTTCAGGTCGGTGTTCGAGTGGCGTCCGTCGAAGAACAGCGTCTGCCACTGGCGCACCATGCCGAGCGAGGAGTTGTTGATGATCGCGACCTTGATCGGGATGTCGTTGATGACGCAGGTGGCGAGCTCCTGGTTGGTCATCTGGAAGCAGCCGTCACCGTCGATCGCCCACACGGCGCGCTCGGGCTGGGCAACCTTGGCGCCCATGGCCGCGGGCACCGCGTAGCCCATGGTGCCGGCGCCGCCGGAGTTGAGCCACGCGTTCGGGCGCTCGTACTTGATGAACTGCGCGGCCCACATCTGGTGCTGGCCCACGCCCGAGGCGTAGACGCCCTCGGGGCCGGTCATTTCGCCGATGCGCTGGATCACATACTGCGGCGACAGCAGACCGTCGGTGGTGGGCGTGTAGCCGAGCGGGAATTCCTCGCGCAGGCCGTTCAGGTAGGTCCACCACTCGGTGTAGTCGTGCGGGTTCTCGGCGTCGGCGGCGCGGAAGGCGGCGTCGAGGTCGACGAGCACGTCCTTGAGGTCGCCCACGATCGGCACGTCGGCCGTGCGGATCTTCGAGATCTCGGCCGGGTCGATGTCGACGTGCACCACCTGCGCGTGCGGGGCGAACAGCGCCGCCTTGCCGGTGACGCGGTCGTCGAAGCGCGCGCCGAGCGAGACGATCAGGTCGCTCTCTTGCAGGGCGAGCACCGCGGGCACGGTGCCGTGCATGCCCGGCATGCCGAGATGCTGGTCGTGCGAGTCGGGGAACGCGCCGCGCGCCATGAGAGTGGTGACCACGGGCGCACCGGTCGCTTCGGCGAGCACCTTCAGCTCGGCCGATGCGTTCGCGCGGATTGTGCCGCCGCCCACGTACAGCACGGGCTTCTTGGCGGTGGCGAGCAGCTGAGCCGCGGCCTGGATCTGCTTGCCGTGCGCCTTGGTCACCGGGCGGTAGCCGGGGAGCTCGACCTTGGGCGGCCAGACGAACGGCGCTTCGGCCTGCTGGGCGTCCTTGGTGATGTCGACGAGCACGGGACCGGGGCGACCGGTCGAGGCGATCTCGAAGGCCGCGGCGATCGCGCCGGGGATCTCTTCGGCCGACTTCACCAGGAACGAGTGCTTGGTGATCGGCATGGTGATGCCGACGATGTCGGCCTCCTGGAAGGCGTCCGTTCCCATGAGGGTCGAGAACACCTGGCCGGTGATGCAGACCAGCGGCACCGAGTCCATGTAGGCGTCGGCGATCGCGGTGACGAGGTTGGTCGCGCCGGGGCCCGACGTCGCGATCGCGACGCCGACCTTGCCCGAGGCGGCGGCGTAGCCCTCGGCCGCGTGACCGGCGCCCTGCTCGTGACGCACGAGGATGTGGCGCACGTGCTCGTCGTCCATGAGCGGGTCGTAGACGGGCATGATCGCCCCGCCCGGCAGACCGAACACGTCGGTCACGCCGAGCAGGTCGAGCGAGCGGACGACCGCCTGTGCACCCGTCATCACGGGCGCCGGAGCGGTGCGGGCGGGCGGCCGGGGAATGGCTGCCGTGGAGGAATCGATGGACATGGGAGTACCTCGAGAACCGGGAGAAGGTGAGAAGGGGACGGCCGTCAGCCCGTGACCGCGCCCTCCGCGGCGGAGTGCACGAGCTTGGAGTACTTGGCCAGAACGCCACGGGTATAGCGCGGGGGAAGCGGTTCCCAGCCTTCGCGGCGGGAACTCAGCTCGGCGTCATCGACGATCAAGTCGAGAGTGCGAGCGGCGATATCGACCCGTATCAGATCACCATCGCGCACGAAGGCGATGGGACCTGCGTCCACCGCTTCGGGAGCTATGTGGCCGATGCACAGGCCGGTTGTGCCGCCTGAGAATCGTCCGTCCGTCAACAGTAGTACATCTTTTCCGAGGCCCGCGCCCTTGATGGCCGCCGTGATCGCGAGCATCTCGCGCATGCCCGGACCGCCCTTGGGACCCTCGTAACGGATGACCACGACGTCGCCGGCGGCGATCTCGCCCGCCTCGAGGGCATCCATCGCGCCGCGCTCGCGCTCGAACACGCGGGCGGGGCCTTCGAAGACGTTCCCGTCGAAGCCGGCCGACTTCACCACGGCACCCTCGGGGGCCATCGAGCCGTGCAGGATCGTGATGCCGCCGGTCGCGTGGATCGGGTCGTCGAACGAGTGGATGACCTTGCCGTCGACCGGGTCGGGGTTCAGGTCGGCGAGGTTCTCGGCGAGGGTCTTGCCCGTGACGGTGAGCGCGTCACCGTGCAGCAGGCCCTCGTCGAGCATGGCCTTCATGATGACCGGGATGCCGCCGTGACGGTCGACGTCGTTCATCACGTACTGGCCGAAGGGCTTCATGTCGGCCACGTGGGGCGTGCGGTCGCCGATGCGGTTGAAGTCGTGGAGGTTGAGCTCGACCTCGGCCTCGTTCGCGATGGCGAGCAGGTGCAGCACGACGTTGGTCGAGCCGCCGAGCGCCATGGCGAGGGCGATGGCGTTCTCGAACGCCTCTTTGGTGAGGATGTCGCGCGTGGTGATGCCCTGACGCAGCAGGTTGACCACGGCCTCGCCCGAGCGGTGCGCGAAGTAGTCGCGGCGACGATCGGCCGAGGGCGGGGCGGCGGAGCCGGGGAGGCTGAGGCCGAGGGCCTCGGCGACGGATGCCATGGTGTTGGCGGTGTACATGCCACCGCACGCGCCCTCACCGGGGGCGATCGCGCACTCGATGCGCTTGAGGTCGGCTTCGCTCATCTTGCCCGCGAGGCACGCGCCCACGGCCTCGAACGAGTCGATGATCGTGACGTCCTTCTCGGTGCCGTCGCTGAGCTTGACCCAGCCCGGAGCGATCGAGCCGGCGTAGAGGAAGACGCTCGAGAGGTCGAGGCGAGCGGATGCCATGAGCATGCCGGGGATCGACTTGTCGCAGCCGGCGAGCAGCACGGAGCCGTCGAGGCGCTCGGCCATCATGACGGTTTCGACGCTGTCGGCGATGACCTCGCGCGACACGAGCGAGAAGTGCATGCCCTCGTGGCCCATCGAGATGCCGTCGGAGACGGAGATGGTGCCGAACTGCAGCGGGTAGCCGCCGCCGGCGTGCACGCCCTCTTTCGCGCCCTGCGCGAGGCGGTCGAGGCTGAGGTTGCAGGGGGTGATCTCGTTCCAGCTCGACGCGATGCCGATCTGGGGCTTGTCCCAGTCCTCGTCACCCATGCCGACGGCGCGGAGCATTCCGCGCGACGTGGTGGCTTCGATGCCATCGGTGACGACGCGACTGCGGGGCTTGATGTCGAATTCGCCGGTGTTCGGATTCTGCGGTGCGGGCATTCTCGAAGTCTATTGCGCGGGTACGACTACCGATGCGCCGCAGGCCGTGAACGCTCGATCAATCGGCGCTCGCGAGCCCTGCCGGCGCCGGCCGAATCGGCTCCCGTGCGATCGTGAATCGTCCAGGTGGCGCCGGGTCAGTCGACGTGCGCACGGCGCAGGCGCGCCACGTCGTCCAACACCGCGACGAACGCATCGATGTCGTCCACGCGCAGGGTCGCCGCGGTGTCCCCCCCGCCCACGCGCACGCCGAGGTCACCGGCATCCAGGGAGCTCAGGGCATCTTCATCGGTGACGTCGTCGCCCGCGAAGAGCACGGCCGTCGCCCCGACGCGCTCGCGCAAGCGCGCCACGGCGGAGTCCTTGCCCTCGTGTCGGAACGAGAACTCGAGGATGTCGTGGCCGGTGCGGCGCCGCCACGACGGCGCTCGATCGACGAGCATCTCGTCGACGAGAGCGCGGGCGGCTCGAGCGGTCGCGGTATCCGCAGTGCGCGTGTGGACACCGAGACCGTACTCTTTGGGCTCGATCCAGACACCCGCCATGTCAGCCGTGCGCTCGAGGACCTCCTTCTGAAGCTCGTCCCGGAGCGCGAGGTCGGCGGCGTCGTCGCCCGTCTCTTCGATCCCCGCACCGGGCACCCAGAACTGGGCGCCGTGCGAGCCCGCCAGCCAGATGGGCGAGGAGTCGTCGTGCTCGGCGATCTCGCGCAGGTGTCCGAGCGAGCGCCCCGAGACGAGGGCGACGACCGTGCGCGGGAGCACCGCGAGAGCGTCGACCGCGGCCCGGGCGCCCGGGGTCATCCGCGCCGACATCGGCTCGTCGACGAGCGGCGACAGCGTGCCGTCGAAATCGAGGGCGACGAGCAGCGTGTCGGTAGTGGCGACGGCCTCGACCGTCGCGTCGGCGGCGGTCACGCGGCATCCACCCCTCTCATGACGGCCGGGGCGGTCACGTCGAACATCGCGTCGGCGGCGGTCACTCGGCATCCGTTTCGTCGATGGGCTCGCGCTCGGGGACCGAACCGTCGTCGTGTTCGACCACCTCGGCGGCGGCGGCGCTCGACGATTTCTCGTGGAAGACCGAGAGCGCCTCGAGGAACTCCCGCGACCAGTCCTCGACGTCGTGATCGCGCACGCGTTTGCGGAGCGCGCGCATGCGGCGCCCCTGCTCGGCGGCGGGCATGTCGATCGCGCGCAGGATCTGGTCCTTCAGCCCGTCGATGTCGTGGGGGTTGATGAGAAGGGCGCTGCCCATCTCGTCGGCGGCTCCCGCGAACTCGCTCAGCACGAGCACGCCGCGGTTGTCGATGCGGCTCGCGACGTACTCCTTGGCGACGAGGTTCATGCCGTCGCGGAGCGCCGTGACGAGCATGACATCGGCCGCGAGGAAGAGGGCGACCATCTCTTCGCGCGGGTACGACTGGTGCAGGTAGCGGATGGCCGTGTGCGTGGTGGTGTCGTGGTCGCCGTTGATGCGCCCGACGGTCATCTCGATCTCGTCGCGCAGCTGCATGTACGCGTCGACGCGTTCGCGGCTCGGGCTGGCCACCTGCACGAGGGTCGCGTCCTCGACGGTGGCCCGACCGTCTTCGAGCAGTTCGCCCCACGCCTTCAGGCGGTGGCGGATGCCCTTGGTGTAGTCGAGGCGGTCGACGCCGAGGAGGATCTTTCGCGGGTTGCCGAGCCCCTCGCGGATCTCTTTGGCGCGCTGCTGGATCTCGGGCTTCTGCGCGAGCTCGATGTACGACTCGGCGTCGATCGAGATGGGGAACGCCTTCGCGAGGGCGACGCGCGTGCCGCCCTGGAAGTCGGGTACCAGGATGCCGCTGGCCTTGGTCTCGTATCGCAGCTGTCGCCGCACGGCCCGGGCGAAGTTGCCGGCGTCGGCGACGCGCTGGAATCCGATGACGTCGGCGCCGAGAAGTCCCTCGAGCACCTGCTTGCGCCAGGGCAACTGCGAGTACAGGCCGTAGGCGGGAAAGGGGATGTGGTGGAAGTACCCGATCGTGAGGTCGGGCCGGAGCTCGCGCAGCAGCTTGGGCACGAGCTGGAGCTGATAGTCCTGCACCCACACGATGCCGCCCTCGGCGGTCACGTCGGCGGCGGCGCGGGCGAAGCGTTCGTTCACCTTCACGTAGGCGTCCCACCACGCGCGCTTGTACGTCGGCGCGGCGATGACGTCGTGGTACAGCGGCCAGATGGTGTCGTTCGAGAAGCCCTCGTAGTAGAGCTGCACGTCGGCCGCCGACAGGGTCACGGGAACGAGGTGCGTGCCCTCGAAGTCGAAGGGCTCGACGGTGGCATCGGCTTGACCGGCCCATCCGACCCAGGCGCCTTCGGCGCGACGCATGACGGGCTCGAGGGCGGTGACGAGACCGCCGGGTGAGCGTCGCCACCCCTCGCCGTCGGGGGTGCGATCGACGGGCAGTCGGTTGGCGACGACGACGAAATCGGCCTGGGTCACAGGTCCTCCTCGGGGATCGTTCTCAGGCTAACAGCGGGCCCGATCCGCGCACGGGGGTGGACGGGATGCGATACGTGCGTTCTCGCGCGCGGTCCGGCTGCGCTCCGCTGTCAAGGTGCGGCGCCGGAGCACGCCGCTCGATAGGTTGGGCTCATGCGGCAGTACATCTTCGGAACCGGTCTTCTCAGCGCCATCACCGGCGGCGTCACGCTCTTGCGCGGTCTCAAGAACGACGAGCCGTTCACCTGGCGCACGGCGCTGGCGTGGCTGAGCTGGGGCATCACTCTCGCGCTCGCGATCGGCGCGGTCGTCGACACGCGCCGCGCGCGTCGGGGTCGCGTGATCGCGGGAGACTCCCCCGTCTCGAAGAAGCAGGAGAAGCTGTTCAAGAAGCGTCTCGCGCGCTGACCCGCGGACAACCTCACGGATGCCGCGGCCTCGAGGTCGCGGCATCCGTTCGTCTGGGGGCCTAACGGGTGAGGATCAGCGCGTCGCCCTGACCGCCACCACCGCACAGCGCCACCGCGGCCGTTCCGCCGCCGCGACGGACCAGCTCGTGCACCGCGTGGACGACGAGTCGGTTGCCCGAGGCGCCGATCGGGTGACCGATCGCGATGCCGCCGCCGTGCGGGTTGACGACGTCGTCGGAGACGCCGAGTTCGGCCTGCGACCGCGCGATCACGGCGCCGAAGGCCTCATTGATCTCGATGAGGTCGAGCTCGGATGCCGCGATGCCCTGCTTCTCGAGCGCTTTCGCGATCGCGCGGGCGGGCTGGGCGTGCAGGGAGTTGTCGGGGCCGGCGACCTGGCCCGCCGCCCCGACGACGGCGAGCACGTCCCAGCCGCGCTCGTCGGCGATCGCGCGGGTGGTGACGACCACCGCGGAGGCGCCGTCGGAAATCTGCGAGGCGTTGCCCGCGGTGATCGAGCCGCCCTCGGCGAAGGCGGGACGCAGCCTCGCGAGCGTCTCGACCGTCGTGTCGGCGCGGATGCCCTCGTCGGCCGAGACGACCACGGGGTCGCCCTTTCGCTGTGGGATCGACACCGGCACGATTTCCGCGTCGAAGATCCCCTCCGCCTGCGCGGCGGCGGCGCGCTGGTGGGAGCGGGCGGCCACGGCGTCCTGGGCTTCGCGCGTGACCTCGTAGCGGGCGTTCGCGCGCTCGGTCGAGGCGCCCATGCTCTCGCGGTCGTACGCGTCGGTGAGGCCGTCGTACGCCATGTGGTCGAGCACCTCGACGGAGCCGTAGGCGTAGCCGTCGCGCGAGTTCATGAGCAGGTGCGGGGCGCGGGTCATCGACTCCATGCCCGCGGCGACGACCACCGTCGCATCTCCCAGGCGCAGCATGCGCGCGGCGTCGATGATCGCGGTGAGGCCCGACAGGCAGACCTTGTTGATGGTGGCCGAATGCACGTCCCACCCGATGCCCGCTTCGATCGCGGCCTGGCGCGCGGCGTTCTGCCCCGCTCCGGCCTGGAGCACCTGGCCCACGAGCACCGCATCGACGGCGTCGGCGGGGATGCCGCCGCGCTGGAGCGCCCCGCGGATGGCGGCCGCCCCGAGCTGCACGGCGGTCAAAGGGGCGAGCTGCCCCTTGAGCCGGCCCTGCGGGGTGCGGGCGGCGGCGACGATGACGACGTCGTTCTGTGCGTTCATGCGTGCTGCTCCTCAGCGAGTCGGACGGTGAGCGCGGGCTCGGTGGCGGCCCGCACCTCATCGACGCTCACCCCGGGGGCGAGCTCGACGAGCACGAGTCCATCCTCCGTCACATCGATGACGGCGAGGTCGGTGATGATGCGGTCGACGACGCCGCGGCCGGTGAGCGGCAGCGAGCACTGTTCGACGATTTTGGGCGAGCCGTCTCGGGCGACGTGCTCCATCAACACGATCACGCGGGCGGCGCCGTGCACGAGGTCCATCGCTCCCCCGGGACCCTTCACCATTTTTCCGGGGATCATCCAGTTCGCCAGGTCTCCGGATGCCGACACCTGCATCGCCCCGAGGATGGCGGCGTCGATCTTGCCGCCGCGGATCATCCCGAAGCTCAGGGCCGAGTCGAAGAACGCCGACCCCGGGAGGGTGGTCACGGTCTCTTTGCCGGCGTTGATGAGGTCGGCGTCCACCGCGTCCTCGGTCGGGTACGGACCGACGCCGAGGATGCCGTTCTCGGACTGCAGAACGACCGTGACACCCTCGGGCACGTAGTTGGGCACGAGTGTGGGCAGGCCGATGCCGAGGTTGACGTACGAGCCGTCGGCGAGCTCGCGGGCGGCGCGGGCGGCCATCCCGGTGCGGGACAGAACCATCAGCGGGTCTCCTCACTCACGGTGCGCTTCTCGATGCGCTTGGGGATGTCGGGACCGACCTCGACGATGCGGTGCACGTACACGCCGGGGAGGTGAACGGCATCCGGGTCGAGCTCGCCGGGGTCGACGAGGTGCTCGACCTGCACGATGCACGTGCGTCCGGCCATCGCGGCGAGGGGGTTGAAGGCGCGCGCGGCCTTGCGGAAGACGAGGTTGCCGTGCCGGTCGCCCTGGTAGGCGTGCACGAGCGAGAAGTCGGTGGTGATGGCCTCTTCGAGCACGAACTCGCGCTGCTCGCCGCTCACCTCGAAGGTGCGCACGTCTTTGACCGGGGAAGCGAGGGCGATACCGCCGGCCCCGTCGTAGCGACGCGGCAGGCCGCCCTCGGCGACCTGGGTGCCCACACCGGTCTGGGTGTAGAACGCGGCGATCCCCGAGCCGCCGGCCCGCAGCTTTTCGGCGAGCGTGCCCTGCGGGGTGAGCTCGAGCTCGAGTTCGCCCGAGAGGAACCGCCTCTCGAACTCCTTGTTCTCACCGACGTACGACGAGGTCATCTTGCGGATGCGGCCGGCCCCGAGCAAGATGCCGAGCCCCCAGTCGTCGACGCCGCAGTTGTTCGACACGACCGACAGGTCTCGCGTGCCCTGGGCGAGCAGCGCCTCGATGAGGGCGATGGGATTGCCCGAGAGGCCGAACCCGCCGACGGCGAGAGACGCTCCGTCGGGGATGTCTGCGACGGCCTCGGCGGCCGAGGCGACGGTCTTGTCGATCACGCGAACTCCTTCGTTTCGTCCTCTTACGGTGCGCGGGGTGGGCCCACGGAGTCGACCGCGCTCTTGTCATGTGGATGAGGTGGGGCATAACGTCCACATCGTGGACACTGCATCGCGATCCGTTCCCGGCGCCCAGGCCATCTCGCGTGCGGCCCGGCTTCTGCGCCTCGTGACGGCCGCGGGCGAGACCGGCGCGTCGGTCGGAGACCTCGCGCGCGACGCCGATCTCACGCGACCGACCGCGCACCGCCTGCTCAGCGCGCTCCGCGCAGAGGGGCTCGTCGACCGCGACGAGCCGACCGGTCACTGGCTGCCGGGGCCGGAGCTCTATCTGATGGGGAGTGTGGCGGCATCCCGATTCGACATCACCTCGACCGCGCGCGACATCGTGCGCTCCCTGGCGGTGCGAACCGAGGAGAGCGCGTTCTTGTCGGTGCGGCGAGGCGACGAGACGGTGTGCCTGGTGCGCGAGGACGGAAGCTTTCCGATCCGCTCGTTCGTGCTTTCGGAGGGGATCCGCTTCCCGCTCGGGGTGGCTTCGGCGGGGTTGGCGATCCTGGCATTCCTGCCGTCGAGCGAGGTGGATGCGTATCTGGAGCGGCATCCGGAACTCCCCGAGAAATGGGGGGCGTCGCACTCCCCCACCCGTCTGCGCGGGCGAGTCCGCGACACGCAGGCGCGCGGATACGCGGTGAACCCGGGACTGATCGTGGAGGGGAGCTACGGGCTCGGCGCGGCCGTGTTCACGCGCGCGGGCGACCCGCAGTGGGCTCTCAGCCTGACAGGGGTGGAGTTCCGCTTCGGCGGCGAGCGCCTCGCGGAGCTCGGGCGGATCCTTCTCGCGCACGCGCACCAGTTGTCGACGCGCATCGCCTCCCGGTGATTGCTCCCGAATAGATACCGAAGGTATATACCTGGGGTATGCTTATGGGTATGACCCGCCACGACGACCTGCAGACTCTTCTGCTCGCGGTGCACGCTCTCACCCGCGTCGCGGCTCTCGACACACAGACCGACGCCCCCGCCGCGCAGTGGCGCACGCTGACGCTCCTGCGCGATCACGGACCGCAGCGCCTCGGCGACCTTGCGACCCTCAGCCGCGTGACACAGCCCGGCATGACCCGGCTCGTCCACCAGATGGACGCGGCGGGACTCGTCGAGCGCCGCCGCCTGCCCGACGACTCGCGCGTCAGCGTGATCGCCGCCACGGCGAAGGGCCTCGAAGCGCTGGCCGGGTGGTACGAGCAGTTCCGCGCGGCCCTTGCTCCGCACGTGGCAGACCTCTCCGAGAAGGAGTGGGATGCCGTGAGCGTCGCCGCCTCCGCGCTCTCACTGCGCGTGGGGATGGCGCCGACTCCCGCGGGTCGACACGAAACCACTGACGATCAAACCCCCGACGACGATGGCGCCGCCGACCCCACCAAAAACCGCGGAGCCCTCACGGAATCCGCAGAAGAACAGGAGGTGGTCCGGTGAGTGCCGGAACCGCAGCAGTCAGCAAGGCGCCCAGCGTCTGGAAACAGCCCGCGCAGGTCTGGGCCGTCGCCTTCGCGTGCGTCGTCGCCTTCATGGGCATCGGTCTCGTCGACCCGATCCTCCCCGCCATCGCGGACTCCCTGAAGGCCACCCCGGTCGAGACGGAGCTGCTGTTCACCAGCTACCTCGTCGTGACCGGCCTGGCGATGCTCATCACCAGCTGGATCTCGAGCCGCATCGGCGCCAAGGCGACCCTGCTCGTCGGTCTCGGTTTGATCGTCGTGTTCGCCTTCTTCTGCGCCATCAGCGGCAGCGTCGATGCCGTGATCGGCTTCCGCGCCGGATGGGGTCTGGGCAACGCCCTGTTCATCTCCACCGCGCTGGCGACCATCGTGGGCGCGGCGTCCGGCGGGAGCTCGGCCGCGATCATCCTCTACGAAGCCGCGCTGGGCCTCGGCATCGCCGTGGGGCCGCTGCTCGGCGGCATCCTGGGTGAAGTCAGCTGGCGTGGGCCGTTCTTCGGCGTCGTCGTCCTGATGGCGATCGCGTTCCTCGCGGTGGCGGTCCTTCTACGCGGCCCCAAGCCCGCGCGCACCCCGCTCCCCTTCAGCGCCCCGTTCCGCGCCCTCGGCCGTCCGGCGCTCGCGATCCTCGCGGCGACCGCGCTGTTTTACAACATCGGCTTCTTCACGCTGCTGGCGTTCTCGCCTTTCCCCCTCGGGTTCGGGGCGATGGGCATCGGCCTGACCTTCTTCGGATGGGGCGTGGGCCTGGCGATCACGAGCGTCTGGGTCGCCCCTCTGCTGCTGCGCCGTCTGCGACTGACGACGGTTCTGCTGATCGCCCTGCCTCTGCTGGCCCTCGACCTGCTCGTCGCGGCGTTCATCGTGTCGTCGGCCGTCGCTCTTGTCGTGTGCATCATCGTGGGCGGTCTCGTGCTGGGCGTCGTGAACACCGCGCTGACCGAAGCGGTCATGGAAGCCACCGACCTCCCGCGCTCGGTCGCGTCGTCGGCCTACTCGGCCGTGCGCTTCCTGGGCGGGGCGGTCGCTCCCCCGCTCGCCGCGCTGCTGTGGCACGCGTACGGCGCCGGAGTGCCCTACGTGATGGCCGCGGTGTCGGTCGTGATCGCCGCCGCCTGCATCCTGTTCGGTCGGCGTCTGCTCGCACACGTCGACGGAGCACACCCGGATGCCGCTGACGAGGGCGCCGCTGTTCTCGTGGGGGATGCGGCGTAAGGCGTCGGCGTCACCTCTCCTCTCGCCGGGTGCCGGCAGGACGAACCGTTCGGGTCGTCGTGTCGGCAGCCGGCGCTTTTGCGTGGGTGGCGGTCGACTCGTGCTCGATTCCCGCTCGTCCCAGCCCTTCCTCCCGATGTCGGAGGTCACCGATACCGTGCCCGCATGACGAGCTCGACCTCGGCAGCGCACCGGCCGATGCCGAGTGCCACGGTGGTGCCCGTCGCGTTCTTCGCGCCTCCCCCGAGCGACGACGAGCTCGAGGCCTGGGCCGATGAGATCCGCGCGATCGAAGAGGGACGGTTCGAGCCGGATTGGGACGCGCTGTTCTCCGACGACAACACCCCGTGGCCGGTCAGCCACGACCTGGGCTCCCCCGACGATGACGCCGTCGCGGTTTCCGAGTCCGAAGCCGACACTCGGCCCATCGACCTCGTGCACACCCTCGTCGCGGTCGCCATCCGCCGTCGCCAGCAAACCGCCGAGGAATACCGGCTCATGACGCTGATCCTCGACCGCGCCGTCGCTGACCCAGACCCGTGGGTCGGTCCCGATCCGACCCTCGATCTCGCGTGGGACGGCTCTCGCGGGCGTTCAGCGGCCGCCGTGCGCCGCGACCGTGCCGACCTCGCGGAGCGCGCCGCCGCCGCCGAGATCGCCGTTCACCTGCGCCTGGCCGAGCAGACCGTGCGTACGCGGGTCGGCCATGCCCGGACGCTGCAGGCGCGGTGCGGCCTGGCCTGGCGGGCGTTCCTCGACGGGCGGATCTCCGAGAGCCACGCGATCAGGATCGCCCGGCTCGCCGACTCCCTTCCCGATGACCGCGAAGCCTGGACCGCCTTCGACACCGGCGCCACCGAGCGCGCCGAGCGTCTCACCCCGTCGAGCTTCGATACCGCCGCTCGCGCGCTGCGCGAGAAGGTCCACGCCGAGTCGATCGATGAGCGGCATCGCCGCGCGGCACGCGACCGCGGGGTGTGGCTCACCGCCGAGCTCGACGGCATGGCGACCCTGACGGCCTTGCTTCCGGCCGAAAAGGCTCACGCCGCCATGACCCGCCTGGATCGCGCCGCGCGGCATCTGACGACGGCAGCCGACGAAGAGCGCACGCTGGCGCAGCTGAGAGCCGATGCGCTGGCGGATCTGCTCGCGGGTGGATCAGTCGCGGAGAACCCCACGGCGGCGCCGGCTCCCGCAGCAGGGGCCTCGAGGGCGTCCGGCTCCGCCCGCCCCACCGTCGTCGTGACCGTTCCCGCTCTCACCCTCCTCGGCCGCGACGACACCCCAGCCACCCTCGACGGGTACGGCCCGATCGATCTCGACACCGCCCGGAGACTCGCCCGAGAGGCGTCGTCGTGGATCCGCGTGCTCACCCATCCGGTCACGGGGGTTCCGCTCGCCCTCGACCGCACCAGGTACCGGGTGACGACCGCACTCCGGCGCTGGCTCGGCGTCACCTCGCCGACCTGCGTCTTCCCGGGGTGCGCCCGCCCCGCCCGAGACTGCGACATCGACCACCTCACGGCGTGGGCCGACGGCGGGGCCACCGACCACGACAACCTCGAACCCGAGTGCCGTCACCACCACCGCCTTCGCCACGAGACGAAATGGGAACCGCTCAAGGACCCCGGCGATGTCGACCTGAAATGGCGCTCACCCCTGGGTCACGACTTCGAGGTGGATCCGCCGCCGTTCTGATCTTCGGCAGCGCCGACCCGGCGCTCCTCTCGCACCCGTTCCACCAGCGTGTCCCACAGCTGATCGAACCGGGCGTTCCAGGGCGTCGCGAACACCCCGTCCTTCCACCGCTGGTGCACGACGTCGAGGGTGACCCACTCGGCATCCTGGACCTCCTCCGGGTCCGGCACGGGCGCGGGCTCCCCGTCGACGTGGCCGACCCAGAGGTCGAATAGGGCTCTCTCTTCGACGACGCGACCCACCAGGACCAGGTCGTCGGGGGCGAGCACCATCCCCGTCTCTTCCGCGAGCTCGCGCACGGCGCCGGTGCGGCTGGTCTCTCCGCGTAAGGCGCTGCCGGCGGGGAACTCCCACGCCAAGGGGTAGTCCTTGCCCGCGGCGCGCAGGCTCATCAGCACGCGCCCAGTGGACGACACCAGACAGACGGATGCCACGATGTGGAACGACCCGGCCGGCACAGGGCCGTCGCCGCGCCGGTGGAGGGTTCCGGTCGGTGTGCCCTGGATGTCGGTGACATCCCACATCTCGTCGTCGGCCATGGAAACCTCCCGGGTCACGCGCCGCCGTTGGAGACGGGGCTCATCCCATCATGCCGAGCGCGATCCGCCAGGCGGAGGGATTGCGCGTGAACGCCGACCTGAGAAACGAAAATCCCCTCCACACCACACGGGCGGGAGGGGATTTTCTATGCTGGTGCACCCCCTGGGACTTGAACCCAGAACCCACTGATTAAGAGTCAGTTGCTCTGCCGATTGAGCTAGAGGTGCGTTCCGTTCGGCCGGAGTTTCGCTCTCCGCGCCGAGGAATGACACTACCAGGCGTGACTCGGGCACGCCAAATCGAGCCAGGATCGACCGTTATCCTGGAGCCGTGTCCCGCACCGAAGAGCCCGCCGCGCCCCCCGCGGACCTGACCGACGATCTCGCACTCGCCCTTCGTCTGGCCGACGCCGCCGACGCTGTGGCGATGGAACGCTTCGACTCCGCCGACCTCCGGATCGACACGAAGCCCGACCGCACCCACGTGACCGAGGCCGACCTGGCGACCGAGCGCGCGATTCGCGGGATCCTCGACGCGGAGCGTCCCGGCGACTCGGTCCTCGGCGAGGAGTACGGCACGTCGGGTGACACATCCCGCCGCTGGGTCATCGATCCGATCGACGGCACCCACAACTACATGCGCGGCATTCCGGTGTGGGCGACGCTCATCGCCCTGACCGTCGACGGCGTTCCCCAGGTGGGCGTCGTCAGCCAGCCCGCAATCGGACGCCGCTGGTGGGCCGCAACAGGCCAGGGCGCGTGGACGACGACCGCCGACGGCGACACCCGACGCATTCAGGTGTCCGGGGTCGACGAGGTCTCGGCATCCAGCATCAGCTTCCAGAGCATCGAACAGTGGGACGACGTCGACCTCGTCCCCACTCTCGAGAAGCTCGCGCGCGCTGTCTGGCGCGATCGCGCCTATGGGGATGCACTCCCCTACATGTGGTTGGCCGAGGGTCGTCTCGAGCTCGTGGCCGAGTTCGGGGTGAAGGAGTACGACATCGCGGCGATCGCCCCCATCGTGCGCGAGGCCGGCGGACGTTTCACCGCGTTCGACGGGACCGACCGTCTGGATGCCGGGTCCTCGCTCGCGACGAACGGCGTCCTGCACGACGACTTCTTCGCTCTGCTGCACGAGGATGGTGCCCGATGACACGCGCGCGCCTCGCACTCCTCGTCGCCACCGGTGCCATCGCGGCGCTGGGTCTCGCCGGGTGCACGTCGACCCCCGACGCCGCCCCGAGCGTCGCGGCCAGCGCCACGACGACCGACGCACCCGCTCCCGACGCCGGTGCCAGCGCGACGCCCACGACGGCCCCGATCGACCCCACCTGCGAGAACATCATTCCGACCGCCACCGTGGACGACTTCAAAAGCCTCGGGTGGACGTACCAGGAGGAGCCGTTCCGAATCGGTGCGACGGCGCTCGACGATGGCATCCAGTGCAAGTGGGGCGATGCCAAGGTGGCATCCGATCGCGTGCAGATCTTCGGGTGGGCGCCCATCGACGATGCGACGGCTCAGCAGGCGGAGAAGGACCTCGTCGCTTCGGGGTGGAAGCTCGAGCGCGACGGTACGGGCGATTACGTCACCGAGAATCCTGATTGGCTCGGCGGCCGCGGTGCCGACGGCTACGGTCTGACCTACCTGTTCGGCGACGGCTGGGTGAAGTTCGCGGATACCCGCCAGAGTCTCCTCCTCGTCGAGACGCCTCAGTAGGGCGCCGCAGACGCGGGTGCCTCGCTCACCGGTACGGGTTCACCGCCGCGGTGTCCCGGCCGGCGGCGAGGCCCTCGTCCCGCCTGTTTCCCTCGCCGGTAGGCGTTGACCGCTGGAGTCCCTGCCGACGGCAAAGCCCCCGCCCCACCTGTTCCCCTCACCGGTACGGATTCACCGCCGCCGCGTCCCGACCGGCAGCGAAGCCCTCGTCCCACGCGTCTCCGCGCGCCTCGAGGCCGCGCCACAGTTCGTCGGCCTGCAAAATCCGTTGTGCGAACGCGACCCAGTCGCTCCACCCGCCCTCGACCGGGGCATCGCCGCCTCGGCCCTCGGCCCGCCACCGCGCCGAATCGGGAACGGAATCGAGGTGGAACGGACCGACATCGATGCGGGTGTGACGCGGATCGGGCATTCCCCGACGCTAGCTGGTTCACTGGGACGCATGGGATTCCTGGATCGCCTGCTCGGCAAGAACGTCCCCGCCCCGCAGGCCGCTCCCCTCGCGTCCGATTCCGCCCTCGCGGAGCTCAGACGGACAGCTCAGGATGCCGTCATCCCCGGCTTCCGCGACTTCGATGAGGTCGTGCAGCAGGTGCAGGACGTCCACGAGCTCGACGACGCCGCAGCCGCCGAGGCTGTCGTGCGCGAGGTCTGGGCCGAGCGCCGCCGCGTCGAGGAGGGGTGGCCGTCCGTCACGGAGGGCGATCGCTTGCGCACGGCGTTCGCGATCCTCGAGGCACGCGGCTTCGTCGCCCGCGCCGACTTCACCTGCTGCAATACGTGCGGGACCGCTGAGATCGACGCTGAACGCACGCCCGCGCCGAGCGACGAGACGGGCGCACCGCAGTTCCGCGAGTGGGCGTACACCTTCTTCCACCAGCAGGACGCTGAGCGTCTCGCCGAGGAGCCCGCGCAGCTGTTCCTCACCTTCAGCGCCTTCGCGCCCCTGCGCGATCTCGACCCGGGGCTCCTCGCGGCGGCCGACGCCGGAGACGAGGCCGCGCGCAACGACGTGTGGCGACAGACCGATGCCCGCGTCGGGCGTATGGTCGCCGATGCTCTCGCCGAAGCCGGCCTGCCGGTCGAATGGGACGGCGACCCCGCCCACCGCATCGTGATCCCCCTCCCCCAGTGGCGCAACCACCTTCCCGGCACCGCCCTCGAGACCGCGTAGGCACGGCACGGTCGGCCCGACAACGTAGGCTCGACCCTCGTGGCTATCGGCTCGACCATTCACCAGTTCACCATGCAGCTCTCCGACGTCGATCGCGGCGTCTACGACGAGCTGGCGTTGCGCGTCGCCCGGCATCCCTCTGAGACCGCGCCGTACATGCTGACGCGCGTGCTGGCCTACTGCCTCGAGTACGAGGAGGGCATCGGCTTCAGCGAGGGCGTCGCCGCGACCGACGAGCCCGCCGTGATGATCCGCGACCTCACGGGCGCCCTGGTGGCGTGGGTCGAGGTCGGGGCTCCGGATGCGGCACGCCTGCACACCGGCAGCATGAAGGCCGAGCGCGTCGCGATCTACACGCACCGCGATCCCGACAAGGTCGCCGCCCCGTGGGCGGGAAAGCGCATCCACCGCGCTGAGGAGGTGCTCCTGCACAGCTTCGAGCCCGGCTTCGTCGAGAAGTTGTCGGATGCCATCGAGCGACGCAACGCCGCGACTCTGACGCGCACCGAGGGGCGCATCTATCTCGAGCTGAACGGCGTGGCCGGCGAGAGCGACATCCACACGCGCTCCGCGGGCTGATCTCGAGACCAAGAAAGCCCCCATCCTCGCCGAAACGGGCGAAGATGGGGGCTTTCTCACGTGACGATGGTTCGTGGAGCTGGGGGGAATCGAACCCCCGTCCAACGCTGGGTCTCCGCGTTTTCTCCGGGCGCAGTCTGTGCAGACGTTCTACTCGGCTCCGACCTTTGTCACAGACACCTAAGTCGACAAGCCCAGCCTGGGAAAAGTCCCGCGTGACGTCCAGACGCCGTCACACAGCAAGACCCCTAAATGACGCCAGATTCCGTGGCGGGGTCGCACACGGCCTGACGGACTATCGGGCTCGCTTACGCAGCGAGGGCGAAGTCAGTGCGCTTAGCATTGGCACTTATTGTTTTGCAGGGAGCGTTTACGAGATAACCCCACATCCTCGGCCCGCTTCTCGCGGGTTCGCAGGCGCTGTCGAAACCGATCAGCCCCGGGAACTCCGTGAAGGAGCGACCATCGTCACGCTGTTGAGTTACCACCTCGGTCGCCGTAAGCGCCCGAGCATCACAGTCTACAACGGTTCGCGGCGCGCGATGATTCCCACCTGAAGCCGGTGAGCCGCGTCCCGTAGGCTCACCGCCCGAGCGACGTCGCCGCGCCCACACCACCCCCCCACCCGAGCGCGCCGCTCACGTAGGCTCACCGCATGAGCGACGTCGTCATCACCGTCCGGGGCGAGAGCAACGCCCGCGCCCGCGCTGAAGAGGCCGCCGTCCGCGTCACGGTCTCGACCGACGGCCCGACTCGTGGGCCGGTGGTCGAGCGGGCGCAGGAGCGCGCGGCGAGCGTGCAGGACGGTCTGGTCGCTCACCTGCGCTCCGGCGAGGTGTCGGAATGGTCGAGCGCGAGGGTGTCGGTCTGGTCCGATCGCCCATGGAACAACGAGGGCGCGCAACTCCCCCTCGTCCATCACGCCGCCGTGGAGCTGTCCGCCACGTTCACCGACGCCGGGGCCCTGTCGTGGTGGCTGGGGGATGTGGCCGAGTCCGACGACGTGCAGGTCACCGCGGTGGAATGGCGCCTGTCCCCCACCACCCGTGCCCGTGTCGAGCGCGAGGTGGCCGCGGACGCCGTCCACGTCGCCGTGGAACGGGCGACGGCTTATGCGGACGCTTTGGGGTTGGCATCCGTGTCCGCCGTCGAGATCGCGGATGCCGGATTGCTCGGCGCACACCCCGAACAGCCGGCGCCGTTCACCGTGCGCATGATGGCGGCCTCCGGTCCGGCCGGGGGGCCGTCGTTCAGCCTGCAGCCGCCCGAGATCGTCGTCACCTCGGTCGTCGAGGGCCGCTTCCGCGCGGAGTGACTCAGGGAGGCTGAGCGCGCTACTCGCCCAGCCGGTTCTTCGTGCGCATGGCACGTTCGGCTTCGCGCTTGTCTTCGCGCTCGCGGATCGTCTGCCGCTTCTCGAACTCGCGCTTGCCCTTCGCGACGGCGATCTCGACCTTCGCGCGGCCGTCGAGGAAGTACAGCCGCAGCGGCACCAGCGTGTACCCGCCCGCCGACACGGCGTGCGACAGCTTGATGATCTCTTCTTTGTGGAGCAGCAGCTTGCGCGTGCGCTTGGCCGAGTGGTTGGTCCAGTGGCCCTGCGAGTACTCCGGGATGTGCACGGCATCGAGGAACGCCTGGCCGCCGTCGATGTAGGCGTAGCCGTCGGTGAGGTTCGCACGCCCCTGGCGCAGCGACTTCACCTCGGTGCCCGTGAGCACCAGTCCGGCTTCGTACGTCTTCTCGATGGCGTAGTCGTGACGCGCCTTCTTGTTGGACGCGATGAGCTTTTCACCCTGCTCACGAGGCATGGTGCCACCTCCTCATGATCATGGGCACACAGAGCCTTACAGTTTACCCCACACCGGATGCCGACTCCGCGCGCGACCGAGAGGTCAGGCGCGCAGCCAGCGACGGATGGCGAAGCTCGCGCTCAGGGCGGCGAGGACGATGCCGATCACGACGAGCGCCGGAATGACGATCGCGACGTCGCCGAAATCGACCCACGAGGTGATGAAGCCGATCCTGTCCCTCAGGTATTGGTTCACGCCGACGCCGACGATCGCCCAGACGGCGACGCTCGCCAGAGCGGACCCGATCAGCGCGGCGAGGACACCCTCGACGATGAACGGCGTCTGGATGAAGCGGTTGGACGCGCCCACCAGGCGCATGATCCCCAACTCCTTGCGTCGGGCGAACGCCGAGAGACGGATGGTCGTCGCGATCAGCAACACCGCCGCGATCAGCATGAGCCCGGCGATGCCCACCGCGACGTAGGTCGCGACCGTCAACGCCTGGAAGAGGGGCTCGAGGTATTGGAGCTGGTTCGTGACGCTCTCGACGCCGTCCTGTCCGCTGAAGGCTTCGGCGATGACGTCGGATTGGCTCTGGTCGACGAGGTTGATGCTGAAGGTCGCGTTGAACTGGTCGGCCGTGACGACACCGAGGATGTCTTGGGACAGCAGTCCCTTGGCGTTCTCGAACACCTGGTCGCTGGTCTGGAAGGTGTAGTCGCGGATGAGCGGGGACAGGGCGGAGCCGTCGAGCTTCGCGGTGACCGCGTCGATCTGATCCTGCGTCGCAGGCTGACCGGCCACGCAGGTCGGCGCGTTCGACGAGGCCGCGCACATGAACACCGCCACCTGGGCGCGGTCGGCCCAGTACGACTGCATCTTGCCGATCTGCATCTGCATGAGCATCGCCGCGCCGACGAAGGTCAGCGAGACGAAGGTGACGAGGATGACCGAGATGACCATCGACGCGTTGCGGCGGAGACCGGTGAAGGCCTCCGAGAGGATGAGCCCGAACCTCATGACGTGGGTCCCACTTCGTCGTTGCGGTCTTTCTTCTCGCCCAGGCCGAGCCGGTCGGCGAGACCGAGAGCGTCGACGTCGGGGCGGGTGACCGGGATGGAGCGTGTGTTGGCGCCGGGCTCGCGGGGCTCGTCGGCCGGAGCCGGAGCGTCGTCCGACGCGGCCGGAGCCGTCTCGTCGCGTCGCTCCGCCGGAGCAGTCTCGTCGCGTCGTGCCGCCGGAGCCGCGTCGGCGCCCGGCTTCGTGAGCGGTTCGACGGGCCCGGTCAGACCGGTGACCTCGCGCTGCACCTCGAGCACCGCGGTGAGGGCGGCGACCGCCGCCGCTCCGCGCTCGACCTCGGGCGCGAGGCGCGGAAGGCTCGACGTGTCGCCGTAGCCGCCGTGACGCTCGTCGCGCACCATCTCGCCGCCGCGCAGCTCGATCACGCGACGCTGCATCTGGTCGACGAAGCCGGCCTCGTGCGTGGCCATGACGACGGTCGTGCCGCCGGCGTTGATGCGCGCGAGCAGGCGCATGATGTCGATCGAGGTGCCGGGGTCGAGATTTCCGGTCGGCTCGTCCGCGAGCAGCACCTGGGGGCGGTTCACGAGCGCGCGGGCGATCGCGACGCGCTGCTGCTCACCGCCCGAGAGCTCGTGCGGCAGTCGCTTCTCTTTGCCGTCGAGACCCACGAGCGCGAGCACCTCGGGCACGGCCTGCTGGATGAACCCGCGCGAAGCGCCGGTCACCTGCAGCGTGAAGGCGACGTTCTGGTGCACCGTCTTGTTCGGCAGCAGGCGGAAGTCCTGGAAGACCGAACCGATGTGACGGCGGAAGTAGGGAACCTTGCGGTTCGACAGCGTGCGCAGGTCGCGACCGAGCACGACGACGCGGCCGTCGCTGGGGGTCTCGGCGCGCAGGATGAGCTGCAGGCACGACGATTTGCCGGAGCCCGAAGCGCCGACGAGGAAGACGAATTCCCCGCGCTGCACTTCGAAGTCGACGGCGTTCAGGGCGGGCTTCGCGGTGCCGCGATACCGCTTGGTGACGTTCTCGAACCGGATCATGGCGTGACGAGCCTAAGCGCGGGCTTCGAGCAGGCCGACAGGACGCGCCGCGCGGCGAAACCGAGAGAGCCCTATGGATGCCGAGGTGCCGGCATCCAGAGGGCTCTCTGTCGTGGGAGGGAACGACTCAGTCGTCGTCCTTGCGCTTGCGCCAGCGGATGCCGGCCGCGATCAGGCCGTCGAGGTCTCCGTCGAACACGACCGCCGGGTTTCCGACCTCGTATCCGGTGCGGAGGTCTTTCACCAGCTGCTGGCCGTAGAGGAAGTACGAGCGCATCTGGTCGCCCCAGCTCGCGGTGATCGTGCCGGCGAGCTCCTTCTTCTTGGCCGCTTCTTCTTCGCGCTTGAGCAGCAGAAGGCGGGTCTGCAGCACGCGCATGGCGGCCGCGCGGTTCTGAATCTGCGACTTCTCGTTCTGCATCGAGACGACGAGGCCGGTCGGAAGGTGCGTGATGCGCACGGCGGAGTCGGTCGTGTTGACCGACTGTCCACCGGGGCCCGACGAACGGAACACGTCGACGCGGATGTCACCCTCGGGCACCTCGACCTCGACGGCTTCTTCCATGACGGGGATGACTTCGACGGCTGCGAAGCTCGTCTGTCGCTTGTCGGCGCCGCCGAAGGGGCTGATGCGCGCGAGGCGGTGCGTGCCGGCCTCGACCGACAGCGTGCCGTAGGCGTAGGGCACGTCGACCTCGAAGGTGGCCGACTTGATGCCGGCGCCTTCGGCGTAGGACGTGTCCATGACCTTGACGGGGTACTTGTGACGCTCGGCCCAGCGCAGGTACATGCGCAGAAGCATCTCGGCGAAGTCGGTGGCGTCGTCGCCGCCGGCGCCGGAACGGATCGTGACGACCGCGGAGCGCGGGTCGTACTCGCCGTCGAGAAGGGTCTGCACCTCGAGCTGGCCGATGACGTCCTTCAGCGAGGCGAGCTCGCGGCGCGCTTCGTCGGCGGACTCGTCGTCGTCCATCTCGATGGCGAGCTCGACGAGCACCTCGAGGTCGTCGAGACGCTGCTCGATCTCGGTGACCCGCTTGAGCTCAGCCTGCTTGTGGCTGAGGCGGCTGGTGACCTTCTGGGCGTTGTCGACGTCGTCCCAGAGGTCGGGGGCACCGGCCTCTTCGCTGAGGCGTTCGATGTCGGCTTTGAGTGCGTCGACGTCGACCACGGCCTGGATATCGGCGAAGGTCGAGCGCAGCGCCTGGATGTCGGCGGTCAAATCGAGTTCGAGCATTTGACATCAAGCCTATCGTGGAGACAGTGACAGCCGACTCTCCCCGGAACGTGCTGGTGCGCTTCGCACCGATGATCTACGGCCCCACGCTGCTGTTCGCGGTCGGCGAGGGCGCCGTGATCCCCCTCATTCCGGTCATCGCGAACCGCCTCGGTGCCGACGTCGCTCTCGCCGCCCTCGTGGCCGCGGCCCTCGTCGTCGGCCAGCTCTGCGGCAACATCCCGGCAGGCTGGGCGGTTGCGCGCTTCGGCGAGCGCGTCACGATGGGCGTGGCCGGCATCGTTGTGCTGGCGGGTCTGCTGGGGATCGTGTTCGCGCAGTCGTTGGCGTTCTTCACCGCGGCGGTGTTCCTCATCGGCTTCTGTGCGGCGTCGTTCGCGCTCGCCCGTCACTCCTTCATGACCACGAGGGTTCCCCTGACCTTTCGTGCTCGCGCGCTGTCGCTGCTGGGCGGAACGTTCCGCCTGGGGATGTTCGTCGGCCCGTTCATCTCGGCGGCGCTGTTGGCGGTCTTCGGTACCGAGACGGCATCCATCGTGTTCTTCGCCGTCTGTCAGGTCGCCACGATCCTGCTCGTGTTCTTCGGCCCCGATCCCGAGAAGGCCGTGCCGGTGGGCGCGGTGTCGCCGACGCGGCGGGGCGGCGGAGACTCGCGAGATGCCGAAGACACGGGTGAGCCGGTCACCGGGGCGATCCCCACCGTCGAGCGGGTCGGAGTGTTCCGCACGATGTGGCGCTTCCGCGGAGTGCTCGCTCGCCTGGGCCTGGCGGCGTCGTCGCTGTCGGCCGTGCGCTCGGCGCGTCAAGTGGTGCTTCCGCTCTGGGGCGTCTCTCTCGGATTGGATGCCGGAACGATCGCGGTGGTCGTCGGCGTCTCGGGCGCGATCGACTTCGCCCTCTTCTACGCGAGCGGCCAGGTGATGGACCGCTTCGGTCGCCTCTGGGCCGCCCTTCCGGCCATGATCCTCATGGGCGCGGGGTTCTTCGCCCTCTCGTTCACGCACGATCTGTCGTCGGCGGCGATGTGGTACGCCATGTTCGCCGCGGTCCTGGGCGTCGGGAACGGCTTGTCGAGCGGCATCCTGCTCACCCTCGGCGCGGACGTCGCCCCACCGACCGATCCCGCGGCGTTCTTCGGCTCGTGGAGGACGCTGACGGATGCCGGGGGCGCGGTGGCCCCGCTCATCGTGTCGGCCCTGACGGCCGTGGCATCCCTGTCGGTCGGTGTCGGCGCGATGGGACTGGTCGCCGTCCTGGGTGCCGCGGGCTTCATCCGGTGGGTCCCCCGCTACGTCCCGCGCACCCGCTGACGGAGCCCCGGTCCCCTCTCGTCTGTCGCGTGAGGGGTCATTGCCTGTCGCTTCCGGGCCGCCCACGCGACAGTTTCCGACCCCTCACACGCGACGTGAGGCGAAGATCACTCCGAGACGCGGATGAGCACCTTGCCGAGCGCGCCCTGCTCGACGGCGTCGTGCGCGGCGGCGGTGTCTTCCAGCGCGAACCAGGTCAGCGGAAGCCCCGCGTCCTCCCCCACCGGCAGAGCCCCGTCGGCCACGGCCGCCGCCACGTCCTCGGCGGCGGCGAGCAGCGCGCGCTCCCCCACGGTGTAGAGCAGCAGTCCCTGCCAGCGGATGTTCTTCGCGAAGCTCACGCGCACGGGGGCGGTGAAGTCGTCCCCGCCGTTGTCGGCGTAGTACCCGATCGTTCCGTGGTTGGCGATCACCTCGACGTCGAGGGCGGCGTTGTCGGCGATCGCGACCTCGACGATGTGCTCGACGCCGTTCGGGGCGAGTTCCCGGATGCCGTCGGCCAGCGACTCGCTCGGGTACTGCAGCACGTGGTGGGCGCCGGCGGCTCGCGCGAGGGCCTCTTTCTCGTCGCTGCTGACGGTCGCGATGACGGTGGCTCCGGCCCACGCCGCGAGTTGGATCGCCGCGTGCCCCACGGCTCCGGCGCCGCCCTGCACGAGGACGGTGCGTCCGGCGAGCGCGCCGGGGGCCAGGCGCGACGGGCCGTCCTCGTGCACGGTGAGCGCGCGGTGGGCGGTCATCGCGGGGACCCCGAGGCTCGCGCCGAGCTCGAACGACGCGTCGTCGGGCAGGGCAACCGCACGCGATGCGGGAAGCACCGTGTATTCGGCCGCGGTGCCGAGCGGACGCTGGTGGGCCGCGAGGTACACCCACACCCGCTGACCGACCGTCAGGGTGTCGACGCCGTCGCCGACGGCATCCACCACTCCCGCTCCGTCCTGATTCGGGGTGACCTCGTCGAAGGGAAGGGGCCGGCCGGTCGTGGCGCGTGCCTTCCAGTCGGTCGGGTTGACGCCCGAGACCGTCACGCGCACGCGGACCTCTCCGGGTCCGGGTTCGGGCAGCGGGCGGTCCTCGAGCGAGAGGACGGAGGAGTCACCGGGCTGGGAGTACGTGATCGCCTTCATGGAGGGGAGAACGGATGCCATGTCCCCCAGCATTCCCCCGCGGCGTGTCGCGCCGGATGAACAAGCGTGGGCTTGACGGCTGCTTCACATCGTGGGAGCGCTCCGCACGCTTAGAATGAGCACACTCGCGGGAGTGGTGAAATCGGTAGACACGCAGGATTTAGGTTCCTGTGCCTTCGGGCGTGGGGGTTCAAGTCCCCCCTTCCGCACGGCATCCGCTGTTCTCAGCACCGACTCTCCGACCCGACGGGACCGATGTGATCCACACCACCACCGCGCTGCTCCCGTGGCTCGACCCTGCGGCGATCATCACCAACTCGCAGCCGTGGGCTCTCCTGGTGGTGTGCTTCATCATCTTCGCCGAAACCGGTCTGCTCATCGGCTTCCTGCTGCCGGGTGACACGCTGCTGATCATGGCGGGTCTGCTGTCGCACTCCACCCCGGCCGCTCCCAACGGAGTCTTCGGCATCAACGCGTGGTGGGTGGCCCTGGCGATCGGCATCGCGGCCTTCATCGGTGGCGAGGTCGGGTATTTCATCGGCCACAAGGCCGGGCCCTCGATCTTCGAGCGCAAGGACTCCGGCATCTTCAGCAAGAAGAACGTCGAGCGCACGAACGCGTTCTTCGACCGCTTCGGCGGGCTGACCGTGATCCTCGCGCGCTTCGTGCCGGTCGTGCGCACGTTCGCCCCGATCGCGGCGGGCGTGGGCCACATGCCGTGGAAGAAGTACTCGCTGTACAACCTCATCGGCGCGGTCATCTGGGGCATCGGTCTGACGATGCTCGGCTACGCGGTCGGCTACATCCCGTTCATCCGCGACATCGTCACCGAATACATCGACGTGATCCTGCTCGCCGCGGTCGCCGGTACCGCGATCTTCATCGCGATCCACTACTTCCGCGAGCGTGCCGCCGCCAAGCGCGAGGGTGCCGTCACCCCCGCCGAGGCCGAGGCCCTCACGCTCGACCCGAAGACCCTCGAAGACGGAGACCAGCCGACGCGCTAAGACGCCTTCGACGTCTTCTTCTTCGCGGGAGCCTTCTTCTTCGGCGCGTCCTCGGTCTTCTCGGCGCGGGCGGCCCGGCTGCGCTCGACGCTCGCGCGCAGTGCCTCCATGAGGTCGATCACCTCACCGCCGTCCTCTTCCTCCTTCTGGCCGAAGGTGGCGTCGGTGTCGAGAGCGTCGCCCTGTTCGAGCTTCGCGTCGATGAGGGTGCGCAGCTCGGCCTGGTACTCGTCGGTGAACTCTTCGGGGTCGAAGTCCTTCGAAAAGCTGTCGACGAGCGAGGCCGACATCTCGAGCTCCTTCGCCGAGATACGCACGCTCTCGTCCAGCGCGGGGAACGCCGCCTCGCGCACCTCGTCGGCCCAGAGCAGCGTCTGCAGCACGAGCACGTCGCCGCGGACACGCAACGCAGCGAGACGGGTCTTCTGCCGCAGTGAGAATCGCACGATCGCGGTGCGGTCGGTCTGCTCGAGCGTCTTGCGCAGCAAGACGTACGCCTTGGGCGACGATGAGTCGGGCTCGAGGTAGTAAGCCTTGTCGAGCGTGAGCAGATCGACCTGGTCACTGGGTACGAACTCGACGACCTCGATCTCGCGGCTGCGTTCGCTCGGCAGCGACGCGAGATCATCCTTGGTCAGCACGACCGTCTGCTCGCCGTCGTCGTACGCCTTGTCGATGTCCTGGTAGGGAACGACCTCACCGTCGATCTCGCAGACGCGCTGATACCGGATGCGCCCGCCATCGGCGTTGTGCACCTGGTGCAGCGACACGTCGTGGTCTTCGGTCGCGGAGTACACCTTCACGGGCACGTTGACGAGGCCGAAGGTCAGGGCGCCCTTCCAGATCGATCGCATGGGATCAGTGAACACCGAAAAGGCAGAGGTTGCCGAGGGGGTTGTGCCCGCACGCCGCGCACACCTCCTGCAGATCCGCCCGTCAGCCCGCTCCTCCCTCCCCGCCATCCGTCGCGATCTGCAGGAGGTGTGCCGCACGCCCCGGGTACTTACTGCAGGAGAACTGGCCGTTCCCCCGCCCATCCGTGCCACGCCGGAAGCCGACCGCCGCGTGCCTCCTGCGTTGTGTCCGCGCGCGTCCCGCGCTCCGGTGCATCCACACCGGCGCCGCGCCCCCGCAACCCCCTCGGCATCCGCCGCCCCCTCGGCTCTACGCTGGGGCGATGACGGAGCAGACGGTGCGTATCGGCGGACGCCGCCTGCGCCTGTCGAATCTCGACAAGGTGCTCTATCCCGAGACGGGCACCACCAAGGGCGAGGTGATCGACTACTACTCGCGCATCGCGCCGCTCCTGCTCCCCCATGTCGCCGATCGTCCGCTGACCCGCAAACGATGGCCCAATGGAGTGGGGACGGATGCCGACCCCGGCGAACCGTTCTTCGCCAAGGCCCTCGAGCCGGGCGCTCCGGCGTGGGTGCGGCGCTTTCCCATCGACCATTCGAGCGGCGCGAAGGACTACCCGCTCGTCGACGACCTGCCGACGCTCGTGTACCTCGCGCAGGTGGCGAGCCTCGAGTTGCACGTGCCGCAGTGGCGCTTCACCTCCGACGGCGAGCGGCAGAACCCCGACCGGCTGGTGCTCGACCTCGACCCCGGCCCGGGCGTGGGACTTGCCGAGTGCGCCGAGGTCGCCCGGTGGGCGCGCGCGATCCTTCAGGACATCGGCCTCGAGCCGTTCCCCGTCACCAGCGGCAGCAAGGGCATCCACCTGTACGCGCATCTCGACGGACGCCAGTCGAGCGACGCGGCGAGCGCGGTCGCGAAAGAGCTCGCCCGCGCGATCGAGGCCGACCACCCCGACCTCGTCGTGAGCCAGATGGCCAAGGCCGCGCGCCCGGCCAAGGTGTTCATCGACTGGAGTCAGAACAACGGCTCGAAGACCACGATCGCGCCGTACTCCCTGCGCGGGCGCCCGCGTCCGTACGTCGCCGCGCCGCGCACGTGGGCCGAGCTCGACGACCAGGACCTGCGGCACCTGCTGTTCAGCGAGGTGCTCAAGCGCCCCGCTGACCCGCTGGCTCCGGTCGACGATGCGCACGGTCCCCTGCGTGCGTACATCGCCAAGCGCACGGCCGGCAAAACGCCCGAGCCGGTGCCCGACGCACCACACGGCGAGCCCGGCCCCGAGGGGCTTCCCCGTTTCGTGATCCAGGAGCACCATGCCAGCCGCCTGCACTGGGATCTTCGCCTCGAACGCGACGGCGTGCTCGTCAGCTGGGCCGTGCCCAGGGGCGCCCCGCCGACGACCGCGAAGAACAGCCTCGCCGTCATGACCGAGGACCACCCGCTGCAGTACCTCGACTTCGCCGGCGAGATCCCCCGCGGCGAGTACGGTGCGGGCATCATGACCGTCTGGGACACCGGCACGTACGAGCTCGAGAAGTGGCGCGACGACGAGGTGATCGCAACCCTCGAAGGTCGTGACGACGGGCCGCTGGGCCGTGTGCGCCTCGCGCTGATCCGCACCGAGGGCCAGGGCGAGAAGTCGCAGTGGCTGCTGCACCGGATGAAGACGGATGCCGAGGGCCGCCCGCAGAGCGACGGTCAGCCCGTCGTGCCCGTGGGTGACGGCTCCTCTGACGCTCGCCGCGCCGCTCCTCACCCACCGGCGGCTTCCCCATCTGCCGCCGCCTCTCCGCCCAGCGTCGCCGACCTCAAGCCCATGCTCGCCACCCCCGCCACGGCCGGGATCGCCCGCGCCGCCGCCGAGCGCTGGGGCGGCACGCCCTGGGTGGAGATGAAGTGGGACGGCATCCGAGGTCTGGGGATCTGGGACGGCGAACGTCTGCGCCTGCGCTCGCGCAACGGAAACGACCTGACGGCTACCTACCCCGAGCTGACGAGCGTCGATCTGGGTCTCGGCTCCGACCCGGCGGTGTTCGACGGCGAGATCGTCGCCCTCGACGAGCAGGGCCGGCCGAGCTTCCCGTTGCTCCAGAAACGGATGAATCTCGCAAAGCCCCGAGAGATCGCCCACGAAGCCGAGCGCACCCCCGTGCACCTCTACCTGTTCGACGTGGTGTCGGCGGGTGGCCGAGACGCGGCATCACTGCCCCTGTCTCAACGGCGAGAGATGCTCGAAGAGCTGGCGGCTCACGCCGGGGGGCCTGTCGTCGTGCCTCCGGTGTTCGACGACGTGGATGCCGCGGTCGCAACGAGCGGCAGGTTCGGGCTCGAGGGGGTCGTCGTGAAAGACCCGGGATCGACCTACCGGCGCGGCGTGCGGTCGGAGCAATGGCTGAAGGTCAAGCACTCTCGTACGCAGGAGGTCGTGATCGGCGGGATCCGCCCGGGCAAGGGCAACCGCGCGGGCACGATCGGCTCCCTGCTGGTGGGGGTGCCCACGGCCGACGGCTTGCGGTACGCGGGCCGTGTGGGGTCGGGATTCGGTGAGCAGACGCTGGCCCGCCTCACGGACCTCTTGGAGCCGCTTCGCGCCGACACCGATCCATTCGTCGGAGTCCCGGCGGCCGACGCCCGCGATGCCCTGTGGGTCAGGCCCGAGCTCGTGGCCGAGGTGGAGTTCGCGGAGTTCACGCCCGGCGGCATCCTGCGGCAGGCGCGGTGGCGGGGCCTCCGGCCGGACAAGGACCCCGGTGAGGTCGTGCGCGAAGACAGCGCGAGCTGAACAGCCGGTTCACGCGTGGCGCGAATCGTGCTCCACGTGGCCCGCGGGCTCGAGCTGGAATGTCGAGTGCTCCACATCGAAGTGGTCGGCGAGGCACGTCTGCAGCGACGCGAGGATCGCGGCGGCACGCCCATCGGTCAGAGCGGCGTCTTCGACGATCACGTGCGCGCTGAACACCGGGGCGCCGCGCGTGAGCTGCCACACGTGCACGTCATGCACATCGACCACCCCGTCCGCCTCGCGGAGGTGCTCGCGGATCTCGGCGACGTGGACTCCCGCGGGAGCCGACTCCGTCAGGACGACCACGACCTCGCGCAGAAGACCGATGGCCCGCGGCACGATCATCACCGCGATGAACAGCGAGGCGATGGCATCCGCCTGCGTGAATCCGGTCGTCACGATCACGATGGCCGCGACGATCACGGCGGCGGAGCCGATGAGGTCGCCGAGCACCTCGAGATAGGCCCCGCGCACGTTGATGCTGCGCTTCTGCGCGCGCGAGAGCAGGAACATCGACACCGCGTTGGCCACGAGACCGACGACCGCGACGACGAGCATGAGCCCGCCCTGCACCTCCGCTTCGGCGGGGGTCAGGAGGCGCTGCACCGCCTCGACGCCGATCCACGCGCACAGCACGATGAGGATCACGCCGTTCGCCAGGGCTCCCAGCACCTCGGCGCGCTGGTAGCCGAACGTGCGGCGGTCGTCCGCCGGGCGCGCCGCGATCGCGGTGGCGATCAGCGCCACCACCAGGGCCGCGGCATCGGTGAACATGTGCGCCGCGTCGGCCAGCAGCGCCAGCGACCCGGTCAGGATCGCGCCCACGACCTGCACGACCATCACCGTGGCCGTCAGGGCCAGGGCGGTCGCGAGCAAGCGCCTATTGCTGGCATCCCGGATGCCACCGGACGGCGCGTGATCGTGCATAGCTCCAGGCTAGATCTGGCACAGGCTCAGCCGCGTCGGTTCGGCGAACTCGGGAATGAGAACGGGTGTCGGTCTCGCTCAGAGCGTCTCGAGCAGCGGCGCCAGCTCGCGGAACGCGCGCGCCCGGTGCGATGCCGCGTTCTTCTCCGCGGCCGTCCACTCCCCCACGGTCCGTTCCTCGCCCGTGGCCTGGCCGTCGGGGATGAAGATCGGGTCGTAGCCGAAGCCTCCGGGTCCGGCGGGCTCCGTCGCCAGACGACCGGGCCAACGGCCCTCGACCGTCTGCTCGCCGCCGTCCGGACGCACCAGCGCGATCACCGAGACGAACTGCGCGGTGCGGTGCGGGTCGGCGACGTCCGATAGCTGGTCGAGCAGCAGCTCGAGGTTGGCGGTCGCGTCCTTCTTGTGCCCGGCCCAGTACGCCGAGAACACTCCGGGCGATCCGCCCAGCACGTCGACGGCGATGCCCGAGTCGTCGGCCAGCGCCGGCAGACCGGTGTGAGCCGCGGCCGCGCGCGCTTTGATCAGCGCGTTCGCGGCGAAGGTCACGCCGTCTTCGACCGGCTCGGGACCGTCGTACCCGACGACCTCGAGGTCGGGACGCACCTCGGCGACGATCGCCTGGAACTCCTCGACCTTGTGCGGGTTGTGCGTGGCGAGGACGACGCGTGCCATCTCAGCCCTCGAGCACCGAGGTCTGGATGCCGCGCAGTTCGGCGCAGCCGTTCACGCCCAGCTCGAGCAGCTGGTCGAGCTCGCGCTTATCGAACGGCGCGCCCTCGGCGGTGCCCTGCACCTCGACGAACAGGCCGCGGCCGGTGACGACGACGTTCATGTCGGTCTCGGCCCGCACGTCCTCGACGTAAGCGAGGTCGAGCATCGGCTCACCGTCGATGATGCCCACCGACACCGCGGCGACCGAGTCGCGCAGCACCTCGGCCCGCTGGCCGATGAACTTCTTCTCGCGGCCCCAGGCGATGGCATCCGCCAAGGCCACATACGCACCCGTGATCGCCGCGGTGCGCGTGCCGCCGTCGGCCTGCAGCACGTCGCAGTCGATGACGATCGTGTTCTCGCCCAGCGCCTTGGTGTCGACGACGGCGCGCAGCGCGCGACCGATCAGGCGCGAGATCTCATGCGTGCGACCCCCGACCTTGCCCTTGATCGACTCGCGGTCGTTGCGGCTGTTCGTGGCGCGCGGCAGCATCGCGTACTCGGCGGTGACCCAGCCCTTGCCCTTGCCGGTCAGCCAGCGCGGCACGCCGTTCGTGAACGACGCGGTGCACAGCACCTTGGTGCCGCCGAAGGTGACGAGAGCCGAGCCCTCGGCGTGCGCCGACCAGCCGCGCTCGATGGTGACGGGGCGGAGCTGGTCGTTGGTGCGACCGTCTTTGCGGGTCATGGGTCCTCCAGAGGAACGGGAAATGGATGCCGCGCCTCAGCGCGGCAGGTCGATGGCGCCGGTCTGCACGAGCTGCACCTCGCGCACCTCGCGCCCCATCAAGCGGTGGGCGAGGCGTACGAAGTCGTCGGCCGATGAGCCCGTGGCTTCGTAGTGGGCGGTGGGCACGGCATCCGGACTCGCGAGAAGGTCACGTGACACGAGCTGGCGGTAGACGTCTTTCGCGGTCTCGCTATCGCTCGAGACGAGGCTCACGTCGGGGCCCATCACGTAGCTGATCGCGCCCTCGAGGAACGGGTAGTGCGTGCAGCCGAGCACGAGCGTGTCGACGCCGGCGTGACGGAGGGGGGCGAGGTACTGCTCGGCGGTGGCGAGCACCTCGGGCGAGTCGGTGACTCCGGCCTCGACGAACTCGACGAAGCGCGGGCAGGCCTCGGCGAACACGGCGAGGTTCTCGTTGACCTCGAGCATGTCCTGGTAGGCGCGGGAGCCGATCGTGCCGACCGTGCCGATCACGCCGATGCGGCCGTTGCGGGTGGTCGACATCGCCGTGCGGACGGCCGGGCCGATGACCTCGACGACGGGGACGTCGTAGCGCTCGCGGGCATCGCGGAGCATGGCGGAGGACGCGGTGTTGCAGGCGATCACGAGCATCTTCACGCCCTGCTCGACGAGGGTGTCGAGCACCTCGAGCGAGTACTTGCGGACGTCGGCGATGGGCTTCGGGCCGTAGGGCGAACGCGCGGTGTCGCCGATGTAGAGGATCGATTCGCGCGGCAGCTGCTGCGAGACGGCCCGGGCGACGGTGAGTCCGCCGACTCCTGAGTCGAAGATCCCGATCGGCGCGTCGTTCATAGGGGTTCAGCCTATCGGGCGGGGGTGGGGCGGGCGGGTCTCCATCCCGGGGGTGTGCCGAACTCCTGAGAAACGAGGCGCAGCGCCGCCGTGGCCTGCCGTGCGTCGGCGTCGCGGCCCGAAACTCAGGAGTTTCGCGCGGCAGGGCGTGGGCGGTGCGGCCTTCTGCACGGGCTGGCGCGGGGCCGGGCTCCGACACGGCGCACGCGCAGGATGACCCGGCACGCGAGCGGCCTGTACCGAACTCCTGAGAAATCGAACGATTCCCGCTCCCACGGCGTCGGCGACTCGCATACGCCGCGAAAACTCAGGAGTTCGGTACGGCGGGCGGCGACTGTCAAGCGCGGCCGTGGGCGCGGGCGGGGCGGTGGGGCCGCAATAGGCTGACCGAATGAGCCGTAGCACCGCCCTGCACACCGACCGTTACGAACTCACGATGCTCGACGCGGCGCTCCGTGACGGCACCGCCTCGCGCCGCTGCGTGTTCGAGGTTTTTGGTCGTCGCCTATCGGGCGGGCGCCGGTTCGGCGTCGTCGCGGGCACGGGGCGGCTGCTCGAAGCCATCCGCGACTTCCGGTTCGGCGATGACGAGCTGCGCTACCTCCGCGACAACCGGGTCGTGGATGCCACGACCCTCGACTTCCTCGCCGACTACCGTTTCACCGGCTCGGTGACGGGATACCGCGAGGGCGAGGTCTACTTCCCCGGGTCGCCGCTGCTGACCATCGAGGGCACCTTCGCCGAGGCGGTGCTGCTTGAGACGCTCGCCCTGAGCATCCTGAACTACGACTCCGCCGTCGCCACCGCCGCCGCCCGCATGACCGTGTCCGCGGGCGACCGTCCGCTCGCCGAGATGGGCTCACGGCGCGCGAGCGAAGAGGCCGCCGTCGCCGCCGCCCGCGCGGCGTACATCGCCGGGTTCTCGGCGACGAGCAACCTCGAGGCCGGGCGCCGCTGGGGCGTGCCGACCATGGGCACCGCGGCCCACGCGTGGACGCTCCTGCACGACACCGAAGAAGACGCCTTCCGCTCGCAGGTCGAGGCCCTCGGCCCCGGAACGACCCTGCTCATCGACACGTACGACATCCCTGAGGGGGTGCGCACGGCCGTCCGGGTCGCGGGGACCGAGCTGGGCGGGGTCCGCATCGACTCCGGCGACCTGCCCATCGTCGCAGGCGAGGTGCGGGCGCTGCTCGACGAACTCGGCGCGACGAACACGCGGATCACCGTGACGAGCGACCTCGACGAGTACGCGCTCGCTGCGCTCGCGGCATCCCCCGTCGATTCGTACGGCGTCGGGACCTCGGTCGCGACCGGGTCGGGGGTTCCGACGGCAGGCCTGGTCTTCAAGCTCGTCGCCCGCGAGGCCGCGGACGGTTCATGGGTGGGTGTGGCCAAGGCATCCGCTCAGAAGGCCTCGCACGGCGGTCGCAAGGCCGCCTTCCGCACCCTCGATGCGGGCACCGCGACCTCGGAGTTGATCATCGTCAGCGACGGCTTCGAAGAGCTCTCGACCGCGGCCGAGCATCCCGACGCCCGTGCGCTGCAGACCTCGCTCGTGGAGGGCGGAGAAGCGGATCCCGCCTCCCTCGGCGCAGCGGGCGTCCAGGCGGCTCGGGCTCATCACTCTCGGGTCCGCGAGGAACTCCCCGTGCGCGCCCTCGCGCTGAGCAAGGCCGACCCCGCGCTCCCGACGGAGTACCGCAACGCCGAGTGAGCCGCGGCGGTTGCGTGAGTCGTCTCGCGCAAGGAGTCGAGACCTGTCGCCTCGCGCACGTGAGCCGCGGAGGTGGGCCACGCGCGCAAGGGACTTTGACTGGTTGAGTTGCCGCGAATGGTCAGCGGCGGACCCCGGAGTGACTAATGAGGCAGCGGCGCCCCTGCCGCGTGCGCGAGTCCGTCGCCCCACCGAGTTGAGTTGCCGCGAATGGCCGCCGGCGGGCCGCGGCGCGACTAAGTGCGGCAAATGAGGCGGGGGCGACCATCCCGCGTGCGCGAGTCCGTCGCCCCACCGAGTTGAGTTGCCGCGAATGGCCGCCGGCGGGCCGCGGCGCGACCAAGTGCGGCAAATGAGGCAAAGGGGCCCGCGCGCCTGAGCCCACACACGCGTGAGGGGTCAGGAAGTGTCGCTGGGCGGCAGCGCCGGCGACACTTTCTGACCCCTCACGCGGGGTGAGAAACCCTCAGTTGATGAGGGACTCGTAGATCTCTTTGCACTGCGGGCAGACGGGGAACTTCTCGGGGTCGCGCCCCGGCGTCCACTTCTTGCCGCACAGCGCACGCACCGGCTTGCCGCTGAGGGCGGACTCGAGGATCTTGTCCTTCTTCACGTAATGCGAGAAGCGCTCGTGATCACCGGGCTCGATGTTCTCTTCGCGGATGAGCTCTTCGAGCTCACGATCCAGGGTCGCGAGACCCCCGCTGTCAGGACTGTCGAGAGGCGTGCTCATGGAGAGCCAGTGTAGCCGCGGTACGCCCCGAGCGGTCGGTGCGATGGGAGGTCAGGTCGCTTCGGCGAACTCCATGAGCCGTGTTCCGCGACGCTCGAACAGCGCCGCGCCGACGGTGACACCGATGACGAGCACGACCGCTCCGGCGCCGACGCCGACCCAGAGAGCGAGCACTGAGTCGATCTCTTGACCGTTGATCGCCTGCCAGGTGAGCCACGCCGCGGGCGAGGCCGCCGCGATCGCCCCGGCCATCACCAGGCCCTGGGCGACGACGCCGCCGGAGCCGGTGCGCTGCGGCTGCTGGAACGGGCTGTCACCGGGCCGCGACACCGCGTAGGGGGCGACGACGGACGAGATGCTCGACAGTCCGAGCCCGGCCAGGAACAGCGCCGCGCAGACGCCGACCATGGCGGGGAAGACGGCCCAGCGCCCGTGGGCGACGATGGCGAGTGGCAGGGTGATGGCGAGGATCGGAATGCCGATGAGCAGCACCGGAACGAGTCGTCCGATGCGGTCGGGAGCCCCGCGCATGCCGCTGGCGATGTGCATCCACAGCGCGGTCGAGTCGTACGCGAGGTCGTTGTGCGGCAGCCAGCCGAAGAACAGCGCCATGATCGGCACCGGCAGGAGCACGGCGAGTTCGAACGGCACCCCGGCGACCAGCAGCGGCACCGTCGAGACGACGGCGGCGATCGGCACGATGATGACGTTGACGATGTAGCGACGGTCGCGCAGCCAGTAGGAGAGGCTGCGGGCGGCGACTGCTCCCCCGGGTGTTCCGGGAAGGATCGCGAACCACCCCAGGCCGCCGCGTTCGCGCACCGCGATGGGTCGGCGGGTCGTGGTGAGAAGAGTATTGACGAGCGCGAACCACGCCAGGGCAAGCAGAAGAACGGTGACCAGGGCCACGACGAAGCTGCCCACGGCGGCTCCGGCCGAGGGGGCGAGAGCGATGCCCCACGCGGCGCCGATCGGCGTCCAGGCGAGCACCTCGGCGGCCGACGCGAGTTGCGAGGGCACGGCGCCGCGCCACTCGAGCGAACCGAGGAAGACACCCACGGGCACGACGACGACGAGCACCGCGACCAGGTACACGCCGATGAGCTCGCGCGACTGCCGGGGGCGCTGGACGAGGGCGCCGAGCGCCATGCTCACCCGCGCGAACAGCACGCAGGTCGTCAGCCCTAGGACCACGGATGCCACGCTCGCCCAGGCCGACGCGCCGTGAGCGCCCCACGCGACCGCGAGGCTCACCCCGAGGGCGAGGACCACGAGCACGGGGACGCTGAGGAAGCCGGCCAGCAGGAGCGCTCCGGCCAGGGGGCGGGGCTCGGGACCGACGACGGCGAAGCGCCGGGGGTCGAGCGGGTCGATCGACGCGGTGACGGGCGGACCGACCGCGAAGCCGAGCGTCACCGCCGAGCCCGCGAGCACCGTCACGACCGCCGTGGTGAGGCTGCTGGCATCCGCGAGACCGGCCGCGCTCATCGCGGCCACGACGGTGGCGGCGACCAGGATGACCACGCCGATGGCGCGCCGGATGACGTCGCGCGGGTCGCCCCGCAGGGCGCCCGCCATCATCGCGAGCCTCAGGCGGAGAACGTGTGCAACCACTCGAGGCCCTCCACGTCGCCGAGTCCACCGGAGAGCTCGCGGAAGCGCTCCTCGAGCGTTCCTTCGCCGCGCACCTCGTCGACGGTGCCCTCGGCAAGCACCTGACCCGAGACGATCACGGCGACCCGCGAGCAGACGCGTTCGACGAGCTCCATGCCGTGGCTCGAAAGGATGACCGTTCCGCCGTGTTCGACGTACGTGCCGAGGATGTCGAGGATGACGCCGCTCGAGACGGGGTCGACGGCTTCGAACGGCTCGTCGAGCACGAGCAGGCGCGGCGAGTGGATCATCGCGCCGGCGAGCATGACCTTCTTGGTCATACCGGCGGAGTAGTCCGAGACGGGACGCGACAGCGCCTCGACGAGGTCGAACGCGCGGGCGAGGTCGGCCGCCCGGCTCTCGACGAGCGGGGCGGGAAGCCCGCGCAGGGCGCCGTAGTACGACAGCAGCTGACGGCCCGTGAGCCGGTCGAACGTGCGCAGCCGGTCGGGCAGCACGCCGATGAGCTTCTTCGCCTCGCGCGAGCGTGTGCCCGCGTCGACCCCGTTGATCGTGACGGTGCCGCGATCGGGTCGCAGCAGCCCCGCGATGATCGACAGGGTCGTGGTCTTGCCGGCACCGTTGGGACCGACCAGACCGTAGAACGCACCGGCGGGAACAGTCAGGTCGATCGCGTCGACCGCTCGCAGCTCGCCGAAGCTCTTCGTGATCGTCCGGAGCGCGAGAGCGGGTACGGCGGTCTCGGTCTCGGATGCCGCGGCCCCATCGACCTCGGGCGCATCGACGACCGCTGCGGGCTCGAGGTCGTCGCCGCTGCGGGCGACGTCGTCGCGCGTCTCGTCGTCGCCCGACTCAGCCGGGGCGGCAGCGACGACGGCGGTCTCGGGTGCATCCGGGTCGGACTCGGCGTCCCCGGTCTCGGACACGGGCTCGACGGGCTCGGCGGCAGAGGTCTCGGACACGGGCTCGACGGTCTCGGACACGGGCTCGAACACAGCGGTCTCGGGCTCGGGAGCCGCCTCGCTTGCGGCGGTCTCGACAGAGCCGTCGGGCTCGTCGGTGGCGACACTCTCGACGGGAAGTACCGATTCCTCCGACCCCGCCTCGATCTCGTCGACACGCACGTCGGCGGGCGTCGGGTCCTCGGGTTCGGCCGCAACGACGACGTCGGAGATGCCAGCGGCCTCAGCGTCGGCGCTCGACGCGTCGCCCGAGACCTGGGCCCGGGCGTCGTCCTCGAGCGGCGTTTCGGTGACGACCTCGACGGCTGGCTCGTCGGCCAGCGCCGAGGCAGGCTCGGCCTCCGGCACCGGCGCGTCGGCGGACTCCAGCGTCGACGCGTCGGCGGGCTCGATCACGGGCTCTTCGACGGCGATATCGGCGGGCGTGGGATCAGCGACAGGCTCCGCATCCGCCGGGTCCAGCTCAGCGCCAGCCGAAGCCCACGCAGGCTCAGGCTCGCCGACCGCCGCCACCTCAGGCGCAGCCGCACGGTCACCCGCGGCCTCGTCGACGACCACATCACTCGGTGTGCCCTCGCCCGATGACTGCGAAGACTTCTCCCCCGGCAGCGGCGGACGCGGGGGCACCACGATGTCGTCGGGAAGCAGCGGAGGGATGCCGACACTCGGCGCGACCCCGGGGCGATCGACGCCCGCATCGGTCGCCGTCGTCGACGCGTCGTTCTCAGACGCTTCCAGAGCTGCGGCCTTCGCGGCGGCCGCCTTCGCCGCAGCCGTCTGACGCGGAGCGGCCGGCTTCTTTGGTGCCGCCGGCTTCGCCCCGGCCGCCGGCTTCGCCCCGGCCGCCGGCTTCGCTCCGGCGGCGGGCTTCGCTCCCGCGGCCTTCGAGGCCGCTGTGGTGCGCGGGGCAGCGGGCTTTCGCGGAGTGGCGGGCTTCTTCGCGGCGGCCGTGCGGGCGGTCGCGGACGTGCCCGAGGCGGCGCGCGCGGCCGTCGTGCGCGGAGCACGCGGCTTCGCCGGCGGCTTGGGCTCGGTGGCCGATCCAGACTCGGCGTCGTCCGACGCGGCGGCCGCGGCGGGGCGCCGGGGCGCGCGCGGGGTCGTCGTCCGCGGAGCGCGGGGCTTGGGCGGGGGCGACACCGAGGCTTCGGCGCTCGCCGACGCGCCCTCGGTATCTGAAGAGGACTTTTCGGGGGGCACCGGCAGCGACGCTGTCATCGCACCAAACTACCAACCCCCTCCGACACCGACCGACGCCTGGTCGCGCGCCGCACACACTCACAGATAACGAACGGCCGGGCGATCAGTGCGAAACATTTCATCTGAACGGATGACGTCGGTTTGCGGCATCCCGTCGGCTTTCTCCTCCTGCGCGTGAGAGGTCGACTTCTGTCGCTTCGCGCCCCCACGGGGCGACACTTCTTGACCCCTCACGCCGCTCCGCGCACCAGGAACCGCTCCGCCCCGCCGTCAACCGCCCCCGCCCGATTCGCCACCGGGGTGAGGATGGAGGCATGGCTGAGAAGGTGCACCGCATCCACACCCTGCCCGACGACGCTCCGTGGAAGGGCGGCCTCCCTCCGGTGGGGTCCGAGGAGCACCCTCGCACCATCCGCCTGCTCGATCGCGTCCTCTCGGTGCAGCGACCCGTGGTGCTCGCGCACCTGCGCAGCGTGCGGTTGCGGCATCCGGATGCCACCGTCGACGAGATCCTGAAGATCCTCGAGCGCCGCTACCTCGCGGCCGTCACCACGGGTGGGGCCGCGGTGGGCGCCACGGCCGTGGTGCCCGGTATCGGCACGGGCGTGACGCTCGCGTTGAGCGGGGTCGAGACCGTGGGCTTCCTCGAGGCGACGGCTTTGTACGCGCAGTCGGTCGCCGAGGTGCACGGGGTCGTCGTCGAAGACCCCGATCGCGCCCGCGTTCTGGTTCTCGCGCTGATGCTCGGCAAAGAGGGCATCGACCTCGTGTCGCAGCTGGCGTCGCAGGCCGCCGGTCGCGGAGTCTCGCGCTCGAGCTACTGGGGAGAGATGGTGACCAAGACGCTCCCCCGCGCGATGGTCGGGCCGCTCGTCGACCGCCTCAAGACGACCTTCGTGCGACAGTTCGCCACGCGCGGCGGTGCGTCGTGGATCGGCAAGGCGCTGCCGTTCGGCGTCGGCGCCGTGGTCGGCGGTGCGGGCAACCACATCCTCGGCCGTCGCGTGCTCGTCAACGCCCGTCGCGCGTTCGGCACTGCCCCGCTCGCACTCCCCGCCGACCTCGAACCCACGCCCGGCAGCGAACGGCTCGAACGCGCCGCAGTGGGCGGTGTCCGCCGCGTCGGTGATGCCATCGCCGGGGCCGGTCGTCGCACGGGCTCGCTCGCGCGCAAGGCCCTCCCGGGGCGCAAGAACCGCGCCGAGACGTCGGAGCCCGAGGCGGGCGACGACGACCGCGGGTCGGCATCCTGAGGCTCACCCTTTCTCATCGACACGGGGGCGCGCGCAAGACCTACGCGCTGCGAAGACCCGCGCGTTAGCCTCGCGACATGGGCGACCTCCTCGATCTCCTCGCTGTCTGGATGCCGCGTCAGCGCTGGTACGGCACGAAGGGCCGCGATCCGCGGCTGACTCTCGTGGCCGACTGGCCGCTCGATGCCGCCGATGCGCGACTGCTGCTGGTGCGCGACGAAGCCGTGCAACCGGCGATCGTGTACCAGGTGCCGGTTGCGCGCCGGCCGGAGGGGTCCGTCCCTCCCGGGAGTCTGATCGGCGCCGCCGCCGACGGACTCGTCTGGGCGGATGCCACGACCGACCCCGCCTTCACCGATGCGCTGTACGCGTTGGTGACGGTCGGCGGCGAGGTGGGTTCGGGCGAGGACGGGTTCCGGGGCATTCCGCTCGGGGCGACGGGCGGGCGGGCGTTGGCTCCGCAGATGACCGCGCGCGTGCTGAGCGGCGAGCAGTCGAACACCTCGATCATCTACCGGCCCGAGGGGGAAGAGCCCGGTGTACCGGTCATCTGCAAGTTGTTCCGCCAGGTGAATCCGGGGATCAATCCCGACGTCGAGCTGCAGTCGGCGCTGGCCGCCGGTGGTGCCGCTTTCGTGCCCGGCGCGATCGGCGAAGTCCGCGGGATCTGGATGACGCCCGAGGGCGTTCCGGTCAGCGGATCGCTCGCTTTCGCGCAGGAATTCTTCGAGGGAGTCGAGGACGCGTGGCGCGTCGCGCTCGACGCCGCGGCCGCCGGAGAGGACTTCGCCGATCGCGCGTACGCCCTCGGAGCGAGCGTCGCCGGCATGCACGTGGCGCTCGCCGAGCAGTTCTCGACCCTCGATCCGAGCGAGGCCGACCGCTCCGCGGTGACCGGCGCGTGGGAGCGACGACTGGCGATCGCGCTCCGGGAAGTGCCCGCTCTGCGCCCCTACGAAGAGCGGATCCGCGACGTCTACGCCCGCGCGTCGGCCGCGAGATGGCCCGCTCTGCAGCGGGTTCACGGTGATCTGCACCTCGGTCAGGTGCTCGATACGCCCTCGAACGGATGGGTGCTTCTCGACTTCGAGGGCGAGCCCCTCCGTCCCATCACCGAGCGCCTCCAGCCCGATGTCGCCGTCCGCGACGTGGCCGGCATGCTCCGCTCGTTCGACTACGTCTCGGGCGCCGTGGCCGACGACGACGGCGAGGCCGTGCGCGCGTGGGTGATCGCCGCGCAGCAGGCCTTCCTCGACGGATACGCCGACACGACGGGTCGCCCCCGCACCGACGACGACCCCCTGCTCGAGGCGTTCGAACTCGACAAGGCCGTGTACGAAGCGATCTACGAGACGCGAAATCGCCCGGACTGGGTGGGCATTCCTCTCGCCGCGATCGGGCGCCTGGCACCACTGCGCTGACAGCACGCTCCACAACGAGAACGCCACCCCGCACTGTCTGGCGGGGTGGCGTTTTCGTCGCTCTGAGCGGATCAGCTCGTGGGCATCGAGCCCAGCGTGACCTCGGCGGTCTTCTCTTGGCCGGAGCGGTTGTAGGTGATCTCAGCCTTGCTGCCCGCGGCGAGCGCGCGCACCTGGGCGGTGAGGTCGATGGAGTTCGTCACCGGGATGCCGTCGACCTTGGTGATCACGTCGCCCTTCTGGAGTCCGGCAGCCTGCGCCGCCCCTCCGCTGGAGACGTCGGCGATGTAGGCACCGGTCGTGGTCGCTCCCTGGATGGAGGCGGCATCCTGAACCGAGGCACCCAGCAGGCCGTGCGTGGCGGAGCCGTTGTCGATGATCTCCTGCGAGATGCGCTTGGCGATGTCGGACGGGATCGAGAAGCCGACGCCGATGTTGCCGGACTGTCCGCCCGACGACGATCCGCCGGCGCTCGCGATGGCGACGTTGATGCCGATCAGCTTGCCCTCGTTGTTGACGAGCGCTCCACCGGAGTTACCGGGGTTGATGGCCGCGTCGGTCTGGATGACGGCGATCTTGATGGTCTGGTTGGCGGACTGCTGCTGCTGGCCCTGACCGAAGTCGAAGCGGAACGGGCTCTCCTGACCCGGCTCCTGCTGCTGGTCGGTGCCGTCGCTCGGGGCGGCCGACGAGGCGACCTGGATCGATCGGTTCAGCGCGCTGACGATACCGGTCGTCACGGTGTTCGGCAGGTCGAGCGGGGCGCCGATCGCGATGGCGTTGTCGCCGACGTTGAGCTTGGACGAGTCGGCCCACTCGATGGGGGTCAGGCCCGAGGCGTTGTCGAGCTTGATGACCGCGAGGTCGTAGGTGGGGTCGGTGCCGACGACCTTGGCCGAGTAGACCTTGCCGTCCGAGGTGGTGACCGAGATCTTGGCGCTGCCGCTCTGCCCGTCGAGGGTGACCACGTGCGTGTTGGTGAGCACGTAGCCGTCCTGGCTGAGGACCACGCCCGAGCCGGTGCCGCCCGACTGCCCGGCCGTCGCGCTGATGGTGACGACGCTGGGGACGACCTTCGCGGCGACCGCCGAGGTGTTGTTGACGCTGTCGGGGTTGTTGACGGTGATGGCCGAGGGGCCCGAGGCCGCCGAGGTGTTCGAGCCGCCCCAGAGGTTGAGGCCGGCGTAGGCGCCGCCGAGGCCCGCGCCACCGCCGACGAGGGCGGCCGCGACGAGCAGGGCCGCGACGCGCGGCACCGAGCTCTTCTTGCGGGGGGCGGTCGACGTCGACGACGGCATCGCGAGGGTGGGGTGCGCGTCGGTGGCGGCGGGGCCGAAGGCCTGACCGGTCGGCGTCGTCGCGCCCGAGGGGGCCGAGGCGGACCCGGGGTGCTGCGGTGCGGCGCCGGCGGCGGGCGGGGGCCAGGCGGCGGCGGCCGAAGCCGGCGAACGCGTGGGCACCGGCGGCACGTCGTAGCGCGGCGCAGCGGGGGTGGTGGACTCGGGCTGCGGCGACGCGGGAACGGCGCCGTTCGCGGCCGAGTTGTCGTGGTGGCTGTTGTGGTCGCCCGCGGGGCGGTTGTCCGTGTTGTCGCTCATGGGATGCTCCTTGTTCCAGGTGCTTCTACGATGACCACCGATCCTGTGGACCACCTATGACGGGCGTGGGCCCTCTCTATGGGTCTAGCAGTAACCGACCGCGAGGCATTCCCGCTTGCGCCGGCCTACCGTGCGGCATCCTGGTTGCATGCGACACATCCCCGGCGCTTGGCAGCGCACCGCCCGCGGCGCGGGCCTGCTCGCTCCCGACGGCTCATCGGTTCCGACGATCTTCGCCGAGATGAGCGCCCTTGCCGCCGCAACCGGGGCTCTCAACCTGGGGCAGGGATTCCCCGACGAGGACGGGCCCGAGGCTGTTCTGGATGCCGCCCGCGCGGCCATCTCGTCGGGCGTCAACCAGTACGCGCCGGGGCGCGGCTTTCCCGACCTGCTGGCCGCCGTCGCCGAACACCAGCAGCGCTTCTACGGGATCGAGCTCGACCCGCAGCGCGAGGTGCTCATCACCGTCGGGGCGACCGAGGCGCTCGCCGCCACCCTGCTCGCCCTGGTGGACTCCCCCGACGACGAGGTCGTGGTCTTCGAGCCCTACTACGACTCGTACGCGGCCTGCGTGGCCCTCTCGGGCGCGAAGCTCGTGCCCGTGCCCCTGCGGTGGCCCGACTTCCAGCCCGACCTCGAGCGCCTGGCATCCGCTGTCACCGATCGGACGCGCGTGATTCTCGTGAACGACCCGCACAACCCGACGGGCACGGTGTTCTCTCGCGAGGTGCTCGACGAGGTCGTGCGCCTCGCCCACCGGCACGATGCGATCATCGTCACCGACGAGGTGTACGAGCACCTGGTGTTCGACGGGCCGCACGTGCCGATCGCGACCCTTCCCGGGGCTGCCGAGCGGACGCTGTCGATCTCGTCGGGCGGCAAGACGTTCTCGCTGACCGGGTGGAAGACCGGGTGGGTCACCGGCCCCGCCGACCTCGTGTCGGCCGTGCTCGCGGTCAAGCAGTACCTGACCTACGTGGGCGGCTCGCCCTTCCAACCGGCGATCGCCGTCGGCCTGCGCCTGCCCGATGCCTTCTTCGCCTCGGTCGCGTCAGAGATGGCCGCCAAGGCCGCCCTGCTGGGCACGGGGCTCCGCGCGGCGGGGTTCGACGTCTCCTCCCCCGCGGGCTCGTATTTCACGGTGGTGGATGCCGCCCCGCTCGGCGCCACCGACGCCGACGCGTTCTGCCGCGAGCTGCCCGCCCGCGCCGGAGTGGTCGGCATTCCCCTCACCGCCTTCGTCACACCGGAGCACCGGGGCGAGTACGCCACCCTGGTGCGCTTCGCCGCGTGCAAGCGCGTGGAGGTGCTGCAGGATGCGGCGGAGCGGTTGGCGGGGATGACGTTCAACTGACGTGGGTGGGAGGCGGCAGCGACCGCCGAGCACTGACGGGAGCGCGAAGGCCCTCTTCGCTGACAGCGGCTTAGCGCGCGGAGGGCACAAACGTGTGCGCTAGAAGGCCACACCGTATGCCCCGTGCAGTTCGTGTTGCCGACGCAGCAGGGGTGGGACGTATGTTACGTACAAAATACGAAATGTTGACAGGTTGCCAATGAGCCCCATGTCGGGCCTTTCGGCATTGGAACATTGAACGTACGCCGCCCCTGAAAATCAGCGGCGATCGGAGGCAAAGTGATCGAACGCGTCAGAGACGCGATACGTCGGATACTGCGCGACAATCCGACGATCGAGGTCTGCTATACCTTCGCAATTCGACATGACAGCTTCCATCAAGGTGATGGAGTGCTGTTCGTCCATCCCTCCCACGAGCTCGACGTCGCCGCAGCGAGAGCGCGTGCCCGTGGCCACTTTTGAGGGAACGGGCCCCGCGCCGTCGGGATCGTGTCTCGCCTGCGGGCATGCACCCGTCGGACTGCGCCGCAACAAGGTCGCGTTGCTCATCGAACGTGTCACGCGCGGGCGCTGCTCTCCGACATCGTGCGCGGCTTTCGAATATTCCGAGACGGCATCGATGACGCGACTTTTCTGCTCGTGTTCAGACCCGGCGCACCAGCTTCACGTCATCGACCGCGCGGATGGAATCGAAATCAACGCGTCCGGCTGGTAGCCGCAGAACGCGGCAGCCTGTCTCGAGCGTGACCCCGGCAAGCACCTCAAGGCGTGCGTCTCGTTCTCTACGATGACCACGACACGTGACCCTGCGGTGCGCAACGCCATCGTCGCCTTTGCAGGAGCGGAGATGGCGCCAACGAATGCTACAACCGATGCCGCGCCCACCCACCCGAGCCTGACAGGCCGACCTGCTGAGCACAGGGCTCCGCGCGGCGGGGTTCGAGGTGCCCTCCCCCGCGGGCTCGTACTTCACAGTGGTGGATGCCGCCCCACTCGGCGCCACCGACGCCGCCGCGTTCTGCCGGCCCCCGCCGGAGTGGTCGGCATTCCGCTCACCGCCTTCGTCACACCGGAGCACCGCGACGAGTACGCCACGCTGGTGCGGTTCGCAGCCTGCAAGCGCGTGGAGGTGCTGCAGGATGCGGCGGAGCGGTTGGCGGGGATGACGTTCAACTGGCACCGGCCGTGGCTGAGCCTGTCGAAGCCCCCGCGACCCGCTCAGCGCGGCGTCACCCGGTACCGCCGCAACTCCAGCGCCGGGTTGACGCGCCGCACGCGAGCGATCGCCGCCGGGTCGATGTGCGACACGGCCACGTCGGTCGCCGTGCCCACCTGAGCGAGCGCCACGCCCTGCGGGTCGACGATCATCGAGTGCCCGACGCCGAGGGGCGGCGGGTGATCTGCCGCAGCCACGAAGAACGTGTTCTCGATCGCGCGAGCGGTGAGCAGCGTCTTCCAGTGATGCTCCTTGAGCGGACCGCGCACCCACTCGGCCGGCACCAGCGCGACATCGACGACCGCGTCGGCGAGGGTGCGGGCCACCTCGGGAAACCGAAGGTCGTAACAGGTCATCAGACCGAATCGCAGCCCGTCGACCTCGAACGTCTGGGGAGGTGCGATCTCGCCCGGCTCCACCCAGTCCGATTCGCGTTGACCGAAAGCGTCGTACAGGTGAAGTTTTCGATACACGGCCCGGATGCCATCAGCACCCACCGCCACGACAGCGTTGCGCACGCGACGGCCGTCGTCGGCGCGCTCGACCAGCCCCGCGACAACGACGATGTCGAGCTCGGAGGCCAGAGCGGTGAGGGACCGCACGAAGGGGCCGTCGAGGTCCTCGGCGTTCTCGGCGAGCGAGGAGTCGAAGGGGTCGACGAAGTAGCTCGAGTACTCGGGGAACACGACGACCCGCGCACCCCGGGACGCGGCCGTGCGAGCGGCTTCGGAGATGTCGGCCAGATTGCCCTCGCGAGATGCCGACGGGGCGAACTGCGCGACGGCGATACCGACGGTGTCGTGGCTCATTGCGCGCTCTGCCTCCCCCTGAGCCGGACGTACACCGGCACCACGATCCACAGTACGAGGATGATCGCCCCGAGCACGACCCCGGACGCCAATGCCCCACCGAACCCCACGACCACGTCGAACACGAATGCCACGACGCCCACCAGCAGCACGGACACCAACGCGAGCGCTCCCCGGAGGGCGTTGTGCCCGACCCGCACGAGCGCTGGCTTGACCTGCAGGTGGAACACCGCTCGATGAAGCGCCACGGGCGCCAGGGCCACAACAGCGCTGAGCGCCGCGAGACAGATCAGCACGAGGTAGAACACTCGCTGGGCCGGGTCGAGCTCGGCGAAGGATGCTTGGAACGCCAGCGCCAGCAAGAAGCCGGTGAGGATCTGCGTACCGGTCTGCAGCACCCGAAGTTCCTGCAGAATCTCGTTCCAGTTGCGGTCGGCACGCTGGGCGGGTGTTTCGGGGCGCCCGTCGTCGAGATCGTCGATATTGCTGCTCACCGGGCTATTCTCGCGCGACACTCCCGGGCGGGGTGCCAGGATTTGCGGCTTCGTTCATCTGTGGGTAATGTTTTCTCTTGTGCCGCGGGGTGGAGCAGCTCGGTAGCTCGCTGGGCTCATAACCCAGAGGTCGTAGGTTCAAATCCTGCCCCCGCAACAAGAAGAAGGCCCCGGATCTCGAGATCCGGGGCCTTCTGTCCTTCGAGGTCTATGCACCAGACGCCATCCCTGTGACGGCGCGAAGACGATCTGTCGAGCAGGACAAACCGGTACACCGACGCGGTCGTCAAGACCGCAACCCGCGTACTGTGCGGTTCTCATTGCGTATGGGTACAGAGGGCGTGACTTCAGGCAGCGGGCCCACTCCCACCGCGCGGATGCGCCACTGATTGGGCCACATCGCCACACCCCGCCTGATCGCCGGGGTCACCTCAAAGCGATCTGCAACGAAGCCTCACCGGGGCTCGCGCCACGCACGCTGGAACCTGTTAACATACAGCCGTGAAACGTCACGATAAGTACGAAAAACGAAACGCGAGCGCCCGATTTCGCTCTGGCCGCTGCGGACTTCGCCTTACCGACGTTGTCATTGCTGCGGTGGTGGGGCGTGTCATCTACGTCGTCACGCGCTTGCGTAGGCGCACACGCAGATGACCCTCATAGCGCAGCCTTCCTTGAACTCCGGGGATGCCCCTTGGTGACTGCTCAGGGTGTTCGACGCGTCTTCCGGGAATTCTGGCTCAACCACGTCGGCGGGTCGTACTTGCTCCCCCAACGTGCTCGGGCTGCAGTGTTACGTGCCGGCGGGATACGACTCGGCAACGTCGGCGTCCTCGCTTGTCAGCGATTCATCGCCGGGAACAATGTGCATATAGGTGACGGCTCGTTCATCAATAACGGCTGCCTTTTTGACGCCGAAGGCGCCATCCGCATCGGCACGAATGTCGCTGTCGGCCCAGACTGCCGGTTCCTCACGGGCGGGCATCGCATCAGCAGCAGCCCTACTTATCGAGCGGGAGAAGTTTTCTTGGCTCCAATTTCCATCGGCAGCGGAGCATGGCTCGGTGCGAGCGTCATCGTCCTACCTGGCGTATGTATCGGCGAAGGCTGCGTCGTCGCCGCTGGAACAGTGGTGACACGCGACTGCGAGCCGCATGGCTTGTACGCCGGTGTACCCGCACGAAGAGTTCGTGACCTTCCAACCGGCTAGCGGCTCACCGTGTCAGATTTCAGCTCCGAGCGATGACGCGGCTCCAGATTTTTCGTCAGCTCTTCTGCAATGCCCGACGAGATGCGACGAGCGGCGCGACCAGCGAGCCAGCTGGCCACAGACGATGGCGGGGGCGCAGCGAGGAAGCTGACCGGAGACAATTGCGGGGGCGCAGCGATCCGGCTCTCCGGGCCCGTCAATGGAACCAGCCGCCCAGCTTCGTGCTCGTCAAGGAAATGCGGCGTTCATTCGCCGGTGACATCGGCCTCCGCGCAAGCCTGTTATCGTTCGAACCACAGCCGGAATGCGCGAGGTGGACCCAAGGTCGCCGACGCCCTCGCAGCCGCCAGAAGAACGGAATGACTTGAAGCAGCTGAGAGTGGACATTGTCGGGACTCGCGGCTACCCGAGCTACTACGGAGGCTTCGAAACGGCTGTCCGCAAGCTGGCGCCCTACCTGGCAGACCAAGGATGGGACGTCTCGGTCTACGGGCGCTCTGGGCTCGACGATTCCGCGAGGACTGACGGGGACCCCCGCATCAACTCGATCGTCACTCGCGGCATCGACACGAAGCAGCTCAGCACGCTGAGCTACGGGTTCACGTCGATGGTGAAAACGGCCATCCGGAAGCCGGATGTCGCCCTGGTGATGAACGTGGCGAACGGGTTCTGGCTGCCGCTCCTCCGATTGCGAGGCATACCGACCCTCGTGAACGTGGACGGCATCGAATGGGATCGCGCCAAGTGGGGCCGACTCGCCAAGACGATGTTCAAACTAGGGGCGCGCTGCACCGCCCGGTGGGCGAACGAGCTCGTCTTCGATGCAAAGGCGATCGGGACGCGCTGGCAAGCGGACTTCGAGCGGGATGGGACGTTCATCCCCTACGGCGGGGATGAAACGCCCATCGACCTGCCGGTCGAACCGGGACTTACCGCAAGAAAATATGTTCTCCTCGTGGCCCGGTTCGTGCCGGAGAATACGGTCAAAGAATTCTTTGCGGCCACACCTTCGCTCGCAGAGCGATGGGACGTCGTCATCGTCGGGTCCAGCGGCTATGGCGGTGAATTCGACGAGCTGGCGAAGCAGCTGGACGATCGTCACCCTCGAGTCCATTGGTTAGGTCACGTGCGGGATGACGCGAGACTACTTTCACTCTGGAGCAATGCTGGCGCATACTTCCATGGTCACTCCGTCGGTGGGACGAACCCAGCGCTCGTCCAAGCCATGGCCGCCGGCGCGCCAGTCGTCGCTCGGGACACTGTCTACAACCGAGAAGTCCTGGGCCACAACGCGCTCTTCGTCGAGGCCGATCCGACTGTCCTGAGCGAAGCCATCTTTAAGATGATGCAACGCGATGACTTGGCCGAAGTTGCGGATACGAACCGTGCGCGAGCTCGCGAACACTATTCGTGGCCCGACGTATGCGCCTCCTACCATTCAGCATTGCTTGCGCTGGTCCGAGGTCGACAAGAGGAAAGCACCTGATGCGGGTTGCGCTCGACCAACTATCGCTGAGCGGTCCCGGGTCCGACAGGGGGCTTGGGCGGTACGCGGCCACGATTGCAGCAGCAGCTCACTCCATACCAGGCGTGAGCGTGGTCGACCTGTCGGGATCCGCGCGCGATGACGGAGCCGACTTCCTTGCTATCCAACGCCAGCTGAACGGCATGTCGCCAGCACCGGATTTGTATCACGCGACGTCGGTGCACCATCTTCCACTGATCAAATCCAGCAAATGGCTTTGCTCCATCCAGGACACGATCCCCTTGGATCTCAAGCAGTATTCGAAGCTCGGACTGAAGAGTCGGGCACTCTTCTTGAACGCCCGCCGGTCCGACCGGATTTTGGCCAACTCCGACTTCACAGCCATCCGAGTCCAGGACAAACTCGCGGTGCCGCGCGAGAGAATCGACATCTGCTCGTTGCCCGTCTCTGACGCTTTCTACGACGCACCGATCAAGCTCCCCGGCTCGGCCAGCAAGGTCGATGGTCTCAAGTACATAGTCGCAATGGTTGACCTTCGCACTCCGGACCCCAGAAAAAGGTTCCACTGGATTCCCGACGTGGCCGCGTCACTTGCGAAAGAAGACATCTACACAGTTGTCGTAGGTAGGGGCACATCCGCTTTTCCCCATACAGACCACGTGTTCACCTTCGAGAACCTCGCCGACCGCGAGCTCGCCTCCCTCTACAGGAACGCGGTGGCGTTCTACTACCCGTCGGCTTATGAGGGGCAAGGAATGCCGCCCTTGGAAGCCATGGCGGCCGGGGCCCCTGTCATCGCGTTCCGCAACAGCGCCATTACCGAGATGGTGTCCGAACCGACCTTCCTCCTCGTGGACCCTTCACCCTGGGCAGAGGGTGAACTCCACTCCGCTCTGCCCCCCGCAGTGCGCGAGCGGATCGTCGCTCAGGTACGACTGTGGGCGACGAACGACGATGAACTGCGGGATGCGCGTAGTAAGGCCGCGGCAGCGAGCCGCAGATTCGACGGCAGTGAATTTCGGCAACAGCTCGTATCTGCGTACATGAAGTTTGGTTCTCGATGACATTGCTGAATGACTTCATAGGCGTGCGAGGGCGGAGTGGATCGAGCCGCGGGGCGAGGCTCATCGAGGAAGCGCTCGCCAGCGGTGCGGTTCGGACCGTCAGCCCATCGACGGAGCCAACCTCGAGAGTCGCCCGAGTCGTGAACATGCTCGCGTGGGACTTCCTGCGAGTGCCGCTGTCAGCGGCGCGGGGCGGCGAGCGTGTGATCGTGCACGCGACGAACACGGGCGGACGGCTCCCCTCACAGCGCTCGATCGTCGTCATGCACGACACGATGGTGCTAGACCATCAGCGCTTGTTCGCCAAAGTCTTCGTCGCATACGCCCGCGCGACGTTCGACGTGTCAGCGAGGCTCGCTCACGTCATTGTCACGCCGTCTGCCCATAGTGCCGAGCAGATTGCGAAGAGGTGGCCGCGGGCTGATATCCGAGTCATCCCGTGGCCGGCGCCGCCGGTCCGCGAGGCACCCCGCTCGGTTGAGGATCGAGAGGGATTTCTCATGGTCGCCTCGGGCGATCGTCATAAACGAGTACCACTGGCGATCGAGGTAGTGGCGGAATTGAGACGCGACCTCGGGCAGGAATTGGCTCTCAATCTCGTTCTGCGGCCCGGGAACGATTCTGAAGCTATTGACGCCGCCGTTCGTCGGTGCGATCCCGCGGGCGGCTGGGTGAGGATACATCAGGACGTCTCGAGCGAAACTCTTGATCACCTCTACGACACCTCGTTGGCTCTGATCGTGGCATCGGTAGATGAGGGCTACTGCTTGCCGGCCGTGGAGGCGGCCGCGGCTGGCTTGCCCGTGGCACACACGGGGCGAGGCTCACTCAATGAAGTCGCCGCCCTAAAGGTCGCGCCGTCTGCCTCTTTGCCCCAGGACGCCTCAGCCCTCGGAAAGCAACTGAAGGAACTCGTGGTCAATCGTGAATCGTGGCAAGCCTCCGCCAGCGACGGTCTGATACTCGCGGCGTCACGGTCAGCGTCCCAGTTCCGAACCTCCTGGAACGCTCTGATCCAGGAGTTCTCCTGATGTCCTCGGTGGTGATCATCCACGGAAGTAACGACGTTTACGGTGCCAGCCGGGTGCTTCTAGACGAAGCGTGTGCGCTGCAGACGCTGGGGCATTCCGTCGCCGTCGTCCTCCCCGCCGAAGGGCCGCTCACTACGAAACTGTCTGACGTGGGAGTGCAGGTCCACATCGAGCCGTCGATGTCTGTCCTTCGGAAAAGCGCCCTGCAGGACTCACTGCGATCGCCGTGGCTGCCCAAGGCGGCGCGAAAAGCCGACGTCGTCGTGCTGTGGACACTCGCTGTCGCGCACTACTCGATAGCCTTGCGTCTGTCGCGTCGCAGGTTTTACGTCGCCGTGCACGAGCTATTGCCCGGCCGTCTTGGCACAACGCTCGTAAATGCTCTTGTCCGGAGCGGTTCATTCGATGTAACGAGCTGTAGTGAGGCCGTGAAATCCTGGCTCGTTTCTTGCGGCGTCGGCGCCGAGCGGATTCGCGTAACGTACCCGGTGATCGAGTTCGCTGAAGAGGCTACCGAGCTTCCGCAACCGTTCACGTCCGACAAAATAGCGGTCGTCGCCCGAGTCAATGGACACAAAGGCCATGAGGCCGTGGCCCGGGCGTTCATCCGCGTCGCACCCCCCGAGGCGACGCTGATTCTTGCGGGATCGCCCTACCCGGGCCAAGAGCATCACCTGAGTTCGCTTATGAGCGTTGTTTCGTCAGACCCTCGCCTTCACTACACTGGCGAGATAGGTAGCCTCTCTGATCTGCCCTCTGATGTGGGGCTCGTCGCGTGTTTTCCCAGCCGCCCTGAACCCTTTGGGCTTGTCCCGATCGAGGCCGCCACGCGGGGCATATTGTCGATGGGCTTCGCAGACGGAGGCGCGGCGGAGGCCCTCGCACTCGTCGGCGGCATAGCGGTGGAACGCTCCATCGACGAGGAGACGGCTATCGGTAGTGCTCTCGCCAGCTGGTTTCAGACGGAACCCGGTACCCGCCCCCGCCCGTCCCTCCTCAAAGCGAAAGCTGAGCTGACGCTCGCGACGCGAGCCGACACGCTCTCGAAGCTGGATGTTTGGACTGACCGTGGCGTTCAGACCTGAATATGTGATTCTGGGGGGACCCCCGTACGAAACGGGCGCAAATCAAACCTCCCTACAGACGTTCGCAGAGCTGAGCAAGACGTACACAACACTGTACGTCTGCCGTCAGCATCAGTCCTCGGGACTGACTGCGTTGCTGGGGTTGAGAAAGGGCGGCAGAAAAGCCACGACCCTCCAACCTGGGCTTTTTTCCCTGTCCTCGACGGCTCATGTTCTCGTAACGCCTCGCATCACGTCGATGATTCCGACGGTGCGCCCTGAGGCTTCACGCCGGCTGGCACTCCAACTTGTCGGTTCTGCACTTCGTCGAGCCATCAGCGAGGTCGGACTCACCCAACCCACCCTCATTGCGTATTGGTGGATGTTCCCCGAAATCTGCCGCTGGCCCATTTGGTCTCGGTCGCATTTCGACGTCGTCGATCGCCACTGGGGGTACGAGTACATAACCAGCCCACGTCAGGCTCTGCGCAATCTGGAACTCTCCGTGGCGACGCGCGAGAGCTGTCTGACAACCACGAGCGTCTCCGAAAGCATCGCTGCAGACCTGGACTCCGCCGCGCGCGGCCACCTCGGCGTGACACCGATCGGCGTCATCGAGAACGGGGTGTCTTTGGACCGTGTCGACGGCTACCTCGCGGGCCAGAGCATCCCCCGCACGAGTAAAACCGCCATCTACGTCGGTGGCTGGAACTCACGCGTGGACGTCGACCTCTTCGAACGGGTCGTGCGGATGCGGCCAGACTGGACATTCACCCTCGCCGGCGGGGAGCCCACTCAAGCTCTGCGAGATGCACCCAATGTGCATTCTTTGGGCCCTATCGCGTATTCCGACGCTGTTCGACAGATGGCATCGCACCAGGTAGGAGTCGTTCCTTTCGCCAACTCAGCGTACAACCGGGCGAGCAATTTCCTGAAGGCGTACGATTACCTGGCCGCCGGCTTGACCGTGCTCGCCACTCCTCTGCCCTCGATGGCAGCCCTGGAGCAAAAGTTCCCCCAACACGTAGTCTTGGCAGATGATGCCACCGAGTGGAGCAGTGCTTTGGATGAATTGTCGCCGGCTGCCCCACTGGCGCTAGCTGATCTCCGTGAAATCTCATCCGAGAATCGCGTAGAGAGGGTGCTCTCTGAGATGCGCCGGTACGAGGTCGGCTGATGGGTGTCCTCCTACTCGTTGCCTTGGTTCTGGTCGGAGCGACGACGCTCCCGCAGCGACCGAGGCTGCTGGGGGCTCTGCTCGTGGCGAGCATGTTCGTCACACGGCCCGCGATTGATGTGGCTGGCGCCAACGTGAGATTCGAAGTCGTCATTGGTCTCATCTGCGCCACGGGGCTCGTTGGGGACCTCCTCAGGCGACGACGAGGACCCGACCGCTCGATGCCGCTTTCGAGTTGGGTTTCGCTGAGCCTCGTGGCGGCTTGGCTCATCGGCGTCGCGATCTCCTCAACCTTCAACTCTCCGCAGCCCGCGTCCTCGTTCTCCGTCCTCATCTGGTGCGGTGTGAATGTTCTGAGTGCCGTCTGGGTCGCGCAGCACTCCGAGGCTTGGCGGACCATGATCAGGGTCGGCGTGGCTGTCAACGTCGTCTGCGGCATCCTTGCCATCGCACTCTGGTCGTTGGCGACGTTCGCGGGCGTAGCGGACGTAGGCGTACAGATCGACCCGGCTTACGGGGGCTACGCGTCATACGTGGCTGCTTTGGAGGCCAATATTCTCGCGGGGTTGCTATGCCTCTGGGGACTCGTCGCCGTGTGGAATCCGCGCCGCGTGCTTCCCACAGGCATGCGCTTGCTTTCGATCGCCGTCACGCCGATAGCCATATTCACAACGCATACTCGCGCTGCGCTTGTCGCGTATTGCGTCGGTCTCATACTCGCTGCCGTTTTGCGATCCGAGGCGCGCCGCCTCGTCGTAGCATCCGCGCTTCTGGCGATTCCCGTTTTCCCCGTGCTGCTCACCAGCGGCGACGTAGGGTTCAGTAAGTTCCTGGATCTTTTCGATACGGCAACTGGGACAGGGGGTCTTCGCGAGCGGGTGAATGCCGGAGCGCTCAGTGAGTGGCTTGATTCTGGACAACTCTTCCCAGGCCTAGGATTCAATAGTTTCGGGCAGCGCAATTACGACCTGACGCAACCGCAACTTGCGCTTCCGGGTTACATCGGAAACCTCCCACTCCAGATTGCTTACGATGGAGGGCTGCTTGCTCTCACTTTGGTCATTCTTTCGGCCGCGATAGCAATCTGCCGCCTCGCCGCCAAGAGACAACTCGGCCCGGTAGTGACCTTCGCAGTGCCTTACCTGCTGTTTTCTGTCGCTACGAGCGCCCTCTGGTTCTTGGAGACGTGGTTTTTCGTCGGGCTCGCATGGGGAATCTACAAGGAGCGGACGAGTCGTCAGGAACACGAACCGGCGGGATCTTCTCTCCGTCCGCTCGACCAGTCCGCACGCTTCATCGAAGCAAAACCTTCGTGAAGTTCCTGTCGGATGGCGCCTATCTGCTTGCGGCCCAGCTTGGAGCGCGACTCCTCGCCTTCTCTCTCACGTTCGTCGTGGCGAGGACGCTCGGATTAGAACAGTTAGCCATGTTGGGTCTTGCGCAGTCGCTGGTCGGCTTCGCTACCGTGGCCGGCGATGCGGGTCTCGGCACATCAGCTGTGCAGCGAATTGCGCGGGGAGAAGACTCGCACCAGGTGGTGCACGATACGGCGAGGGCTCAGGTCTGGATCTCTATCGTCGCCTCACTCGCCATGGTGCCCATCATCGCGACGCAGACCGATATCTTGCTTGCGTTGAGCTTGTGCCTCACACCGATGGTCATCGCGGCTACAGCCACCTACGTCCTGCAAGCCCGACTGCAAGCTCGCAAGATCGCCGTGGGTCAGATAGCAGGAAATCTGCTCGTCGCTTCCGTGGGGATTCTTCTGGCCGTCGTCGGCCTCCCCCTCGGCGTTGTGGCGCTCGTCTACCCTGCGGGATTGTTCCTCACGATGATCATCGTCAACGCGCAAGCGAAGGTCAGCATTCGCGACATCGTGGGCCTTCCTCACTTCGCACACTTCGTGCGCGACGGTCGGTCTTACGCGTCGTTGTTGTTCTACACCCTCGTGGTACACGCGTACTCCGCGTGCCTGCTGATCCTCAGTCAGAACCTCGCTTCTGGCAGGCATTTCGAGGGCACCGGTCTCGCATCGCGGATGCTCATTCTGATGGTCATTCCTTCGGTCATCCTCGGGTCCATGATGCTTCCCAGGTTCGCCGCGGTACCACCGTCCGCAAAGCGGTTGTCTCTGCTCACGGGTGGCGCCTTCTTGGCTGGCGCTTTGCTCGCAACGGCGAACGCGCTCCTCGCGCCCGTATACGTTCCGTTGCTGTTCGGACCTGAAGCGGTCCCGTACATCGGCGCCGTGCAGCTCGTGGGAGCGCAGGTTCCGTTCTCCTTCGCCTGCACCATCCTCACCTCGGCGGCTCTGGCCGAGCGGAGATTTGTGAGCACGGGTCTGGCGTACGCCCTTGCCCTACTGTCGCAGATCACGTTCGCATTACTTTTCTCCCAGTTCTCCACGCCCGTGTTTGTATTGGCTATCAGTGTCAGCGAGTGCATCTTTCTGATGGTGCTGGCTTCACAGCGCTTTCTGCTTTCGCGAGGCACCTCTTGATCTGCGTCCCCCCGATCCATGAGGTTTGTCATGAAGCGAGTGTTGTTCGTCGGAGCCGCGGGGTGGACGAACGTCGGGGATGACCTTATCGCCCTTCGGTTGCGTGAGTGGGCTGCTGCCAGAGGGGCATCTTCCAGGCTTGTCGGAGGGCCTGACGTGGGATCCGTTGGGCCTGGTGTGACGTTGAGCGGCTCGCTTCGGAGCCGGGTAGGGGTCATTCGTGAGGTCGCTCGAGCCGACTGGACACTGATCGGAGGCGGTGGCCTCCTCGACGACAGGCGCCCGCACTTCTATCGTCCTTTCACTCGCATCGCCCAGGTAGCGCGCTCGTTGCAGAGACCGTACGGCTTCATCGGTATCGGCGTCGGCCCCGTTCGATCCTCTGCGACGGCGCGCGACTACCGGTCGGCATTGCTGCACGCGTCTTTCATTCACGTACGTGACGAGGAGTCGAAGAAGCGACTCACCGACATCGACGTCCCCGAATCATCGATCACCGTTTCGGGCGACGTGGTGACATGGCGACGATCGGGCGAGAACGAGGATCGCGAGGATGTCGAATACGATCTCGCCATCAACCTTCGCCAGTGGGAGTACTCCTCTGATCCCGGCGCGGTAGCCAACATCGCGAGATTGATCGCCTCGGTTGTGACGTCCCACGGGCTTCGTGTCGCCTTGTTCGCGATGAGCGGCATGGAAAACGATGATGATCGAGAAGCGCTCAGGCCACTCTTCGAGTGCGCGCAAATCGTGGTCGGGCCGGAACAGGCGCTGGCCGTCGAGAAGACCATCGCGCAGAGCCGAGCCGTCATCTCGATGCGTCTGCACGGTTGCCTGATCGCCGCCAGCATGGGGCGGCCAGTCGTCGGCATCGCGTACGACCCCAAGGTCGCTCAGCAGGCGGACAGGCTTGGTTTCCGCTCTCTCGACCTGGCGGAAGCGGGTGCCCGCGAGATCATCGAACCCGCCATCATCGACGCGCTCGTGGCAGAGTCGCGTGACGCGCTGACAGAACCTCCGTCAGCGCCCTGGTGAGCTGCCGCGCCGACGCGCACCGACAATGTTCGCAACCGGGCGGTGTTCGTTCCCCGGGCCCCACCATCAGATGGCGTCCCGAACTCTGTTGAGTCCCCGCCGGTGCGAGGCGCGTCAGGCCGACAGGCCGCCAGCCATGGAGATAAGCAGGAATGTGACGTTGTAGACGATGTGAAGGCATACTGCGCCCCATATCCGCCCGGTCAGCAGCACGAGAGCGGCGGACGTGGATCCCAGCACGAACAGCATGAGCCCCTCGTCGAGGGCAACCGGGGCGAAGGCGCAGTGAAGCAAGACGAACGTACCCGCAGAAAACAGCAGTGCCGTGGCTCCGGCTGACAACGATCCGAGGCTCCGACGGAGGGCCTGGAATATCACCACCAGCACGACCGCTCTGAAGAACGTCTCTTCGACGACGGGTCCGCCCACGCCCGCCGGAATGAACTCACCCCACAGCCAGGACAGGAATTCGCCGCGGGCGGGTGAAAAGGGTGTGGGGAACGTTTTCGAGTTCGCCCCGCCGACGACCCCTTGAAGGAGTCTCAGCCCAACACCCAACCCGATCGCGTAGATGAAGTCGATGGGACGAAACCGCAGGAGCCCTGCCGGTCGTCCCCTCGTGAACGCGTATACGACAGCCGAGGCCAGCCCGAGCCAGGTGAGCCATAGTGACAGAGACCCGCCGCCCGCCGGCCACGCGTTACGCACGAGTAGCCCGCCACAGATCGCGAAGGCGGCCCCACCCAGTGAGACCGCCAGAACACGTCCGTCCCAGTTACTGACAGCTCGTCCGCCGAGCCGCCAGTCAGTTCGGCTCCGCCTCTGCCCCTTCTCCGAGTGCCGTCGTGATCCCGTGTTCACTTCCCCGGCCTCGGGCGGGCGCGTGCGCGACGACGCCTCTGTGGCGTCGTTAAACTCAATGTGCACTTCGTCAACATACCGGGCCGAGTATGAAATGGATTGCGATCGCCCTGATTGAGGACAGCAATGCTCAACATTCTCGTCGTCTGTACCGGCAACATCTGCCGCTCTCCGCTCGTCGAACGACTGCTGATGAATCACCTCGTCGATAGCCCTGTCCGAGTGGCCAGCGCGGGCACGCGGGCCCGGGCCGGCGCGCCGATGACACCCGAGGCGACGCTCATGGCCCTGCAGAACGGGTGCAATCCTGAGGGCGTCGCGCGTCACACAGCCACACTCCTCGATGACAGCGCCCTCAGCTGGGCGGACTGGACTATCGCGCTGGACCGAAGTCACCGACGCCAAGTCGTCGAGATGCAACCAGGGTTGATGAGCCGCGCCTTCACCCTGCGCGAGCTCGCCCGTCTCGTCGAGGGAGTCAGCGACGACACACTGCTCGAGGTCGCACGGCGTTCCGGGGACGCGAGCGCAGGCAGCCGAGCCGCCGAGATGCTCACCTTCGCCGCTACCCGCCGCGGTCTGGTCGAGCCGCCGGCTTCACCCGAGGACGACGATGTGGTGGACCCGTACCGCCGGTCGATGACGACGTATGAGAGGTCGACCTCCCAGATTCTTTCGGCGCTGCCGGCCGCCGAACGGGTGGCGCGCCTGGCGTTGCGTGACATAGCGCCTGAGCAGATGGGGTGAAGACCGGTGGTTCCGTTCGCACTTGTCCTCGATGCCGAGGCGCGGTCGTGCTACTCACTCGTCAAACCGGCGCAATTCACTCCTTGTGCCACAATGTGCTAAACCCCCGAGCGCCGTCCTCTTTGGCCAGCGCGTCCTTGAAAGGCACCATGGAGCTCAGCGACTACATCCGCATCCTCCGTAAGAATTGGCTTCTCATCCTGGTGCTCACGATGCTCGGGCTGGCGGGCTCGACGGCATTCACCTTGACGCGTACTCCCGCATACGAATCGTCCAGCACGATCTTCGTCTCGACGCAGGGCGGCAGCACGACGGCGGAGTTGCAGCAGGGTTCGACGTTCACTCAAGCTCGCATCAACACATATGTAGGTCTGGTCGGGACTCCGAGCGTGCTCGACCCTGTCATCGGAGAACTGGGGCTCTCCACGACAGCTGAGGCGCTGTCGAACGAGATCAAAGCTTCCGCGGCTTTGAACTCCACCTTGATCACGATCACGGTGTTGGATTCCGACCCGGCACGCGCGTCTGCGATCGCCAATTCTGTCGCTACCAGCCTCTCGACCGTCGTCCCGCAGCTGGAGCCGGCCGTCGACGGGGGCGCGAGCCCCGTTCGCCTCACGCGCGTCAGCGACGCTCAACCAGCTCTTCAGCCGACTTCGCCCAACGTTCCGCTGAACCTGCTTCTGGGAGCACTCATCGGGCTCGTGGTGGGCCTGGGAGCAGCAGTCCTCAGGACCACACTCGACAACCGAGTGCGCACGCCGCGAGACGCTGAGCAGGTGACGGGCGCACCCGCCATCGGTGCCATCGCCTACGACGCCAAGGCGAAGGAACGGCCGCTCATCGTCCACGCGGATCCGCTGAGCCCGCGGGCCGAGTCGTTCCGTGCGCTGCGCACGAACCTCCAGTTCCTCGACATGGGTGGGCGTTCGAGCTTCGTTGTGACCAGCTCGATCCCGAGTGAGGGAAAGTCGACGACCACGATCAACCTGGCGATCGCACTCGCCGATGCCGGCAAGCGCGTCGCGCTCCTCGACACCGACCTGCGCAAGCCCAAGGTCGCGGAGTACCTCAGCATCGAGGGGGGCGCCGGGCTGACGGACGTCCTCATCGGCCGGGCCAAGGTCAACGAGGTCATGCTCCCCTGGGGTGGCCGCAGCCTCTACGTGCTGCCCGCGGGAAAAATTCCGCCCAACCCGAGTGAGCTGCTGGGGTCGCAGCAGATGACCGTTCTGCTCGACATGCTCGAGCGCGACTTCGACGTCGTGCTGTGCGACGCTCCTCCGTTGCTGCCCGTCACCGACGCCGCGATCCTCGCCCGTGCCACGAGCGGTGCGCTGATGGTCGTGTCGGCGGGCAAGACCACCAAGCATCAGCTGACGGGCGCCACCGAGGCGCTCAACACCGTCGGGGCCAAGCTCGCCGGTTTCATCATGTCGATGGTGCCGACCCGAGGGCCGGACTCCTACTACGCCGCCTACGGATACGGATACGGATACGGATATCGCGAGCTGCCGGCGAAGACCAGCCGCTTCTCGCGGAAGAAGGAGAAGACCGTCGCCGACGCGGACGCAGCGGACGAGATCTCGCTCGACGAGCTGGGCTTCTCCCCGCGCCGTACCTCGCGAGAAGCACAGCGCGAAGGCTGACCCACAGATCCACCTCGGGTCGGCAGGGGTCTCGCGGTAGCGAACGGAGACCGCCGTGACCACGGAAACGAAGGGCACCCGCGTGAGCTCCTCCCCTCTCCCCCCGGCCATGCTCAAAGTCGGTCGCGTTGCGGCCTGGGTCGTCGGCGCATTCCTCGCCCTCCTCGTCATCATCGCCGCCTGGGTGGGCGTGCGGGGGTGGATGGCGTATCAGCACCTGTCGCGCATCGAAGCGGGGATCAGCGAGGCCTCGTCGGCCCTCGCCTCCGATCCGGGCGCCGCGGGCGCGACCGTCGCCCGCTTGGCGACGGACGCCTCCGCCGCGCACGACCTCACCTCCGACCCGGTGTGGCACCTCGCGGAGGGTGCGCCGTGGATCGGTCCACAGCTGCAAGCCTTCGGCACGGTGGCGTCCGCGGGCGACACTCTGCTCAGCGATGCCCTGCTGCCCCTGGTGACGGCGGCCCAAGACACATCCTTCGACGCGTTGAAGCCGGTCGACGGTCGCATCGATACGAGCGGCCTCGCCGTTCTCGCACCGCCCGCCCAGTCCGCGGCAGCCGCGGCCGCCGATGCATCCGATCAACTGCTGGGCCTGAATCGCACGCCTCTTGTGGGAGTGCTCGCGCGCGCGGTCGATAAGTCGAGCACGGTCTTCGAGCAGGCGGCCACCAGCCTCGACGCCCTGTCGCGGGCGACGCGTCTGCTCCCCGACGTTCTGGGGCAGAACGGTGAGCGCAACTACCTGCTGCTCGTGCAGAACAACGCGGAGTGGCGGTCGTTGGGCGGCATAGCGGGGACGGCGATCCTGCTGAAGACCGATCAGGGCGCCATTAGCCTGGCAGGCACCGAGTCCGGCACGTCCCTGTCGAGCGGTATCAAGAACCCGGTCGTCGACCTTCCGACCGATGTGCAGAACATCTACGAGACCAGACCCGCGCGGTTCTTCCAGAACCTCACGCAGATTCCGGACTTCACGTTCGACGGGCCGCTCGCCCGCGAGATGTATAAACAGCGAACCGGCGTCGAGGTCGACGGTGTCATCACGCTCGACCCCGTCGTCCTCTCGTACCTCCTGCGCGCGACCGGACCCGTTGCGCTTCCCGATGGCGAGACGCTTTCCGCAGACAACGCCGTGCAGATGCTTTTGAGCGACGTGTATCAGAGGTACCCGGATCCATCGACCCAGGATGCATTCTTCGCGGCCGCAACGGGAGCAGTCTTCGCTGCCTTCCTCGAGGGGCGAGGATCAACGGTGAGCTTGCTCACCAATCTCGCGACCGCGGCGGACCAGCGCCGTGTCTTGATGTGGAGCGCCGATCCCGAAGAGCAGGATATTCTCGAAGGATCATCCGTGGCGGGCGAATTGCCGGTGACCGACGAAGAGACGGCCCGATTCGGGGTGTATCTGAACGACGGCGGTGGCTCGAAGATGAGCTACTACGTCAAGCCCGACGTCTCTCTCGCGTGGGACCAATGCGCGCCCGACGGACGGAAGGGGCCACGTCAGCTGACTCTGAAGATGACCCTCACGAATACCGCGCCCGCGGATGCCGCGTCGTCGCTCCCGAGATACGTGACCGCGAACGGCGCGTTCGCCACGGCACCGGGCACCGCATCGGTCGTGAGCAACGTCTACCTCCCCGAGGGGTATGAACTGGTGTCGGGCGAGACCGCCACGGGAACGGCATCCGCGAACGGGTCCTTCGAGGGGCGGCAAGTGCTGACCTTCGGCTTCCAACTGCTTCCGCAGGCGTCCGCTGATCTCACGGTGACCGTGCGCGCCACGACGACGGCGTCGAAAGCGGAAGCCCTCGTCACACCGACGGCGGATGCGGCCATCGATCCGACGGTCGCCACGGCCTGTGAGACGTCGGGAACGGCCGGCCTCGAGTGAACAATGCGTTGCGTAAATGCGCCGCCGACTGCGCGCCGCCGTAAATTTACGTAGTGGAAACCCAGCTGATTTGCAATGCAGGGAACGCCTAGGTAATACTCAGGAAGGGTCTCTAAAGACCCACCGCTTCATTGTTGTCCTTCCCCTTGCAGCTCCATCGGGATAGCACGGACGCGGACCACCACCTCCCGGTAGCCCGGATTCGAAAGCAGGCATTCATGAAGCTCAACCTCAAAAAGGCTGGCGTCACCGCGGCCCTCGCTGGCGCGCTGCTCTTCGCAGCCCCCGCCGTGGCTCAGGCGTACGTCCCCACCGCTCCCGGCACGCAGACCGTGACGATCACCAACAACGGCCCGGTCACGTTCAACGTGGCTCCCGGCGCCACCGTGAACTTCGTCCTCGTCGGCTACAACGCAGACCAGGCCGGGCTCGCCACGGCGAACCTCCCCGTCAGCTCCAAGTCGATCACGAAGGTCGCCGACGCCTCCGGCAATGCGACCGCGGTTGTCACGCTCCCCGCTGACGCCCGTGGCACCTACACGCTCTCGGCCACGCCCACGGGCGGCACCGCTGGCGGCTCGGGCAACAACGCCGGAGGCTCCACCGGCCTCCCCGCGACCGGCTTCGACGCCAACTCGATGCTCGGCATCTGGGTCGGCGGCGGCGCTCTCGTTCTCGCCGGTGGCACGATCGCCGTGGCCACCACGGTTCGTCGCAACCGCGCCGAGGGCAAGGCCTGACGCACCACGCGTTCCTGAAGGGGCGCTGTCGACTTCGGTCGGCGGCGCCCCTTCTTCGTTCGCAAGCGCCTGCGCCAGCACCGGCACGTGGCATCCGTCCCCTCCGTCAACCCTGCGCTCCCCCGGACTCGGCGCGGTTGACTCGAGCCATGGACACGACCACCACCGCTGCGCTCGACAACGACGGGCGTGACGCCGACACCCCGCCGACGCTGCCGTTCATCCACATGTGGACGGGACTCGACGGCAAGAGCCGGCTCGACGAATCAGTCCTACGGGGCTTCGGGATGCAGAGCGTCGGCGGCGGAGCCGATCCGCAGTGGATGCGGCCGTTCCCCGGCGAGGTGTCGGCCGTGCTCTTCGCGGCGCTGCCGGTCGGGTGGGTGGGGCAGTGGCATCCCTCCCCTCATCCGCAGTGGGTGATTCCGCTGCGGGGGCGCTGGTTCCTCGAGACGCAAGACGGCTCGCGCGTCGAAATGGGACCCGGCGACATCCACTTCGGGCAGGACACCGACACCGCCGAGGTCGACGGCAAGGCCGGACACCTCTCGGGCACCCTCGGCGACGAGCCCTGCCTGCAGGTGCTCATCCAGTTCGCCACGTCGCCGGCCGCGCCCGCCGCCTACCCCTTCGGCTGAGCGCGTCAACCCGGCCCGCATGCTCACACCCACGCGTTTGACTGGAAACATGCCCCGCATTCCCCTCGATGGTCAGATTCTGCAGAGTGCCCGCTCCCCTGAGATGGTCGACGTCGCCCCTCCCCGCGTATGGGACGAGCGCCTCAGCGCCGTCCTGCCGCCCGCCTCACGGCTGCTGTCGCTCTACGCCGACGCCACCTGGGCGGAGGGGCCGGTCTGGTGGCCCCAAGAGCGCTCCCTCGTCTTCAGTGACGTGATCGGCCGGCGCACCCTCGCGTGGCGCGAAGACGGCTCCATCATCACGGTGCGCGATCGCTCGAACTTCGCCAACGGAAACACGATGGATGCCGAAGGCCGCCTCGTGCAGGCCGAACACGGGCGCCGCGGCATCAGCCGCACCGACGAGAACGGCACCGAACTGCTCGTCGATGCCTTCGAGGGCGAGCCGCTGAACTCGCCGAACGACCTGGTCGTGGCATCCGATGGCTGGATCTGGTTCACCGACCCCACCTACGGCATCTCGGATCCGCGCGAGGGGTACCCCGCCGACCCCGCCCTCCCCCACCAGAGCGTCTATCGCTGGCGCGACGGCGACGGTCTGCAGCGCATGATAGACCTCGACCAGCCCAACGGACTGGCCTTCAGCCGCGACGAAAGCACCCTGTACGTCGCCGAGTCCAACGCCGAACGGCTCCCCCGCGTCGTCGCGTGCAGCTGGGACGGCGAGACCCTCGCCGCCCCGCGCACCTTCGCGACGGTGGATGCCGGCATCCCCGACGGATTCGTCGTCGACAGCCGCGACTGGCTCTGGATCTCGAGCGAAGCGGGAGTCGTCATCGTCGACGAGACCGGCGCACGCCTGGGCGTCATCCCGACCCCACACGTCGTCAGCAACTGCACCTTCGACGCCGACGAGAAGCGCCTGTTCATCACCGGCGACAACGACCTCTGGATGGTGGAACTCGCGTGACCGACGTCGAGATGGCGCGCATCCCCGCCGGCCGCGTGCTGCGCGCAGACCTGCGGGGCGCCGAACGACGCGAGATCGTCGTCGACAGCTTCGAGATCGGCGTCTACGCCATCACCGAGGAGCAGATGGCGGAGCTGCTCGGCATCCCGTCCCGCCATCCGAGGCGCCCCGCGACGAACCTGAGCTGGTTGCGCGCGATCCGCCTCTGCAACGCGCTGAGCGAATGGGAAGGCCTCGACCCCGTCTACTCGTTCGACGGAGAGGTCGTCACGGGCGACCCCGACTCGGACGGCTTCCGCCTGCCCACCGAAGACGAGTGGGAGTACGCGTGCCGCGCGGGCTCGACGTCATCGACCTACGGGCCGGTCCGCGAGGTGGCCTGGACGGCCGCCGACGGCCTGCGCGCCCCGGCGGAGGTCGGAGGACGGATGCCGAACCTCCACGGACTCTTCGACACTCTCGGCAACGTGTGGGAATGGTGCGCCGATCTGTACGACCCCGAGGGGGAAAGCGACGCGCGCGTGTTCCGCGGCGGCGGGTGGTCGGACGCCCCCGCGCAGGTGCGGGCGACCGCGCGACGGGGCGGGCGGCAGCGGGACGCCTTCGACGACGTGGGCGTTCGGATCGCGCGCGGGTGACACCCCGGGGGGGGGGCTTGGGGGCTTCGACAGGCTCGGCCGCCGGGGTTTGGAGGTGCGGGTCAGTCTTCGGTGGTGATGGACTCGGTGAGCGAATCCATGAACGCCACGATGGTGTCGAGCTCGCTGTCATCGAAGCGTTCGGCGACAGCGCGCATGGCGCCCAGGTGAACGCCGAAGTGCCGGAAGAACTCGCGGCGCGACTTGTCGGTCAGCACGACCACGCGGGCTCGACCATCCGAGGGATGCGGCTGACGCTCGAGGTGGCCCGAGGCGACGAGGCGATCGATGAGCTTGGTGGTCGACGCGGTCGAGATGCGCAGGTGGGTCGCCACGTCGTGCGGACTGACCATCTGACCGCGGTACTCGCGGATGGTGAGCATGCGCAGCGTCGCGAGGTCGCTGGCATTCATGTCCATGTCGCCCTTCATGCCGGAGTGCATGCGGTCGAGGGCGTCGCTGAGGGTCTGGACGGCGCGTAAAGTGTGGGTCACGGCGGGCCTCGTACCAGAGGCCGACACGGCTTTCGTCACGGTGGACACCCCCTTTCGGCGTCGGTATAGTCAAGCTTATATCGCTAGCTAAACTAGCAAACGGGAGGCACGATGAACGAGACCGAGTATGTCGTCCTCCTGGACGACTTCGGCAACGAAATCGGCACGGCGCCCAAGGCTACCGTGCACGACACAGACACACCTCTGCACCTGGCATTCTCGTGCCACGTGCTCAATTCGGCGGGCGAGGTTCTCGTCACGCGCCGCGCCCTGCACAAGAAGACGTGGCCCGGCGTCTGGACGAACTCGTTCTGCGGCCACCCCGGCCCCTCCGAGGCCTCGCTCTCGGCGGTGCACCGCCGTGCCGCGCACGAGGTCGGCCTGGTCATCCGCGACCTCGAGCTGGCCCTGCCGAACTTCCGCTACCGCGCCATTGACGCCAGCGGCATCGTCGAACACGAGATCTGCCCCGTGTACGTCGCCCGCGCCGACGTCGACCCCGAGCCGAACCCCGACGAGGTCGCCGAGTACCGCTGGGTCGACCCGCTCGAGCTCGCCGCGTCTCTCGAGTCGACGCCGTGGGCGTTCAGCCCGTGGCTCGTCCTGCAGGCGCAGCAGCTGCACCTGTTCCAGACCCCTCAAGCCGTGATGCGCGCCTCATGATCAGTCTCGAATCCACCCCCGTCGCCCGTCAGGGCATCGACCGCGAGATCGACGGGGCGCTCTCGCGCCTTCAGCGGCGCGCCACCACGCTCGGCGACGGCGCCCGGTACCTGGCATCCGCCATCCGTCGAGCCACCGAGGGCGGAAAGCGCTTCCGTCCCCTCCTCGTCGTCTCGGCGTTCGAGACGCTCTACGGCGACGACGAACACCGCATCGGCGTGTACCAGGTCGCCGCGGCCTTCGAACTGTTGCACACGGCGTTCGTCATCCACGACGACGTGATCGACCACGACACCGAACGCCGCGGTGTGCCGAACATCGGCGGAGAGTTCCGCCAGCGGGGGCTGAAGAAGGGTGCGGATGCCGACGGCTCGGCCCTCCTCGGAGACGCTGCCGCGATCCTCGCCGGTGACCTGCTGCTGCACGAGGCCGGACGCATGGTCGCCCTCGCGCAACTCCCCGACGGCATGCGCCAGCCCCTGCTCGAGATGCTCGACGACGCCGTTCTCATCTCGGCCATGGGCGAGCTCTCGGACGTGGAGCACGCCGTCTCGTCGGGCGAGATCGACTCCGAGGCGGTGCTGCGCACCACGCGCGACAAGACCGCCGCGTACTCGTTCTCGGCACCGCTGCAGGCCGGAGCCCTCATCGCCGGAGCCCCGAGCCCCTCGATCTACGCGCTCGAGCGGTTCGGCCAGCGCCTGGGACTCGCCTACCAGCTGGTCGACGACCTCATCGGCGCCTTCGGTTCGTCGGCGGTGTCGGGCAAAGAAGAGGGCTGCGACCTGCGCGAGGCGAAGAAGACGCACCTCATCTCGCTCGCGCGAAAGACCCCGAAGTGGCCCGAGGTCAGCGAAGCGCTCGCCCAGGCCCACACCGGTCCGATCGCCGTGCGCGCCGCCCAAGAGGCCCTCTCCGAGTCGGGCGCCCGCGCCGAACTCGAGTGCCTCATCCTCGACACGCTCGAAGAGGCCCTCGTCATCGTCGACTCCTCGACGGTGCCGGCCGCGTGCCAGGACATGCTGCGCGACCTTGTGAAAGCCGTGCAGGAGCGCATTCCGTGAGTCATGCGCCCACGGGCCTCGAGCTGTACTCCCAGACCGCGGACGACGCCGCCGCCGCGGTGATCAACCGCTACTCCACCTCGTTCGGCATCGCCGCGCGCCTGCTCGGGCCCCGCCCGCGACCGCACGTGCGCAACATCTACGCCCTCGTGCGGGTGGCCGACGAGATCGTCGACGGACCCGCCCACGACGCGGGGCTCAGTCCCGAGCGGGAGCGCGCGGTGCTCGACGGCCTCGAGAACGAGGTCCGGGATGCCATCGCCACCGGCTTCAGCGCCAACCTCGTCGTCCACGCATTCGCCCGGACGGCGCGCGAGTGCGGCATCACCGACGAGCTCATCGCCCCGTTCTTCGCGTCGATGCGTACCGACCTCGACACCGCCGAGCACGACGACCTCTCGCACGACGCGTACGTCTACGGCTCGGCCGAGGTCGTCGGGCTCATGTGCCTGCAGGTGTTCCTCAACGCCGGGATGTCGGCGCCCGCCCGCCCCGCCTCCGACCTCATCGACGGCGCGCGGCGGCTGGGCGCGGCTTTCCAAGACGTGAACTTCCTCCGCGACCTCGCCGACGACGCCGACCGCCTCGGCCGCGACTACCTCGACGGCGCGGCAGACGACGAACGCCGGGTGGCCGTTCTCGACCGCATCGACGCCGACCTCGCCGCCGCGGCATCCGTCATCCCCCACCTGCCACCCGACTGCCGCGCCGCGGTCACCACGGCGCACGACCTGTTCGCGGAGCTCTCTCGCCGCCTCCGCTCCTCCCCCGCCGGCGCTCCGCGCGTCCGCGTTCCCGACGGTGTCAAAGCCACCCTCGCCGCCCGCGCCCTTCTGGGCCGCCCCCCGAAAGGTTCACGCTCATGAGCGCCCAGCGCATCGTCGTCGTCGGAGGCGGAATCGCCGGTCTCGGTACCGCAGCACTCCTTGCCGACCGCGGACACGACGTCCACCTCTTCGAGGCGCGTGACGCCCTCGGTGGCCGCGCGGGATCGTGGGAGAAGGACGGCTTCCGCTTCGACACCGGCCCCAGCTGGTACCTCATGCCCGAGGTGTTCGACCACTTCTTCCGCCTGCTCGGCACCAGCGCCGCCGAACAGCTCGACCTCGTGCGCCTCGACCCCGCGTACCGCGTCTACGGTCCCCCCGGAAAGGGCGAGCCGATCGACATCGTGTCGGGTCGCGAGGCCGTGCGCGCGCTGTTCGAGAAGCACGAGCCCGGCTCGGGCGACAACATCGACGCCTACCTCGACTCCGCGAAAGACGCCTACGAGCTGTCGACGTCGAAGTTCCTCTACGACCCGTACTCTTCGACCAAGGGCCTGCGCGACCCCGCGCTCGTGAAGCGCCTCCCCACGCTCATTCCCCTGCTCACCCGCACACTGTGGAAGCGCGTCACCACCGACTTCAAGAACACCCGACTGCAGCAGATCCTGGCCTACCCCGCGGTGTTCCTCGGCGGGTCACCCTTCGAGGTGCCCAGCCTTTACCACCTCATGAGCCACCTCGACCTGGGCGACGGCGTGCTCTACCCCAAGGGCGGGATGACCGAGATCATCACCGCGATCGAGAAGCTCGCGCGCGAGCGCGGTGTCACGATCGAGACCTCGGCACCCGTCGAGGCGATCATCACCGAGTCGGGCACCGCGCGCGGCGTGCGCCTCGCCGACGGCCGGATCTTCGCGGCCGATGCCGTGGTCTCGGGCGCCGACCTGCACCACACCGAGAACGAGCTGCTCGAAGAGAAGGACCGCCAGTACCCCGAGAAGTGGTGGAAGGACAAGGTGCCCAGCCCCGGCGCCCTGCTGCTGCTGCTCGGCGTGAAGGGCGAGCTGCCGCAGCTCACCCACCACACGCTGCTGTTCACCGACGACTGGCACACGAACTTCGACGCGATCTTCGGCGAGAACAAGAAGATTCCCGACCCCGCGTCGATCTACATCTGCCGCCCCAGCGCCTCAGACGACTCCGTCGCGCCCGAGGGGCACGAGAACCTGTTCGTGCTCGTCCCCGTGCCCGCCGACCCCGACAGCGGGCGCGGGGGCGTCTCCGGTGCCGGCGACGAGCGGATCGAGAAGGCCGCGGATCGCGTCATCGCGCAGATCAGCGAATGGACCGGCATCCCGGATCTCGCCGAGCGCATCGTGGTGCGCAAGACGATCGCGCCCGAGGACTTCAAGGAAGACCTGCACGCCTGGCACGGCAACTCGCTCGGCCTGGCGCACACACTCAACCAGAGCGCGATCTTCCGCCCGAAGAACCGCTCGCGCAAGGTCGACAACCTGTACTACGCCGGCACCTCCGTGCTGCCGGGTATCGGTCTGCCGATGTGCCTCATCTCGGCCGAGCTCGTGGTGAAGCGCCTGACCGGCGACACCACCGCCGGTCCCCTGACGGAACCCGCGCGCGCGGCGGTCTGAGGTGCCGGGGATCTACCTGGGCGCGATCCTCTTCTCGCTGATCGGCATGATGCTGATCGATGGGAAGTACTCGCTCGCGCTGCGGGTCGCTCCTCTTCGCACCACGCTGGCGGTGCTGGGCGGGACGGTGTTCTTCCTCGCGTGGGACCTCGTCGGCATCGCCACGGGCGTGTTCGTGAAGGGTGAGAGCCCGCTGTTCGTCGGCGTGATGCTCGCCCCACACCTGCCGCTCGAAGAGCTGTTCTTCCTGATGTTCCTCAGCTACCTGGCGGTGGTCATGTTCGCCGTGTTCGAGCGGCGCGCCGCCGCCCGGGCTCGCCGCACGAAGACCGCGGCGGTCGGGAGGCGGTCCGCGTGACCTACCCGCTCATCGTGCTGCCGTTCGTCGTCGTGACGCTGATCGTCACCCTCGCCACGCTCCGGCGGCCGCGGTTCCGTCAGCGGATGGCATCCTCCGCTCTGACAGCGCTCGTCCTGGTGGGCCTGACGCTCGTGTTCGACAACCTCATGATCGCCGTCGACCTGTTCTCGTATCCTCAAGAGCACCTCAGCGGCCTGAAACTCGGGCTCGCCCCCATCGAGGACTTCGCCTACCCCCTGTGCGCGGCGTTCCTCGTGCCGGCGCTGTTCACCCTCTTCGCTCCCCTGCCCTCGAAGGACACCGCATGACCGCCCCCGCCGCCCTCTCCCCCGGCCGCGTGCTGCGGGAGCTCTTCGTGTCGTCGCGACCGGTCAGCTGGATCAACACCGCCTTCCCGTTCGCCGCCGCTTACCTGCTGACCACGCGGACGATCGATGCGCCGCTGATCGTCGGCATCCTGTTCTTCCTCGTTCCCTACAACCTCGCGATGTACGGCGTGAACGACGTGTTCGACTACGAATCCGACCTGCGCAACCCTCGCAAGGGCGGTACGCACGGGGCCGTGCTCGCCAAGCGCATGCACCCCATCACGCTGTGGGCCTCGGCGCTGTCGTGCCTGCCGTTCGTCGTGTACCTCGTGATCATCGGGTCACCGTTGTCGTGGCTCGTGCTCGCCCTGAGCCTGTTCTTCGTCGTGTTCTACTCCGCGCCGCCGCTGCGGCTCAAGGAGCGGCCGTTCGCCGATTCGATGACGAGCAGCATCCACTTCTTCTCGCCCGCGGTGTACGGGCTCGTGCTTGCGGGCGCCGTGTGGACGCCGCCGCTCGTGTTCGTGTTGATCGCGTTCGCGCTCTGGGGCATCGCCTCGCACGCCTTCGGCGCGGTGCAGGACGTCGAGGCCGATCGCGCCGCCGACATCTCGTCGATCGCCACCGCCCGCGGAGCCCGATGGACCGTGCGCTTCGCCCTCGTCGCCTACGCCCTCGCCGGGGTGGCCATGTTGTTCACCGCCTGGCCCGGACCCCTGGCCGCCGTGCTCGTGGTGCCGTACCTCGTCGTGTGCTGGCCGTACCGGAACGTCACCGATGCCGACAGCGACCGCGCCACCGCCGGCTGGAACCGCTTCTTGTGGCTGAACCAGATCGCCGGCTTCGGCACCACCATGCTGCTGATCTGGTGGTGGTTCCTCAGCGCGTGAGCGCGGGGGCGTGAGCGCGGGGCGCGGGGGCGTTGGGGCGTGAGCGCGGGGCGCGGGGGCGTTGGGGCGTGAGCGCGGGGCGCGGGGGCGTTGGGGCGTGAGCGCGGGGCGCGGGGGCGCCGGGTGCTGGCATCCGCTGATCTCGGTTGACTGTCCAGAACACGCGGACGGTCTCCGAAATCGTCCGGGTGTCGTGCACACTCAACGGGCGGGGGGGGGGGTACCCGCGGGCGCGGGCGCGGGCGCCGAGTGGTCGCGTGCGCGACCGCGCGCCGGACGCGGGGCGGGAGCGCGCCGTGAACGGCGGCGGCGCGGCGCGAACGACGACGCCGGCGCCCCGCGGGAATCGGGACGCCGGCGTCGAGGGGTCGATCAGCCCGCGGGCGTGGCCGAAGGAGCCGGGGTCGGGGAGGTGCTGGCCGTGCCGCCCTGGCCCTGCGACTCGAGATCCAGCAGGCGCTGGACAGCCGCGGTGAGGCGGGCATCCTGCGTTGCGAAGCCTGCGAGGTCGCCGCTCGTGAGCGCCGCCTGGCGTGCCGTCAGCGCGTCGCGCGCCTCTTGCAGGGCGGCCGCGTAGTCGCCCGTCGGAGCCGGGGTGCCCGACGATCCGCCCGTGCCGCTGTTCTGGTCGGTCGGGGTGACGGTCTCGTCGCCCGTATTCGCGCCGGAGTCACCGCCGAACAACGTGTCGAGCGCCTCGCTGAGGGTGTTCTCGAACGCGATCTTGTTGCCGAAGGCCACGAGCACGCGTCTCAGCTGCGGGAGCTTCGTATCACCCGAGGACTGCACGAACACCGGTTGCACGTACAACAGACCGCCACCGACCGGGAGGGTCAGCAGGTTGCCGTTGAGCACCTGCGACTGCCCCTGTTTCAAGATGTTGATCTGCGACGAGACGTTCGTATCGGAGTCGAAGGTGTTCTGCACCTGGCCGGGTCCGGGCACCGTGGTCGACGAATCGATCACGAGCATTCGGAGCTTGCCGTAGTCGTCGCGTTTCGTTCCCTGCTGATTACCCGCGTTGGAATCGACGGCGAGATAGCCCGTGAGCACGTTTCTCGCCTGCCCGCCCTGCGACGCCGGGATGAAGCTCGTGAACATCGAGTACGACGGGTCGTCCTGGTTCGGCATCTTCATCGTCAGGTAGTACGGCGGCTGGAAGGTCGCCGGGTCCTGCGGGTCGTTCGGGGTCGTCCAGCGGTTGTCCTGCTGGAAGAACGAACGCGCGTCGTCGACGTGGTAGACGCCGAGCATCGAGCGCTGGACCTTCATGAGGTCGGTCGGGTAGCGCACGTGGCTCATGAGGTCGGCCGACATGTCGGTCCACGGCTTGATCGTCGTGGGGTAGATGTTCTGCCACGCCTTGAGCAGCGGGTCCTGGTCGTCCCACGCGTACAGGCTCACCGAGCCGTCGTAGGCGTCGACCGTGGCCTTGACCGAGTTGCGGATGTAGTTGATGTCATCGAGCGCGTAGGTCGGAGCCGGATTGTTCGAGTCAGCAATCGCCCGCGAGAGCGAGACGCCCGACGAGTACGGGTAGTTCGCGCTCGTGGTGTACCCGTCGATGACCCACTTGATGCGCCCGTCGACGACCGTGGGGTACGGGTCGCTGTCGAGCGTGAGGTACGGCGCGAGCTTCTGCACGCGCTGCTTGGGGTTGCGGTCGTAGAGGATCTGCGAGTCGGAGTTGACGTAGTCCGAGAACAGGATCTGCTCCGACTGGAACTTCAGCGCGTAGATGAGGCGGTTGAAGACGTTGCCGACGCTGGGTCCGCCGTTGCCGGCGAAGGTCGTCCGCGTCTCGTTGCCGCCGTCGGCGCCGAGCGGGTAGTCGAGCTCGATGTTCTCGCCGCCCTCGGGGCCGCCGACGATGGAGTACGGGGGCGACTGCTCGCCGAAGTAGACGCGCGGCTCGTAGTTGAGGTCGGTCAGGAAGCCGGTGCCGGGGATGGCCTGCTCGAGGAAGACCGGGTCGCCGTCGGCGGTGCGCTCGTTACCGGCGGCCGCGACCATGCCGTAGCCGTGCGTGTAGACGAGGGTCGTGTTCTGCCACGAGGCCGCGTCGCCGAGCTGACCGATGTTCAGCTCGCGCAGCGACACCACGGTGTCCTGCGTCTGGCCGTTGATCGTGTAGCGGTCGACGTCGAGCGGGGTGTTGAACTGGTAGTACGCGCGGTACTGCTCGAGCTGGCGGACCGTCGGACCGATGATCGCCGGGTCCATGATGCGCAGCTGCGCGGTGGACTCGGCGTCGTTGCGCAGCTGACCCGCCTGGGCCGTCGTGGTCGCCTGGAAGTTCTCTTTCTCGATGTTGTCGAGGCCGTAGGCGGCTTTCGTCCCGTCGAGGTTGCGCTGGTAGTACTGGCTCTCGAGAGCGAGCTCGTTCGGACGCACCTGGAACGTGGTCACCGCCCACGGGATGGCGGCGCCGACCACGATCGCCGAGACGACCAGCAGCGCGGTTCCGATCAGCGGGTAGCGCCAGCGACCGAGGAAGGCCGTGACGAAGAACGCGAGGGCCACGATGACGGCCGCGATCGCGAGGATCGTCTGGCCGGGGATGACGGCGTTCGTGCCGACGTAGCCGGGGCCCGTGATGCGCTCCGACGGCTCGACGAGCGTGCGGAAGCGGTCGAGCCAGAGGCTTGCACCCTGCAGCAGCAGGTAGAGGCCGGCGAGGATCGCGAGCTGAATGCGCGCGGCCTTCGAGATGCGCAGCTCACGCTGGCCGACGCGGACCGAGCCGTAGAGGTACGAGACCACACCCGTGAGCAAGAGGCACACCAGCACCACCGCGGACGCGAAGCCGAGCGCGGCTGCGTAGAACGGCATCCCGAACAGGTAGAAACCGGTGTCGAGACCGAACTGGGGGTCGGTGGTGGAGGTCGAGACGCCGTTGAACCACAGCCACGTGGTCTCCCACTGGGCGGAGGCGGCGAAGCCCGCGAAGAAGCCGAAGAAGATCGGGATGCCCCACATCGCCAGGCGGCGGAGCGGCTCGACGACCTCTTGATAACGGTCGAGCTGCGAGCTCAGACGCGCGTACACCGGCCGCAGCCGGTAGGCGAGCTGGATGACTCCCCACACGGGCAACGCCATCGCGACGAAACCGACGACGAACATCACGCTGCGGCCGAGCCACTGGGTGGTCAGCACGGTGGTGAAGCCCAGCTGCGAGAACCACAGCCAGTCGGAATACAGGTTCGCGAAGACGAAGAACGCCACGACGAGCGCTGCGATCACCGCCAGAGTGATCGAGATGATCCGTCGAGAGCGGTTAGGGGGCGTGGCCTGGTTCGGCGCCGAGGTCGTGGTCACCCGTCCATCCTAGGCGCGCCCTGCCGGGGGTTCGCCGTGAAAGGACGATCACGAAGTACACGTCGGCAGGGCGTCGAGATCGCCCCCGTCGCGAATGGTCTCCAGCACGGTGAGCGACTGCTTCAGCGTCGACGTCGAGAACACCCGGATGCCGTCGGGCACGTGTCCCACGACCTCGTTGCAGTTCGCCTCGGGGGCGAGGAACCAGGTGGCCCCGGCATCCCGAGCTCCATAAAGCTTCTGACGGATGCCACCGATCGGGCCCACATTCCCGTCGGCGTCGATCGTGCCGGTGCCGGCGATGTGCTGGCCACCGGTCAGGTCACCCGACGACATCTTGTCGATGATGCCGAGGGCGAACATCATGCCCGCGCTCGGGCCGCCCACGTCGTTCAGCTGGATCTTCACGTCGACGGGGAGATCGAACGTCATCATCAGTCCGACGCCCAGCAGGTACTGCGTCTGACCGTTCACATCGGTCTGCCGAGGAGTGACCTGGATCGTGGATGCCGTGCCATCACGCTCGTACCCGACGGTGACGGGGGCTCCGGCAGCCTTCTGCACGGCGGCGCGGACGTGGTCGATGTTCGAAACCGCCGCGCCGTCGACGGTGGTGATCACGTCGTTCTGCTGCAGCAAGCCCTTCGCGGCCCCGGAGTCGTCGATCGTGCCGACGGCGATCTGCTGCGGGACATCGTACCCGAGCTCCCGGAGGGCCGCGGCGCTCGCCTCGAGCTGCGAGTCGGTCATGAGGGCGGCGTTCTCGGTGTTGCGCTGCTCGGTGCTCTGTCCCGCGGGGAAGATGCGATCGATCGGGACGACGGCGCGCGAGCTGTCGAACCATGCCGACGCCAACTCGATCCACGACGGAGTGTGCTCGCGATTGCCGCTCACCTGGACGGTCAGCAAGTCGAGCTGACCGGTGCTGGTGGAGTCCTTCTCGTCGGGCACCGTGATCAGGGGCACCTGCTGGCCGTCGGCCGACGCGGTGGTGCCGAGCGTGTTGTAGACCGGGCCGGGCTGCTGGATGACGTACGCCGAGGGCAGGAACGTCATCACGAACAGCACGATCACGGCGATCGTGAGCGACCACACGCCGACGACGGTGCCGCGCCCCCATCGCTGTCGAGGGGCGGGCACGACGGAGACGTTCTCATCGAACAGGGTCACGGTCTCAATCCTTTGCCGGGTCGTTCGCGCGCGGCGTAAGCGGCGAGAGGCCGGGCCGACAGATGCGGGGAAGCGTGCGACTAGCGTAGAACTCGTTCCCCCAGACCTGGCTGAAAGGCGGCTGAAGTGGCAGACGACAACCCCGGCGGCGACCGGAGCCCCGAGGACGAGTTCCAAGAACTCATGCGCCGTCTCATGTCAGGCGATGTCAGCGGAATCGATCCCGAACAGCTCTCGCGGCTGTCGGGCATGCAGATCGATCCCGCGATGCTGCAGGCGGTCATGGCGCAACTGCAGGGCGCCTTCGCCGGCACCAACGAGGGCGTCGACTGGAGCCTGGCAGAACGCCAGGCCCTGCACATCGCCAACCAGGACGGCCTGGGCGTGACCACCGGTCAGCGCACCGACATCGACCAGGCGTTCACCCTCGCGGCGCTGTGGCTGGGCGAGGCCACCTCGATCAGCGACCTCCCCCGTCCCCCGCGCGCCGTCACCCGCGGCGCCTGGGTGAGCGCGACCCTGCCCGTCTGGCAGGAGCTCGCCGAGCCCGTCGCGACCAGCATCGCCGACGCGCTCACCGCAGCCCTCGGGCAGCAGGCACCCGACGACATGCAGGAGATGATCGCCGGAGCCGGTCGCCTCATGCGCACCGTCGGCGGGTCGCTCTTCGCCACCCAGCTCGGCCAGGTCGTCGGCCGCCTGTCGACGGAGGTCGTCGGCGGCGGAGACGTCGGCATCCCCGTCATGCCCGACGGCGAGGCCGCGATCCTGCCCCAGAACTTCGCCGACTTCGGCCGCGACCTCGAGATCCCCGAGGATCAGCTGGCCCTCTACCTCGCGACCCGCGAGCTCGCCCACGCGCGCCTGTTCCGTCACGCCCGCTGGCTGCGCCTGCACGTCATCTCGCAGGTGCGTGATTTCGCCCGCGGCATCCACGTCGACACCGCTGCCCTCGAAGACCTCGCCTCGCGCTTCGACCCGACGCAGCCCGAAGAGCTGCGCGGTGCCCTCGAGAGCGGTGCTCTGCTGCCCGAACGCTCCGAAGAGCAGACCGCGGCCCTCACGCGCCTCGAGAACCTGCTCGCCACGATCGAGGGCTGGGTCGACGTCGTCACCGAGGACGCCACCTCGCGGCTGCCCTCGGCCGGCCGCATCGCCGAGGCCGTGCGCCGCCGCCGCGCGGTGGGTGGCCCCGCCGAGCAGGCGCTCGGCGCCCTCGTCGGTCTCGAACTGCGCCCGCGCCGCATGCGCGAGGCCGCGGCCATGTGGCGCGCCGTCACCGACGCCGTCGGCGTCGACGGTCGCGACGGGCTGTGGGACTACCCCGACCTCATGCCGTCGTCGGAGGACATCGACGACCCCGCGGCGCTCGTCGCGCGCCTGACGGCCGCCTCGCGCGGCGAAGCGGCCCCCTCCGACGCGATGGACGACGCGCTCGCGCAGTTGCTCGCCGAGGAAGCCGACGGCGGACGACGCGACGCCGAAAGCGAGAGCCCGGATGCCGGGACGCCAGGCGCTGCGGCCCCGGATGCCGGGACCCCGGGCGACGCGGCGGGTGACGCCGACCGCGACGGCGACGATGACGACGGTGCGGCTCCAGGAGACCAGCGCCCGGTGTGACGCGGACCCGGGGCTGTTGTGCGCGGCGAGCCCGTTTCGAGCTGACGCCCGCGGGGAGGACGAGGTTTCTCCCCACGGGCGTTTCGCCTTTTTGGCCCTGGGGACAACTGCATCCGGGGCCTCGAGCAACGCGATGATCGGGCGATGATCCGACTCGATTCCGCCGCTCCCCCGCTCTGGCGTGCCGACGGGAGCGTCCAGTTCGGCGCCCCCGCGGTGGCCGTCTCGCCGTTCACCGGCTCATGGGTCGACGTCGTCGTCGCGGCCCTGGTCGAGGGGACGAACGCGACCGCGGTGCGGGGACTCGCCCGCGTGCACGGGGCCGGCGATGGTGAGGCCGACGCCTTGCTCGCGGCGGTGGCGCCGGCGTTGGTGCGGAGGACGCGGCATCCACCCCTCGCCCTCCAAGTCGACGACGACCTTCCGGCGCGGGCGACTCGAGCCGTGTTGGCGGCGTTGCCCGCTCGCACGCGCGTCGTTCCCTGGGCGGGATCGGCGACCGAAGGCATCGCCCCCGGGACACGCGTCGTGCTGCTGGCCGCGTACCGGGTCGACCCGCGGCGGGCGGGGCCGCTGGTCCGCGACGACGTGACGCACGTGCCCCTCGTCCTCGACGGATCGGGCGCCCGCATCGGCCCGGTCGTGGCGCCGGGACGGACCGCGTGCCTCGCCTGCCTCGACGCCGATCAGCGCAGCGACGACCCGGGGTGGGCCACGGTGGCCGCCCAGCTGATCGGCAGACCCCGCCCCGAGATCGACGTGGCCCTCGCCGCCGAGGCCGGTCGGGCGGCGCGATTCCTGCTCAGCGCTCCGATCGAACGGACGACGAGGTCGTTGCACCTGCGCGGCGACTCGATCCGGCGGGCCTGGACGCTGCATCAGCCGAGCGCAGACTGCCACTGCCGATCTCCCGAAGGAATCGCGACGGAGACCGCTCACCTCGGCCTCGGCCCCGCGCCCAGCTCACCGACAGCGTCCGCGCGGCCCGCGTGACGCCCACGTACGCGAGCCGCCGTTCCTCGTCGACCGCCTCGAACGTCTTCGCGTACGAGATCGGCAGGAGCCCCTCACTCACTCCCACGAGGTACACGTGATCCCACTCCAGACCCTTCGCCGCGTGCAGCGTCGCCAGCGTCACCGTGCGGGTGGTCGGCTCGTGCTGGTCGCGGGCGCGAGTCTGCAGGTCATCGGTGAAGGCCCGCAGATCCGTGCCCGCGGGGGCCTCCTCGGCCAGCCGCAGCAGAGCCGCTCGCGCCTCCCACGCCTCACGCAGAGCACCGCCCGCCTCGGGCGGGTCGTCGGTGAGCCCGACGCTGCGCAGCACGTCGCGCACGGTCGGGAGGAAGCCCGTCTCGAGCGGCGCCACAGACGCCGCCCGCAGAGCCATAAGCGCCTGACGCACCTCGGGCAGGTCGAAGAACTTGCGCCCGCCCAGCACCGACGCGGCGACACCCACCTTCGCCAGAGCCGACAGCAGCGCCGCCGACTGGGCGTGCGAGCGGTACAGCACGGCGACGTCGTGGGGGTCGATGCCGCGCGAGAGCGAATCCCGGATCGAGCGGGCCACGGCGGCGGCCTCATCCTCGTCGTCGTCGAAGGCGCGCACCGTCGGCGTAGGCGTTTCGTCGTCGCTCGCGGCCTTCAGCTCGAGGGCGCCGGCCCGGCCGCGCATGAGGTCATTGGCGACGGCGAGCACGGGAGCGGTGGAGCGGTAATTGCGCTCGAGACGCACCACGCGCGCGTCTTCGTGAGTGCGCTCGAAATCGAGCAGGTACCGCGCATCGGCGCCCGTGAAGGAATAGACCGTCTGGCTCGCATCGCCCACCACGCACAGGTCGCGACGATCGCCGAGCCACAGCTCGAGCAGCCGGTTCTGCAGCGGAGAGACGTCCTGGTACTCATCCACCGTGAAGTGCCGGTACTGCTCCCGCACCGCCGCGGCGACACGCGGTTCGGCCTCGATCATGCCGGCGCACGTCAGCAGGACGTCTTCGAAGTCCATCTGACGACGCTCGTCCTTGAGCTTCTCGTACGCCCGCTGCAGCGCGACGACCTGATCCACACCCAGGCGGCCGACGCCGTCGGGGCGGTCCGCCGCGTACTGCTCGATCGAGCGCAGGGTCACCTTGCGCCACTCGATCGCCGAGGCCACATCGCGCAGGGTCGCCGTGTCGGGAGCGAGTCCCACACCGTCGGCCGCGTGCGCGAGCATGCGGACCTTGTTGTCGATGATCGACGGAGCCTGGTCGCCGGCGAGCGTCGGCCAGAAGAAATTGACCTGCGCCAGAGCCGCCGCGTGGAACGTGCGGGCCGACACCCCCGAGACGCCGAGAGCGCGCAGACGCCCGCGCATCTCTCCCGCGGCCTTGGCCGTGAAGGTCACCGCCATCACGCGCTGCGGCGAATACGCGCCCGTGTCGACGCCGTGGGCGATGCGACGCGTGATCACACGCGTCTTGCCGGTACCCGCCCCCGCGAGCACGCACACCGGGCCGCGCAGCGCACGGGCGGCCTCGAGCTGGTACTCGTCGAGCCCCTCGAGCGGGGAGGTCACGCGACGCCTCGATACCAGTCGTCGATGAGCCGCCGAGCGATCGACGCGGGCCCCGGAAGCATCGCCGAGCCCTCGCCACGCAGCGCCGCACCGATCTCGGCACGATCGAACCACCGCACCTCGACGATCTCGTCGCCGTCGGCCTGCGCCTCGTCGTCGTCCACGACCACGGCGCGGAAGCCGAGCATCAGCGACCGCGGATACGGCCACGCCTGCGAACCGCGGTACGCGATGTCGCGCAAGCGAACGCCTGCCTCTTCGCCCACCTCGCGGGCGACCGCGTCTTCGAGCGACTCCCCCGCCTCGGCGAAGCCGGCGAAACACGAATACCGGTCCCCGCCCCAGGCGGCATTGGCACCGAGCAGAATGCGATCGTCGCTGGTGGCAGAGGTCACGAGCACGATCACCGCGGGATCGGTGCGCGGAAAGTGCTCGCGCCCGCACACGGGGCAGTGGCGTGACCAGCCGGCGTGGCGCAGTTCGGTCGCCGAGCCGCATGCCGGGCAGAAGGCGGCATCGCGCAGCCACCCCGCCAGAGCGACGGCGGTGGTCAGAAGTTCGGCTTCGCCGGCGGGCAGGTCGCCACCGGCGGCGCGGAGCGGGGACCACTCGGCATCCGGAACGATCTCGTCGGGGGCGCCATCGCTCAACGCCGCCAGGACGACCGCGGTGCGGTCGGGGGTGCGTCCGAGGAACGCCCATTCCGTCGCGGCGTTCTCGTCGATCTGCGTGGTCGACACCAGAGCGAGCCGGTCGTCGCGGAGGGGCGCGGCGTCTCGTCGGATCGCGAGCACACGCGTGTCCGGCTCTGAGCGGAGGCGGCTCAGCAAGGCCTCGTCGTCACGCTCACCACCCGCGCGATCCACGGTCAACGGGGGACGGACCTCGGACGACGAAGACGCGGGACGCGGCATCGAACACCTCTCTGACGGCGGGCAGCAAGCGGCGGTCGGACGACCGACCTCCTCGGTCAAGGGCGTGGCGCGGGCCCGTGACGGAAGGCCCGACCTACCCTGGGGGCATGGCACGCTCGCCCCTCATTTTAGCCGCGTCGGCGACAACGGCCCTGCCCGGTGCAGCGTTCTCGAACGTCAGCGCCCTGACCGAGAACGCCGCCGGTCGCTTCGATGCCGCTCTCGCGCGCACCGCCGACGGGCGCGAGGTCGTCATCCGCATGCCGGCCGGCGAAGAAGCGGCCGCCGACCTCGCCGCCGAATCGCGAGCCCTGCACGCGCTGACGGCGGGCGTCCGCGCCCTCCTCCCCTTCGCCGTGCCCGAGGTGATCGGAGAAAGCGGCTCCGGAACGCAGCGCGTGCTCATCGTCGACCGCATCGACGGCTACCGCATCGACCCCGCTCACCTGCCGAAGGGACCCGGCTACGCACCCGCCATCGGTGGAGCCCTGGCCGCCGTGCATGCGCTTCCGGTGTCGATCGTCCGCACCGACGGACTTCCCGTGCGCTCCCCTGAGCAGGTGCGCGACGACGTCAAGCGGCTCCTCGACCGCGCCGATGCCACCGGACGCGTCAGCGACGACCTCATGCTGCGCTGGCGCCGCGCCGTCGATGTCGACGAACTGTGGCGCTTCGAATCCGCGGTCGTCCTGGGCGGAGCGACGAGCTCCTCGATCCTCCTCGCCGACGACGAGGACGAGATCCCCCACGTGGTCGGCATCCTCGACTGGGCCGGGCTCAGCGTCGGCGACCCGGCCGTCGACCTGCGCTGGTTGGCATCCGCTCCCCTGGCCGCCGACGACGTGCACGCCGGGTATGCCGCCGCGGGCGACCGCTCCCCTGACCCCCTGCTGCGAGAGCGCGCCCGCCTGTATGCCGAGCTCGAGTTCGCCCGGTGGCTCGTGCACGGCCACGACGCCGGCGAGACCGACGTCGTCGCCGACGCCGTCGCTCTGCTCGACGCCCTGGCCGACGGCGTGCGCGGCGACCACATCGTGCCCGACTCGCGCAGCGACATCGACGACGCGATGGCGCTCGTCGAGAGCGTTCCCCCGGTCGCCGCCCCGGCCGCGGTCGACACGTCGATGCAGACCGACGCGTACGACCCCGAGGCCCTCTCGCTGTACCTGTCCGCCGAGCGCGACCGCGCCACGGCTGCCGAGGCACTCGCCGAAGCCCTCGCGAACGCGAAAGAATCGGATGCCGACAGCGGAGCGATCCACGTCGACCGGCTGCCCGTTCCCGACAGCGTCGAGCCCGGAGCGACCGAACCGCTCGACCTCGACGGGTGGTCGGAAGGCGACGCCCCGGATCCGAAGGACGACCGCGCCCAGGGGCCCGCGCTCAGCGGAGACACCGACGCGACCTCGCTCTGGTCTCGCGCGGCGGTGTCCGCCGACCCGGCCGGACCCGCCGTCCGCGACGAGAGCACGTTCGGCGGCGACGAGAGCACGTTCGGCGGCGACGCATCCGAGAACCAGCGCCCCGCCGAGGGTGACGCGGCGCACATCGACGACGAAGAAGATGCCGCTCGCGCGAGCCGCGCCGCACTGCGCCGCTGGGGCGTCTCCGGCGACGGGGTCTGACGGCTCCTCGGGTTCGCGGGGGTTTCTCCTGGGTCGGGGCTGACACGGCCGTCGCGCGCGGCTCGGCCGTGGGCGTAGGGTCCGGCGTCGCCTGCCGTGTGGAGCTGGTCGTGCCAGTGCTCGCAAGGGACCCCGCCCGTCAGCCCCGCAGCACCAGCTCGTCGCCGACGTAGAACAGGGCGACGTCGATCAGGTCGAGATCGATGCCGTGTTTCGCGTGGTACGCCTCGCGGTAGAGCTCGAGCTGCAGCATGCGCGAGCGACGCTCGGGCTCACTGGTGGGCGGGCGGCCCGTCTTCCAGTCGACGATCTCGTACCTTTCGCCGCGGCGGTACACGGCATCCAGCTTGCAAATGACGACGTGCTCGCGACCGTCAAGGCGGGTCGTGACGAAGTCGATCTCGGTCTCGACCTCGAGGGGCCGCAGCCCCGCCCATTCCGAGCGTTCGAAGCAGGCGCGCAGTCGCTCGAGCTCCGTCGCATCGGCCGCGGACGCTCCGTGCTCGTCGTCGTCCCAGAGGCCGTCGTCGTCGAGCCCGATCCCCGCACCGATCAGTCCGGAGCGTTGCTCGACCCAGGCGTGGAAGAGGGTTCCCAGACGCGTCTGCCGGTACGGGCGTTCCGGCATGGGCCGACGCAGGTCTTCGACCGCCCGACCGTAATCGGCGACGAAATCTTTGAACCGCGACGCCGGGATACGCGTCGGGGCCGGCGTGTGCACCGGGCGGAGGCGGTCGGCGCGTTCCGCGAGGAGCAGTTCGAGGTCGTCGTCGGGGTCGGCCGGAGGCGCCGCTCGCGCCGCGGTGACCGCGCTCACCGCGCCCGAGATCGCTGTGCGCCGCGCGCCGAGCGGGTCGAGCGGCCAGTGCAGCAGGCGCCGCTCACCGTCGTAGGGGTCCTCCCCCGCCTCGTCGACGGTCAGCTCGACGCCGAGCGCATCAGCCGCCTCATCGATGAAGACGCTGGGCCGCCGCGGGCGCTTCGTGCCCGACCAGCTCGATCCCGACAGCATGAGGTGATCCCTGGCGCGCGTGAACGCCACATAGGCCAGACGCCGATCCTCATCGAGCTGTCGGGCCCGATTGTCGGCGACGAACGCGTCGATCGCCGCTTTGAGGTCTTGCTGCGTCTCGGCCCCGCGCCACCCGAACACCGGAAGCCATGCCGAGTCCCCCCGGAACTCCGAGGGAAGGATGCCGAAGCCCAGCCACCCCTTGGTGTCACGGGGCAATGACGGAAGCTCGTCGGTCACGAGACGCACGACCGCCACGGCATCCCATTCGAGGCCCTTCGAGCCGTGGATCGTGAGCAGCTGCACCACGTCGTCTTCGGGCGGTTCGGTGCGCGGTGCGAATTCGTCGGCCTGTTCGGCGTGGTCGAGCCAGGCGAGCAGGCTCGGCACAGAACCCGACTCGTCCGCCGCGAGGAATCCGCGGATCTCGTCGACGAAAGCACGCAGCTGCGCCGAGGCGATGCGCGTGGGGCCGCGGGCTTCGTTGGCCGCGAGCTCGATGTCGAGGCGGAGCTCGGCCTCGATCAGGCGGATGAGTTCGGGAATAGGAGCACCGACGCTGCGCCTCAGCGCCGCGAACACCGACCCCGCCTCGCGAAGACGCGCGCGTCCCTCGGGAGTGATGTCGGCCAACCAGCCGTGACCGTCGGTCTGTCGCGTGACGAAGTCGAGGGCGTCGACGAGCGATGCCCGGTCGGCTCCGGGGGTCGAGCGCAGACGGTCCACGGTCTCGGGCGCGAGCGGTTGCAGCGCGACATCGTGGGTGGCCAGGCGCCGGGCGAGCTGAGCGAGAGCGCGGAGATCCGCCAGACCGACGGCCCACCGCGGTCCGGACAGCAGGCGAATCAACGCGGACCCCGCCTCGGGGTCGCTGATGACCCGCAGCACCGACACGACGTCGACGACCTCGGGGGTGGTCAGCAGGCCACCCAGCCCGAGGATGCGATGAGGGATGCCGCGCCGCCCGAGCGCATCGCCGAAGCGCACCATGTGCTTCTTGCTGCGGAACAGCACCGCTCCTGTGGTGCCGCGTCCCTCTGCGGCACGAGCCGCGCGGACGCCGACGAACCACGACGCGACGCGGTCGGCCTCGGCGTCGAGATCGTTCTCGAAGGCGATCTCGACCACCCCGTCGGGAGCCCCCGGCCGCGAGCGGAGCTCTTCGACCGCGACGGCCGCACGCGAGGCGAGGGGCGCCAGCACGGCGTTGGCGGCGTCGAGCACGCGTGCACTGTTGCGCCAGCTCGTCAGCAGGGCGAAGCGCTGACATCCGCCCGCGGGGGCGAAGGCGGCGGGGAATCCGCCGAGGTTTCCGGCGCTGGCGCCGCGCCAGGCGTAGATGGCCTGGTGCGGGTCGCCGACGGCCATGACGCCGGTCCCACCGAAGAGGGTCGCCAGCAGGTCGGTCTGGACCACCGAGGTGTCCTGGTACTCGTCGAGCAGGACGACGCGATAGCGCGCGCGGAGTTCTTCGACGACCGCGGGATGCTCCTGGGCGATGCGCAGGGCACCGGCCACCTGGTCGGCGAAGTCCATGACGCCGAGCCGCGCTTTCTCGCGGTCGTAATCGGCGGCGAGCCCCGCGAGCAGCGACAACGCCGACACCCGGGTCGCGGCGTCGGCCACGTCTTTATAGACGTCGACCCGGGCCGAGGTCGACGGGCGCTCGACGATGCGGCCGAACTCGTCGGGGAAGGCGGCGAGCTTCTCGAGGTCGACGAGGTTGTCGACGCCGTCGCGGGCGATCCGCAGTGCCGCGTCGATCAGCGTGCGCGGGGATTCTTGGCGCTCCTCGAGGCGGGGGTCGTCGGAGGCGAAGACGACCCTTCGCATGAGCAGCCATGCCGCCGACTCCGACATCACGGCGGCCTCGGAATCACGACCGATGCGCAGCCCGTGCTCGCGCACGATCGAGTCGGCGAAGCTGTTGTAGGTCGACACGGTGGGCCGGTGCAGGAGGTGGTCGCCCTCGTCGAGACCGGCGTCGGCCGCCCCGACCTCGGCGGCGAGAGCATCGAGGAGCTCCCGCCGAGCCGCGTCGGCTTTCGCCCCCTCGAGTCGAGCGACGTCGGCGAACACCGACAGCCGACCGGCCTCGTGAAGAGCGGGCAGCGCGGGCAGCAGCCCCCGTGTCTCGAACTCCGACAGGCGCTGCAGACGGCGTTGGATCCGCTCGGCCAGCTCTCCGGCCGCCTTTCGGGTGAACGTCAGCCCGAGCACCTCGTCGCGCCGGACCAGTCCGTTCGCCACGAGCCATACGACGCGCCCGGCCATGGTCTCGGTTTTGCCGCTGCCCGCTCCCGCGACGACGAGGGCGGGAGCGAGGGGGGCTTCGATGACGGCGGTCTGCTCGACGGTCGGGGGGAACTGTCCGAGGGCCGCGGCGATGGTCGCGGCGGAGAGCACCGCGCTCACGAGACACTCCTCGAGAGTGGGCGGCCGCCCCCGAGAGGCGAGATGGCGGCGGTCATGACGCGCTCACCGCCGACACCGTGTGAATGCGGCACAGCCCGTACGAGAACTCGTCTCGGCAGTGCACCTCGTAGGGCGCAGCGAAGCTCGTGCCGCGCATCACCTCGACCGCGCGCTGCACCCTCTCGACGAACTGCGCGCGCTGGGCATCGTCGAAGGGCTTCTGCGTCGGCTCGGCGTAGTCCTTCTTGGCCGCGGTCGGACGGAGCACGAGCAGCTTCGCGCCACCCGAGGGCAGCCCCGCGACCTGCTCGATCGCGCCCGACGAGAACGCCAGCTGGTAGGCCGCGAGCTGGGGATTGTCGGCGACCTTGGCGTCGGTCTGGGGCTCGCTCTTGCCGGTCTTGAGATCGACGATCACGACCTCTCCCGCGGGTGTCACCTCGACCCGGTCGATGTCTCCGCTCAGCACGGCGCCGTGCTCGCCGGCATCCGCGATGGGGATCGGCACCTCGAAGTGCCGCTCGGCACCGATCAGGCGCCCGCCCGCGTCATCGAACCGACGCAGGTACGCGGCCAGACGGCGAACCAGGTCGCGCGCGCGGGTGCGTTCGGCGCGCTCACGCCACACGGCGTCGAACACCAGCTCACCCCAGCGTTCGTCGACCACGGCCCAGAGGTCGTCTTCGGACGACGACGCCGCCGTCTCGAGCGCCGCATGGATGATCGTGCCGATGCCGGCTGTCGTCCCTCCGCGATCGCCGCCGAGGTCGGCGATGACCCAGTCGAGCTCGCACTCCTCGAGAGCGTGCAGGCGCGACGGCGAGACGCGGACGTCTTCGCGCGTCAGGTCGCGCAGGGGTGCCGACGAGGTGGGTGCGGCGACGCCGTACCACTCCTCGGGCGCCGCACCGGCGACCCCGGCCGCCGCGAGGAGCGCGAGCTGGCCCGCCGCGTGAGCGCGCTCGGGTGCGGGAACGCGCGGAACGGTCAGCGAGCGCCGGTGCCGAGCGACGAGGCCGCGCAACGACAGCGGATGTTCGGGAATGGATGCCGCCGGCTCGGGCGCCGGGAGCATCTCGAACAGCACGCTGGGCCCGGTGTCGTCGTCGTCGACGGCGGTGACCACGAGGAGCGAACCGGCGCGGCTCAGGGCGCGGACGAACAGCCTGAGTTCGTCGTGCATGGCCGCGCGACGGCGGTCGAGCATGCCCGCGGCGGGGAGGTCGGGGTTCTGCACCGCATCGGCCAGACGCCAGGTCTCGAGCAGGCCGCCGCGCAGACGGGTGTTGGGCCACACCCCGTCTTGCACCCCCGCGATGATGACGGTGTCGAACGCGGTGCCGGCCGCAGCCGCGGGCGTGAGCACGCGGACCGTGTCGACGACGGCGGGCTGCTCGATGCGGTCTTCGGCGACGTCGCTGTCGAGGACGGCGCGCAGGAAGACCGAGGCCTCGCCGTCGGGTTCGCGTTCGGTGTAGCGCTTCGCCGCCTGGAAGAGCGCGACGACGGCGTCGAGGTCGCGGTCGGCCTGTTCGGCGATCGGCCCGTGGCCGCGGACAGCCTCGCGCCACGACCGGGAGAGTCCGCTACGCTCCCACGCGGTCCACAGCAGTTCGTGGGGTGTCGCGCGCGAGAGGGCCTGCGCCCGAAGGGCGGCCAGGGTGTCGCCCAGCCGCGCGGCGCGACGCGCCTCGCGCGTGTCGACGGTCTCGAGTTCGAGAGGGAAGCGCACACCCGAGACGAGCAGCTCGGTCGCCGTGCGTGCTCCCCCGGCGCCGACCTCGTCGTGCCGGAGTGCCGTGCGCAGCCGACGGAGCTCGATGGGGTCGAGACCCCCGAACGTCCCGAGCAGTGCGTCGATCACCTCGTCGGGGGCCCAGTCATCGGGGTCTTTCATACCGAGCTCGACGAGCCCCACCAGGTCGCGGACCGGTCGCTGAACACCGAGAGCGAGCCCGGGCCCGCTCGCCCGGGCGGGCACCTCTCGCGCGGCCAACTCGGCCTCGAGGGTCGCGACCTGCCGCGAATCGTGCGCGATCACGGCGCACGAGCCCCAGGGCACGCCGTCGAGGACGTGACGTTCCCGCAGAAGACGGGCGATGGCGTCGGCCTCTTCCGCCGGGGACCGGAGCAGGTACGTACGGACCGAGCCCTGCGGCGCCACGCCCGAGGGTGCGCGTCGGTGCGCGACGACTCCAGCCGCACCGATCCGTGTCACGACGCGGCGGACGAGGTCGATCTGCTCGGGCGTTCCCCGATGCGGCTCGCCGAGCGCGGCGGTCGTGCCCAGTTCGCGGGCGAGACGCGCGAAGTTCTCGGGGGTCGCGCCGCGGAACGCTCCCGACCCGACGTCGGGATCGCCGAACGCGACCACGCCGATCCCCAGGCCGCGGCACGCGCGCAGCAGGTCGATGCCGCCGGCCGTGAGCTCTTGCGCGTCGTCGACGAGGATGCAGCGCAACGAGGCGAAGCGTCCGAGCAGCCCGCGCTCGGCGCGCGCCTCGTCGAGGACGGCGACGGCCTCGCGCGCGAGATCGGCCGCGTCGCGGTGCGCGCCGCGCATCTCGGAGCGCACCGCCCGGTACTCGTCGGCGAACGACGCCAGCGAGGCCCACACCGGCAGATCGAACCGCTCGGCGAGATGGACGAGATCGTCGGAGAGGACGCCCAGGTCGGTGCATTCCGCGAGGAACGCGCGGAGATCGCCACGGAAACCGCGCGTGGCGCGAATTGCGGGCCCGAGCCACGCGGGCCAGCGCGACGGCCCCTCGAGCTCGTCGAGCGCGTCGCCCTCGAGCAGGTCGCGGATGATCTGGTCTTCGGCGCCGCCGGTGAGCAGCTGCGGCGGTTCGAGGCCACGACGCACTTCGGCCGCCCGCACGAGTTGGAAGGCGAACGACGCGACCGACCGCGCCAGAGCGCCGGAGGTCGCTCGCCCCACCGCGAGGGCGAGGGGGTCGCGCAGCGCCGTCGCCGCGGGCCGCGTCGGCGTGAGCACGAGGACCTCGTCGGGATCGACCCCGGATGCCACGAGCTCGCGCACGCGCGCCAGAAGGGTGGTCGTCTTGCCCGAGCCCGGGGCCCCCACGACGACGCCGCTCGCCGGCACAGGCCAGCCGACGACGACGCGCTGCTCGGCGTCGAGAGCACCTCCCCGAGAGGGAGATGCGTCGAGGGCGACGGCATCCGGGATCTGCATGTCTCCACGCTAATCGCGACCTCCGACATCGCCGTGTGCGACGCCGCGACCGCAGCTCACAAAGGACCGCCGCCCCCGCGCCCAGCCGGCCCGGGCGCGCTCCCCGCGTCACCCCCGCGGGACGCTGCGACCGGGCGAAATCACCCGGTACCGGCGCGCGCGTTCGCCGTCCGCGAAGCGGCCCCTCCCGCGGGCTGCGGTGTCGGAAGCCTGCCCTAGAGTCGAATCACGCGCCGGGCCGACCGCGGCCCGCGGGGAAAGGACGCATCGTGGAGATCCGCATCGGAATCACCAACACCGGCCGCGAGCTGAACTTCGAGACGAACGAGAGCTCGGACGCCGTCAAGTCGGCCGTCGCCGCCGCCCTCGACAACTCCGCCAGCCACGTCGCCTTCACCGACGTGAAGGGCAACTCGTATCTCGTTCCCACCGCCAACCTCGCGTTCGTCGAACTGGGCACCGAAGAGTCGCGTCGCGTCGGCTTCGTCGCCTGACACTCGAGCCGTGCAGATCCTGCTCGGACTGATCATCGGCGCGGTCATCGGCCTCGCCGTGCACTTCGCGCTTCCGCACCGACACCTCCGCGGTGTCGTCCTCGCCCCTCTGGCGGGGGCCGCCGCGGCGGCGATCGTGTGGACGGCGCTGACGTGGATGGGACTCGGCATCGACTCGCCGATCCTCTGGATCGTCGCCGTCCTGGCCCCGGCCGTCACGACGTTCGCACTCGTGTCGCTGCTCACGCGATCCCGTGTCGCCCGCGACGGAGCCGATCGCGCGCGCCTGGGCGTCTGACGACAGCACCGGATGCCGGCTCCCCGGTGCCCGGCGAAGCCCGTGGCCTCCCCGCGAAGAGGTAACCGCACCACGCGGAGAGCTTCGTTACGCGGCGAGCCCCATGGCATCCATCCGGCGTGCGTGCGCCCCCATCAGTTCGCTGAACACGGGCTCGACCTTGGCCTCTTCGTCACGATCGAGGTGACCGTGGCGGAGCGCAGTGCGCGCGACCAGCAGGGTGTCACCGACCAGTCGGCGGCCCCACAGGGCGAGCAGCCAGCGCCACTCCTCGTCGCTCTCGATCGTCGCACCCAGGATGTCGACGATCGCCTGACGGTCGTCGTCGGCCTGCAGGATGCGCGCGACCCGGCGGCCGGTGTCGCCGTAACTCGACGACAGAGCCAGGTAGAAGTCATCGAGAAGGCCGGCGGTGATGTGGACCGTGAGCATCGTCTCTTGCGGGCGCACACCGTGCGTGTTGCGGCGGAAGGCGTCGAGCGACTCGCGGAACGGCAGCATGAGCTGCGTCGGATCGGCCCCGCGTTCGCGGATCAGGGCGACGAGCTCCTGGTGCTTGATGAGAGCCGCGCCCGCGGCGCGAGACAGCGACTCCTTCTCGGCCAACTCGGGGGTCAGGGCGATGAGCTCGCTCAGCGTCTCGAAGAAACCGAGCTGCAGGTAGGCGGCCTGGCCGAGGAACGTCTCGACCTCGGGAGCGAGTTCCGCGAAGTCGACCCGCATGGCCTCGCCGAGGTCTCCGCGCGAGCGCAACTGCAGCGTGCGGCCCACCGGGCGCTGACGACGACGGAACCACTCGAACACAGACCACAGCCTAGGCGTCGAGGGCCCGGGAGACACGCCGGGTAGAGTGGACGGGTCCCGGCGATGGATCGGGACCCCGCGCCTGTGGACGAGTGAGGCGTGGATACGACTCCCCCAGGCGGTCTCTCGCCGCCGGAACAGGCACGCTCATGACGACATTCGCCGAGCTCGGCATCGATCAGGACATCGTCGATGCCCTGGCATCGAAGGGCATCGTCGATGCCTTCCCCATCCAGGAGCAGACGATCCCCCTCGGCCTTCCCGGCCAAGACATCATCGGCCAGGCCAAGACGGGTACCGGAAAGACCTTCGGCTTCGGCATCCCCGTCGTCCAGCGTCTCGGTCTGAACCCCGAGCCGGGCGTCAAGGCGCTCATCGTCGTCCCGACGCGCGAGCTCGCGGTGCAGGTCTACGAAGACATGGACATGCTGACCTCGAACCGCCCCACCAGCGTCGTCGCCATCTACGGCGGTAAGGCGTACGAGGGCCAGATCGACCAGCTCAAGGCCGGCGCGCAGATCGTCGTCGGCACGCCCGGTCGCCTCATCGACCTCGCCAACCAGCGCCTGCTCGACCTGTCGAACGCGACCGAGGTCGTCCTCGACGAGGCCGACAAGATGCTCGACCTCGGCTTCCTCGCCGACATCGAGAAGATCTTCTCGAAGGTGCCGCCGGTGCGTCACACGCAGCTGTTCTCGGCGACCATGCCCGGACCGATCGTCGCGCTCGCCCGCCGCTTCATGTCGAACCCGATCCACATGCGCGCGAACGACCCCGACGAGGGCCTCACGCAGGCGAACATCAAGCACCTCGTCTACCGCGCGCACTCGCTCGACAAGGACGAGGTCATCGCCCGCATCCTCCAGGCGGAGGGTCGCGAGAAGGCCGTCATCTTCACCCGCACCAAGCGCGCCGCCCAGAAGCTCGTCGACGAGCTCGGCGACCGCGGCTTCAACGCCGCCGCCGTCCACGGCGACATGAGCCAGGAGGCGCGCGAGCGCTCGATGGCCGCGTTCAAGGCCGGCAAGAAGGACGTCCTCATCGCCACCGACGTCGCCGCGCGCGGCATCGACGTCAACGACGTCACCCACGTGATCAACCACACGATCCCCGACGACGAGAAGACCTACCTGCACCGCGCGGGTCGCACCGGCCGCGCCGGCAAGACCGGCATCGCGGTCACGTTCGTCGACTGGGACGACCTGCACAAGTGGGCGCTCATCAACCGCGCCCTCGAGTTCGGCCAGCCCGAGCCCACCGAGACCTACTCGTCGAGCCCCCACCTCTACACCGACCTCGACATCCCCGAGGGCACCAAGGGTCGTCTCGTGACGGCTCCGAAGGCCGTCGCGCCGAAGCAGGTCGAGAAGAAGAGCGAGGGCCAGGATGCCGAGGGCACCCGCGGCCCGCGTCGTCGCCGCCGCGGTGGATCGTCGTCGGCCGAGGGCACCGCCCCCGCCGGTGACAGCGCTCCCCGCGGAGAGGGCGGCGCCGGGACGCACGACGGCGCCGGCAAGGAGCACCACGACGGCAACGCGGCCCCGCGCCGTCGCCGTCGTCGCCGCGGCGGCGGCAGCTCGGGAACCCCGTCGGCTCCCGTGGCCTGACACGCGAACGCCGACAACGGCGCCGATCCCCTCCGCGGGGGTCGGCGCCGTTTGGCGTGGCGCCGGGGTGCCGGCATCCGGAACCTCCCGCCCGCCCCGCGGGCGCGCCCTCCCCGCCCTCGCCTTCGCGATAAACGCTTCCTGCACCCGGAAACGCGGTCTGACAGCGTTTCTCGTCGCACCGAGCGTTTATCGCGGTTTCGCGTGGCGCCGGGGTGCCAGCATCCGGAGTCTTCCACCCGCCCCGCGGGCGCGCCCTCCCCGCGGGCGCGCACTCTCGGCCCTCGCCTTCGCGATAAACGCTTCCTGCACCCAGAAACGCTCTCGCACGGCGTTTCTCGTCGCACCGAGCGTTTATCACCGGCGGGGGAAGGCGCCCGGCCCCGCACACCGGGCGTCCCCGCACACCGGGCGTCCCCGCACGATAAACGCTTCCTGCACCCAGAAACGCGCTCGCACAGCGTTTCTCGTCGCACCGAGCGTTTATCACGCGCCGCACCGCGCCCTCGCGCCAGCGACACCGCCCGCCCGACGACCGCGCAGCGACACCGGCCACCAAACGACCGCGCAGCGCCCTACGGGAAGACCGGCGCCGTTCCGCGACCGCGGGCGAAGATCCGCGCGACCATGTCGTCGGCCGTCGTGTTCTCGCCCGGCAGGTTGGGCTTGCCGAGGCCGTGGTAATCGCTCGAACCGGTGACGATCAGGTCGCGCTCGGCGGCGAGGTCGGCGAGGAGGGCCGTGGGTTCGGGGAGGTTCTCGCGGTGAGCGAGCTCGAAGCCCGCCAGACCCGCCTCGAGCATGGCCTGGAGTACCCCGTCCGGCAGGAGCGATCGCCCCGCGGGGTGGGCGATGATCGGCACGCCGCCCGCGCCCACGACGAGCTCGACGGCCGTGACCGGATCGGGGGCGTACAGCGCAACGTAATAGTCGCCGAAGGGGTGCAGAATACCGGCGAACGCCTCGGTGCGATCCGCCACGATCCCGCGCGCCACGAGCGCGTCGGCGATGTGCGGGCGGCCCACGGTCGCTCCGTCGGTGGTCTGGGCGACGATGTCGTCCCAGGCGATGTCGTAATCGTGCGAGATGCGCTCGGCCATGATCTGCGCGCGATCCAGCCGCGACGACCGGATCCGGTCGGTCATCGCCCGCAATGCCGCATCGTCGGGATCCACGAGGTACGCCAACAGGTGGACGCTGCGCCACCGGTGCCGCGCCGACAATTCCATGCCGGGCACGAACGTCATCCCCAGCGAGGTCGCCGCCTCGGCGGCCTCGGCCCAGCCGGACGTGGTGTCGTGGTCGGTGAGGGCGGCGGTGTGCAGACCGTGGCGGTGGGCGGCGGCCATCACCTGTGCGGGAGGCTCGGTGCCGTCGGAGTGCGAGGAGTGCAGGTGAAGGTCGCTCGGACCCTCGAATCGACGTTCACGCTGCACTCGTCGAGCGTAGCGCGCCGCTTCACAGGGGCAGCGCCCACCCGGCATCCGTGGATCTCTCAGACGGCTCCCCTAGGGTCGGGTGCGTGCGTCGTCTGGTCGGTCTTCTCGTCGCGCTCGCCTTCGCGGCGGGCGCCGCCGTGCTGACGTGGCCCTCGGCGTTCGGGGTCGAGCGCACGTTCCCCCTGGCGCAGGTCATCTCGTTCCGGGCTCCCCTGGCGGCCGCCTTCGTCGCCGCGACACTGCTCATGCTTTTGTTCGCGCTCATCCGTCCCGTCCGCGCTCTCGCCCTCGTCCTGGCGTTCGTGTTCGCCCTCGCGGGTGGCGTCAACGTCTCGATGCTCGCGCAGCGCGGCCTCGGCTCCGAGGACCTCCCCGCCAAGACCGCGTCGAGCCTGCGCATCATGACGTGGAACACCGCGGGCTCGGCTACCTCGGCCGAGTCGATCGCGCAGTTCGCCGTGGGCATGCAGGCCGACGTCGTGACCCTCCCCGAGACCACGATCGAGACGGGAGCCCAGGTCGCCGAGCTCATGCGCGACATGGGGCAGCCGATGTGGGCGCACCACGCCGAGTACGGCGAGTACGGCATCACCGGATGGGATGCCACCTCGACCACCGTGCTCATCAAGCCCGAGCTGGGCGAGTACTCCGTCATCCAGTCGTCGCTCGACGGATCGAGCAACACCTCGACCGTGCCGAGCGCCGTTGCGATGCCCGTCTCGGGCGACGGCCCGATCATCGTCGCCGCGCACGCCGTCGCCCCGCGCCAGGAGTACATGACGCAGTGGCGGAGCGACCTGCAGTGGCTGGCCGATCAATGCGCGACCGACAACGTCATCCTCGCGGGTGACTTCAACGCGACCCTCGACCACATGACCGGTATGGGAGTCGACGGCGGCACCCTCGGGCGGTGCCACGATGCGGCGTCCGAGAGCGGCAACGGCGGCGTCGGCACATGGCCGACCGATGCCCCGGCCCTACTCGGCGCCCCCATCGACCACGTCATGGCCACCCCCGACTGGACGGTCTCGGCGTCCGTCGTCATGCGCTCGCTGGACGGCTCGGGAAGCGACCACCGCCCCATCGTCGTGCAGCTCGAGCGCACCGGCGGCTGACCGCTCCCCCTTCCGCGCGGAGAGGAACGGTACGGGATGCCGATCCCCGGCCCCCGCCGCGATGAGGGGCGCCTCACCGTCCCTGTGGTCGTGCGCGCGACGCCCGACGGTGCGAGACTGGAACGATGGACGCCCCCTCCACCAGCGACACGACCGCGACGACCGCCGAGCCCCAGGCCGAGACGACCGAACTCGACGCCCCCAGCAACAGGAAGGCCCCGTTCCCGCGCGGCTTCCTCGACACGATCTCGACCGGCTGGGCCGAGCACCCCGCTGCCCTCCCCGAGCCGCGTGAGCAGGCCGCCTGGGCCGCGCGTCGCCGCGCCCGCGTCTCGGAGGCCTTCCCCGGGCAGCGCGTCGTGGTCCCCGCCGGGGGCCTCAAACAACGCAGCAACGACACCGACTACCCGTTCCGTGCGCACTCCGCCTTCGCCCACCTCACCGGGTGGGGCAGCGACGCCGAGCCCGACGCCGTCCTCGTCTTCGAGCCGCGCGACCAAGGTCACGAAGCCGTGCTGTACTTCCGCGAGCGGGCCGACCGCACGACGGCGGAGTTCTACTCGGATGCCACCGTCGGCGAGTTCTGGATCGGCCCTCGCCCCGCCCTCGACGGCGTGGCCGCCGACCTCGCACTGGCCACGGCCCACCTCTCGGACTTCCAGGCGGGCGACGACGATCGCACCGTGGGCGAGGACGACGAGGTCACGCGTTTCGTCTCCGAACTGCGCCTGGTCAAGGACGAGTACGAGCTCGCCGAACTGGCCCTCGCCGTCGAGGTCACGGGCCGCGGCTTCGACGACATCGTCGCCGAGCTGCCCCGCATCATCGAGCACCCCCGGGGTGAGCGGGTCGTGGAGGGCGTCTTCCACCAGCGCGCCCGCTCCGACGGCAACAGCGTCGGCTACGACACCATCGCCGCCTCGGGCCCCCACGCGTGCTACCTGCACTGGACCCGCAACGACGGTGCCGTGAAGCCGGGCGACCTCATCCTCGTCGACGCCGGCGTCGAGGTCGACAGCCTCTACACGGCCGACATCACGCGCACCCTGCCGGTGTCGGGCACCTTCACCGACATCCAGCGCCGCATCTACGAGACGGTCCGCGAGGCCGCCGACGCCTCGTTCGCCGCCGCGAAGGTCGGCGTTCCGTTCCGCCGCCTGCACGAGGCCGCGATGGAGGTCATCGCCGCGCGCGTCGCCGAGTGGGGTCTGCTCCCGGTGACCGCAGAAGAGGCGCTCCACGCCGACAACGGCGGTCAGCACCGTCGCTACATGGTGCACGGCACGAGCCACCACCTCGGCATCGACGTGCACGACTGCGCGCAGGCGCGTCGCGACATGTACTACGACGGTCTGCTCGAGCCCGGCATGGCCTTCACGATCGAGCCCGGCCTGTACTTCCAGATCGACGACCTGACCGTCCCCGAGGAGTACCGCGGCATCGGCGCGCGCATCGAGGACGACATCGTCATGACGGCCGACGGCCCGGTCAACCTGTCGGCGGGCATCCCCCGCACGGCGGACGAGGTCGAGGAGTGGATCGCCCGGCTGTCGCGATGAGGTTCACGCCGGCGACATCCTTCACCACCCGGCCGACCCTGCGCGGCACCTTCGGGATGTCGGCATCGACGCACTGGACGGCGACCGCCACCGCGCAGTCCGTGCTCGAGCGCGGCGGCAACGCGTTCGACGCGGCGGTCGCGGCGGCGTTCGTGCTGCACGTCGTCGAGCCGCATCTGAACGGCCCCGGGGGCGACTTGGTCGCCCTCGTCCGGCCCGCGGGGCAGGCGGAGCCCGTCGTCCTCATGGGCCAGGGCCCGGCGCCCGCCCGCGCGACGATCGAGCACTTCCGCGGCAGCGGGCTCGACCTCGTGCCCGGGGCCGGAGGCCTCGCCGCCGCCGTACCGGGCGCCGTCGACGCGTGGCTGCTGTTGCTGCGCGATCACGGCACGTGGGAGCTCGGCGACGTGCTCGCCTACGCGATCGATTACGCCCGCGACGGGCACCCGCTCGTGGCGGGAGCCGCGGCGACAATCGCCCGGGTCGCCGGTCTGTTCCGCGACCATTGGCCGACCTCAGCAGAACGATGGATGCCAGAGGGCACGCCACCCGCCGTCGACACGCTCGTGCGCAACCCGGCGTATGCCGACGTGCTCGACGGGCTCGTGGCGGCGGGGGCGGGGGTCGACCCCGCGCGGGGTGCCCACGCGCAGGCGGACGAGGCGCGGCGCGGCCAGGCGCAGGCGGCGCACGCGCAACGCGGCGACGCGCAGGCGGACCACGCGCAACGCGGCGACGCGCAGGTGGACGACGCGTCTCGCAACCGCGCGCCGCGCGACGACCGCGCCGCGCGCATCGACGCCGCCCGCGAGCACTGGATGACCGCGGTGCTACCCGAGGCCGCGGCCTTCATCGCGCAACCGCACCGGCACGCCGATGGCGCCGATCACCCCGGCATCCTGGACGCTGAAGACCTGACGGCCTGGCGCGCGTCGTTCGAGCCGGCCGTGTCGACGAGCTTCCGTGGGTGGGACGTGTTCAAGGCCGGCACCTGGACCCAGGGTCCCGCTCTGCTGCACACGCTGCGTCTGATCGAGGACTCCGACGACCTCGACCCGTCGTCGGTCGAGGGAGCGCACCTGCTGCTCGAGGCGCAGAAGCTCTCGTACGCCGATCGCGACGCGTGGTTCGGCGACGCCGGCGGGGCCGTCGACCTCGACGCCCTGCTCGGTGACGACTACGTCGCCGCTCGGCGGGCGCTGATCGGGCCCGAGGCCTCGACGCAGTGGCATCCGGGATCACCCGAGGGCCGCGACCCGGTGCTGCCGCCGCTGCGCACCGACCACACGAGCACCGACGGCTCGACCGGCGAACCGACGGTCGACCGCTCGGGACAGACCCGCGGCGACACGTGCCACCTCGACGTGATCGACCGGTGGGGCAACGTCGTGTCGGCGACCCCGTCGGGCGGCTGGTTGCAGTCGTCGCCGACCGTGCCGTCGCTGGGGTTCTGCCTGGGCACGCGCCTGCAGGCGACCTGGCTGGTGCCGGGGCACCCGGCCTCGCTCACCCCCGGCCGGCGCCCACGGACGACCTTGACCCCGACCCTGGTGTCGCGCGGCGACGAGGTGATCGCGATCGGCTCCCCCGGCGGCGACCAGCAGGACCAGTGGCAGCTGACCGTTTTGCTGCGCATGCTCCTCGGCGGCTACAGCGCCCAGCAGGCGATCGACGCGCCGAACCTCAACATCACCGCGCTCATCGACTCGTTCTGGCCGCGCACGTGGGTGCCTGCGGGCGTCGCGGTCGAAGACCGCCTCGGCGACGAGGTCATCACCGCGCTCGAGCAGCGCGGGCATCGGGTGCGCCGTGCGGGCGACTGGGCCCTCGGCCGCGTCACCGCCGTGGGACGCGGAGCCGACGGCGTGCTGTGGGCCGCGGCGAACCCCCGCGGAGCCCAGGGCTACGCGGCGGGGCGCTGACGCAAGGGTCCTCGCGTCGGGACGCCGACGCACCGGGCTTCGCGCGGCGCAGACGCGTGGGTCACGTGTCGGGGCCTCGACGCGGGCAGCCGCGACCCGGCACGCCACCGCGCCGCGGGGCAGCACCACCCGGACACAACTCCGGAAATTTCGACGCACCCACGGCATCCACGCCTCCCGCGGCGCGGAACTGCAGGACTTATGCACCGCCCCGGCGCCGAAACTCCTGCGTTGCGTTCGCCGCGGCAAACCCCGCGAAGCCCAGGGCTACGCGGCAGGGCGCCAACAGACGCCGAAACCCCACCCACTGCCCGGATCGTCAGAGCGAGCGCGCGAACTCCGCGACGACCGGGGCCAGCGCCGCGCCGATCTCGTCGGCCGGGCGCCGCGCGCCCTTCACCTCGAACGAGTGGTTGCCGCCGGCGATCCAGTGCACTCGCGCGTCCTGGCACGAGGCCACAACCTCGTCGAACTGCGCGCGCGGGGCGATGAAGGGGTCGTTCTCACCCTCGACGAACAACTGCGGAACGCTGATCGCGGGCAGGTGCTCGCGGCGCGGTTTCTCGGGACGCCCCGGCGGGTGAAGCGGATACCCGAGGTACGCGAGACCGGCGGGGGCGATCACCCCCTCCGCGGAGGCCATGGATGCCATGCGCCCGCCGTACGACTTGCCCACCGCCGCGTACGGGCCGGGGGCGGCCGCTGCGAGCCAGGCCTCGACGCCTGTCCAGGTGGCCACCGCGTGGGGTGCGGGTCCGGGCATGCGGCGTCCCGCCTCGACGTAGGGGAAGACGAAGCGCAGGACCGAGACTCCCGAGGACACGAAAGCGTCCGAGAGACCGGTGAGGAGCGGATGGTCCATCCCGGCGCCCGCGCCGTGCGCGAGAGCGACGGTCGCGGCCGCGTCCGGCGCCGCAGACCACAGGCCCGACACCTCGGTGTCACCCGCCGGCAGCGCGACGGCGATGCGGACGGGCTCGGCGCTCACCGCTCGGTCGGGGTGGGGCGCTCGTCGGGGCGCGGAGTCTCGGCGGTGCGGTCGCCGTCCTCCGGCGTTTCGGGCGCGGGCGACGGCTGCGGGCTGATCCGCTCCCCGTACCGCGGGGGCTCGTCGTCGCGCGGGGCCGGGTTCGAGGTCGGTGCCGGCGGGCGCGGCGGTGCGACGGGAGCAGCGGAGCCCGGGGCGACCCGTTCGCCGTACTGCGGCGGCGCGGAGTCCGACGGCGCCGGACGCGACACGCCGGCGGCAGCAGCAGCGGAGCCGGCCGGGCCCACGATCCCGCGGGCCTTGTGGACGCTGGGCGCCGCGACGCAGACGTCGTAGTGATCGGCGGCGACCTGCATGACCGACGCGAAATCGCGGCGGCGGCGCACGATCGAGTACGTCCCGATGCTCAAGATCATGCCGAGCGCCATCCCGACCAGCAGAACGCCGATGAACGCGGAGATCTGCACGGTCGGCATCCCGAGCACGAAGATGAACGCGAAGAGCAGGCCGAGCATGAGGCCGTTCAGCGCACCCGAGCGGGCCGCCGTGGCGTAACCGAGCTTGCCGGTGATGCGCTCGATCGAGCGCAGGCCCGAACCCACGATCGCGATGTCGCGCGCGGGCACCTCGCCGGCGATGAGGGACGAGACGGCCTTCTGCGCCTGCTCATACGTCGGGAACGAGGCGATCTTCTCGCCGACCTCGTCGCGACCGGCACCCGGACGCTGCGCGAACATACTCATTTCACCATCCTGTCACGCGCGCCTGACCGTTCCCGAGGTGTTGCAGAGGAGGCGCGGACTACGCTGTACCGGTGAGCACGCAAAGGGTTTTCGTCGCCCGCTTGGCGGGCTGCACGGTGTTCGACCCGGCGGGAGACCGTCTGGGTAAGGTGCGCGACGTCGTGGTGATCTACCGCGCGTCGGCGGCGCCGCGCGTCGTGGGGCTCGTCGTCGAGATTCCCGGACGACGACATGTGTTCGTGTCCATCGGGCGCGTCACCTCCATACAGGCCGGTCAGGTCATCACGACGGGTCTCATCAACGTGCGCCGTTTCCAGCAGCGCGGCGGCGAAGTGCGTGTCATGGCCGAGATGCTGGGGCGCCGCGTGAGCCTCGTCGACGGCTCGGGCACCGCGGTCATCGAAGACGTCGCGATCGAGCGCAACCGCCTCGGCGAGTGGGACGTGGGGCAGCTGTTCCTGCGCCGCCCGCGCACGAGCGCCTCGCCCTTCGCCAAGGGCGCGACGACCTTCGCCGCGTGGGGCGAGGTGCGCGAGAACCAGACTCCCGGCGAAGCGCAGTCCGCCGAGCAGCTGGTCGCGACCTACTCCGAGCTCAAGCCCGCCGACCTCGCCAACACCCTCCTCGACCTGCCCGAAGAGCGCCTCATCGAGGTCGCCGAAGAGCTCAGTGACGACCGCCTGGCCGACGCGCTCGAAGAGATGCCCGAGGACGAGCAGGTCCACATCCTCGAGCAGCTGGGCGACGAGCGCGCCGCCGACATCCTGGATGCCATGGAGCCCGACGACGCCGCGGACCTCCTCGGTCAGCTCCCCGAGTCGCGCTCCGAGCAGCTGCTCGACCTGATGGAGCCGGAAGAGGCCGACGACGTCCGCGCCCTCCTGCAGTACGGCCCCGACACCGCGGGCGGTCTGATGACGCCCGAGCCCATCGTGCTGTCGGCCGATGCGACGGTGGCCGAGGCCCTGGCCCTCATCCGCCGGCACGAGCTGCACCCCGCCCTCGCGGCATCCGTCTTCATCACCCTGCCGCCGTACGAGACGCCCACCGGGCGCCTGCTCGGCACCGTGCACTTCCAGCGCATGCTGCGCTACCCGCCGCACGAGCGCCTCGGCGCGATCATCGACGACACCCTCGAGCCGGTCACCGCCGACGCCACCGCCGCCGAGGTCGCGCGCCTGCTCGCCAGCTACAACCTCGTCTCGCTCCCCGTGGTCGATCAAGCCCACCGACTCGTGGGCTGCGTGAGCGTCGACGACGTGCTCGACTACCTGCTGCCCGATGACTGGCGCACGCACGACAGCGATGATCCGAGACCCAGAGCCACGATCAGACCCACGCATACGTCGAGCATTCCGACCCAGATCCCCCAGACCCCGAGGAGGCGCTGATGGCACGCAACAACCGCAAGCCGGCTCTCGACGCCCCGCGCGGCCGCACCGGCGTCCTCGCCCCTCGCGCCCCGCAGCCCTCGCGCGACCGCTTCGGTCGGTTCACCGAGTGGGTCGCACGCGCGATGGGGACCCCGACGTTCCTGCTGTCGTTGACGCTGTTCTGCGTGGTGTGGATGGGCTGGAACTCGCTCGCCCCCGACGAGCTGCGTTTCGACTCCGCCGCGATCGGCTTCACCGCGCTGACCCTCGTGCTCTCTCTGCAGGCGTCCTACGCCGCGCCCCTCATCCTGTTGGCCCAGAACCGACAAGATGACCGCGACCGCGTGCAGATCGAGCAGGATCGCCAGCGCGCCGAGCGCAACCTGGCCGACACCGAGTACCTCGCCCGCGAGATCGTGGCGTTGCGAATGGCCGTCCGTGACCTGACCGATGAGGTCATCACGAAAGACACGCTGCGCGCCGAACTCCGCGCGGCGCTGGAGCGTCTCGACGCCGACGACGACGCCCCGCGGCCGGAGTCCGGACGCGCGGATGCCGCTCGCGGCGACCTGCGTCGCGGCACGCACTCCGAGCCCGCGCGGCCCGGCTCGTGAGCGTCGACCGCACCGAGAGGGTTCGTTCGGCCGTCGCCTCGGTCACCGATCCCGAGCTTCGTCGTCCCCTCGGCGAGCTCGACATGCTGCGAGAGATCTCGGTCGCGGGCACCACGGCCCAGGTGGCCATCGCCCTCACCATCGTGGGCTGCCCCGCCGCCGACCGCATCGAGCGGGAGGTCCGGGATGCCGCGGCCTCGGTCGCCGGGATCGACGCCGTCGACGTGCGGGTCGGGGTGATGTCGCCCGACGAGCGGAAGGCGTTGACCGAGAAGCTCCGCGGCGGCCGCGCGAAACGCGAGATGCCGTTCGGCCCCGATTCTCTCACCCGCGTCATCGCGGTGACCAGCGGCAAGGGCGGCGTGGGCAAGTCGACCGTGACGGCGAACCTCGCGGTGGCGTTGGCGGCGAAGGGGCTGCGCGTCGGTCTGATCGACGCCGACGTCCACGGCTTCTCGATCCCGGGGCTGCTCGGGCTCGTCGACTCCGATGGTCTTCCTCCGGCGCCCACCAAGCTCGACGACCTCATCCTGCCTCCCGTCGCCTACGGGGTGAAGGTCATCTCGATCGGCATGTTCCTTCGGCGCCCCGGAGAGGATGCCGCCGGCGCGGTCGCCTGGCGCGGACCGATGCTGCACCGCACCGTGCAGCAGTTCCTCACCGACGTGTTCTTCGGCGATCTCGACGTGCTTCTGCTCGACATGCCGCCCGGTACCGGCGACGTCGCCATCTCCGTCGGGCAGCTGCTCCCCCACGCCGACGTCCTGGTCGTCACGACCCCTCAGGCGGCGGCCGCCGAGGTCGCCGTGCGCTCTGGACTCGTGGCACGGCAGACCGGCCAACGCCCGATCGGCGTGATCGAGAACATGGCCGCCATGACCCTGGCCGACGGCACCGTGCTCGATCTCTTCGGCGCCGGGGGCGGCACCGAGGTGGCCCGCGCCCTCTCGAGCGACGGCGTGGACGTGCCGCTGCTGGCATCCGTTCCGCTCAGCCCTGCCCTCCGCGCAGGGGGCGACGACGGACGCCCCGTGGTGCTGTCGCAGCCCGACGACCCGGCCGCGATCGCGATCGATGCCGCCGCGTCGGCGCTGGCCGTGCGCCCGCGCGGGCTGTCCGGCAAGCCGCTGCGCCTGAACGTCTGACGCGGAGCGGGCCGCCGCACGGCTCAGCGAGAGCGACGAGCCGTCAGGTCGCTTCGTCGTCGAACGGGGGCAGCTCGCCCGCCACGAAGGGGGTGGATGCCGGCTTCTCGCGCGCCGCGAGAGCCGCGGCACCCGCAGCCCGCATCGTCGCCGTCGGGGTGTCGTCGAGGAGCGCCTCGCGGATGATCCGTCGCGGGTCGTACTGACGCGGGTCGAGCTTCTTCCAGTCGACGTCGTCGAACTCGGGGCCCATCTCGTCGCGCATACGCGAACGGGCACCCTGCAGGGTCTCTTTCGCGCGCTTGGTGAACTTGGCCAACGCCTCCGCGTAGCGCGGCAGGCGCTCGGGGCCGACGAGGACCGCTGCGATCACGCCGATCAGCATCAGCTTCTCGATCGTGAGGCCGAAGAACATGCCTCCAGATTACCGGCCTCGCCTCGGGGTCCAGCGACCATCCGCCGTCTAGCCTGATCTGAGGAGGTCCACGTGAGCGGTCATGAGGCGAACGAACGGTTCGTGCAGGAGTCGACGGTCGAGCCCGAGCACATCGCTCGCGCCCGGGCGCACGCGCTCGAGCTCGGAGCGGCGCCCATCAGCCCCGCGGTCGGGGCCCAGGCCGCGGTGATCTCGGCGGCATCCCGTGCTCTCAACATCGTCGAGGTGGGTACCGGCGGCGGCGTGTCGGGCCTCTGGCTTCTGCACGGTTCCCCCCGCGCGACGATCACGACGATCGACAGCGAACCCGAGCACCTCGGGGCCGCGCGCTCCGCGTTCTCCGACGCTCGCGTCCCCGCCGCGCGTTCCCGATTCATCACCGGGCGGGCATCCGATGTCCTCCCGCGCATGAACGAGGCGTCGTACGACATCGTCTTCATCGACGCCGACCCCGAGGGTGTCATCGAGTACGTCGAGCACGGCCTGCGTCTGGTGCGCGCCGGGGGGACCGTCCTCATCCCCCGCGTCCTCGCGCACGGCGCAGTCGCCGATCCGGTGCGCCGCGACGCGGTGACCACGGCCTATCGCTCGCTCATCCAGGAGGTGCAGTCCTCCCCTGCCGTCATCGGCGCCCTGTCGACCACGGGCGAGGGCCTGCTGCAGCTCACGACCCGTCCGACCGAGGCCTGAGCCTTTCCGCGAACCACGCGAGAACGAAGAAGGCCGGCCCCCTGGGGAGCCGGCCTTCTTCGCGTCGGTGGTCGTCAGGCGGTGACGACCCCACCGAGCACGTCGTAGAGTTCCTTCGCCTCGGCGTCGTTCACCGAGACGACGAGTCGCCCGCCACCCTCGAGCGGCACGCGCACGATGATCAACCGGCCCTCCTTCACGGCCTCCATCGGTCCGTCGCCGGTACGCGGCTTCATGGCTGCCATCGCGGCCCCCTTTTCGTCGTTGGTCTGCCTGAGAAGTTTACCGGTATCCCGCGTGGCGGGTCGTACCGGCGGGTCGGCGGGGGCGGATATGGGTCAGGGAATCTGCCAATACGTGTTCGCGATGGCGTACATGTTGTAGATCCACCACCACTGTGCGAGCAGCGCCAGAGCGAGCACGCCGAGCCGCCACGCGCGTGATCTCGGCACCGCGAGGGCGCCCCACAGGGGCGAGATCGGCACGAGCAGCCGGAAGATGCTGGACTGCGGGAAGAACACCAGCAGCAGGTAGACGAGATAGCTCGCCGACCACAGACGCACCTCGATGCCCAGTCGCTTCACCTGCGGCGCGAACAGCAGCAGCGCGGCGACGGCCGCCACCATCAGCGCGAGGAACACGTAGCCCGCGACGGCGCCGAGCCCCCACCGGGTGAACCAGAAACCCGCCGCCTCGACGAACCCGTCGAAGGGGACGAAGCCTCGCCCCGAGTCCCCGAGCCAGTTGCGCCGCCAGGCCAGCTCGGTCGCAAGGTAGGCCCCCGGGTCGCTGGTGACGACCCCCGCGATCACCTGCCACGCGAAGCCCACGACGACCGAGAGTCCGCCGAGGGCCACGAGATGCGCGATGTCGCGCGTCGAAAGCGGGTCCTTCCGTCGGCGCACGAAGCGGTAGACGGCGTAGAGCCCCAGGAACAGGGCGAAGGCGAGGATCCCGGGGCGCGTGAACCCCATCGCCGGGATCAGCAGATAGAGCCAGCCCCATCGACGTCGCTGCACGCACCGGAGGGCGAGGAAGAGGAAGAAGAGGAACAGGGCCTCGGCGTACCCCACCTGGAACAGGGCGGCGAGCGGTCCGCACGCGAAGAACACCACGGCCCACATCGCGGCGGAGGCGCCGATCCGTTCCCGCAGCATCGAATGCAACACGAGGCAGACGCCGAAGCCTGCGGCCAACGAAATCGCGACGGCCCCGGCACCCCAGGATCCGAGGAGGAATCCGAGTCCGGCCGAGAGGTACGAATACAGCGGCATGAACGCCCACGCGTTCTCGGCGACGTGACCCCCCGCGGCGATCGGCAGATCGACGGGATACCCCGACACCGCGGCGAGCCAGTACCACTGCGCGTCCCACCCGAGCGCGAGCTTCTCGAGCGAGGGGGCCACGCCGTAACGCGACCCGGGCCCCGACAGGGCGGAGGCGAGCAGGAAGAAGCCCGTCGTGACCACGCGCGCCGCACCGTAGACGATGGCGATGCGCGCCGGCACGGGCAGGCGCTCCCACCATCCGACCCGCGTGCGTGTCGTGGCCGCGATGGTCACGACCCGCTCAACCAGGCACGCAGGCCGCGCTCGACGGCGTCGATCTGCGCGATCGGAACCCGCTCCTCGTCGTGGTGCGCGAGGTGCGGGTCGCCGGGACCGTAGTTGACGGCGGGGATGCCGATGGCCGAGAACCGCGCCACATCCGTCCAGCCGTACTTCGGTTTGGGGGTGGCACCCACGGCATCCACGAAGTCCTTCGCCAGGGCCGCGTCGAGGCCCGGACGAGCCCCCTCGGCCACGTCGACGATCTCGACGTCGAAGCCCGTGAAAACGTCGGTGACGACGCGGGTGGCGGCGGCGGCGTCACGGCTCGGCGCGAAGCGATAGTTGACCTCGACCGCGCACGCGTCTGGGATGACGTTGCCCGCGACCCCGCCCGAGATGCTGACCGCGTTCAAGCCCTCGCGGTAGACGAGACCCTCGACCTCGATCTCACGGGCGCGGTACTCGGCCAGGCGCGCGAGGATCGGCGCCGCCTTGTGGATCGCGTTCTCGCCGATCCACGATCGCGCGCTGTGCGCACGGACTCCCTCGGTGCGCACGATGGCGCGGAGCGTGCCGTTGCAGCCGCCCTCGACCTCGCCGTTGCTCGGTTCGCCGAGGATCGCGAAGTCACCCTCGAACAGGTCGGGGCGGTTGCGCGAGAGCCGACCGAGGCCGTTCAGCGCCGAGTCGACCTCTTCGTGGTCGTACCACATCCACGTGATGTCGACCGGGGGCGCGGTGAGCTCGGCGGCGAGCTTGAGCTGCACCGCGACGCCCGCCTTCATGTCAACCGTCCCGCGGCCCCAGATGACGTGTTCGCCGTCGACCGTGCGGTCCTCGACGGGGAGGTTGCGGTTGATCGGCACGGTGTCGATGTGCCCGGCGATGACGACCCGGCGGTCACGCCCCAGGGAGGTGCGGGCGACGATGGTGTCGCCATCGCGGATGACCTCGAGGTGGGGGTACGCGGAGACGGCGGCCTCGATGGCATCCGCGAGAGGGGTCTCGTCTCCCGAGACGCTGTGGATGTCGCAGACGGCTCGCGTCAGGGCGGCCGAGGACTGGGTGAGGTCGAGCGCGGGCATGCCCCGATCTTCCCACAGCCGGTGCCCCACTACCCTGGGACGGTGAGCAACGAACGACGCATCAGCGCTGCCGGCCTCTCGACGCGGACCACCGGGGGGACGGTGCTCGATGCCTGGTTCCCGAAGCCGGTCCTCGGCGCCCCCGGCGACCTGGATGCCGAGCAGGCGGCGCTCGAACCCGCAGCCGGCCCCGACGAGCGACGTGGCGTCGTCGTCGAGACGGTGTCGCTCACGATCGACGCCGACGCGGCTCCCGCCTCGACCGTCGACGCCTATCTGCGTCTGCACGCGCTGTCGCACCTGCTCGTCCGACCCAACGAGATCAACCTCGACGGCATCTTCGGGCACCTCCCCAACGTCGCGTGGACCAACGCCGGCCCCGTGCACCCCGACGACGCCGCGCGCCTGCTGCCGCAATTGAAGCGTCACGGCATCCAGCTCCAGGGTCTCGACAAGTTCCCGCGTCTCACCGACTACGTCCTGCCCGCGGGCGTTCGCATCGCCGACGCCTCGCGCGTGCGCCTGGGCGCGCACCTCTCCCCCGGCACGACCGTCATGCACGAGGGCTTCGTCAACTTCAACGCCGGCACCCTCGGCTCCTCGATGATCGAGGGACGCGTCTCGCAGGGCGTCGTCATCGGCGACGGTACCGACATCGGCGGCGGTGCCTCGATCATGGGGACGCTCTCGGGCGGCGGGACGCACCGCGTCTCGATCGGAGCACGCACCCTGCTCGGCGCGAACGCCGGCATCGGCATCTCGCTCGGAGACGACTGCGTCGTCGAGGCCGGTCTCTACGTCACCGCCGGCACGAAGGTGCGCGTCGGCGACGAGACGGTCAAGGCGGGCGAGCTGTCGGGTCGCGACGGCATCCTGTTCCGCCGCAACTCCCTCACCGGCGCCGTCGAGGCCTGGGCCCGCGCCGGCGTCGGCGTGACGCTGAACGAGGCGCTGCACGCCTGAGCGGCAGGCGCCTGCGCCCTTTCCCGATAAACGCTCCCTGCACGAGGAAACGCCCTCGGCGCGCGTTCCTCAGTGCAGGGAGCGTTTCTCGTCGCGTATCCGCCTCCGCGCCGGTCGCGTCAGTCGCGCACCCGCACCGACAGGCAGGTCACGCAGCCCTCGAGCTTCTCGAACTCGCTCACGTCGACGGTCACGACCTCGAGGCCGCGGAACCGGTGCTCCTCCGCCGTCGCCGGAGCGTCCGCCGACATGAGCACCGTGTCGTCGTCGAGGACGACCACGGCCGTGCCGTGCTCTTCGGGCACCCCCGCGAACACGGGGAACAGCGACGGATCGTCGACGAGCGGCTCGAACCCCACGACCGTTCCGTCGGGAAGCGCCGTCACCCCCGACTTCAGGTGCAGCACCTTCGTGACCGGGATCTCGCGCACCTCCCACCCACGCGGCTCGAGCAGAGCCCGCAGCTGGGCGACGCCCTCGGCGTTCGTCCGCGACGACGCGCCCACGTACACGACGCGTCCGACCTTGAGCACGTCGCCCCCGTCGAGGGTTCCGGGTTCGACGATCTCGGCAAGATCGATTCCGGATGCCGTGACCCCCGCGCGCACGCTCTCCGCCTCGCCGCGGCGCGAGACGGCGCCTGCCCGGCACAGCACGGCGAGGTCGCCGAACACGACGACCGCATCCTCGACGAACACCCCGTCGGCCTGATCATCGGCCGGGTCGATTTCGACGATCTCCCACCCACGGGTGCGGAAGGCATCGACGTACGCCTGCCACTGCCGCAGCGCCAGCTCGGCATCGACCGGCACGCGGTCGAGGTGGGTCAGCTCGCCCTCGGCGAGGCGGGGCGACGGACGGCGGACGAGCAGGCGCGGCATGCCCCGACCCTACTGGGTCGCCTCATCGGCGTCGGCGGAACCGCCTGGCATCCGGTCTCTCCGGCGCACCCCATGTCCCCATATGCGCAGACCTTGTCCCACAATCGGCTACCTGGAGGCGCCACAGACAGCACAAAGTGGGACATGGGGAGAACCAGCGACACACCCCCGCCGATCACGTCCCGCTGTGCGCAGACCATGTCCCACAATCGGCTACCTGGAGGCGCCACAAACAGCACAAAGTGGGACATGGGGAGAAGCAGCGACACACCCCCGCCGACCACGTCCCGCTGTGCGCAGACCATGTCCCACAAACGGCTACCTGGCAGCGCCCGAGACAGCACAAAGTAGGACATGGGGAGAACCAGCGACACACCCCCGCCGCCCACAGCGAAACGCCCCGCCCCTCGCAAGAGGGACGGGGCGTGTCGGCGCCGGAATCAGATGCCGGGGTAGTTGCGCTCGGCGGCACCCGTGTACAGCTGCTGCGGGCGGCCGATCTTCGTCTGGGGGTCGCTGATCGCCTCGCGCCACTGGGCGAGCCAGCCGGGCAGACGGCCGATCGCGAACAGCACCGTGAACATGCGTGTGGGGAAGCCCATCGCCTTGTAGATCACGCCGGTGTAGAAGTCGACGTTCGGGTAGAGGCGACGCTCCTTGAAGTAGTCGTCCTCGAGGGCGATCTGCTCGAGCTCCTTGGCGAGGTCGAGCAGCGGGTCGCTGACGCCGAGCGCGGTGAGCACCTCGTCGGCCGACTCTTTGACGAGCTTCGCGCGCGGGTCGTAGTTCTTGTAGACGCGGTGACCGAAGCCCATGAGCTTGACGCCCTGCTCCTTGTTCTTCACCCGTTCGACGAAGCGCTCGACGCTTTCGCCCGAGTCGCGGATCCGCGCGAGCATCTGCAGGACGGCTTCGTTCGCGCCACCGTGCAGGGGGCCGGACAGCGCCTGGATGCCGGCGGAGATCGACGCGAACTGGTTCGCTCCGGTCGAGCCGACCAGGCGCACGGTCGAGGTCGACGCGTTCTGCTCGTGGTCCTCATGCAGCATCAGCAGCAGGTCGAGGGCCTTCGTCATGACCGGGTTGGCCTCGAAGGGCTCGCTGTGCACGCCGAAGTTCAGCTTGAGGAAGTTGTCGACGAAGCCGAGGGAGTTGTCGGGGTACAGGAACGCCTGACCGATGCTCTTCTTGTGCGCGTAGGCCGCGATCACGGGCAGCTTCGCGAGCATGCGGACGGTGTTGAGCTCGACGTGCTCGGGGTTGTGCGGGTCGGACTCGGCCTCGTAATAGGTCGAGAGCGCGGCCGTCGCCGCCGACAGCACCGACATGGGGTGTGCTGTCGGGGGCAGCGCCGAGAAGAGGCTCTTCAGGTCTTCGTGCAGCAGCGTGTGACGGCGGATCCGCTCGTCGAACGACGCGAGCTCGGATGCCGAGGGCAGCTCGCCGTAGATGAGCAGCCACGCGACTTCGAGGTAGGTGCTGTTCTTCGCCAGCTGCTCGATGGGGTATCCGCGGTAGCGCAGGATGCCCTGGTCGCCGTCGATGTAGGTGATGTCGGACTTCGTCGACGCCGTGTTGACGAAACCGTAGTCGAGCGTGGTGTGACCGGTCTGCTTCGTCAGCGACGCGATGTCGATGCTCGGAACGCCGTCGGTGCCTCGCAGGACCGGGAATTCGGCGGTGGTGCCCCCTACCGTGAGAGTGGCCTTGTCCTGCTGCGTGCCCGCGTCGCTCACCGCGCCTCCTTGCGATTTCTGGTCGCCCGTGTGGTCGAACGCGGGGGGTTGCGGCACCCCGCGATCTTCTCGCCCTCTGGATGCCACGGGAATGGCATCCGGGTCGGCGGGGCGCACGGAGGATGACCCCGAACGACCTGCCTTTACAGCCTAGTAGGCACTCCGGCGTACAGATGACACCGCTAAAGGTTGCCCCCATCGAATGGAGGGAACCTCCTGGTCAGGCCCGCAGACGCTCCGCGGCGGCGGTGATGCGCTCGTCGGTCGCGGTGAGCGAGAAGCGCACGTGGTTCGGGAAATGGGTGCCGTAGAAGTGCCCCGGCCCCACCAGGATGCCGAGATCGGCGAGGCGGTCGACGCTCTCCCACGCGTCGCGTCCCTCGGTCGCCCAGAGGTACAGGCCGCCCTCGCTGCGGTCGATCGTGAAGCCAGCGGCCTCGACCGCGGGCTTGAGGACCGCGCGGCGGCGCGCATAGCGCTCGCGCTGCGCGGCGACGTGTTCGTCGTCGCCGAGGGCGACGGTCATCGCGCGCTGCACGGGCGCGGGCGGCATGAGGCCGAGGTGCTTTCGGCCGGTGAGCAACCGCGACACGAGGGCAGGGTCACCGGCGAGGAACGCGGCGCGGTATCCGGCGAGGTTGGACTGCTTGCTGAGGGAGTATACCGACAGCACGCCGGTGAGGTCGTCGCCGACCACGCCCGGGTCGAGCACGCTCGGTACGGGCTGCTCATCCCACGGGGCATCCCACCCCAGTTCGGCGTAGCACTCGTCGGAGGCGAGGACGGCACCGATCTCACGCGCCCGGGCCACGGCATCCCGAAGCTCGTCCGTCGAGAGGACGCGCCCGTCGGGGTTGCCGGGTGAGTTGATCCAGATCAGGCGTGCGTTCGCGGGCCACGAGGAGGGATCGTCGGATGCCACGGCCTCGGCGCCGACGAGACGCGCTCCGACCTCGTAGGTCGGGTAGGCGGCACACGGGTGAACCACGGCATCGCCCGGGCCGAGACCCAACAGCAGCGGCAGCAGAGCCACCAACTCCTTGGAACCGACGGTCGGCAGAACGTTCGCCGCGGCCAGGCCGGGGACACCGCGTCGGCGGTGGTACCACTCGGCGATCGCCTCGCGCAGCGCCGGGGTCCCCGCGGTCTGCGGATAGGCGTGCGCATCGGTCGCGTCAGCCAGTGCCGCTGCGACGACGGCGGGCGTCGGGTCGACGGGCGAGCCGATCGACAAGTCGACGATGCCGTCTGGGTGGCGTCGGGCGCGTTCCGCGTACGGGGCGACCGCGTCCCACGGGTAGTCGGCGAGGTCGGCGACGCCCACGGGTCAGTGCGCCTGCGGGGGCAGTGCGGTGATGACGGGGTGGTCCTTGGCGATCACGCCGACCTTCGCGGCACCACCGGGCGAGCCGATGTCGTCGAAGAACTCGACGTTGGCCTTGTAGTAGTCGGACCACTCTTCGGGGAGGTCGTCCTCGTAGTAGATGGCCTCGACAGGGCAGACCGGCTCGCACGCACCGCAGTCGACGCACTCGTCGGGGTGGATGTAGAGCGATCGTTCACCCTCGTAGATGCAGTCGACAGGGCACTCATCGATGCAGGCGCGGTCTTTCACATCGACGCACGGGAGGGCGATCACGTAAGTCACGGGATCAGTCTAATCGCGCCGGAGCGACCGACTCCGCCGCCGGGCCGCGGGCTGAGGATTCGGCCGGCTGAGCCTGCGCCTGCATCTTGCTGACGTCGGGCCACAACGCGACCAGCACCATGAGCGCGGGTCCGACGACCGTCCACGCGAGCGGGATCCACTCCGTCCCCGCGGTGGGGGCCGCGACGATCGCGGAACCACCCGGGCCCACCTGCGAGAACAGGTAGGTGGCGGCGGTGATACCCAGCCCGCCAGCGAGAGCGTTGACGCGGTCACCCGTGAGCGTGCGCAAGGCGATGAGCAGGGCCGCACTGCCGATCGTCGCGAGGATCAACCCCACCGGAACAGGGCCGACGAGGAAGGCCTGGCCGACGGTGCCGGCCGCTCCGTAGAAGGCCCCCACGAGCAGGGCCACCACCCAGCCGACGACGCGGAGAATCGTGGAAGTCACCGGTCGAGTCTAGGCGCGACGGCTATGCGACGGCCGGGGCCAGGGGTGGATACGCCTCAGGCGGCCCACCCCCAGAGTCTCAGCAGCGCCGCGGTGAGGGCCGCCGCAGCGACCACGACGAGAAACGGTGCGCGCGCCCACAGGAGCAGGGCCGCGACACCGACCGCCGGAAGTCGCGCGTCCACGACCACCGCCGACCCCGCGCCGAGCGTCTGCACCATCACGAGAGCCGAGAGCAGGGCGACGGTGAGAAGGTCGGCGATCCGCGCGGGGCGCGGCTTGTCGAGCCAGTGAGCGGGAAGCAGGTAGCCCGTCGCTTTGAGGGCGACGCAGATGATGGATGCCGTGAGCACCGCAGTCCACAGGGTCACGGCATCCGCTCCTCTGTCGCCGCCGGCTTCGCGGGCCGGGGATCGAACAGCCCCACCGCGATCGCGACTCCCGCCGCCGCGATCACCGGGATCCCCGGCATGAGCCACGGTGTGAGCAGCGCCGCGACGATCGCCGCTCCCGCGGCCACCGCCAGGGGCTGACGTCCGCGAAGACGGGGCCACAGCAGCGCGAGGAACGCGGCGGCCGCCGCCGCATCGAGACCGTACGCACGCGGGTCGCCGAGCACGTCGCCGAGGATCGCTCCCAGAAGAGTGGACAGGTTCCAGCCGACCCAGATCGCGACGCCCGTGACCCAGAAGCCCATCTGACGAGCGCGTGGCTCGGTCTGCGCCAGGCCGACCGCGACCGACTCGTCGATCGTGAAGTGCGCGGCCGACGCCTTGCGCCAGGGCCCGCCCGCGACGACGGGCGCCATGCGCATCGCGTACGCGGCGTTGCGGACGCCGAGCAGGGCCGACGAGGCGATCGCCGCCGGTGCGGCCGCCACTCCCCCCGCGGCGATGACCCCGACGAACGCGAACTGCGACCCGCCGGTGAACATCAGCAGGCTCAGCACGCAGGTCTGCCAGATGTCCAGACCGGATGCCACGGACAGTGCGCCGAAAGAGATCCCGTAGGCGCTCGTGGCGAGGGCGACGGCAAGACCCTGCCGAGCGGCGACGCCCTCGGGTGTTCGGTGAAGCGAACGCATGGACATCATCGTGAACGCTGGCGGCCTCGTTCGTCAAGTCGAACGATCGGCGTTCATAATGAACAGATGAGCGATCTGAGCGCCCGAATCGCTGCGAGCCTGCGCCGCGAGCGGGAAAGACGCGACCTCAGCGTCTCGGAACTCGCCCGGCGGGCCGGAGTCGCCAAGGCCACCGTCTCGCAGCTCGAGAACGGGGGCGGCAATCCCAGCGTGGAGACCCTGTGGGCTCTGGCATCGGCGCTCGAGATCACGTTCGCCGACCTCGTCGACGAAGGAGCACACTCCCCCACCCTGATCCGGGCCGGCGAAGCCGGTACGGCCGTGGCCTCGTCGGCATCCGACTACATCGCCGTCCTGCTCTCGGCGAGCCCCCCGCACGCTCGTCGCGACATCTACCTGCTCTCGGCCGAACCGGGTTCCCCCCGCCGGTCCGATCCTCATCCCCGGGGCACGATCGAGCACCTCGTAATGGTCTCGGGTCGAGGACGAGTCGGCCCGGCCGACGCCCCCTTCGAGCTCGCGCCCGGCGACTACCTGTCGTACGCCGGCGATGCCCCGCACGTTTTCGACGCGCTGACCCCGGGCATGAGCGCCGTCTGCGTCGTCGAGTCCCGCTGACACGTCGACGGCGTCGACAGGGGCCGGACGCGGGGATATCGTGCCGGCATGTCCCGCGTCCTCGACATGCCCTTCTCGTCGGTATACCCGCTGTACGTCGCGAAGGTCGAACGCAAGGGGCGCACCACGGACGAGCTCGACATGGTCATCCGCTGGCTGACCGGCTTCGACGAGGCGGATCTCGCCCGCCACGCGCAGGGGTCGACCACGTTCCGCGAGTTCTTCGACGAGGCCCGGTTCACCCCGCAGGCCGCTGAGATCACCGGAGTGGTCTGCGGCGTGCGGGTCGAGCAGATCGAAGACCCGCTGATGTACCGCATCCGGCTGCTCGACAAGGTCGTCGACGAACTGGCGAAAGGCAAGGCGGTCGGGAAGGTGATGCGCGCGGGGGCGTCCGGCGGCAGCTGAAGTCCGCGCCAACCGCGGACGAATCCCCCGACGCGCCGCCCACCGGTCCGCGCACACCCGCGGACGAGTCCACCCCACGCGACGCCCACCCCGTCGCGTCGCCGCAAAACCCCGCCGTTGTGCACGCCACGGCATCCGGATGCCACCCACCCGGGCACCCCGCAACGCGAACGGCCCCGCCGAGCACGAGGCTGGGCGGGGCCGTTCGAGACGCGGATGCTTACGCGTTGGCGTCCTGACGCTTCAGGCGCGAGGCGGAGCGACCGCGCGCGGTCGCGTCGAGCTCGACCTTGCGGATACGCACCTTCTCGGGCGTGACCTCGACGCATTCGTCGTCGCGAGCGAACTCCAGCGACTCCTCGAGCGTGAGGATGCGCGGGGGCGTCATCGACTCGAAGGAGTCGGAGGTCGACGAACGCATGTTCGTGAGCTTCTTCTCCTTGGTGATGTTGACGTCCATGTCGTCGGCGCGCGAGTTCTCGCCGATGACCATGCCCTCGTAAACCTCTTCGGTCGGCTGGACGAAGAAGCTCATACGCTCCTGCAGGGCGATCATGGCGAACGGGGTGACGACACCCATACGGTCGGCGACGATCGAGCCGTTCTGGCGGGTCGTGATCGAGCCGGCCCAGTCGTCGTAGCCGTGCGAGATCGCGTTGGCGATACCGGTGCCGCGCGTGATCGTGAGGAACTCGCTGCGGAAGCCGATCAGACCGCGCGAGGGCACGACGAACTCCATGCGCACCCAGCCGGTGCCGTGGTTCGTCATGTTGTCCATGCGACCCTTGCGGGCGGCCATGAGCTGCGTGATCGCACCGAGGTGCTCTTCGGGAGCGTCGATGGTGAGGTGCTCGAAGGGCTCCTTGAGCTTGCCGTCTTCGCCGCGCTTGGTGACCACCTGGGGCTTGCCGACGGTGAGCTCGAAGCCTTCGCGACGCATGTTCTCGACGAGGATCGCCAGGGCGAGCTCGCCGCGGCCCTGGACCTCCCACGCGTCCGGGCGTCCGATGTCGACGACCTTGAGCGAGACGTTACCGATGAGCTCGCGGTCGAGGCGGTCCTTGACCATGCGGGCGGTGAGCTTATGGCCCTTGACCTTGCCCATGAGGGGCGAGGTGTTGGTGCCGATGGTCATCGAGATGGCCGGGTCGTCGACGGTGATCGCCTTGAGCGGGCGCACGTCCTCGGGGTCGGCGATGGTCTCGCCGATGGTGATGTCGGGGAAACCGGCGATGGCGACGATGTCACCGGGGCCGGCGTCTTCGGCCGGGTAGCGCTCGAGGGCGCGGGTCTTCAGCAGCTCGGTGACGCGGGCGTTGCTGGTGGTGCCGTCGGCGCGCACCCAGGCCACGGTCTGGCCCTTCTTGAGCGTGCCGTTGAACACGCGCAGCAGGGCGAGGCGACCGAGGAACGGCGAGGAGTCGAGGTTGGTGACCCAGGCCTGCAGCGGGGCCTCGTCGTCGTAGGCGGGAGCCGGAACGTGCTCGAGGATCGCGCCGAAGAGCGGCTCGAGGTCTTCGTTATCGGGCAGCGAACCGTTGTCGGGGCGGTTGAGCGACGCGGCACCCGCGCGGCCCGAGGCGTAGACGACGGGCACGTCGAGCAGGGCGTCGACGTCGAGGTCGGGCACGTCGTCGACCAGGTCGGACGCGAGACCGAGCAGCAGGTCGTGCGCCTCTTCTTCGACCTCGGCGATGCGCGCGTCGGGGCGGTCGGTCTTGTTGACCAGCAGGATGACGGGGAGCTTGGCCTCGAGGGCCTTGCGCAGCACGAAGCGCGTCTGGGGCAGCGGGCCCTCGGACGCGTCGACGAGCAGCACCACGCCGTCGACCATCGACAGGCCGCGCTCGACCTCGCCACCGAAGTCGGCGTGGCCGGGGGTGTCGATCACGTTGATCGTCACCGGAACGTCGCTGTGCACGCCGTTGTAGGTGATCGCCGTGTTCTTGGCGAGGATCGTGATGCCCTTTTCGCGCTCGAGGTCGTTCGAGTCCATCGCGCGCTCTTCGACGTGCGCGTGGTCGCCGAACGAGCCGGTCTGGCGGAGCATGGCGTCGACGAGTGTCGTCTTGCCGTGGTCGACGTGCGCGACGATCGCGACGTTACGGAGGTCAGGACGAAGGGCGTGCGCCATGGAGGGTCTCCAGGAAAATTCGGGGTGATGCCCGGAATCGGGCGTCCCTAGTCTACCGGGCGCCTACGACACTCCCGGGCAGGAGACGCACAGGTAACCGGAACGCACGGAAAAGGGGCGGGATCCCGCAGGATCCCGCCCCTCTCCGTCAGCGGATCAGGAGTTCGCGAAGCCCACGATCGTCCAGTCGATGGTCTCGAACTGGGTGGCTCCCCAGTTCACGAGGCCCTGCTTGACGGCGTAGACGTTCGGCAGCGGCGCGATCGGGATGATCGGCACGGACTCCCACAGCACCTTGTCGATGTCCTGCGCGGTCTGCAGACGCGCGTCGGGGTCGAGCTCCGAGTTGGCCTTCTCCCACAGGGCGTCCAGGCGCGGGTCGGCGATGCCGGTGTAGTTCTGCGCCGAGTCGACCGGCGTGAACAGCGAACGGCTCGATGAGATCGGGTAGGCGGTGCCCTGCCACGAGAACGTCACCATCTCGAAGTCGCCCTTGATGATGTAGTCCGAGAAGTAGCTGCCGACGGGAACCGAGACGAGCTCGACCGGGATGCCGACCTCGGCGAGGTCCGCCTGGATCTGCTCGGCGCGCTGGATGTTCGTCGTCGTGTCGGCCGGGACCGTCACCTTGAACGACAGCGCCGTGCCGTCCTTCGTCCACGAGTCGCCGTCCTTGGTGTAGCCGGCGGCCTCGAGGTACTTGGTACCCGCGTCGACGTCGTAGGGAAGCGAGTCGTCGGTGTAGCCGTCCTGGCCGGGCATGAAGATGTAGCTTCCCTGCGTGATGGCGGGGACGCCGACCGGCGAGTTCGCGTTGTTGGCGATCTGACCACGGTTGACGATGGACGCGATCGCCTTGCGGACGTTGACGTCGGCGAGGGGTCCGCTCGAGGCGCGCATCGTGATGTGCGTCCAGGTCAGGCCGTTCGACGCCTGGATCTCGGCGCCCGGGACGTTCTGAGCCGTCTGGTAGAGGTCGGCGTTGGAGCTGATGTTCAGCGCGTCGATCTCACCGTTGCTGAACGAGGTGCCCTGCTGGCTCTGGCTCACGGCGCGGAAGACGACCGTGTCGAGCTTGGGCTTCGGGCCCCACCAATTGGGGTTCTGATCGAGGGTGGCGACGCCTGCGGTCGAGTCGAAGCTCGCGAGCTTGAAGGGACCCGACGACGGCAGCGCCTTCGTGAGGTAGCCGGTGTTGAAGGTGTTCGGGTCGTTGGCGACGCTCGCGGGCAGGACCTGGCCGAACAGGCTCTGCCAGTCGGCGAAGACCGACGAGAAGGTGATGACGACGTCGAACTGGTCGGTGCCCTGCTCGACGGACGAGACCTGGTCCCACCCGGTGGTCGAGATGACGACGTACTCGGGGTTACTGCCGTTGTTGGCCTTCCACGTCGCCTGGTAGTCGGCCACCGTGATCGGGGTGCCGTCCTCCCACTTGGCATCCGGGTTCAGCTTGATCTCGACCTTCTGGGGGTCGGTGCTGGTCAGCTCGACGGAGGAGGCGTAATTCTGGTCGACGATCGGCTTGCCGTCCTCGCCGATGCGGATGGGTCCACCCTGCATCGCGGCGACGATGTTGTTCGTGTTGACCTCGTTGCCGTCGATCTGGAAGTTGTTCCAGTTCACGGGCATGGAGTCGACCGCGAGAGTCAGCGTGCCGCCGTCCTTGACGTCTGCGGCATCGGCGCGCACCCACGCGGTCGACGGCAGCGAGTTCTGATCCTCGGGGTTCGCCGACGGAGCGGCGGTGTTGCCCGGCGCGCACCCGGCGATCGCCAGGGCGGCGGCGCTCAGCAGCGCGAGAGCGCTGAGGGCCTTCGCTTTACGCATTCTCATGTGATCAATCCTCTCGTTGGTGATCGGGGAGGGCCCCCGGCGACATGGTGCCGTCGGTCGGGGACGTTCGGGGGGAGCCGGCCGACACCGTCTCGAGGACGAGGTCGGACCGTTCGGCGTAGTGGCACGCCACCTGGGAGTGCGCCTGGGAGCGCAAACCCGGGTCGTCGTTGTCGCACCGGCGCCGGTCGGCGTCGGGCAGCAGGCGGTAGAGCGGGCACCGCGTGCGGAAACGGCATCCCGAGATCTCCTGCGTCGGGCTCGGGAGATCGCCGTCGAGCAGGATGCGCGTTCGCGCCCGCTCGACGCGCGGGTCGGGAATGGGCGCTGCCGAGATGAGGGCCTTCGTATAGGGATGCCGTGGGTCGTCGAACACCTCGTCGACGGGGCCCTGCTCGACGATGCGGCCGAGGTACATGACCGACACGTCGTCGGCGATCTGGCGGACCACGGCGAGGTCGTGCGCGACGAAGAGGAACGAGAGCCCGAGGCGTTCCTTGAGGTCTTCGAGCAGGTTGATGACTCCGGCCTGGATCGACACGTCGAGGGCCGACACCGGCTCGTCGAGGACGACGACGGCGGGGTCGGTCGCCAGGGCGCGAGCGATGCCGATGCGCTGACGCTGACCGCCCGAGAACTCGTGCGGGTAGCGGTCCGACATGTTCGGGTCGAGCCCGACGAGATCGAGCAGCTCGCGCATCTTGCGGTCGCGCTCCGCGCGCGGCACGCCCTGAACCAGCAGGGGTTCGGTGATCACCTCGCCCACCGGCAGACGCGGGTCGATCGCGCCCATCGGGTCCTGGAACACGATCTGGATGCCCTTGCGCAGCACGGCCTTGTCTTTCCGACTCACCGTGGCCACGTCGGTGCCGTTGATGCGGATGCTGCCGCTCTGCGGGGCGACCATCTCCATGATCTCGAGGATCGTCGTGGTCTTGCCGCAGCCGGACTCCCCCACCAGTCCCATCGTGCGACCGGGCTGGATCGAGAACGAGATCCCGTCGACCGCGCGCACCGTGCCGACGCGGCGCGGGAAGACCGCGCCCTTCATCAGCGGGAAGTGCTTGACGAGATCGGTGACCTCGACCGCGGGGGTCGCGTCGGGGCGGAGCGGCGGGATCTCGCCGAGCGCCTCTGGCCGCGGGAAGATGTCGGGACGCGCGAGGGCGCCGGAAGCGATCTCGCCCGAGCGGATGCACGCTGCAACGTGGTCGGGGACCGCACCGTGCACCTCGAGCACGGGCTCGATGTCGTGGCACGCGTCGATCGCGATCGGGCAGCGCGCGGCGAACGGGCACCCCTTGGGCAGCGAGGCGAGAGACGGCGGGCGCCCCTCGAGCGGAACCAGTCGGTGCGAGCCCGCGGTCTGCATGTTCGGCACCGAGCGCAGCAGCCCCACGGTGTACGGCATGTGCGGGTCGTGGAAGATCTCGTCGACCGTGCCCCGCTCGACGAGCTTGCCCGCGTACATGACCGCGACGCGGTCGGCGTGGCCGGCGACGACGCCCAGGTCGTGCGTGATGAGCACGACGGCGGCGCCCGTCACCTCGCGGGCCTTCTGCAGCACCTCGAGGATCTGCGCCTGGATGGTGACGTCGAGGGCGGTCGTCGGCTCGTCGGCGATGATCACGCGCGGGTCGTTGGCGATCGCCATAGCGATCATCGCGCGCTGTCGCATACCGCCCGAGAACTCGTGAGGATACGCGCGCGCCCGACGCTCGGCATCCGGGATGCCGACGAGCTTGAGCAGCTCGACGCTGCGGGCGTGCGCAGCCTGTGCGCTCAGGGCGCGGTCGTGAAGACGCAGTCCCTCGGAGATCTGGTCGCCGACGGTGTAGACCGGGGTCAGCGCCGACAGGGGGTCCTGGAAGACCATCGCGAGCTCGGCGCCGCGGATCTTCGACAGCTGCCCGTCGTTCATGCCGAGCAGCGAACGCCCGTCGTAGAGGATGTCGCCCTCGACCTGCGCGTTCGAGGGCAGCAGCCCCATCACGGCGAGCGACGACACGCTCTTGCCGGAGCCGGACTCGCCCACGATGCCGAGGAACTCCCCCTCGTGCACGTCGTACGAGATGCCGCGGACGGCGCGGACGGGAGAACCGTCGCGCTGCGGGAAGGTGACGCTGAGGTCGCGGACCGACAGCAGCGGCGAGCGGCCGGTCGAGGACAGCAGGGTGGCGGATCGGGTGTCAGTCACGGTTCGCTCCCGAGGTGGGGTCGATGGCGTCGCGCAGGGCGTCGCCGATGAGGCTGATGGCCAGGAGCAGCACGATCAGCACGCCGGCGGGGTACACGAACAGCCACGGGCGGGTCACCGCGGCCGACGTCCCCGACGCCAGCAGGGTGCCGAGCGAGACGTCGGGCGCCTGGACGCCGAAACCGAAGTAGCTGAGCGAGGTCTCGGCCATGATGGCCGCGACGATGCCGAGGGTGGCGTCGATGATGAGCAGCGACGCGATGTTGGGGATGATGTGGCGGCCGAGGATCTGCCGGGTCGGCATGCCCATGTACCGCGCCGCGCGCACGAAGTCGCGGTTGCGCAGCGATCGGGTCTGGTTGCGGACGACCTGCGCGAGGATCATCCAGCTGAATACCGCGAGGAAGAACGTGAGGGCGAGCCACGACAATCCGCGGGTCAGCGGGCTCAGCAGCACCAGGATGAAGAACGACGGGATGACGAGCAGCAGGTGGATGAGCCACCCGATGACCGCGTCGATCTTGCCGCCCAGATAGCCGGCGAGGGATCCGACGGCCGCCGCGATGAGGGTGGCGCCGATGCCCGCCAGAGCGCCGATGATAAGCGACTTCTGCAGGCCCACGAGCGTCTGTGCGTAGATGTCCTGGCCGATGCCGTTGGTCCCGAACCAGTGCAACTGCGTCGGCCCCAGGCCCACGTTCAGGAAGTCACGCTGGGTCGAGTCGTAGGGGTAGAGCAGCGGGCCGATGAAGGCCCACAGCACGATGAAGACGAGGATGCTCGCGCCCACCCAGAAGCGGGGCATCTTGCGCAGCCGCGCACGGACCAGGGCGCCGCGCGACAGCGGCTTGCGGTCGCGGGTGACGGGGCTCGTGGCGACGAGCGTGCCGTCGAGGGCCTCTTCCTGCATGGTCATGTCAGCTCCTCACTCTCGGGTCGAGTGCGGCGTAGAGCACCTCGGACAGGGTCGACGACAACAGCACCAGCACGGCGACGAAGAGCGTCGAGCCGGCGACGGCGTTGATGTCCTGCTGGGTCACGGCGTTGAGTTGGAACTGCCCCATGCCCCGCCACGAGAAGACGATCTCGAGCATGGTGGACCCCGCGATGAGCGTGCCGAAGCTGTACGCGAAGAACGTCGACATCGGGATCAGGGCGATGCGCACGCCGTGGCGGAAGAGCGCCTGCGTGCGGGGCAGTCCCTTCGCACGGGCGGTACGGATGTAGTCCGCACCGAGCACGTCGAGCATCATGCTCCGCTGGTAGCGCGAGTACGACGCGGCGCTGATGAGCACGAGCGCCAGCGTCGGCAGCAGCAGGTGGACCGCCCGATCGGCGATCATCGGCCAGAACCCCTCGACACCGGCGGTGTATTCGCCGGTGAAGCGAATGAGCTGCGTTCCGGCGGCATTGTTGAGGTTGGTCGCGCCGATCATCAGCAGCACGCCGATGACGAAGGTGGGGGTCGCGAAGACGAGGTACGAGGCGTACGTGGTCACCTGGTCGGGAGCCCGGTACTGGCGCACCGCACCCCACACACCGATCAGCACACCGACGATCGCGCCGATGAGCGAGCCGATCAGCAGCAGGCGCAGGCTCGTGCCGGCGCGCGTCGCGATCTCGGTCATGACGTCCTGGCCGCCGATGGTGGTGCCGAGCGAGAACTTCGTGAAGAGGTTGACCAGCCAGTTCCACAGGCGCACGAGGATCGGCACGTCGGGGTTGGCACCGAGAGCGTCGAGGCTCGCGATGATGGACTCCTGGGGCGGCCGGGGGTTCATGCCGTAGAAGCGGTCCTGGGGTCGCAACAGCGCGCTGCCGAGAACGTACGCGAGGCACGTCGCCAACAGGCTCAGGACGGCGTAGTTCAGGAACCGTCGCAGAACGTACAGCGTCATGAGGTGCGCGGGCCCGTCCGGAACACGTCGGGGGTGTGCGTCATGGTGGTCCTCTCGCCTTCGAGATCCCCGCCTATTCGTTTGCCTGGCTAAGGATCTTCAGCGACCCTACGTCGGCTTCCCATGAAACGTGCGCCGGGGGAACACACTTTTCACGACCGTAACAAAGCTCTTACATGGCGCTTTGCCACCGCAGTCTCCGTCGAGCGCAGCATCGCGCTCAGCCGAGACCGCCTGAGATGAACAAAGCGATAATAACCCAGCAGATCAGAACCAGCAGGGAAATGACCGAGGGAATGTCCCACGACCGGCGCACGACACCGGTCTTCGACGCGGTGGGACGCGCCGTCTCCCATGCTTCCTGGATGAGCTGCAGGTCGCGGATCGCGGGAGGCTCGCGACGTCCTCGCTCATCGTCACGACGGATCGGAGGACGACCCGGACGACCGGCCACGGGGCCACCGAAGGCCTTCACGACGCGGGGTTCGTCGGTGCGGACCTCGAGCTGCCAGCGCATGTCGATGTCGGCGACGCGCGCCCACGCGATGTCCGCGATGCGCAGAGGATTGTGGATGCGGATGCTCTCGGCGTCGATGCGCACGTGCGGGGCGAACAGCAGCGCGTAGACCGCCCACAGCGCCAACAGCACCCAGGGCGCCAACAGGAGCATCTCGCCCACCCCGGCGCGCAGCGCGGCATCCCCCAAGAGCACGAGCGCGAGCACCGCGCCGAGGATCAGACCGAAGATCGACGACGGGGCACGGAACACCCGCGGGTGTCCCGTGCCCCGGAAACGCTCGTCGCGCGTCACGCGCCGCCCAGCGAGAGGGAGGCGCCGGGAATGGCGTCGAGCAGGCGCTGCGTGTACTCCTGCGAGGGCTGCGCGAAGATCTCGTCGACCGTGCCCTGCTCCACGAGCTTGCCCCGCTCCATGACGCACACCAGGTCGGCGGCGACACGGACGACGGCGAGGTCGTGCGTGATGAACAGGTAGGTCAGACCGAGCTCGGACTGCAGCTCCGCCAGCAGCTGGAGGATCTGCGCCTGCACCAGCACGTCGAGGGCCGAGACGGCCTCGTCGAGCACGAGGATGTCGGGCTTGAGCGCGAGCGCGCGCGCGATCGCGACGCGCTGACGCTGTCCGCCGGACAGCTCGTTCGGATAGCGGGATGCCAGCTCCTGCGGAAGCGCGACCTGCTCGAGCAACTCCTCCACACGGGCGCGACGCGACGCGTTGTCGCCCACCTTGTGGATGTTGAGCGGCTCGGCGATCAGGTTGCCGATGCTGCGCAGCGGATCGAGAGATCCGTACGGATCCTGGAAGACGGGCTGCATCCGGCGGCGCAGGTTGAAGGTGTCCTTCGCGCTCAGCTTGCCGGTATTGACCCCGTCGACCTCGATCGAGCCCGAGGTGGGATCCTCGAGCTTGAGGACCATCTTCGCGATCGTCGACTTGCCCGAACCCGACTCCCCCACCAGCGCCAGCGTCTTGCCGCGTGGAATCTCGAACGACACGCCGTCGACGGCGCGGAACTGCTCGCTACGGAACCCGCCCTGGCGGATCTTGTACTCCTTGACGAGGTCGGTGACCTTGACCGTCGCGGGAGCGTCGATGTCGGACTCGCGCAGGATGCCGCGGTCTTCGACCTTCGCCTGGATGCGCTGCGAAGCGATGCTGGGCGCGGCGGCGACGAGGCGCTGCGTGTACGGGTGCTGCGGGTTCTCGAGGATTTCGCGGCTGGGACCCGACTCGACGATCTCGCCCTGGTTCATCACGACGATGGTGTCGGCGCGCTCGGCGGCCAGACCCAGGTCGTGCGTGATGAGCAGCACCGAGGTCCCCCGCTCACGCGTCAGGGAAGCCATGTGATCGAGGATCACGCGCTGCACGGTCACGTCGAGGGCCGAGGTCGGCTCGTCGGCGATCAGCAGCTTCGGGTCGGCCGCGAGGCCGATGCCGATCAGCGCGCGCTGGCGCATTCCGCCCGAGAACTGGTGCGGGTACTGGTGCAGACGACGCTCCGCGTCGGCGAGACCAGCCTGCTTCAGCACCTCGATCGCGCGCTTCTCGACCTCCTTGCGACCGGTGGCGATACCGTTCGCGCGGATCGCCTCCTTCACCTGGAAGCCGATGCTCCACACCGGGTTGAGGTTCGACATCGGGTCCTGCGGGACGTAGCCGATGTCCTTACCGCGCACCGACTCGAACTGGGTCGAGCTCAGGTCGGTCAGCTCACGCCCGTCGAGCGTGATGCTGCCGCCGGTGACGTGGCCGGTCCCGGGGAGCAGGCCGATGACCGCGGAGGCGGTCGTCGACTTGCCGGAGCCCGACTCGCCCACGATCGCGACCGTCTGGCCGGGGTAGACGTCGAGGCTGACTCCGTGGAGGACCTCGCGCGTGCCGCCTTCTCCCTCGAACGCGACCTTCAGGTCACGAACGGACAGCAGCGGCGTCATGGTGGCGTCGCTCATCGGCGGGCCCTCGCTCTCGGGTCGATGGCGTCTCGGATGAGCTCGCCCAGCAGGATGAAGGCCAGAACCGTGACGGTCAGGGCGATCGACGGCCAGATCAGCGCCATCGGCGCGATGCGCAGCGACTGCTGCGCCTGGCTGATGTCGTTACCCCACGACATGGTGCTGCCGCCGAGGCCGACGCCGAGGAACGACAGGGTCGCCTCCGCGACGATCGCCGCGGCGAGGCTGATCGTGGTGACCACGAGGAGCGGCGCGATGGCGTTCGGGATCACGTGGGTCAGCAGCGTGCGGAAACGCGACTGTCCGAGCGCCTGCGAGGCTGCCACGTAGTCGGCCTGGCGCACGCGCAGGACCTCGGCGCGCACGACGCGGGCCGTCGATGCCCACGCGAACCCGCCGATCGCGAACGCCAGGGTGAAGACGTTGCGGTACTGCGAGAACACGCTCATCACGACGATGGCCGCGAGGATGTAGGGGATCGAGAAGAAGATGTCGCCGACGCGCGAGATGACCGCGTCGAGCCATCCGCCGTAGAAGCCCGACAGGGCGCCCATGATCAGGCCGATGATCGTGCCGATGGCGGTGGCCAGCAGGCCCACCGACAGCGAGGTGCGGGCACCCCACACGATGCGCGAGAAGGTGTCGCAGCCCTGGAACGTGAAGCCCAGAATGTGGCCCGCCGTCGGACCGCCGTTGCTGTTGGACAGCTGGCAGTCGTTGTCCGGCGGCACCTGCGTGAACAGCATCGGGAACGCGGCCATCAGGATCACGATGGCCATGACGACCAGGGCGATCCAGAACGTGGGGCGGCGACGAAGGTCGCGCCACGCGTCGAGCCAGAGGTTGCTCTTGCGGGCGGCGACGCGGACGGCGTCGACCGAAATGGTCTCGGTCTTGATGGGCGCGACGTAGTGAGGCGCCGGGAACTGACTACTTGACATAGCGGATCCTCGGGTCGAGAAGGCCGTACAGGAGGTCGACGACGAGGTTGACCAGCACGTAGATGATGACGAAGACGGTCACGAACGACACGACCGTGGGGCCCTCACCGCGGATGGTGGCCTGGTAGAGCGTGTTACCGACACCGGGGATGTTGAAGATGCCCTCGGTCACGGTGGCGCCGACGAGGAGCACACCGAAGTTCGTCGCGGAGTTCGTGATGACGGGGATGAGCGAGTTGCGCAGCACGTGCACGGGGATCACGCGGCGACGCGAGAGGCCCTTGGAGTACGCGGTGCGCACCCAGTCCTGGTTGAGCGTGTCGATGACCGACCCGCGCATCAGGCGCATACTCGTCGCGAACAGGCTGAAACCGAGCACGATGGCCGGCAGCAGCAGATCACCCCAGTTGTTCTGGGCGCCCACCGTGGGCCGGAACCACCCCAACTGGATGGCGAGGAAGTACTGCGCGAGGAAGCACGCCACGAAGATCGGCAGCGCGACGAACAGCAGCGCGACGATGAGCGCGACGTTGTCGAACAGCTTGCCCTTGCGGATCGCCGAGATGGTGCCGACGACGACGGCGAGCACGAACTCGATGGCCAGAGCCATCACGGCCAGACGTGCCGTCACGGGGAGCGTGCGGGCGAGCACCTCATTGACGGACTGACCCGAGAAGGTTGTTCCGAGGTCGCCCTGGAAGATCCCGCCGAGGTACAGGAAGTACTGGACGATGAAGGGCTGGTCGAGGTGGTACTGGGCCCGCAGGGCTTCGACGACCTGCGGCGCGGGGGTCTTGTCGCCGAAGAGGCCGAGGATCGGGTCCCCCGGCATGGCGAAGACCATGAAGTAGATCAGCAGCGTGGCCCCGAAGAACACGGGGAGCACCTGCAGCAGACGTCTGAGGATGTAGCCGAGCATCCGCTCTCTTTTCGAACGTGGGAAACGCCTCATCAGACGTTTCATGGGGGGCGTGGGTCGAAAGAGACCCGTGCCGTTCTATCACACGTCGTGATGAGGCCAGGCGGGCAGACCGCGAGGCGGTGACGAATCCGTCACCGCCTCGCGGGTGAGATCGGAAGGGTTACTTCGTGATCTCGTAGTAGAGCGGAACCGAGTTCCAGCCGAACTGGACGTTGTTCACGCCCTCGGCGTAGCCACCGGT